>Ga0180215_1000008_pt1 | contig 423883 bp, 387 predicted proteins | sample eDN3rd37CBELigBY_FD_128871 | JGI IMG/M metagenome (GOLD analysis project Ga0180215, IMG submission 128871) | Enriched backyard soil microbial communities from Emeryville, California, USA - eDNA 3rd pass 37_C BE-Lig BY (version 2) (version 2) | ecosystem: Environmental > Terrestrial > Soil >...
CATGCCCACCACCGCGGGGTGGAGCAGTGGCAGCTCGTTGGGCTCATAACCCAAAGGTCGCAGGTTCGAATCCTGCCCCCGCTACCACCAGCCGCAGACCTATCAGGTCTGCGGCTGCTCTGTGTTTCCTTTGAGAGAGATCGGATCAGCGAGAGGTTCGGGCGCGGTCGCCGTCTGGTGACCTGAGATGGACCTTCACCGTTGCCAGCAACTCATCAATATCGAACGGCTTAGCGAGCACGCCTTCGACCGGTAGATCGCCGGCAGCTGCACGCAGATTGACGCCTGCAGACATCGCGACAACTGGTGTCGACGACACGATCTCAACCGGGTGAGCCTTGATCTGGCGGCTCGCCTCGATGCCGCTCATGATCGGCAACATCAGATCCATCAGCACAAGGTCCGGTCGCTGAGCGACAACGAACTCAACTGCCGACTTTCCGTCGATCACATGCGAAACACGAAACGACTCGAAGCTCAGGATCTGGTCAATCAGATCCGCGATGATCATGTCATCCTCGACAACGAGGATGTGTCCGCGATCTCCCACCGTCTCCCCTGACATCGTGAAGCCGCCCTCATTGACACTCTCGCCGGAGCAGTGCCGTCCGTATCATTGTATCGGCATCTCTTACCATGCTGCAGCGATCATTGGATGAGCAATCTCAAGGGGAGGCGTACATGCGAGCGTCAGTCGCGGAACGTGACCAATTCTGGATCGGTGGCCAGCTCGTTCTGTTCGCGCTAAGTGGAATCGGCGGCGTCCGCCACATGAGACATGCGGGCCGTCCAGGGATTGGAACATCAATCCTCGCAGCCGCTCCCGCCGTGGCAGCCATCGCCATCGCTTCAAACGCAACGCGAGAGATTGGCGACAACCTCACCATGGCACCAACCCCGGTTGACGACGGCCATCTCGTCGAATCCGGCATCTATGGCGTCGTGCGGCACCCGCTGTATCTCAGTGCGTTTCTGGGAATGATTGGTTGGGCTCTCTGGTCGCGTGCGCCGGGCGCATTCGCAGCCTTACCGATGGCCGCCATCTTCTTCAATGCGAAGGCCAGACACGAAGAACGTCTGCTTCGAGATCGTTACCCGCAATACGACGCATACGCTCACAAGGTACCAGGCAGGATCATCCCGCTGCCGTGCAGAAGCCGTTGAGCGGGCTAAGGAATGTCGGGAGGCGCGGGCATAACATGCAACGCTCGTGCCGGTAGTGATGCGACGCAGCGGCTGCCAGCATCCAGGCCCGTCTCGTCGATGACGTCCTTACTCGCAAACGCCTCGATGTTGACCTGCCCACGCGGGCCGGTCACCGTGATCGTTACAGCGCGCACCTCGCCGTGCGGCACGAGTTCAGCAATCGTGCCGATGATGGCATTTTCGACTTCGGAATTGGCCGCAGCGGGCTGAATCTGCACGTGCTCTGGCCGGATCACAACATCGAGCTTTTCTCCGACGCTCGCCGACAAGGGCATCTGCACGGTGCCGACGCTCGTGTCGATCGTCGCCGTTTCGCCAGTGACTCGGATGACGCGACCCTCTAACACGTTAACACTGCGCACCAGCTCTGCGACCCGGCGGTTTATCGGATGGAGCATCAACGTGCGCGGCTCATCAATCTGGAGGAGTCGCCCCTTGTCGAGCAGCCCGACGCGATCCGCAATCTGATAACCCTCTTCAAGCTCAACGGTAGCGAAGAGCGTGGGCACGCCGATACGGCGCAACAGCGCACCGATCTCGTCGCGGGCAGACTTCCGTGTGTCACGGTCGAAATGGCCAAACGGGTCGTCAAGCAGAAGGATGTCCGGGTCTCGTACGAGCGCGCGTCCCAGCGCAACGCGAATCATCTCGACCGGCGAGAGATCGAGCGGATGCAAATCGCGCACGTCATCGAGCTCAAGCAGATCACACAGCCGGTCCACCCGAGTTGCAATGACGCTCGGCGACAAGTCACTCATCTTCAGCAGCGGGTAAGCGATGTTCTCGTCAACGGTCAGATGATCGAACAGCGCGTGCGCTTGCGGCACAAAGCCAACGTACCGTTCGCGAGGAGGCAGGTTAATACCCAGACCAGACGAGAGCACCTGGCGTCCGAGGATCTCGATTGAGCCGTTGTCAGGCTGATAGACACCTGCGATCGATCGCAAGATGACGCTTTTGCCGGAGCCACTGGGGCCAATCAGGCAGACGATCTCGCTGCCCATGTCCATTGAGACGGACAGCATCGAGGACTTTAGCCGGGACTCTATGTTCAATACCAATACCATCACGCCAGCAAGCCTACTCTGTCAGGCGTCCTTGCGCATCAATGGTTGGCACCGCAGACTGCTACACTCCGCAGAGTTCGCTGTGGTGAAGAGGAACGATACGACATGTCCACAATTAGGTATCGATGCGAGCGATGCGGCGACACGAGCCCGCTGAGCGACCTGATATGGAAGTGCACAATGTGCGGCGGCGCTCTTGAGCTGACAAGCTCAGGAACAATCGCGCCATCCGACATCAATCGCAGCGATCATTCGCTCTGGCGCTATCAAGCCGCGCTACCAGTGGCGCAAAAAGACGCAGTTGCGCTCGGTGCCGGCATGACGCCGCTCGTGCCGGGTACGCTTGCCGGCCATGACGTGCTTTTCAAGCTGGACTCGTTGCTGCCAACCGGGTCATTTAAGGATCGTGGCGCTGCCGTCATGGTCGCCTACCTTAGCGAAGTCGGTGCAAACCGGCTCATCATTGACTCGTCGGGAAACGCCGCTGCCGCCATGGCCGGGCTTTCGGCGGCCAATGGCTTGAAGTGCGTTGTCTTCGCGCCGGCGACGACATCTCCGGGCAAGCTTGTGCAATCGCGCGCTTTCGGCGCAGATGTCGTCGCAGTCGACGGCTCGCGCGATGCCGTCGCAACCGCCGCGCAGGGCGCGGCTGAGAACGACTCAAGCGCAATCTATGCCAGCCACAACTGGCACCCGTTGTTCGTTGAAGGCGTGAAGACCTGGGCTCTCGAAGTGTGGGAGCAGCTTGGCTTCAGGACGCCGGCCACTGCCTGGGTGCCGACCGGCGGAGGGAGCGCGTTTGTTGGCGCCTGGCGAGGATTCGGGGCGACCGACCAGGCAATGCCGAGGATGATGGCAGCGCAACCGGCTGCCTGTGCGCCACTGGTAGCAGCCTATGCGGCAAACGCTGACGATGTCGCGCCGGTTGAAGCAGGCGCAACGCTCGCTGAGGGCACGAAAATCGGCGCTCCGGCCCGCGGCCGACAAATGCTGCAGGCAATCCGATCGTCAGGAGGTTCCGCGTTCGCGGTAAGCGAGGACGAGATCAAGGCGGTGTTACAGGATCTGTGGCGGCAGGGCTTGTACGTCGAACCGACCGCCGCTGTCGGTGCTGCGGCATTCCGCCAAGCCGTGGCTAGCGGCATGGACTTATCAGATGGCGACCATGTCATCTTGCTGACGGGCAACGGACTGAAGGCAACCGAGACAAATGCGAGTCTGCTCGGCTAGACTTTAGAATCTGACCAACAACAGGATCGCATTATGGAGGTATCAGCAACAGCATGGCTGAGGAAATGACGGGCGGCAAGGCTGCGATTGCAGCGCTGGAAGCAGCCGGTGTTGATGTTGTGTTCGGCATCCCGGGGGTTCATACTCTCGCGTTTTACGATGCGTTGCACGGACGCAGCATCAGACACATTCTTGCGCGCCACGAGCAGGGCGCGGGTTTCATGGCCGATGGGTATGCGCGCGCGACCGGTAAGCCGGGCGTCGCCCTCATTATCACCGGCCCCGGCATAACCAATGTGTCGACTGCGGTCGGCGAGGCATATGCCGATTCATCACCGGTCGTCGTCCTCTCGTCGCAGGTCGAGCGCGAGTGGGCCGGCAAGATGCGCGGCAATCTGCATGATCTGCGCGATCAGTCCGGCCTGATGAGCGTCGTGACCAAGCAATCGACTGTCGTTGACGCCCACGACGCAATCGCCGACCAGGTTTACGGCGCAATTCAGATGTCGACTGCAGGACGCCCCCGCCCAGTCCACGTCGAAGTGCCGTTGGATGTGCTCGCCGAAATGGGGACATTCGCGGAACCCGAGCTCGTTCCAACCTACCGCGCCACGCCGTCAGTAGAGGAGACGACAAAGGCAGCTGCTGCGATTGCGAGCGCAAAGCGCCCAGTCATCTACGTCGGCGGCGGAGCAGTGGACGCCAGCGAGCCGATCACCGCTCTGGCGGAGCTGATCGGTGCGCCGGTCATCTGCTCGATCATGGGCAAGGGCGTCGTCGCTGACGACCACGCCTACTCGCTCGGCCATGCCTGGGACCCGTGGGGCGGCGAGAATCCGGCCGATGAGTTGCTGCAGGAGTCGGATCTGGCGATCGTCATCGGCACGAAGCTCGGCGCGCAGGAGACGAACTACTGGAAGATGCCGCTGCCGTCGCGCATGATCCGCGTCGACATCGATCCTTCGGAGATCAACCTCAATTATCCTGATCCCGAGATCGGCATCGTCGCCGACGCGCGAGCCACGGCCGAATCCATTCTCGAGGCGTTGCGAGCGCGCGGAGACGTGGCCCCACGCTGGACTGCCGAGGAGATTGCGGCCGTCCGCGATCGCATTCGCGACGTTCGTGCCGACGCCACCTACGGCGGCTACATCGACGCCATGCGTGAAGCCCTTCCGCGCGAGGGAATCATCGTTCACGACATGACGATGATGAGCTACCGAATGAATGACGCGTTTCCGGTTTACCAGCCACGAACCTATCTGTTTCCGTCGAACTTTGGCACGCTCGGTTTCTCTGTGCCGGCAGCCATCGGCGCGAAGGTCGGGCGACCAGACACGCCGGTCGTCGCGGTTGTCGGCGACGGAGGGTTCCAGTTCACGATGCAGGAGCTGGCGACTGCGATTCAGTTTGACGTAACGGTGCCAATCGTGATCTTCAATGACTCGACCTACACCGCCGTCGAAGGCGCGATGAAGCACAGCTTCTCCGGCAATGTCATGGCGACCGACCTGGTCAACCCGGACTACGTGAAGCTGGCGGATGCGTATGGCATTCCGGGTGTGCGCGCCAACTCTCCCGCGGAGATGGCATCCGCAATCCGCGACGCGTTCGAGCGCACAGGCCCGACTATCATCGATGTGCCGATTCCACGCACAACGGGCTACTAGCCGAATATTTCGCAGAACTGAGAGCTGGGCGCCGCCAATGCGTCCAGCTCTTTCTATTGCTGTTCCTCCCGATGACGTGGCACGCGACGTGCCTAAGGGTGACTGACAGCTGACTATCAGCACCACCACGGGCGCGACAACTGTTGGATGAAACGGGAGGATTGGCATGGCACCAGACAGGCCCTTTGACCAGGAACGAGTTACGACTGAGTCAGACTACGTCGAAACTGATCCGCGGGTGCAGCGGCCGGTTGATCCCAACGCAGCCTATGTGCGCGTTGATCCTGTCGATGAGGTTCATTCCGTACGCGAAGACGTGATCGTCGATCACGTCACGGCGCGGCGGTCCATGTTGTCCCGGATCGAGAATATCCTGTGGTTCTTCTGCGGGCTCATCGCCATCATGCTGGCGTTGCGGATCGCATTCCTGCTACTGAACGCGAACACGAGTAGTGGATTCGTCAGCTTCGTGAATGGCTTTACGAACCCGTTCGTCCGACCGTTCGAGGGTATCTTCACGAATCCGTCAAGCGGCGACAGCGTTCTTGATCTGGCCGCAGTGCTGTCGATGATCGTCGTTGCGATCGTTACATGGGTGATCGTGCGCCTGCTCTGGCTGGTGCTTGATATCCCCGAGAGCGGCACACGACGCTCCGTTCGCGATTATCGGCACGATCGCACCTGATCCAGCATCATCTCCAGCGTAGAGCGAGGGCGGCCACATGGCCGCCCTCGGTCTGCATATCCGGTCTATACTGCCTGCGGACGTGGAAAGGGGAGGTTGTGGAGACAGCAGGCGCGGATCGTATTGCCCAGTTTGGAACATCAGTCTTCACTGAAATAAGCCAGCTGGCGGCGGAGCATAAAGCGATCAATCTGGGACAGGGATTCCCTGATTTCCCAGGCCCGGATTTCGTCAAGGAGGCGGCGGCGCGGGCGATCGCGGCCGATCACAACCAGTACGCACCCAGTCACGGCACGCCGCGCTTGCGCTCGGCAATCTCAGCCGACTGGCACAATCGCTTCGGCCAGGTCGTCGACCCGAATAGTGAGATCACCGTCACCACAGGCGCGACAGAAGCGCTCTTCGCCGCGATGATGGCGTTCCTCAATCCCGGAGATGAAGCGATCTTCTTCGAGCCGTTCTACGATGGCTACGTTGCTGATGTCGTCATGGCCGGCGCAGTTCCGCGCGTGGTTCGGCTCAATCCTCCCGATTGGGCCTTCAATCTCGATGAATTGCGCGCTGCCTTTACTCCCCGAACGCGACTGCTGTTGCTCAACAACCCGCACAATCCGACCGGCAAGGTCTTTTCGACCGCTGAGCTGGAAGCGATCGCGGCGCTCTGCGTGGAGCACGATGTCATCGTCCTGAGCGACGAGGTGTATGACCGCATCATCTTCGACGGCATCGAGCATCGGCCAATTGCGCTACTCCCCGGCATGGCCGAGCGGACGCTCACAATCAACTCAACCGGCAAGACGTTCTCGATGACCGGATGGAAGATCGGATACGCCATCGGACCGGCGCGACTGAACGCTGCAATACGCGCAGCCCACCAGTTCATCGTGTTTGCGACGGCGACGCCGTTCCAGGAAGCGATGGGTGAAGCAATTGAACGCGCAGCGACGGACGGCTATTATCAGACTCTGCATAACGAATACGCCCAACGCCGCGACCGCTTGCGGTCTGCATTGTCGGACGCCGGGCTTGACCCGTTGCCTTGTCAGGGCAGCTACTTCCTGCTTGCCGACATCACGCGCTGGGGATTCGACAATGACGTGGAGTTCTGTCGCTACCTGGCTCGCGAAGTCGGCGTCGCAGCGATCCCACCGTCAGCGTTCTATCTCGATCCGGACAGCGCCCCGCCGCTAGCGCGATTCTGCTTTGCCAAGAAGCTCGATACGATCGACGCCGCGGCGGAGCGGCTTATTGCGCGGCGTCCATAGCCAGAATGATCGGCCCGCGCAACGCGACGCGGGCCGGTGCGCCGTCGCCATTGCGGAGCTTCAGCGGCATGCACAGGAGCTCATACGCATCTTGCTGGACGTCGCGAAGGTCGAGACCTTCAACGATGATGACATCGTTTTCCAGCAGGGTGAGATGTGTTTCGGTGCCGGTGGTATGAAATGGTCCAACCGACAGGTAGTCGATACCCACGAGCTGAATCCCGTGTTCCACAACCCATTGCGCGCCATCGAGCGAGAGGCCAACGAACCGGTCATTGAACGTGTCCGGAGTGTTCTCCCACAGGGACGAATTGCTGGTCTTCAGAATCAGGCGGGAGATCCCATCAGGGATCCCGGCTGCTTCAAGATCGGCTGCCGTGACCTCATCCTCAGCCTGCGTCAGGTCTGAAACCCAGCACGGCCCGATCCAGCGATCGAGCGGAATCTGATCGACCGTTGATCCGCCGTGCACAAAGTGACGCGGCGGATCAACGTGCGTGCCTGTATGACTGGTGAGGACGAGCCGGGTTACGTTGGCAACGTCGTCGGGCGTCTGCGAGAGGACGTCAGTCGCGACGATCTCCTCACCCACCCACTGGCACATGCCCGGGTAGATCGCGATGCTGACATCGATCAGGCGAGGACGAAGTGCCATGTGTGCCGTCCTGTCAGATAAGTATGCGAAAACTATCCGCGCAGACCTGGGAGCACGTCGCGGGCTACTACGTGCATAACATCGACGTACTCATCGCCAGGCCAGCTGAAAATGATCTCAGTAAACCCGGCTTCCTGATACTCGGCGATCATCTGCTTGACATCATCGACGGACGTCCACTTCTCACCCCACGGCCAGACCGAATGCACGATCGTTTTTGGGTCGCGTCCGGCATCAACGAGCGCTCGGTCGAGCGCCTCAAGTCGTGGCTTGATCGTTTCAACCGGTCCGCGCGTGTTCCATTCGTCGGCGTACTTCGCAGTCAGGCGCAGCATTCGCGGCCCGGACGAGCCAATCATGAGCGGGATATGAGGCTTCTGGATTGGCTTTGGCTCGAACGGTGCATCATTGACCCAATAGTACTTGCCCTTGAAGGTCGCGCGCTCGTCCTCCTGCAGGCGGGTGATAATCTCAAGCGCCTCTTCGAATCGATCGACCAGCTCGCGGTTGCCGGGCATCTCGTAGCCATAGGCATCATGCTCTCGAACCCACCAGCCAGCGCCAATGCCGAGGATCAGACGACCGTTAGAGATGTGGTCGATCGTAACGGCCTGCTTGGCCAGCAGCGCCGGGTTGCGATAGGTATTGCCAGTGACCATAACGCCAAAGCGGATGGATGATGTCGCCATCGCCAGGCCGGCAATCGCGGTCCAGGCCTCGTAGATCGGCTCCAGGTCCTCACCCGGCTCATCGCCAGTGATGAAGTGGTCTGTCACCCAGACCGTGTCGAAGCCGAGCGATTCGGCCTCCTGCCAGCGCCGGACCAGCTCAGGGAACGGCTTTCGCGTGCCGCTCACGATCCCGAAGCGCATACCAACCCCGTGCGTCAAGTTATCCCCCTCGCATCTTCCGTACATGTTTCAACTGCGGCTCACACTCGCGCCGCGCTCATTGCCCGCAGGCGTGTTTCCTCCGACCTGCTTATGCCTGTCCGCGAGCCCGCAGCTCCGCGACCCCATCGGAGGACCCGACGATCGCGCGGTTGGCGATATCCAGGAACAGGCCATGCTCAACGACACCAGCTATTGCGTCAAGCACTTCGGCAAGCTTCTGCGGGTCGTCCTCTGCCGGCGTGTGGAGGTCAAGAATCAGGTTGCCGTTGTCGGTGATGAATGTCTCACCATCACGCGTCCGAACGATCGGCTTGCCGAGGTTTGCCAGCCGTCGCTCAGTAACCTTCCAGCCGTAGGGAAGCACCTCGACCGGAACCGGCACATGTGTGTAGGCGTCCGGCAGGCGATCCACGACTTTCGTTTCGTCTACGATCAGCACGAATTCCCTGGCGGCCATCGCGACGATCTTCTCGCGAGTGAGCGCGCCGCCGAGTCCCTTAATCGCTCCGAGCGAGTACCGGTCAACGGCATCCGCTCCGTCGATGGCTATATCCAGCTCTACTTCAAGATCCCCCAGTGTGATGCCGCAGGTACGGGCAAGCTCAGCGGTCCGTTCCGAGGACGCGACCGCATGGATGCGCAGCCCGTGGGCGACCCGCTGGCCAAGCTCGCGCACGAAAAGTTCCGCGGTTGAGCCGCTTCCCAGACCGACGCGCATGCCGTCGAACACCAGCCGAGCGGCCGCTTCGGCGACGCGTTGTTTGTATTCAGTGTTTCGTGACGACCTATTATCAATATTCATGGCAGCAGGATACTGCAACCCCATCTGAAGCGCACCGGATACGCCGACACGATAGGATTACGTCTTGAGTCAGAGTCGAAATCCGGGAGACCGCAAGCAAGGTGAGCAGTACCGCAAGCGAATCACATATCCGTGTCTGGGCGGAGCAACTGGGTGAAAATCAGGTGCTGCTGACCTGGGCCTGGGATGAAGCCGCCGACTCGATGCGCGACATCGACGCTGACCGTCGTGCGGTCGCCGCAACGGTCAGCGTGCTGCCCGGCATCACCACGAGCGAAGTCGCTGCCGATGGCGTGACCGTGCAATACGACAGCGAGCAAACCTCAAAGGTGGACATCGCAGCGGCGGTTCGCTCGGCCCTGACGCAGCCGGACGATTTACGCACGCGCGCCAATGGTCTGATGCGTCGCGCTCCGGCCTACATTTCGCTTGCCCGCGCGCTGGCGCTGGATGAGCGCGTCAGTCCGGTGCCTGAGGCGGCCCGACAGGCAGCGACGCGATCGACTTCGCCGTCCACGCTGCCGCTGCGCTTTGTGCCCGGCTTCCCGCTCATCTCCAAGGTGATCGGCATCCTGCCAGTTCTTGGGACCCTGAGTAGCTGGAGCCGTGAGGCATCGCCCGAGGTTGTTGCGGAACACCTGACCTCAACGGGGCTCAGTCGCGAGCAGATCGACGTAGATCTGGCAACGGCCCGAGAGTGCGTCGAGTTTGCCCGTCGCTTTGCAGGCGACAAGGCTGGGCAGGCCGCGACGCGCGCCGCCACTGCAATCGCCCGCGCCCGATCCGTTACCCGCGAGTGGGTGCAACAGCGCACCACCCCGCCCGATTCCGAGGACACTCAGGGCTCGATCTGATCGGGCTGGATCATCGGTGTGGTCGCTGGCGTCGCCGGTGTACCCGGCGTCGGTGTCCCTGCCGCCGGGAGCGGAGATCCCTCTGAATCAGAATCCATCGGGCGGGTAGCGTTCGCGTCATCGGGCAGGTTCGCCGCGAGATTCCGCAACGAATCCCAATCACCAACGAGATAGTAGCCGCCATCAATCCAGGACTCCTGAACGTATGGCGCGAGCGAATGCGAATAGATGTTGGCCTGATCGATCTCCTGTCCCAACCGTGCCAACGACAACATCTGGCGCAGCGACAGGTCGGTTCGGACAGAGTCGCCAACTTCGGCCAGGAGCTCCGGGATCTTCGTGACTGCTCCAGTGCCAATCGCACGGTCGCGAATTGCCATGAGGACCTGCTGCTGACGCGCCTGACGGGCGAAGTCACCGTCGTCGTGGCGGGTACGTGAGTAACGCACCGCCGTCGGCCCATCCATCATCTGCAGACCGGGCGTGAAATAGACACGTGTGTAACCGTAATCGCCAGTTGGGTACTGGTCGTCCTTGACGATACCCGGCACATCGATGATGACGCCGCCAAGCGTATCGATGACGCGCTCCATGCCGATAATGTCGACTTCGGCGAAGAAGTCGATCCTGATACCGAAGTTGTATTCAACGGTCTGCGCCGCCAGCGTCGGACCGCCGCCCGGGATGTTGTCATTCAGCTCGCCATAGGGGTAGGCGGCATTGATCTTCGTTGCGCTGTAACCGGGAATCTCAACAAGCAGGTCACGAGGAATCGACATCATATCGACGCGCTTGTTGACCGGATCAACGCGCACGACGATCATCGTGTCGCTGCGCGGTGGTCCCTCTTCGCCTTCGCGCGCGTCGACACCTAGCAGCAGAATGTTGATCGGCTGCGTGCCGTCCCACTCAGGGTAGGGCGTTGGCGTTGGTCCGGGTTGTGTCGGCGTGACGTCTGGTTGCGTCGCAGCTGCCGACGCCGCAGCGACGGAGGTACCAGTCGCAGACGGCAGCGTCGCGGTTGTTTCGGGGACAACCGGAGGCGGCGCTGTGGATTCCGCGAAATGCTCGCGCTCTACCGGAGTAACGAAGACCTTGCCGGCCGCGTTGCGTGCTTCGATTGCAATAGGTACTGCTACGGACGCGGCCCAGACCGCCATCGCCAAAGGAAAAAAGAGCAACAGTATCGTGGCGATCACGCGAACCGAGCGGGTTGGCCGTCGCCGAGCGGCCCGCAGAAAGGCCGGCAAGCGCATCGTCTGGCCGAGATCCGGCTTTGGCTCACTAACTTCCTGATTTGCGGAATATGAGCGAGCGCCCTTGGAGCGGGGCAGCGGATAGCGCGGTTGCACGACGCGACCGCGCCGACGTACCGTCGATGACAGGTATTGATTGGGTTGCCGGCGTCGCTTCATGTACCTCGCGCGGTTGCGTCAAATCGTCGATATGACAACCGTTGTAGAGCATACACGTCACGCGCGGCCGCTGATGTGCTTCTGCGCTGTCGACGTCTAGGTCGCCGGAACAGAGCTCGTGGCAGCCTGCTTCAGCTCTTCAAACAGCGCCGCCGTCCACTCCACAGTCCGCTCTTGCCGGAAGCGTTCGATGTTCTCGCGCACTGCTGCCCTGGTGTTGGCCGGCATGCGGTCGTAGGTGCGATTGGCGCCTTCCAGCTCCGGATGAGCGGCCGCAAAGCGGCGTGTCTCGGCTGCCATGTCATCGTAGGCGACCTGCGGTCGCTCGATGACATAACCGCGCTCGCTGCCGTCTCGGGCGAGCACGATGAAGACCGGGATCGCCTGATAGCCGTCTTTCCGAATGTACGATGCGGCGACGTCCCGATGCTCGTCGCGCCGCAGAACCCGAAGGTCCACATTGGACGACTCGCGCGCCAGTCGGGCGACTGGCGGAATGAACTGCGCCGAGTCACCGCAAAAATCCTCGGTCAGAACAAGGATCCTGACGGGATCATTCTCAAAGGCGAGGCGCTGCTCGTCAGTCAGGACCGTCGTCTCTATGCGCTCAGCAAACACCTCGCGGTTTATCGCCATACTCCTGACGTATTCATCAACTTCCATTGCGGAATCCCACAATTCAGACGCCGTCATTTTCACTCCCTTGGTGTAGGATCCTCGTCGGACGCTTGCATTTGCTGCAACAGGATCGCATCCAGCCTATTCCCAAATGCAGATGGCGTCTCACTCGTCACCGAGCAGGTCAGGCTGAGAGGAGCACGTCACGCCAGCGCCGATGGTTGTTCCGGAAATCAATCAGGTAGTGGCGAACGAAATCGCCGACATCGCGCGCGCGTTGCCGTACCGCGAGTCTGTCGGCGTGGATCGGGATCGCGTCTACTGGATCGAGGTCCCGGGTCGCCAGCGTATCGGCGTCGCGTTTGCTCCGGACACTCCTGGCGGGCCGGCCTGGATGATCGCCTTCGACATGACATTGATGGGACGCGTATCCAGAAGCGACATACGCGCCGTCGTTGAGCTCTTTGCGGGCCGAGGCGCTCAATGGGAAGACGCACCGATCACCGACGTGGCCCCGAATCTGATGATGGTTCGCGTGCGCGCGCAATAACCGATACATCCCTCTGCATCGCCGGACGCCCAGGAGATCTGCGACATTCGTCGTAGCCGCGCTCTGGCGTGGTTGCGACAAATGGTCATTGCCGCGCGGGTGGGGGCATGGCATCGTGACGCAAGATCGTTTGCACTCCGTCATGGGAAAGGGTCGTTGTGTCGGACATCGTCGTGCAGGAACCCCCAACAGCTCAGCGGACCTCGCTGGCCGACAAGCTCCGCGATCTGCTGCGGACGCATCCCGGTCCAGTCTGGCTGATGGCGTTCTGCAACCTGGTGCTCTGGACGGGCCGTGGCATGACGATCCCGTTTCTGGTCATCTTCTTCTCGCAGATTGTCGGTCTGCGAGCCAGCATTGTCGGCAGCGGCATTGCCGTCGCCAGCCTCGGCGGCATCGGATTCCTGACGCTGGTGGCCGGGCAGATTGACCGCCGTGGTGGTCGACCCGTGCTGCTGGTCTGTATGGCAACGCTGGCGATCGCGACGGTCATCTACCCGTGGGGCACCTCAATCTGGTCATTCCTCGCCATTACCGCAATCCTCAACTGCGCCAGCCAGGTCTACTGGCCTTCGTCTGACGCGACGATCGCGTCGCTGACCAAGCGCGCGCTGGTTGCCGAGGCGATGTCAGTGCTGCACGTGGCCAACGCTATTGGGCTCGGGCTTGGCGGCATGATCGGCGGCCTCATCGTGGCCGGCGGCGGCATCCGTGAATACCGGATGCTGTTCCTGATCAGCTCGTTGCTGATCGCCGGGGCGGCGCTGCTGGTCTGGCGCATGGTGCCGGCGATCCGGCTGCCTTCCACCAACGAAGACGGACGGCACGGCACCTGGGCGGATGTCATCGCCGACCGGACGTTCATGTTCTCGATGACCATCATGTTCATCCTCGTCTTCGGCTTCACGCAGATCACGATGAGTGTCCCGGCGTTCTTCCGCGAAGAAGCCGGCATCGGCGAGGGCACGATTGGCGGCCTGTTCTTGCTGAATACACTGATCGTCGTATCGACGCAGATTCCGATTGCCGCCTGGATCAACCGCGGTCGCGTCGGACCACCGCTGATCGGTGGCGCGATCTTCTGGATGATCGCGTTCGTCTTTGTGCTGGCAACCCCGTCATTCGGAGTCGCAGCCGGTGCGGCGGCATTCATCGCGTTCACAGCCGGCGAGGTGCTCTTCATGCCGGTAACGGCTGTTGTGCCAGTTCGTCTGGCGCCGATTCACCTGCGCGGTCGCTACTTCTCGGCAACGAGCATCGTCTGGGGCGGCTCATATGCGGTTGCCACGTTCGCAGCCGGCGTCGGCCTAGACCTGCCAAACCCGGCCATCATCTGGCCGATGATGGCTGTGCTGATGGTAGTCGGCGCAGTACTCGCAGTTCCGTTTGCGCGCTCGCCGCGCGTGGCCCTGTCATCAGATAACTCGTAAGCCTCGTCTGGAGCGAATCCCGTCGCCGCTCCTGTATGCGGCCGATGTCATCCAGAGGACTCCAACGGCCTCTGTTAAGCGCGGCACGATCATGTCTTCAACGTCGTGCATCTAACCAACGCGTGCATGCCACTAGTGAGTCGAATTATGCAAATGCCCAATCGCTCGCCGGAAGGCGCGCCGATGCTCTTCCGTGGCTCGCGAATTGCATCACCTGCCCCACGCAGAGCCGCTGTCCGTTGCCTGGTCGTCGAAGCGAAGAACATCCTCAACGGACTCTTCTGTTCCCGACCTCACCCGAGATATCACGCAGCCAGTTCAGATGGATTGCATCAACGACCTTCAGATCGTTGGATGTGGAGATCGTAAATGCCCCTATCCGGATCGCCGCGTTTCGAAGACATTGCCGTATTGGTTGGACGTGAGGCCGCGCGACTACTCATCGCCGATGTTGATGTTGTCGACGAGAGCGGAACCGTTGTTTCGCGATCAGCATCACCGCGCGCGAACGCCGGTCGCGCGGCACGCGAGGTGTTGCGTGTTCCGATCGAGCTGGATTCCCAGCGAGGCGAGGTTGTCGTTTTCGGCTGTGGTGGGCGTTCGCCCGTTCCCCAGAATGTCGCCCGCGCCCTCATCGATCTCATGGTCACCCAGGCCGTCGGATCAGCCAGCAAACCAGATTATCGTGAGTTGCGCGACAAATTCATTCTGGATCTGGTCACCGGTGTCCTGACGGACGACGAAGAGATCGCTCGCGATGCCCAGATTCTCGAGATGGACCTGACACCTCCACGGGCCGTCATTCTGATCGATGCATCGTCATACATCCTTGAATCGATGCCTTACGAATCGAATCAGCTCAGCCATCGGATCGCGCGCCGGAGAGCAGCGACAGCCATCAGCGTCATTGCGTCGTTCTTCAAGCTGCCAAACCATGCGATCTGCGGCTACATCGGCAACGGCGAAGTCGCGGTCCTGAAGGCCGCCTCAACCCAGGATCTCGCTCCCTGGACAAATGGCGATTTAGATCGTGCCGACCAAACCGCATCATGGGCGAATCTGGCGGCACTGAAGCGCGCGGCTGCGGCGCTGCAGGTGCGGCTGCACCATGATCTCGGTTGCGACATACACGTCGCCATCGGTCGGTACCATGCAGGCATGCGCGGCCTGAGCAGCTCGTATCACGACGCCGCGCTGGCACTGGCGCTCGGGAGTCGGCTTCACAGCGCCGAGGACGTGCACTGTCTCGACTCTCTGGGCATTGCCGCATTCGTCGGCGTCTCCGACTCGCGCACGAAGTCCGAGCTCGCAGCACATCTCCTCGCCCCCATTGCACAGGAGCCGGATCTGGTTCGCACGCTGGAGTCGTACTTCGAGCACGATTGCAGCCCGACCGCGACGTCAGCCGAGCTTGGCATCCACCGCAACACGCTCGGCTACAGGCTGGATCGCGTGACGCACCTCGTCGGACTCAACGTGCGCAATTTCGACCAGGCGGTCCAGCTCAGAGCAGCGATGGTGCTGTCCTCGCTCAACAACGTCTGACGCTCGGGCATCTGCCCCATATCCGTCCAACAAATAGCGACCGATCATCGTGCAACCGCCCGATGTGCAGGCGTCCACAACTTCCTACCATGATGAGCAGGCGGGATTCAGAACCTCAGCACCCGCCAGCACCATTGGAGGTGGACGCCATGCATCGCAACGTTGAACTACCAACACCAGCCATCGCCATGCCCGCGTCTCCTTGCCTGTCGGCAATCGATCAGCAGGTGAGATCGTCGCTCCGCCATCGTCAGATGCGCGTCGCCTCGGCCATTGTCGAAATGGAATCGCGAGCCGACAGGCTATCGGCGATGGCGGCGGCAATTGCCGACGCGCTGCGTGAAGGCCACAAGCTCCTCGTCGCTGGGAACGGCGGCAGCGCATCCGAGTCACAGCACGTCGCTGCCGAGCTGGTAGGCCGGTTTCTGCGCGAACGCCGCCCGCTCGCGGCGATTGCGCTGACCACCGACTCGTCCATTCTCACCGCTCTGGGAAACGATTATTCGTTCGACGACGTATTCGCCAGACAGGTCGAGGGGCTCGGCAAGCCCGGCGATGTCCTGCTGCTCTATTCGACGAGCGGCACGTCGGCCAATATCGTATGCGCTGCCCGAGCCGCTCACCGATCTGGGTTGCGAGTCCTTGCTGTCACTGGTGATGCGCCCAGTCCGCTCGCGAATGCCGCCGACCTGACCTACCGTGTTCCGGCAACCGAGACGCCGCTCGTTCAGGAGCTGCAGATGATCGTGACCCACGTCCTTTGCGAGGTCGTAGAGTCTTGCGTCTGCGGCGAGCAGGACGGAGCGATGTCATGACCCGGCGTGCTGTCTTTCTCGATCGCGACGGGACTCTCGTCCACGCGCGGCACTATCCATCCCGGCCGGAGGAGCTCATCCTCTACGACGGCATCGGTGAGCCACTTCGTCGCCTGCAATACGCCGGGTTCCGGCTGATTGTCGTAACCAACCAGTCCGGTATCGCACGAGGTCTGTTTACGGAAGACGACCTGGCGACGATGCATGCTGACCTCGCCGCCCGTCTGTCGGCAGAGGACGTTCACGTTGACGGCTTCTTCTACTGCCCACATCACCCCGACGGCATCGTTACCGAATTCGCGCGCGCCTGCGACTGCCGCAAGCCGGCACCCGGAATGATTCTGCGCGCCGCCCGTGAGTTCGACATCGCCACGCGCGGCTCGTGGATGGTCGGTGACATCCTGGCCGACATTGAGGCCGGCAATCGCGCCGGATGCCGCACGGTCCTCGTCGATCTCGATACGGAGTCGCTGCCGACTACGCCGGATGAGACTCCCGAACACGTCGCACGCAACTCCGTTGACGCGCTGACGCTCATCGCGGAAATCGAGGGCCTGCGTCCACGTGCGACGACGCCATATTGGCCGCAACGCTGGGATGTCAAACCACCAGTGTCGGGAGAAGTGCATGCGATCCGAAAGTGACATCGTCCGCGCATTCCGCGGGGTCCGCGCGCTTTGCCTCGGCGACGCTATGCTCGATAGCTACCTTGATGGCACGGCCGCGCGACTCTGCAGTGAGGGACCGGTTCCCGTCGTGCAGGTCGGCGACGAGACGCACGCGCCCGGTGGTGCAGCCAACGCTGCCGCCAACCTTCGCGCACTCGGCGCAGATGTGCGCTTCATCGGGATCGTCGGGCCAGATGCGCCCGGCTCGCGCTTGCGCTCGATGCTGCGCCAACTGCGATTGGACGAAGGTTGGCTGGTCGAAGACCCCTCCGCGAGGACGCTACATAAGCGCCGCATCCGCGCGGACGGGCAATACGTCGCGCGACTCGACGACGGCGATACGTCGCGATTGACGCCAGCCTCCGCGAGCACTCTCAGTCAGCGCGTTGATGAGGCGCTCGCCTGGTGCGACGTGATCGTCGTCTCAGACTATGGCTACGGCGCAGCGGAAGCTGCAATCTCACGGCTGGCTAGCCATGGCTCCACGCCGCTGATCGTCGACTCCAAGCGGTTGCTGAACTTCGCCCAGACTTGCGCCACCATCGTGACACCGAATCATGCCGAAGCACGCATCGCCGCGAGCGCCGCTGGCATGACGACAGTTGAGAGCAGCCGTGTCGCTACGGCAACGTCCGACGCACGCACGTTGCTAATGCTGCTCGACTGCCAGCATGTCGCGGTCACGATGGCGGGGGACGGAGCGCTGCTTGCCAGCCGCGACGGAGAAATGACCCATGTACCGGCGCACGCAGCCCATAATGCAGCCGACATCGGCGCAGGAGACTCATTTGCCTCCGCCCTGTCCCTGGCCCTTGCCACCGGCGCAGACGCGCATACAGCCGTCAGGCTCGCTGTTGAGGCCGGCTGGTTGGCCGTCAGCCAGCCAGGCACAGCGGTCGTTGAGCATCAGCAACTGCTGCAACGCGCGAGCCTCCTCGGTCTCCGAGCGACGACCAAGACGAAGACTCTGGCGCTCGCTGAATTCACGGAGCGGCTGGAACGGGCTCGGCTGGGCGGCAAGACCGTCGTGTTCACCAACGGTGTTTTCGACATATTGCATGCCGGCCACATCCAGCTCCTGCGTGAGGCGAAAGCGCTCGGCGACATCCTGGTCGTTGGGGTCAACAGCGATCGCAGCGCGGCGCAGCTGAAGCAGCGCGGACGCCCGATTAACCCCGCTGCCGATCGCATCGCGCTGGTTCAGGCTCTCGAGTCGGTCGATTACACGCTGCTGTTTGAAGAGGACACGCCGGCTGAGATCATCCGGCGACTGCGGCCGCACCTGCATGTCAAAGGCGGCGATTACGACGATGTGAGCCTGCCTGAGCAGGAGGCAGTCGACAGCGTCGGCGGCAGAGTCGTGATCCTGCCGCTGGCCGGTGGCCATTCCACGACTGCATTGATCGACCGCATCGGCGCGCTGGCGCTGCATCAGACCATCGAGGCGTTCGATGATTAATGAGCACTGGCGGAATGTCCGCAAGGTTCTCGCAGTGCGCCTTGATAACCTCGGCGACGTGCTGGTCACAACGCCGGCGATCCACGCGATCCGCGAATCACTCCCGGACGCCCAGCTGACGCTCCTCGCCAGCCCGGTTGGCGCGCAGGCGGGAAAGCTCAACAATGACATCGACACCGTCATCACCTACCGCTCTCCGTGGATGGACCCGTGGCACAAACTGGCACAGGATCCCGAGCGCGAGCAGGCAATGATCGAGCGTCTTGCGCGCGAGCAGTTTGACGCGGCCATCATCTTCACCTCGTTTCGCCAGAGCTCTTTGCCGGCAGCCTACCTCTGTTATCTGGCGGGAATTCCGCTGCGCGCCGCCGCGTCGATCGACGGACCCGGCTCGCTGCTGACCACGCGACACAAGCACCCGGAGCGCATGATGCACGAGGTTGAGCGGGGGCTCGATCTTGTCGGAGCACTCGGTATGGGAACTGACGACCGCGACCTTGTGCTCGATCTGCCTGCATCCGCATTTGACGATGCCAACGCGTTTGTCGAGCGAAGCAGCATCACCGGAAAGCGCCCACTCGTCGTCGTCCATCCCGGCTGCTCGATGCCCGCGCGCACGTACCCAGCCGAGATGTTCGCTGATGTCGTCGCACTGCTCATCCATGAGACGCAGGCGACGGTCGTGCTGACCGGTGTCGAGTCGGAGATTCCGCTTGTCGAGTACGTCCGTGAGCGCGTCCCGCTCCCGCAGCGAGAGCGTGTCACCGTCGGTGCAGGCACCCTGTCATTCGGCGGCTTCTCCGCGCTTGTCGCGCTCGCCGATCTCGTCATTACCAACAACACCGGCCCGATGCACGTCGCGGCGGCCACGGAGACTCCGGTTGTCGCACTCTTTGCGCTGACGAACCCTCCCGAGCAATGGGGGCCGTGGCAGGTTGCGCATCGGCAGCTCTTCCATGACGTGCCTTGCCGGATCTGCTACAGCCGCGTTTGCCCGTATCAGCAGGAGTGCCTGACGCTGGTTACGCCCGAAATCGTCGTCGATTCCGCACAGCAACTGCTAGCCGAGTCGAAAGCAGCTGCACCGTCCCTGTCACTGGAGGTGATCCGATGAGCGCGTGGCAGACGGCGAGCAACATTCTTGCAGTGCGCCTGGACAATATCGGCGATGTCATCCTCCTCAGCCCTGCCCTCCGCGCAATCAAGCTCGCGCGACCAGAGGCGCGACTCACCCTGCTGGCCAGCCGGGCCGGCGCGACCGCTGCCCCGCTGCTGCCGTGGGTGGACGATGTCATCGTCTGGCGCGCCGTCTGGCAGGATCTCGGACATCTGGCGTTTGAACCGGCGCGGGAGATGGAACTCATCGAGCTGCTCCGCGAGCGCCGTTTCGACGCTGCGTTTCACTTCACCTCGTTTTCGCAAACGCCGCATGTGGCCGGATACGTGAGTTACCTGGCGGGTATCCCGCTCCGAGCTGGATCGTCAAAGGAATTCGGCGGTGCGGTGCTGACCCACGAGCTGCGCAGCTACGACGACGCAATACATCAGGCCGAGCGCAATCTCCAGCTTGTCGAGGCAGTCGGCTACCCGGTCAGCGACCGCAGCTTGACGGTTGAGATTCCAGAACACGCGCGTGCTTTAGCGCGCTCTATCCTCGGCCTGGCCGGAGTCGATCTCAGTCGGCCATACATCATCGTCCATCCTGGAGCGAGTGCTGCCGCGCGGCGCTATCCAGCCGATCGGTTTGCGGAGATCGTGGCACTGCTGGCCGCCGGCGGCATTCAGGTTCTCGTAACAGGCTCAGAGCGCGAGGGTGACCTGGTCTATGCAGTGGCAGAGTCCACGGACGCTGCGACGCCTCTGGTTGGCCAAACAACGTTGCCCGAGTACGCGGCAACAGTCGCGGACGCAGCAGCCGTCGTCTGCAACGATTCGCTGCCGCTACACCTGGCCGACGCTGTCGGTACGCCGGTTGTCGCGCTCTTTGCCGGCACAGACCTCCAATCACAATGGCAACCGCGATCGACGCCTGCGACCCTGTTGCGCCGCCCGACGGCATGCGCGCCATGCTACCGATTCGAGTGCCCAATCGGGCAGCCTTGCCTCGATATCGAGCCGCGTACTGTCGTCGATGCTGTCATGCGCCTGCTCTCCGAACAGAGCACGCGGCGACGAGAGGCGGCACAACGATGACACGCCCGATCGAGCGCATCGCGATTATCCGAGCGCTGCACCTCGGCGACATGTTGCTTGCCGTGCCGGCGTTCCGTGCAATCCGGCGCGGATTCCCTGATGCGCAGATCACTCTAATTAGTCTGCCGTGGGCGAGAGCGTTCGCCGAGCGGTATGACAGCTACATCGATAGATTCGCTGAATTCGGTGGCTTCCCCGGTATCGACGAGATGGACTTCGACCCACATGCATCGGCTCGCTTTCTGAACCAGCAACGCGCCGAGGAATACGACCTGGTCGTACAGATGCACGGCTCGGGTCGCACGAGCAACCCGCTGGCGCTGGCGCTGGGCGGCGTGCTCACCATCGGCTACCACGAACCTGGCACTGACCCACACCTTGATGTCAGCTCACCTTATCCGACGACGGCCCACGAGATCGATCGCAACCTCGGATTGGCGGCAATGCTGGGCTGTCCGGCAGAGGACCGCCACCTGGAGTTCCCGCTCCGATCTGCTGACATCTCGGAGGCGCAGAAGATCCTCAACGACCTCGCGATAGGCGACCGACCAATCATCGGCGTACATCCGGGCGCGAAATACCTGTCACGGCGCTGGATGCCGGAGCGCTTTGCAGCTGTAGCAGCAGCGATGGCGGAAGAAATGAGCGCTGCCGTCGTCGTTACCGGCACCGACGGGGAGCGCGAGCTGGCAGCAGACATCGCCGGTCGCGTCGGCGCGGATGCGTTCCTCATCGCCGGCGCGACAACGCTCGGCGGGCTGGCTGCGCTGATCGACCGGATGGCGCTGTTCATCTCGAATGACACCGGCCCGGCGCATATCGCCTGCGCCCTCGGCACTCCAAGCGTCACGATTTTTGGACCAGCCGATATTCGACGCTGGGCCCCAGAGCAGAACGAGCTCCACGCCGTCGTCCACAAGCCGGTTCTCTGCTCGCCATGTGGCTATTCGACCTGCCCGATCGACCATCGCTGCTTGCGTTCTATCGGCGTCGCGGACGTCCTCCAGGCCGCGCATCGGGTGCTGAACCGAGAGGCGGAGACATGCGTCGCCTGAGCATTCTGATCTGGCACATCCACGGCAGCTACCTCAACACGCTTTCGCGTATTGACCACACCTGGTACGTGCCGACCAAGCCCGACAAACCGGAGGGCTACGGGGGACGTGGCCCCACATTCGACCTGCCGCCGAACGTCGTCGAGGTGCCGGCTGAGTCGGTGCGCAATCTGGCCCTGGATCTCGTCATCCACCAGACGCCAAAGAACTATTGCGAGGATCAGTACGAGATCCTGAGCGACGAACAGCGACGGCTGCCGAGGATTTATCTGGAGCACAACACGCCGCGGCCGGACCCTGTCGCGACGCGCCATGTCGTTGATGATCCGCAGATCATGCTGGTCCATGTCACCCATTACAACCGACTGATGTGGGACAACGGGCGAATCCCGACGCGGGTAGTCAAGCACGCCGTTGCCATCGACTCGCGTGTCCACTACAGCGGTGACATCGCGCGCGGCGTTGCCGTCGTCAATGGCATCCAGAAGCGGCCGCGCATCGCCGGTCTCGACATCCTGCAAGCGCTCCAGCGTGACCTGCCGATCGACCTCGCCGGAATGATGACCGAGGAGCTAGGCGGGCTGGGCGACATTCCATATCGTGACCTTCACGGACGCATGGCGCACTATCGGTTGCTCGTCTCGCCAATCCGCTACACAAGCCTGCCGCTGGCCGTCATTGAGGCGATGACGATCGGTATGCCGGTGGTCGCGCTGGCGACGACAGAGCTGCCGACAGCCATCGAGAACGGCGTCAGCGGCTTCGTTTCCTGTGACATTGACGAGCTCGTGGCGTCAATCCGGGCGCTCCTGGCTGATCCATGCCTGGCACGGAGCATCGGTGCGCGCGCCCGCGATGTGGCACACGAGCGCTTCGGACTGGAGCGCTTCGCCCGCGACTGGAACGCGATCTTCGCTGAGGTGACCGGCGCATCGGCCCGTGAGATGCGTGCAGCGCCGCTGCGCTATGAGAATGGACGATGGGTATGAGCAGGGGTCGCGTCGCATTCATCAGCGAGCACGCCAGCCCGGTCGCGCTCCTCGGCAGTCAGGATGCTGGCGGACAGAACGTCTACGTGGACGAGGTCAGCCGCAACCTGGCCGACCTCGGCTGGGACGTCGACATCTTCACACGCCGTCCCTCGCCGACTGATCCCGATGAAGTCGATTGGGCACCGGGCGTCAGGGTAGTGAACCTGGACTTTGGGCCGCGTGCGCCGATGCTGAAAGACGACATGTGGCCGTTCATGCCCGTGTTTCGAGATCGCATCCGGGAATGGGTCAACGAGAACAACCGCAGGTACGACGTCATTCACGGCAACTTCTGGATGTCAGGCTGGGTTGCTGCCGACCTGGGACTTCAACTTGGCGTGCCGGTCGTCCAGATCTTTCACGCCACCGGACTGACGAAACGACGCCATCAGGGCGACGACGACACCAGCCCACCCGATCGCATTGATGTCGAGCTTGATGTCGTCCGCATCGCCGACCGGATCATCGCCCAGTGTCCGGCCGAAGCATCCGAGTTGATCCAGGACTACGGTGCGCGGCCGACTCGTGTCACCGTCATCCCGTCGGCCGTGAACATTGAGCGTTTCAGACCAATTGATCAGCGTGAAGCACGTCGCCAGATCGGCATACCAGACGACACGCTGCTGATTGCTTACGTCGGCCGGATGCTACCGCGCAAGGACCCACGCAATATCGTCCGGGCGCTGGCTCGCCTCGTCGACGAGCGCGATGGTGACGTGCAACTCATGCTGGTTGGCGGTGAAACGCGCGAACCCGATCTCAGCGCAACTCCGGAGTTAGGCGAAATCGTCGCGCTGGCCGAGCGCCTCGGCGTCGCCGACCGGCTCATTCTCACCGGCAAGCGCCAGCCAGACGAACTGCATCTCTATTACAGCGCCGCTGACGTCGCCGTAACGACGCCGTGGTACGAGCCGTTTGGCCTGACGCCACTGGAGGCGATGGCCTGCGGCACACCAGTCATCGGCGCTGATGTCGGCGGTATCTCCTACACGATTGCGGATGGGGCGACGGGCTTGCTGGTTCCGTCACGCGATCCCTTCGCCCTGGCCGACGCACTCAAATACATGCTGTCGCAGCCTGAGCTGCGAACACAAATGGGTAGCGCCGCCCGCGAACGCGTGGAGCAGCACTTCACCTGGCGTCGCGTCGCCGAGCGCACAGCCTGTTTGTATGACGAGTTGTGCCGCGACCGATCCAGGGCACAGAGCTTCGACCCGCTTATCACCCACAGTCCGACGCGTTGAATCGCTAAAGAGGAGAGTCAAATGGCAGCAGAAATGACGAAGGTTGCGATCGTCACCGGTGCGGGGAGTGGACTCGGCGCTGCGACGGCACAGCGATTCGCCGCCGGCGGCTACGCCGTCGGATGTGTCGACATCCGCCGCGAGACTGCCGAGCGTACTGCATCGGATCTCCGGCAGTGTGGGACACAGTGCGTCGCCATCGGCTGCGATGCCGGCAGCGAATCCGACGTTGCGGCGGCGATCGATCTGATTCACAACGAGCTTGGTCGCGTCGATGTCGTCGTGAACAACGCAGCCATCGACCACACCGTGTCAGTCGAGGAGATGACGATCGAGCAGTGGGACCAGGTGATCGCTGTCAATTTGCGCGGCCCGTTCCTGCTCGCGAAAGCCGTCTGGCCGCTGATGCGTCGACAGGGCGGCGGACATATCGTCAACATCGCCTCGACGGCCGCGACGCGCGCTTGGGCCAATGCCAGTGCCTACCACGCCTCGAAGTGGGGCGTCGTCGGCTTTGGCCGCGGCTTGGGGGTCGAAGGACGACCGCACGGCATCCGCGTGACGACCATCATCCCAGGCGGAATGCGCACGCACTTCTTCGACCGCTTTGTCGAACAGGGCATTCCGATGCCCGACGAATGCAATCTGCAGCGCCCGGAGACGGTCGCCGACGTAATCTTCTACGCCACCCAGATGCCGCCCGAGTCAAACATGCAAGAGGTCATTGTCACCCCCGTGAGCGAAACGAGCTGGCCGTAGAAGCGCCACCGAGGGAGGAACAGCCCATGGTCATCGCCCGATCCCCGGTTCGCATCAGCTTCGGCGGCGGGGGAACCGACATCTCAACCTATTATCTTCGCCACGGTGGCCGGGTCGTGAGCGCGGCAGTCTCGCGCTATTGCCACGTCATGGCCAACCGCACCGACACCGGCGCAATCCACATCACCTCCAGCGACTACGCAATTGACGAGTGGATCGCTCCCGGGCAATTGCCTCGCGTGGCCGAGCCAATGATCCTGCCGAAGGCTGTCACTGCCCGCTTCGGCCGAAGCGGTGCCTACGCGACGGGGCTGGAGCTGTTCACCACGTCCGACGTCCCACCGGGCACCGGACTTGGCTCATCGAGCGCGATGGCCTGTGCGCTGGTTCAGGCGCTCTCGTCATTGAGCGGTCAGGATCTGGAGCGTGATCGCATTGCGGATACAGCATGCACCGTCGAGATTGACGACATTGGTCTGCCGATCGGCAAGCAGGACCAGTACGCCAGCGCATTCGGTGGCCTGAACATCATCGACTTCGGCGACAAGGGCGTCGTCGTTACGCCACTCGATTTGCCGCTGGACGTCGTGTCAGCGCTGGATACACGACTGATGCTGTTCTCTACCGGAAAGTCGCGTAACTCAGCGTCCATCCTCCGTCGCCAGCGTCGCGACTCGGGATCAGACCCGGCAGTTATCACTTCGCTCCATCGCATCAAGAAGCTTGCTGACGACATGTGCGATGCCCTGCTGCGACACGATCTGGACGGCTTCGGGGCACTGCTTGATCGCGGCTGGCGGGAAAAGAAGCGCTTATCGTCCAGCATTTCGACCAGCGCCATCGACGGGTACTACCAGGCTGCGCTCGACGCCGGAGCGCTGGGCGGCAAGATCACGGGCGCAGGAGGCGGCGGATTCCTGCTCGTTTATGCGCCACCGGCTCGCCAGCCACAGGTTCGCCGCGCGTTGTCGACACTGGGGTTGTCAGAGCTGCCGTTCCGGTTTGACAACGACGGGACGCAGCTCCTGACCGGCTGCGCCACCGCATCGCTCCCGCACACAGCGCCGTATCAACTCAGGGAGGAGCCGATCTACCATGCGGACTAACATCGAGGCCTACTGGCGAGAGCTCTGCTCAGTCGCCTCGTCCATTCCATACGCCGCGCTCGAGCGCGTCGCGGATATGCTGATCGAGTGTGCCGAACGGGGCCGGACAATCTTCGTTGCCGGCAATGGCGGCAGCGCGGCAACTGCGTCTCACTTCGCCTGCGACCTGCTGAAGGGCAGCAATTCGCCGGAAGCGCCGCCACTAAGAGTCGTCCCGCTGACCGATAATGTGCCGCTCATCACCGCCTTCGGAAACGACGTCGGCTATGACGAAGTGTTCGCCGGGCAGCTCACTGCACTCGTGCGACCGAACGATGTGCTCGTGGCAATCAGCGCCAGCGGCAATTCACCGAACATCCTGGCGGCCGTCGGCGCAGCGCGACAGGCAGGTGCGATAACCGTGGGACTTACGGGCGAGTGCGGCGGACGGTTAGCGCAGATGTGCGATCAGGCGGTGCGCGTTCCGCTGGCGAAGATCGAGCAGGTTGAGGATGCCCACCTGATCATCACCCACAGCCTCTGCGTAGCGATCCGCGAGCGGCGTGCGCAACAACGCCGCGACGTTCTCGTCGATCCGTTGCTCCACGGCTATAAGCCAGAGTCGTCTGTTGCCGATGGAGAGTAGAGCGGGTCGAGTACTGGTCGCCGATCCCGTCGTTGAGATAGGGATCGGCGACTGCTTGCGGCAAGTCGGAATCGGTCGTGACTGCGCCTAGATCAACGTGGGCCGTTCGGAATAACGACGCCAGACGAGCAGGACGCCGACAGCCGCGAGCGTCATCCAGGCTTTGCCAACGACCTGTCCGTTGAGAAACTCGAGTGACCCGAATGCGAGCCAGAGGAACAGGATGGAATCGGTCACCAGACCGACGACGTTGGACAACGCAACCGCGCCGAGCCAGTTGCGATCGCGGAGCGGTGTATAGACGGCAAAGTCGAACAGCTCGCTGAAGAGAAACGCGACGCCGCTCGCCAGCGCGAACTGCGTCGAGACGAACGCCGACAGGAGAGCGCCGACGATAATCGCGGCCAGTACCCATGATCGGCCGAGCGTGTCTTGCGTGATATCGCGCAACGTGAACGCCAGCCCGGCGAAGTAGACACCGGCCGGCGCAACCAGTCCAAACCCGACCGGCACGGCTCCCCAGCGATCGATCGCCCAGTTGGCGGCAAAGACGGTTGCGATGTATCCAACGACGGCAATCGCGCCGACGAGTGTCATTCCGCGCAGATCTCGCGCTCGCATCAGAGACCTTCCATACGCACAAGAGACATCGCTAAACGACGCCGAGGTCGTCTCGCAATGTCTCAGTGTACGCGTTGGAGGCGCTGGAATCAGCCGCGGCCGGGATAGAGGATCATCTGGCTGCAACGGAACAGCGCGATGACCTTGCCAGTGTCGCGATGCGTCACCGTTGCGTCCCAGACCTGCGTTGTCCGTCCGCCATGCCGGAGCACTGCTTCGCAATCGACCATGCCCGCGCGGGCAGTGCCGAGAAAATTCGATTTCAGCTCAATCGTGGTGAAGCCGAGCGCCCCCTCCGGAAGATGGGCGCGCGTTCCGAACCCTGCTACGGTGTCGGCAATCGCGACGACTGTCGCTGCATGCAGGTAACCGTTCGGTGCCATGAGCTCGGGGCGGACTGGACATTCACCTGTCAGACGGCCTTCCTCGATTGAGACAATCGAGATGCCCAGTAGCTCAACCAGCGATCCGGGCGACCAGGCGTTCAGCTCCTCGACGGTCATAAGGTTCGACTTCATCTACAGCGTTCCCTGGATTGACTGGATACCCTCGGTTAGCGCGCCGATGTCTTCCGGCGTATTGAAGTAGTGCAACGAGACGCGCGCTGCCTCCGGGTTGTTGATGTACTTTGTAACGTAGCGGATGGTAACACCGTGATCTTGCGCCAAACGCGCCGAAAGGTCCGGTCCCGCAATACCGTTGACGTTGAACGCGATGAGGCCGGCCATCGCCTCGCGCGGCGTCACGACAGTAACGCCCGGCAGCCGCGACAGCTCGTCATACGCGAGGCTTGCCATGTCCGCAACCTGCTTGGCGACCCACTCCTTGCCGAGATCCTGTGCAATCCAGCGCGTTGCCGCCGCTTGCCCGGCGGTGAGGATCGTGTTGCGCCCAGCCGTGTCGAAGCGCGCCGTTCCGGCGGCCGGCTGATACGAGCCTCCGAAGTAGTCCAACGAGCCCATTGTCATGCCGCCGGCAACAAACGACTGCTCGAAGTCGCCAACGCGATCTGCGCGAATGTAGAGCATGCCGGTGCCATCCGGACCACACATCCACTTCTGGCCGGAGCCTGCGTAGGCATCGACGCCGATGTCGTGCAGGTCGAGATCGAGCGGGCCGTACGACTGGGCGGCATCGGCCACGACCAGCACATCGTGGGCGTGCGCCATCGCGACGATCTCCTTGAGCGGCAGCTTCGCGCCGGTCGTATAGGAGACGTGCGAGATGACGATCATGCGCGTTCGCGGCGTGATGGCGCGCTCAAACGCTGCGACAACGTCGGCCGGATCGCCACCGCCGAGGCCGATATCGACGACCCGCACGCGCACACCGAAGCGGCGCTTGACCAGAAATGACGGCACCATACCGCCCGGGTGTTCGATGTTGCTCAGCAGCAGCTCATCGCCCGGCTGCCAGCGATAGCCCATGATCGAGACGTACATGCCGTCGGTCGTGCTGGCCGTCACCGCGATCTCAGACGGCTCTGCGCCGACATAGGACGCGACAGCCTCACGCACTTCATTGCGCTTTCGTCCGATATTGGGGAAATGGTCGGAGTCGATGCGCGCCTTAGTCAGGTCGTGCTTCATCTCCTCCTGCATTGCGTTGTATGCCACGAGCGGCAATGGGCCGCAGGTGCCAGTGTTCAGATAGACCGTATCGGTCACGCCCGGCAGTTGGTCACGTACTTCGAGAATATCGACCATGCGTCCTCCTGGTCTTCGTACCCCAACCCCTGAATGAGTCGATCCTGGTGCATCATAGCCGCAAGCACCGACTGACGATAGCGAGGTTGCGCCGCTAATCGCCTTTACCCATCGCGCCAAGGCGGTCGAGCATCGCTGCGCCGGTGCGAATACCCATGAAGAATCGCTGAACCTCGAGATTCTCGTTCGGAGCGTGATTGGATTCATCAGCATTAGCGTAGGGGACGCCGAATGCCGGAATGCCGAGATCGCGCGTAAAGACATAATCCGGCAGGCTACCGCCGAGAGCCGGAACAATCAGAGGACGAGCCGACTGCGCGATCGTGATGCCCTCGGCAATCGGCGCAGCGAACGGCGAATCGAGCGGCGTCTTCGATGGATCCATTGAACCCTGGCGGACAACTTCGACATCGGGCGCGTGACGCGCGACATGGTCGACGACCTTCGCAAACACCTCGTCGCCCGTCTGATCGGCAACCAGGCGCATGTCACACTTCACGATTCCCTCATGCGGCAGCACGGTCTTGGAGCCTTGCCCTCCGTAGCCACCATGGAAGCCGTTAATCGTGAACGTTGGCCAGGCCGACAGTCGCTCAAAGTAACCGCGGTCGAGCGGCTGATCCAGGTCGCGGAGTCCGAGTGACTGCTTGACGCGCTCGATGTCGACGGTCAGATTGTCCAGTGCAGCGCGCTCCAGGTCACCGAGCGGACGGACGCTGTCGTAGAAGCCGTCGATGGTGATCGTGCCCTGTGCGTCCTTCATCGTTGCCAATAGCTGCACAAGCGACCAGAGCGGGTTCGGCGCGACGCCGCCCCAATTGCCGGAGTGCAGATCGCGATTCGCGCCTGTCGCCCGTAACTCGAACGACAGGACGCCGCGCACACCGAATGTGAGCATCGAGCGGCCGCTCTCGTCGACCGGTCCGTCGCAGGTGATGACGAGATCGGCGTCGAGCAGATCACGGTGCTCGCGGACGAATTCAGGCATATGCGGGCTACCAACTTCCTCCTCGCCTTCGAGCAGCACAAGGACGTTGCATGGCAACGCCCCACGGACGCGCAGGAGCGACTCGATCGCCAGGATGTTGGCGAAATGCTGGCCCTTGTTGTCACCGACGCCACGCGCATAGATCCGTCCATCGCGGACGGTCGGCTCGAACGGTGGCGAAATCCACTCTTCAATCGGATCCGGCGGCTGGACATCGTAATGCCCGTAGATCATCACGGTCGGTGTACCGGGTACCGGCTCCGACCGCGCCAGAACCATTGGCCACCCGGACGTCGGCACGATCTGCGCCGACAAGCCGATCCGATCGAGAACGCCGGCAATGTAGTCAGCGACCTCACCGATGCCTTCGCCCCAGGCGCTGATGCTTGGACGGCGCAGGTAGTCGAACAGCCGCTGTAGCGATTCGTCCTGGTGCTGCTCGATATCGGCAAACACATCGTCAAGAGCACGTTCTTGCATCTATTTCCTCCTCAACTCCGGTCTCGTATCTGAAGTGCTAGTATCGCCCGACTTGCAAACTCGTATGCGACGATGGGTCTGGACTGCTACATACAGGAAGGGGATGAGCAATGGAATCGATTGACGTTCTCCGCGCGCTGTCAGAAATCGTCGGGCCGTCAGGCTTCGAGGATCTGGTGCGTGACGAAATCACGAAGCTCGTCGAGCCGTGTGTCGATGAGACGCGTGTCGATACTCTGGGAAACCTCATTGCAACCAAACGCGGCACCGGCGACAAGGTGCTGATGCTTGATGCGCACATGGACGAAATCGGCTTCATGGTCACCTGGATTGAGGAAGGCGGCTTCCTGCGCTTCACGACGATCGGCGGCTGGGATGCGCGAATCGTCCCTGCCCACGCTGTCACGATCCGAACCGACAACGACACGTTCGTCCGCGGAATGATCGGCACCGCGCCGCCGCATATTCTCCGCCCCGAAGATCGCGATCGGCCGTTTCGTCTGGAGGACCTGTTTATCGACGTCGGCGCGCGCTCGGCCGATGAGGTTCGCGAGATGGGCATCCGTATCGGCTCACCCGCCGTCATTTCCTACGGCTTCGAGCAACTGGGCGAGGATGTCGTCATGGGCAAAGCGCTGGACGACCGCGCGGGTTGCGCCGTCGTCGTCCGCGCGCTGGAGGAGCTTCAGAACACGGAGACGGAATACACCATCGTCGCTGCGTTCACCGTTCAGGAAGAAGTCGGGTTGCGCGGAGCGCAGACCGCCGCGTTCAGCATCGACCCAGATATCGCTATCGCGCTCGAAGGCACAATCGCCGCTGATATGCCCGGCGTCCCGCCCGCGCGCCAGCCAACGCGCCAGGGACTCGGGCCGTCGATCCGGATCATGGACAGCGGCATGATCGGGATGCCGCGCGTCATCCGGGCATTGTCAGAGACTGCCGAGGCGAACTCGATTCGCTATCAATATCAGGTGCCTGCACCGGGTGGCACGGACGCCGGAGCGATTCACCGCTCGCGTGCCGGTGTGCTGGCCGGCGCGGTTTCGCTCCCGTGCCGCTACATTCACTCGCCATACGCCACGTTGCGGCTCTCGGACTTCGAGGAGGCCGTCCGCCTGATCGCTGCATTCTCGCGCAGCTCACCAGGCGCAGTCGGACTCTAGTGCGAGTCGCCGTGTGCGCCAGGTCACAGTCTGCGTCACCACCCAACCCTTATATGTAGGCGGACCCTCCTGGGAGGGTCCGTTTGCAGGGCGTCGAGTTTCCTCGGAAGGGTGCAGGGCGTGGCCGAGACAGCATCAGCCACAGGTTGGAAACGTCAGATTACTGGGCTCTGGCAGCGCGTGACCCTTGAACAGTTGGGGATTGCGACCGTGATCCTCGGCTACATCCTCATCCTGATCGGCGGCGTCGTCCGGATCGAAGGCGCTGGGATGGGCTGCGGCGACGACTGGCCCATCTGTAACGGCAAGGTGATCCCGACATTCAACTATCTGACGGCCATCGAATACATCCACCGCGTCGTTGCCGGACTGGTGCTGCTGTTGACTACCGGACTGACGATCGTCGCCTGGAGGACGACGCCAGCGTCCGATGTCCGCCGCTGGCTGTCCGCCGCAGCGCTCATTCTCGTCCTGGCGCAGGCCGGCCTGGGCGCAATCACCGTCTTCGCCGAGCTTGATCCACGCGCTGTGACTGCCCACCTCGGTATGGCGCAGGCCTACTTCGCGATTGTGATTGTGATTGCCTTATACGGCAGCCAGACGGTGCGCCGCGGAACCGTACACGGCTAGACTGCAATTGCGCGTTCGGGGCTCGTGGCGTGTGGCACGACGTTCGTGCTGCTTCTGACCGGCGCGTATACTGCGTCCAGCGGGGCAGCCTGGGCGTGTCCAACCTGGCCACTGTGCGGCGACAAGTACGTCCCGACCGGCTGGTCCCTCGTGGACATCCATGTCCTGCATCGCTGGCTGGTTATGCTCGCGTTCGCTGCAATCGTCTGGCTGGTGGTGACGGCGATCCGCGATGCCGGAATCGGCGCGCCGCTCACGCTCGTCGCGCTAGCGGCGCTGGGATTCACACTCATTGAGACGCTGGTAGGAGCGGCGAACATCTGGCTGGAGCTCGCCGACTGGGTGCGCATCAGCCACCTCGGCATCGCGACACTCGTCTGGGGCTGTCTCGTCACGGCAGCCGTGCTGAATGCGCGAGCACTCGCACGGCAGCATCAGGCCTAGCCTAGACGGACCAGCGAACTCGCGCGCCGACGGCGATCTCAACCGGCTCGCCTTCAGGCAGGCCCAGATAGAATCCACGCATGCCGTCGTCAAGGAATTGCAGCGTCTCCTTGAGCAACTGGGGCTCGTTGCGCTCCGGGCCGAGGCAGAAGCGGCTGAACTCGACACATGGGTGCGCGACCGACGCCTCGCTGAGCGTGATCCAATAGCCAGATTCCGTCTCGATCTCAAGCCCGCCGACCAGGTCCTCAAGCGACGGCGGGTCGTCCGCCTCCACCAGAATGCTCTCACCGGCGATACCGTACAGGATGTGATTGCCAAGGCGGGCGCGCATCTGGTCATAGTTCGCAGTGAAGCCAACCGACAGGTCATTGATTCCGTTGCGGTTTTTGGAGTCTGGATGCAGAGCGTTGTGAACGTCGATGACCTCAACGCCGTCAATCATTGCCGACGCACCGTGTGCTGTGAGCGTGAGCCTCGGAACGCTTCGAATCGGCGCTGGATCGTATTTCCGAGCGCGCGGCGGACCGACCTTTAGCGACGACTCCTGTATCTGGAGGTGGACGATCCGACCGTAGGTCGTGAAGGACACCTGAGCCTCGAAAACGTTCACTACTGGATTTCTGGTAAAGATCACACGGCCTCCGTCAGGGTTTGCAGCTGTCGTACGAGCGTCGCATGAAGGAGTGGTACGGCGTCATAATGCTCGGGCTTCATCAGCACGCTGCGAATAACGGTCAGTGTCGGCTGGTCCCAGATGATCTCCGGATCGCGTTCAGCCAATTGTCGCTGGTTGACGCTCAGCTTCGCCAGATAGACGGGGCTCTCTGCGTCCTGTTCGGCGGCCAGGAACAACCGATCGGCGGCAGCGGACAGATCGCTAGCAGACCGCGAACCGACGGCACCCGGAGCCGGGTAGAACGACAGAATATCGAGATCGGGCTCCACGACGAGCCGGAATTGATCGTCGGCGTGTATTACTTCGGCCCAGCGTAGCGCCGCAGCGCGCAATTTCGCCAGGATTGCCCCGAGCCCTGCGTCCGCCTTGAGTGGGATGCACTGCAGCGTTGCCCAGAGCGCAGCCGCCGCCGCACCGGCGCGTGAGCATTCCAGTGTTATCTCCCCGAGATGAAGCTCGTCCGACGTGAAATAGGTATACGGCGAGTCGTGGACGTAGAAGCGTCCAATGCTCGGGTCGCGGAAGATCACCGATCCACAGCCGTATGGTTGCAGTCCATGCTTATGCGGATCGACGACAACGCTGTCCGCCTCGGCGATCGCGAGGAACGGCGCTGGGTCGATCGGCGGGTTGGCACGCTGTGCCAGCAACGTATGGAAGCCGCCGTAGGCAGCGTCGACGTGGACGCGCGCGTCGTACTGCCGGGCGAGCGGGATGATTTCATGGATCGGATCGACTTTGCCCAGGCCGGTGCTGCCCGCGGTGGCAACGACGGTGCCAATGCTGCCGGTCCGCAGTTGCGCCTCCAGCGCGTCAAGATCCATCCTGCCGGTGGAAACCGAGGCAATCGATACGAACTGCGCATCCAGCACGGCGCTGCCACGCGCGTGCGTGTAGTGCGCCTGATCGCTGGCAGCAATAGCGCGATCTGGATGCAGGCAACGCGCGACCCAGAGCGCCTCGATATTGGCAATCGTGCCGCCGCTGGTGAGATGTCCCAGGTGCTCATCCGGATAACCGAACATCCTCGCCAGATCGGCGACGACCTCGCGCTCCATATGCGACGTCGCCGCGCCTCCATCGAGCGCATGGTTGTTCGGGTTGATCTGCATCGCGATCGCGTAGGCAAGGCTGGCCACTGGATGTGGCGGCTTCAGCATCTGGCCAGCATAGCGGGGATGACCGTAAGGATAGTTGTCCGCGAGACGCGCGGTCAGGTCGCCGAGAACCTCCGCAACACGCTCAGACGCGACCGTCATCGTCGAATCGGGTGGCATCGCGCTACCGTCGGCGTGCCATCGATCGACAGCGTCGAATGAGCGCCGCAGATGCTCGATGTACTCGTCGCGCTGCACTACATTCCTCCTGCAAGATCCGAGTCGGCGCGAAGGGACGCACCGAGTACACTTCCGCCGGCCATCGGCGTGGCCGACCGATGTCGCGCATATCTGGCCGCCAACATATAAAAGGATACTCTTGTGCGCCGTGCGATTCTTCTGCTCGCGCTTTGCCAGCTTGTCTGGTCGTTCGGCGGTGTCGTCATTCGCTGGGAGCCGTTGCCGCCACAGACGCTGATGGCGAGCGCGCTGCTGCTGTCCGGCTCGGTGCTTGCCATCCTGACGCCGCGCCACCGCCTTCGTTTGCCGAACAGACGACTCCGGCTGGAGGCGATCGGGTTCGGCATCGCCAATGGCGCTGCCAACGCGCTCATGGCTGCAGCAATTACGCTGGCCGGTATCGGCAACGCGGCGTTCGCCTATGCGTCCTTGCCCCTCTGGATGGTGCTGATCGCCAGACCGATCCTCGGCGACCGCATACCCGCACGGGCGCTACCAGCAATGGGCGTCGGCGCGGCCGGTATCGCCCTGCTGCTGGTCGCTGGGCGCGGCTCTTCTGTTGGCGAGAACGTGCTTGGCGGCCTGGCACTCGCGCTGATTGCGGCGGTCGCCGGGTCGGTGTCAGCATTGGCCGGTCGTCGCCTGGTTCCGCGCGTTGGCGTCGATGCGACTGCCGCATGGACGATGTTCGTTGGCGGGTTGGTGCTGTTGCCCCTCATCGACTGGCGCGCGTTCGGAAGCCTCGTCTGGTGGATGGTGCCGACGCTGCTCGCCTGGGTCGGGATCCACTACATCATTGCGCCGGTAACCTACAACCGGGCATCCGTGTCTGCGCCAGCCTTCGTGATAGCCGTGGCGACGTTTGTGAACCCGGCGATTTCACCGGTCTGGGGTGCGCTCTTCTACGGCGAGCATGTGTCAGCTCTTGCGGTTGCGGGATTGTGTCTGGCGCTCGGGGCGAATGTGCTGTTAATGCTGACGCTGCGCGCGAAGCGTGATTCGGAGGCTGCGACCGATGCGTCGCTCGCGCCAGCAGTTGACGCCATTGCGCCATGAACCCGCTGGTTGCTAGGCGTTAGCAGCAGTTCGTTCGTCGATCTGGCTCGCAATCGGCTGGATGTGCCGAACCTCGCCAATGGTTTCAGGTTCATTCACGGTTTCATCCGCGTCTGCCGTCAGCGGGATCTCACCACCAACAAGCCCGGCGACAATCATGATCCCGATGCCCGACCATATCAGCAGCGATGTGCCCATACCGGGCTCTCCGCCGAGCCGACTTGCCCAGCCGGAGGATATGAGCAGCAACGCAACCACGCTGACTATTCCGTGCAGGGTTGCCAGCTTTCGGGAGCGTGGCGTGCGCTCTACCGACTTCATGGCGACGACACCGAGCATCGCTGCAGGCACGCTTGCGACGATGCCCAGCCCGAGGAGGATGTTGGAGCACACGCTCCATGTGTCTGAGCCGGTAATGAAATAGAGCACATCGGCGAGCAGCGCGAGCAGAACACCCGCTACCGGCACGTATGACACGATCGCATGCAGACTGCGATTCTCCGCATCCTGCTGATTCGACGTCGCAAATCGCTCTCTCGCCAGGGGAACAGGAGTTCGGCGACTCTGGCGAGAGCTGGCTGCGGAGAATCGCGGGTCAGGATATTGCATTATGTGTGTCCATCCTTCAGCATCGTCGCACGTCTGCCACCAGAGCATTAGCGGCATACAAACCGTGACAAGCCCGACGTTGCACTGCCGATATCGCAAGACAGACGCCACGCTGGATTCGCACGATCGGAGCTGGCCATAATCGATCATCGGCAAGGAGAAGGAACGATGAGCAGCCCCGCACGCGTAGCCGTCGTCACTGGCGTGGGACGCCGCGTCGGCATTGGCGCAGCCATCTGCCGTGAGCTTGCGAGGCGCGGGATTGATGTCATGCTGACCTACTGGCGGCTGTACGATGACTCGATGGACTGGGGAGCTGACTCCGAGATGCCGCAAGCATTACTCGATGAGCTCGCCCGCCTGGGTGTGCGGAGCGCTGCAACAGAGATCGACCTGTCAACGCCCGATGCGCCGCAGGCGTTGCTGGACACAACCGAGCGGGTTCTCGGCACACCATCAATCCTCGTCAACAACGCGACTGTTTCCCGGCAAACTGATCTGCGGTCACTGACGAGCGACGACCTCGATGCCCACTATGCCGTCAATTTGCGAGCAACGGCTCTGCTGTGCGTTGAATTGGCGCGTCGCCATCCGACGGAACAGTCGGGCCGGATCGTGAACATCACGTCCGGGCAATCATTGGGACCGATGCCGGACGAACTGGCATACGCGGCGACGAAGGGCGCAATCGAGGCACTGACGGTGTCGCTCGCGCCGCCACTGGCTGAACGCGGCATTACGATCAACGCCGTGAATCCGGGGCCGACAGAAACAGGCTGGATATCAGACGAGCTGCGCGAACGACTCCTGAGGCGCGCACCGGCCGGTCGCCTGGGTGCACCAGAAGATTGCGCCCGTCTCGTCGCGTTCCTTGTCAGCGACGAGGCGGGCTGGATTACGGGTCAGGTCATCCACTCGGAAGGTGGATTCATCCGCGGCTGAACGGTCGGCTCAGTAAATCGACGCATCGGCCGGGTACGACTCCAAGCCGGCCTTCACGGCCGCAAGGAAGCGCGTTGCGGCGAGGCCATCGAGCAGTCGATGGTCGATTGAAAGCGACAGATTCATCATCGGTCGGATCGCAATCGCATCGTCGATAACGACGGCGCGCTTGACGACCGCCTCCATCGACAGGATCGCGCTCTGCGGCTGCACGATGATCGGCGTCGAGAAGAGCGACCCCAGCGTGCCCGGATTGTTCAGCGTGAACGTCCCACCGCGCACGTCGTCGGCCGATAGCCGGTTTGAGCGCGCGCGCTCGGCCAGGTCATGAACCGACCGGGCGATACCGACGAGGTTCTTCGCGTCTGCATCACGAATGACCGGCACGATCAGGCCATCCTCAAGCGCAACGGCGACGCCGATGTTCACGGCCTTGCGCCGAATGATGCGCCCGTTGTCCCAGACGGCGTTCACGTCCGGGAACTCGCGGAGCGCCTGCGTGACTACGCGCACGAGGAACGGGAAGTAGGTGAGGCTGAAACCCTCGCGACGCGCGAATTCGTCTTTGTGACGATTGCGAACAGCGACCACCTGGCTCATGTCCGCCTCCATCCAGACTGTGACATGAGGTGCAGTCTGCACGGATCGCGTCATGTGCTCGGCGATCTGGCGGCGCATGATGCTGGCGTCAATCACCTCGTCACCCGGCCAGATCTCGACTGGCGGCGTGGGCTGGGCTGGCGCATGCTGCGGCGCTGGTGGCGCGATTGGCGGCTGGATTGTCTGCGGCGGCTGCGCGGTCGTTGACGTTGGCGGCGTCTGTGCCCGAGCCGGCGCGGCCGGAGCGTGACGGCGCTGCTCGACCTCGGCGAGGATGTCGGACTTGGTCACGCGACCGCCGATGCCGCTGCCAGCAATCGACGCGAGATCGATATCGTGCTCCTCGGCGAGACGGCGAACGATCGGCGAGGATCGGATTCTCAGCATCTCCTGATCGTCGCGGTCGGCGCGGGCGCGCTCTTCATCGCCGTGGCGAACAGGCGATGCCGTTGTCAGCGCAGGCTCCTGGCTTACCGGTTCGTCGCCAAGCGCCTCAGCGATCGGACCCTCAGCCACGGCAGCCTCGCTGCCCTCGTCAATGACGCAGATCGTTCCGCCGACCGGGATCGTCTCACCCTCATCGCCAACGATGGCGACGATGGTGCCTGAAACCGGCGCTGGAATCTCGGCCGTGACCTTGTCGGTGACCACCTCAACCAGCGGCTCGTACTTTTCGACGACATCGCCGACCGCTTTCAGCCAGGATCCGAGCGTGCCTTCGGTAACGCTCTCGCCAAGCTTCGGCATGGCGATGGTCGTTCCCTGTTTTGTACTGGACATCGTTGTCCTCCTCACGATCGGATGGCTAGTACGCCGCCAGGCGTTCGATAGCGGCGCGGATGTCGTCGGCATTCGTCAAAAAGGCTTTCTCCATCGGTGCGGCGTACGGCATCGCCGGGACTTCTGGACCCGCGATTCGCACAATCGGTCCGTCCAGATAGGGGAAAGCTTCCTCAGCGATGATCGCGGAGACCTCGCCACCGATGCCGCCGAACTTGTTTGCTTCGTGGACGATGATGACCTTGCCGGTCTTCGTGACGGACGACAGGATCGTCTCGCTATCAAGCGGCCGGAGCGAACGCAGATCGATCACTTCGATCGATGCCTGCTGCTGCTGCGTGAACGCATCTACCGCCTCAAGCACCTCCTGCAGATACCAGCCGTAGGAGATGATCGTCATGTCGGTGCCTTCGCGCACGACCTTCGCTTTGCCGATCGGCACGGTGTACAGCTCATCCGGCACATCGCCGCGAATCGCGCGGTAGGCGCGCTTGTGCTCCAGGAACATGACCGGGTCTGGATCGTGAATCGCGGAGCTCAGGAGTCCCTTGGCGTCGTATGGATCGATGGGTGCCACGACCTTGAGTCCGGGGATGTGCGTGAACAGCGCCTCAATCGACTGCGAGTGGTAGAGCGCGCCGTGGATGCCGCCGCCGTACGGCGCGCGAATCACGATCGGGCACCCAAAATCACCGCCAGAGCGATAGCGCGTCTTCGCCGCTTCGTTCATGATCTGGTTCATTGCCGGGTGAATGAAGTCGAGAAACTGGATCTCGGCGACCGGTAGCATCCCGTTGGCCGAAGCGCCAATCGCCACGCCAACAATCGATGATTCGGATAGCGGAGAGTCGAGCACGCGCAGCTCGCCGAACTTCTCCTGCAGTCCATCGGTCACGCGGAACACGCCGCCGCGCTTGCCAACATCCTCGCCGAGAACCATCACCCGCTCGTCCTGCTCCATCTCCTGATGGAGCCCCTCGCGGATCGCCTCAATCAGTAGCTTCGTTGCCACGTGTCCTCCTGCGCTACGTGCGCCTCTGCACGCCGGTGAGCGTCATGATCGCTGGGTGCGTCGCCAGACCGCGCCGTCGGCGGCCACCTGCTGCAACCTGCTAGACCGTCTCGCCGTCTTCGGCGTAGACATGCTTGAAAGCCTCGCTCGGATCGGGCATCGGAGCCTGTTCGGCATACTCGGTTGCGTCATTCACCGCAGCCTTCACCCGAGCCAGCATCTCGCTCTCGCGCACCTCGTCCAGCACACCCATGTCGATAAGGCGCTGGCGCGTAACGACGAGTGGATCGCGCTCCTTGTAGCCCTGCACTTCTTCGCGGCTGCGATACAAACGGTCGTCGTCATCAGACGAATGCGGCGTCAGGCGATTGACGACAGCTTCAAAGAGCGTCGGGCCTTCGCCGCGGCGTGCGCGAGCGACGGCCTCGCGGGCGGCCAGATACACCTCAATCGCGTCCGCGCCATCGACCCGCACACCCGGCATGTTGTAAGCGGCAGCACGTTCGGCGACAGACTTTACTGCCATCTCGAGATCCATGGGGACCGAAATGGCGTAGTGGTTGTTCTGGACAAAGAAGATAACGCCGAGCTTGTGGATCGACGCCCAGTTCATGCCTTCGTGGACATCACCCTGCGCCGTGCCGCCCTCGCCGATACTGGTTACGACGACCGTGTCCTCGCCGCGCATCTTCGCTGCGAGCGCGAAGCCGGACGCTTGCGGGAACTGCGTTCCGACGACGCTGGAGCCAGTATAGAAGTGGTGCTTGCGAGAGCCGTAGTGACCAGGCATTTGTCGGGCACCCGAGTTGGGTTCTTCGGCCCTGGCGAGGAGCGAAAGCATCGCGTCGCGTGGGGTATAGCCAAAGTGCAGAACGAGGCCGAGGTCGCGGTAGTAGGGGAAGAGCCAGTCGCGGTTCGGGTCGAGTGCATAGGCCATCCCGGCCTGGGCGGCTTCGTGACCCTGTACTGAGATAACAAAGGGAGCGCGACCGCTACGGTTCAGCAGCCACATTCGCTCATCCAGCTGCCTGGCGAGCAGCATGGTCTCGTACATGCTCCGCAATTGATCGTGCGACAGATCTCCCACAGCTTCGTGGGATACGGTTGCCGCACCGCCTGTGCCGTTGCTCGCCATAGTGCTGCCTCCTTTGCCGTTCCAGCCCTCCGTTGGACTGGATCTTCACCTGTGAGCACGCCGCAGTGTGTTCGCGTTCATATTCCCGCACGACTCGAACCACGACCGCGACGAAATGGCTATTCACTTGCGCTATTTACGACCGCTCAGCCTGTTTGCTTTCTGCCTCCTGGAGTTTCGGACGGCCGCTGGGCGACCGTCCGTTGCTCTGCGCCGATCAGATTACATGTGCAGTGGTCGCCCGAAGACATCGAGCGCTGCTTCGTGAATGACCTCAGAGATCGTCGGGTGCGGATGAACGGTGATCGTCAGCTCCCAGGCGGTCGCTTCGAACATCATCGCTAGTCCGGCTTCGGCGATCAGCTCGGTTGCGTGCCCGCCGAGCAGATGAACGCCGAGAATCTGATCGGTGTCGCCGTCAACGACGAGCTTGGCGAAGCCAACCGTCTCGCCTTCGATCCGGGCCTTGCCATTGGCAGACAGCGGGAACTTGCCGGTCTGGACGTTGTAGCCCGCGTCACGCGCCTTCTTCTCGGTGAGGCCGACGGAGCCGATCTCCGGCGCGCAGTAGGTCACCCAGGGGATCTTTCCGTAATCGAGCGCATGCGGCTTCTCGCCGGCGATCAGCTCGACGGCAACGACGCCCTGGTGCATCGCGGTGTGCGCGAGTTGCTGCTTGCCGGTGACATCACCGATGGCAAAGACGCCATCGACGTTCGTACGCATGTACTCATCGACCGCAATGTAGCCATCGACGACCTTAACGCCGACCTCTTCGAGGCCGATATTCTCAGAGTTGGGCATGCGACCTGTCGCGACGAGCAGCGCGTCAGCCTCGACAACTTCTTCCTTACCATCAACGGAGAAGCGCATTTTCACGCCATCATCGCTGATATCAAAGTCATCGGCAGTCGGGCGGATATTCGGGATGACGCGGATGCCGCGGCGCTGGAAAGCGCGGGTGAGCTCCTTCTGGACCTCTTCATCCTCGTTCGGCGCGACGCGTCCGACGAGTGTCACTTCGCAATCGAAATCGCGGTAGGTGCTGGCGAACTCCAGGCCGGTCGCGCCGCCGCCACGCACAATGACGCGCTTCGGCAGATACGGCTCGGTCGTCGCATGGTCGCTGTTGAATACGCGCTTCGGGTCCCAGTCGAGGCCCTTGATCGGGCGGGGGGTCGAGCCAGTATCGATGATGATGTTCTTGGCCGTCAGCTCGGTCGACGTTCCGTCCTTCTGCTGGACCTTGATTGTGTTCGGGGAAGTCAGCACACCCCAGCCCTCAATCGTCTCGATCTTGTGCTTGCGGAAGAGGAACTGGATGCCCTTGTAGTTCTGGTCGACGACCTTACGGGCGTTGGCCATCGTGACGGAGTAGTCCAGGCTTATTTCACCGGGCGACACACCGTACTTCGCCGCTTCCTTCACGGTGCTGGCAACCGATGCGCCCTTCAGCAGCGCCTTTGCCGGGATGCATCCGCGGTGCACACAGGTGCCACCAACGAGATCCTTTTCAACGAGCCCTACGCGCATGCCCAGTTGCGCAGCTCGAATCGCTGCAACGTAGCCACCGGTTCCTCCACCGAGGAAGAGCACGTCGTACGAGGTCTGCTCCTGCGCCATACCGATCCCGCCACTCCCATCCAGTTATCGGCACTGAGCACGCATCGCTCAGCAGCATCGTCCGCGCAAACGTCGCGCGAACAGTTCAGATGTTCCGCGGACCGGCCCTGCCAGTTGCAGTCTCTTCAGACCGGTATCCGGGCTACTGTCACGGTTCAGTATAGCAACGCGCATGAAATGGCCCGCGCACCGTCCTGCAATCGTGCTCAATGAGGATGACACGGCATTAACTCTACATAAATAGCAGCCACGCAATGGCGATCTGGTGGCGGAATTCGAGGGCAAAGAGTGGGGAAAATGGCCACCTCTCGTAGACGTCGAAACGGCACTCAAAGGTGCCATTTTCCGCGTCTGGACGCGGAAACTGACTTGCTGTCACAGCCTCAGAATGGTATACTGGCCGGGTCGAATGGATCGACGAGAAAGCGGGAGTAAATGATGATGACGCATATACAGACGGTGACCCCGCTCTCCACCTGGCAACGGATGGCAGAGAAGGCAGACCACGAAGGTTTGCGGGCGTATCGACTCAACGGTGACCCACGATACTGGGCAGTCTCTAGCAAGAGCCAGCCGCTGACCGCCTATGAGGTCACGGTCTACGACAGCGATCTGCTCTGCACCTGCCGAGGTAGCGAGTTCCGCTCCTATTGCAAGCACCGCGCGCTCGTGTTGCGCGAGCTCGGTGCCCTCGACGAAGAGCATTTGCAGGCAGCCTGACCTACGCCTCCGGTCGACGGTGACGCGGAGGCGTATCGGCTGAAAGCGCCGTGAGGCTCGTCACCTGCCGTGTGCGCAGCGCCAGTCCGTAGACCATCCACGACCAGACTGCGATCAGAACGATCGTTCCGAGCGTTGCGGGGCGACGCGTGGACTCGTTCGACAGGAACAGCGCGAACGGCACGACGCTAAAGGCCACCAGCGTTGACATCGTCAACCGGTGGGCGAGGATGGCTTCGCCGCGCTCGCGGAGCCCGGCGGCCAGCAGCGCGATCCCCAATAACGCAATAACGCCGCTGTGATAGTGGGCATGGAACGCCGTCAGAACCGTCACGATGCAGAGCAGCCCCGCGCCGATCGGCGTCACCTCCCGGCTGTCGCTCTGCCGCCACAAGCGCGCGGTGAGCATCAGGATGACGGCAGTCAGCGCGACGATCAGCGCAGTCTGCAGGAAGGCCATGTCCGCCGGTATCGAGCGCGTTACGGCGGCGCGTATGTTCAGCATGCCGGGAACGTTGATGACAGCATCGCCGGCCGGACCTGCCATACGTCGCGACACCGCCAACGCATCCTGCAAACCTCCCCAACCAATCAGCGCGAACGACAGCGCCGCCTCGACAGCACTCGCCGCAACAACGGACACGACGGCGCGCCGACGCCCGGTGATGAGCAAATAGACAATCGGCGCCAGAAGCAATTGTGGCTTCATCGCGAGGACGGCGAGCGCGAGTCCTGCCCGGCCCTCTCGGCCGCGCCGTAGCTGCGCCAGGAACACAACGAACGCCAGCACCAGCAGGCCGTCTGCCTGCCCGAGCATGACCAGCGCAAACAATGGCATCGAGCCGATGACGAGAGGAGCTACATCGCCCCACGGCAGCGCGAAGGATTTGCAGAGCCTGCGAATAGCCAGCAGGACCGCGCCGACCGTCAAGCTCATCCAGACCAGCAACGCTGCCAGGGGCGTCAGCAAGGAAAGTGGAAGGCTCAGGATCGCCAGTGGAGGCGGGGCAAGGTATGGGTGCATGACCCGATCGTTCCAGTGAACGTCGTAGTGCCCGATGACCGGCAGCTCGTACTCCCATTGCGCGCGCGTGTCGTACAGGCGGTGCGAATCACCGTCGCGGATCATGCTCGCGCCGACCCAGGTAGTCAGGTAATCCATACCGACGTGGTCGAACGGCCCGTCACGATGCAGCATGCCGGCAAGCACGACGATTTGCAGCACAGTCAGGGAGACGAGTAGGAACTTCGGTGTCGAATTCACCAGCGCATGAGCCTCCATTAGCTGTCATCCGCCCACACGCACTCGCAGGGATGCGGACCTGCTCCGACTCCCCTGCATAGAAAATGCCACGTCCGAATGCGCACATCACACAATGCAGTACTATCTTCGTCGTTAGGAGTGTCGCTTTGGCGCGGTCTCACGACACAACCCGCAACACATCAGCGCCGTCGCCCAGCCCGTCCGACTACGGTCACCCGTTCGGATGGTGGGGTTCCGGCTGGACGCCTTTCAATCGGCGCTCGCTGCTGTGGCTCATTGAGCGCGACACGGTCGATGTCGTAACCGCGGCATTTCTCTCGCTCGCTATTGAGGCGCGCGCATCACTGATGGTCATCGCCGAGCCACATGGCGCTGGGAAGACGACGCTCCTCACTTCACTGCTCGATTTCCTGCCGGATGACAGCGCGCCGGTCTTCCTGCGCGGATGGTACGAGCGCTTCAGCTTCCGCGATGAGATCCCCGCTTCGCGTGCATACCTGCTCTGCAACGAGATCAGCGCGCACCTGCCCATCTACCTCTGGGGGCACGGCGTGCGGCGCGTTTTTGACGCGGTCGCCGACGGCTACCCGATCGCGACGACGATGCACGCTCCTTCAGCTCACGACGCACTCGCCCAACTGATGGCATATCCGCTCGAGGTTCCAGCGGCACATCTTCAGTTCCTCGATCTCGTCGTGACGATTGGGGTTGGGTACTCCGGGAGTCGTCTGCTGCGGCGCGTCTCAGCGATCGAACGCATCGTGGCGGGTGACGATCCGACGCCTCGCGCGATCCGGATCGCACATCGCGAGCCGCTCCGCGGTGATCTGGATTATCAGACCGGTCGCTATATCGCAGTGCTCACCGAGATTGGCGGATGGACGGACCACGAAGCATCCGCACGTCTGGCGCGCCGGACGCATCTCCTTCGCGACTGGCTAGCGGCAGGATTGAGCGCCGCCGGCACTATTCGCAGCGAAGTCATTGCATCTCGGAACGGCGAAGGATAGTAGCTCTCGGCATCGCTCCTCGGCGATTGCTCGTAGAATGCCGGTTCAGACGGTGAGCGAGTTGGGATATGAGCGGTGAGACAACCGATGAAAGACTACAAGAGCTATAGCTACTGGCTGGAAACGTGCGGCGACGACCTCACTCCACGGCCCGCCCTTCATGGCTCGACTGACGTCGACGTCGCCATTCTCGGGGCTGGCTACACCGGCTTGTGGACTGCCTACTACCTGCTTGAGCACGAGCCAACGCTGAAGATCGCGATCCTTGAGGCTGAAATCGCCGGCTTCGGAGCGTCGGGACGCAACGGCGCATGGTGCACTTCCGGCTTCCCGCTCGGCCTCACATCGCTGGCCAAGCGCTACGGTCGTGATGCCGCGCTCGCCGTGCAGCACGCAATGTGGGATGCCGTCGACGAAGTTGGCGCGCGCGCGGAGCAGGAAGGCATCGACATCGAGTGGCGCAAGGGCGGCTCGCTGCGCCTCGCACGTGGGCGACATCAGGTACCAAACATCGAAAAGTCCTGGGAGACCTACGAGACGTTCGGCCTGACCGACGACTTTCAGAAGCTCGACCAGCAGCAGACTGCCGAGCGCATCAACGTAACGGGCACCCTCGGCTCGATCTACACACCGCACACAGCGACAATCCAGCCGGGCAAGCTCGTTCGGGGAATTGCTCGCGCAGTCGAGAAGCGCGGCGCAACCATCTACGAGCAGACGCGCGTCACCGACTTCACGACCGGCGCATGGCCGGCGCTGCACACTGAGACCGGCCATGTACGAGCCAAGGTCCTCGTCATTGCCGGCGAGGCATTCATCAGCCAGCTGCCGAAGACGCGGCGCGCTGTCCTGCCGGCCTACTCGCTGATCACATTGACCGAGCCAATCTCGGACGCCGACTGGCAGCAGATTGGCTGGGAAGCGCACGAGTGCGTCTCGTCGATGAGCTTCATGGTGAACTACCTGTCGCGCACGACCGACGGTCGGATCATGTTCGGCGGTCGCGGCGCGCCATATCATTTCGGCTCGGCGATCCGCGATGAGTACGATCGCCACGGCCCGACGCACCACATGCTGCAGGAGAACGTGCGCACATGGTTCCCGATGCTGAAGGATGTGAAGTTCACGCACTCGTGGGGCGGGGCGTTGGGCTGGTCGCGTGACTACATGCCGACGATGCGCTTCGATCCGCGCGAGAACGTGGCGATGGCCGGCGCATACACCGGCACCGGTGTTGCAACGTCGAACCTGAGCGGCCGTGTTCTTGCGGATCAGATCCTCGGGCGCGACACCGACCTTGCCCGGCTGCCGATGGCGCAGCACGAACCGAAACAGTGGGAGCCGGAACCGTTCCGCTTCCTCGGCGTCCGGCTTGTGCAGCGTGGTTTCGCACAGCTGGACGCGAAGGCCGAACGCACCGGCGTCGCGCCTGATGGCCGATCGCTCGCAGAACGTTTGACGCGCCACTAGCTTGTCATTTCTTGACAGCCCTGCAGGCGGGGGTACGATTGAGCGTAGCGCACGGCATATACGTTACGCACGTGTGCGCCACCTCTACTGCCCACCGCACGAAACAGCCAGCGGCTCGTGACACGGACAGCGCATCCGTCTCGTTCACGCACCGTTGCAGAAAGGTTCGATCAGTATGTCGAATCAGCATCAGGCCAGGACATTAGGCGAGTTGCGCGCCAGCGGCTACACCGTTCTGCCGGTACGCGAAGAAATGCGCCGCAATCTCATCGCGCGCCTGCGCTCGGATGAGCCGATGTTTGACGGTGTCGTTGGCTATGAAGAGACAGTGCTACCGCAGATCGAAAACGCGATTCTCGCCGGCCAGGACATCATCTTCCTCGGAGAGCGTGGTCAGGCCAAGACGCGGATGGCCCGCAGCCTGGTGAACCTGCTTGACGAGTTCGTGCCCATTGTCGCGGGCAGCGAAATCAATGACGATCCGTTCAACCCAATCAGCCGCTATGCCATTGACCTGATCGCCGAGAAGGGCGACGACACGCCAATCGAGTGGATTGGCCGCGACCGGCGCTACGCCGAGAAGCTGGCGACCCCCGACACGACCATCGCTGACCTGATCGGCGAGGTTGACCCGATCAAGGTCGCCGAGGGGCGCTACCTCTCCGATGAGCTGACGATCCACTACGGCATGATCCCGCGCACCCACCGCGGCATTTTCGCCATGAACGAGCTGCCGGACCTCGCCGAGCGCATTCAGGTCGGCCTGCTCAACATCATGGAGGAGCGTGATGTCCAGATCCGCGGCTATCGCGTGCGGCTGCCGCTGGATGTCTACGTCGTCGCGAGCGCGAACCCGGAGGACTACACCAACCGCGGTCGAATCATCACGCCGCTGAAGGACCGCTACGGCTCGCAGATCCGCACGCACTACCCGGAGACGATCGAGCTGGAGATGGACATCATGGCGCAGGAGTCGCTGCCCGCGCCGACCGATGGTGTCGATCTTTTTGTTCCGCAATTCATGCGCGAGATTATCGCCGAGATCACGCACCTGGCGCGCCGCAGTCACGACATCAGCCAGCGCTCCGGCGTATCGGTTCGTATGTCGATCGCCAACTATGAAAACGTCGTCGCAAACGCATTGAAGCGAGCGATTCGGCTCGATGAGAAGCAGGCCGTGCCGCGCGTTTCCGACCTGCGAGCGGTCATCGCCTCAACGACCGGCAAGATCGAGCTGGAGACGATGGGAGAGGTACGCGAGGATCGTATCGTCGAGAAGTTGATTCAGGGCGCGATCATCGCCACGTTCAACCGCTACTTCTCAGTCCGCGAGTTCGACGATCTCGTCCTCGGCTTCGACAACGGCTTGATCGTCGATGCTGCCGACGACCTGCCGGCGATGAACTACGTCCATCAGGTCTCGCACATCGACGGCGTTCGCGAAGCGCTGGAGAAACTGGACCTGCCCGGTAGCCCAGCTGGTGTCGCGTCTGGTGTCGAGTTCGTGCTGGAGGGGTTGCATCTGAACCGACGGCTTAACAAGGATCGTGCTGCCGGGGCGGGGGCACAGTACAAGGCGTGACGCTGGAGAGTGAGCGCGGTGCCAATACCGCGCTCATTGCTCGAACTTGAGATTCGCGATCAATTGCTCAAGCTGCACCTCGGTCACATTCGACGGCGGCAGCAGCGCAACGAGTGCGTACGAGGTGCCATCGCTATTCCACGAATAGCTCAGCGTGGTCTTGCCGCCGCCTCGCGGATCGGTAACCTTATGAATCGTCCAGCCATTGATCTCAAGAGTGGAACGCTTGGCCGACGGTCCTGCGTTCACAGTGTTCTCGCTCGTAATCTCTAACAGCTGGACGGCAGGTGTGTCAGCCTGGGCTCGGAAGTGCAGTTCTGCGTAATGAGCAGTTCCGTGAGAGCCCGTCGTTGGCGACGCTAAAACAATTATGTTCGTAAGTTCCAGCGGCGCAGGTATCGGGACAGGGACAAGCAGTGGGAACGACGCGAGTGCACGCGCCTGCTCGACCGTCAGGTTATTCCAGACTCCGTCCTGGATGGGCGTCGGAAGTGTGATGGTCGCTGGCGACCCGGAACCCGCATCCGACGAATCGGTGACACAACCAATGGTAAACGCAAGAGTGAGGATCACGACAACGGCGCAAAAGGATTGCTTGTTGAAAGAGCGTGACATGACTTGATCGCAGCATTGTTGGTGGAGCATGGCAAATGACTCAGGCATCCTTCATGTGTCGAGTTGCCATTGCTGGCCACGACATTGCTACTCGGCATTCATCGGCCTATCCTATGGACATCGGATCAGCGACGGACATAATCGACGATGAATCGGCTCCTGCCGAGCACCCGCACCTTTCGACAGCAAGCTTCCGTCCGTTTCCTCACCTACCTGAATCGAGCGTCAGATGAGCTTCGACTACTCCTTCTACCCGCGTAACCGCTACTCCCGCTGGGACGGCACGCAGCAGATCGACGGCCTGACTGCCGACGACATCATGGAAGCGATCTCCGATGACATGTTCGCGCAGGGCGACCTGCAGAGTGCCCTGCAGCGCCTGTTCAATCAGGGCCTGAATAAGCAGGACTCCACGCAGATGCCCGGAATTCGACAGTTGATGGAGCGGCTCAGAGCGATGCGGCAGCGCGAGCTCAATCGCTACGATCTCGGCTCGGTGCTGGACGATCTCAAGCAGCGGCTGGATGAGATCCAGCAGCTTGAGCGCGACGGCATCGAGCAGCGCCTCAACCAGCATCGCCAGCAGCCGCAGCAGCCGGAAAGCGACGCCGGAGCATCAGATGGCGCGGAGCAGACCGGCGACGGTGGCGAACAGGGCCAGCAGTCTGTCAGCGAACAGAGTGAGTCCGGACAAGGCGACGCGGGCGACAACGAGCAGCTGCAGCGCATGCTGGAGAATATGGCCCAGAAGAAGCTGGATGCGCTCGACAAGCTCCCTCCCGATCCAGCCGGCCAGATCAAGGCACTGACCGAATACGAGTTCATGGACCAGCGCGCCCGCGAGAAGTTCCAGGAGCTGTTGCAGGAACTACAGCAGCAGATGCTGCAACAGACCTTCCAGGGCATGCAGGAGTCGCTCCAGAACATGACGCCGGAGTCGATGCAGGAGATGCAGCAGATGCTCTCCGAGCTGAACGACATGCTCGAAGAGCGCGCCAAGGGTGGCCAGCCCGACTTCGAGCGCTTCATGCACCGCTGGGGCCACTACTTCGGCAACGACATCAAGTCGCTCGACGAGCTGATGGACCGCATGGCCCAGCAGATGGCGGCGATGCAGTCGCTGATGAACTCAATGTCGCAGGAGCAACGCGCCGAGCTGTGGAACGCCATGCAGGCGGTCATGAACGATCCCGGCATGCAGCAGCAGATGGAGCGACTGTCCGAGAACCTGTCGCAGATGATGGGCCCGAATCCCTACGCCGATCAGTACGGCTTCCGCGGCGACGAGGACCTGTCGCTGGAACAGGCACTGCGCCTGATGGATCGCCTGCACGACATGGACGAGGTGTCCGAGCAATTGCGCGGCGTGCGCGACTGGCGCGACCTGGAGAACGTCGACGATGAGAAGATCCGCGAACTGCTCGGCGACGAGTTCCAGCACGATCTCGACCAGCTCCGCCAGCTGACGCAGCTGCTCGAGGACGCCGGCTACATCAAGAAGACGCGCCGTGGCTGGGAGATGACCGCGCAGGGCGTGCGCAAGATCGGCCAGAAGGCGCTGACCGACATCTTCCAGCACCTCAAGCGCGACCGGTTCGGCCAGCATCAAATCGACCATTCCGGCGCCGGAGGCGAACGCACCGACACGAGCAAGCCGTATGAGTTCGGCGACCCCTTCCTGCTCGATCTGCCGAAGACGGTGATGAACGCCGTCTGGCGTGATGGCACAGGTGCACCGGTGCACCTGGAGGCGGAAGACTTCGAGGTCTACCGCACCGAGCAGCTGACTCAGTCGTCAACCGTACTGATGGTCGATATGAGCCGCTCGATGCTCTACAACGGTTGCTTCGCCGCCGCCAAGAAGGTCGCACTAGCGCTCGACAGCCTGATCCGCGGACAGTTCCCGCGCGACAATCTCTACATCCTCGGGTTCTCGTATGTCGCGACGCGACTCGACCCGGCTGCGCTACCGAGCATCACCTGGGACGAATACAACTACGGCACGAACATGCAGCACGGCCTGATGCTTGCACGCCAGCTTCTCGCCCGTCACAAGGGCGGCAACAAGCAAGTGATCGTCATCACTGACGGCGAGCCGACAGCGCACTTCGAAGATGGTCAGGTGCGGTTCTCGTATCCGCCCACCTATCAGACGTTGCAGGAGACATTGAAGGAAGTCATGCGCTGTACCCGCGAGAACGTGACCATCAACACGTTCATGCTGGAGCACAGCCCGTACATGGCCGGCTTCGTCTCCGAGATGGCGAAGATCAATAAGGGACGCGCGTTCTTCGCGACGCCGGATCGGCTGGGCGAGTACATCCTGGTCGACTACGTCGCGAACAAGCGTACAGCGCGGCACGCATAGAAAAAGACGGCCGGCGGCCCAGCAGTGGACCGCCAGCCGTTGAGGTGGGAGGTGTCCCGGCTCGCGCCGGTGGAGGAGTGTCTTGCCGATGCTCGGCGTCCGGGCGCTGAACGCTGCCTCGACGGTTGTATCCTCACACAAACGACTACGCGAGTTGTTAAGAGCGTGTTGCAATTCGCTCGCGACGCTTGCGGGAATCGAGCCTTGCCGGGGGAGGGGAACATGACACAGCCGTGCAGCATGGTCGAGCTCGTCCTGTTTGACACGCAATCGCTCGTCGACCCGCGCGTGGCGATCGCCGTGGATGAGGTCGCAGATCGCGGAATTCATCGCGGCGCGATCTCGTCGGACGACGATGTCGCGGGCGCACTCGAGCGCGTCGGGCTGAGCGAGTGCTTCGATCTCTGGCTGCCGGGCACCGACGACGCTTGGCCGTTCGCCCGCGCGACCGCACTGACCGGCGTTGAGCCAGGCAGAGTCCTGTTCATCAGTACCAACTCCAACGCGAATGCTGCCGCCGACAGGGCAGGCCTTCAGACGTGCGCGGATGATCTGGATCAGATCGATCGCCGGCTTCCGTAACAGATGGCTGAACGCAGCACGCCCGATCCAGCTATCAGGGCTCTTGCTCTCGACGAGGCTGACCGACTGACCGCTAGCGGAGCATGCGCAGTCCTCCTGACAGGTAGCCACGTATCCGGCTGCGCAGGCGCTCAGTCGGATGTCGATCTCTACGCTATCGGCAGTGGCCCTGCCTATAGCCTGCACCTCAACGGCGCTCGGCTGGTTTCCGTCTCATGGTGCTCGCCAGACGAAGTTCGCGCTGCATTCGTTGACCCGGGGCAGGTCGGACAGGTCATTCCCGGCTGGCGCAACGCCTGGATCATTGCCGACACATCCGGAGTTGCTGTCGCGTTGCAGCAGGAAGCAATCGCATGGAGTTGGGACCTCATTGGCGCTGCACGTCTGGACGCATGGGTCGCCGAGGAAGTCACCGGATTCGCCGAAGAGGTGCACAAGCTCATCTCCGCGCGTGGCAGAGGCGACGTCATCAGCGCAGCAGTCCAGCGCTCGATCCTGGCGCTGCGGCTTGCGCCGCGGCTGGCCGTTCACCATCGGTGGCTCTATCAGACTGAGAACGCGCTGTGGGCAGGAATGAACGAGCGCTTGGGTAGTAGTTGGACGACTGCACAGCTCGCGGCGCTGGGCATTTCCCCATGCACGCTAGATGAAACGCTGGACGCCGCTCTCGACCTTTTCGCGCTCGCTGTATCCGATACATGGCGGACGATGGACGAGCGCCAGCGCGAGGTGTGCCGAGCCACTCTGGCGGTAAGCACACGGCGAGTCCCGAAATCAGCTGGGCACGCACGCGGAGCTCGCGCATGAGTCGATACAGCACGATTGGCAGATAGAACGAGCAGGCGACGATTACGCCGCCTGCTCGTTGATACGCCTCGCGTTGTCCCTGGTCCGCCTACGGCAGCTCACCGTTCGCGAACATCTGCTGGAACATGAAGATGCGATCGACGTACTCGTGGGTATCGGGGAAGAAGCCGTCGCGCTGGACGCTGCCCCAGCCCTGGTAGTAGCTGGCGAGCGCGAGCTCGACCGAGCCGGTCTCTTCGTAGAGCACCGACAGGTAGGCGACGCCCATCTCAATGTTGTCGTAGGCGCTGTAGAAGACGTTCATGTCATGCCCGAAGTACCACGACTCCATCTCGGCAGCGGTCGAAGGCATAACCTGCATGACGCCGATCGCGCCGGTCCAGGAGATCTCGTCCTGTTTCCAGTAGCTCTCCTGCCAGGCCTGAGCCATGATCAGGTTAGGGTCCCAGCCATAACGGTGGGCAGCATCGATGATCAGCTCACGGACTTGCCACTGCGGGAAGGCTGGTGGCAGCTCACCGGGGCCACCCTGTGAAACGCCTTCGTCGTACCACTCGGTGGTGTCTTCCTCATCACTGGTGTCGGCAACAGTCGCCTCGACAGCAACACCACTGCCGCCTGCCGACAGCGCGATCTGTTGACCCGGGAAGATCAAATTCGGATCGTCGATGCCGTTGAGGTACGTCAGCTCGCGAACCGTCATGCCATAACGCTCGGCGATCTGGCTCAGAGTATCACCGTCATAGACCGTATACGTATCGACGGCTGCTGCTGGGCCGATCGTTCCCGCTACGAGCGAGACCGCCATCGCGCCCGCCAGTAATCCCTTGCGAAACTTCGACATATACTTCTCACCCGTTCGCTCATTTGAAGATCTCACCCTCGCCAGCGGGTGTACGTACATAGCGTACATACGCAACTTGTCTAGCGTCAAGGTTTGCCATATTGTCAAGACCGCGACGATGATGAACCCACCGCGCGGCTGCCGAGCCTATCACGTTTGGCGCGCAAGAATGCGAATGGAGGGTGGCGATTGCCACCCTCCATGCTCCTGAACGCCTCTACCCATTGCCTCAGAATACTGACTCGCTGGCACATCGCGCCCGAACTACACGGCGTTCGACTCCCAGCGGAACAGCTTCATCGCCAGCAGAAAACCAACAACAGCCGTGAAAACCAGCACCGAGATGTTCAGCCACTGGGCCGGCAATGACTTGTTGAGCACCATGACGTTTCGCAGCCCGTCTGCCAGATACCGCAGCGGCATCAGCTTGATGATCGGCTGGAGCACGGCGGGCGCGGCGTCAGTCGGGAAGAAGACGCCGGCCAGGAAAAGCATCGGGAACGCAATAGCGTTGGCCAGCGAATCAGCAGCTTCCTGATTGCGCGCAAACGAGGCCACGACAAACCCGATTGCCAGGAATGCCAGCGACCCGATAATGACCATGACCAGCGCGTAGATCAGGTTGCCATTGATCTTCAGGCCGACAACCGCCATGCCGACTGCGACCAGGATGACTGCCTGAACGACGGCAATGACCAACTGACTGACGATGCGGGCACCGATGAATGACGACAGCGGGAATGGCGTTGCCTTGATCCGCCGGAGAATGCCCTTCTCGCGATAGGACACAAACGCCGATGCGAGGCCGAGGATACCGGAGTTCATGATCGTCATCGCCAGGATGCCCGGCACCAGGAAGTCAATGTAGTCCAGATCGGTTGACACGACCGAGTGTACCGACACTGCAATTGGCCGGCTCGACGGATCCGGCTCTCCGGCCTGGGCGAGGAAGCTCTGGACGGCGCTGAGCGCCACCTGACCGGTCTGCGGGCTGGATGAATCCCAGAAGACGTCGGTCGGGATCTGTCCGTTGCTGTCGGCGGGACGGAAGACGACGACGACTGAGCGGTCACCGTCCTTCAGCCGGTCTAGTTCGGCTTGTTCCTCTCCCGTCTCGACACTGAAACCGTCGGTCGCTTTCATCGCTTCGACGACCTGACTCGTCGTCGGAGACTGATCCGCGCCGACAATGCCGACCTTGATTTCGACCTCGTCGCCGGAGAAGAGAAATCCGAACAGGAGGATGAAGATCAGGGGGAACGCAAGGTTCCAGAATAGCGCAACGCGATTGCGCACGGTCATCTTGAGATTAGCGGCCACCATCTGCCAGAAAGCGTTCATTCGCGCAGACTCCGTCCCGTCAGTGTCAGAAACACGTCTTCCAGCGTCGCCTGCGAAGTCGAAAGGTTCTGCAGCTGGATGCCGTGCTCGGACGCGCGAGCGAGCAGCGCGCTCAGCGTCAACGGCACGTCGCGTGTACTCACCGTTATTTGATCGTCGATGGCGGACGCGTCCAGCGCTCCGGGGAGTCCGTCAATGTTCAGCGGATAATTCACTCGGGCGTTGATCGACGCCACAACATCGAGCGACTGGATGAGTGCGAGCGGCGTATCGCAGGCGATGATCTGGCCATGGTCCATAACGGCCACACGGTCGCAGAGCACATCGGCTTCTTCCATGTAATGTGTTGTCAGCACCACCGTCTTGCCGCTATCCCGCAGATGACGGATGAGGTCCCAGAGGTTCCGACGCGCTTGCGGGTCGAGTCCGGTTGTCGGCTCATCGAGAAAGATGACCGCCGGATCGTTGACAAGCGCCAGGGCAATCGACAGCCGCTGTCGCTGGCCGCCGGAAAGCTGATCCGCGTAACTATCGGCCTTCTCATCGAGCGACACCAGCGAGATCAGCTCATCTGCCCGTCCCCGCGAGCTATCGCCGCCAGACAATGACGCGAACAGCTGGATCAGCTCGCGAGCACTGAGGTGATCGAACAGGGCGATCGATTGCAGCTGAACGCCAATCACCCGCTTCACCGCCGCCGGGTCGGCGACAACATCGATGCCCGCGATCGTAATCGATCCGGCATCCGGCTCACGCAGGCCTTCAACCATCTCAAGTGTCGTTGTCTTGCCTGCGCCGTTCGGGCCGAGGATGCCGAAGATCTCATTGGTCATGACCTTGAGCGTGACACCATCGACCGCTGTGAGAGCTCCGTAATGCTTCACCAGACCGCGGACGTCGATGATCGCTTCGGTGTTGGAAGCAGGTCCGTATCTGTCCTGGACTGCAACGGTAGTCCCAGGCTGAGGATTAGATGTGGTTGTGGAGTGTCCAGACATTGGTTCTCCCCGATTTCGACGTTTCGCCGCGAACACAGTCTGCTCATTCAGGGCTGCGACGAACAGTCGGACATTAGACGGGCTAGCCGTCGGTTATAGCTCTTGCAATTGACCAGCGAGCGCCGTTGAGTCTTTGCCACCGCTCGTGAGAAAGAGGAGCGTGGGGCAACGCGAAGCGCCGACCCGGAATATTCCGCGTCGCGCATCGCCTTGACGCGCGGGTCCACCGGCAACCCTACGGCTATCCCTTACAGATAACACGGTCAAGGGGTCTGCATTTTACTGGCCATTGGTACTGTGTTTGACCTACTCGGCCGTTCGTAGCACAGAGGAAGCAGAAATGTGCGAGGGCCAGCCATGCGAAGAAGCACAAAGGGCATGGGAAGGGGCACGCTCGGCGAGCGTGAGGGGAGCTGGCGGCGGGATGCTTCAGGTTGAGAAGTGCTGAACCTCGCTGCTGAAGACGACATCGTGCTCGATAGCGAGATTATCGACCGTCGCTTCAACCAGGCGCAGCGCCGTCCCGTCCGGGGCGTATTCAACAAGCTCAACTCGTTCTGCACGCGCCCGACTCACGGGGTGGCCATCACGGTTGAAGTAGCAGGCCACGAAGTATCTGCCGTCCGGACCTGGCTTGCTGCGCTCGCACCACGCCGGAAGATACGTTTCGATCATGAAGACCACACCTCCTCTCGAAGCGACGATTCCGAACGAATCACCACCGGTCAAAACACACAACGATACCGCAAGCGCGATGCGGCTTTCCCGAGCGCGCGGCGGTCCATCTGCAACGATGGGTTTGATCTGTAAGACGACGATTCGGTCAGTCGACCCTGCGAACGGATCGCTGAAACAGAATACTCCCAATTCGTGAGAATTGCGATACCCGCGTCCACATTGGCAGCTAGGTGGGCTGACCAGGGATCTTGCGCTCAGCAAGCCAGGCGAGCACGTCCGGCAGCGGCCAGGTGTTGACGACCTGCGACGCCTCGATCCATGCCCGTCGCGCAACACCGATGCCGTAGCGCACGTTGCGCAGCGATCCCGGATGGTGAGCGTCGGAATCGATCGCAATCAGGACACCAGCGCGTGCCGCCTCGCGAGCAACGAGATCAGCCATGTCGAGGCGGGCGGGATCGGCGTTGATCTCCAGCGCCGTTGTCGTCTGCGTCGCGGCCTCGAATACGCGGCTCCAATCAACGTTCGCGCCCTGCCGCCGCTCGACAAGTCGACCGGTCGGGTGCGCGATGATGTCGACGTTGGGATTAGCGATGACCCGACACATGCGCTCGGTGAACTCGTCCTCGGTTTGCCGCAGCCCGCTATGCAACGATGCGACCACGAGATCGAGAGCGGCGAGCAGGTCATCATCGAAGTCGAGGCGACCGTCGCGGTGGACCTCGACTTCCGAGCCAATCAGGAGATGGACCGGCGCTGCCGGGTTCAGGCCACGAACGTATTCGATCTGCTGGTTCAGGCGCTCAGGACGCAGGCCCCCAGCAACGCCCAGTCCACCCGAGTGGTCAGTGATCGCCAGATAGTCGTATTTGAGCTCGGCGGCAGCCGCTGCCATCTCCTCCGGATCGCCAGCTCCGTCCGACCAGGTCGAGTGCAGATGCAGGTCACCGCGCAGATCGCCAACGTCAATCAGCCTCGGTAGCCGACCCTGTTTGGCAGCGTCGATTTCGCCGCGGTTCTCGCGTAGCTCCGGCGGGATGAACGCCATGCCGAGCGTTGCGTAGACCTCGAACTCGTTTGCCCCGAGCGGTAGCGCGTCCGCACCACCGAGGTGGACGAGATGGTCGACCGAGCCGGTCCAGCGAATGAGCGCTGTACCGGCTGCCTCGGGAGGCGCAACAGCGACCCGCAACGCCGAGCCCTGCTGGAGGAGGTAAGTCGCCCAATCGACACCCTGATCGACCTGTGACGCAATCGATGGAAGGTCCGCAACTGCGGCGAAGACCGTAGATGAAGTCGACCCGATGACCAGCAGATCAATGTTGCCGACCGTTTCGCACATCCGGCGGACTGAGCCGGCGATGTGAACCTGAGTGGAGATCGCTGCACCGATCTCGGCTGCCAGTCGTTCGGCGAGCGGCAGCGCCGTCCCGATTGAAATACGGCCGGAGCGCTGCTGCAGGAACGCGAGACCATCAGCAATCCGCCCCTGAACCTTGGGACCCATGCCCTTGAGCGTCGACAGGCGACCAGCGCGAAGCGTGGCATCCAGGTCTTCCAGCGAGGTAATGCCGAGCTCATGATAGAGACGCGCGGCAGTTTTCAGCCCGACGCCGGGGACATCCAGCAATCCCAGCAACGAGGCAGGCATCTGCTCCTGCAGCTCGTCGAGTTCCTGGAACCTGCCTGTCGTCACGAGTTCGACAACGATCGCCGCGATGCCGGGTCCCACGGTTGGAACAGCCCGCGGGTCCGGCTCCTGCGCGACCGGGCGCTCGAACTGGCGGATCGCTTCGGCAGCGCGGCGGTAGGCATTCAGACGGAAGCCGCTCTCGCCGGCCATTTCAAGCAGGTCGGCGTACGTCCGCAGATGATCGGCAATCTGGCTATTCGTCAGCATTGAGTTCATCCCATTAACTGAAACACGGCGTTAGCAATCGAATTGCGTCGTCAGCATCGCACGATAGTGTCGGCATAGGCTACAGTAGCAGCGACGCGCACCGGCGCTAGCCGTGAGGCAGTTAGAGGAGGACCGATGGAGAGTATTCACCGTTATCTCGGCGAGAGTCTGTTCATCATCTATATCATCGTCATTATCGCCATCCTGTTCATCGGCCGACGGGACCGACCAATCCCTGCTGCTCTCACCGGAGTCGCCCACGGTTTGCTCGGCATTCAAGTCATTCTGGGGATCATCCTGATCTCTGAAGACGCCGACCGCATTACGATCATCCATCCGATCCTCGGCCTGCTCGCCATTTTGTCACTCGGCCTGATTCCCGTCTTTCGCAAACGACTTGGCAGTCGTGTCGGCACGATCGCGACGCTCAGCGTCGTTTCGGTTCTGTCACTCGCCGCGATGGTTGTAGCAATGGTGGCATAGCCGAGGAGACGCTCGACCAGAGCAGTACCAATCGTTGGAATCGCAGGAGACCTCTGCTACGTTTGCGGGTGGATGAAGGAGGAGCCTGATTGGCGCAGGAGCACTGGCAAAACGACCTGTACGAGCAGCTGGCCATGGGCAGCGCCGCGCAGACAAATCACATCGCCGCCGGGCTCCTGGAATCGCTCGATGACCAGCGCTTCGCTGCGCTACGCGATTCTCTCCTCGATGACGCCCACCTGTATCCCGGCGCGGTTGCGCTCGAAATTGGCTGCGGCCCGGGAATGATGCTTGAGGGCATCGCCGATCGCGTTGGGGCGAGCGGCGAGATCCACGGACTGGATCTGAACCCGCACTTCGTCGACATAGCGTCCCGTCGCGCCCGAATGCTCGATCTGGACAATGCGCGCTATGTAACGGCCGATTGCCACACGTTGCCGTATCCTGACGAGATGTTTGACGCCGTGTTCGCCGAGCGACTGCTCATGCACGTCGCGCCGATCCACCGGGTTCTGTCAGAGATTGGCCGGGTCCTCACCGTCGGTGGGCGCGTTGTGATGTCGGACTATGACCCATACTCATCATTCGCGGCCGGCCCGGATCCAACGATTACCGCCCGCGTGCTGGCGTCGGCGGCATCGATGTACGCCTCGCCGCTGGCAGCACGCGAAGCACCGTCCGCCTGCGTGAAGGTCGGTCTGTACGTCGAACAGGTGCGGGGGCATCTGCTGGTGTTCGACGACCCACACGCGACACACGTGCAGGGCATCACGACGGTCTGGGCAGAGCATGCCAGCGCCGGGCGGCAGGTGGACCGCAGCACGGTCAAGCGCTGGGAGCGCGCTGTCGAGCGTGCGGTCAGCCAGCACCGATTCCTGGTCGCGCTTCCTCACGTCATCACCATTGCAACTCGAGTTCGCTAGACACCTGGGCCGCCAAAGAAAGGGGAAGTAGCGTGACCGATTCGTCGCGAACGTATCCACGCGATGACCTGCTGATTGAGCCAGTCGACCTCGCGGCGCAGCTCGGCTCGGATGACATCCTGATCATTGACTGCGACGCCGCCGAGGTCTCAATCGGCAGGCCGCACATCCCGGGTGCCGTCCAGATGCAAATCCATCCGTATCTCCGGGATGTTGAGACGAACAAGGGTGTTCTGCCTCCGGAACAGGCCACGGAGATTCTCAGCGGCATGGGCGTTGGCAACGGCCGCCGGGTCATCTGCTACGACTCGCAGGGAGGTGTACTGGCCGCACGAACCTGGTGGGTCCTCTGGTACTACGGCTACGAGAACACGGCTGTGCTGAACGGCGGCCTGATTGCCTGGGTAGCGGAAGGCTATCCGTTGGAGAAGGAGTGGCAGCCGCTTCGTCCGGGCGACTTCGTCGCCGCGCCAATTCCAGAGCGCATCACGAACTGCGATCTGATACTTCCACAGCTCGGGTCGAGCGACTTCGTGACGCTCGATGTCCGTAGTGACCTCGAGTGGTCCGGCAAGCCGCTCGCGCAGAATAACCAGCGCGAAGGGCATATTCCGGGCACTGTCCACATCGAGTGGAAACACTTCATGGATTGGGACGACAACGCGCGATTCAAGCCGGCCAGCGAGATCGCGGCGATGCTTGAGAGCAACGGCGTAACGCGCGGCAAAGCCGTCGCTCCATATTGACAAAGTGGTATCCGTGCGGCGCACGGAGTGTTTGTCCTGACGTTGATGGGATACGACCGCGTGGCGAACTACGACCGGTCGTTCGGCGAGTGGGGTAATCGCGACGATACGCCCATCGCCCTCCCGGAGTAGTTCAGAGGGTTGGAGGGGTGGATGACCGACGAGCGCGAGAAGGCAATGATCGAGCGCTGGAAAGCCGCAACGAAATCGGCTGGTATCTCCATTTCTGACGAGGACATTCAGCGCACGGCGGAGCGCGGGTTTCTGTCGCGCGCCCTGGCCGTCGAGCAGATGATCGACGACATCGTCACCGGCGTCGAGATTCCTGACTATCTTGATCCGATCGTCTCGACACCGTCGAAGGAGGCGAGCCGTGGCTGATCGGTCCCTTCTTCGTACGTCGATCTCCGAGGTCGGGCCAATGATTCAGCGCGGCGACGTCTCGCCGGTTGAGCTAGCTGAAGCCTCGCTCGCGGAGATCGAGCGGTCGAACCCGGTGCTGAACGCCTTCCGGACAACGACACCCGATCGGGCGCTCAGCCAGGCACGTGCTGCCGAGGATGCCATCCGACGCGGCGAATATCGTGGTCCGCTGCATGGCATCCCGCTGGCGGTGAAGGACCTGATGGATATGCAGGGCGAGACGACGCCAGCCGGCTCGCGCGTACTGGCCGACAAGGTCGCAACCGAAGACAGCGAGGTCGTGCGACTTCTCGACGCTGCCGGTGCCGTCATCGTCGGCAAGACCCACATGCCGGAGTTCGCGTTCTCGCCGGCATCGAACAACGCGCACTACGGCCCGGTAGCGAATCCGTGGAACCACGCGCACGACACCGGCGGATCGAGTAGCGGCTCGGGCGCGGCGGTCGCCGCCGGGCTGGTGCTGGGCGCAACCGGCTCGGATACTGGCGGGTCGATTCGCATGCCGTCCACGCTGTGCGGAATCGCCGGCATCAAGCCAACCTTTGGGCGCGTGAGCGGTCGCGGCGCGGCAACGCTATCGTGGTCGCTCGACCATATGGGTCCGATGTGTCACTCGGTAATCGATGCCGCGATCATGCTGCAGATCATGGCGGGCTACGACCCTGGCGATCCACGAACGCGCCGCGTGGCCGTCGATGACTATCCAGCTGCTGTCGATAAGGGCGTCGATGGCCTGAAGATCGGCGTGCTGACAGATGATGGCGCGGGGCCGATGGGTACCGCTGCGGTGATGGAAGGGCTTCAGTCGGGCGCAGATGCGCTCGCCGGAGCCGGCGCCACGCTGGTTGAGGTCGCGATCCCGGAATTATCGGCACTCTCCGCGCTCTACGGCACGCTCCTCGTCATTGAGGCCGCAGCGGCATACGAAGACTTCCTCAAGAATCGGCTCGATGAGCTTGGGGATTTCGCGCGCGATCGCATGCTGGTCGCCTATGCCTATTCGCCGATGACCTTCGTCCGCGGTCAGCAGGCGCGCACGATCCTGCGTGACCGCGTAACCGAGCGGATGGCCGATCTCGATCTGCTGATTCTGCCCGGCATGCCGCACGAAGCTCCACCGATCGGGGTCGTCCAGAGTAACACGCGCTTCACTGGCGCATTCAACGCATTGGGATGGCCGGCGATGGTCGTGCCAGTTGGGATCGGCGAGAACAACCTGCCGGTTGCCACGCAAATCGTCGGGCGCCCGTGGATGGAATCACTCGTCTTCCGTGCAGCGCGCGTCATTGAGCGTGACGGGCCGTGGAAGGGTCGGCAGGCACCGGACATCGGCGTGACGGCAAGTTGACGTAGCGTCCAGTCGCGCCTACCATCCAGCCGGAGTGATCATGCGAACCGCGTCCTGAGCGGGCCAGGCTGGCCCGAACGATACAGCGGCGTATCCGCCGTTCGCACACGCATAACGCAGATTGCCAGTTCGGCAGCGCTCACGATTTTCGTGCAGGCGCTGCCGAATCGTCCGTGTGCCGGGGAGGAACCACGCGAGTGAGCATGTCCGACCAACAGTTTCGGCGGGGATTCATTATCCTGGCCATCACCGCCTTCTCCGTTAGCCTCTCGATGGGATTCAACCAATCCGTGTCGCCGAACTTCTTCCGCGAGGAGATCGGCATGGACGGCTCGCAGAATGGCTACCTCGTCGCCTTCCGTGAGCTGCCCGGTTTCCTGCTGGCGTTCGTCGCGGCGCTGCTGCTGCGCCTCGGCGCTGCTCGCGCGACGGCCCTCGCACTCCTCATCATGGGCATCGGATATGCGTCATTCGCGCTGACCTACACCTTCACCGCCGTGATCATCGCCGCTGTCGTTGGCAGCATCGGCTTCCACTCCTGGATGCAGATGCAGTACGCACTGGGCCTCAGCATCGCGAAATCGGGACAGGAAGGCAGCGTACTCGGACGCATCAGCTCGGTCGGTTTTGCCGGTCGAATGCTGGGCATGATCGCCGTCCTGATTACGCTGCTGATCGCTGGGCGGCTGGCTGAAACGCTCGAATCCGTCCAGGGCTCTATCTTCCGCGTCGTCTTCGTCATGGCCGGCGTTAGCGCGGTCATCGGAGCGGTGGCGATCCTGCGCTTCCCGGTCGCTGCTGACGATCGAAGCGAGGCTTCGCGCAAGCCAATGCTGAAACGCGAGTACTGGCTCTACTACCTGCTTTCATTTCTTGATGGTTGTCGGCAGGAGATCTACTTCGCGTTCGCGCCGTTCGTGCTGGTAGAGCAGTTCGGCGTCAGCGCACTGGCAATTACCTCGCTGCTGATCATCGCCGGGCTGATCAACTGGCGCACAGCCGGCTGGATCGGTGGGCTGATCGACCGCTACGGCGAGCGGCGCATGCTCACGATCAACTACTGCGGACACTTTGTTGTCTTCCTGGGCTTTGCGCTCGCCCAGAATGTCTGGGTTCTGTACCTGTTCTATCTCGGCTACAACTTCCTGTACACGTTCTCGATTGGAACGACGACCTATCTGCGCAAGATCGCGCGCCGGGAGGACATCGCGCCGAGCCTGGCGATGGGCGTCTCGTGGGCGCACGTCGCCGCCGTTGCCGTGCCGGTCTTCGGCGCGGCGCTCTGGACGCAGTTGGGCTACCAGTTCCCATTCCTGTTTGGCACCGCCTTCGTGCTGCTGTCGATCTACTACACGCAGAAGATCGATATTCCACGACAACGCGTCGCGCCACCGGAACTCGTCAGCGCGCCGGCAGGCGATGCATGATCGCGTGCTGCAGCAAGCACGCCGGATGACATACCCTCTACGCTGGGGGAGCGACAGAGGGGAGCGTTTCGCTGTCTACTGCTAGCCCATCGACCGCACAGCAACGACGACGCGCAACGCGACCGCGCCGACACATCGGCCGCAGTCGCAATCTGCAACTGATCGCGATGCTCAGTCCGGTGCTGATTGGACTGACGCTGCTGATCATCATCCCGGCGCTGATGACAGTCCCGCTGGCCTTCACGAACTACGACGCATTGACGTCTCCGGACTGGGTGGGCCTCGGGAACATCCGGGAGATGCTGAGCGACGAACGCTTCTTCAACGGGCTGCGCGCGTCGTTCGTGTACGTGATCCTGGCGGTTCCGCTACGCCTGCTCGGCGCTCTGACCTTCGCCCTGCTGATGCATCGGCCAGGCAGGGGGATGACGTTTTTTCGCGGGGCAGTCTACGCCCCGACCGTCGTCCCCGACATCGCCTACGTGCTGCTATGGCTGTACATCTTCAACCCACTGTTTGGCCCGCTGAATTTCCTCTTGCCGTTGTTCGGCGGCGGGGATGCAGCACCGGCCGGATGGTTGCTGGGCGGTACATCGGCGCAGATCGCCATTGTGATCGCGCTGTTCTGGACGCTGGGCGAGGGGTTCGTGCTGCTCATGGCTGCGCTACAGGACATCCCGCGCGAGATGATGGAGGCGGCGGCAATCGATGGCGCCGGGCGCTGGCAGATCATGACGCGCATTACCCTGCCGCTCCTCGCACCGATGCTGTTGCTGGTCGTGTTCCGCGACACGATCCACAGCTTCCAGGCGAACTTCGTCGCGACCGTCGTCCTGACCAATGGTGGGCCGTATTACGCAACCAGCTATCTACCGTTCTGGATCTGGCAGAACGCGATCGATTACCACCGCTTTGGCTACGCGTCGGCGATGACCCTTGTGCTGTATCTGATTACCGGAATCGCGATCGCCCTGCAATTTGCCGTCGTGCGGCGCTGGAAGCTGGCCTACCTTGACTGATTCTGCGATGCGCTCCACATCCAGACGCAGCACCGGGCAGCGGTCAATCTTCCGGCCGATCGTCGCAGCGCTCGTCGCGGCGCTGTTCCTGATCCCGCTCCTCTGGCTCGTCGTCGCATCGCTGCGACCCACCGGCCTGCCGATACCGGCGCAAATGCAGTGGTGGCCCGATCCCGCGACATTCAGCAACTACCGCGACATCTTTGATGATGTGCCGATGGCCCGCTACGCGCTGAACTCAGTCATCGTCGTCGTCACGGTCGTGCCGCTGACGCTGTTGACGACGTCGATGGCCGGATTTGCGATGACGCAGCTATCCAGGCGCTGGCGTGACGTGTTCGTGGCAGTCCTTGTCGCCGCGCTGATGGTGCCGGTCATGTCGGTCTGGCTGACGCGCTTCATGGTCTACAAGTGGCTCGGCGTGCTGGACACGTTGGGGGCGCTGATTGTCCCCGGACTCATGGGCAGCAGCCCGCTGTATGTGCTGATCATGTTCTGGGCGTTTCGGCGTGTGCCGCAGGAGACGTTTGAAGCTGCGCGGATCGACGGCGCAGGGCCGTTCCGCAGCTGGTGGACGATTGGCATTCCACAGGTACGGCCCGCCCTGCTGGCCGTCACCGTCCTGTCGTTCGAGCGCCACTGGGGCAATTTTCTGGACCCGCTGCTCTATATCAACGATCCGAAATGGTATACGCTACCGGTGGCTTTGCAGGGACTCCAGCAGTTGCACCCAAGTGACTGGCCGCTGATGATGGCAGCCGCCGTTCTGGTGACCATTCCGGCGATCGTGGTATTCATCTTGGCGCAACGCCACTTCCTGCGCGAGTATGACGAGGGGAACCCATTCCGCTAGCGGAACAGGTGCCCCTCTTGTTTTGACCGACGAATCCGGCGGTCAGAGGGGGAAAGGGGACTTGATGAGACGACGGAGCAGCATTGTCCTGTCGATGCTACTCGGGCTTTCAATCCTGATTGCCGCCTGTGGTGGCGATAGTGGATCCGAAAATGAGCCAATCACCTGGCAGGTCTGGGCAGATCCTGAGGAGTCTGAAGCGTATCAATCAATGATTGATGCCTATGTTAAAGACAATCCGGACGCCGAAGTGACGCTCAACGCGATACCGGATCGCAAGACCTTTCTGTCGCGGCTATCGGCATCGTTTGCCAGCGGCAGCCCACCGGATGTCTTTCTGGTGAACTATCGGCATAACGGCCAGTTCGTCGAGAAGGGCGTTCTTGAGCCGCTTGGCCCGATGCTGGAGGACTCGGACGATCTGAGCGCAGACCAGTATTTCGATGTCCCGATGGAAGCGTTCACCTGGGACGGCACATTGCAGTGCATCCCGTTCAATCAGTCGAGCCTGGTCGTCTACTACAACAAGACGATGTTCGAGGAGGCTGGCGTCCCGCTGCCGGCTGACGACTGGACCTGGGACGACTTCGTCGAGACGGCCAAGGCATTGACGAAGGACACCGACGGCGATGGCAAGACCGACGTCTGGGGCCTCGGCTTCGAGCCGTCGATCATCCGCGCCGCGCCATTCATCTGGTCACATGGCGGCAGCCTGCTCGCCGATCCGAACGATCCGACAAGCATCACGTTCGATACGAATACCACCCGCGAGGCGCTGCAGTTTTTCATCGACCTCAACCTGGAGCACGGTGTCGTGCCAGACGAAGCGTCGTACAACGCACAGGACCCGGACAGCCGCTTCATGGACGGCAGCATCGCGATGGTATTGAACAGCCGTCGTGCGACTCCAGTTTTCCGCTCCATCGAAGGGTTTGAGTGGGATGTTGCCCCGCCCCCGGCGGATGTGACGCAATCCTCAACCTTGCACAGCGATGCCTTCTGCATTCCGAAGGATGCAAAGCACAAGGACGCAGCCTGGAAATTCGTGCAGTACGCCATCGGCCCGGACGGCCAGACCGTCGCTGCTGAGGTCGGACGAACGGTGCCATCGCTGATCTCGGTTGCGGAGTCAGACGCATTCCTCGATCCGGGCAAGTCACCGGCCAACAGCCAGATCTTCCTCGATCTTGGCCCGAACCTGGTGAGCCTGCCTGCGATTGCGGCCTGGCCGGAGATCGAGTCGATCATCAACGAGGAGATCTATGTCGCCTTCTTCGGCACCAAGTCGCTGGATGACGCGATCCAGACCGCCGAGACGCAGACACAGGAGATCCTCAAGCGTTAGCGAATCGAACTCGTTGGCAAAAGCGAACGCCACCAGCGCAATGCTGGTGGCGTTCGTCTGTCTGGCTCGCGTTATCTGGCGATCAACCGACCGGCGGCAGCTTCGCGGCCTGGACGGCATCGTTGAACGCGCGGACCTTGCTGCTGATGATGCCGTCGAGTGTCTCCAGCAGATCATCCAGCCGCATCGAGAGGTCCTCGAAGACTTCGTGACCCTGCTTCGGCGTCGCGCCGTCGGCGCTGGCGACGAACTCGGTCAGCGCGTTCAGCTTGTCGAATAGCCGGGCCGGCGCCATGAGCGGGCTATCGCTGGTCGTGTCGATCAGCTCGGCCTCGATACCATTGAGCGCCTCGCGGGCTTCCTTGCCGGCCGCAGTGATGGACTCGGCCGAGTCGGCCCCGTCGACTCGCTTCTCCCAGTCCTCGATCTGCGTTCGGACTGAGCGCACGCGGGTGACGGCGTTGTTCGTGTCGCTCAAGCGATCGCGGATCTTGAGCAGCAGATCGAGCTGCTCCTGCAGCGCCTCGGCCGGTGTATCCAGCCGCGGGTCCGGCGCAATCGTCAGGGGCTTTTCGATCGTGTTTCCATCGACCGTCAGGCGCACAGTGTAATCGCCGGGCAGAACACGCGGGCCCACCGGCGCACCCCAGCCGGTCAGGCTCTGACCTTCCAGCGTCTTGGCCGGCTCATAGCGCATATCCCAGTAGACCCGATTGATGCCGACCTTGCCCGGAACGATCTGGCCCGTCGGCGACTTCTCAGCCTTCTCACCACGGATCGTGCGGACTGTATCGCCGTTGCTGTCGACAACCACCAGCTCGATCGATTCCTTCGGCTCCGATGCGAGATAGTAGGTGATGACGACACCCTCGAACGGATTGTCGCCGCCGTCGAGCATGATCTTGTGCTTGGTGCCATCCGGTCGCTCGGCCTCGTGGTAGGCAACCTGGCTGGTGTTCACGCCCTGGTACGTTGCGTAGCCCTTTCGAGGATTGCTGCCAAATCCCTCGCGGAGCGAGAAGCGCACCTTTGTCGGCAGGTCGAACACAACAACGTCACCATCGACGTTGCCGGCGGCGATGTTGCGTAGCGGGGTGAGATCGTCCAGCATCCAGAACGATCGACCGTGCGTCGCAACAGCCAGGCTATCGTCCTTGACGATCAGATCGTAGATCGGGGCGACTGGCATGTTGCCGCCCATGCGCTCCCAGGATTCGCCGTCATTGAACGAGACATAGATGCCTGTTTCGGTGCCGGCGAAGAGCAGACCCTTCTGCGCAGGGTCCTCGCGGATCGTGCGCGTGAACTCGCCGTCGGGGATACCGCGGGTGATCTTCGTCCAGGTCTTGCCGTAATCATTGGTCTTGAACAGGTACGGCTGCGTGTCATCCAGCTTGTAGCGGGTTGCCGCAACGTACGCAGTTGCCGGATCGTGCGGCGACGGATCGATGATCGAGATCAGCGCCCACTCCGGGAGGTCCGGCGGTGTGATGTCCGTCCAGGTCTTGCCGCGATCCTTGCTGATCTTCACCAGCCCGTCGTCGGTACCGGCCCAGAGCGTGCCCGCCTCCTGGATCGACTCGGCCAGCGCGAAGATCGTGCAGTACGCCTCAGCGCCAGTGTTGTCCTTCGTGATCGGCCCGCCGGATGGGCCGAGCTTGGACGGGTCATTGCGGGTGAGGTCGTCTGACACAACTTCCCACGTCATGCCATCGTCTGTCGAGCGGAAGACATGATTGCCGGCGACGTAGAGGGTGTCCTCTTCGTGGCGCGAGTAGAAGATCGGGTAGGTCCACTGGAAGCGGTACTTCAGATCTTCAGCGCCGCTGCCCATTCCCGCAACGTCCGGCCAGACAGTGATGTTCTTCCACTGGCCGGTGCTGCGATCGAAGCGGATCAGGCGCCCGTTGAAGTTACCGGAGCCGATTGCGCCGGCCACGATGATGTCGGGATTGCTTGGCTTGATCGCGATGTAGCCCGACTCGCCGCCACCCGGTGCGAACCAGTCGCGCTCCAGAATCGCGCCGTCGACCGTCGCGCTCGGGATGCTGATTGCCGAGTTGTCCTGCTGCGATCCATAGAGGCGGAACGGGTATGCATTGTCGGTGGTGACATGATAGAGCTGCGCGGTCGGCTGATTCAGGATTGACGACCAGCTGCGCCCGCCGTCGAACGAAACGGTCGCGCCGCCGTCGTCGCCCTTGATCATCCGATTCGTGTTGTTGGGATCGATCCAGATATCGTGCTCGTCGCCGTGCCGAGAGGGAATCTCCTCGAAGGTCTTACCGCCGTCGATCGACTTCCAGAAGTTGTAGTTCATCACGTAGACGGTGTTGGCGTCGCGCGGATCGGGCACGATGTGCATGTAGTACCAGGCGCGCGTGCGGAGCTTGGCCTCGACGTTGACCTTCTCCCAGGTCTCGCCGCCGTCATCGGAGCGGAACAGGCCGCCATTGACAGCCTCAATCAGCGCCCAGACGCGGTCTGGCTGTGCCGGAGACGATGCGATGCCGATCTTGCCCAGCACCTCATCGGTCGGCAGGCCCGGCTTGCGCGTCAGCTCGACCCAGGTGTCACCACCGTCAGTCGACTTCCAGATACCCGAGTCCTCGCCGCCGGACGACAGCGCGTTCGGGTGTCGCTGCGCCTGCCAGATCGAGGCGTAGAGCACGCGCGGATTCGACGGATCGAGCCACAGGTCGTGGGAGCCGGCGCGGTCGCTCTTGTAGAGCACCTTTTCCCAGGACTTGCCGCCATCCTTCGTGCGGAAGACACCGCGCTCCTCGTTGGTGCCCCAGGCGTGGCCGAGCGCGGCGACGTAGACAATATCGGGATTGGTCGGATGGATGCGGACGCGGCCGATGTGCCGCGTATCGGAGAGGCCGACGTTCGCCCAGGTCTTCCCGCCGTCGGTCGATTTGTAGACGCCATCGCCGTGCGACACATCACCGCGGATCGACGTCTCGCCGGTACCGGCGTAGATCACGTTCGGATCCGATTGCGATACTGCGATTGCGCCAACAGCGGCAGTGTTGAAGAAGCCATCGGAGACGTTGTGCCAGAAGACGCCCGCGTCGGTCGTCTTCCAGACGCCACCTGCGCACGCACCGAAGTAGAACGTTTCGCGATTCGAGACGTCACCGGCGACGGCGACGACACGTCCTCCTCGGAACGGCCCGACGAGCCGCCAATCCAGCGACGACAGGACACTCTCGCCGACCTTGCCGATCGGCGATTCTGTTGCAGTCAATGCAGTCCTCTTTCTCATCGACACAAACCCGACAACGCCATCCGATGGCAGTCGTCATCTAATTGAGCCAGAAGAGCCGCCCGCCTGCTCGGCAGGACGGCTCAGAACTCACGCTCTGGAAAGCTCGACCGCGGAGATCTTCCCGGCCAGCATCTCGTTGAACTTGGCGATATCGCTATCAATCACAGCGTTGAGCGCCTCAAGCTGCTCATCAACCTCATCCGACAGCTTCTCGAAGACCTCGTAGTACTGCTTCGGCGGACGCGTATCGGCATTGGAGATCATGCCCGGCAGCGCCGCGAGCTTGTCGTTGAGGCCGTTCGGGAACTGGCGAGGATCGGTCGAGCGCGGCTGCGCTAGCGCTTCCTCGATCGGCGCAAGCTTCTCGATGATCTGTTCGCCCGCCGTGATCGCCGCGTCGTTATCGACACGGCTCGTTGCCTGCCGCACCTGCCCCCGGATCGAGTGGATGCGGTCGACGGCGGCGTGCGTCTCGTTGATCTTGTCGCGGATCTTGATCAGCAGATCGAACTGCGCCTCGAGGTCAGCCTGATTGCCGCTGACGCGCGGATCGGGCTCGATCGTCAGCGGCTGCGAATACGTCGTACCATCGACAGTGAGGTCAACCGTGTATGAGCCCGGCGCGACGACTGGCCCGATCAACGCATCACGATTAAGACCGCTGGTGAATGTTGGATCGATGCCGGAGATCGGCGCAGCGCCGGGAACGCGCAGGTCCCAGACAAAGCGGTTCGCGCCCTCGGCTGCTGAGACCTTCAGTGCCTCGGCCGGCAGTCCTTCGATAGTGCTGCCGTCGCTGCTGAAGTGACGGATCGCATTTCCATCAGCGTCCCTGAACGTGAGCGAGACCGAGGACGGCGAGTCCTTGAGCCAGTAGTGAATGATCGCGCCATCGGGCGGGTTCTTGCCGGCATCGAAGAACTGGACATCGGTCCCGCCGAGCGCGTTCGGACGCTGGCGGCTCGTCATCGCCATGCCGCCAGCCCGACCGTACGAGTATGTCTCAGCCGATGGATCGCCGAGGCGCCCCAGCACCTTGATACGCTTCGTGACACGCGGCGCGAACAACGTGGCCGGCTGGTCGGCTGTCGCCGAATCCATCTGGTGGAGCGCGCTGAGGTCATCGAGGATCCAGAACGACCGGCCGTGTGTCGCTGCCAGCAGGTCGGTGCCCTTGATCATCAGGTCGTAGACAGGCACAACCGGCAGGTTGCCATTGAAGCGCTGCCAGTTTGCGCCATCATCGAATGACACATAGACGCCCGTCTCGGTACCGGCGTAGAGCAAGCCCTTGCGATTCGGGTCCTCGCGAATGACGCGAGTGAAGTCAGTGTCCGGGATGCCGTTCGTGATCTTCGTCCACGTCGCGCCGTCGTCGGTCGTCTTGTAGAGGTACGGAGCGAAGTCGTCGTGCTTGTAGCGCGTCGCCGCGATGTACACCGTCGATTGATCGTGCGGCGACGGCTCGATCACCGAGATCATCGGGCGATCGGGCAGCAGGCTCCCCGGAATCGAGACGTCGTCCCAGGACTCGCCGCCGTCGCGCGAGATGTGTACCCGCCCGTCATCGGAACCGGCCCAGTAGACACCCGGCTCATGCGGCGATTCGATGAACGCGAAGATGGTGCCGTACGCTTCCGCGCCGGTGTTATCGCGCGTGATCGGCCCACCGGAAGCGACGAGCGTCTCCGGGTCGTTGTGCGACAGGTCAGGCGAGATGACTTCCCAGCTCATGCCCTCGTCGCGCGTGCGGTGGACGACATTCGAGGTTGCGTAAAGCGTGTTCGGGTCGTGTGGCGAGAAGACGATCGGGAACGTCCACTGGAAGCGGTACTTCATCGAGCCTGCGCCACGACCCATACCCTGAACTTCGGGCCACGGGGTGACGATGCGCGTCTCCATCGTGCGCTGATCGAAGCGTAGCAGCCGACCATTACCTGCACCGGAGCCGATCGCGCCGCCGTAGACGATGTTGTTGTCGTCCGGCTTGATCGCGATATAGCCCGACTCACCGCCACCCGGCTCGAAGTACTCGGTCTCGGTGATCGCGCCACGGATCGACGAGCTTGGCACCGACAGCGCGGTGTTGTCCTGCTGCGATCCGTAGAGCCGATAGGGTGACCGATCGTCGGTGGTGACGTGATAGAACTGCGCGGTCGGCTGGTTATAGATCGTCGACCACGACTTCCCACCGTTCAGGCTGATGTTTGCGCCACCGTCGTTGCCCTCGATCATGCGCTGCGAATCGTTGGGATCGATCCAGAGATCCTGATTGTCGCCGTGCTGCGTCGGAATTGCAGTGAACGTCCGGCCGCCATCAATCGACTTCCAGAACTTCAGGTTGAGCACATAGACGGTGTCGCCATCCTGCGGGTCGGCGACGATATGCATGTAATACCAGGCGCGCCGGCGCAGGTCACCATTGTCGCAGACCCGCTGCCATGTTGCGCCACCGTTCTCCGAGCGGAACAGCGCGCCATCATCGGCCTCAACGAGCGCCCAGACGCGACCAGGCTTGGCCGACACTGCGACGCCGATCTTGCCCAGCGTCCCGGTTGGCAGGCCGGGATTGGAGGTCAGATTCTCCCAGGTGTCGCCGCCATCTACCGTTTTGTAGATGCTGCTATCCGGGCCGCCGGAGCGGAGCGCGTGCGGGTAGCGCTGGGCGTCCCACATCGCGGCGTACAGGATGCGCGGATTGAGCGGGTCCATCGCCAGATCGATTGCGCCTGCCTTCGGGCTGATATGAAGCAGCTGCTCCCAGGTCGCGCCTCCGTCTTTCGAGCGATAGACACCACGGTCCGGGTTTGGCCCCCAGACATGGCCCAGCGCCGCGACGTAGACCAGATCAGGATCGTTGGGATGGACGCGGATCGTGGAAATGGCGTGCGTATCCGCTAGCCCAACGTGCTGCCAGGTTTGACCGCCGTCCGTCGACTTGTAGACACCGTCGCCGTGCGAGACATCACCACGGATCGACGTCTCGCCCATGCCAACGTAGATCACATTTGGATCGGATGGCGCGAGCGCGAGTGCGCCGACGGCAGCGGTCTTGAAGTAGCCGTCGGAGATGTTCTCCCAGTAGTCACCAGCGTTGGTCGTCTTCCAGACACCACCACCGCTCGCGCCGAAATAGAACGTGCCTGTTTCAGTTGGATGACCGGCAACGGCAGGCACGCGCCCACCGCGAAACGGACCAACCAGTCGCCATTCCAGAGAATTGAGCAGAGCCTCGTTCATGTCGACTCCTCCCCTTTAAGCCTGACAATACGGCTCAGCACCGTGAATGCGCCCTGAACTGCGGCCGCCTACGAACGCTCTCGCCATGTTTCGGCGAACGCAAGGAACGCAGAGCTCGATGGCGAATCGCCGTCAGTCTTCCATCGCACCTCGCCTTCAACCGGCATGTTGTTGACTGAGATCGACGCCTCCTTGCACGGGCAGATGAGCGTCGCGAGATCCCACGATGTCGGCCCGACCTGATACTCCTGCCGAATGGTCATCTGATGCTCGATTACGTCCCACCAGGTGAGCTCAATGACAAGTTCGCCAGTATTGGAGACTACTCGGTGGTACCAGCGGCCATCGCCCTCCTGGAAGAAGCGGGCGTGCGTTGGCTCCACCGTGTCGAAGCCAAGCTCTCCCCATCCGGGAAAATGCTGAGTGAAGCGGTCAGCGACGATGCGGGCCATGGCGGGATTGTCGGAAAAGATCGCATGCGGTGCTGCCTCGCCAAGTCCGGACGATTCGGGATCGACCCAGATCAGCGTCGCATTGCCATCGCCGGCGGCGGAGTAGACGCAGCGCCAGTAGCTCACCTTGGCAATCACCTGGTCGGTCCCCGGCTTGTAGAGGGTCAACCCGGGATTCTCGCCCGAGAACACGATCTTGTCGGACATATGGCGATCCTCCGTTCATCCTGCGGGTACGAAAAGGGGTGAGCCATCGCTCACCCCCACACGGAACCATCGCCTGAATGTCGTTCCCTGTCAACAGTACGGACAGGATCAGAAACTAGAAATGGATGCTCACCACATCACCCGGATTGAGCCAGTTCCAGAAGTACGCAGCGTCCGGGTTCATCAGGCCAACGCAGCCGTTTGACGTAAACCCACCGAAGTTGGCTTCCGGCGTCCAGTAATTGCCGTGCAGCGCATAGCCACCCGCCAGGAAGTACTGGGTGTATTCGACGTTCTCGAGGTAGTACCAGCCCGGTGAGCCGTGGGGAATGCCGACCGTTGCCGAGTCCATGATCTCGGACCGCACCTGGTACTGGACGTTGAAGACGCCGATGGGTGTCTTGCCGTCGCGCCCGGCGGCGATGATCGCAACGTAGGTCGGCGTGCTGCCGTTGTAGGCGACCGCGTAGAACTGGCTCAGATTCACATCGACCCAGTGTCCACTGAACGTCTGCGGCGGGGTATTGAGTACCAGCGGCGAGACATAGACAGCCGGAACGTAGCCGTAATTATCGGTCAGGTACCAGGCATCGCTGCCCTCGCGGACATCGCCCTTGACGACCGCGTGAATCGCGATCGGGCGCCGGTTGTAGACGACATCCATGGACGGCGCATCGGCGCGCGGCGCGGTGCGAATCGAGACGGCGTCGGTTGACACTCTGGCCCACCACATGCCAGTGCCGTTGCGGAAGGCGCTGGCGATCTGCGGATTGAAGACGCCAGCGTCGTAGATGAGCGCATCAGCAGGTTGTGCGACCGGGTTGGTCGGGATCTTCATGTCCTTCGCGTAATCGTTGCCGAGCAGACCCAGCAGCACCTCGAACTGCGTGCCGGCGAACTCCGGGTGCCACTCAAAGCGTGCGCGCTCAAAGTACTGAACCGTGTAGCCGTCCTCCTGGAACTCCTCGGAGATCGGGAAGCCGAACTGCCACAGACCGCCGTTCTGATCCCAGTACTTCTTGAAGGAGTAGGCCAACGAGTGCATCGTCTCCGGGAAGATGACCCGATCGGGGTTGTCGCTCGTCGAGCCGACCGGCAGCGGCGTGAACGCTGGATGGTTGCGGGTCGCGCCGTAGCGCTGCTCTGCGAGCCAGGTCCCTAGCAGCGTGCCCTGAACCTCCCACTTCGTACCAGCATGCTCCGGCCAGACCTCAAGGCGCGAGCGCTCGAAATATTGAACGGTGCGGCCCTTCTCCTGAACCGGCTCGGAGATCGGGTAACCGATGATCATCAGGCCGGTGTCCATCCAGGAGTTCAGCAGCGACCCGGACAGCGTATGGCTTGTCGGTGGGAAGTACGCCTTGGCCGCCATGCCCTGCGCTGTTACCGGCAGAGGAGCCGGCGCGTCCTCAGCGGCTGCGGATTGTGGTGTGAGGCCACCGGCGATAACGGTGAGAACGACCATGACTACGACGACGAGTCTCGCGAACGCGCGACGATACGGAAGTGCTGCCCGCACAAACTACCCCCAAAAGCTGCAACGCTACCCGCCGTGCCGCAGATAGCCCGTACGTACCTACTGTCATAACGTCCGAGCGGCGCACACGTTCCAGCGATGAAGACTCCCCACCGCGGGAACCGCTAGAATTGATCTCGGACTGGCTTGGTGGTCCGCGCTTGCGCGGCCACATCATGCTCACAAGGGATGGTACATGCAGAGGCTATCAGCGGGCGAGGCTTCAACCGGCATTCAGCGCGAGGAGATCCTCGCAGCGGTTGCCGAAACACTCGGCCTGTTTCTCATCTTCGTTGTCGCTATCACGACTCGTGACCTTACAGGCGACTGGGCGAAAGCGATTCTGACGGCGCTCACCTGGATTGTCGGTTTGGCAGGCGCGGGCTATGGCGCGATGACGATCTGGCGCGGAATCTCGCATCCCAACGGGCGGATCGCGCGCTTCGCGGTCGGAGGCGTGATGGCGTTCATGGGTATCTACTCAATCGTCCACGTCATGTCATAGGCGTCGCCAATCGTCCTGGTGGCCCTGGGGTAGCGCGTCTTGGTCGGCATGCGTCACCAGCGGCGCTACGACCTTCGAGAATCGCTTCCCTCGCCAAGCGATGTAACAAGGGTTGCGTAACCGGGACGACTCGCGTATTGTCGCCATTCATCAGTCGGCGACCTCATCCGGTGCTCACACTGGTGGGGATGGAGATCGGAACGAGGTACCCATTTCGTGACGGTTGATCGAGCCAGCACGTCATCACACACCATCACCAAATCTCCGGAGCCTCTTCCTGCGACGACACATCCCGCGCCCGTGCCGCCCCTGAAGGACCCACCGAGCGACAACGTTGCCTCGTGGAAGAAGCCATTCCTGGCGCTCGACCAGGAGGGCTTCCGCAATCTCTGGCTCGGCATGTTGCCCGGTACGATGGCCATGCAGATGGGCATGATCACAACCGGCTATGTCGCGTTCGACATTTCGGGGTCGGCGGCTTCAGTCGGTTTCGTCTCACTCGGTTCGGGCGTTCCGATGCTCCTGCTCGGGTTGGCCGGCGGAGTCGTTGCCGATCGCTTTCCGAAGCGCAACGTCCTGCTCCTGACGCAGACGCTGATCGGCGTTGCGGCAGTGCTGAACGCGATCCTCGTCCTGTCCGGTATCGTGCAGATCTGGCATCTGATGGCTGTCGCGGCGATCCAGGGCACTGGCTTCGCATTCAATATGCCGTCCCGGCAGGCATTCATCGGCCAGCTCGTGAGCCGCAATCGACTGATGAATGCCGTGGCGCTCAATAATGCCGGCATGAACTTCTGCCGTGTGATCGGGCCGTCCATCGCCGGAGCCCTCATTGCTGTGCCGTTCGTTGGCGCAGGCGGCGTCTACGTCATCATGGCAGCGATGTATGGCTACGTCGTCATCAGCCTCCTGCGGATCAAGGATCGCGGCTTGCCGATTGGCACTCAGCGTCCACCACCGATCGATTCGCTCCGCGAGGGCTTGCGCTATATCCGTGGAAATGGCGTCGTCTCAACGCTGCTGACGCTGGCATTTGTGCCGGTCTTGCTCGGCATGCCCTACCAGCAGCTCATGCCGGTCTTTGCCGAGGATGTGTTCAACGTCGGTCCGAGCGCGCTCGGATTACTACTAACCTTCAACGGTATCGGCGCGCTGGCCGGCTCGCTGACGATCGCCGGACTGACTGCGTTCCAGCGCAAGGGCTTGCTCCAGATGGGGCTCGGCATCGCGTTTGGGCTATCACTGGCCATCTTCGCGTTCAGCCAGTCGTTCCACATTGGCCTCGTAACATTGCTCATCATCGGCTTCGTCTCGTCCGGTTATCAGGCGCTGAACAGCACGCTGGTCATGAACAACTGCGATCCTGCTTATCACGGACGCGTCATGAGTGTGTACATGCTCACGTTCTCGGCGATGCCGCTCGCTGTCGTCCCCTACGGTGCCCTGTCTGATGCCTTCACCGCGCCGGTCACGATCGGCATCGGTGCGCTCCTGCTGGCAGCGATCATTGCTGTCGTTGGTATCGTGCACCCCTCCTACCGCTACATTCGATAATCATCGTCATCCGCGAACCGGATTCGCGCTGGCGGTGTACATGAAGTAGTCGACGGTAGATGAGGGGCAACCGCTGGACGATAGAGCGCTCATAGACCGCGCAAAATCAGGCGACGTCGCGGCGTGGGAAGAGATCGTGCGCCGCTATCAGGACGTCGTGCTCCGCACTGCCTGGCTCATTTCCGGCTCGCGAGCCGACGCCGAAGACGCTGCCCAGGATGCATTCATCAAGGCCTGGTTGGCGATTGGGCGCTTCCGATCCGGGGGCCCGTTTCGGCCCTGGATCCTGCGCATCGCCAGCAATGAAGCGCGCAATCGTCGTCGCGGTGACCGACGCTATGAGCGATTGGCCCTGCGGGTTGAGCAGACCTCGCCGCCAACGAGGTCAGGGTCTTCGGTCGAAGATCTGGCCATCGCTCAGGACACCAATCGCGCAGTCCTCGATGCCGTGAATCGGCTGGGCGATGACGAGCGGCTGATCGTTGTCTGCCGGTACATGCTCGGGCTATCGGAGGCAGAGACGGCCGAGGTGGCCGGATGTCCCCGAGGCACGGTGAAGTCTCGTCTGTCACGCGCTCTCGGTCGGCTTCGCGAGCAGCTTCAGTCATCGAGCGCGTCACACCCAACGGAGAACAATCAGGATGCAAGGGCACTTCGTCATGAATACTGACGCCGAACTGGAGCGGATCCTGCGTGAACTCGGCGAGCAGGTCAGCTGGCCCGACGCGTCGCCGATTGCCAGTAGCGTTGCGCGCCAAATCGCTGTTCGGCGTCCGCAGCAGCGACGCCGCTGGGAGCCGCGCCAGCTTGCGCTGGCCGCCGTCATCATCATGGCTGTTGCACTGGGTGGGCTGGCAGCATGGCCGACTGCCCGCGAGACAGTCGCTGATCGCATCGGTGTACCGGGCATCGAAATCTCGGGCGACTCGCAACGAACGCCGGCTGGAAGCGCGCTGAATCTCGGCGAGCATGTGTCGCTTGACGAAGCGCAACGCCTGGCAGGCTTCGATATTTCGACACCGCCGGCAGAGCTGGGCAAGCCAGATGTCTTCATCCTCAACCCCGACTGGGGCACGCAGGTGAGTTTCGCGTTCCATCCAACTACGGACCTGCCGGAGGTCGGGGAGAGTGGCGTGGGCCTGCTCATCAGCGAGCTTCAGGGCTCGACCAACGACAGCTTCATCCGCAAATTCCTGGAAGAAGGCACGACGATGGAGGTGTTGAATGTGAATGGTGAGACAGCGTTCTGGATCGCAGGCCAGCCGCACGCCTTTGTCTACACCGCGCCAGACGGATCATTTCATCAGGAGGACATGCGGCTGGCCGGCAACGTCCTTCTCTGGACAGCAGACGGGGTGACCTACCGCATCGAATCGATGCTGCCACGCGATGACGTGCTGGCAATCGCGCAGCAACTCGGGGACGGCGTCAGATAGCCGATCACCCTACGGAGCGCGTGAAGCGCTCGATCGCGTCGGTGAGCTCGGTCAGGACGACCTCACTGTCCTTCGCGTCCGCATTCACGACACAGCCACGAATGTGATCCTCAAGCACCAGCATCCCAACTGCGCGTGAAGCGGCGATGATTGACGAGATCTGCGTCAGTACGTCGACACAGTACTTATCTTCTTCGATCATGCGCTGGACGCCGCGCACCTGGCCCTCCATTCGGCGCAAACGCGCCAGAATCTTGGCCTTATCAGCGGCATACGAGGCGTGATGGCCCGATTCCTGGTCAGCTCCCGGCTCACCGGACTCGTCGGCAGGGATCAGTTTCATTGACATAGCTCAAAGCCTTTCACTTGTCATATTATACCCCCGAGGGGTATCTGCCGCCAACCGCATTCGAATATGCGGCTAGAATCGGAGTAGCGGCAGAGTGGCCGCGCCCGTTTTTTGAAGGAGATGGTCGACACAATGGCAAAGCGCGAGATTCTGCGATCCGACAAGCTGCCGGTTCCGACGAGCCCGTATTCCGTGGCGACGATGTGGGGCAACTTGCTGTTCACCTCAGGCCAGGTCGCTGACGACACCTCGGCCGACACAGCCGGACAGACGAAGCAGATCATGGAAAAGCTCAAGCTGATCATGGAAGAGGCCGGCACGAGCATCGACAATGCGCTCAAGGCGACCTGCTTCCTGTCCGACATCAACGACTTCCAGGAGTTTAACGCCGTCTATCGGAGCTACCTCAGCGAGGACAAGCCGGCTCGCTCGACGATCGAGGCGAAGCTGGCCAATCCGTCGATGCGCGTCGAAATCGAGATGATCGTCGGCATCCCGTCGAAGGACTAGCAACATCCCCAAGCGGGTGAGCGTCACCCGGCGCTGACCGGCGAACCCGAATGATTGAGCCCAGGCGCTATGCCTGGGCTCAATGCATCAGCGAACTCCGTGTTACGAGACGGCGAGGCGGCGGAGCACCATCGGCAGAATGCCGCCGTGACGGTAGTACTCCCACTCGATCTCGGTGTCGATCCGCACGGTCGCGTCGAACGTGATCTCGGTACCATCGCCGCGTCGCGCCGTGACCGTCAGAGACTGACCTGGGCGCAGGCCACCGGCGATACCGGGGATGTCATAGACCTCTGTGCCATCAAGGCGGAGCGACTGGCGGCTGTCGCCGGCCTTGAACTGCAGCGGCAGGATGCCCATCATCACCAGGTTGCTGCGGTGGATGCGCTCGTAGGACTCGGCGATGACGGCGCGGATGCCGAGCAGCTGCGGGCCCTTGGCTGCCCAGTCGCGCGACGAACCGGAGCCGTACTCCTTGCCGGCAATGATGATCAGCGGCGTGTCATCCTGCTGGTACATATGAGCGGCGTCGTAGACGGCCATCTCCTCGCCGGTCGGCAGGTACTTGGTCCACCAGCCTTCCTTGCCGGGGACGAGCTCGTTGCGCAGCCGGGGGTTTGCGAACGTGCCGCGCATCATGACTTCGTGGTTCCCACGTCGCGCGCCGTAGGAGTTGAAGTCGAACAGGCTGACATCGTTCAACGTCAGATACTGACCTGCCGGGCTCTTCGGGTTGATCGAGCCTGCCGGTGAAATGTGGTCGGTTGTAATCGAGTCACCAAGTTGGAGCAGCACGCGCGCGTTCTGGATGTCCTGCGGCGGGGCCGGCTCCATTTGCAGATTGTCGAAGTACGGCGGCTCCTGGATATAGGTCGACTCGTTGTCCCACTCGTAGAGCTGGCCCGACGGCACCTCAAGCGAACGCCAGGCTTCGTCGCCATCGAACACATGCGCGTAGTTGCGCGCAAACACATCGGCTGTCACAGCTGACTCGACGGCGTCGCGCACCTCGGTCTGGCTCGGCCAGATGTCCCGCAAGAAGACGGGGTTGCCATCTGAGCCAATACCCAGCGGCTGTGTTGTCAGGTCGATGTCGACAGTTCCTGCCAACGCGTAGGCAACGACAAGCGGCGGCGAGGCAAGGAAGCTGGCTCGCACCTGAGGGTGGATGCGACCTTCAAAGTTGCGGTTGCCGCTCAGCACCGACGCGACGACGAGATCGTTCTCATCGACCGCCTGCGCCACCTCCGGCACGAGCGGGCCGCTGTTGCCGATGCAGGTCGTGCAGCCGTAGCCGACGATGTAGAAGCCGAGCTTCTCCAGGTATTCGGTTAGACCGGCGTTCTCGTAGTAATCGGAGACCGCCCGGGAGCCGGGGGCGAGGCTGGTCTTCACCGACTCGCTCACCGTCAGGCCGCGCTCAACAGCCTTCTTCGCAACGAGGCCGGCGGCCAGCATGACGGACGGGTTCGACGTGTTGGTGCAGCTGGTGATCGCTGCAATGACGACCGACCCGTGGTGTACCCCTGCACCGTTAGCATCGCGTGGAATCTGCACGGTTTCCGACGGACTGGCGACAACGTCTTCAGCAGGCGACTCGACGCCCGGCGACCGCTGGCGGGTGGCCGGCTTGCCGAGCGCATTCGCTTCGGTATCCTCGCCGCCTGGATTCTGATCCTGGGCCGGCAGCGGGTCGCTGGCCGGGAAAGAATCTGCAACGGCGGCTGTTGCAGCAATCTCGCTGCTATCTTCGGCGTGTACGGTTCGCTTGGTGACCATCTGATTGCCGAATGACTCGCGGAGCGCGTCGCTCAGTCCGGCGATCGAAACGCGGTCCTGCGGACGGCGCGGACCGGCCAGGCTCGGCTCCACGGTCCCCAGATCGAGCTCCAGCACCTCGTCAAAGAGCGGCTCCGGCGACTCATCAGTGCGGAACATGCCCTGCGTCTTGGTGTAGCGCTCGACCAGATCAATGACCTCCTCGGGCCGACCGGTCATGCGCATGTAGCGCAGTGTCTCATCGTCAACCGGGAAGAGGCCGCAGGTTGCGCCGTACTCAGGCGACATGTTGCCGATCGTCGCACGGTCGGCCAGCGGCAGCTTGGACAGGCCGGTGCCGAAATACTCGACGAAGCGACCGACAACACCGTGCTTGCGCAGCATCTGCGTGATCGTCAGCACCAGGTCAGTCGCGGTCGCACCCTCGGGCAGCTCGCCAACGAGGCGCACGCCGACGACACTCGGCGGCAGCATGAAGATCGGCTGGCCCAGCATCGAGCCCTCGGCCTCGATGCCGCCAACGCCCCAGGCGAGGACACCCAGCCCATTGACCATTGGCGTATGCGAGTCCGTGCCAACGCAGGTGTCCGGGAACGCGACCATTTCGCCATCGACCTCACGCGCCTGAACGACCTGCGACAGATACTCCAGGTTTACCTGGTGGCAGATGCCAGTGCCCGGTGGGACGATGCGCAGGCCATCAAACGACTGCGCGGCCCAGCGCAGGACGGCATAGCGCTCCCTGTTGCGCTGGTATTCGTACTCAACGTTGCGCTCGAAGGCCAGCGTCGAGCCAAAGGCATCGACGGTGACGGAGTGGTCAATCACCAGGTCGGCAGGAAGAAGCGGATTGACCTTCGAAGGATCGCCGCCAAGCCTCGCCATTGCTGAGCGCATCGCTGCCAGATCAACGACCGCCGGTACGCCGGTGTAGTCCTGCAGAAGGACCCGAGCCGGGAGGAATGGCAGTTCGCCATCACGACGGTTGCCCGGCGTCCAGCTCGCGAGCGCCTTCACGTCGCTCTCGTCGAAGCCCTCCGTGCCACAATTACGCAGGATGTTCTCAAGAAGGATCTTGACAGTCAGTGGGAGACGGGCAATATCACCGAACTCACTCAATGCATCGAGCCGGTAGTACTGAATCGTGCCACCTGAATACTCAAGCGCGGCACGCGCGTTAAATGGGTCGTGTCGTTCAGCCATGTCTATCCGCTCCTCACCGGCTCCGCTTGTTCGTGCCCCGCTGGGCGCGTCACCTCGACTTCTTCCGGAATCCCTGCACTATACATAACCGCGATATGGACAGATGAATTCCCTTATGGCTATGGTACTACGGACCAGACCAGGAATGGCTGAGCGGCCAGAACAACCATTGCGACGAGAACGTCTTCATGAGGAGGGACCGCCGTGAACGACCGTGACCAGCAGATGATGCGCCAGGCATTCGACGTAGCTCGTGGCGCCACTGACCACGGCAACCGACCATTCGGAGCGCTGCTCGTTGACGCCGACGGCAATGTCCTCTTCAGTGGCGAGAACACGGTTGCCGACGATGGCGACGTGACAGGTCACGCGGAGACGCACGTCGTTCGCTTGGCGACTCGCGCGCTCGACCCGGACACCCTCGCCTCCTGCACGATGTACGCCAGCACCGAGCCGTGCCCGATGTGCTCGGCTGCGATCTTCATGGCCAACATCCGCCGCGTCGTCTTCGGCATCAGCGCTGAGCGCCTGCGAGCCGAGCGCGGCGACCCGAACGCGCCATCACTCCGGCTGTCGTGTGCCGAGGTGATGGCGCGCGCATCTCATCCGGTGGAGGTCATCGGCCCATTCCTCGAAGAGGAGGCTCTTGCCGTTCACCGCGGCGAGTGATCACGAGCCGAATGTGATCGGCTCGGCGTCGCTCTGTCCGCCGCGGGCAATCGCGTTGAACAGGAAGCGATAGCTTCCGCGCGATTGTCCGCGGAACTGCGGACGGAAGCCAAACAGGATCGCCCGGCCTTCGCCGACCGATACCTCGGCCAGCGCGCCCTTGCCAGCGAGGCGCTCTGCGCCGAGGATCCAGCCACTGAGGTTCGGCTCGTACTCCGGATAGCGGGCGACGAGCCGAACCTCGTCGCCACGAGTGCCTTCGAGCACCGGGCTCTTGATGAAGAGCGCAACCTCCTGGCGATTCATGCCCCAGCCGAGCGGGTGACTTGTGTCAACGAGAATGCGCAGCAGGGATCCTGGGCAGTAGAACTCTTCGTTGCTCAGCCCCTCGACCGCATTGCGCACCGGCGGGTGGATGTAGCGCATAACGAACCGCGAGGCGGAGTCGAGTGCGACGAGCGTGCCGCCCTGTTCGACGAACGCGCCGAGCGCTTCCGCCCCAATCCGGCCAAGTCCGCCGACATACTCTTTGGGGTATGGCTCCTGATACTGGTTCTTCTCGGGATTGCCTTCAAAGATGTCCTTCGCCGACTGCTCTGGAAGCAGAATGACATCGAACTTCTCCAGCAGCCCTCCCTGGCGGATGTCGGCATTGTGCAGCGTTTCGTAGGGAATGCCGTAGTCATCGAAGATCCAGCGCAGCCAGCCTTCATCGATCGATGGCTTCCACGACTGGTAGATCCCGAGCCGTGGCAGCGATTGCTGCGCCGCCCGAACCTCGATCGGCGTGTCGATCCCGACAATGTCGACGCCGGCGTCGCGGGCCACCGCGTCGATCGTATCCCGTGCTGCGTCGCGGACGAGGTAGGTGCCTGCCGCCAGAGCGCCGTGCCGCTCGGTTAGCCGGTAGACGCTCGCTCCAGCGGCAAGCAAGCGATAGAGGGCTCGCACCGAGCCGTTGCGCGTCGCCGAGAAGCGCCAGCCGTACTGACCCTGCCCGGACACCTCGCCTTCGGGAGCGCTGACGTCGTCCAGCTCAACGGGCGCTTCAAACTCCGCATCGACTTGAATGGCGCGCACGCCCATCTGGAGCGGCAGTGTATGACCGACGATGTCATATGGCGGCACCGGTGGTCCATCCGGCCAGCGCCGCAGGTCTGGATAGGTCTGCATCTCCAGCAATGTCTTAACGTAATTGCCGCTCGGCTGCGCAAGGCGGATCACCCATGTCCCGGCCGGGTAGCGGACACCGTCGGCCACGAACTCGGCCGTCGCCCGCTCGACCTCGACGTCGCCTCGGCGCAGGGTATCCAGCAGATCGTGTGTCGTTCCCGGGTCGTCCTGTTCGGTTGGGATGAGGAAAGCGTACGGACCATCGACGCGCTCAACCGTGCGCCGCATGATGCCGGCGTAGTTTCGTAGCCACTGGCGGCGGTTTCGCGCCGCGTGCTCCAGGAAGGCGAGCGCGGCGATTTTGTCGTATTCAACGATGTCGCGCAGGGTCCACTCGCCGCCCTTCCACGGTAGCGGGTGATTCCAGGTGCGCACCTTGGGATCGAAGCCGGCCTCCACCTTCAGCTTGTCCTCGGGAACCTCTACTGGCGTTGCCAACCGGCAACTTGCGGCTTCGGACAGGATATCGACGCTGCCGTGGTAATTGCCGTATGCGAGGGAAGGGCTGTAATTGTCAAAGATGATGTGGGTCGCGACGCCGCTCTTACCGGCTGCCGTCAGGCGCGTCGCGATGGCCGTACCGAGGTCGCCGAAGCCTTGCTGGATGACCGGGTCCTGGTTCGGATCGAGCGGATCGATGAACGGCGGCACCATGAATCGCGCCCCATCGCGGCCCATTTGGTGCATGTCGAAGACGAGTTGCGGCCGCTCGCGATTGTGGAGATCGGCATACAGGCCCGTTTCAGCTTGCGTCAGCATGAACCAGTCACGGTTATTGTCGTGGCCGACGTAGTGGTGATAGAGCCATGGCATCGGCTGGCCCTCATACTCAGTGCCAAGCCACTGTCGATACCACTCGACGATCATCTGATGTCCGTCGGGATTGTGCGACGGGATGATGACCGCGACGACGTTCTCCAGCACCTCAAGGCTGTCGGGATCATCCGCGGCAGCCAGGTCGCTTGCTAGCTCCAGCGTCATCACGGCAGCGCCGATTTCGTTGGAGTGCTGCGTACAGAGCAGGAACGCCGTGACCTTCCCGGACTCAATCAGCGCTTCGTCCTCGGCTGCATCGCGACCACGCGGGTCATAGAGCTTGTTCAGTGTGTCGCGCAGCTCCTCACGACGCGCGAGATTTTCCGGCGACGAGACGTAGACCGCGATATACGGGCGGCCCTGCGTGGACTCACCCAGCCGCTCGACCACGACGCGATCCGACGCGGCCGCGAGCTGGTCGAAGTACGCGACGATCTCATCCCAGTCCGGCAATCGCCGCGGCGTTCCAATCTGATAACCCAGCACCGACTCCGGTGTTGGCATCTGCACTCCATTGTTCACAGACTATCCTTCCGTGGCTGTCAGCAGGCTTTGCACGGCGATCATACCCGCGATCTGCCCACGACAATCTGCGCCGCAGCGGGTAGGATGCGCGCACTGAGCAATGAGCCATGAAAGCAGGACCGAATGGCGCACTATTTCGCATATTGCACGTTGCTGGATCGCGATGAAATGGGCCGCTTCTGCCCAACAGCGAAAGCAGGCGAAACCGGCAGCGTCACCGGCTGGCGAGTCACGTTCGCGGCGCACAACCTCGGTGGCAGCAACGGCGGTTGCCATCTGGTCGAAGCGGAAGACCACACGATCTACGGCCTGCTCTATGAGCTGGACGACGAAACGCTGACCAAGCTCGACAGTATTTCCGGCGTAGGTCAGGGGATGTATCAGCAGATTCCGGTGCAGGTCACAACCGAAAGCGGTCAAACCATTGACGCCATCACCTATCTGATCCCGGAGCCACGTGGTGACTTCCAGCCATCAGCCGCCTATGTCCGTCCGATTCTCAAGGGCGCCGCTGACTGCAACCTGCCGGAGCCATACCAGGCTGAGCTCACCGATCTCGTCAACCGCTCCGTTGCGCGATAGCCGAGCGCGGCGCGATCAGGAGACTTCCACGTCGTGCGCGCCGCTCTCGGTGACACCGGCTGCTGTGATCTGGACGAACTCGGCGCGCTCCCAGAGTTCGGGGATCGTTGCCGCTCCCGCATAGCTGAGACCCGACCGTAAGCCGCCCACGAGCTGGTAGACAACGTCCGCGACCGGCCCGCGTGCGGGGACGATTGCCTCGACACCCTCCGGCACGACCTCGAGCCAGTCTGTGTCGTCAACCGCATCGCCGCGCTCGACCCGCTGGCGGTCAACGTTGGCTGTCAGCGATGCCATGCCGCGCACGATCTTGTAGCGCCGTCCACGACGCACGACGGGCGCGCCGGGGGCTTCGTCGGTGCCGGCCAGCAGGCTGCCAAGCATGACTGTGCTCGCACCAGCCGCTAGCGCTTTGGTGATGTCGCCGGACGTGCGGATGCCGCCGTCGGCAATGATCGGCACATTAAGTTCGCAACCGACGTCGCCGCACTCCGCGATAGCCGTGAGCTGCGGCACGCCAAAGCCAGTCGCAATGCGAGTTATGCAGATGGAGCCCGCGCCGACACCAACCTTCACGGCGTCCGCACCAGCGTCAACCATGTCCCGCACACCGTCTCCCGAAGCGACATTCCCACCGACGACGTCAACATCGGGGAAGCGCTTCTTCAATGCAGTCACCATGTCGAGTGCGGCGTCGGAATGGCCGTGAGCAATGTCGACCACGAGCACATCGGCCCCGGCTTCGACGCAGAGCGCCGCACGCTCGATGTCGGTCGGCCGGACCCCGATTGCCGCGCCAACTCGCAAGCGACCCAGCTCGTCCTTCGTCGCATCCGGCTGGTCGTCGACCTTGCGGATATCCTGAGCCGTCACCAGGCCATGCAAGCGTCCGTGCTCATCAACAAGTGGCAGCTTTTCTATCCTGCCCGATCGCAGCGCCCGACGCGCGTCATCGAGCGAGGAGCTGGGCGAACCAGTAACGAGGCGTTCACGTGGCGTCATAACCGCGCTCACCGGAAGGTCGTCGCTTTCTGCGAAGAGCAGATCGCGCGCCGTGACGACACCGAGAATCGTGTCGTCCTGGCCGGAAACGATCAGGCCGCCAATATCGTGTTCGGCTAACATCCCGCGCGCGTCAGCAATCGTCGCGTCAGGTGCAATGCGTTGCGGCTGAGAAACGACAAAGCCCTCCGATCGCTTGACGTGCTGGATCTCAGCGGCCTGCCGATCGGGTGTCATGAAGCGATGAATGATACCGATGCCGCCGATCCTCGCCAGCGCAATCGCCATCCGCGCCTCAGTAACGGTGTCCATATTGGACGACACAATCGGCAGCGCCAGGCTGATGCGGTGAGTAAGCCGCGTCGTCGTTGAGACCGCCCGCCGCGATCGGATGCTGGATCGCTTGGGAATAAGAAGAACATCATCAAATGTCAATGCTGGCTGGCTACGGATGCGCATGCGCCCCCCAACGTGCCGCCGAGTCCTGCAATGCGCTAGCGCTCGGTCGGCGTATCTTCAGTGTCCGGCAGTCGATCGACCGCCTCGTCCATCGACTCGGAGATACGACGAGTGTACTCGCCGAGCGTATCAGCGCCTTCGGCCGGCCAGAGATGCTCGGGAACATCGTCGTCGTCATCGCCGCTTCCGGCTGACGCCTCGTCAAGCATCCATTGTGGGACATCGTCGTTCGAGACCACAGCATCGTCCGGCAGATCGCCATCCGGCGCACGATCCTCGGCATCTTCCATGATCGGCTCTACGTCGTCGCGACGAATGCCCCGACGTCGCTGCTTTCTGTCTTCGGTCATCCGATTCGCTCCTGATTCGTTGGCCTGCGAGTTGGCAAGAGGTGGTGCATGAGCGGCATCTCTCGTCAGGACGGGAAGCGCACGTTTCGTACCAGATTTGGTGGCCAGAATCTGGCGGCATCATGGGTAACGCGGATGTGCGCCGCTCCGAAGCAAACCGCAACACCGACTCGCATGATTGAATACGAGTTGGCGATCGAGACGGCTCCGATCAACCGCCGTATGCGGGCGACGCACGTCGTATGGAGAGAGGGATTCGAGGTATGACGGCAGTTTCCACAGACTTGTCGGCGCTCGCGCAACAGCTTCGTGTTGACAGCGTCCGCACCAGCACCGCGGCCGGGTCGGGCCACCCCAGCTCAGCGCTTTCCGCCGCCGACATCATGGCGGTTCTCATGACGAAGTACCTGAAGTACAACTTCGATCAGCCCGACAACCCGGGCAACGATCATCTCATCTTCTCGAAGGGCCACGCGTCGTCGCTGTTGTATGCAATGTATCGCGCGGCCGGCGCAGTCTCGGACGACGAGATGATGTCGTATCGCCAGCTCGGCAGCCCGTTCCAGGGTCACCCGACACCGGTGCTGCCGTGGGTCGACGTCGCCACCGGCTCGCTCGGTCAGGGCCTGCCAATCGCGGTTGGCGTCGGCATCGCCGGCAAGTACCTTGACAAGCTGCCCTATCGCGTCTGGGTTCTCTGTGGCGACTCCGAGTTCGCTGAAGGCTCGATCGCCGAGGGCATGGACAAGGCCAACTACTACAAGCTGGGCAACCTGATCGCCATTCTCGATATGAATCGGCTCGGGCAGCGCGGCGAGACGGAATACGGCTGGGATGGTGACGAGTACGCCGCACGAGCTCGCGCGTTCGGCTGGCATCCGATCGAGATCGACGGCCACGACTTCGCCGACATCGAGCGCGGCTTCGACCTCGCCATCGCCCACCAGGAGACCAACGAGCAGCCGGTTCTGATCGTCGCCCGCACGGTCAAGGGCAAGGGCATCTCGTGGATGGCCAATGAAAACGGCTGGCACGGCAAGCCGGTGCCGAAGGACAAGCTCGACGCGACGATCAAGGAGCTCGGCGGCAAGACCGACCTGACTTTTGACGTGCCGGAGGCTCCGGCTGTCGTGCCGAAGTCACCCGGCTCGACGAGCAATGCCGATGCGTCGGCCACCTACGATCTCGGCAAGTCGGTTGCGACTCGTCAGGCATACGGCGACGGACTCAAGGCGGTCGGCGGCGAGCGCTCCGACGTCGTCGTCCTCGACGCTGAGGTGTCGAACTCGACGATGTCCGAGATCTTCAAGAATGCTTACCCCGATCGATTCTTCGAGATGTTCATTGCTGAGCAGCAGATGGTTGCCAGCGCCGTCGGGATCAGCGTGCGCGGCTACGTCCCGTTCGCCTCGACGTTCGGTGCGTTCATGAGTCGTGCCTACGATTTCATCCGCATGGCTGCCATCTCGCAAGCGAACATCAAGCTGTGCGGCTCGCACGCTGGCGTCTCGATCGGCGAGGATGGTCCGTCGCAGATGGCGCTCGAGGACATCGCGATGATGCGCGCTGTCCATGGCAGCGCTGTCCTCTATCCGTCGGACGCCAATCAGACCATCGCGCTCGTCCGCCAGATGGCTGACTACACCGGCATCGCCTACATTCGAACGACCCGCGCCGCGACGCCGGTGATCTATAGTGCTGACGAAGCATTCACAATCGGCGGCAGTCGTGTTGTCCGGCAATCAGACGAAGATCAGGTGACGATCGTCGCTGCCGGGATCACGCTGCATGAGTCGATCAAGGCCGCCGAGGCGCTGGCAAAGGACGGCGTCAACGTCCGCTTGATTGACCTCTATTCGGTCAAGCCGGTCGATGTCGATACGTTGCAAGCGGCGCTGGAGGCCACCGACAGACGACTCGTCGTCGTCGAAGACCATTGGCCGCAGGGCGGCATTGGCTCGGCCGTCCTTGAGGCACTGGCAACAGCCAGTGACGGCGCATTCACGGTGCAGATGAAGCATCTTGCGCCGAGTGGTCTGCCGGGCTCCGGCACCCCGGACGAGCTGCTGGAGTGGGCCGGCATCTCCGCCAGCCACATCGCTGATGCAGTGCGCGAGCTGCTCGGCTAGGATTGTCGAAACGGCCCGCGACGCAGCGCGCGTTGCGGGCCGCCTCAAGCATCGAATAGAACGTCGGACGGCAACGGGAGAATATGCGCGCCTACTGGCAGAACGTCCTCAGCTGTGGGCGCGACATCCATCTTTTCCTGGGTTACGCGCTGCTGTCGTACATCGGTATCGGCGTCTTCACACTCATCTTCAACCTCTATCTGGTGCAGCTCGGCTATGACGAGGGCTTTATCGGCGCAGTCAACGGCGTCTACACGCTCTCGATGGGTATCACCTGCCTGCTGATCGGGTTCCTGATCAATCGCTTCGGCAACTGGATCTGCCTGACGCTCGGGACAATCGAGTTTGCGATCAGCCTGGTCGTGCTAGCGACAGTCACCTCCGAAACGGCGCTGCTACTGCTCGCTGCACTGAACGGCATCGGTAGCGCGTTCATCATGACCGGTCAGATGCCGTTCGTCATTGAATGGACACCACGGCGACATACGGCGCTGATGGCAGCCCTCTCGTCAGCGATCAGCTCCGGCTCGATCATGCTTGGCAGCCTGGTGGGTGGTCTGCTGCCATCTGGTGTTGGCGCGTTGGTCGATAGCGCGGCGAGCTCGGCAGAGGCGTACCGTTGGACATTGATCATCGGCGCTGCCCTGACCACGATCAGCATTGCACCGCTGCTGGTCATGGGGCCAGCCCGAAAGGAGCGGCATCATGAAGACTTCCGCGTCTCGCATGCCCAACTGCTGTCGCATCGCGTTCGCCGACAGGCACGCCGCGACGTCGGCGCGCTGATCCTACTCGGCCTGTTCCTCGCCCTCGGCGTCGGCGCAGTCGAGCCGTTCTACAACGTGCTGCTCACTAACATGGGAACACCGGCCGGGACGATCGGCCTCATCTTCGCGCTCTCGGGTCTGGTGGCGACGGTCCTGTCGGTTGCCGGCCCGGCTCTCGCCCAGCGCATCGGCTACGTCTCGGCGCAGATCTGGACGCGGGTGTTCTTCATCCCGGTCCATCTTCTGCTGATCCCGTTTCCATCCGCGTGGCTCGTCTCACTCGGCTATGCCGGTCGCAAGATCTCTGGCTCCGTCTCGTGGCCGCTCGAGTCCGCCCACGCCGGTGGCCTGCTGCCGCCGCAGGCTCGCGCACACGCCTTCGGCCTGCGGTCGGCATCGTGGAACATCGGCTACGCGTTTGCGGCGTTCACCTCGGGGCAGATCATTGCGCGAACTGGCAGCTATACTCCTGCGTACCTATCTCTCAGCGTCTTTTGCATATTGTCGGTTGCGGTCTACGTGATTGCCTTCGGCGGTCGGCTGCCGGACGACGGCACGTCAGCGGAAGAGCCGGTGCCGCAGCAGGTAGTCGAGCCGCTGTCAACCGATTGACGCAGGGCGTAGGCTCAAAGCATCGCACGACATTGCAACGAAGAGGGCCATACCGTTGATCCCAACCGAGCTGACAACGAACCAGACGCAACAAATCGAAGAGCTTGCGGAGATCATCCGCTTCCATGCGCCACTGGTCGCATTTACCGGAGCCGGCATCTCGACCGAGTCGGGCATTCCTGACTATCGCGGGCCGCAGGGGCTCTGGACGACCGGCAACGCGAAACCGTTCACCTACGACGACTTCATGAATAGCACGGAAGCCCGCCGCGAATGGTGGCGGCGTCTGCCGGCGCACCTGGACGAGGTCGAGGCCCGCCAGCCGAACGCCGGCCACCTCGCATTGACGGCGATTGAGCGCGCGTTTGTCATGCTGGCCATCGTCACCCAGAACATCGACGGGCTGCAACAGGAGGCCGGCTCCGATCCGTCTCGCGTGATTGAGATCCACGGTAGCAGCCGCATGATTCGCTGCACGCAGTGTGGTGAGCGCTATCTGGCACGCGAGATCCTGGAAGTCTATGGCGACCAGCCGGACCCACCGCCATGCCCGAACTGTGGCGGCATCCTCAAGTCCGGCACAATCGCATTTGGAGAGCCGGTGCCGCAGGATGCGCTGCGCGTCGCCTTCACTGTCGCCCAGCAGGCGGGTGTCATGCTGGTTGTCGGCTCGACGTTGCTCGTCAATCCAGCCGCACGCATTCCGGGAATCGCTAAGGACGCCGGCGCCTATCTCGCCATCCTCAACAAGGGCCAGACTGGCCTGGACGAGATCGCGGATCTGCGCGTCGACGCCCCGGCCGGGCAGGCCCTGACCTATCTGTCGGAGCGGCTGCTGTCATCGGAGCCGGGCTACTGAGTTGGGCGAACGGAGCGCGCATTGAGCGAGATTATCGTGCTGGGCACGGCCCAGGATGGCGGGCTGCCACATGCAGGATGTCGCTGCGCACAGTGCGAGCGCGCGCGATCGGACAGCACCTTCCGGCGCTCTCCGGCATCAATCGGCATACGTTGCGGCTCCGAAACGATCCTCGTCGACGCGACGAGCGCGTTCAGCGAGCAGATCCATGTGCTGCAATTAGCTGTACCGGACAGCAAGCCAGGTAGCCGCTATCGGGCTCCATCCACAGTCATGCTGACGCACGGTCACACCGGCCACTACGTCGGTCTCTGGCAGCTCGACAAGTCCGTCATGGCGGCGGATTGCGTCCGCGTTTACGGACCGCCGCTCACAATCGAACTTCTCGCGACCAACGAGCCTTGGCGGCAGATGGTAGCCGACGGCTTCATTGCGCTCGCGCCTCTGGCAATCGGCACAGCGCACGATCTCGGAGCAGATCTGAGTGTTGTGCCGATCGCCGTCCCACATCGTTCCGAATGGCAGACAGATACCGTTGCCTACCGGATCAACGGACCAACACGCAGCGTGCTCTACCTGCCCGACATCGATCGCTGGGATGAATGGGAGATCGACGCGGTCGAGGCAATCGGCTCGGTTGACGTGGCGCTCATTGATGGCACGTTCTGGGAGCCGTTCTCGCGCCCTGGCGTCCCGCATCCGCCGGTGACAGAGTCACTCAACCTCTTCGGTGAGATCGCGCGGTCCGGTCGCGCGCGCATCCTGTTCACCCACCTGAACCACTCCAACCCACTCGTCGATCCGGACAGCCCGGAAGCGCAGCTGGTTCGCGAGAGTGGCTTCGAGATTGCCCAGGACGGAGAGGTCATTCCTCTCTGAGTCTACTGCCACGAATTCGTGCTACGGTAACGAAAAGCGTGAAGCGACAGGAGGATGGGGTGGACGCAACCGATCTGTGCTACATGTCAGCGACCGAACTGCTGGACGCCTATCGGGAGAAGACGCTCTCGCCAGTAGAGGTCACCGAGGCGATTCTCGATCGCATTGAGCGCGTGAACCCGGCGCTGAACGCCTTCGTCACGATCACGTCCGAGCGGGCCCGGGCCGACGCGCAGACGGCTGAGCGCGCCTGGATGCAGGGTGAGGCAACGGGCGCGCTGACCGGCGTGCCGATATCGATCAAGGACATCACCTACACCAAAGGCATCCGCACGACGCGGGGCTCGCTGCTCTACGCCAACGAGGTGCCCGACGAAGATGCGCCATTTGTCGAGCGCGTCTATGCGGCCGGCGCGGTCATGCTGGGCAAGACGAACACGCCCGAGCTTGGCTGGAAGGGCGACTCGGGCAACCGCGTCTTTGGCCCAACGCACAACCCGTGGAAGCACGGGCGCACTGCGGGCGGATCGAGCGGCGGAGCAGCCGCTGCTGTTGGCGCGGGACTGGGCCCGCTGGCTTCCGGCACCGACGGTGCAGGCTCAATCCGCATCCCGGCCGGATTCTGCGGCGTCTATGGACTCAAGCCGTCGTTCGCTCGCGTCGCCTACTACCCACCGAGCTCGGTCGAGAAGCTGGCCCACATCGGGCCGATCACCCGCACCGTCCGCGACTCAGCACTGCTGATGAACGTGACCGCCGGTGCTGATCCGCGCGATGCGGGAACATGGCCGCTCACTGAGGACTATCTCGCCGCCTGCGAAGGAGACATCAGAGGACTGCGTATCGCCTGGTCGCCTGATCTGGGGTTCGCCAATGTGGACCCGGACGTTGCCGCGATCACGAGGCAGGCGGCTGAGAAGCTTGTCGACCTCGGTTGTCATGTCGAAGAGGTCGAGATCGGCTTGCCAGACCCGTGGCCGATCGTCGACACGCTCTGGGCCGTCGCACAGGCCGGAGCCCACGGTGATATGTACGAGCAAGTCAAAGATCAGATCGATCCGGGGCGGATTCCGATCATCGAGCGCGGCAGGGCAATGAGCGCCGCCGAGCATTACGCTGCCATCACCGCGCGCGCTTCCTGGGCGGACGCCATGCGACGCTTTATGGAGAACTACGACCTCCTCGTCACGCCGCAACTGCCGATCACGGCCTTCCCGGCCGGTGACCACCAGCCTGGCGAGATCAATGGCGTGCCGACAACGTATCTCGGCTGGACGGCGTTTACCTATCCATTCAACGTGACAGGTCAGCCCGCCGCGACGATCCCGTGTGGATTCGCCGCTGACGGCCTGCCGGTTGCCCTGCAGTTCGTCGGCCGCTGGCACGACGATGCGACGGTACTCCGCGCGTCAGCTGCCTGGGAGGAAGCGTTCCCGTGGCGTCAGCATCGACCGCCACTGGATTGACGCCGTCAGATGTACTCAACCTCATCTGACAGGTGCGCCAGGCCGAGGCTCTCAGCGACAGCACGTGATGCATCGTTTGCGAGCCGATGGCTGTTGAAGCCGACCTTTCCGACGTCCATGATTGCCGCGATCCACGCCGCCGTCACCTGCCGAGCGAATCCGCGACGACGATACGGTTCGAGTGTCTCGATCGAGACCTCGGCCGCGTCGTCGTTTTCCCAATCGGTCTCGGCCCAGGCGACCTCGCGGCCATCGCGGTGAATGACGTAGCGCCCGCCGATATGCAGGACGTCAGCGAATTCGGAATCCGTTGGCCGTCGCGAGGTCGTGTACCAGCGGATGCGGCGAACCCGGCGACACGGCATCGACCGAGCGAGGATCGCGCGGACGGACGCTTCATCCGTGAAACAGGTCGTTGCGCCCAGACTATGAAGCTGTCTGCTTATATGCTCCGGCACATCTTCGCGAAGATACAACCGGCACTCGTCAGCAGTGCGGCTCACCAGAACGAGCGGCTGGTCGTCCTGCTCATGTGTCGCAATGTGCAGGATGCAACTGACCGGCGCGACGCCGAACTCCAGCGCCATCTTCATCTCGATCAACGCAACGGCGTCCATGGCTCGCTCAGCTTCGCTCCATGAGCGCAATGCATGGCAGGCAGAGCAGCGTCGCGAACGGCACGACCCAGTAGGCTGTGCCGATGCCAACGGCGTCGGAGAGCGCGCCAAATCCCAGCGCAGCGATACTCTGCGCGACGAAGCCCAGCGCCAGCAGCATGCCGGCCATTGGCCCGCGCGCCTCTGGCACGACCTCGGCCGCCATCGCCAGGATGATCGTGCGCGGTGCCATCATCACCGCACCGGCTGCCGCGAGGACGGCCAGCACCAGCCAGGTACCGTTTTCCAGCCAGAGATAGAGCGACATCAGCACAGGCGCGACGGCGACGAGCAGGAAGAGAACCGGTCGTCGCCCGATGCGGTCGGACATGCTGCCAAACACCAGTGCGCCAACAATCCCGGCAGCGAATAACGTCGAAAGCGCAAAACCGCCGTACCACTCGCCGTGTCCGCGCTGGACCAGAAACTCGACCAGAAAGAAGTTGAACGGCGTAGTCACGACGCCGATGAGAACCGAGAACGCCAGGATTGCCGAGACGGCCCGCCGTCTGGATCGGAACAGCACACCGAACCCCGGCTGCTCCAGGTCCCGCTTGGACGCTTCAGCGCCGGTAGTGTCGAGCGTGAAGTAGAGGAGGATCGAGGCAACGATGCCGAAGATCGCCACGACGAACGAACCACGCAACGTGAACAGCGCGATTGCGCCGGTGATGATGAGCGGCCCGATGGTGCGCGAGAGCTCCCCGCCAGACATGAAGATCGACATCGCGCGACCCATCCGCCGGCCACCATACTCGCCCACCAGCGAGACGGCCGGCGCGTGGAACATCGCCGACGCGAGGCCGGAGATGAGCAGGAGGAGCAGGACGACCGCGATGTTCGGGGCGAGCCCCAGTGAGGAGATGGCAATTGCCGCGAGAGCTGGCGCAACGACGACAAACCAGCGCCGACTGGTGCGGTCGGCGACGTAGCCAATCAGCGGTTGAAAGACGCTCGGCATTTGCTGCGCTGGAATCATCAGGCTGACAAGAAAGAGGGGAATGCCGAGCTGGTCGCGGATCGCCGGAATGAGCGGACCGATGAACGACGTGTACATGTCGTGGGAGAAGTGCGCGAACGAACAGACCGCGACTCCCCGAGAATCGTAGCCAGCACCCTCGGCCGCCTCGCCTACCGCATCGTCTACGTCCGCCGTCACCTCTGGTGTGGAAATACCCGCCCCCGCTCAACTCTTTGGATACTGGCGATCCGACCCAATTTGCAGGGTCGGATCGCCGGATTCGCAAACTGGCGTGACACTACCAGGTCGGTCGCGTCACTGCGCCTTCGGCGGCGCTGGACACCAGCGCGGCGTACTTGGCGAAGACACCGCTCTCGTACGACGGCTTCGGGCGCGTCCACTCCTTCATGCGCTCGGCAATCTCCTCGTCGGTCAATTCGACGGAGAGTGACGTATTGGCGATATCGATCGTGATCATATCGCCGTCGCGGACTGCCGCAATCGGCCCGCCAACGGCTGCCTCCGGCGCAACGTGGCCGATGCAGAAGCCACGCGTGCCACCCGAGAACCGCCCATCGGTGAGCAGGCCAACCGAGTCGCCGAGGCCGGCACCAACGAGCGCGCCGGTCACACCGAGCATCTCGCGCATGCCCGGACCGCCACGCGGTCCCTCGTACCGGATGACAATGACGTCGCCCGGGTTGATCTCGCCGTCGGTCACGGCGTGCATAGCGTCTTCCTCACGCTCGAAGACGCGCGCTGGCCCCCGCTGGTAGTTGCGGTCCGCGGCCGCGATCTTGATGACACTACCTTCCGGCGCGAGGTTGCCCTTCAGGATAACGAGGCCGCCGGTCGGCTTGAGCGGCTCATCGACGGTGTAGATCACCTTCTGGCCGTCGGTCGGCTCAGCTGACTGGGTTGCGTCCGCCAGCGTCGCGCCGGTCGGCGTCAACTGCGAGCCATCGACGACGCCACCCTCGATCAGGCGCTTGGTGATCAGCTCGATGCCGCCGGCGTTGTAGACATCGACGGCGGTGTACTTGCCACCCGGCATCAGGTCGGCAATGACTGGTGTGCGCTGCGAGATAGCGTTGAAGTCATCAATGTTCAGGTCGATGCCGGCTTCGCGTGCCATCGCCAGCGAGTGCAGCACGATGTTCGTCGAGCCGCCCGTCGCGCAGGCTGCTGCGATCATGTTCTCGAAGGCATTGCGAGTGAGGATCTGGCTGGGGAGCAGGCCGCGCTCCAGTTGATCCATGATCAGCTCGCCGGCCCGGAACCCGATCTTTTCCTTCTTCGGGTCCTCCTGTGGCACGCTTGCCATGCCAACCGGCGACAGGCCGAGCGTCTCGAGCGCACCGGCCATCGTGTTCGCCGTGAACTGCCCGCCGCAGGCACCGGCACCCGGGCAGGCCGCGTGCTCCAGAATGCTCAGGTCCTCATCGGACATGCGACCGGCTGCGTTCGCGCCGACTCCCTCGAAAACGTCAACAATCGTCACGTCGCGGTTCTGGAAGCGACCCGGATAGATCGAGCCGCCGTACAGCACGAAACCGGGGATATCCAGTCGAATCAGCGCCATTGCTGATGCGGGCAGCGTCTTGTCGCAGGCCGCCAGGATGACGATCCCGTCGAACATATGGCCGCGGGCGACGAGCTCGATCGAGTCGGCGATGACCTCACGCGACACGAGCGAAGCCTTCATGCCCTCGGTGCCCATTGTGACACCGTCGGAAATGGCGACGGTATTAACCTCCATCGGCGTGCCGCCGGCGGCGCGAATGCCGGCCATGACCTGCTGGGCGAGTCGACGCAACCCGAAGTTGCAGGGCATCGTTCCGATCCACGAGTGTGCGACGCCGATAATTGGCTTCTTCAGGTCGTCATCAGAAAGCCCGATCGCATGCAGCATCGCGCGCGCGGCTGCGCGATCGCGCCCGTCGTTCATCACCCGGCTCTTGTGACGCGTATCGAATTGCGTCGAGCTCACCATCTCCATCTCGCCTTTCGCAGCGTTCGCGGACCTGCCTGTTCAGGTCTCGCGTCCTTCCCAAATCTCCCGCACGCTGAATATTCACCGGCCTGCGCCAGTGACGCAACCCCAACCGCTATCGAGCGCTGCCGATACCATCGACAGCGGCCACATTTTCGAGCGATGACAGGTCGCCAAGATCGCGCAGATCCAGATAGCGACCGCGAATGACCCGCCGCATGATCTTGGCGTTGCGCGTCTTCGGCAAGTCGTCCACAAACAGCACGCGATCGGGCTGCAGCGGCTTGCCGACATGGTCCGCGACCGTCGCTCTGATCTCGGCCCGCAGCTCGTCAGACTCCTCGGCTCCTGGCGTGAGGATGACGAACACAACGATCGCCTCACCCTTGATCTCGTGCGGGACACCGATCGCTGCCGCCTCCTGAACAAGCGGATGCGCGACCGCAGCCGACTCGATCTCGGCCGGCCCAATGCGCTTGCCGGCGATATTCAGCGTGTCGTCCGAGCGACCCAGGATGTACCAGAAGCCGTCGTCATCGACCATCGCCCAGTCGCCATGAACCCAGGTGCCCGGCATCTTCGACCAGTAGGTCGATTCATAACGCTCCCGATCGCGCCAGAACCCGCTCGTCATGCCGACCCACGGCCCGCGAATGACCAGCTCGCCGACGGCGTTGCGCACCGAACGACCTTCTTCATCCACGACATCGGCCGGCACACCGGGGACAGCGCCGTTGAATGAGCAGGGCTTTTGCGGATGAATCGTCGTCGATGCGACGATGCCGCCGCTGATCTCGGTCCCACCGGAGTAATTCACGATCGGGCAGCGACCCTTGCCAACATTGTTGAACGTCCACAGCCACGGACCCGGATTCCATGGCTCGCCGGTCGAGCCCAGCGTCGTCAGTGTCGGAAGGTCATGGCGCTCGATCCACTCATCGCCCCGCCCCATCAGCGCCCGAATGAGTGTCGGGGATATGCCGAGGATCGTCGCTTCGTGGCGCTCGACAACCTGCCAGAGACGATCCGGCTCGGGGTAGTCGGGCGTGCCCTCATAGAGCACGATCGATGCGCCAGCAATGAGACCGCCAGCAATCGCCCACGGCCCCATCATCCAGCCCAGGTCGGTCACCCAGAACAGTCGATCCCCTTGGTGCACGTCGAAACAAAACGCGAGATCCTGAGCGGCCTTGATCGGAAAGCCGGCATGGACGTGGACAGCGCCCTTGGGCTTGCCGGTCGTTCCAGAGGTGTAGATGATCATGTACGGATCATCGGCCGCCGTGTCCTCTTGTTCGCACGTGTCGGGCTGCGAATCCACGACGTCGTCCCACCAGACATCGCGCCCTTCTGTCCACGGCACCTCGCGGCCGACGCGGCGGACGACGACTACCTGCCGGACGGATGGCGCCTCGGCGAGAGCGGCGTCCGCCGTCTCCTTCATCCGAACGACTGAACCGCGGCGGTAGAAGCCATCGGCGGTGATCAGCACATGAGCATCGGCGTCGTTGAGCCGCGTTGCCACCGCGTCCGCGCCGTAGCCCGAGAACATCGGCACGTAGACGGCCCCGATCCTGCCGCAGGCGAGCGTCATGACTGCCGCCTCCAGGATCATTGGCAAGTAAATGCCAACGCGATCGCCCTTGCCGATGCCAAGCGACCGCAGACCGTTCGCAGCGCGGTTTACCTGCCTGGCGAGCTCGTCGAAGGTGAGCGATTTCGTCTCTCCGTCATCACCCTCCCAGAGCAAGGCTGTCTCATTCCCGCGCGTTGCGCAATGACGATCGACGGCCGATTCGACGTAGTTCATTCGCCCGCCAGTAAACCAGTGCGGCCAGGCAGGGCCATCGGCAAGGTCCAGGACCTGCTCAAATGGCGTCCGCCAGACGATCCCGAGCTCCTCGACAACCGCACCCCAGAACCAGGACGGGTCCTCAGCAGCCTTCGCCGCCATCTCATCCCAACCAGCAACGCCGTGAGCACGCGCAAACGCCAGCGCGCGGCTGCGTTTGAGTCGCGCTTCATCCGGTTGCCACGCAATCGGCAGGTTCGAGAATTCGGCACTTGGGAGCGACATGGGATTCCCCTCTACGGATTCGCGCATCTGGAGCATCGTCATAACGATTGTGTTCAGTGCGTGTGATCTGGTCAACAGACGCGCCAATTGCGCGTGACACATCATAGCCGTACACTCGCCGCCACGACCGACACGACACGGTGAATGGTTCAGCGTCAATGCAAGGTAAACGATGAGCGCAAACAGCTCTCCGACACTTGAGACGTACACCTGCGCAGGCTGCGGAGCGACCACAACGTTCGATCCGCGCACGCAGATGCTGCGATGCCCGTTCTGCGGCACCGCTGTTGCCATTCGCGCCACGGCGGCCGGCGCGACACCGCCGGCGTCAGTTCCACGGCTCGTCCTGCCGTTCACCGTCGAGAAGACGGCTGCAATCGATTCCATTCGTGACTGGCTGGGCTCATCGTTCTTTGCGCCGCGCGACTTGCAGTCGCGCTCGGCTCTGGATCGCGGTCAGGGCACCTACGTGCCTTTCTGGCGGCTCGATGCCCATACGTCATCCGAGTGGGAAGGGGAGGTGTCGGAAACGCGTACTCGCCGCGTTTCGCGACAATTCACCGATAGCGACGGCAAGACCGGCTCGCGCATGGAGGACGAAGAATACAAGATCTGGCATCCACGAACAGGCACGCACGACGGACAGCATCGCGTCTGGATCTCAGGCTCAACCGGTCTGGCCCAGACCGAAGCCGACCAGTTGATGCCGTTCCCCGAAGAGGGCATGCTGACGTTCACGTCTGATGCAATTGCCGGCTACTCAGCGGAAGAGCCGGGGCTTGATCTCGACGGTGCGTGGGCCGCCGGCGAACCCAGGATCACGCAACTGGAGCGCGATGCCTGTGCAAAGGAAGTCGAGCGCGTGACTCGCGTCGATACGCGCATCTCCGATCGCTCCGCCGCGCTCTGCTATCTGCCGATCTGGATCTTCGGCTACCGCTACGAGGGTACAGACTACCGCGTACTCCTGAACGGGCACACCGGTGAAATCGTCGGCAAGCGACCGAAGTCAAAGACAAAGGTCATCGGCACGATCGCTGCTGTGGCTCTGGTCATCGCCATCATCGTCGTCCTGGTGGTCATCTTCCGCTGATCGAGGGTCGTGAACGGGCCCAATCGGAGCATTTTCGAAATTCCGTGAAACAGGGTATTGACAGCTAGTCACACTATTGCTAGAGTGTATGTACGGTCCCGATGAGTTCTCGTGGATCGACGCACTGGACGCCAATCTTCTTCGGATGTATGGCTGAAGGGCCTGAGTTCTCCAGTCGGAGTCGCGGCACGGACGCAAGCCCTGTGACGTGGCCAACCGCGGAGATCACGGTTCGGAAAGCGGTTCGCCGCAGACCGACTATCGAAACCGACCACCGCGCGGTTCGCCGCACGGCACGGAAGTAACGATAGGCACGCGTCGAGAAGCAACGGCTTGTCGGGGCCTCTTCTTTTGCCCGCCATCGCATTGCTCAGGTGAGCGGGCCGACCTTCGCGCCGACCACCGCAACCAGGTCAGCCGGAGCCAGCTCAATCTCCAATCCTCGTCGCCCGCCGCTGACACAGATCGTAGAGAACTCCAGCGCCGACGCATCGAGCGCCGTCGGCAGCTTCCGTCGCTGACCGAACGGGCTGATCCCACCGATCACGTAGCCGGTGGCGCGCTCGGCATCTTTCTGCTCGGCCATGCGGGCCTCCCGAGCGCCGAAGATCGCAGCCACCGATTTGGCTCGAAAGCGCGCGTCGGCAGGAACAACAACGACCGCCAACTGGCGGCCATCCAGCTCAACGACGAGCGTCTTGAAAACCCGCGCCGGGTCGATGCCCAACGTCTGCGCTGCCTGCGTCCCCCAGCCGGAGTCCGGTGTCGCCCGATCGACCTCATATTCCGTCACGGTGAATGGCACGCTCGCATGCTGCAGCGCCGCGATGGCCGGTGTCGACGCGCTCTTCTCCACGGCTCCTCCTTTCCTGCACGACAGTAACCAGGGCCGCCCTGGCTGTCCTCCGAGCGAGTGTGGCATTGCGATTGCGTAAGTGCAGCCAGAGCGGTCCGGGCACCTGCGACTTCCGGACACAGTATCAGGGAGGGTTATCCCATGTCAGGAACAGACGATAAGATCTCCGGCAAGTGGGACGAAGCCAAGGGCAAAGCCAAGCAAGCCGCTGGCGATCTCACCGATAACGACGATATGCGCGACGAAGGCAAGATGGACGAAGCCAAGGGCAAGGGCAAGCAGTTCATCGGCAAGGTGAAGGACAAGGCTGACGACGCCAAGGATGCCGTCGAAGATGTCTTCAAGCGCGACAAGGACCATTAGGTCATCCACCCCAACAATGAATGGTTCAACGGCGCGGAGATTTCCGCGCCGTTGTCTTTTCCAGCACTCCAGGTTGGATGGTTCCAATTGGATGTTTCTGGCTATCGCGGAGGATCGCAGCATAGAGACATCGGAGTGTCTCGACCGACAGATTGGCATGCGATTGTCGATGCGCGTGCGGTCTGCGGTCGCCGGATACAGGGGGTGGGATCGGTGAGCATCGACAAGTCCCGCAGCGGGAAGAACAACGCGCCGAAGAACGTGAGCGTCACTGACATCGGGGGCGTCGATGTCAGGCTGATCGCTGCGGCGGCGGTGATGATTGCCGTCGTCTTCGTCATGACCCGTGTCGTCCAGATCACGATTGGTCCGGGTGGCTACATCCACTTCGGCGATATCGCGCTCTATGTCGCTTCGTTCCTGTTTGGCCCGATCGTCGGAGCGGTCGCAGGCGGGACGGGCACCGCGCTAGCTGACTTGTCCAGCGGCTTCGGCGCGTGGGCACCCGGCACGTTTATCATCCACGGCCTGCAGGCATTCGTCGCCGGCCTGATCGCCTGGCGAGGCGGCCTGGCGCGGACGATCGTGGCAGTCATCGTTGGTGGCGCGATCGTCGTCGTTGGCTACTTCCTGTACCAGTGGATCCTGATCTCGGCCGGGTCGTTCAACTCGTTCCAGGCGGATGAGGGCAAGTCGGCGTTTGCGACGGCCGCCGCGGCCGTCTGGCCAAACACCTTCCAGGTCCTGATCGCGGCGATCGTTGCGGTCCCGCTCATCATCGCGATCCGCCAGGCCTACCCGCCGGTCCGCCGCTGGGGAGCCGGGCCAAGCTGGGTCGAGGAGTAGACCTCTACGCCGCATTGACGCTTTCGGACCCAATACGCCTCTCCCATCTGAGGGAGGGGCGTTTCGTATGGCTTCGCGTGCAGCGATGCACGAGCCTGGCGGCTATGATTCCTGCAATACCGAGAGTTCAAGGAGCGCAATCCTGGTGTCCAAACCGTTTGCCGTCCGCATCGACAATCTGCACTACCGCTATCCAGCGTTCGATCCGAGCGCCGAGGCGGATACTGCCTGGGCGCTTGAAGGGATCTCGCTTGATGTGCGCGAGGGGGAGCTGTTGGGTGTGACCGGGACGACCGGCAGCGGCAAGACAACGCTCTGCCTGGCGCTGAACGGCATCGTCCCGCAACAGACGGGCGGCACGATCCGCGGCGACGTCTGGATTGGCGAGTGGAACACAAAGCGCGTGCCCATCCCGCAACTGTCAACGCGCGTCGGCGTCGTGTTCCAGGATCCCGAGGCCAATCTGCTCGGTCTTACGGTCGAGGATGAGTTGGCGTTCGGGCCGGAGAATCTCGGTGTCGCGCCGGACGACATCGAACGCCGCATCGCCTGGGCGCTCGATGTCGTCGGCATGACCGACGCTCGATTCCGCTCGGTCCAGCAGCTCTCGGGCGGGCAGAAGCAGCGTGTTGGCATCGCCGGAGTCCTGACGATGCGACCGGATATCATCGTCCTTGATGAGCCGACCGCAGAGCTCGACCCGGAGGGACGACGCGAAATCACGCAGGTCATCTCGGATCTGCGCCAGCGAGACGCGCACGTCACCATCGTTCTGGTCGAGCGCGACCCTGAGGTGCTTGCCCGCCTCGCCGATCGCATTGCTGTGCTGGACGGGGCGAAGGTCGTTGCGATTGCGGACCCGATCAGCCTCTATCGAGACCCGCAGCCACTCATCGAGCGCGGCATCGATGTTCCGGCGGCTGCGAGTATCGCGGCCGGACTCCGAGCCAGCACAGGGCATCCGCTGGAGTTCATTGAGAGCGACGACGCGGTGCGAACCCTGGCGGATCTGCTCGCGCCGGTGACGCGCCCGTGAGTGCAGCCCGGATTGAGGTCGATCATGTTTCGTTCGCCTACCCGGTCGCCGGTCAGCCTGACCACCTGGCGCTGAATGACGTGTCGCTGCGGATTCTCCCCGGCGAGCTGGTGGCGATAGCTGGACGCAATGGCTCGGGAAAGTCGACACTGGCGCGGCATCTGAATGGCCTGCTGAAGCCGGACTCCGGCACGGTCACGGTCGACGGCGTGGACACGCGGAACGAGTCTGTCGGGCGGATGGCAGCCCGTATCGGCTACGTGTTTCAGAACCCGGATCATCAACTGTTCCTCCCAACAGTCCGCAAGGAGATTGAGTGGGGGCCATCGCGTCTGGGGCTGGCTGGTACTGCGCTGGACAATCGCGTCGATGACGCGCTCGAACGATTTGCACTCGTTGGGGTCGCCGAACGCCATCCGGCGTCGCTCGGGCGCGGCTTGCGGCGGCTGACAGCGCTGGCGGCGGTGATGGCGATGGACCCTGGCGCACTCGTGCTGGACGAGCCGACCGGCGGGCTGGACTTGCGGCTGACGACGACCCTGATGACGATACTCCAGTCGCTCGCGGCCGAGGGGCACTCGATCATCCTCATCACCCACGAAATGCGTCTCGTTGCCGAATATGCCGAGCGACTGATCGTGCTGAGCCACGGCCGGATCGTGGCCGATGGCCAACCGGGCGACCTGTTTGAGGACCATGAGCTGATGAAATCCGCCAGCCTGGCAGCACCGGTGGCCGCGCGTATCGCGCAAGGTCTTGAGCCATACGGCGTGCCGCGCGGTATCACGACGAGCGACGGTGTCGTGGCGGCCGTCGCCGATCTACTGGCGAGGGAACGATGACCGCGTCTGCGCTCGAGTTCTATGTCCCTGGGGCGTCGTGGCTCCATCGCCTCGACCCGCGGGTCAAGCTCTTCGCCGCGCTGCTGGCCGGAGTCGTGACGTTCTTCTGGGTCAATTTGCCGCTGCTCGCGCTTGCCCTGGTTCTGGTGCATGTCGTGCTGCTGGCAGCCGGCTATCCTGGGGAACGTCTGGCGACCGCCTGGCGGACGATCTCGCTGCTCCTCATCCTGATCGTGATTGTCTGGCCGCTGTTCGACCATACCGGCGACGTCATCCTGCGACTCGGTCCGGTTGAAATCACCGACAACGGGCTGCTGCGCGGCGTTGCCAACGCCCTCCGCATCGCTGCCATCAACTTCCTGTTTGTACTCTGGATCGGCACGACCGATGCTCGTGATCTCATCCGCGGCTTCGTCAGACTCGGGTTGCCGTTTCGTTGGGGTATGGCGTTGACAATCGCCTTACGGTTCATCCCGACTTACGCCGGCACCTGGGCGACGATTACCGATGCGCAACAGGCGCGAGGGTTAGTGCTTGAGGGCTGGTGGATGAAACGCGCGCGGCAGATGTTACCGATCCTCGTTGCGGCGCTCGTCAGCGCTCTACGCACGAGCGAGCAGCTTGCAATGACGCTGGAATCGCGCGGATTCGGCGCAACCCGAACGCGCACGGTGCTACGCGACATCGAGATGCGCGCAGTCGACTGGATCGTGCTTATCACCGCTGTGGCCCTTGCCGCGCTCCTGATCTGGCAGACACTGTTTCGCGGGCTGGGGCAGGCGCTCTTCGCACTCTACGCGTGAGAGGACCTCGTCATGAATGCTCGTGAAACCAGCACGCATCTCGAACCGCATCAGCCAGCCGCCAAGGGGTGGGATGAGCTCAGGAGTCGCACATTCCTGCGCGAGATCGACGTGACGCTTCCGAAGTCTGGGACGGTGTTCTCGATCTGGAAGCCGGACGACATGGACCGTCTCCTCGACGATGTTCAGGATGATCCAGAACAGAATCTGCCCTACTGGGCCGAGGTCTGGCCGAGCGGCGTGGCACTGGCGGATGAGATAATCGCCGAGCCTGGACTTCTGGCCGGTAAGAGCGTCTTTGAGATCGGCTCGGGCATCGGTATCACAGCCATCGCCGCGCTCAGGGCAAACGCCGATCTCACCGTCGCCGACTATGCCCCGGATGCGCTGACGCTCTGCAGGGAGAACACACGTAGAAACGCCAACCGCCAGCCGGGCACGATCCAGTGCAACTGGCGCGCCCCGGAGACTGAGCTCGCGGGCCTCAAGCCATTCCCGATTGTCCTGGCCGCCGACGTCCTCTATGAAGCTCGCGACGTCGAGCCGCTGCTGGGACTGCTCGATTCGCTCGTCGCACCAGATGGTCTGCTCTGGCTGGCGGAACCGGGACGAGCAGCTGCCAAGCGCTTCCTCGCCCTGTTGGTAGAACGCGGCTGGATTGATCGGTCCCAAACGCACGTGGGACCGTGGCTCGATCCGGAAGATGCGGGCACGATCGTCACGGTCCACCGGCTGCGCCGCGCTACTGCTCCGTCTCAGGTCGCGAGCGAATCAAGCCCATCCTCATAGATCTGACGCACGATGCCCTCGATCTCCGGCTCCTCGATCGTCAGATCGCGGACGGGATAGCGGCTGGACAGCTCGGCGATCAGCTCGGCAGCAGTGGCTTCATCGCGGCGAAACTGAATCCAGCGACGCGGGCCGTCGGCGCGAATCTCACGTCCGCGAGCCAGGCAGATCGGCTCGTCGGGCTCGTGCTCCAAATCGACAATAAGCGTACGGGCGGTGCCGTACCGCTCGCGGATCGCGCTGACGCTGCCGTCGTAGATGAGTCGGCCGTGGTCAATAATCATCATCCGGCGGCAAAGGTGCGCGATATCTGACATGTCGTGCGTCGTCAACAGTACCGTGACATCACGCTCGCGGTTGACCAGTTGCAGAAATTCGCGGATGCGTGCCTTGGCGACGACGTCAAGACCGATGGTCGGCTCGTCGAGGTAGAGGATCTCCGGATCGTGCAGCAGCGCGGCGGCGAGATCGCCACGCATCCGCTGCCCGAGGCTCAGTTGCCGCACCGGCGTATCCAGAAATGGGTCCAGCTCCAGAATCTCGCGGAAGCGTGTGAGGTTGTCGACGAAGCGCCGCGGTGGAATGCGGTAGACATGCCGCAGAAGCTCGAGCGATTCGATCAGCGGCAGGTCCCACCACAACTGCGTCCGTTGACCGAACACGACACCGATGTGGGACGCCAGCTGCCGCCGCTGCTGCCACGGAACAAGGTCGAGGACACGCACTGTTCCGCTCGACGGCACGAGGATGCCGGTCAGCATCTTGATTGTGGTGCTCTTTCCAGCACCGTTCGGTCCAACGTAGCCGACAATATCGCCGCGCGGAACTTCAAACGATATGTCGTCAACCGCTCGCACGACGCGCGAGCTTCGACTCAGCAGGTGCCGCAGTGCTCCAGCACCCGGCTCACGTCGCCGGACGCTGAATGTGCGTTGCAAGCCTTCGACAACGATTGTTGCTGGATCGGCCATCGGCGGTTAGCTCCCCGTACTGCGATAATGACGCACGCCGACGCCCCAGAGGATGTACGAGACACCAACGAGACAGGCTGCAGCGACTGGTGGCATCAGCACAATCCAGCCCGGCCAATCGGCTCGCTCCGGTCGATCGAGCAGGTAGAGCGCCGGAATGTAGGATACAAACAGCAGCGGGATCACGAACGTGAAGAAGCGCTGCATCAGATCATGGTAGATCGACATCGGGTAGCCGGTCATCTCCGAGCCACCGTTGGTCAGCGTATTGATCACCTCAACGCTCTCGACCGTCCAGAAACACAGCGTCGCGCCGAGCACGAAGACAGCCAGGAACATGATCGCGCCGCTCAAGATCGCCAGCGGCAGATACAGCATCTTCTCCGGCGTCCAGGCGATCGATGTCCAGCGCAGCGCCAGAATCAGCGCGACCAATGCCTGGCCGATGCGGCTGAAGCGACGCAACTGGAAGTCGGCCGCCATGACCTGCGTGAATACGCCGGCCGGCCGAAGGAGTAACTGGTCCAGCTCACCGCGCCGGATCATCTCCGGGAACATGTCGAATCCAGCGCCGACCATCTCAGCCAGGCCGAACGCGATCCCAGCAAGCCCGTACAGCAGCGCAATCTCGCCAACGCCCCACCCGGCTATATCGCCAAACGTATCCAGCAGGAAGATGACCGCGACAAGCTCGGTCGCCATCCCGAGGAAGGTGACGAACGTAACGAGGAGGAACGAGCCGCGATACTGCGCCTGACTGCGCACGCGTGACTCCACGAGCGTGAGGTACAGCCTGATGTCCTGTAGCAGGATGGCCGTCATCAGCCCCCCTGCACCACGACGCGCGTGATCGCCAGCGATATGAGTCGCCGCCCAGCGAGCATCAGCGCAAGCGCCCAGGCGAGCTGAAATACCAGCGCGCCAAGCAGCGCACCGTCGGCCAGCTTACCCAGGTAGACGTCAGCGGGCACTTGAATGATTCCGGAGAACGGCAGCGCCTCGGCGATCGTTCGCGCCCAGTCTGGCCAGAATACGAGCGGCACGAGCAACCCGGAGAAGAAGCTCGTCGCGAACATCAGCAGGATACCGGGGCCGCGGTAGTCAAGGAGCCAGAACGCCGAAATGTTCAGCAGAAAGCGCAAGCCGAAGCTGATCCAGACGGCCAGGACAACGCTCGCGGCGAAAGAGAGCGCATTGAGCGCTGAGCTCGGTAGCGCGATGTCGAACACCAGCAGGCCGAACATTAGCGTCGGAGCCCCGCGCGTCAGCGTGTGGCAGATGGCGCGACCGGCATCCTGACTCAGCCAGTAGCCATAGAAGTCGAATGGCTTGCTCAGATAGGTGACGACATCTCCGGAGCGAATAGCGAGCGCAATATCCCACCAGCCCCACATGAAGACCGGCATGATCAGCGCCTGACCAACCCAGACATAGGTCAGCGCGTCGTCGAGCGTCCAGCCGCGTGCATCGACGCGGCCGGTATATGCCGCCATGAAAACGTAGGAACGCAGAATGCCGAAGAAGCAGTTCGTAGCCATGCCGGCCAACGTTGCTGCGCGATAGGTGAGCTGCCGGGAGAACGCGCGTCTGACAATCTCCAGATACAGACGCACAGAAGCCTCCTACGACTGGATCGCGGATCGTTCATAGTCGTGGCTGATCATTCGTCACGAACAAGCAGGGTCGGAGACTATATCACACTCAACAACACATCAGCCCCGCTCATTGTCTGAGCGGGGCTGAACTGCATGAGGCGGTGGGAGAGGCTTTACCGGGCGGACGCCTCCAGCCGGGCGATTTCCTCTTCGACGATCGAGTCGTCCAGCTTGCGGAACAGGACGGACGGCTTCTGGATCTTCTGTCCAGCCGGCAGCTCGCTGGGCTTCCAGCGGTCGACCGTGCCTTCGATCTCAAGCGGCTGATAGGTCAGTGCCTCGTGCGCGCGCGTCTCTTCCTGATATTCGGTGATCGTGATGTCGCCGAACAGCCGATCCTCGTAGCCGAGGAACTGATGCACGCGCTCGCTGCTGAACGGCAGCACCGGCGAGAGGATCGTCTTCAGCGAATCGATTGCGCGCAAAGCGACGTAAATGCTTGTCGCTGCCGCGTCCTTGTCCGTCTTGATCTCAAACCACGGCGCGGTCTCATCGAGGTAGCGGTTAACCTCGCGAGCCAGCGCAATCGACTGCCGCAGCGCCTCACGAAGCTCGACGCGCTCATAATGGCCGGCAACTGTCGTGAACCCGGTCTCAATCGTTGCTAGCAGCTCGCGGTCGCGATCGTCCATCTCTCCCGGCGTCGGGACGACGCCGTCCCAGTGGCGATGGGCGAAGGAGACCACGCGGTTCACCAGATTGCCCCAGGCAGCAACCAGCTCATTGTTGTTGCGCTCGACATAACCGGCCCAGGTGAACTCACTGTCGTGCGTTTCGGGGGCGATCGCGGTCAGGTAGTAGCGCAGCGGGTCCGGGTCGTAGCGCTCCAGATAATCTGGCAGCCAGACGGCCCAGTTGCGGCTGGTGCTGAGCTGGCGGCCTTCCAGGTTCAGAAACTCGTTGGCTGGAATATCGTAGGGCAGGTTCATTTCGGTGTCGTAGCCGAGCAGCTCGGCCGGCCAGATGATCGCGTGGAACGGGATGTTGTCCTTGCCGAGGAAGTAGTAGGTGCGTGCGGCGGAGTCATACCACCAGTCGCGCCAGGCATCCGGCGTGCCGTTGTTCGCCGCCCACTCGATCGACGCCGAGAGGTAGCCGATCACTGCCTCGAACCAGACGTAAATGATCTTATGTTCGTAGCCCTCGACCGGGACCGGAATGCCCCAATCGATGTCGCGCGACACGGGCCGCGGCAGCAAGCCTTCGTGAAGCCAGTTGCGCACGAAGTTCTGAACGTTGGGCCGCCAGTGCTTCTGCTCGTTGATATATACGAGCAATTGCGATTCGAACGCCGGCAGGTCGAAGAAGAAGTGCTCGGTATCCCGGATCACAGGCGTGCTGCCACAGAGCTTACAGCGCGGGTCGATCAGATCGGTCGCGTCGAGCGTACGACCACAGTTATCGCACTGATCGCCGCGAGCGTTCGGATATCCGCAGAATGGGCAGGTGCCCTCGACGTAGCGATCGGGCAGGAAGCGCTTGTCGACCTCGCAGTACAACTGCTGCACTGGCTTCAGCGTAATGTAGCCCTTGTCGTAGAGCGCCTTGAAAATCTCCTGCGACACGCGGAAGTGATTCTCGGTGTCCGTGTGGGTATAGAGATCGTAGGACAGGCCCAGCTTCTGCCACGATTCGAGAATGCGTCGGTGATAGTACTCAAAGAATTCACGCGACGTCTTCCCGACCTTCTCCGCGCCGATGGTGATTGGTGTGCCATGCGTGTCGCTGCCGGAGAGCATCAGGACGCGGTTGCCGCGCAGGCGGTGATAGCGGGTGAAGAGATCAGGCGGCAGCTCAGCGCCGGCGACATGCCCAAGGTGGGCATCGCCATTGACGTAAGGCCAGGCAACGAAGACGCTGATCGTTTCGTTCATACTATCTGTCCGCCTACTTTTCGCTGTATATCTGCACACACAGTCGCGCCGCGCATCGTTAAGGATATCCTGATTGCCAAGTCACAATACGCCTTACAAAGTCTGTAGCGTATCACCGAACGCGCGGATCAGCCGTCGCTGAAGTAGAGTAGCGCCGAGGGATGCCAGGGTCGAACGAATAGAGGGCAGAACCATGCGAACCGCGGACGTCGTCGTCATCGGCGGTGGGGTGAACGGGATGAGCACGGCCTTTCACCTTGCGAAGGCTGGCGCGGGCAAAATCATCGTCGTTGAGCGCGGTCATGTCGCCGCCGGAGCGAGTGGCAAGAGCGGCGCACTGGTTCGCATGCATTACACCAATGAGCCTGAGACACGCCTCGCTCGTGTCAGTCTTGATTACTTCCAGAACTGGAGTGATCTCGTCGGCGGCGACTGCGGATTTCGTCCGATTGGCCTACTGGTCTTCGTCGCCCGCGAGCAACGCGGCGATCTGGAAGCGAACCTGGCGATGCAGCAGGAGGTCGGAGTCGATACTCGCCTGATCAGCGCCGCCGATGCGCTGGAGATGGATCCGTCGCTCTACGTCAACGATGTTGATGTTGTCGCCTGGGAACCAGGCTCGGGCTACGCCGATCCGAACGCGACAACCTTCGGCTTCGCTCGCGCTGCCGAGCAGATGGGTGTTGAGCTGCTCCTCGACACGCCCGTCGAACGCATCCTGACCGACGGCGACACGGTGACCGGCGTCCAGACGGCAACCGAGCAGATTGCTGCTCGGACGGTCGTTGTCGCAGCCGGAGCATGGTCGAACCAGCTGTTCGATCCGCTGGGCGTCGATCTCGGGCTGAGACCAATACCGGCGCGCGTCGCCGTCTTCCGCTGGGCCTACGACCGCGCGCCGAGCCACATGACCTACATCGATCACATCAATGGCACCTGGGCGCGACCGACCGACGGCAACTCAACGCTGGGTGGGGCGGAAGTTGCTCAAACTGGCAAGATCGATCTCGACGCGATCAGCGAGTCGCTGTCGCAGGCGCAGATCGAGGCGACGCGCGGTCAGCTTGTGCGCCGCTTCCCGATCATGCGCCACAGCACGATGCGTGGGAACTGGGCCGGCGTGCTGTCGATGAGCCCGGACGGCCGACCCCTCATCGGCAAGATCGAGCAGTACGACGGGCTCTATACGATGACCGGTGACAGCGGAACCTGCTTCAAGACTGCACCGGCGATCGGTCGCTGCCTGAGCGAGCTGATCACCGAAGGCAGGGCATCTACGGTGGACCTGACGCCGTTCCGTCCGTCTCGCGTCGCCGAAGGCAAGCTGTGGCGTGACGAGCACGATTACGACCTGACCCAGCAGACGATCTCACGCTAACCGGTACTGCTTCCGACGCGGCTATCCCGGGTTGGAGATCCGCGTTCCCGGTGGGCTTCGGTCAGGATCTTTGCGCCATTCCAGGTAGGAGTAAACGACCAGGATCAGGCTGACAGTGATCGTCGGACCGAGGATCAGCGCGGCCATCCAGGATGCCGGAAGCAGCCCACCGAGCATCAGCAGAAGGCCGGTGCCGATGAACATCCAGCCACCGAGCCGATGGGTGCGCGTCCACGAGCGTCGGCTCGAAAGTGTCCACGGAGTGCGGATGCCGACAAACCAGTTGGGCTGAATCTTTCCCATGACCAGGCCGAGCAGAACGAACAGCAGCCCGACGCCAAGCATGACGAACAACGTAGCGTCTGGCTTGATGTCCTTGATCCACAGCAGCACCATCGCGTGGATACCCGCCATGAGCGCGGTAGTCCCGATCCGAATGGCTGCGTACGCGCCGCCAAAGTGCGCATAGTTGGCCTTACCCGGATCGATGCGCGGCAGGAACAGCAGAAGCAGATAGAGCCCGATCGTTATCACCGGCAACAGGAAGAGGCCCTCGAGCTTGCCGCCATAGCGGTCAACCTCTCCGGCAGCATTCCAGTGCATCGGCACGCGATCCGGGGTCGAGGGCCAGATGATGGCGCTGGACAGGAACATCGCCGCGATCATGATCCACTGTGGCACTTCGTAGCGGAGTCGGAGGTTCATCCATCATCTCCCGTTCGATCGGCATCGCCGACACCTAGCAGATCCATGATCGCGGCGATGATCTCTTCGTACGCCGCGACGTTCAGTCGATACAGGATGGTGGTCCCGTTGCGTTCGGCGATGACGAGATTCGCGTCCTTGAGCACGTTCAGGTGTCCTGAGAGCGTCGATTTCGCAATCGGTAATTCGTCGGCAATCGCTCCGGCGCTCATTTCGCCGCGCCGGAGAATCCGCAGAATCGCGCGCCGGTTCGGGTCACTCAGCGCCCGGTAGACGGTATCCACCACTCGCTCCCGTATTTCGCTCATCACCGAATTAAGGATACGTCGCGACGCTACCTCGGGACAATGCAGTTGTCTCAGCTCAGGGCGTTCGGATCGATCGCCAGCTCGATCACCCGCGTGACTTCGAGCGACTGCCCGTTGTCGTCGCTGACGAGGATCAGCGACCGACGACCATCAGGAAGCACCGGACCGAACGTCATACCTTCGAAGTTGTCGAGGAGTGGGCTGAAGTCTCCGGGCGGGTCACCGTCGGGCGTCACCGGGCATTGCGCCAGATCGACGAGCAGACGCTTTGTCACCGGCACGACGTCCGCACCATCCAGCCCATTGATGTCGCGGACATCGGTCGCCGCGTCAATGGTGACGAGATACACCTTCGCCGTGAATCCAGCCAACAGCGAGAAGCCGCGCTCCAGTGCCAGCAGGTGGTTGTCGTCAATTGCCACGAGCTCGGAAAGCCCCTGCTCGGCCTCAGTGAGGTACCCATACTGGCTGCCGGCCACAAAGGCGTCGCCGGTACGCTCATATCGCAGGAGCCGCACGCGACCGCGCCCGTCTGCATCGAACCCGTCGGGGCCAAGAGGCCGCTCGTTGGCGGTCCAGAGGCTTGCGGCGGTCGGATCGATTGCCAGCGATTCGAAGATTTCATTCAGGCCGGCATCGCCCTCGGGCGCGACGTGGAAGCGGACTGGCACGTCGTAGCCGGCCTGCAGCTTTCCCGTAGCATCGAAGCGGCGGATGGTAGGGCCGACCTCAGACGCGACCAGCAGGTCGTCGCCGTCGACCGCAAGCCCCTCAGCATCGATGTCATCATCCGACCACGGCTGGCCGTTCGCATCCGTCAAACGGAAGATATCATCGACCTGTGGCGTGCCACCGGGCGGGAAGCTGATGCGATACATCACGCCGTCGCGATCGGCCGCGGCGATATAGCTGTCGCCACCGATCCACGCGATGGCCGAGATGTTCCCAACTGTGTGGTCGCCAATCTGCAGCTTATCGAGCGCATCAGAGAACCCGAGGATGTCCACGCCTGGCGCACATGACGCACCGGACGGCGTCGTTGATGTTGCAGGACTGGCCAAGACAGTGGCGGTGGGTGGGGCGAGGGTGGCGGTCGCTGTTGGCAACGAAGATGAAGTCGGGGCGACGGCGCTGGTTGCCTCGGGACGCGTCGAGTCGGGCCCGCTACAGCCGATCAGCAGAATGGTCGGCAGGACCAGCAAGCGAACAAGGAACCAGCAAAGACGTCGCGTCAGCAGACCGCGCAGATGATACATGACGCAGGAGCCTACCAGATGCGGGCCGTCATATTGAGCCAGCAGCGGATGATAAGATCTGTGGCAGTTGACGCCGGTCAGCTCCGGACGAGACGTGCGCCGTACCCGGGATGCAAAGACGACGCACTCCGGTGGACCGTGCGCTCCTTCGTCGCAATCCACCAGTCGGTATCAGTCTGAATGTCGGTTCGGCAGCATCGTTGTCGCGCACAGCGTCGTCGTGCGCTCGATCGCCGACGTGAGGTGATCCTATGGCGTGGTTGCTCCTAATGCTGGCGGGCTGCTTTGAGGTCGGCATGGCGTTGTCGTTGAAAGAGTCAGCCGGGTTCTCGAAGCTCACTCCGACCTTGCTCTTTCTCGTCCTGGGTGTCACAAGCTTCGCGTTGCTGTCGATGGCTCTGCGGACGTTGCCGGTCGGCACGGCCTACGCCGTCTGGACAGGAATCGGCGCTGCCGGGACAGCCGTGTTAGGCATGCTCATTCTCAATGAGTCACGCGATCTTGCCCGGCTTGGCGGCATCATTCTGATTATCAGCGGCGTCGTCCTGCTGCGCCTTGCGGGAGGCGAATAGCCGGCAACACAGGCTTCGAACTCTACGGCTGCGGGCCTACGCCGGGCGCCCGACTGATGATGTGCAGCGCGCTGAGATTGCGCGTGCTACTGAGGTATTGCGCTGACCACACAATCCCACTCCGGTTCATGATCTGTTGGGTCACGTTGGTCGCGTAATCGATGGCCCAGCCGTCGCCGAGCTCACCGGGATAGCGAGCGATGACTGCGACGACCAGTGGCGAAACGCCCGGCGCACCTTCGCGACTTGACACGAATCCGGCGCTGGCAACGCGCCACTGGTAGGGGTCGTCATCGAGATACCAGCCGTTCTTCCCGATAGCGAGGCGATCCCCACCCGGCGTGCTCGCGCCCCAGCGGTGCGCCGAGGTGACGTTCTGCATCAGATCCAGCGCCAGAGACGTCAGGCCCGGCGAAAGCAGCTGACCGCTGCCGAGCTGCGCAAAGAAGCGCGCCCAGTCGGCTCCACTCGCGGCAATCTGCCCCCAGTCCCACGGGTGCTGGATGGCAAAGCCGGACACACCCATCTCTTCAAGTGCCTGCGCAACACCGACGTCGAGGCCAATCATTCGCCACAACGTATTCGGCGCGTCGTTGTCCGAGTAGATAATCATCGGTTCGATCAAGCCCTGGATGTCACCAAGGCTGATGCGCCCAGCGTCCACCTGGTGCAGCGCGACAGCAAGCACGACAGCCTTGGAGAGACTAGCCGAGCCGATCAGCCCACCAGAACCACCGCCAAATAGACGACCGGTTGAGGTGTCATAAATCCCAACAGTCGTCCAGGCACCATTTGCACGCACAGTTGCTGCTAACGTCGGATCGAATGCTTCGAGGGATTCGAGCGCAGCCGAGCGAGGATCTGGAGTCCGTGTCCAGCGCAATGCCGAGAACGGCACCCAGCCGGTCAACTCCGCTGTCGAGACGAGATACCAGTCGTTTCGTGGACCATCGATAACGCGAACGGTAGTACCAGCCGACAACGTGCCGATCGGTGAGCCATGTGGCGCTTCGGCAGCAGTAATGTCAACGCGCAGTGATGTCGACAGCGCCTGGCTCGCCATGAATGCCGACGAACTGGAGACTCCAGAGCGGTTCGCCATGTCGATACCAAGATGTCCGAGCTCAACTTCCCAGCCGGTACCGAGGTTCTCAGGATGCCACTCGAAACGGGCGCGCTCAAAGTACTGGACCTGATAGCCACCCTCGGTCATCTGCTCTGACAGCGGGTAGCCGAAGATCGGCAGGCCGCCCTTCGCGTGCCACCAGCCGAGGAATGGCGCGCAGAGGCTGTGGCCCGTTGGCTCGAAGAACTCGCAGCCAGCTTTCGATTGCGAGCTGTTGATCGGCAGGAACTCGCGCTCGGCCCGTCGGCCAAGAGTTAGGTCAAATCCGAGCCGACCACCGAGAACGCGATAGGGAGTGTCGTCGAGCGCCGGATGGTACTCAAGGCGGGCACGCTCGAAGTACTGCGCAACGATCGGCTCGCCATCCTCGGACACGGCCTCATAGGGCTCAGAGACCGGATAGCCAAATAGCCACAACCCGCCACGAGACTCCCAGTACTCGCGGATCGGACCACTCAGCGAATGAGCAGTTGGATCGTAGTAGCTCATACCAGCAGCGTGTGCTGACAACGGGCTCAGTGCGCCGGCAAGCAGCGCGGCTGCGATCAGCCCGAACGTCAGACGCGAAGCGATGCGATGTGCTCCGCGCTTCCCCCATAAAGAACGGACCATCTTCCCTCCAACGAAGGAGTATAGCCCGTTGCGTCATGCGCGTTACACGACAAGCAGGCAATCGAGTGCGATGCATCCCGCGCCTTTCTCGAGCGCGACTAGTGGATTGATGTCGATTTCGCGGACTTCCGGAAGTTCGGTCAGCAGTGCCGACACACCGGCGATGGCATTTGCCACGGAGGTGACATCAGCCGCCGCCGCCCCACGATAACCATCCAGCAGAGCCCGACTACGGAGACGCTGCAGCATGCGGCACGCGGTCGGCGCGTCCACCGGCGCGAGGTGATGGACGGTGTCGCGCAGTACTTCGATAAGCACGCCGCCGGCCCCAACGACAACGACAGGCCCGAACTGCTCGTCTCGGGTGCCGCCAACGACGAGCTCGACGCCGCCGCTCACCATGCGCTCGATTCGGACGCCATTGATCGTCGCTTCGGGTCGGGCGGAGGCGACACGTTGCGTGAGCGCTGCATAATCCGCTGCAACCCCGTCACCCGAATTGACGCCAATCACGACGCCACCGACTTCGGTCTTGTGATGCAGACCTTCAGCCTCGATCTTCAGAACGACCGGGTAGCCGATCCGCTCGGCGATGTCGCGCGCCATCTCCGGCGATGTGGCCAGGCCACCGTCCGGGATCGGAATACCGTAGAGGCGCGCGATCTGTTTGCTTACCGATTCTGAGACGCCTCCGGAACCAGCAGGCGGCAGCAACGCCAGCGCCTGCGCGCGCCGGGCATCGTCTACCGTGTGTGGCGCAGCCGGTGCGGGGCGCTCGCGCTGCCAGACTGCGTAGCGCCCGGCATTCGCGATCGAGCGGATGGCGGTGCGCGTGCCTGCCAGCACCGGCACGTCATGCTCGGCCAGCGCCTGCACGAGCTCTGCCTGAACGTCGGTGACCGTGCTGATCAGGACAACCGGCACGTTCCCGTTCGCCGCAACGTCGCCGAGGCCGGCGACCATCGGTTCCCAGCCGATGTCCGCCATCGGGCCTGAGTAGCTCGACGCCTGACCGATGCTGGCGACGAGATCGACACCCGGCGTCTCGGCAAGGGCACTCACCGTCTCACGGGAGATGTCGCGTACACCCCAGCCAACCGCCGTAATATCCAGCGGATTGGATGGGCGAGCGAATGACGGTAACAGCGGCACAACCTTCTCGCGCTGCTCAACCGGCAACTCGGGCAGGACAAGGCCCGCTTCGGTCGCCAGGTCGGACACGAGTCCGCATTCACCACCGGAACTCGCCGTCACACCCAGGCCCATGCCATTCGGACGCCGGGCCGCGGCCAGCAGCGCAGCCGTTGCGCCGATCTCACCAAGGTCGTCGACGCGAATCACGCCACACTCCTCGAACAGCGCCTCAACGAGGTGCGACGCGCCGGTGAGCGACCCGGTGTGGGCAATAGCCGCGCGACTGCCACGCTCGGAGCGCCCGAGCTTCAACGCAACAATCGGCACCTGTCGATCCGCTGCGCGTGCTGCCATGCGCCGGAATCCAGGCACGTCCCGGATGCCTTCAAGCACGGCGACGATGACGCGGACGCGCGAGTCTTCCAGGAAATAATCCATGATCTCGACCGCATCAACGACGGTCTGGTTGCCACAGGAGACAGCATAGGCCAGCGGCGGGACGGTGATCGAGGACATCAGCGACAGCAGGATATTGCCGCTCTGGCCGACAAGCGCGACCGAGCCGGGCTCGGTGCGACCGCCCGGCGTGATGCTCCACAGCGGCGTGCGATCGAGATAATTCACGACGCCGAGGCAGTTCGGCCCGATCACCGGAAAGCCAGTCTCGCGCCCCAACGTGGCGATCTCGGTCTGCAGAGCTGCACCCTCCGCGCCGACCTCGGCGAAACCGGCCGCGAACGCAACTGCGCCGCCAGCCCCAGCCTCAATCGCCTCGCGGATGATCACTGGTGTCGCCAGCGCGGGAACAGAGATGCCGACCGCGTCCACCGATTCCGGCAGGCTCGCCAGCGTCGGCCACGCCTGGCGTCCGTCAATCTCATCGTAGCGCGGATTGACCGGATAGATGCGGCCGGGGAACCCGAACCTCTCGAGGTTCCTGACCGTCCCCAGCCCGTAGCCACCCTTTGGCGACACGCCAACAACCGCGACCGAGGCGGGAGCAAACAACCGCTGCAGCCGATGGCTCATCTATGACCTCTTTGACCTACACACGCAACAGCCGCAGCCGCGCTCTCGCCGGCCGATTCTGGCTCACATTCGCGTTGGTACGCTGGCTGCAGAAGGTAACCGCGATGGCGCAGATCGTCAACGCTATTTGGCGTTGAACGACGGGTAGATTGTGAGATTCGGACAGTTGACGTTGGACTTTGCCGGTGCAACACTCCGCTTCCATCGTCGGGCCGTCCGAGCTACAAATGCCTTTGTTCCTCGTACGTAGCGAGCTGCGCATCCGCAGCGGCAACCCACCGATGACGGTGCGCGTATGATACCGACCTCTATCGGGCTACGATATACCCGCGCACACGCGCACATGGGGGTAAGGTAATGATTGCGAAGGACGTCGTCACCAATCTCGCGCGAGGAAGCAGTTCGACGCACAGCGTCGCGGAGCGTCAAGCGCAGGCGCTGGTGCGATCAGCATGAGTCGCGCTGACGAGCCGGATCAATCAGGGTCACAGCACGAGTCCCGCGATAAGCGGAAAGCGCACTATATCGAGCGCGAGGGCACCAAACCCGGCGACCGCCGCATCCGCGTGCTGCGTGCCGAAGACATCGTCGTGCAGGAGGGCAACCGCACCTACCTCCGAACTCGCAAGGGGCCGCGCCAGACCCGAATCGGGCGCTGGCTCCTGCAGACTCCCGCTACGGAAGAGGGATCGACAACCGCCGCTGAGGAAACGCACTCGTGGTGGAAGGTGATGTGTCTCACGGGCCTCGACTACTTCTCCACGCTCGGCTATCAGCCCGGCATCGCCGCGCTCGCAGCCGGGGCGCTGGCGCCCTTCGCCACACTCGTCCTGATCCTGCTGACGTTGCTCGGCGCGTATCCGATCTACAGCATTGTTGCCGAGCGCAGCCCACATGGCGAGGGCTCGATCGCGATGCTGGAGCGCCTGCTCGCCTGGTGGCAGGGCAAGCTCTTCGTCCTGGCGCTGCTCGGATTCGCGGCGACCGACTTTATCATCACGATCACGCTATCATCCGCCGACGCGACCGCGCATATCCGCGAAAATCCCTACATGCTCGACGCGTTCTCAGGGCATCAGGTGCTGATCACGCTGCTGCTGATCGCGGTGCTTTGCGCGGTGTTCCTGAAGGGCTTCACTGAGGCGATCGGCATTGCCGTCGTTCTCGTTTTTGTCTATCTGGCGCTGAACGTCGTCGTCATCGCCGTGAGCCTGATGCACCTCCTGGATAATCCAACACTGGTCAACGACTGGTGGACTCGGCTGACGTTGGAGCACAGCAACCCCATCATGATGATCGCAATCGCGCTCATCCTCTTCCCGCGCCTGGCGCTCGGCCTGTCCGGCTTCGAGACCGGCGTTGCGGTGATGCCGCTGGTGAAAGGCGATCCGTCCGACACGGAGCAGAGACCGACTGGTCGCATTCGCAACACGCGCAAGCTCCTCCGAACGGCTGCGCTGATCATGAGCTTTTTCCTGATCACCAGTAGCTTCACGACGATCATGCTCATCCCTGAAGCCGAATTTGAGGCGGACGGCGAAGCGAACGGTCGCGCGCTCGCCTATCTGGCGCACGAATACCTCGGCAACGCCTTCGGGACGGTCTACGACATCAGCACAATTCTGATTCTCTGGTTTGCCGGAGCTTCGGCGATGGCCGGTCTGCTGAACATCGTACCGCGCTACCTGCCACGCTACGGCATGGCGCCGGACTGGGCACGCACGATTCGCCCACTTGTTGTGGTCTTTAGCGCGATCGCATTCGGCGTGACGATCTGGTTCCGCGCTGATGTTGATGCGCAGGGCGGCGCGTACGCCACAGGCGTCCTCGTTCTGATGTCCTCGGGAGCTATCGCGGTGTTCCTGTTGAAGCTGCGTAAGGGTTCGCGGCCGCGCACCATCGTCTTTGGCGCGATCATGGTCGTGTTCATCTACACCACCATCGTGAACGTGTTCGAGCGGCCGGATGGCGTCAAGATCGCCTCGTTCTTCATTGGCGCGATCATCGTTACATCGCTGCTCTCGCGCGTCTTTCGCGCAACAGAGCTGCGCGTCGATGAGGTCAAGCTCGACGCTACTGCTGAACGCATGCTGCTGGAAGCAGCGATGCACGGGCCGGTGCGGCTTATCGCGAATCATCCAGACGCCCGCACGCCGCGCGCGTACCTGCTGAAGCTCCGCGAGCAGCGCGCCGACCATCACATACCTGGAGGTGCATCGGCGCTCTTCCTGGAGGTCGAAATCGCTGACGCTTCCGAGTTTGCGCCGACGCTCGACGTGCGCGGAGAGAAGATCGGCGAATACAACGTCCTACGCGCTCGCGCGGCGGCCGTACCAAACGCCATCGCCGCCTTCTCGCTCTACGCGCGCGACCGGACTGGTTCGATCCCGCATATCTACTTTGGCTGGACAGAGGGTAACCCGCTGAAATATCTGGCGCGCTTCATTCTCTTTGGTGAAGGTGACATCGCGCCACTGACACACGAGATCCTGCGCAAGGCCGAGCCGGATCCCGAGCGGCGCCCGGCAGTCCACGTCGGCTAGAGGACTGGGTCGAGCCCATTCCGGACAGGGAACACTGCCGGGATGACCGCCACGGTCATCAGCGCGATGCCGGCAAAGACGACACCGAGCCCGGCAGCGTCGCCGAGAACGCCGAATGCGAGCGGCGAAATCGCCGAGCTGACGAGCGCGGCTGTGAAGTAGACGCCATAGCCGCGCGCCCGCTCGGTTGAGGGGACAAACTGCGCGACACTCACGTTCAGCGCCGACGACGTGCCATTCAACATGAAGCCGAGAACGGCAACCAGCGGAATCGTCGACCAGACTGGACCGAGGTAAATCACGATCAGCGCGGCGGCGGTGACCGATTCAGTCAGCACAATCACGGGCAGCGCTCCCCAACGATCTGTCATCCAACCGCACAGGAACTTGCCGGCTGCGCCGCCGGCAAAGATGACCGCGAATAACGCGCTCACAGCCGCAGCGCTGAAGCCCTTGTTGACCAGCACAAACGACAGGAACGTGAGTGATGCACCGCGCGTCGCCGTATCGAGCGCGCCGGCCAGTACCACGTTCTGAAAGCCGGGCCGAAATGGGAGCCGCTGTTTTGCTTCGTCGGAGACAATGCGACGCTCCCGGTGCTGTCCGTTTGAACGTCCCCGCAGCAGGAGAGCCAGCGAGAACAGGACTGTGAACGCGCCAACGCTCCCCAGCGCAATGCGCCAGCCGAACTGCGTCGCGACGATACCGGCAACGAACGGGCCGATCAGCTTGCCGACATCGCCGCTGAAGTTCAACGTGCCGAGCGCGGTCGCCATCTGCCGCGCCGGAACGGCTTGCGAAACGATGGATGAGCCAAGTGGATGCTGGGCGTTGCCCCCGATTCCGCCTAATGCCGCTGCGAGAAGCAGCGCGAGGAAGCTCCCGGTCAGCGCCATCAGGACCAGCCCTAGCCCCACCCAGGCGTTGCCAACCAGCAAAACCAGCATCTCGCCGTACCGCGACCCGACGGCACCGGCCGGAATCTGCAGGACACTTGACGCGCCAGAGAAGACGGCCTTCATTAAGCCGATCTGCGCATACGATAGACCCAGGTCATCGGAGATAAAGGGGAGTAATGGATAGAGAAGGGCGAAGCAGGCGTCGTTCGTGAGATGTATGCCAGAGGTGATCATCAGTACCGAGCGGCCGGTCGCATGGTCGCCAGGAGTTGCCGCTTCGGCCTCGCTCACCAGATTCTCCCCCCCCAGAGCCGCAATTTCGGCGGAGGGCCATTATACGCGGGAAGATAACGAGCACCAGCCGCCCGTAGTCATTCAGGCGGCTGGTGCTGTTGTGGAGGACGACGCGCGCTAGCGAATCATGATCGTCGTACCGTCGCTGTCGCGATCGGGATCACGATTGTCTGCAGGGGCATACGCGAGCGTCGCATGTGAGACGTCGGTCACGGTGTATGCCACTGATGAGGTATTCGGCGGCAGCGACGGAATCGAAACGGTGCAGATTCCGCCATTGTCCGTCCTGCACGAGACCGCCTTCGTTGACCGACCGTACGAAATCGTCCCGGCGACTGTCGCATTCGATACGCGTTCGCCTGCTGAGGACTCAACCTGAATCGTGATCGTCACACTCGCGCCGGAGCGAGAGCTGGTGATCTTGCCGTCAAGGTCGGCGATGTTCAGCGTCGATGGCGGCGGTGGTGGCGGTGGCGCGGCGGCCACACTGACATTCTGGCTCTTGGCAGCGGTGCCACCGCGGTTGTCAGTGACGGTCAACGTCACGGTGTAGGTGCCCGATCCACCATACACGTGGCTAACATTCGGGCCAGTCGCCGTGCCGCCGTCCCCGAACGTCCAGGCGTACGACACGATCTGGCCGTCGGGATCCTGCGAGCCATTGCTATTGAACGAGCATGAAAGCTCGTTGCAGCTCGCAGCGAGCTGCGCAACTGGCGGCTCGTTGATGTTGTCGACGTTCACTGAGACAGCGGCGGAGGTCGTTGTCTGTCCGATGGAGTCTGTCGCTACCGCTGTCAGCACGCGGGTGCCGTCTGCCACACCCGACGAATTCCAGGCGACCGCCCACCCACCGGCCGCGCTGGTGTCCTTACCGACGGACACGCCATCAACGAAGAACTCGACTTGTGCCAGGCCCTTGTCATCAGCAGCGCTGGCCACAAGGCTCGTCGATCCGATGATCGTTGCTCCCTGCGTCGGGCTCGTAATCGATACTGTCGGCGGCTCGTCGGCCGGCTCAGTTGGAGTCGGGTCACTGGCGAGGGAAACACCCACCCGATTGAGATTGACGAGACTGCCCGGGTTCGTGCCAGTGTGGCCGAACAGGAGCTTCATGGTCTGGACACCAGCCTTCAGATGGATAGATGGGCTCGTCGTGTCCGCCCAGGTACTCCACCCGCCGGTCGACTGGATCGCAATCGCGTCCGAAACAGCAACGTCATCGACCAGGACGGTCAGCGTCGCGTTGGTTCGCGGCGTAGCCGTGCGGAAGGCGAAGACGTAGTCGCCCTCGGCAGCGACGTTCACCTTGTAAGACAGCCACTCGGCCGATGCAATGTCACTGACAGCGACGCAGCCTGAGCCGTCGCCACACGTCGATTTGTCGACGTCATCGGTCCAGTACGCGCCACCGCTGTTGCCGGCGGTCGTGTCGTAGTAGCGATGGTAGTCCTCGGCCTCGAATGAACCGGGGAGGGCGAACTGATGGGTTACCCGGACGCCTACGGGCGCGCTGATCGTTGAGCCACCCGAGCCGTTTGTCGCACGCGCCTCGACCTGGTGGCCGCCGACGCCAACGCCGTTCAGCGACCAGTTCCATTCATAGAGTTGTCGGGAAGCATTGTAGGTCGCAGCATTCCAGCTACCACCGTCGATGCGGAACTGAACGTTCAGCGAGCCCTCAGGCGTTGTCGCATCAGTGGCCCGCAACTGAAGGCGCTGCGATGAACCGTCGGCGGTCAAAACCGCGCCATCGCTGGGCGTCACGAGCGTCACGTCCGGCCCGCCGGCGACGCCGTCGCAGACACCGCCGACAGCCTTACAGGCGTTCACCCGGCCGTTCAGCCAGCGCGAGCCAGTGCCGCTGATCGCCTCGGCATTCTGCTCGATCCGGCCACGCACTGCAGCGTTGCTTGTTCCATACGGCGTCGACCAGACGAGCCCGGCCAGACCAGCGACCACCGGCGAAGCCATCGAGGTGCCGCTCTTGAGGCCGTATGTGCCGCCTCGCAGCGTCGACAGGATTGACTCGCCAGGCGCGGCCACACTGACCCAGGTGCCGTAGTTTGAGTAGCTGGACTTCTGATCGCGGTTGTTTGTCGACGCCACAGCGATGACGTTCGGCAGGTATGCAGGATAGAACGCAGACGTCGTGCTGTTGTTTCCGGCCGCTGCGACAACGACGACGCCCCGATTCCAGGCGTAATTGACGGCCGACGCGAGTGACGACGACGACGTCGTGCCGCCGAGGCTCAGATTGATCACCTTCGCACCATTGTCGGTAGCCCAGTAGATACCCTCAGCGATGCCCGCCCACGAGCCATTGCCGTTGTCTGCCAGCACCTTGACGTTAAAGATAGTGCATGTCTGGCAAACACCAGCGCCCCCGACACCGTTCCCGGTTCGGGCGGCGACGATCCCCGCCACGTGTGTGCCGTGTCCATTGACATCCTGCACTGAGGCACTGCTGGTGAAGTTTGCTGACTTTGTGATCTTCCCGGAAAGATCCGGGTGCGATTCATCAATGCCGGTATCAAGAACTGCGATGGCGACCGAACCGCCGGTCGTCACATCCCAGGCGGCAAACGCATCAATGTCGGCATCTGCAATCCCGCCGCTCTGGCCGCCGTTCTCAAGGTGCCACTGATCGCTGACCCGTGGGTCGTTCGGCATGGCTACGGCGGAGTAGATCCCATTACGTTCCGCGAATTCGACATTCGGATTGCGGAGATAATCAGCTATGCGGGCATTTTCCTGCCCGGGGCTTACTGCTACGACATTGATTCCATCTTTGGAAATTGTTCTCTTGAGGCTTCCGCGCGCGCTGCGGTGAGCGTCGGTGACCTGCTTGCTATCCGTTCCCTTACGGAACTTCACCAGCAGCTCACCAGACACGTACTCCGTCTGCGGGCTGCGTGCACTTGTCGGCGTTGGCGCGAACGCTGCCATCAGCGATACGACCAGGACAACCACCGAGACCAGAGCAACACTCCGTGGCATGCAACGCTCCTGACACGACGGAGAACGCACGGTGGAAGGGATCCAGCCGCCGATACTCCCCCAACTTACGCACGCTCACGCACACGTCAGGCACGCCGCGACCGCCCGGCGATTCCCCAATCGTCCAGTCAGGTGGCGTGTTTTGTCAGACGCGTTCGTCCGCAAATCGGACATGCACCGCAAGCATGCATATCATACGCTGTAGATGACAATATGTACAGGAAAGGGGATGTCAGTGACCTTAAGGACGTTGCCTACGATCATCAAAGACAATTATCGTGTCTCGCGAGCGACGCGGGCGTCTCTTCGGGTCGGCGGCAGCATGTCCGAGCGCGATCAGCGCATGCGGCACGAGTTCCGTGTCCAGGCCGAGCGCATCCACCACGACCTCCGGACAGAAGAGGGGCGCACACATCCAGCCGGCGTCGATGCCGTTCGCGTAAGCAGCCAGCAGCATGTTCTGGACGCACGCACCGAGGCTCTGAACGGCCATCGTCCGTTCAGCAGTAGCGCGCTCAGGATCGGGGTAGCGATCCAGGTCCTGGGTGTAGAGTGAAACCAGGATCAGTGTCGGCGCCTCCAGCAGACGTCGGCGAGAACCGCCGAGCCGCGCCTGAATGACATCCTCCGGCTGGCCGTCCATCGCCAGATTGTGCTGCCAGCTGGCCGCCATCGCATCCGCCAGTCGAGAGCGCGTCTCGAGCGAACTCAGGACCGCGAATCGCCAGGGCTGAGTACCGTGCGGCGAGGGTGCCCACAGGCCGGCGTCGAGGACGCGATTGATGATCTCGTCAGCGACCGGATCAGACCGGAAGCGACGCACCGACCGCCTGCCGCGAAGCAGACCGTCGAAGTCGGACAGCGAGTCCGGTTCGAGCGGCACTCTTGGCTGCGGCGCGGGTGCCGGAATCCAGTTGGGGTCGTCACTCATCATCCTGCTCCGGGTCGGTTCTGCTGGTCCAGCAGAAGGATACGATGCGCGCGTCAGCACGCTCATGCAGTCATCAATCATGGAGGCGACCTATGACATTTGCAGATCACCCGCCCACTGGCATCGTGCGCTTCGTGCTACGAGGCCCGATTCTGCTCTATCGCCTCGGGCTCGGCAGATTGCTCGATCACCGCCTGCTGCTCATCATCCACCGCGGACGGACATCTCATCTGCTCCGTGAGTCGGTCGTTGAGGTCGTGCGCTTTGAGACGGCTAGCAAGACGTGCGTTGTCATGTCTGGCTGGTCGGGCAAGACCGACTGGTACCGCAACATCTCGCGCGAGCCTGCGCTGGAGATCCGCATCGGCGCGACGCGGTTCGTACCCCAGCAGCGCCTGCTGTCGCCCGAGGAAACGATCGGCGAACTGCAGAGGTACGTCGAGCGCCACCCCTGGCTCGCGCGCAATGTGCTTGCGCGCGGCTTCGACGTGACGCTCGACGGCACAGACGCGTCCTGGAACAAGGCAGCCGACTTCTTCCGCGGCGTGCAGTTCACTCCGGCCGCGACCGGAGACCGCTAGCGCGACCGGAAGCTACTCGACCAGATCGTTCGTGAACGCGGTGGAAGCGTCCACCTCGCCTTCCAGCAGCCCATTCTCGGTCAGGAACTCGGCCATGCTCTGCCAGTCTTCGGCGCTGCTTGATCCCGGAGGCGTCGTTGGCTGCCAGAGCGGCAACGACGCCTCAAGCACTGCCTCGGCATCGGCAACCTGCTCGGCGTTCGTCAGCGTTGGCACATATTCTCGGGAGATCTCCAGCGCCTCATCGGGATGATCGATCGTGTACTGCACGCCTTCGAGCGTTCCGGCGACAATAGCGCGGGCGACGTCCGGATGGTCGTTGAGCATCGCTTCAGTGATGACGATCCCGTTCGAGATCAGCGGGCGCACATCGGCCACGGGGAACGTGCGCGTCTCCATACCGGCTTTCTTCAACTGCAGTGGCTCGTTGTTGACGTAGCCAATTACCGCGTCGACGTGCCCGGCGAGGAGCGCCGATGCCTGAGTAAAGCCGATGCTCTCGACCTGCACGTCGTCAGCCGTCAGGCCCGAGCCGGCCAGCAGCGCGAGCAGACCAATGTAGGTCGCGCCGTAAGGTCCGGGAATGCCGACCTTCTTACCCTTGATGTCGGCGACTGACTCGATTCCGGAATCTGCCGGCACGATCAGGCCGATCGGGTAGCGGGTGAAGACTTCAGCGACATAAACGAGCTCGGCACCTTTAGCCCGCGCAGCCAGAACTTCATCGCCGCCGGCCATCATAGCGTCTTCCTGCCCGCCAACGAGCGCACCGAACAGGTCTGCTCCGGCCTGATGATGGTTCAGGTCCACCTTCAGCCCGTGCTCGGCATAGAAGCCTTTCTCGATCGCAACATAGAACGGCGCAAACTGCACGTTCGGCACGAAGGACAAGCCAATGGTCACATCGCGCAGATCATCGCTGCCCGATGCGGCAGGAGATGCGGCGGTCTCTGCGGTCGTTGCGGATGTCGCAGTGCTCTCGCCGTCGCCATCACCGCCACAAGCTGCCAGGATCGGCACGAGTAGCAGTAGCATTGCAACTGCGAATAACGCCAGTCGGGATGTTCCGTCGGCACGTCGAACGGATGACGGTGACTCGATAGTCTCCATGTTCCAGATCACTCCCCCAATATGCGCAGCAAGTGCGCTTCGATAAACCGGGCAACCCCATAGAGAGACGATGCCAACAGCATCAGCATGAACAGCGTGGCGAACACGAGTGGCGTATCGAAATTGCTGCGCGCGATCGTCAGCAACCCACCCAGCCCCTGATCGCCGAGAATGAACTCGCCAACAACTGCGCCGATAATCGAGAGTGTCAGGCCGGTTCGCAGGCCGGTCAGAACTGCTGGCATCGCTAGCGGCGCTTCGAAGTACAGCAGCATCGACCAGCCATGCGCGCCATCAACCCGCGCGGCGTCGATGACATCGCGGTCTATCGTTCGAAGTCCGAGGGCCGTGTTGACGACGATCGGGAAAAAGACGATCAGCGCGCAGAGCACGACAACAGCCTTCAGCCCGTAGCCGAGCCAGATGACGAGCACCGGCGCAATGGCGACGGACGGCATCGCCTGGCTGGCAGCCAGATAGGGTTCCAGTGTCCGCGCCAGGATGCGGCTGCGGGCGATGCCATAGCCAATCGGGAGCGCAATCGCTGCGCCGGTCGCAAACCCCAACATGCTTTCGGCCAGCGTCGTCCGGGCATACTTCCAGAACAGGCCGCTATTCAGAGACTCCCAGAACGAGCGTGCGACGTCGGCTGGATAGGGCAGCAGAAATGCCGAGACGCTGCCGGACCGAACGAGCAGCTCCCATAGCAGGAGAATAGACAGGCCGAGCAGAATTGCCGGGATACTGCCAACAACGGAAACGAGCGGTCGCCTGCGCTTCGCGCGTGGGCGCGGAGTGCTGAGCGCGGCGCTATCCACAGCTTCGCCTGCGCGCAGTGCTTCAGCAGAGGCAACATCGGAGATGGATTGCGAGGTGTGGCCGATCTGCATACAGTCTTCCCTGACACAACAAACCCGAAGGCGGAGGATGCCTTCGGGGTAAGCAGTGTCAGGTGGCGGGCCTTCGACACCTGTCGAACAGGTCGACAGGATCGGCGGCACACGAGCCTGAGACTACCGCGAGCCTTCTTTCATCCGGACTATACCGTCGGCCTCGGAGTTTCACCGAGTCATGCGACATTACACACGTCGCTCGCGGGCTATACCGCCGATCGGGAATTGGGACTACACGTCCCGCACCCTGCCCCGAAGGACCTCGCTTTCGCACATAGTATACGACGACTGTAAATACGCAAGACAGGGGACCGGCATTGCAATCTGCACATGACATCATCATCTCGAAGGCCATCATCCAGCTTCGCCCGGCAGGCGACGTGCTGCGACCCGCGATTGTTGGTGGCGAAGTGACGCTCACGCAGGCTGGCCTGATTCGGATCGTTGAGCATGTGCTGGCTGAGCCGCTTGAGGTTGGCGGCGCACATCTGCACTATGTTTCGGCGCGCGTCGATGACGGCGCATTGGAGATGGTTCTGCGCGTTCGGCGCTCGATCATCAACCAGCACGTCACCGCGCGTGTCGAGCTGAGCCCATCCAGCACTGGAGATCTGACGGCAACAATCAGCGACCTGCGGGTCGGCCGGCTCGGTGCGGCCTGGCTGCTCGACTTTCTGCTCAGCGCGGTTAATCAGCAGCCCGGGCTGCGGCAGTCCGGGGCGCGCTCATTCGACATCGACATCAGCGCGCTGCTCCACGCTCGGGATGTTGCCATCGACTGGGAAGCGCGAATCCAGCAGGTGCGCGTGGCACCTGCCGGACTCACGATCGTTGCTTCCTGACGCTTGTTGGCCCTACGGCTCCGGCAGGACGATGACGCCAGATCCGGCTGACGTCGTCGAAACCTCCGGCCCTTGCAAGTTGACATAGGTGCATGAGTCAACGCTGAGGTGAATCGTGGAGTTGTTACCGGCATGAATGCGAATTGCTCCGCCAGCGACGGCGTTGCCGGAGAATGCCGTGCCGGACACCGTGACGCTGGATTCCGTAGCAACATCAGGGTAGTTGGCGATGTAAATGCCGGTGTCCCAGAAGCTCGCGATGACACTGTTTGTGACAGTGAAGGAGCCGGCAACCCCATTCAACGAATCCCCGTCACCGCCCTGGAATGACAGCGCATGCTCGCCAGCAGTGTCACCAGCATTGATGATCTGGCTGTTATGCATGGCGAAATTTGTCACTTCACGCCCGCGGATACCGTGGCCCCCCGTCCGCGCGATCTTGACGTGATCGAGCGTGAGGTCCGAGACAACGTAGGCGTCGACGCCGGCACCATCAGTCGCACGCGTCTTCGTTGCCGTTTCATCCACGCTTGCAGAGGGCTCGCCAATAAGGAGGTGCCGCAGCGTTACGTCGCTCGCGTAGCGGAGCAGGACTGCTGGTCCGCTCATGCCGGCGATTGTGCCGCCGTCCCCGAACGCATGGCCGTCTCCAGTCGGCCCAACCGTCAGCGGTCCGTTGCTGGTCAACCCATCAACGTAGATGCCGTTGGTTGCGTAGGTCGAATTGATGCGGTCGAACGCCGCGCCGCCGAGGCCGATCGTCACGTTATAGAGCCACAGCCCCGTGCCATTCGTAGCGTCGAGCGTGTTCCCAGTGCCCGGAAGTTCCAGAAGCGAATCGGCAACATCCAGCGCATTGCTGTTGCTCACCGACGCACGCAGGCTTCCAACCATCACGATCAACTCAGACTGTTTACGGACATACACACCGGTAGCGCTCGTCGTCGTCACTGCATGAGCGAACGCCCCGGAGAGCGCGAGCGGCGTGGTATTGATGTACATCCCCTCGTAGCTCTCGGTGTTGATGGTGACCGCGCCACGCAGCTCGGCGCTGCCAAAACGCTCGAGCATCAGGCCACGCGCAGCGGAGCTGGTGAGCGTCAGGCTACCTTCAACGACGAGCGTTCCGCCGCGAATATCGGCAACGTGGATCACGCCCTGGGCGCCGGATGGTTGTGTTGTCTTACGCTCAATGCTGACGAAGCTCATTGAGGCATTGCCATAACCACGAACGTACAGCGCCGGTCCGAGGTTCGTGCTGGTGCCACTAATCGCGACATCGCGGATCGTCGGCCCTTCGTCGTTCGAAGATCCGACTCCATCGATTGCTGCGCCGCGTGTGCCGCCAATCGTCAGGCCAGCAACCAGGTTGCCGGTGGATAGCTTGATACCCGGCCCGTTCGTCGTCGTGATCGTCGGGCGAACGCCATTGATTGCCGGTTCCAGGTAGGTTCCACGCTCCAGTGCGGGTGCGTTCACCAGCTCGGCGAAGGTATCTGCAACAGCTCCCTGACCGATGAGCATCTGTCCTGGCCCGAGCTCGATAGTTCCGGTATACGGTGCTACTCCAGTAGCGACGTAGACGATGTCGTTTACCTTGACCTGCGAGTTGCCGGTCACCTCATTGATCGCGACGAATGGAGCGTTCCAGCTTCCGGTTGATGCACCTCCGGCATATGTTTGATCAACATGCCAGACCGCGCGGCTGGACATCACGAGCTTGACAAGCGCAGTCGCCTGGTTTGCTGCAGCATCTTCGACGGTGATGAGCCAGATGACAGTGGTTGTTCGCATGCCTATCCGCGGATCAAAGGTGAACCCGCCGTCTGCATCCCAGGTGAAGGCACCCGATTCCGGGCCAGACAGCGACTCAACGTCAACCAGCGTGACGGCCGAACCTTCGGGATCAACTGTTGTGCTCAGGAGCCCATCTTCGGCGTCAGCGGAAAAACGTAGATTGCCCAGCAGCGGTCCATATGACAGCGTGCCAATTGTCGGCGGCTGGGTATCAACGCCGTCCTCGACGACATCGGTAATCACCACCGTCAGCGTCCCCACACCACTCAGCGCCGGGGAGCCGTTGTCCGTCACCGTGATCGTTAACTCAAAGCTCGTGGTGGACTCGTAGTCCAGCGGCGCTGAATCAGCGACAGAGACAACGCCAGTCGCCGCATTGATGGTGAACGCGCCGCTGTCGTTCCCGGCGGTGATCGCGAACGTGTGCGATTGTCCAACATCCGGGTCGGTTGCGATTGTGATTTCGACTAGTTGAGCCAACTGCTTCCGCCTAGAAACACAACCAATGATGAAACGATCCGATGCGAGAAACACTTGTCTCACTCGTGTGCTTGTAGTACTGTTCAGCAGATACTCATTTCATGGCTCGGAGGATATCGATGCGCAGCCGGTCTCTGCGTCTCGTCATACTACTCGGGCTTGTCCTGAGCGGCCTGGCGATCCCTGGTGTCACCGCAGCACCAATTGCCAACGATGCGTTCTATCGCACATGGCAACGGACCGATCAGCCGGTCGCGGCTGGTTCGGTGTCCCGCACGTGGATGTGGGGTCCTGAGGCGTTCAGTGGTGCTGTGCCTGAGGCGTACGCTGAAGCTCCTGGCGGTCAGCGCACCGTCCAGTACTTCGACAAATCCCGCATGGAGATCACAAACCCGAACGGCGATAAGAGCTCGCCGTGGTACGTCACCAACGGCCTGCTGGTTGTCGAGCTCATGACCGGGCAGATGCAGACCGGCGATGGCGCATTCGAACCACGGCAGCCGGCAAACGTCAACGTCGCCGGCGATCCAGGCGATCCTCTGACCTACGCTGTCATGGCGACGCTCCGTGGCAACGCACCGCTGAACGTCGGTGCGTCACTGACGCAGCGTGTCGACGGCTCCACTGGCGCGGTGACGGACGATCCGGCGATGGCCGGCTATCTCGCAACCTCTGCAGCGTACGTCTCCGAGACGAACCACACGGTCGCATCCCCGTTCTGGGCGTTCATGAACTCTAGCGGCTTGGTGAATGAAGGCGGGCAGCAGCTCGAAGCGCCGCTGTTCCAGAACCCGTTCTATGCCACGGGCTTCCCGATCACCGAGGCGTACTGGGCATCGGTCGCGGTCGGCGGGATCCAGCGGGATCTGCTGGTCCAGTGTTTCGAGCGCCGCTGCCTGACTTACAACCCAGCGAATGATCCTGCTTGGCAAGTCGAGGCCGGCAACGTCGGCCAGCACTACTACGAGTGGCGCTACGGTGGCGCTGAGCCTGCACCGATCGGCGAGCAGGGTGTCGTCTCACACGTCGTCGATGGTGACACGTTCGATGTGATGCTCAACGGCGTCGAGTACCGGATCCGCATGATCGGCGTCGACACGCCCGAGGTCTACGGAGGCGTCCAGTGCTACGGACCAGAGGCATCAGCCGCGACCAAGCAACTGATTGAGGGGAAGGTGGTCGCACTCCAGAAGGACGTGTCCGAGACCGACAAGTACGGGCGCTTGTTGCGCTACGTCTACGTCGGTGGAACGTTTGTGAATGACTGGCTAGTGCGGCAGGGCTACGCCTATGCCAGCACCTACCCGCCGGACGTGGCGCATTCGCAGCAATTCGCAGAGGCGCAGAACGAAGCGCAGGCGAACGGCAGAGGGCTCTGGAATGGCTGCGTAGCGACACCAACGCCGGTGCCACCAACGCCAACACCACCGCCAACAGAGCCGACACCGACACCACCGCCATCAGCCAATTGCTCGTCTGCGTATCCGACGGTGTGCATTCCGCCACCGCCGCCAGACCTGGACTGCAAGGACATCCCTTACAAGCGGTTCAAGGTCCTAGCACCAGACCCGCACAAGTTCGACAGAGACAATGACGGGATTGGATGTGAGACATGAATCAGCAACGAAAACAAGCGCGTTCATTCCTCGATTCGTCCAAGCGACGGATAGCAGCGATCGCTGAGAAACCTGAACTTGAAGGCTCGATCCAAGTCATTGCGTACTCATTGAAGGGACTCGGGATAGGTATTGGCGCGTTAGTCTTTGCATACATCCCGCCGGTTCTCAACTTGCTCGGACTTTGGTATGACGCGAACGCACCAACCATCGTAGAAGGCGTGCTTATCGCTGTGCTCATCATCGCTGGCTCAATGCTCGGCTTACTTGCTGGACTTGGAATGTTAGTTCATGCAACACTCAAGTCTCGTTCCTAGCGGTATCATGATTCACGATTTGTAAGGTCTATGGTGCGTGGATCCCGAACTAAAGCGATTCCTAAAACATCTGGGCGTTTGGATGGGGCTATTCTTTCTGCTATCGCCCTACCGCGAACGGATGATTACCGTCCCTATCGCATTCATGATTTGGGTAGTCATCTCTGCGATCCCGGCGGCAGTAACATGGAGCGACGGCCCGTCGGCGAGTAACACGAGCAATTCACCGAAAGGCTATCCCGAGGGCTGGGATGAGATCCGGCGTGATATCTACCGGCGCGATGGCTATCAATGCGCCAACTGTGGGGCGACCGCCGTAGAGTTACACGCGCATCACATTGTTCCGTTAAGTGTCGGAGGAACCAACAGCCCGTCGAACCTAATTACGCTTTGCCAAGAGTGCCATCGGAGCATTCACCCTCACATGCGGGACTAGGCTGGTTCCCTTTCCCGAGAGCACGAGACCCCGCGGAGTCTGGGAGTTTCTCGATCTGCGAAACGTCTAGGAACAATTCAATGTTAGATCTTCGTCGCCAGTGGAGGTATCTAACTATCATGAGTGATCGCTTTCGTTGCTACCGGATGTTCTCCATCGAGGATTTGGACAAACTATGGGAGACGGCCACTTTCGCGTTTGACGCAAGCGCTCTGCTTAACGCGTATGCGTACTCGACCTCGACCAGAGACGAATACTTCGCTGCGATCCACAGCCTTGGGGATCGTGCGTGGGCCCCCGAGCACGCTATCCGTGAATTCCACAAGAATCGAATCTCGCGAATCAAGGCACAAGCGAAAGCAGTAGCAGACATCCAAGAGCTGTTCCTGAACGCCAACTCAGAACTATATAAGTCCCTAGTAAAATACTATCACCATCCTGCGGTGGATATTCGCGCTATTCAGAGCGTAATGATGTCTACACACGCATCGATTGACGCTCTATTGATCGAAGCTGCGACTCGATACGAAGAAAGCGTAAACAAGTCTAATGGTTATAATCCTGATGCAATATTGGATTGGATCACAACGGCGTTCGAACCGAGCCTTGAACAAGCATACTCTGTCGATGACATCAGCGTGCATTACAAAGAAGCTGAAGCTCGATTTCAACGTTCGATACCTCCGGGATACAAAGATTCCGGAAAGGCGGAGAACAAATATGGTGACTACATTATCTGGAGACAGATGTTAGACCGAGCAGAGCGCACTCGTAAACCAATCATCTTCATTACGAATGACGCAAAAGAAGATTGGTGGAGACGGGAAAATGGTGAAACCCTTGGCCCGAGGCCTGAGTTACGTCAGGAGATGTGGGATACAGCGCAGGTCGATTTTTACATGTACACGAGCGATCGCTTTATGGACCAAGCAAGAAAGAGAAAGCTCTCCGAAGTAAGCGACAAGACGATTGACGAGATATCTCAGTGGATAGTTAACGCGATGGGAGAGGAAAGCCGTCGTTACGACGTGGTAATGGAAGCGCTGCCCTTTGAGAGGGTGCATCTACAAGACCTCACAGATGGATCGCCGTCGAATTTGATTCCAAAGTTGTTCGACCGTATCATCTTCTCGCCTTCTATGTCATTTCGAGCAAACGGTGATAGCACGTCCGCGGGCCCCGATAGCACACGCTTCAATGGTTATTTGACCCAGTACCCGGAGAATAATCCTTCCAAAGCATCGCAGGGCGAGGAGCTTGATACTGTGGATGCGCCAAGGCAGAGCTCCGACGCCAAAGAGCCTGCTGACGCCGAGGATGACTGTTAGTTCCTTCTAGGAGGCTTCCTCGCATTTGCCTATCTCCGTAACGCCACCTTCGCCTGCAGACATGGCCAAGCGGCCATCGTTACGACCACGAACCCAGCAACGGCGCTTTGGAACACAGAGTCTGCATGCATGCAAACAATCACCCCGATGTCACCTTACGATTCCAGCGCGAACCGTCGTCCAGTACGCCTCGGTAATCGGGCGACCAGTAGCGTAGAACGGGCTCTCAAAGAGCTGGCCCTCCACGAGCGCGCCGTCCCAGATGAGCCCGACCGACTTCATGAATGCCCAGAATGGTGCCGCAATCGCGTGATGCGTCACGTCATCGACGAACGCAACGCGGACAGCTCGAGCCGCCAGGTCCGGGTCTGCAATCACCGAACCGTCGCGCAGCAACCGTTCGGTTAGCGTCGTGTCCAGCGTCGCAGGAGGTGCAGCGAGGACTCCAGCCAGAGATGTATACGTAGGCCCATGTAGATCATCTGGATCCCCTGCGACATTGGCGTGCGATGATGAAACGTTAACAAACGCGTCGTCGCCAATTTGCAAGCGGCCCGTGATCAATTCAACGACAAGCAGTCCGTTGGTTACATACCACGGTGATGAGGAATCAGCATTCGGGTCATTCAGCTCCATGCGCGATTTGTCGTAATACTGGATCGTGCGGGTTGCACCGGAACCTTCAACATATGGCTCTGGCAGGGGACCGCTGTTTGCCGTCGGACCCCACATCCAGGTTCGCTGAACTGTCCCATCGGCGACGGGGAGATCAGTGCGTTGCCATGTCATCTGAAATGCGGTCGCTGGTGAGAAAGCAGAAGCCACGCGAACATTCAGCAGCGGCAGAACCATCGCCGCGACGAGCAGCACTCGAAATGCCGCACCAAGTAGCGGCGAGCAACGCGTACGCTCCACCATCCCCAGCACCCCAACTCGCTCCGAAGCGACGGCGACCGACCCGTTCGCCGCGAGAAGCCATCCGTCGCGCGCACTAACAGAACCCCGAGTGCTCGCGGCTGCTCCGGATCCCCGTATCGATTGACCTCAGTTGATCTCCGTGGACCCAGACTACCACGAGCGACAAAAGATGTACAGAGCATCTTGCAAGATGAATCAAACAACACCTACCGTGCCTGCGTCCGGTGCGGAAGTGTGGGTCGCCGCTGGTATCTATAGCAGTAGCAGATGACTTTCGCTGCACCGGTCTGCGATCATGCCTGCGGTTCCATATGCGGTTTTGAAACGTGGTGTCTCATGATTGCTGCAGAAACGACAACAAAGGAGCAGTGATGGAGTTTCAGGAAGTTATCCGCAAGCGACGGATGCACCGGCAGTTCGATCCGGATCGATCTGTTCCACGGGAGCTGGTCGAGCGAATCGTGACGAACGGTACCCGCGCGCCGTCGGCCGGCCATAGCCAGGGCTGGGGCTTCCTGGTGCTGGAATCGCCGGAGGACCGCGCAACGTTCTGGGAGGTCACGAACCGCCCGGGACAGGAAGAGGCAACCGGCTCGCCATCGATGCATACCGCGCCGGTCATCATCGTACCCTTCGCCCACAAGCAGGCGTATCTCGACCGCTATGCCGAGCCGGACAAGGGCTTCCCGGCAAACTACGAGGCACGCTGGCGCATACCGCACTGGTACGTCGATACCGCGTACGCCTCGATGACCATGCTGCTGAGCGTCGTCGACGCCGGTCTCGGCGCGATCTTCTTCAGCGTCCGCGATCCTGCACCGCTCCGCGAAGCGTTCGGCGTGCCGGACGGCTTCGACCCGATCGGCGCGATCGCCATCGGCTACCCCGTCCCAGCGCAACCTGCACGTCGGGGGCGCAAGGAACCGGACGAGGTTGTGCATTGGGGACGTTGGTAGGAACGCCGATCGCTCTAGTCGGCGGGCGCGCCGGGCAGCTCAACCGGTGATTGGTCACACGGGATCGGCATCGGGAACGTCGGCGGGCCTGGCCCGGTCGAATCACCGTCATTGAACGCGACAATTGACTTACCTATCCGCGCGTCGTACACATAATAGTGGACTCGTTTGAGATTTCTGACCATCCAGGGAACACGAGGCCACAATGCTCTCAGATATTGGGCGCGATGGCCCTCATCCGGATCTCATTCGAGAATTCCTCAGAGAGGCAGCGATGCTCAAATCGGAGCGACGCGTCACAGCCTCCGATTTGCGTGTACTTCAGCGACGAACGCTCGCCGATCTGCCGCGCCCGTTCAATCTGGAGGGCAACGAGTCGGTTTCGGTCGTGTTTGCCATGAGTCCGGCAGCAGGAACCGATGATATCGACCACCTCATCGTCTATATCGCGCGCCGCGTCGACGGTGACGATAGGTGGAAGCCCGCAGGCTCGGTCTACAAGCCGTTTCGCACTGATGCGACAACGCCCTGGACGGGCGCGATCACGATTGATGCGCGGCAAGCGCTCACTGTCGCCGCGATTGTTTATCAACCTGAGATCGACGCGCTGCAGATTGAGCTTCCCGATGGAACGGTATTCGAGGACCAGGCTGGCGAGGGGAGCGTGCTGATTTATGCGCCACTGAGATCACCGGATCGTTGGTCTGGCGAAGCAATCATCCGCATGATTGACCGATCTGGAAAGACGATAGAGGCAACGCCTATCCCGCTCAATCCGCGGCCCGCTTCATTTACCGATACCTGGCCGGATCGCATGCGGGGGAAGTAAGGCCGCGACTCATAAGTCTCCATCGACATTCGCCGGCTCGTCGCCCGCCAGGAATGTACGCAGCCCTGCCTCGCTCTCGGGGCCAGCGACGACCATGACGACATCACCAGCCGCCAGCTCGGTTGTGGCGCTGGGGAAGATCGTTTCGCCCGAGCGAATGATCGATACAACCAGCGTGCCGCGCGGAAGGCAGCCATCGCGCAACGTACGACCGACCAGCGGCGAGCTTGGACCAAGTCGAACCTCGAACAGTGCCGTCTCCTCTGGCAACGAGCGCGCCCGGCGGACACCGCGCGCCAGCATCGCCTTGTAAGTCGTGACAATGTCGCGATGCGTGATCTGCCCGACGACCACGCCCTGATCGACAACCGGCACGGCAGGCGTACCGCCCTCAACCAGCAGCTCCAGCGCGCTATCGAGGGACTGGTCCGGGTCGAGCGCGACGCCGTTTTCGTCGCTCGTCCACGACTGACCAGGCGTTGCTGGGGACATCGCGTCGCGGACGAAGAGCGATGACAGTAATGGAAAGCTGAAGCGCAGCCGGTGCGCCGGTGACGACGCACGATTCGGGAGTTGGCTGGTGTAGATCGTCCTGTCGCCAATCAGCAACGTCGCTAGCGCGATTGCGACCATCGCTGGAGCCAGCAGAGACAGGTTGCCGGTCATCTCAGCGACCATCAGCATGACGGCCAGCGGCGCGTGGGCGATGCCGCCGAACAGTGCCATCATGCCGACGATGACAAATGGGGCTGGACTCGTCGGCAGCAGTGGCAGGAAGCCATCGCCGATGCGCCAGAATGCCGCGCCGAGCATGCCGCCGATAACCATGCCGGGTCCGAAGATGCCGCCCGAGCCGCCCGAGCCAATTGAGAGTGATGTTGCCAGGATCTTGGCGAATGGCAGCGCGAGAACCAGCCAGAGCGGCAGCGTCTTCAGCTCGTCGGTCATGCTGATCTGGACCCAGCCGTAGCCGGTGTGCAGCGACCCTTTCACGGCGAGGCCCATCACCCCGACCAGTACTCCGCCCAGCATCGGCTTCAGTACACGCGGGATATGGAACCGATGGAAGACGCCGGTGACACCGTAAAACGTCCGAGCGTACAGGATACCGACGGCTCCGCAGACGAGCCCGAGCAGGGCGTAGTAACCGAGCGTCAACGGACTCCCGAAGGCGATACCCGGCTGCGCGCCGAAGATGGGCGTGAAGCCCTCGATAGAGCCGAAGACGCTGTAGCCAACGATTGAGGCGATCAGGCTGGGGATGAGTGCTTCAACCTCCAGGTCGTGCAGATAGAGGATCTCAGCCGCCATCAGCGCCCCGCCGAGCGGTGCGCGGAAGATCGCGCCAATGCCGGCGCCCATACCGGCCGCGACAAGGATGCGGCGGTCCTGAGCATCGAGCTTCAGCCACATGCCCAGGATTGAGCCAAAGCCGGCCGAGATCTGCGCCGCCGGTCCCTCGCGACCGCCGGAGCCGCCCGACCCGATCGTGATCGCCGAGGCGATCAGCTTGATCGGCGGAACGCGCGCACGTAGCCGCCCCTGCTTGTAGTGAATCGCCTCGATTGCGGCATCAGTCCCATGCCCTTCTGCCTCCGGCGCGAGCGTAAAAACGATGAGGCCGGAAAGCAGGCCGCCGAGACCAGTTACAACTGGCAGGAGCCACGGCCGGCCCATCGCCTCGCGAACCGGTGAACCCTCACCAACCGGAAGCGGTGGCGTGTAGCCAACGATATCGCCAAGGAAGATCTGCGTCGCGAATTCGAGCGCCCGGTAGAAGACGACCGCGCCGAGGCCGGCGACGATGCCAACTGCGACGCCGAGAAGAAGCCACTTACCGAGGTAGCGCGAGCTCTCAATGCCACTGCTACTTGGCAGCAGGCGTCGGAAATCGAGCCAATCTGTCCAATGCACCACGCGCTCGTCGTGAGAGCTGCCTGGTTCGTACGGTTGTCGTGCCATGTGCCCCCTGCAGAAAGAATACGGCTATCCAGAGGGGGACACAATCGCGGCCTGTTGGCACTCAGGTGTGCTGGTGAGTGCCGCCAAGCGTCGAAACGCGACGGCGAACGTGCTCATCTCGCGCGCCACTCCGAGCGCCCCAGAACGCAACAGTCAGCGCCGCCATCACGATCGCAGCCGGCACCAGCACAACGACGAAGAGCGGCGACGCCGAGGGGTCGTCGTTCAGCCACATGACAACACCCATCGCCGCAACCGACGCCATCATCAGCGCCAGCCAGCAGGTCATCCCGGCAGCAACGCGCGCCGCGAGGGCGCTGTGGCGCAGCAGCCCGACGCCGGTGGCCACCGCAGCCGGAATGACGAACGCGAGATCCATTGTCTTTACCAGCCAGAACAGCACAGGCGCTTCGAGGTACTCGGTTGTCCGCGTGTCGCCGATCAGATCGGCAATTGCCTTGATCCACGCCAGACCAAGCAGCGAGCTGACCGCGATCAGCAACCAGGTTGCCGATAGTCGCACGCGTCGAGATGGCAAATCCCCAGCCCCAAGCTGCGACCACGACATCAGAGCGACGAGCAGACCGAGCAGCACGATTGCATAGAAGAGCGCGAAGTATCGTTCGCTGTTGCCGGGGTAACGCTCGTACTCCGAGCCGACGATGTACTGAAAGTGGATATAGACGGCATACGCTGCCGGTCCGAAGGTGAGCGACGGGGCTAACCCATGACCTCGCCACCACAGCAGCCCACCCGTAAGAGCCAACGGTGCGACGACGAAGAGCGAGACGGCGTCGGCACCGACGACCTGATTCTCAACGTTGGGCGAGATGTGCTGCCGAATCACGTTCAGCCAGAGCGGGCCGAGTATCGCGACGGCGGCTATGCCAATACCAAGAGCGATCGACGCCAGGCTAACCAGCCGATGAGGGCGCATGGCTGACTCCTTTCGGACGACGAGATGCTTGTCGGTCCGCCGTCAGCATGCGCCCGCAACAATCAATTTTCAGCTACAGTTCCGTGCCGCAGTATGTCAGGTTCGTACCAGATTCGATTGCAGAGTGGCGCCCAAACACACGCGAACAAGAGAGAGTGGCCGATTGCCGTCCCGGCCAGGAACGACAATCGGCCAATGGTTCAGGCGACTGCCTGCGCTACCAGAGGCGAAGCCGGGTGATGGTGACTGTGCCGAGCTTCAGCGGCAGCGTGGGCATTGCGGCGACGCTGGCCCCAGGCTGATTGTCATAGACGACGATGCCCGTCGACAGATTCCAGACCTTCAGCCGCAGCCGGTCCGGCCCATCGCTGGCTGCGAACCAGAAGCCGAAGCCGCTGCGTCCATTCACCGTCGCCCTGCCTGATGCCCAGGCAACATCTGGCGTCACCACCAGCCAATCGAAACTGCTGGTCCGCAGATGGAACGGAGATGTCGTCCGGGCGGATGGAGCAAGCTCAAATTCCAGATAGCCGGTCGGTAGCGTGCCGCCGCGCGGGTACCACGTGTTGACCCGGAACTCGCCGCCGACCTGAACCGTCGGTCGTTCGGTCCACGCGCCGGCGGGCGAAGTGAAGGTGCCGGCACCAACGAGCGTCCCGGCCGCAGGATCGACGCTGATCAGATACTCGAACGTCGCACTGCCGGAGTCACCATCGTCGTCCGTCACGGTAACGACGATGGTGAAGATCCCGGCTCTGGTGTAGACATGGCTGCCAGTTGCCACATAGCTGTGAGCTGTTCCCGGCGTGACCGATCCATCGCCCCAATCCCAACTCGATGTGTGGGTATCAGCTATGCCCGGATCAGTAAATGGCGCGCTAACATGCACCTGCGTGCCCACCATGACCGGACCGGCTGGAGCGCTGATTGCACCCACCGTCGGTGGCACATTGAGGATGGTCACGCTTGTGTTGTAGGTACTGATGCCGCCGTCTTTGTCGCGAATTCGACCGCCGACGCTGAGAACGGCGTTGTCATAGGTTGGGCAGGCACGACTGCTTGCCGTGCTGAAGCTGTTGTAACCGCTACCGTCAGCGCAATTGAAAGCGTAGGCGAAGCCGGCTGTCGTGTCCGGTCCGGAAACGTCTGCCGGGTTTGTGAGCGAGATCGTGAACGGGTCGCCTTCATTGACTGGCGTCGTTGCCGAAATTGTCGCTGTCGGCGCAACGTTGTTCACGTTCAACTGGAACGTGACGGTGCCGGCCTCCCCTTTGTTGTCAGTCGCAGTGATCGTGACCGCTTGAGTCTGAGATGGACCGTCGTTGGTCAGGAAGCTCCACGTCCAGTTTCCGCCGCCCATATTGGTTACCGTGCCAACTGAAGCAGTCAGCGCCACCGGATCGCTCGTCGGGTCTGAGTACGTCCCGGAGTTGCTGGCTGTCTGTGCTTCATTGACGGTCACCGTTGCATTGTTCACTGTGACCGATGGTGGTGCATTCCCTTGCTGGATTGCGCCGAGCAGGTCGAGCCGTGGTGTCGTGGCGTTCGTTGTTCCGGCCGCGTTCGTGGCGTAGGTGATGTCAACGCCGGAATCTTGCATGTACTGCAGCAGCGTTGCGATCGTCGCCGTTGGATATATCTGGCGCAGGATCGCAAACGCGCCGGTCACGTGTGGCGCAGCCATCGAGGTGCCGTTCTTGTTCCCCCACGTATCGTCCGGAACCGCCGAATTCACGGCACTTCCCGGAGCAAAGATGTCGAGCAGCGCGCCGCGGTTGCTGAAGTTCGACACGGCATCCCCGTCGGTCGTCGAGCCAACAGTGATGGCAGTCGAGATGCAACCAGGAGCCCCGACTGAATTGAGGAAGCCATCGTTGCCGGCCGAGACAACGGTAGCGATACCCGCACTCAACAATGAATCGATCGCGGTCTTGCGGCCATCAGCGTCACAGGCAGTGCCGTGCTCGCCGCCACCGAGACTCATGTTCACGGCCGCAATCGTAGTCGTCGATGAGAGTGCCAGAACTCGCTGCAAGCCGAGAATCTGGTCGGAGTCGTAGGTCCGCACACACGGTGCCGAGCCGGGCGTGGCGTCTACCGGATCGCAAGCGGCGTCGGTGTTGAATCGCGTGAATACCTGAATCGCGATGATGTCGGCACCCGGAGCAACCCCATTGCCTGGCGCTCCTGCGACGCCGGCCGCGTTCCCGGCGGCAATGCCGGCGACGTGCGTACCGTGGTCGCAGATGTTATCTGCACCATTCAGGCAGTTCGCCGTTTCAGCATCGGCTGAGTTCGTGCCAGTATCAGAATTCATGCCATTCGGGCAGAGCGTCGTGCCACTCCCACCGCCGGCCGCGTTCGAGTAACACGCCTGCGAAACAATGCGCGGGCCGAAGAACGGGTGGTCGACGTCGATACCCGTGTCGAGAATGGCGACCGTCTGGCCAGAACCGTCCCAACCGAGAGTCTGGACATCATCGCCATTGATGACCGGCATCGTTGAAGCCAGGGATGGAGGGCGCGCGATGTCCTCGTTCATCACAAGGACGTCTGCCAAACGTGCCAGCGTTGCGAGCGCATCAGGGCCGGCCGTTATTGCCAGTATTGGAAATAGCTCGTAGCGGACGCGCACGGTCGCGTCCATTCCCTCGATCGCGCGAGTCACATCCCGCTGAGCCGAGAGCGAGGTGAGCGTCACGATAACCGGAAGCGGCCCTTCATTGGCCGCACGGGCGATAAGCTCAGCGTGAGCATCGCTGATTGTCACGTCACCAGCCGCACCAGCGATCGGTGTCAACAGGGAGAATAGAAGCAACGCGGGAAGGATATAGGGGAGAAATAACCTTCTCATGGAGACTACCCTCACAATCCGGGTGCGCACATTGATTTGATTGATTACAGGGAAAGGTCTCTATTCCACAATGAGGTGACTACGAGCTTATAGGCGGCCTCCGTGTGTCAATGGTCCCGTGGTTGTCGGAGCGCTCAACGAGTTCTCCTGCACCGCCAGGACTAGCGGTGAAGATGCAAGTTGACGCAACGCGGGCTCATCCACGTTCAGCACAATCTGTGGCAACAGCGACAACCGCGTGACAACGTCGGTATGTCCCTCTGTCAGTGACGCAACGAGGTCGTCCTGCGCCTTGGCGATTGCAGCCCGTTGCTCCTCGATTGCAGCCTGTCCATTCAGCTCTGCTTCAGGGCGGAATGGCACATTGAGTGTGACGATGACCATCACGTTTCCTTCGGTGCGCACACGCTTCCAGATCGCGTCATCGATCGCGATCGGAGTTGAGTCGGAATGGGGAGATATTGATGGAGAAGCGGGAGAGATCTGTATCGTGGAAGTCGCCGAAACATCGTTCGTTGGCGAAGATGGGTCGGCCGGTCGCTCATCAGAGCCGCATGCGCCTACACCGAGGAGAAGCAGCACGCTGACGCAGAGAGCTAATGCGAGGCGCGGAGGGTGTCGAGAAGCAATGACAGGATCCACCGTGCGGCCCCTTTCAGATCAGAACCTGTGTGTGACCCTCAGGCGCGTCACGAATTGTGGTGCGAAAATCCCGCCAGCGCCTACTATGCAGTCTTGTCTCTGCGCTGTCAACATGCGGAATCTGCCCACAGATAGCGAAAATCCCGTGAGTCAGCACGTTGCGGTTGGATAGTTGACATCGGGATCCTGAGATAGATATTGCCCGACGAGACACGAACTTCGTCTGTCGCGCTTGCAAGTCGGAAACAACGTACGCGTCCCTGCTTCACGAACGGGACGCTTCGCCGACATTTCGGGAACATCGAAGCGCCCGGTGCGTTACAAATAGTGGAGAAAGAGAGGTGCCGTGTGCGATTGCGTACGAGGGCATCTATCATGCTGCACATCCGCTTCGGACAGGAAACCGTCCGAAGATTCACCGCATTCACGGCCGCGGAATGAGAGGATCCAGATGTTCTTCCAGCGGAAAAAGGCAACCATGATCGCACGCGACGAGGCGTTGGCCGGTCGGGCACAGCCGCAGTTCGCCATCCCGCAGCGCCACGAGGTCCTCGGCACACCCCTGCAACCGCCGTTCCCTGACGAGTATGAGATCGCACACTTCGGCCTCGGTTGCTTCTGGGGGGCCGAGCGGCTGTTCTGGCAACTCGACGGCGTCTATTCGACAGCATCGGGCTATGCCGGTGGCTTTACCCCGAACCCGACCTACGAAGAGGTCTGCAGCGGACGAACCGGACACGCGGAAGTCGTGCAAGTCGTCTACAACCCGGATGTCATCCGCTACGAGGATCTGCTGCGCGTCTTCTTCGAGGCCCACGATCCGACGCAGGGCATGCGCCAGGGCAATGACATCGGCACGCAGTATCGCTCGGGGATCTACACCCACGGTGACGAGCAGAAGCGTGTCGCCGAACGTGTCCGCGACGCCTACAACGCCGAGCTCACGCGGACCGGCTATCAGCCAATCACGACTGAGATCGCCGAAGCCGGGCCGTTCTACTACGCCGAGGGCTATCACCAGCAGTATCTTCACAAGGTGCCGAATGGCTACTGTGGCCTGGCCGGTACCGGCGTGACCTGTCCGCTGCCAACGGCCGCCGATGCCGTCGCAGACTAGAGCGCTGGGAGCGCGAATCGAAGACAGGACAACCGTTCAGTATGCTGAGCCGCGACCAGAAGTATGAAACGTTCAAAGCGCTCCACGAGCGACCGGGCGCGTTCGTCATTCCGAATCCCTGGGATGCAGGCAGCGCTCGCATCCTCACTGCGCTCGGCTTCGAAGCGTTGGCTACCACGAGCGCAGGCTACGCATTCTCGGTGGGGCGCACCGACGACGTCGAGTCGATCAGCCGCGACGGACTGCTGGCAAACGCCCGTGCCATCGTCGAGGCGACCGACCTGCCCGTATCGGCCGATCTGCTGGATTTATTCGGTGGCACACCAGCAACGTGTGCCGAGACGATCAGGCTCGCTGCCGAGACCGGCCTCGTCGGCGGATCGATTGAGGACGCAACCGGCAACGAGGACGAGCCGATCTATCCGTTCGACGTGGCGCTTGAGCGCGTGACGGCGGCAGTTGAAGCGGCCAGTGATAGCCGCTTCTTCCTGACGGCCCGAGCCGAGAACTTTCTGCACGGTCGTCCAGATCTGGATGACACGATCCGTCGGCTGCAGGCGTTCGCCGAGGCTGGGGCGGACGTCGTCTACGCGCCGGGCCTGCCCAGCCTCGAAGCCATCCGCGAGGTCTGCGCGTCTGTGTCGCGTCCGGTCAACGTCGTCATGGGCCTCAGTGGCCCAACCTGGTCGGTCGAGCAACTCGCGGAAGCTGGCGTGAAACGCATCAGCGTCGGCGGCTCGATGGCACGCTCGGCGCTCGGCGAATTCATGCGCGCGGCGCGGGAAGTACTTGACCACGGAACGTTTACGTACGCCTCACGAGCGTTGCCCCACGCCGAGGCACTTGCTTTTATGCGGCGGGGTTGACAGATCGCCCGCAACAGGAGGATTACATGGCAGATACCGAGCTGAAGAGCATCCCCACGACCGACGACGAGTGGCGCGAACGACTGTCGCCACAGCAGTTCCGCGTGCTGCGCCAGTCGGGCACCGAAGCGCCGTTCACCGGCGAGTACGTCGAGGTCTTCGACGATGGCACCTATCGGTGCGCCGCCTGCGGCAATCTGCTATTCAACAGCGACGCGAAGTTCTATTCGAGCTGCGGCTGGCCGAGCTTCGCTGAAACGGCCACGCCAGATGCAGTCGAGTATCTGGAAGATCGCTCACACGGCATGGTCCGCACCGAGGTCCGCTGCGGACGCTGCCACTCGCACCTCGGCCATGTCTTCGATGACGGCCCGGCGGACCGCGGCGGTCAGCGCTACTGCATGAACAGCGTCGCGCTCGACTTCGATCGCGGCGCATCGAGCGAGTAATCACGTCACACAGCGACTGACAAAATGATGCGGTGAAGTGAAAACAGGGCTGGGCATTGCTGCCCCGCCCTGTTTCGTCGCGCCTTCGATTAGACGGTAATCGCGTCGCTCTCAGACTGCTTCACCAGCGCGTTGAACTTCGGGACTTCTGTCTTCAGGATGTCGCTCAGCCGAGCGAGCAGCGCATCGGTGCGCTTCGACAGATCGGCGAACAGGTCGCGCGTCTGGTCAGTCGGCTTGCCCTCTGCGCCGTTGATACCGGCGATCAGCGCCGCGAGCTTGGCATTCAGCATGACCGGGAAGTTGAGCGTGTCCTGGCCGGCCTTGGCCCGCCACTGGATCAACCCATCCTCCACCTCGCGGAGCTTCGCCTTCAAGTCGTCTGCCGCCTTCGTGACCTCGTCCTTATTCAGTTGGTCAGCCCAGGCGTCAATCTGCTTGCGGACGCGCCGCAGCTGATTGACCCCCTCGTGCAGCTCCGACAGCTTGGCGTGCACCTGCTTAGCCAGCTCGTAGCCCGCCTCGTACTCCTCCTGCGTTGAGCCAGTGCGTGGATCGGGCAGGATCTCGAACGGCTGGCTGAGCGTCGAGCTACCGATCTTCAGATCGACCGTATAGCTGCCCGGTGGCACCTTCGGGCCGTTCAAACCGCGGGCGAAGCCCATCGAGCCAGTGTCGTCCGGCACTTCGGTCGCGTTGGGCAGCCGGAAATTCCAGACGAAGCGATTGCCGCCGACCTCGGCCGGCAGCACCTGCGGCTTGCTCAGCCCCGGCTTGTCCTTGTAATCGGCCTCGTTGATCTCGGCGCTGGAGAACGAGCGCAACTCATTCCCGTCGCTGTCCTTGATCGTCAGAGTGATCGGATCCTTCGGCTTAGCGGTCAGATAGTAATGGAAGACGACGCCATCCGGCGGGTTATCGCCGGCGTCGAGAGAGATCGACTTCGGCTTGCCTTCCGCCGTCGTGACCTGCTCGAAGCTGGTCGCGACGCCACCGGCGGACCGATAGTTGCGGCCCTGAACCGTGTTGCCACCGAAGCCCGGCGCGGCAGCCCAGCGGCGCGTCGGCTGCGGCTGATAGAGGATCGTGCCGTTCTGCTCGACATCACCGCGCGCAAGCTGGCGCAGCGGCGTGATGTCGTCGAGGATCCAGAAGCTTCGACCGTGGGTTGCGACAACGAGGTCGTTGTCCTTGATGATCAGATCGTGGATCGGCACGACCGGCAGGTTCTGCTGCAGCGGCTGCCAGTTGCTGCCATCATCGAACGAGACATACAGGCCACGCTCGGTTCCGGCGAACAGCAGGCCAGCCACTTCAAGATCCTCGCGGATAACCCGTGTGTAGTCCTGCTCCGGAATGCCATTTGTGATCAGCGTCCACGTCTCGCCGAAGTCGCTGGTCTTAAACAGGTACGGCGTCTCATCGGCCGACTTGTACCGTGTCGCAGCGACGTAGCAGGTGGCTGCGTCGTGCGGTGAGGGCTCAACGATCGAGATGAGGCCCCACTCAGGCAACAGGTTCGGGCCCGGCGTGACGTTGCTCCACGTCTTCCCGTTGTCGCGGCTCAGGTAGATGAGCCCGTCGTCCGAGCCAGTCCAGATGACGCCAGCCTCGACCGGCGATTCAGCGATGGCAAAGACGGTCGCATAGGTCTCCGCGCCAGTGTTGTCCTTCGTGATCGGTCCGCCAGAGGCGACCATCGTTTCCGGATCGGCGCGCGTCAGGTCGTCGCTGATCTTCTCCCAGCTCTTGCCTTCATTGGTGGTACGGAAGACGAAGTTGCCACCGGTGTAGAGCACGTTCGGGTCGTGCGGCGAGAAGACGGTTGGCGAGGTCCAGTTAAAGCGGAACTGCATCTCCGAGGTCGCCGAACCGAGCGTCATTTCCGGCCAGACCGAGACGGCTCGCGCGAGCCGTGAGCTGGCGTCAAAGCGCGTCAGGAGTCCGCCATACGATCCGGCATAGATGATGTTGTGGTCGTCCGGCTTAACGGCGATGTAGCCCGATTCTCCACCGCCGACCGGATACCACTCGGTCATGCCAATAGAGCCGCTGACCGAACGGCTCGGGACACTCATCGTCGTGTTGTCCTGCTGCGCGCCGTAGACACGATAGGGAATCTGGTTGTCGGCAACGACATGATAGAACTCGGCGGTCGGCTGGTTGAAGATCGTCGACCAGCCCTGGCCACCGGTGAAGCTGACCTCCGCGCCGCCATCATCGCCGAGGATCATGCGCTGATTGTCGTTCGGGTCGATCCAGAGGTCGTGCGTGTCGCCGTGCTGGACGGAGATTTCGCTGAATGACTTGCCGGCGTCGATCGACTTCCAGAAGCTGACGTTCAGGACGTAGACCGTATCGGCGTTCTGCGGATCGGCGATGATGTGGTGGTAGTACCAGGCCCGCGTGCGCAGGTTGCGATCTTCGCTGCCCTTCGTCCAGGTCGTGCCGTAATCGTCGGAGCGGTAGAGCGCGCCCTGCTCGTGTTCGACAATGGCATAAACGCGGCCTGATTGGGCAGGAGAGGCAGAGATGCCGATTTTGCCGTAGATGCCTTCTTTCGGCAGACCTGGCTGGCGTGAGATGTCCTCCCAGGTGTCGCCACCGTCGGTTGATCGCCAGATGCCGGAATCCTCGCCGCCGCTCGACAGGAAATGTGGTCCACGTCCGGCTTCCCAGATCGTCGCGTACAGGATCCGCGGATTATTCGGGTCCATCGAAATGTCGACCGCGCCAGCCTTGTTGCTCTTGAATAGCACCTTGGTCCAGGTCGCGCCGCCGTCGGTGGAGCGAAAGACGCCGCGCTCCTCGTTCGGCCCCCAGACATGACCGAGCGCCGCGACATAGACGACATCAGGATTGCTTGGGTGAATCTGGATCTCACCGATATTCCGTGTTTCGGCGAGGCCCATGTGCTGCCAGGTGCGTCCAGCGTCGGTGGACTTGTAGACGCCGTCGCCACGCGAGACATTGCCACGAATGCTCGTCTCGCCCATGCCGGCATAGATCACATTCGGGTCAGACTGCGAAACTGCCAGCGCACCGACCGACGCGTACTTGAAAAAGCCATCGGAAACGTTGCGCCAGCTCTTGCCGCCATCCTTCGTCTTCCAGACGCCACCACCGGTGGAGCCAAAGTAGAAGACATTGCGGTCGTGCGCATCGCCTGCGACGGCGACGACGCGGCCGCCACGATGTGGACCGATGTTGCGATACTCCAGCGAGCCGTACAGTTTCGGATCGATCGTTGGACTACTCATCTCACTCCCTTGTCGTTGAGGCCCAGTTCCTCGGCTTTGACGGCAATTCTTGTCGAGTCCTCCAGAAAGCGCAAACATCGGGGGCACAAGATCACGGTTGCACACTCGCCATCGAGCGACGACGACGTGATCACCTCGCCTGATTTGCTGCCGCTGCAGTGTCACCTGTCGATAGGTCCCAGCACCTCATCGAGCCAGTCGAACATGCGTTGGTGAAAGAGAACGTGCGCGCCAACATGACAGTGTTGACCGGCTCCCTCTTCGGACGAGAAGCGCAGCAAGGTCTTCGGGCAGGTGAGAGCGTCGTAAAGCTGACGCGGCTGTCCCTCCCAGAAGGGATCATCTTCGGCTTCGCACACGAGTGTCGGACACGCGATACGCTCGGCAATGCCACGGAGGTGGTAGTCGCGACCGGCTGCAATCAGTTCGCCCGGCGAATCGACACCGAAAGCCCACATGCCGTGGGTAAATGCCCAACGCGCCCCGGTACTTGCCTGGATCATGTTCCCGAAATACTCGTCGAAGACATGTGGATCACGCAGGAGCATCGCGGTGGCATCCTCACCAGCATCCGCCGGGAGCATCGCGCGGGCCGACGCGAGATTGTCGTACGCGCCATCCCAGGTGATCAATGCGGCGAGTCGTGGCTCAAATGCCGCCGCACGCGCAGCCAGGAGCCCTCCCAGGCTCCAGCCGAGCAGAGCGATGCGGTCGGAATCGACTGCCGGATGCGTGAGTGCAACGTCCACAACCGGCGTAACGACGCGCTCCCAATCCGGTCGGAACGGCAGGCCAAGCTCCCGAATCTCCCGGCCCTGTCCGGGGCCGGTGAATGTCAGACAGTTGTAACCGCGTTCGAGCGCCGCGGCGGCACCAGCTACATACAACTCCTCCAGCGTTGAATCCAGGCCACCGTGGAATATCAGGGTAGGTCGTGGGCCAGTGGTATCGGCAGGTCGATAGAGATAGCCGGACAGCGTTGTGCCTTCGTACGGGATGTCGATTGCTTCAGCAATACAGGGCAGGAACGGGATGGCCTTCGCAAATGCATCCCGGCTCGCACCCCAGGTCGCAAGAATGCGGGGATCGTCCGGCTGTTCGTGCAAGAAGAACTCGGCGGCGCGGAAGTAGTTCATGGCCCGGAGATAACCGGCCCGCGCACTCACAGCGTGCCCACCGGCCGCCGACGCGTCGGCTTCGGCCAACACGCGCTCGGCAGTGCGCAGCCACTCGCGGTGCCAGCCCTCAACATCTCCTTCGCCGATGCGCAGCGCCGTGGCAAGACATTCGCCGATATCAGCGGCCCTGTAAGGCGCGTGACCTAGCGTCCTCAGCAGCTCGAATGAAAATGTGTCGTCCTCAAACACCAGTTGCATATCAGTGCTCCACCTTCTCAACTAACGCAGTCGTTTAGCGTTAGAGAGTGTACGGGGCACCAAACAGTAACGCAAGAGAGTTGCGTTATACTGACTGGGGATCAAACTCAGGCTGCGTCCCGATCATTCAACGGTCAAGGGCGGTGAGAACATGGCACCTGATGGCCACGATCAGCGAGACACAGATGAACAAACTCCGCTCCGCCAGTCGCGTCCCGGCGGGAGAAGTGCGCGCGTCCGGGCAGCAGTGATCGATGCCACGGTCGCTCTCATGCGCGAGACTGGCGACGCGTTCAGCATTGCGGACATCGCAGCGCGCTCCGGCGTGCACGCGACTTCGATCTACCGTCGCTGGGGCACGCGGGAAGCGCTCATCGTAGACGCCGTCCGATCGCACATCGGCTCAGAGATTCCGATACCCGACACTGGCTCACTGGCCGGGGACCTGAGGGAGTTTCTGGATCGTAGCGTCGCGTTCCTGCAGTCGCCGCTCGGATCGCAGCTCGTTCGCGCGACCGCGACAAGCACGCCACTTGCGACTACTGACAATCGACTGACGTACTGGCCAGAGCGGGTCGGCCGCATCGCCGTGGTCCTCGAACGCGCAATTGAACGGGGCGAGATTGCCGGGGACATAGATATCGAAGTGGCTGTTGAATTGCTCCTCGCACCGCTCTACTTCCGATTGCTGATCACGCGGCAGCCGTTAGACGATTCGTTTGCAGAGCGCCTGTGTGACGTTATCCTCCGATACGCACAGATAGGATCTGCGTCCTCTGCAGGTGCCGAATCAGTCGCATCTCACGAATAACCGCTATGGAGCACCCCCGCCCTGTATCATTCACCATCCTCACATCATGACGTTGGCTGGCTCCATTCGGAGGGCGATGCGATGCATGTCTATCTGGAGACTGAACGGCTGATCCTGCGCAGATTCACAGCGGACGACCTCGAACTGCTGATCGAACTGGACAGCGACCCGGCGGTCATGCGCTACCTCAGCGGTGGGCCGCCGACTCCGCGCGCGGCGATCGAGCAGGAGATCCTGCCGTCCTGGCTGCGCCACTATGAGAACGGGGACGACCTCGGCTTCTGGGCGGCGATCGAGAGAGTGACTGGCGATTTTCTCGGCTGGTTCCACTTCCGGCCGACCGAGGAGGATGGCGTCGTTGAGCTGGGCTACCGCCTGCGGCAGAGCGCCTGGGGCAAGGGCTACGCAACCGAGGGTTCGCTGGCGCTGATCGATCGCGGCTTTCGCGAGTTGAGCGTAGAGCGCGTCGTTGCCAGCACCTACCAGGACAACTTCGGCTCGCGGCGGGTCATGGAGAAAGTCGGGATGACGTTTGTCCGCTCATTTCGGATGACACCCGAGGAGCTTTCCGAAGACGGCATTTACGATCCCGTCGTCTCGGCAGCAGCGTTTCCGGGCGAGGATGTTGAATACGCGCTCGACCGGGCAGACTGGGAGAAGCAGCATTCCAACCAATGAACGACCATAGAGTCGACTCATGTCGGGATGAAAATTCTGTTATCAATCGTCGCAGTCTACGCTTGCAGAACAGAAACTACTTCAAAACAGCGCAGGTTGTGTGCGAGAATGCGGCGTAGACCTCGCATATCCGGGGCCAACTGCTGAAACGGGCGCATGAGCGCGCGTCTCTGCACGCCCGCCCGCATCGCTGCCGAGTGAGTGCCGTAGGCTGACGCGTTCCGCTGGACTGGGATCGCTCCGTCGAAGACACATTGAGAACGCGCAAGGTACCGATACCGGGGCGGGCCAGTACCGATCGGTCTGTTCGTGCCCACAATCCTGCGGAGGTGCCCGTGCTTGCGGACTCAACTAGCCACAATGACCCCCACCTGATCGAAAGCGAAGCTCGCTACCGCGCCGTCATCGAGAACGCCTCAGACATGATTCAGAGCGTCTTGCCAGATGGCCGATTCGAGTTCGTCAATCCGTCGTGGCTGAATAAGCTTGGCTATACCGCTGAGGAAGTTGAAAATCTCATTATCTGGGATGTCATCCATCCCTCTTCATTAGACCATTGCCAAACGATGTTTGGCATCGTGATGGACGGCAATGTCCTCCCCGACGTTGAGCTCGTGTTCAAGACGAAAGCCGGTGATCCTCTACCGGCTAAGGGTAGTGTCACGATTCGCGAGATTAACGGCCAGATCGTCGCAACGCACGCATTCTTTCGCGATATTTCCGAGCTCATCCGCGCGCAGGAGCTCGAGGAGCGCAACCGGGAGCTCGAACGCGAGAGTATGGCGCGCTATCTCGAGAAGATGGCAGCGCTCGGCAAGCTCGCTGCCGGCCTGGCTCACGAGCTGAACAACCCGGCAGCAGCGGTGCGCCGAGCGAGTGCCGGACTGGATGAAGGCATAAGCTCGCGAGACGCGTCGCTCGCGGAGCTGGTGACCAATGGCCTCTCGGCCGACGCCTGGCGGCTGCTGGCCAGCCTCGCGACCGGCCAGCAGCGGACATCAAGCAGCGACGATCACGACGATCCGCTCGTCGTCAGCGCCCGCGAAGAAGAGCTGGAGGACTGGCTCACCAACCAGGGCGTGACTGACTGCTGGGACCTGGCACCAGAGCTTGTCTCAGCTGGAATCACCTGCAGCCAGCTGGAAGCAGTAGCAGCGCAGGTTCCAACCGGAACGCTTGGGCCGGCGCTCAAGTGCGTGTCTTCATCCATCGCGTTGCGCGACGCGGCAAACGTCATCGATCGTGGCACGCAGCGCATATCCGATCTCGTCAGCGCCATCAAAGCGTACTCCTACATGGATCGCGGACTGGAGCAGGTTGCCGATATCCACGAAGGAATCGAGAACACGCTGATCATCCTCGCGCATCGTCTGCGCGATGTCACGATCCGTCGTGAGTTCGATCGCGATCTGCCGCCGGTGCGCACTATGGGCAGCGGCCTGAACCAGGTCTGGACCAACATCCTCGACAACGCCATCGATGCGACCGACGGACACGGTGTTGTCTCCATTCGTACCTATCGCGATGGAGATCGGGCTGCTATCGAGATCGCCGACAACGGCCCAGGCATTCCGCCTGAGCTCCTGACTCGCATTTTCGAGCCGTTCTTTACGACGAAGTCGCAGGGAAACGGCGTCGGCCTCGGGCTCGAGTCGGTCTGGCATATCGTCACCGACGAGCATCACGGCACGATTGAGGTCGAGTCCGAACCGGGCAAGACAGTGTTCCGGGTGCGCTTGCCATTCGAACACACGGCGGAGTAGCCCACGCGTTTTAAACAGCTTGCCATTACGAGCAGGGAGCGGGGAGCGACAATGAAAAAGCCAATTATCCTGACGGTTGACGACGATCGTGAAGTTCTCAGGACAATTGCATCCGATCTGCGCCGCAAATACGGCGCGCGCTTTCGCGTCATCCCTGTGGATTCCGGCGAGCGAGCCCTGTCGCTGCTCCGTGAGGTGAAACTGTCGAACGATCCGGTCGCGCTGATGCTCGTGGATCAGCGCATGCCCGGCATGACCGGCGTCGAGCTGCTAGCGCAAGCCAGCCCGCTCTTCCCGGATGCGCGCCGCGTGCTGCTCACCGCCTACGCCGACACGGAAGTCGCCATTCGGGCGATCAATGAGGTGCAACTGCACCACTATCTGCTGAAGCCGTGGGACCCACCGGAGCAAAACCTCTACCCGGTCATTGACGACGTGCTGGATGACTGGCAAGCGACCTATTTCCCGCCGTTCGACGGTATCCGACTCATCGGACACCGCTGGTCGGCCGCAGCCTACGACACGCGCTCCTACCTGTCTCGCAACCTCATTCCATATCAGTGGCTGGATATCGAGCGCGACGATGAAGCAGCCGCGTTGCTGGAGCATGCCGGCGCAGATAGCAGCATGCTGCCAGTGCTGGTCTTTCCGGATGGCGGCGTTCTGGTTCAGCCGACACCCAGCCAGATCGCCGAGAAGATCGGATCGCAGGTGCGCGCGAACCTGCCCTTCTACGACCTGATCATCGTCGGTGGCGGACCAGCCGGTCTGGCCGCGGCTGTGTATGGTGCGTCCGAAGGGCTCAGGACGCTAGTGATCGAGCGCGAAGCTCCGGGCGGGCAAGCGGGTACCAGCTCGCGGATCGAAAATTACCTGGGGTTCCCATCGGGACTGAGTGGCGCAGACCTGACTCGCCGCGCCGTTGCGCAGGCCCAGCGCCTGGGCGCCGAATTCCTGGCGAGTGAGGTTAAGTCCGTCTGCGCGAACGACAACTACCGCATTGTGGATCTGGCCGACGGATCACAACTGAGCTGCTCGGCGCTGGTCGTTGCTACTGGTGTGCAATACCGGCTGCTGGATGTCCCGGGCGTCGAGCGTCTCACCGGCGCAGGCGTGTACTACGGAGGCGCGCTCTCCGAGGCAGTCAGCCTGCAAGGCGAAGATGTCTACATCGCCGGCGGGGCCAACTCAGCCGGCCAGGCAGCGGTTCACTTCTCCAAGTACGCACGTCAGGTAACGATGGTTGTGCGGGGCAGGGATCTGGCCAGCGGGATGTCGCAATATCTGGTGGATCAGATCGGACAGATCGAGAATATTCGCGTCGCGCTACAGTCTAATGTCATCGAAGCGATTGGCGACGACCACCTCGAAGCACTCCGAATCAAGCACGACGATACTGGCGAGATCGAGACGGTCCCGGCACAGGGGCTGTTCATCTTCATCGGGGCCAAACCATACACCAGCTGGATCGCTGATCTGGTGGCTGTGGACCCACAGGGTTACGTCGCAACCGGAGCGGACATCGAGCGCATGCGCACCGTCCCAACGCCGTGGCCCATCCGCCGCCAGCCGTTCTGGCTGGAGACGAGCGTGCCTGGCATTTTCGTTGCTGGAGACGTTCGGCATCGCTCGATCAAGCGGATCGCGTCAGCGACAGGCGAGGGCGCGATGGCAATCCATTTCGTCCACCAGTATCTCGGCGGAATCTAGTATTCCTGCGCATGAGCTGTCACACTATTGACACATGTTCTGCACATTCTAGCCGTATTTGTCACGCCTCGAATGGTATACTTAACGTAATGAACGCAACGGAGCATTCACCATGAGAGGAAGGTCATTATGGCTGGATATGTCATTGATATTGAACAGAAGACGCTGGACAATCCGTACTTCCGTGAGGTGCTCTATACAGCACCCAACCTTCAGCTCGTTGTCATGACGCTGCAGCCCGGTGAGGACATCGGGTTGGAGACACACGACGAAGGCGACCAGTTCTTCCGCGTTGAGGCGGGCGAAGGCGAAGCCTGGCTTAATGGCGAGCGGTACCCGCTCCACGACGGCTCGATCGTCGTCATCCCAGCCGGCGTCGAACATAACATCTCGAACACCTCGACAAATGAACCGCTCCGTGTCTACACGCTCTACGCTCCGCCGGAACATCCGGACGGCACGCTGCACAAGACAAAGGCGGAGGCTGACGAGTACGCAAAGGCGCACCATCACTAGACACCTGTGATGCATTCGAACGATCGCCACGACGATCTGGTCGTGGCGATCGTTTGCGTTAGGCAGTGAATCAATACCCGCCGTCGATTTGCGCTGTCCGTGGATGTCACGACTTTGCCACGGACCGACTCCAGCCGGTGATGCCGGTGTAACAGCAAGTGGCCTAGCCTGCGAGCAGCGGGTCAGCGAACGGTGACGACTGCGGCACTGCGCCGACGCCGATGCGAATCAGGAGGTCACCAATGCGCGTCCTCGTTGCATACGCCAGCAAGCACGGAGCAACCGCCGGGATCGCCGAGCGAATCGGCATGGAGTTGCGCTGCTCGGGGCTGGACGTTGATGTTCTACCGATCGACAGTGTTCGGAACGTCGCCAACTACGATGCTTACGTCCTTGGTAGCGCGGTGTACATCGGCTCGTGGATGAAGGACGCCATGCTGTTCGTCCACCAGTACGCCGATACCTTCGTCATGCGCCCCACCTGGCTGTTCAGTAGCGGCCCCCTCGGGGACGAACCAGCTGACGGCCAGGACAATGATCAGCATGAGGCGATCAAGCCGAAGCAGGTCACCGAGCTGGAAGAAATCCTGAGGCCACGCGAGCATCGCATCTTCTTCGGCGCGCTCGATCGATCCGACTTCGGCCTCCGCGAGCGTGTCATCGCCGCGATGCCCGGCAGCGACAAGCTCCTGCCCGAAGGCGACTTCCGCAACTGGCCGGAGATCGAAGGCTGGGCACAGGCCATAGCAGCAGACCTCGAGGCTGTACTCACAACGTAAGCCTGTCGTCCGCCTCGGGGGCACGTATGTCGCGTCTTGCGTGCGTGTGAAAGTCTCAGAATAGCCGCGCCGCTCGGCAATGACACAGACGAGCGGCGCGATGGTTCTCATGCGTCCGGGATCAGCGGCCGGCTGCTGCTGCAGTCTCCAGACGAAGCGTCTCCAGCGCAGCGCTCCAGCGCACGAGCGAGTCGAGCATCGTCGTGGCAGCGTCTTCAGTGACCTTGTTGGGGTCGAACTCGCCGTCCTGCACGAATTGCGAGACGAACGGGAGATTGACCATCTCAGCCAATGGCACCATCTTCAGCACGGAGACGATCTGCTTGAGGATCGCTGCCGAGCGCGTGCCTCCCGAGACACCACCATAGCTCACGAAGCCGACCGGCTTATAGGCCCATTCGGCATTGAGGTAGTCGATGGCGTTGATCAGCGGTGCCGGCGGCGCATGATTGTACTCAGGCGTGACAAATACGAAGGCGTCGGACGCGTCGACGCGGGCGCTCCAGTCCTTCGTGTGCTTCTTGGTGTACTGGCGAAGCCGTGGATGCGCAGGCTCGTCCAGCATCGGCAAGTTCATTTCGGCGAGATCTGCAACTTCAACGTCAAATCCGCCATGCGCTTCCGCCCTGGCCGTGAACCATTCCGCGATCGGCAACCCGATGCGTCCCGGCCGCGTACTGCCGATGACGATGAGCAGCCGCGGCCGACTCCCACCGATGGAGCGTCCGTTATCGGTCATTCGTTGTGTCCTCCCAGTTTCCCAGATAGCCGATCCCCTTCGGTCGTACCGGCTAGACATGATGACGCTATTCGCGTGCCATCTATTCCCAGGACGTGTCTTCGGAACTGCCGTGAAGAGTTGTTGAATGGCTCTTTACGACAAACCGATATGCCAGCTTCATAGAACAGAGTCGGGGCGTGCGAGAGAGTTAGCGTGAAGTTAATCTGCAAATGGGCGGCCTTCGCGGAGTGCCAAGATCAACCATCGATCGCCCCTGGACGCCACTGCGCGCCGTAGCCATTTGCGGTCACGATCCACTGCGACGTACCTGCCACGTCGGTGAGCACGATAAGTGGCGGGTCGATATACCACCAGCCTTCGCTCGATAGCGTGAACGTCAGGTACTCACCATCTGGTGACCATGCGGGCTCGCTCCCGAATCGCGTTATCTGCGTGCGTTCCAGCGTAACCGGGTCAATGAGGTGAATCCCTCTAGTTCCGGTTGTCGGAGCCTCTCCGCTGTAGACGATGCTCGGAGTCATTGCGACGGCGACCGATAAGCCATCGGGCGACCACACGCCTGGATCAGGATAGGTTGCGTTATCGCCAGTTAACTCGACCATTGAGTCCTCACCGGTCGCTACGTCAACGACGTATATCGAGCCTCCCATCACCTCGCGACCAGCCGTTTGAGGTCGGTAGAACAGGATCTGCGATCCGTCAGGCGACCACTGCGGCGCGGCATAAGCACGGTCCTGCGGTATCACTTCAGTAAGATCGCTGCCGTCGACATTGACCGTATAGATGCCAGCGACCCAGGTTAGAAATACGGTGCGGCCCTCATTGGCGAAGGCGATTTGCGTACCATCAGGGGACCAATCGGGCGCAAATGACGCGCTGATCGGCGCATGCCCAAATTGTTGCTCCTGCGGCGGTACGTCGGTCAACTGCCGCTCATTCTGGCCATCAGCACCTACAACGAATATCTGCGAGTTTCTCTCTGAGATTGGACGCGAGAAGGCGAGCTGCGTACCATCTGGCGACCAGGTGAAGTCGCCTGCGGTAGCAACAACCATCCGCAGGTCGCTGCCATCGGCGTTCATTACATAGAGGTCTGATGTTCGCCCACCCGTAAACGCTATCTGGCTACCGTCAGGCGACCAGATAGCACCACGAACAGTTGGTTCAAAATCACAGGTCAGGCAGATCTCTTCCGACCAGTCAACATTCATCAGATAGATATCGGTGTAATGCGTATCGGTCGCCATATTGTGACCGTTTCGCAGGAACATGATCTGGCCGTCAACTGGTGCCGGACCCTTGTGTGCCCACTGGTGATAGTGCTGCCCGACGTTGCCGGCTTCGACTTTCCAACCTTCCGGATTCCCGGGCGTATACGTCAGGCAACGACGCTCGAAGCACTGAATCAGGACGAGCTGCTCGGTGCCTCCAACGACGACGTCCGACCAGTAGGGCTCGATGACTGGCCGGCCAGTTGCATAGAACGGATCGATGAAGAGACGGTCAACCGTGTACTCGCCACCAACGTTCACGAGCCCTTCCGAGTTCATGAATTCCCAGAATGGTGCGGCGATGTTGTGGCTCGTGACAGTGTCATAGAACGCGGTCGCAACGTTCTCCGACGCCAACCGGATGTCGCTCGTGACAAGCCCGGATCTGTCGATCCGTTCGATGATGATGCCTTCGCCGCGATCTGCCGGCTTCTGCTGATACTCGCTCAGATCGGCTAGCGGTCGGAAGGTTGCGTAGGTCGGGCCGTTGGCGAAGCCCTGGTCCCCGGCGACGTTGATCTCTGCCGGAATGCGCTGGTAGAAGCGGTCATCACCAGCCTGTTGTCGTCCGGTAATCATCTCAACAACGAGCAGGCCGTTGGTCACATACCAGAGACCATCGTCCGGCGCGTCGGGATGCGTAATCTCCATCCGGCTCTTGTCGAAGTAGCGGACGTCACGCATCCCCTGTGGAGATTCAACGTAGCTCTCGCGCATGTTCTCAGAGACTGCATCGCCCCAGATCCAGGTTCGCGCTACTTCGCCGGAGGCGACCGGCTCATCGGTCCTCATCCAGGTCCGAGTGAACGCATCAGCAGGCGCAGCCTCGGTCGCACGGAGTGCGCCCAGGTTCGGGATGCCCAGAACAACGAATACGACGACCAGCAGCCGCAGTCGCAGTCCCATTCCATCTCGCTTTCTCAGCTCACACAGGATATGTGTCTGCTTCTACACAGAGTTTGCATGACCATAGCATGAAGCAGGAGATCGTGCGCTGTGGCGTAAGCGACTGGCCAGAATTTTGCTTTCGTACGACGCTAGGGAGAGCGGGGAGGCGCTTCCGATTGAAGCGCCTCGTCTCACGCAAACGAGCAGTTCAGGCCGAGCGGACGTGCCCTTATTGCTCCAGGTGCCCGGGTCCCCAGCCGCGCGCGGACAGCACTTCCCAGCCGAGCCGGCGCAGCAGGACATCGTAGGGCGCTGGGTTGTCCGGGTGATACTCGAAGACGGCACGCTCAAAGTACTGCGTCAGGACCGTATCGCCGTCGGCATTGGTTTCCATCATCGGCTCGGAGAGTGGATAGCCGAAGAGTGCCAGGGACTCGCGGAAGCTCACGCCGGGATCGCCTAAGTCCAGCCCGTGGCTCGACCAGTACGCCCAGAAGCGTTCCTCGATGGCGTGCCGGGTGACATCCATATAGTGCGGCGCAGACGAATCAGCCGTCGGCAGCGTCGTCCAGTCACGTCCCTGGCGCGTCAGCAGCTCGGCACCAAGTCGTCCAAGCAGGACGTGATACGGCGGCGCGTTCTCGGGATGCCACTCGAAGCGCTGGCGCTCAGTGATCTGGACGGCGTAGTCCATGCCGATGTCGGCGTTGCGCTCGTGGAACTCCTCTGTCAGCGGATAGCCAAAGATCGGCAATGCGCCGTTGCTCTGCCAGTAGTCGCGGAAGCCCGCAGCCAGATAGTGGCCGGTTTCGGGGAAGTACGTCCAGTTCGGATTGGAATCGTCAGGGACTGCTCTCGGGCTGCTGGGCAAGTGAGCCGCAAAATCCGACGCGTGAATCTCGCTCGTGACTGGCTCGTAGTCGGCCGGCCACTCGAATGGCAGCAGGCGCGTCCACGCCAGCGAGCCACCCGACAGTGCCACGAGATCGAAACGCTCGGCGAGGTCATTGCGCTCGTCGGGGAAAACTGCGGTGAACGTCGCGTCCGTTTGCAGATCATACGTCTTGATGGTCGTGCCAGCGCTCCAGGCGATGTAGCGTCCATCAAAGCCGAACTGACTGGCATCGATCGTCAGATGCTTCGACGCACCCGACGACAGCGTCAGGATGGTCAGCCAATCCGCGTCGCGATAGACGAGGGTATCGTTCTGCAGGTCGAAAGCAATGCGCTCGCCACTTTCGGCGATCGTCACCGGCTCGTCGCCCAGCGTTCGCAATTGCCAGCGTTCCGTCGCTTGATCACGCTCCTGCCAGACGACACGCCCGTTGGCTATGCTGAGATCGGAGATCTGCACTGTCCCTGCTTCATGTGTGAAGAGCGTCGTTGGCGTTGCGTTGGGATTTGCGCTGTCCTGCATCATGATGACGTTACGCTCGCTGGCGCTCTCGTCGGCAGGCAAACGCTCGGCCCAGTAGACGATACCGTCTGAAACGGCAACCGGGCCGGCACCGGCCGACAGCTGCCATTGCTCGCCAGTTCGCAGATCCTTGGCGAAGACGCCTTGCGGGCCAGTCGGGTAGTAGCGATTCCACGATGACGCGACCGCCAGCAGACCATCGTTGACCTCGACATCCACGATAAACGGCTTCCAGGCCGCGCCACCACCATCGAAGTCATCCCAACCAAGATCGATCGTGATCGGCGCGCCAGTAACGAGATCGACGCCCTCGACTCTGGATGACATCGACGCGGGCGAACCTTGCGAGTGGTAGAGGATCCAGGCGAGATGGCGCCCATCCGTTGCCAGCTTCGTGACGGAGTTCATGATCGTCACGCTGGACACCAGCGTCGAATCGCCCTGGGCTACCGCGCCGCTAGGACCCATCGAAAGCACAGAGCTGACAACCAGCAACAGGACTGCGATATGAATCATTCGCCGCGGCATGGTGTCCCTCCCGGCAGGGATCTGACTATCGAACGAACACGATCGATCGCGGTGATATGCGCAAGCGCTGCCATTCGATGCCGAACGCCCGCGCGTTCAGTATCTGCCGCTGCATGCCCTGCGACAATCTCGGCAACACAACAATCTCGACCATGTCGTTACAGTAACGTAGCAGCCAAATGCGCACATGCGGAAGAACTGAATCACCTCTCTGCATCGCATCGCGACGTATTCCTGCACCATCGCTCAGCCTATACTCGCCGAAACGAACTGAAGAACGTACGAGAGGGAAATGCATGGATCGCAATCTGCTCGACGGACTGGAGTGGCGCAGCATCGGGCCGACGCGCGGTGGGCGCGTGGTCGCGGTGGCAGGCCATCCAACGAAGCCGGCAACGTTCTATTTCGGCTCGACCGGTGGCGGTGTCTGGAAGTCAGACGACGGCGGCCAATACTGGAAGAACATCTCTGACGGCTACTTCAAGCGCGCTTCGGTCGGCGCGATTGCCGTTTCGGAATCTGACCCCAATGTCATCTACGTCGGGATGGGCGAGTCGACGATTCGCGGCAACGTCTCGCACGGCGACGGCGTCTACAAGTCGACTGACGGCGGCGCGACCTGGCAGCACTGCGGGCTGGAGGCGACGCGCAATATCGGCAAGGTCCGCGTTCACCCGACGAATCCCGATCTGGTCTACGTGGCCGCCTTTGGTCATGCCCACGGACCCAACCCGGAACGCGGTCTGTATCGCTCGAAGGATGGCGGCAAGACGTGGGACAACGTCCTGTTCGTCTCCGACCGCGCCGGCGTGAACGACATTTCCCTCGACCCATCCAACCCACGCATCATCTTTGCCGGGTCATGGGAGGCCGAGCGTGGTCCGCACTACATGTCATCCGGCGGCCCTGGATCGCGACTGCATCGCTCGATCGACGGTGGCGACTCCTGGGAGGACCTGTCGGATCGTCCGGGCATGCCGTCCGGCATCAAGGGCAAGATCGGCGTTTCCGTCTCGCCACAGGCTGGGCGCATCTACGCGATGGTCGAGCATGAGGAAGGTGGCGTCTTCCGCTCTGACGACAACGGCGAAACCTGGGAGCGCGTCAGCGACGACCGCAATCTGCGCCAGCGCGCCTGGTACTACTCCCATGTCGTTGCCGATCCGGGTGACCCGGATACGGTCTGGGTGCTGAACGTCGAAATGTGGCGCTCGGTCGATGCCGGCAAGACATTCCAGACAGTGCCCGCGCCGCACGGCGACAACCACGACCTGTGGATCGACCCACACAACACGGACCGGATGATTCTGGGCAACGACGGTGGCGGGACGGTCAGCTTCAACAATGGCGTCTCGTGGTCGACGCTCTATAACCAGCCGACCGGCGAGTTCTATCACACGATTACCGACTCTCGATCACCCTACCGGATCTACGGCGCGCAGCAGGACAACACGACGATGTCGCTGCCGAGTCGATCGAACTACGACGCGATCACCATCCTCGACTGGTACGAGATCGGTGGTGGCGAGTCAGGTTACATCGCGATTCGGCCCGACGATCCGGACGTCGTCTACGCCGGATCGATGCAAGGCTTCCTCACCCGCTACGATCACGGACGCGGCCAGCTGCGCAACATCAGCGTCTGGCCAGAGAACTTCATGGGCAACGCCGCGGCAGACATGACCTATCGCTTCAACTGGACCTCGCCCACAGTCCTCTCGGTCCACAACCCGAACATCCTGATGACTGGCGCGAACGTTATTTTCCGCTCGGACAATGAGGGCCAGTCCTGGGATGTCATTTCCGATGATCTGACCCGTGGAGACCCCGAGACGCTCGGCCCCTCCGGCGGCCCGATCACCAAGGACAACACCGGCGCTGAGGTCTACGGGACCGTCTTCACCATCGCTGAGTCGCCAGTCACCGAAGGGGTGATCTGGTCCGGCTCGGACGACGGCCTCGTCTATGTCACCCGCGACAACGCGAAGACGTGGGAGGCTGCCCAGCCGGAGGGTCTGCCGGACTGGTCGCTGTGCTCGCTGATCGACGCGAGCCCACACGACGACCAGACCGCCTGGCTGGCCGCGACGCGCTACAAGCTGGACGACTTCGCTCCGTACCTGTTCCGCACGACGGACGGCGGCAAGACCTGGACGAAGATCACCAACGGCATTCCGCTGGATGACTTCACCCGCGTCGTCCGCGAGGACCCGAAGCGACGCAACATGCTGTATGCCGGAACAGAGACGGGCATCTACGTGTCGTGGGACGCCGGTGATTCGTGGCATCGGCTAGGAGGCAACTTCCCGGTTGTCCCGGTCCACGACCTCATCATTCAAGGCGACGAACTGGTCGTGGGCACCCACGGGCGCTCCTTCTGGATCCTCGACGATCTTGAAGTGCTGCGCCAGATGGGCGACCATCCGACCGGCGCACACCTGTTCGCGCCGCGCGACTCGGTTCGCTGGGGCCAGCTCAAGGGCTTCGGCCACGCGCCGGTGCCGGGCCGCAACTACGCGTTCGTCGGTGGCCTGATTCCCGCCTACGAGGTGGAGAAGACGCCGGAAGGCGGCACGAAGGCGACCTTCATCGACGCCGGCAACAACCCGCCGTTCGGCGTGATCGTCCACTACGCGCTGGCTGAAGAGCCGAAGTCGCCGATCAAGCTCGAAATCCTCGATAGCGATGGTGCGCTCATCCGCGAGTTCGCCAGCAAGCCAGAGCCAGCAGAGGACGGCAGTGAGCCAGAGAGCGACGGCCAGCCGAAGCTGCCGGCCGCCGTCGGCCTGAACCGCTTCGTCTGGGATCTGCACTACGCCGATGCTGAGAAGATCACCAGCAAGGGCGGCGATCAGCCAGGCGTCAGCGGCCCGATCGCCGCACCGGGCAGCTATCAGGCGCGGCTGACCGTCGGCGACGAATCGTTCACCCAGCCGTTCACCGTGGTGACCGACCCGCGCCTGGCGACGACAGCCGAGGACTACACCGCGCAGACCGCACTGGGCCTGAAGGTTCGCGACAAGCACAGCGAGCTGAACCGCGCAGTCAACCGCATCCGCGCCCTGCGCGAGCAGGCGAACGGCTGGGTCACGCGCTCGAAGGACTCGTCGGCAGCGGAAGCGATCGAAACAGGCGCGAAGGCGCTGGTCGAGAAGCTGGATGCGATCGAGGGCGAGCTCCTGCAGGTCAAGGCGCAGTCGAGCCAGGACACGCTGAACTACCCAGTGAAGCTGAACACCAAGCTCGCGACGCTCGGCCATGCGCTGGAGACGTCAGACACCGCGCCAACTGACCAGATGATCGAGCTCTACGACAACCTCGCCGAGCGTATCGACGAACAACTCACGGCGCTCAATCAGGTGCTGGCCGAGGACGTTCCGGCGTTCAACGCCGTCATTGGGCAGGCAAAGATCCCAGCGGTCGCCACGGCCTGACACCCCGAGTCGCTTCTTCCCGACGCCCGGCAAGGTTGAGTCTTGCCGGGCGTCTCGCGTTCTGTCATTGCGACGCCCGCGCCACAGGCACCCGCGAACGCTGTCCCAAAGCCGGTCTATCGGATCGACATCCTGGGACGAATTCCCCTGTCGGTGAAATCGGGACACGCGCCCGACTGCGATTGGGACACTGTCCGTTGAGTTCGGGACACCTCAGATCCTATTGTCGTCACAGGCGCCTGGTTGATGACGAATGCACACCTGAGGGAGAACGTCGGTATGAAACGTGTCCTGTCAATCCCGGCCATCGTGCTGATAGCGAGCCTTGTCGTCGTTACCGTGTTCGCAGGCTGCGGTAAGCAAAGCGACGATACCGTCACGCAGACGTTCGAGCTGAAGCTTGACGGCGAAGTGGACCAACCAGATGACCGGTTGTTTGTCGTGACCTACTTCTACTCCTCCGAGCTGGAACCGGCCGAGCTCGCCGACGCGTTGACGAAGCTGTACACGGGTAACCCGCCGGGCGAGCCACCCGAAAGCCTGGTGCAGAAAATCGGTGGATTCTGCGGCCCTGACGGCTGGGCGGATCAGGTTGGTGAAGCGCTCGGGATGGAGGTCACGAAGGATGATGCCGGGGAGTGCCGCGGAGACACGACGTACTCCGTGAAGCTGGAGGTACCGCGCGGGACGGCCATCCACTACTCGCTCGATACAGCGCTCCTGAGCAATCTCGACGATTCGGAAACCTTCGGTGGCAACACCGTCGGTGACCCGATGGATCTTCCTACCGCAGAAGACTTCGACGTGCTCGAAAAGGATGAGCGCAGTGAGGTCACCTACACCTTCAAAACGGGCGGACAATAAGCATTGTGTGCGCGGGGCGCTGCCAGAAGCAGCGCCCCTTCAACATATAATCACCACCACTTTTGCAGCAGGACAGTTCCAGGAGGGCGATGGGATGGGCGCCGAGACAGGGAAAGCAGCGACGCCGAGCATTCCTCCCACTACTGCGCTAAGCCATCCAGCAGCCCGATCGCTGCCAGTCGGCCTGATCGCCTGGTTCGTGCTTCTGGTAGCCATTCTCGGGCTTGATATGGTGGGGATTCCCGCCGCCTACACGCAATACGCATCCGTTTGTATGCAGGCTGCTGAGGAGTGTCGGCAGGACGGACTACTCACGGCTGGGGATGTACGCACATTGCGCGATGTCGGCCTCACGCCGGAGGTCTACGCAGCCTACAGCGGCGTCATCCTTCCATTCATCATCACGCTCGGATTCGCCGCGGTGTCTGCCGTCATTATCAGGAAACGAGCCGACGAGCCGGTCGCGCTATTCACCGCCGTCATGCTCCTCGCGTTCGGCGGAGCGTCGGTCACCGGGACGATGCACGATCTGGCCGAGATGCAGACCGGATTGCGCCTCCCTGTGAATATGTTCGACTACGTCGGTCAGGTCGCCTTCGGGATCTTCTTCTATATCTTCCCTGACGGTCGCTTCGTTCCACGCTGGACGCGCTGGCTCGCGGTGGTGGCCGGAATACTGTTCGCGATCAACGTCTTCGCCCCCGGAGGAAGTCTGGACCTCTTTCGCGGGCCGTTCTTTCTCGTCTTCATCGCTAGCCTGATCTTTTCCCAGGCTTATCGGTTTCGGCGCCTCTCTACCCCGATCCAGCGCCAGCAAACCAAGTGGGTGCTCTTTGGTTCGGCAATCGCGCTCGCCGGGTTCTCCGTGCTCTTTGCACTCGTCCTGCTCATTCCCGCGCTCTATGCCAACCAGCTCGGCGCGCTGGCCATCCGCTCGTTGATCAACGGGTTCATTCTGCTCATCCCACTCAGCATCGGGATCGCAATACTGCGCTACCGGCTGTGGGACATCGACATCGTCATGAACCGCGCATTGGTGTACCTCTCGCTCACATCAATGGTTGTTGTGCTGTACATGCTTGTGGTCGGTGGGCTCGGCGCTCTTCTGAACGGACGCGGCAATCTGCTGCTGTCGATCGGAGCGACAGGGCTCGTCGCCGTTCTGTTCGCGCCGCTTCGCACGCGGGTGCAGCAAGGGGTCAACCGCTTGATGTATGGAGAGCGCGACGAGCCATATGTCGTGATCAGCCGACTCGGGCAGCAGCTTGAGACGACGCTGTCACCGGAGAACGTCCTCCCAACAATTCTGCGAACGGTCCAGGAGGCACTGAGGCTGTCGTCTGTAGCGATCCAGATTCACGAGGCGGATGAACCCGCCGTAATAGCTTCGATCGGTCAGCTAACTGCTGATATGACGCGACTTCCGCTCATTTATCAGGGCGAGCGCATTGGTGACCTCCTCCTCGGCGGTCGTCCCGGTGAGGACAACCTCAGCGAGAAAGACCGCCGTTTGCTCGCCGTCGTGGCTCAGCAAATCGGTGTCGCACTGCATGCCGCCCTCTTGCGCGATACGTCCGCCCGTCTCGCCGCCGACCTGCAGCGCTCACGCGAACGCCTGATCACTGCACGAGAGGAGGAGCGTCGCCGCCTGCGGCGCGACCTGCACGACGGCCTGGGGCCACAACTCGCCAGCCTGATGATGAAGGCCGAAGCGGCACGGGACCTGATCTCCACTGACACGACCCTCGCGACAGGCTTGATGGACCAGATCATCGAGCAGACACGGGAATCCGTCACCGATATCCGTCATCTCGTATACGCATTACGACCGCCAGCGCTCGATGATCTCGGCCTGGCGGGCGCGCTGCGAGCGCACGCGGCCCAGTATATGCATGGAGCAATACAGGTTTCGCTTCGTGTTGAGGAGCCCTTGCCGACGCTGGCTGCGGCGGTCGAAGTCGCCGTCTACAGGATAGTCCAGGAGGCGCTGGCAAACGTCGCGCGGCACGCGGAGGCGCGGACATGCGAGATTGTCATCACGTTTGCCAGCGGCACACTCGATCTCCAGATTGTTGACGATGGCCGTGGCATTCCCGATGAGCATCGCGCAGGTGTCGGTCTGGCATCGATGCGCGAGCGAGCAGCCGAGCTGGGTGGATCATTAACCATCGATCGACGCCCGGAGGGCGGGACGCGTGTCCATGCCCGCCTCCCGGCCGCGAGCGGTACATCGGAGGAATGAACGTGGAGTCTCTGCGTATCCTGATCGCCGACGACCACCGCCACTTTCGGGATGGACTTCGCGCGCTGCTCCGTTCGGCGAGCGGAGTCGAGGTGATCGGCGAAGCCGGAAGTGGCGATGAGGTTGTCCAACTCGCGAACAGATTGCAGCCCGACATCATTATGATGGATCTCCAGATGCCCGGCACCAACGGCATCGAAGCGACACGTCGGATTTTGCATACCAGCCCGCACATCAGCATCCTGGTCATCTCGATGTTCGAGGACGACGATTCCGTTTTCGCTGCTCTGCAGGCTGGAGCACGAGGCTATCTGCTCAAGGGCGCACTCAAGGCGGAGATTCTCCGCGCAATCCACGCGGTCGCTAACGGCGAGGCGATCTTCGGCCCTGCTATCGCGCGGCGAGTGATGACGTACTTCGCGACCCCGCGGGTCGTGCCGCCGCAGGCGTTCCCGGAGCTAACCGACCGCGAACGTGAGATCCTTGACCTCGTGGCCCAACATCTGACGAACCCGGAGATCGCAGCGCGGCTCAGTCTCAGCCCGAAAACTGTTCGTAATCACGTCTCGAACATCTTCAACAAGCTTCAAGTGGCAGATCGCGCGGAAGCGATCATACGCGCGCGCGAACCGCCGAGTGGGGCACGGTAGGCAGGTCACGCGTCGTCACCGAAACTGGCAACCGGCGCTGCCCGTTGCCGGAACCCGATATTCAGCGATCCGACACTTACCGGCCGCGCGTACGCCGGCTGGCCGTAGACCCGGACGTTTCGGGGAAGGGGGAATCGCGTTGACCCGTCGATAACCGGCGACGTTGCCAGTGTTGACGCGTCCGGCCGCGGTTTCACACGTCGTCGATTTCGCCATCGCCATGCGTCTGAGACCCGAAAACGTGGCCGAAATACCGACTGGCCCGCAATTCGTGGCATGCCGATTGCCTCTAGAGTCGTGCCGTCGGCAATTCGGCCGATCCTGGCGGACGACATGAGAGGGATAGTTCCGTATGTATATCGGTGGCGGTCTTCTGGTTCTGATTATCATCATCATTCTGCTGATCATCCTGTTCTAAACTCACGAACAATACCGGATCTGCCGGGGCGTGGAACACGCAGCCCGGCTACCGGTGCGTCCGGCTTCTGGATATCTTTTCCGTACGGACAAAATCTCAATCCCCCTGACGTGCGCCTCGGATAAGCCACAGTTTGCACCTGTTCTCGATCGACTTTGATATATTTCCGGGGGGGTAACATAGCCTCAAGCAGAGACACAGATCATGCTTGGTGCTCTGCACCATGGCTGTGCCACGATACTCACTTATTCCTCGCGCGCAGCCAGAGGAAAGGGCTGCGCAGTGGAAACTACCGACCAACCACAACGGCGACGATGGCTCCTCATCGCGATTGTGGCCATCTGCCTGGTGCTCGCCGCATGGATAGTCGTGCAGTGGCGCGGCAAGGACTCAGACGATCAAACCACAGCGACGGACAGCCTCATCGTGCGCGAATCCGGCGGCGTGACGATCACGATCGACGGCGTAGATACCACACAGATACAGACCGAACTGACGTTCACGATGACGTTGCCGGAGGAAGCAATCGAGTCACACGTGCCGGACGTGCTGGGGCCAATCTTCCCTGGCAACCAGCTCAAGCTTGATGGCATCGAACCACAGGCCACTGGGCTGAACATACGGATGAAGCCACACCAGGCTGGCGAGTCCTCACTTACCATAACGCTCATCCTTGGCCCCGTCATCGATCCGGCACACGGTGCGACCGTGACGTTCGCCAATCTGCCGTTCGCGCTGGACGAGGGCGGCCCAGTCGTCGTTGATGGCCCTTGGGAGTTCCCACTGCAACCTGAGTTGTTCACTGACCTGGAGTCGACGACAAGCGTTGATATCGGCAAGAGTACGAGCAGCGACGGACTCACCATCACTGTCGACCGCATCACCAATAGTGATGACGGACTGTTCGTGGACTTCACGATTGCCAGTGATCGCACTGGTGTAACGGACCGAGCCACGAATAAGGTTCGGTTGATGTTCGAGGATGGCTCGACAATTGTTGCAACTCAGACCGAACAACTCGATGGAGACGGCGGGTCGATCCAACCAAACGCGTCGAGCACGTTCGTCGCAACGTTCCCACCGCTGAAGGAATCCGGTTTGCCAGCGACAATCACGTTCGGCCCATTCACAAGCGGTGTCCCGGAAACGGCATCGATCGTTATCAACGATCCGTTCGGCGATTGGTCGTCCGAGCCGTTGATATTGCATGGTGAGCGGCTTGAAGTGAAGAAGGTCACGGTTGACGAGGTGGCTGGCGATTTGACCGCAGCCGTTGGAAATACCGAACCAGCTGAGGAAGCAACCCGAATGTTCGGTTCGCCAATGGGTCAACTGATGAAAGCCACTGACGCAGACGGCAATGTCTTTATGCCGGTGATGGGTGCGACCGGTTTGCACAAGAGCGAAGATGGAACATTGAGCGCCGGGGAGCACGGCGCGACATTTGCTGGCATTGACCCCACGACACCGATGCTGACGCTCAGCTCGCCACAGACCGGCGAGTTTCTCAGTGGCCCGTGGGAGATTGACGTGCAGCTGCCGTAATGATTGGCCACGCTGGCAATGGCGACCAGGGTTTTAGTGGATGGTCAACGCCCAACTGTCCGATCGGTAGCCTCTCTTTTGCCCTGTCATCTCGAACCGCGTTGAGAGATCTCCGGCCCGTCCGATGCAGTCCAACGCAGGGGAGATTTCTCGCGTGCGCGCTCGAAATGACAGAAGGCGGGGGTGACTGCCGATCAGATCGTCTGATGTTGACAACTGGCTTGCGCGGTCGACATAGTCATGAAACGGGTGTATTCGCTATATTCTGCAAGCATCGCTTCGCGACAAATTCGCGCATGGTTCAGTCAAGACTACTTCCTGCTTGATTACTCAACGCCTCCTTATGCGCTACGTGCCCGCTAACCTACACTTGTTGAACACGACACATAACGTGCGGCGTGGCTGCCCGGCCTGCGGGTCCACTTTCGGCGTCCGCGTTCCGGCCAGCGGCTCTCCGTTCGTGCAGGGAGGCGCGCATGATCCCGGGTCCGTTCGAATATCACGCTCCAACCAGTCTCGATGAGGCCATCGGGCTGTTGGGGCAGTATGGCGACGATGCCAAAGTTCTCGCCGGTGGGCAGAGCCTGATCCCGGCGATGAAGCTGCGACTCGCCCAGCCCGGTCATCTCATCGACATCAGTCGCATGCCTGACTTAGCCGGACTGACAAACAGCTTCGATGGCTTACGCATCGGGGCGCTCACGCGTGAGACCGCGCTAGAGACATCCGCCGACGTGCGTGAGCGCTACGCAATGCTCCACGACGCTGCTGGCGTCATCGCCGATCCGCTGGTCCGCAATCTGGCGACGGTCGGCGGCAACATCGCTCACGCCGATCCGGCGAACGACCATCCGGCCGTCATGCTCGCCTACCGCGCCGAGGTGGAAGCACAGGGACCAAACGGCAGCCGAACGATCCCGATTGACGACTTCTTCCTCGGCGCGTTCGAGACGGCGCTCGCTCCCGACGAGATCCTCACTGCCATCCGGATCCCGGCCCCGCCTGCGCAAAGCGGGGGCGCCTACGTCAAGTTCGAGCGCAAGGTCGGCGACTACGCGATCGCCGCTGCTGCCGTCCAACTGGCACTCGACGCCGACGGCACGATCGCCTCGGCCGGGTTGGCGCTCACGAATGCCGGCTACACGCCGATCCGTTCGAGCCGGGCTGAGGAGGCACTGGTCGGTCAGGCGGCGAGCGACGAGGCATTTAAGCGCGCGGCAGACCTCGCTGCCGAGGACGCCGATCCAACCGACGACCTGCGCGGTGACGCCGACTACAAGCGGGCAATGGCTCGCACGATGACTCTTCGCGCCCTGCGTATCGCTGCCCAGCGTGCCAGCGGCCAAGCCGGCCTGAACGGAGTGAATGGATGAGCAAGCACACGATCAGCGTCACCGTGAACGGTGAGTCGCATACGGCCGAGGTCGAATCCCGGCTGCTGCTGGTCCACTTCCTCCGCGAGACACTCGGCATGACCGGCACCCACATTGGCTGCGATACGACCAGCTGCGGCGCTTGCACGATTCAGCTCAACGGCACGCCAGTGAAGTCCTGCACCGTATTCGCCGTCCAGGCCGACGGCGCTGAGATCCTCACCGTCGAAGGGCTCGACAAGGACGGGCTGCACCCGTTGCAGGAGGGCTTCTGGCAGGAGCACGGCCTGCAGTGCGGCTTCTGCACGCCGGGCATGCTAATGACCAGCGAGGCGCTATTGCGCAACAACCCTGATCCGTCCGAGCAGGAAATTCGCGTCGCAATTTCCGGCAACCTGTGCCGCTGCACCGGCTACGTCAACATCATCAAGTCAATCCAGTACGCCGCCGACAAGATGAAGACTCCCGTCGAAGCCGACTAGCATCCGCAGGCGCGTCATGTACCGGACAGGGTCACCGAAGGAGCAGACAGTATGAGCGCACCAAAGGCGCCCGAAATTCAGGGCCTCGGCAAGTCGGTCAAGCGCAAGGAGGACCCGCGCTTTATCCGCGGTCGGGGCAACTACGTCGACGACATCAAGTTGCCCGGCATGCTCTACCTCGACATCGTCCGCTCGCCGTACGCCCACGCGAAGATCCTCAATATCGACGCGTCGGCCGCGCTGGCGATGGACGGCGTGCTGGCGGTCGTCACCGGCAAGGACCTCGAAGCCGCCGGTCTGGCCTGGATGCCGACGCTAATGAGCGATCAGCAGATGGTTCTGCCGATCGACCGCGTCGTCTACTACGGCCAGGAGGTCGCGGCCGTCATCGCCACCGACCGCTACATCGCCGCCGATGCCGTGCTGGCTGTAGACGTGGACTACGAAGAGCTTGAGCCAGTCATGGATCCGTTCAAGGCGCTCGAGCCGGACTCGCCCCTCGTCCGCACTGACCGCGAGGACAAGACGAACCACATCTGGACCTGGAACGCCGGCAACAAGGACGAGACCGATCGCGTCTTCGCCGACGCCGAGATCGTCGTGTCGGAGAAGATGCACATCCCGCGCATCCACGTCGCCTCGATCGAGACGTGTGGTTGCGTGGCGTCGTGGGACACGGTCGCCGAGAAGCTGACCCTCTATATGACAAGCCAGGCACCGCACGCCCACCGAACCGTGTTCTCGCTCGTCTCCGGCATCCCCGAGTCGAAGATCCGCATCATCTCGCCGGACATTGGCGGCGGCTTCGGCGGCAAGGTGCCGGTCTATCCCGGCTACGTGCTGGCCACCGTCGCCTCCCTGCAGACCGGCAAGCCGGTCAAGTGGGTCGAGGACCGCACCGAGAATCTCATCGCCGACTCGTTCGCCCGCGACTACCACATCAGCGCCGAGCTGGCGGCCGACAAGGACGGTCGCATGCGCGGACTGCGGGTCAAGACGCTGGCCGACCACGGCGCATTCGACGCCGCGGCGAACCCGTCCAAGTTCCCGGCCGGCCTTTATTCCATCGGCACCGGTTCATACGACTTCGAAGCGGCCGACTTCGAGGTCTCCGGCGTCTACACGACCAAGCCGCCGGGCGGCGTCGCCTACCGCTGCTCGTTCCGCGTGACCGAGGCAGTCCACATGATCGAGCGCATGGTCGACGTGCTGGCCGACGAGCTTGGCCGAGACGCCGCCGACCTGCGCATGCAGAACTTCATCCAGCCCGACCAGTTCCCCTACAAGTCGCCGACCGGCTGGGAGTATGACTCCGGCAACTACCCGGCGGCGCTGCAGAAGGCGCTCGAAGGCGTCGGTTACCAGGAGCTACTGCGGGAGCAGGCCGAGAAGCGCGAGCGTGGCGAGCTGATGGGCATCGGCATCTCGACGTTCACCGAGATCGTCGGTGCAGGACCGTCGCACACGTTCGACATCCTCGGCATCAAGATGTTCGACTCAGCTGAAATCCGCGTTCACCCGACCGGTTCGGCGATCGTCCGCATCGGCGTCCAGACACAGGGCCAGGGGCACGAAACGACGTTCGCCCAGATCGTCGCCGAAGAGCTTGGCCTGGCGACTGAGAACATCATCGTCGAGCACGGCGATACGGACACCGCGCCCTACGGCCTCGGCACCTACGCCAGCCGCAGCACGCCGACCGCTGGCGCAGCAACGGCCGTGGCGGGCCGTAAGATCCGCGAGAAGGCGCGTCATATCGCCGCCCATCTGCTCGAATGCAGCCCGGACGACCTCACCTGGGAGGACTACGCCTTCCACGTCAAGGGCGATCCGGACCGCAAGAAGACGATGCCGGAGATCGCGTTCGCCGCTTACACCAACTTCCCGCAGGGGATGGAAGGCGGCCTCGAGGCAGTCACCTACTACGATCCGCCCAACCTGACCTTCCCGTTCGGCGCGTACATCTGCGTCGTCGATATCGATCGCGGAACCGGGCAGGTCAACGTGCGTGACTTCCTGGCAGTGGACGACTGCGGCACGATCATCAACCCGATGATCGTCAACGGTCAGGTCCACGGCGGCCTGACGATGGGGCTGGCCCCATCGCTGTACGAGGAGATCGTCTACGACGAAAATGGCAACAACCTGACCAGCACGTTCATGGACTACCTCGTCCCGACCGCGATGGAGACGCCCGCATGGCGGACCGACAAGACCGTTACCCCGTCGCCGCACCACCCAATCGGTGCCAAAGGCGTCGGCGAGAGTCCGACCGTCGGCGCGCCGCCAGCCATCGTGAACGCGGTTGTCGACGCGCTCAGCCACCTCGGCGTTCGCCACGTCGAGATCCCGATGACGCCGGCGAAGGTCTACGGGATTCTGAAGGAGAAGGGGGTGGCGGAGTAGGGACCTCCCCCCCCGCCCCCTCTCCTCGGAGGAGAGGGGGAAGTAACCGGAGGGATTTGCGAGTATGCCGTACTCCGATTGACAACCATCACGTTAACCACACGACACCCCCTCTCCTGTGAGGAGAGGGGGCCGGGCGGTGAGGTCCATGCCCAAGATGCTCGACATCCTGAATCGCGCAGCGGCGCTGCAACAGCAGGGCGTGCCGTTCGCGCTGTGTACGGTGACGTACTCGCAGCGTCCGACGTCGGCGCGGTCCGGTGCAAAAGCGGTCGTGACACCGGACGGCGCGATCTTCGGCTGGGTCGGCGGTGCCTGCTCGCAGCCCAGCGTCGTCCGCCACGCCCGCGAGGCACTGGCGCTCGGCGAGCCGCGCACGATCCGCCTCTCGCCGGACGGTGATGGCGGCGGAGATCGCGACGGGCTGGTCGTGCTGGCGATGACCTGCCACAGTGGAGGGACTTTGGAAATCTTCATCGAGCCCGTGCTGCCGGAGCCATACCTGATCGTGGCCGGTGACACACCGGTCGCGCGGTCGCTGGTTGAGATCGGCCGCGCCCTCGGCTATCACACCGCCACGCTTGCCTGTCCCGGCTCTGGCGCTGATGAGGAGCACGCCGACCTTGCCTTCGATGCGCTCAGCCGCGCACGCGTGCCATTCATCGTCGTCGCCAGCCAGGGCACGCTCGACGAGGAGGCGCTGCTCGGAGCGCTGGCGCTCGATCCGCCGTACCTTGCCGTCGTGGGCAGCCGCCGCCGGATCGCGACAATGCTCGACTTCTTGCGCTCGCGCGGCGCAACCGACGAGCAGATCGCGCGCATCCACGCGCCGGCCGGCCTGGATATCCACGCCGAGTCTGCCGCAGAAATCGCGCTCAGCATCCTGAGCGAGATCACCGCAGTCCGCCGACAGGCCAACTTCACCGCGCCGGCCGTCGAAGCGCCCCCCGCAGATCCTCCCCGGATCGTCATCGACCCCATCTGCGGCATGGAAGTCGATCTCGCCACCGCCCGCTTTACCCTCGAACGCGAGGGAGAAACGCTCGGCTTCTGCTGTCCCGCCTGCCTGCGCGAGTACGAGCGACAAGAGCATCAGGCGATCTGAACCGCCAACGCGTCCACGATCAATTCGGCCAGCCCAATCCCAGTGGCACGTCACCACTGGTTCATGCCGAGGCGTTCGGCATGCCTGAATGCATCCGGCGAGACTTCGACCCGAGACATTGACAACTTGCCGTAGTCCGCCTACTATAGCGGCAGACGATATACCGCGCGCCGATATAGTATGAAGGCATGGACGTGAGCGATGTGCTGGGCGGTCTCGGGCGATTCACCGAGCCGGCCCTCCTGATCCTGATTAGCCTGGCTGGTGGCGCGAAGCACGGCTACGCGATCATGCAGGACGTCGAGGACATCGCGGATACGCGGGTCGGACCGGGTACGCTGTATGGCGCGCTGGCGCGGCTGGAGTCGCGCGGCTGGATTGAGGCGCTGCCGAGCAGCGACCGTCGTCGCCCGTATCAACTCACCGCGAGCGGCGCGACTGCGTTGCGCGAGCATCTGAACAGCGTCGAGCAGTTGGCGCAGGCAGGGCTACACCGATTGGCGAACATATGACACGGCAGCAACGACGCGGCGCACGTCTTCTTCGACTCTTCCCTCGCGCATGGCGAGAGCGCTATCAGGATGAGTTTGTGGCGCTGGTCGAGGATCGCCCGGTTGGGCTGCGCGACGTACTCGACATCATCATCAGCGCGGCCGACGCGCGCCTGCGCCCAAGCTCGTGGCTCCCGGAGCGGGAGCAGCGTATCGTCCTGCAAGCTGCCGGCCCGCCGTCACATCCGCAGCCGGGGACGACACTCCGCGTCGGTGGGGATCGTCCGCCCCGACCAGAGCACAGCCGCCGCTTCTCGCGCCGCGTGTTCCTGCGCAACGCGGTCGTCGGCAGCGCCGCTGTTGCGCTCAGCGGGGCTGGAATCGCGACCTATGCATTTACGCGCCCAAATGAGACAGGTCCGTTTGGTCAACCCATCAGCGTGCCGCTGTCATTACTCCCTGCCGTCGGTGCCCCGCCGTACAAGGATTTGCAGGGTAAGTTCTGGCTGATCAACAACGACGATGGCGTGCTGGCGCTCTACTGGACCTGCCCGCACCTCGGCTGCACCGTGCCTTGGAGCGACGTGGAAGAACGCTTCCACTGCCCCTGCCATCATTCAATCTACGACCGTCACGGCGTCCGGATCGAAGGCCCGGCCCCGCGCCCGATGGACATCATGCCGATCCAGCAGGATCCGTCCGGCGCGCTCATCGTCCACACTGGCGAAATCCGTCAGCGCGACGGCTATGCGCCCGATCAGTCGCTGAGATTGTCTTAGCAACGAGCCGAAGCTCCTCGGTGGCTAGCGATACTCCCCACTAAACGCCCGCCACGCGGCAGCAGACGCATCTGCACCGTGGTAGTAGGCGTCGATCCAGCTTGGTCCCCATGAGCCGAGGTAGGAGATGGCGTAGGCGTACTCGTGGCCGTTGTGAGTGAAGACGACAATGCCGGCATCGTTCCACGTGTTGTAGGGCTCATAGACGAGGCCGATCTTGTGATACAGGACCGTGTCGTCGGGCAGCGGACCGCCGAGCGAGTACTGCTGGCCCGGGATCGCGAGCGTCATGCTCCAGAGAACGTAATCACGCCCCCAGTCGGTCAGGCCGCTGCGACCTTCCCAGATCGCGGCCAGCGCGCGGTTCATGTCGTTGGCTGTCAGCAGGTTGTCACCTTCGCCATAACCGTAATCACCCCAGTAGTCCGGCGGATGGCTGAGGATCGAGTCGGGCATCTCGAGCCGCTGCATGATCTCGTTGACGCGCCGGATGCCGGCGTTGATGTCACCGCCGCCAGCAATGCGAATAAGCTCGCGGGCCGGCGCAGTGTTGCTCGGCCCCATGGCTGAGTGGACCAGATCATCGACATCGGCGGTCGTGTACTTGCCGGCGCTGATGTCCTCAGCGATGGCGACCATGATGAAGATCTTCGGGGTGCAGGCTGCCGGTTGCTGTCGATCACCGTTGATTGAGATCGTTCGGCCCGTTTGCAGGTCAGTGACAGCGACGGCGTTCTGCCCGGCCCAGCCGTTGACCATGCCACGCAACTGCGCTTCGAGGTCGTCCATGAATGGCGAAGGGTTGGCCGGCAGCTCGATCTGTGGCGCGTTCGCTGGCGGCGCTGCGCCATAGCGCCACTGGTAATAGTGGCTGCCAACGTTGCCGGCTTCGACCTGCCAGCCGACGGGGTTGTCCGGCGTCCAGGTCAGGACGCGCCGCTCGAAGACCTGCACAAGAACGGTCTTCTCAGTGCCTCCGACGCGAACGGTGGTCCAGTACGGCTCAGTGATCGGGTAGCCGGTGGCGTAGTACGGATTGGGGAAGAGCGCGGCATCGCGGTAGCGGCCATCCTCATAGACTCGCCCTGACGAACGCATGAAATCCCAGAACACGCTGGCGATTTGATGGTCGATGCCGGGAACAGCGAGGTGCTCGGCAGCCACGACGCCGTACGCCGCCAGGCCGGGATCGTCGCTAACAGCTCCAGCGCGGTCGATACGCTGAGTGATCGTCGAGCCATTTGCAAGCGGCGGGTCATTCAGGTGATTCGCGAAGCTGGCGTAGGTCGGCGCGGTTGAATCATCGAAATCGCCGGCGACGTTGATCGCTGCCGGCTGGCGATCCTCGAAGGTGTTCGCGCCGTTCTGGAGTCGGCCGGTGACGAGCTCTCTAGCCAGCAGCCCATTGGTGATGTACCAGATCGAGGATGGGTCGGCGGCCGGATCGGTCGCAACCTCCATGCGGCTCTTCTCGAAGTAGCGCACCGTGCGCGTGCCGTTCGGCGCGTCGGTCGCTGCTTCAGTCGTTTCGTCAGTGAGCGCCGGGCCCCACATCCAGGTGCGGCTGAGCATGCCGGCAGCAACGGGGGCATCGGTGCGTTGCCAGGTGCGCGTGATGGCGTCGTTCCCGGCAAATGCGGCTGCCGGACTGAGCAGCAAGCCGCCAATCACCATCCACACGGCGAGTGCAGACGTTATCAACCACCGGCCACGGCTACCCATGTCGCGCTCACATCCTGTCATTGGGCGAGGCTTCGCCAGATGCACTGTCTGTGCAGCGTAGCGAGAGGAACAGATTTCGGCAAGGGGCAGTTAGCGCTGACCGGCCTCCCAGAGCTGCCGGGTGAGCAATGCCTGTCCAATATGCTCGCGCGCATGCTCCAGTGCGTGGATCGCCATCCAGGCGCCGGAGCGTGAGGTGTCGCCGCGCGCGATGTCAGCGGCGAGGGCATCGTCAGTCAGATCACCCAGCCAGTTGTAGACCTCGGTCGTCGTCTCATCGATCTGGGCGATGAAATCGTCAGCACTGCTGACCTCGACGGCAAAGTGCGACTCGCGGTCACGATCGAGCGTGACGCCAACGGAGCCAGCGACGAGGAAGCGCTCTGCGTCGAGGGCGTGCGAGAGCATCTGGGCAATCGAGTTGGTGTCCTTACCATCGATTGGCTTCCAGTTCAGGGCTTCGGCACTGAGGCCATGAACGATCTCGCGCATGGCGAGCTTCTGATCGGCGAACAAATCACGGAGCGCGGTTGCGACAGCATTCATGCGTGTCTCCTCGACTTTGCCGACGCAACCTGTGCGACCGGCGTGCTGCTTAGCCACCATCCAGCACGAAGGAGAGGTAGCTCTCGTAGCGCGCCGGATGAATGTCGCCAGATTCAACGGCGGCGCGAACCGCGCAGCCGGGCTCGTTGACGTGGCGGCAATCTGCATAGTAGCACGATCCGATATATGGTCGGAGTTCAGGGTAGAGTTGGTCGAGGTTAGCCATATCAACACTCCACAGCTGCAAGGCGCGGATACCGGGAGTATCAGCGACAAACGTATCGGGCCCGATCTGGAAGAGCGTCGTCCATGTCGTCGTGTGGCGGCCCTTGCCAGTTGCGCTGGAGATCTCACCGGTCCGCTCGGCCAGACGTTCCGGTGCGATAGCGTTGAGCAGGCTGGACTTGCCAACGCCGGACGGCCCAGCAAATGCGCTGACCTTGCCCTCAAGGTGCCGGCGGAGCTCATCCAGCCCGACACCGGTTCGCGCACTCGTCTCGACGACCGGATAGCCTGCTGCGCGATACGGCTCCTGAAAGCGGGCGATATCACCCGGTTCAGCCAGATCGACCTTGTTGACGCAGAGGATCGCGTCGATCCCGCGCGCCTCCGCGATCAGCAGGAAGCGATCGACCAGCCGTGGATGCGGCTCCGGATGGTGGATCGCAAAGACGGCGACAAGCTGGTCCGGGTTAGCGACGATCACCTGCTCGACATCCGAAGTGCCGCGAGCCAGACGCGAGAGAGTACGCACACGCGGCTCGATCTTCTCAATCACACCTTCGGGTGGGTCAGTCTCCGGCGTCGTGAGGGTCGCAGTCACGCGGTCGCCGACGGCTGCCGGATCGGTTCCGCGACGCGGCCGCTTGAGCATGCCCCGCAGCGTGCAGCGAAGTATCCCTGCATCGGTCGAGACATCGTAGTACAGACCATAGCCGCGCACGATGACGCCGGTCAGCGTACTACCGGGTTCCATGGCGCTCAGTCTGGGCAATCACACCTCCATGTATTGCGCGGTCGAGCCGCGCGGGATAACCATGTCGTTCACCAGTGCATTCCCGAGAGTATATGGGTGCGGCAGTTGCCGTGTCCGGTTTGGATTCGCTCGCGCTTCGGGCTATCCTTCGCGATTGGCTCGCCGCAATCCGGCGCGTGCAAGAACACTATGCCAACGGTTCCAAAACGATGGAGCCAAACTATAGGGGGCAATCGTCGTGCTGAGCGGCCTGCAGGATCAGATCATTCGCATTGTTGACACATTTGGGTATCCCGGCATCACGGGGCTGATCCTGGCTGAGACGGTCTTTCCTCCGATACCGTCCGAACTCATCCTGCCGCTGGCCGGTTTCCTGGCCGGGCAGGGGCACCTGACGCTGATTGGCGTCATGCTCGCCGCTACCATCGGCTCTGTCATCGGCGCGCTGCTGCTCTATGGGCTCGGCCTCTGGTTCGGCCAGGAGCGCCTGTATGCCTTCATTGGCCGGTTTGGCCGCTTCTTCCTCTTGAAGCCAACCGACCTCGACCGCGCGAACGGCTGGTTCGAGCGCCACGGCGGCAAGGCAGTGACGATCGGGCGCGTCATTCCGGTTGTCCGTAGCCTCATCTCGTTGCCGGCCGGTGTGACGCGAATGCCGCTCGTCCCGTTTATCATCTACACCGCGATCGGCAGTGCGATCTGGAATGGCATGCTGGTCGGGTCAGGCTGGATACTTGGCAACCAGTGGGAACGCGTTGCCGGGGTTGTGGAGTATTTCCAGTATGTGGTTATTCTGGCGGTACTCGTTGCGGTGACCTGGTTTGCCTGGTCGCGGCGCAACGAATGGCGCATCTGGTGGATCCGCAAGTAGCGGAAAGCCGGCCCAATTCCATTTCGTTTCATTTGAATGGTTTCCCAAGCAGGGAATCACTCTCTTCCCTTCCTGTGACTACGATTCACAATATGGATCGTTGTTCGGGTAGTGTCCGGCTGCAGACGGGCGACCTGGTTGAACGCGCCAGAGGGTGACACCGGTAACCTCTGGTGTGAAGGGGGGAGTCGCCAATGATGGCGGACTTCGAGATGTCATTGTCCGGAGAGGAATTGCCGGAAGAGGTGATCCGCTCGGCGCTTGCGCGTGCGATGCTCGCGGCCCACGGAGCACAGATCGACACGGCGCGTGGTGAGCTGACTCTCCGGGTCACCGGGATTGACTGGTGGGATATCGCGCTCGACACTCAGATTCTGATCGACGCTGAATGGGGCGGCGACGAGAACGATGCGCTGGTCGCGTTCGATTTCGGCTCCGGCGAGTGGGCTGTTGTCCGCTTCGATCTGCTGGGTCGACAGGTACTCACTGCCATTGTGCCGATGAACGAGCAGGACGAGCAGTTCCGCCAGCTCATCCGAAGCTGGATCTGGGAGAACGGCTGGCCGCGCGGGCAATTTCCGCACGCGTTCGCGTCGACCGCTGTCGGCGAAGCGTGGCTGTGCCGCGAGCTGGTCGTCGCTATGCGCGGCAACGGCCCTGAGCTGGCCGACACGATCGAGCGCGCCGGCGAGGCACGGCTGGACCAGCACGCCGCCTATGAGCTCTGGGATCACGCTGTGGTGATCGAAGGCGATGGACCGCCATTTGAGCTGTTCACCTGGGACGCTCGCGGTGTTGATGGGGCATTCGCCAACTGGCAGCAGGGGCGCACGATTTCCTGGGACGATACCGGTCAGCCATTGCAGACCGATGACCCGCTGCGCCTCTGGCTCGTCTGCCAGTACCTGACGATCTCCTGACCGGTCGCGATACGATCGCTCACGCAGCCGAACGAACCGATTACCGAGGATGGACGAGCACGAGGAGGACGCCCTGATGGCTACCGACGACCGCGAGCGGCTCATCGCTCACCTGACTGAGCTGGCGGGAGACCCAACACGCTGGGCAACGGCGGACTCCGATGAGCTGTGCCAGGCGGCCTTCTTCGGTCTGATGCATTACGGCGCTACAAACGATCCGGAGGAGGTGACGCAACTCGTCCCGCTCTACAACGCCGTCGTGGAACGCACAGCCGTCGAGGAGCGGATAGAGCTGCTGCAGCAAGTGACATCCGCAGTCGAGCAGCAGGCGGTGTCGGGCAACGCGCTCATGCCGTTCCTCATCGTCGATCCCGCGCACCAGATCGTGTCCACCGCAGCGCTCAATCTCGCCGTACTGACGCCCGGCGACGACCCGCTGACCGGGCCACGCGAGGTCCTCCGAATCGCGGTTGATCATGTCGATGACACTCGGCAGAACACGCGGACGAGTATTCTCGCCGGACTGATGCTGCTGGGGGATCGGCGCGTGCTTGAGATGCTCGGGCCGTGCTGGGAGCTCGTCGACGCCGAGCATCGCCACGATCTTGCACGGGCGACCTCCGGCTACATCTACGCTGCCGTTGTCGATTACTACCTCGACTGGCTGGATGCCTGCCTCAAAGCCGGGGACGAGTCATTGTTTGGCAACGTCGCGGCCCAGCTGGCGCGGATGCCGATGAAGGAAGCCGGGGCACGCAAGGTCTTCGAGATGGAGCGGATCATGCCGGCCTGGCTCGCGCCGGACGGCGTGCCGATCCGCTACAAGCAGACCTGGGGTATCAACGAGTACGCTCGCCTGATCGAGCCGCGATTCCGCGATCTGCTGGCTCGCGAGACGGAGCCCAAGGTCCTGCCAATGGTGATGCAGATGTGGGGATTGTCGGCCTGAGTGGGGCAACCGGATCATTCCACAGGACCGTTCGACGAGTGAAAACGAGGACGGGACATGAGAGTCCCGTCCTCTTGCATTAACCGATCTGGCGCATCGCCGAGCGCGCTGCCTCAAGCGTGCGATCAATATCAACGCTGGTGTGCGCGGTGGAAAGAAAGCCAGTCTCGAACTGCGACGGCGCGAGGTAGATCCCCTGTGCCAGCATCGCCTGGAACCAGTGGCCAAACCGATCGGTGTCGGCATTTGCGGCATCGTCCCACGAGTGGACCGGTCGATCTGCGAAGAACATGCCGAACAGGCTGCCGACCCGGGCGGTTTGCACTGGAATCCCGGCGTCCGACGCAGCCTCGGCAAAGCCGGCGATCAGCCGCGCGGTCGCCTGCTCAAGTGCCTCAAACACTCCAGGCTCGCCGATAGCACGAAGCGTCTCGATCCCGGCGGCAACAGCGAGCGGATTGCCGGAGAGTGTACCCGCCTGATACATCGGTCCTGCCGGCGCAACCTGCTGCATGATCTCGCGCTTTCCGGCGTAGGCAGCAAGCGGCAACCCGCCGCCGATCACCTTGCCGAGCGTAACGAGGTCCGGCTCAATGCCGTAGAGCGCCGCCGCGCCACGAGGCCCAGCCCTGAATCCGCACAACACCTCATCGAAGATCAGCAGAGCGCCGTGGCGGCTCGTGATGTCGCGCAGGCCGTCGAGGAAACCGGGCACTGGCGGCACAAGCCCCATGTTGCCAGCGACAGGCTCGACGATGATTGCCGCGATCTCACGACCGAATCGAGCGAACAGCTCCTCAACAGAGGCGAGGTCGTTGTAGGTGGCAACCAGTGTGTTCGCCGTCGCTCCTGCCGGAACGCCGGGGGAATCGGGCAGACCCAGCGTTGCTACGCCACTGCCAGCCTGAACGAGGAGCATGTCGGCGTGGCCGTGGTAGCAGCCGGAGAATTTCACGATCCGGTCGCGCCCGGTTGCGGCGCGCGCGAGGCGTAGCGCCGTCATCGTCGCTTCGGTGCCCGATGAGACGAGGCGCACCATCTCAGCGCCAGGGACGAGGCCGATCAGCATCTCAGCTAGCTCAGTCTCGGCCTCCGTCGGCGCGCCGAAGCTCGCGCCGTTTGCAGCCGCGCGCGAGACGGCCTCGACGACGGCAGGATAGGCATGGCCGAGAATCAACGGCCCCCACGACAGGACATAATCCAGGTACTCATTGCCGTCGATGTCGCGGACATGTGCGCCGGCGCCACTGGCAATGAAAACAGGTTGGCCGCCCACGCTGCGAAATGCACGGACGGGGGAGTTCACGCCCCCCGGGATGACCTGTGTCGCGCGCTCGAATGCGGCGATCGACTTCGCGTGGGTGATTGATCCTGCTTTCGACATTGGTGACTTCTCCTGTTCAGCATTGTCTGCTCGTTCCTGGCGCGCATGCCGTGCGCTGAGGGTTGACTACAGGTGAATCCGCGCAGTGGTTGGCGGCGCGTAGAACGCTCGCGGTTGCGTGCTGCCAGAGCGGCTGAGCAGTGTCCACGCGCCTAGTCCGCGGGATCGTCAGAGGGCATTGGAAGGCCGAAGAGCTCGGCGGCGGTGCGTGCGGTGGACTCGTAGTGCCCGTTGGTGGCGGCAGAGCGCAGAGTGACGAGCGGCTGGTGGAGCATCTTGCCAACGATGCCGACGCTCAGTGCACGCACGACCTCACGATCGCGCTCCGACAAATGTCCGAGCCGGCGCAGCGCGCGCTCCAGCTCGGCTTCACGAATCTCCTCGGCGTGTTCCTGGAGTGCGCAAATAGTCGGTACCGCCCGACGGGTTCCCAGCCACTCATCGAAGTGATCGACGGCCTGGTCAATCAGCTGCTCGACGCGGACGACCTCGCCATCGTAGCTTCGGCGTGCGGAGTCAGCGATCTGCTCCAGGTCATCGACGGTCCGCAGTCGGATATTGGGGTGATCGGCAAGCGCCGGATCGACGGTTCGCGGCACGCCGAGATCAACAACGAGCAATGGCGCGCCTCGTCGTCCCCGGAGTATCGGCAGAATGTCCTGGCTGAGGATGAAGTCGGGAGTGCTAACGGCCGAGAAGACGACGGCAGCGTCGGCGAGCTCATCGGCCATGCCGGCCAGCGCAACGAAGCGCCCCTCAACCGCCGCCGCCAATGCCTGCCCGCGTGATGCTGAGCGATTGACAATCACCAGATCGGCCGTGTTGGCCGTGCGAAGGACTCGCGCGGCGATCGTCCCAATCTCGCCAGCGCCCAGCAGCACGACGCGCCGACCGGCCAGCGTGCCAAGCTCGCGGATCGCAAGATCAATCGCTGCGTGCGCGATCGAGAGTCGGTTGCGCGCGATGCCCGTGGTCGTCCTGGCCAGCTTGCCAACGCGCAACGCGTCCGTGTAGAGGCGCGTCAGCACTGGTCCGGCAGCTGCTAACTCACGCGCAGTCGCGAGCGCGTCCTGCACCTGGGTGAGGATCTGCGGCTCGCCCAGCAACATCGAATCCAGCCCACAGCTCACCCGGTAGAGGTGGCGAACAGCATCAGTATCTGCATGCAGATAGGTCGTGGCTGCAACAACGCTTGCCGACAGGTCGCGTGCGCCAACGAGGAACTGACGCAACTCTTCGCCACCATCCGCGTCACTGTCGAACAACCCGTAAATCTCGGTGCGATTGCAGGTTGAGAGGATGACCCCCTCATGCGCAACCGCTCCAAGCTGGCGGACGCCGTCGCCGAGATCGTCGTTGCCAAAGGCCAGCCGTTCGCGGACCTCAATCGACGCGCGCTCGTGATTCGTCCCCAGCATCCAGAGTCGCACTGGGTGCGTGCCCTCTCGTCTCCACCTATGCCCGATGGAAATCTGCGCAAACCTCGGCACAATTAGGTGCCGCTCAAGGGTTACCGATTCCATGCGCGTGCGTCAAGTGGCCCGGCAGAGCTTCCGCCCGAATCACTGCGTCCAGACCGTCTTTGCATGCGCGCCCAACCCGATATGGCCCGTTGCCGACGGAGGCCCTGTCCACTTCCCGACCATCGGGACAGGTGCAAATCACTTCGGAACCCGTATCATTCGGAATACGAATTGATCGTGCCGCGAGGGAACTTCGCAATGCCAGACGATGACGATCGTATTTCCGAAGCCCTGTCAATCCTGCCAGTGATCGGACGGCGCCTCTACGCGTCCCTGATGGAGCACCCGATGAACTCGGGGCGCTCGCTCGGGCAGGTCAAGGCACTCGGATTCCTGCATCGGACCGGCACCGCTACGCTCGGTGATCTCGCACGCGGTCTGGGAATCTCGCTTCCAACAGCATCGGAGCTCGTCGATCGGCTGGTCGAGGATGGACTCGTGATCCGCGAAATCGATCGTGCGGATCGCCGGCGGGTACGGATCGATCTCACGCCACTCGCGCACGACCTCGGCAAGCAGTTCCATGCTATGCGCCGCGCTCAGGTGCGGGTGGCGCTGGAGTCGCTCACTGCGGAGCAACAGGCGGCATTCGTGCCGGCACTCCGGGCACTGGCGATGGCGATGGAGCGTGATCCGCACAATCTCCCCGACTGCCCGGAGGCAACTGGCTCACTGCCGCCACCCGATACACCCGCACCATCGGCGTAGATCGCGTGCTGCGCTGGTCGTCAATTCCCATACACCTGACGAAGGAGCATCATGGCAACAACCGTCTCCCCGCGCCCGGCAACAATGCCGGAAGACGCGGAAGCTGAACCGACCCACAATCCGTGGCTCATCCTGGTCGTTCTGTGCGCAGCAGTCTTCATGCTGCTGCTGGACTCGACCGTCGTCAACATCGCGCAACGCAAGATCCAGATCGGCCTCGGCGCAACGCTGGCCGAGATTCAGTGGGTGCTGGATTCATACATTCTGGCCTACGCAGTCCTGCTGCTCTCGTTCGGTCGCCTCGGCGATATCTTCGGCCGCAAGAAGCTGTTCATCGTCGGCATGGCGATCTTCACGGCTGCATCGGCACTCTGCGGCGTATCGAGCTGGCTCGGTGATCTTGTCGGGATTTCCGGTGTCAACGCGCTCATTCTCGCGCGTGTGCTGCAGGGTGTCGGCGGCGCGTTCATGATGCCGCAGACTCTCTCGCTGATTACCGTCGTCTTCCCGCCAGACAAGCGCGGCGCAGCAATGGGCATCTGGGGCGGCATCGTCGCGCTCGGTGCTGTCATCGGCCCGATCGTCGGCGGCTTCATTGTGACTGACTACGCCTGGGAGTGGGTCTTCCTGATCAACGTCCCGGTCGGTATCGTGGCAATCCTCGCGACGATTGCCATCGTGCCGGAGTCGGTCGATCCCTCAGCCAGTCGGCGTATCGACTGGGGCGGCGTCGTGCTTTCCGGGACAGGGATATTTGCCATTGTCTACGCGCTCATCGAAGCAAACAGCATGGGCTGGACCGATCCGCTGATCGTCGGATTGTTCATCCTCGGCGTTGTGCTGCTGGTGGCGTTCGTCTGGTGGGAAAAGCGCCTCGCCGACCCGCTGATGAAGCTCGAGCTATTTGCGCTACGCAACTTCTCGGTCGGCAACGTGATCGCGTTCGTCGTCGCCTTCGGCATGCTCGGCATCTTCTTCCCAATGACGCTATTCCTGCAGGGCGTCCTCGGCTTCTCCCCGATTCGCGCCGGCATGACGATGATCCCGATGTCGCTGATGATCATGGTCGTAGCACCGTTGAGCGGGCGATTCTCGGACCGCATTGGTGCGCGCTGGATTCTGACCGGCGGGCTCGTCCTGATTACCGTCGGTATCCTGCTAATCATCTCGTCGATCGACACCTCAACGACCTGGAGGTCGCTTCTCCCGTCGCTGATCGTGACCGGCACCGGCATGGGCATGACCTTCGCGCCGATGACGGCAGCGGCGATGCGCGAGGTCCCACCACGGATCGCCGGAAGTGCTTCCGGTATTCTGAACACGACGCGCAACGTCGGGCAGGTGCTCGGCATCGCGGTGCTCGGCTCGCTCCTGCAATCGTGGGTCGGCATCTATGCCAGCGATCGTCTTGACGGCGTCGCGCTCGATCCGGCAGTCCGCGAGCGATTGATCGTCGCGATCAAGAGCAGCCAGTTCGAGCTCGTGCAGCAGATCGTGCCGCAGGAGCAGGCAGCGCTGCTCCCGCAGATCTTCCATGACATTCAGCTGGCATTTGTCTCCGGCATTCACAACACCTTCCTCGTAAGCGCCGGAATCTGCGCCCTGGGGGCGGTGACTGCGCTGCTGATTCGGAACGACGTGTAAGGTCAACGCAGGCGGGGCGTCAGCCATAACGTCCCGCTTGCTACCGACACTCGCCACGTTCGGCAACATCGGCGATGATCTGAACGGCGATACCGCCGCAAGACGAATCCGGCGCTAGGGGGAGTGGTGGATGGCGTGAGCGACACACGACGACAGCGAGACTTCTGGTCGCGACTGCCGCGTGGGCTGGCAGCCTTTCGCTATCGCAACTATCGCCTGTTCTGGTTCGGGCAGCTCATCTCGGTCACCGGCACGTGGATGCAGTCGCTGGCGCAGTCGTGGCTGGTGCTCTCGCTCACAACGTCCGCGTTCCTCCTTGGCCTGGTAAGCGTCTTTCAGTTTGCGCCTGTGCTGGCGATCGGACTCTTCGCCGGTGTGCTCGTTGACCGCGTGCGAAAGCGCAATCTGCTGGTTGTAACGCAGGCGCTCTCTGGCTTGCTAGCCGGGCTACTGGCTGTACTCACCTGGACGGACCGCATCGAGCTCTGGATGGTCTATGCCATCGCGTTCTGCCTGGGTACCGTCAACGCGTTCGACATGCCGACGCGACAGGCGTTCGTCGTTGAGATGGTCGGTAAAGACGACCTGATGAACGCGATTGCCTTGAACTCATCGCTGTTCAACGCTGCCCGCATCATCGGTCCGGCAGTGGCGGGTGTCCTGCTGGCGGCCGTCGGCCCGGCTGCAGCATTCGGGATCAACTCGCTCTCGTATCTCGCGGTGATCACCGGCTTGTTGATGATGAAGCTCGGTCCCCACGTGGACGTCGTACGCGGTCGTGGCCTGCAGCAGCTCCGCGAAGGCCTGAGCTACGTGCGATCGACCGAGAACATTCTTCGGCCGATTCTTCTGGTTGGCCTGATCGCGACATTTGGCATGAACTTCAACGTCTGGATCCCGCTACTGGCGAAGCAGGATCTCAATAGCGGCGCTGGCGGTTTCGGACTGTTGATGGCAGCGTCCGGCGTCGGATCGCTCGCTGGCGCGTTGGCGCTGGCATTCCTGGTGACGTCAGTGAAACGCTGGATGCTGTTCACAACAGCCGGCATCCTCGGCGGCCTCGACATCGTTCTCGCTGTCGCCGGCGCGGTTCCGCTGGCTATTGGCCTTGCAATGCTCATTCTTGCCGGCATTGGCTTCTGCTCGACGACGACGATGGCAATGGCGAACACAACCGTACAAACGAGCGCGCCCGACGAATTACGCGGTCGGGTGATGAGCGTCTACACGACCGTGTTCGCCGGCACAGCGCCCTTCGGAGCGCTGATCTCGGGTGCAATCGCCAGCAGGTTCGGTACGCCGACATCGCTCCTCATCGGCGGGGTCGTGACGATGGCAGCGGTCGCCACTGTCGCCTTCTGGAATCAGCTGCGTGGAGGTTTCCCGATCCGGGCGCAGCAGGTGAAGTGAGATTGTTGCACCAAAGGGCGTACGAATCTGCACACAGTGGAATTCGGGTGCGAGCGGCATCTACCCCCTTTCCATAGTCGGTATAGCGCGGTGCTATGGGCAGACCGCGAGATGTCAGCGCCGCTCCTTACGCTGATCCCACTCAATGGGCCGTGATAAGGTCGCGGAGCACGGCTGGCATAGGGTCAGTCGAGGGAGAGAGGAATGCTTCGCGATGAAAGTCGCTTACGTTTTCAGCACGTCCGGCCGTACCGCCAGCTATAAGCTGGGCAAGATGATCCTGCCGCAGCTGGAGGAGGGCCGGCACGGAGTTGAGGTCGTCGGAATGATGTTTTTCGACGACAACACCTACGTCCTGCGTTCGGGTGATCCGGTTGGGGAGCGGCTGGCGAAAGTAGCAGTTGAGCAGAACATCCTGCTGATGCTGTGCGACCAGTGCGCAATCGAGCGTGGTCTTGCGACGGGCGAGCCGGGCGATTGCCAGGTGAGCGGTACCGTTGCCGGAGTGCAGGTGGGCTGCTTCCCCGACCTTTACGGGGCTCTGGCCGGCAATCCCCCGGATCACGTTATTACGCTGTAGCAACGAGCGTTTATGCCGTCGGCGTTGCCTCGTCATCGCTGACTGCGAAGCGCAACAGCGCCGCCACGCCGCCCATCTCGTCGAGCGCCAGCGCGGCTTCGGCGCGGGGCATCGGGTCGGTCGCGTCCGGCACATCGTCGGGCGTGACCGGATCGGCCGGCACATCGGACTGGACGATCTCAATGTCGGCAGCCTGGCTGAGCGCCAGCCGCAACATCGCCTCGGCCAACGGAACCTGCACGATGTCGCCGACGTTCCCACCGGCCGGATGGCGGCGCGGTGGCGAACCTGCACCGAAGACATGCAGGTTGAAATCAGCCCAGCCGTCGCCCTTGAAATCGTCGTTCATGATCAATGTCATGACCTGCCCGGATTGCAGCGCCGCAAGCACATCATCCACCCCAACCGCGGTGCGCTGGCCAGGCCCGCGATGATCCTGCACCATCTGGATGGCGTCCTGCTCTTGCTGGCGCTCAACCTGCTCGATCACGTCGGCCGTTGCACTAGCGACCTGTGACGGCGTCGCCTCCATACCGAGACTGATATGGCCGACTATGCGGTCGCGGACGGTCTGCGGCAGCTCGCTGTCGAGCGCGCTTGCCATCGGCTCACCCGCAGCAACAACAACGTGATTAACACCCGCTGCATCCAGCCGGGCGCGGATCTCTTCGCCGACTTCCTTGGCGAAGTTCATCACGCGCTGCTCAGCGGCATTCTGGTAACGGCGCTGGGACCAGCCGCCCTGTTGCTGATGGCGCGGCCAGTCGCTCCCGATCATCGTTGACTGGCGACGCGCGATCCCCTGCTGGAACAGCTCCAACCTGGCTTCCTGCTGGTCAGCCAGGATGACGGCGTATAGCCCGTAATCATCCGCAACCTCGATGAGCGGTCGAAGTGATGGAAGCGGACCAGTTGTCAGTTCCGTCTCAACCGGGATGGCCAGCGCAAACGGCTCAAACACGTTACGCGCCGAGCAGGCGACGATGACAATCCCTTGTGTCGTGTCGTCAACCGTCTCCAACCAATCGTTGATCCGCTCGACGTCGGCACTCAGGCTCTCGAACGGCGGCGTATGAGCCTCCAGACTTTCGAGAAGCTCCTGCGTCTGATCATCAAACACCCGGCGTGCCGGTCGAAGATCCGGCCGCTGGCCGTCTGGTCGCCAGTCGAGGCAGACCGTGAAATAGGGTGCATCGAGCGCTGGCTCCAGCGCCGCCAGGCGATTGATCCCGCGCGCCAGATTGATATCCAGCGGCACATCGAAGCGGTTGTCGTCAACTTGCTGAAGTGGATTCACAGTCATGAAGGCGCCTGCTTTCGTGATAGGTGCGGATGTCGGCAACGGTGGCCTCCCACGCTCATCCGGCGGCAAGGACCGTGCCGCCAGAAACAGAGACAGCGACGAATCGGACGGATGAGGGTATCCTGTCGCGCCGGAGAGCGGTGAGTTCGCCGACGACGTAATGAAGGGGAGTCCGCGTTGAAAGTAGGCACGATTCTGATGCTCGGCGGGAGTGGAGAAACTCCGGACCCGCGACCGTACGCTGAGGTGCGCGATCAGGCATTACAAGCGGAGCAGGATGGTTTCGATTCGGTCTGGGTCTATGACCACCTGCTGTATCGCTTCCCTGACACGCCGGAGTTCGGCATCTGGGAAGGCTGGACGATCCTCTCGGCGCTGTGTGAAGCGACCAGCCGGGTGGAACTGGGGCAGCTGGTCATGTGCGCCGCCTGGCGCAATCCGGCGCTGCTGGCCAAGATGGCGATCACAGCCGACGAGGTGTCTGGCGGTCGGGTGATCCTCGGCCTGGGCGCAGGCTGGCACCAGCCGGAGTTCGAAGCCTTCGGCTACCCGTTCCACCATCTTGGCACGCAGTTCGAAGAAGCGCTCTCGATCATTCGGCCACTCCTGAGGGATGGCACGGTCGACGTGCAGGGTGCGTTCTTCTCGGCCAACAATGCCGCCATGCTCCCGCGCGGCCCGCGACCCGGAAACCCGCCGGTGCTGATCGCTGCGCGCGGACCGCGCATGCTTCGACTCACCGCCGAGCATGCCGACATGTGGAACGCCGCCTGGTTCGGCGGCACGCGTCTCTTTGAGGAGCAGCTGGCGAAGATGACCGCCGCCTGCGACGAGGTCGGGCGCGATATCTCGACCCTGGGGGTGACGGTCGGCATCAATGTCGCCTTCAGCCACCTCGGTGAGACGGCGGGCGATGGGCACGATCCGGACAAGGTCCTGCTCGGCAGCCCGACCGAGGTCGCACACGGCCTGAAAGCGTTTGCCGATCTGGGTGTAACGCATGCCATCTGCAACCCCACTCCGCACATTCCGGCCGGATTCACGGCACTCGGCGAGGCGCTCGCCATCTACCGCACACTCTAGAACACGCCCGACGACAGGCTGATTGCACCCCGGCCTGTCGTCCGGTAACATTGACACATGAATAGAAACTCATATATTGAGACCCAGTATCAATACACGTCAGATCGAATCGGGCTTCTCTGGTCGCAGAGAGAGGTGGGCGACCGTGGCTAGACCGCGCAAGGTCGATCAGCTGCGACCGCCATCCCCGGCGACGGCTGAGGTTGTCCACCTTGAGGCAGTGCGGACAGCCCGGCAGGCGGTGCCTTCGGAAGTGGTACTCAGCGGAACGAGCGAGCTGTTCGGCGCACTGGCTGATCCCACCCGTCTGCGGATTCTGGCCGCGCTCGCCGCACAAGAGCTGTGCGTCGGCGACGTCGCCGCAATCGCCGGTCTGAGCCAGTCCGCCGCGTCGCATCAGCTGCGCATCCTGCGCGACCGCGGTCTGGTGCGCTTCCGACGCGAGGGACGCCTCGCCTATTACGCGCTCGATGATGACCACGTTGTCGGCCTGCTGGGTCAGGCACTCGAACACGTACAGCACCGGATGGAGGACGACGCATGAGCGCGACAGTTCGCTCAGCCACGGCACGACTCCCACTGTCTGGCCTGCTCACGCCCGAAGTCGCCGCCTGCGGACACTGTCTCGATCGCCTGGTTAGGAGCCTGCGCGCTATGACTGGCGTCGCCAGCGCCGATCTGGAATCCAGCGGCGTGGCGCTCGCGCTCGCCTACGACCCGGCACTCACATCGACCGCCGTTCTGGAAGATGCCGTCCGAGCCGAGGGTCGCGGTCTTGCCACCGAATTCGTGCACGAAGTGTGGCCCGTAGAGGGCATGGATTGCGCCGACTGCGCACGCAACATCGAGCGCGGTGTCGCGCGGCTGGCCGGTGTCCAGAGTGCCGAGGTGAACTTCGCTGGTGCCCGGCTGGCGGTCGAATACACCGCTGCCACAACCAACCCGACGACAATTGCGCGAACTGTCCAGTCGATGGGCTATCGGTTGGGACATGATGACGCGTCTGATACGTCATCCGGGCGACTGCGCGGCATGCTTAGCGACCGCAAGAACCTGCTCGTGGCTATTGGACTGGCGCTCACAGTTGTCGGCATCGCGCTCGCTGTCGCCGGTGCGCCCGAATCGGTCTCAATCACTGCCTGGTCAGCGGCTGTCGTTGTTGCCGGCTGGCCGGTTGCTCGCAAGGGCATCGCGACAGTTCGGGCGACACATCGCCTGGACATCAACGCGCTGATGATGATCGCCGTAATCGGCGCAGCTCTGATCGGCGAATGGCTTGAGGCGGCGACGGTCGTCGTCCTCTTCTCGCTTGGCGAAGCGCTTGAGCGCTATACGATGGACCGTGCGCGCAACTCGATTCGCTCCCTGATGGCACTCGCTCCGGCCGAAGCACTGGTGCGCCACGACGACCATGAGCATCGTGTGCCGGTTGCCGAAGTCTCGCCCGGCGACGTGGTGATCGTTCGTCCGGGCGAGCGCCTGCCGATCGACGGCGTCATCGTCGCCGGAGCGTCAGCCGTGAATCAGGCACCCGTCACTGGCGAGAGCATCCCGGTCGACGTTGCGCCCGGGACGAGCGTCTTCGCTGGAACCATCAATGGCCAGGGTGTCCTTGATGTGCAGGCGACCCGCAAGGCTGCCGACTCGACGATTGCCCGGATCATTCGGATGGTCGAGGCGGCACAATCGCAACGCGCGCCGTCGCAGCGCTTCGTCGATACCTTCGCGATGTACTACACGCCAGCCGTCATTGCGATCGCCGCTGCGGTCGCCATCCTGCCGCCGTTGCTTGCTGGCGGCGACTGGTCCGGTTGGTTGTATCGCGCGCTGGTGCTGCTAGTGATCGCTTGCCCTTGCGCGCTCGTCATCTCCACACCGGTATCGATCGTGGCCGCGATTTCGGCAGCCGCGCGGAGTGGCGTGCTGATCAAGGGTGGCGCGCACCTTGAAGCTGCTGGCAGCCTGCGGGCGCTCGCGTTCGACAAGACCGGCACGCTGACCGTCGGGCAGCCGCGGGTCGTCTCGATCGAACCGCTTGATGGTCGGTCGGACGACGATCTCCTCGCGCTCGCTGCAGCTGTTGAGCGCTATTCCGAGCACCCGCTCGGCGATGCAATCGTCGCTGCGGCCCATGAACGCAAGATTGACGTTGCCAGCCAGACGGTAGCCGACATCAGCGCCACCATTGGCCGCGGCATTAGCGCGCGCGTTGGCGACAGACTCGTCCGAATCGGCTCACGCACGATGCTGTCTGCCGACCTTGCTTCGTCGATGGAAGATCGACTCGTTGCGCTCGAAGAGCACGGCCAAACGACCGTTCTCATCGAAGAGGCCGGTCAGCTGGTTGGCATCATCGGATTAGCCGACCAGGTACGTCTCGATGCCCGCGAGGCCGTCGCCGCGATTGAGCGCGCCGGCATTCGCCAGACCGTGATGCTCACCGGCGACCGCCCGGCCGTCGCCCACGCCATTGCGCAGCAGGCGGGCGTCGATGATGTCCGCGCCGGCCTGCTGCCGGACGACAAGGTCACAGTCATTGAAGAGCTGCTGGAGCGCCACGGACGCGTCGGCATGGTTGGCGACGGCGTCAACGACGCGCCTGCGCTGGCCCGCGCCACAGTTGGCATTGCGATGGGCGCAGCCGGAACCGACACGGCGCTGGAGACTGCCGACATTGCGCTTATGGGCGATGACCTCGGCAAGCTCGCGTTCACTATCCGCCTATCCCGTTCGGCCAAGCGCGTGATCGCCCAGAACATCGGCTTCGCATTGGTCCTGAAGGTCGTCTTCCTCGCGCTCGCGGTCGGCGGCGCAGCGACCCTCTGGGAAGCGGTCTTCGCCGACGTCGGCGCTTCGCTGATCGTGATTCTTAACGGCATGCGCTTGCTGCGACAGGGAGAGTGACCTCACCCACCCCCGACCCTCCCTCTCCCGCGGGAGAGGGAGGCTAGCTTGGTTCTCGCTCGCGGGTGACGCCGAAAAACGTAGCGCGGTTTCGCGACCGCGATTCTTGCTCTACACCACGACCTTCTCGCGGTATGCAGCCGGACGGCGGTTGGCAAGGGAGGGGAGCTGGGTGCGGATCTTCCGCAGCGCGTCAAAGTCGAGGTCAGCGACGACGACACCTTCGCCATTTGAAGCGTCAGCGACGACGGTGCCCCACGGATCGATGATCAGGCTGTGGCCGTAGCACTGCGCGTTCGGCTCGTGCGGCCCGAACTGTCCCGGCGCGAGCACCCAGGTCTGGTTCTCGATCGCTCTCGCCCGCAGCAGAACATGCCAGTGATCCTTACCGGTAAACATCGTAAACGCCGCCGGCACCAGCAGCACCTCTGCGCCGGACAGCGCCAGCAGGCGATAGAGCTCCGGGAAACGCAGGTCGTAGCAGATGGAAAGCCCGACGGTATGGCCGTCGATGTCGGCGGTCACGATCTCGTCACCCGGCAGGATCGTGGATGATTCGTTGGCTGTGACATTGCCGGTCAGGTCGATATCAAACAGGTGGATCTTGCGATAGGTCGCAATGATTTCGCCCTGCGGATCGAACACAACCGACGTGTTGTAGAACTTCCCGTCTGTCTCCGACAGCTCGTGAATCGAGCCGCCGTGCAGGTAGATCCCATGCTGACGCGCCTTCGCGGCGAAGCGCTCAGTCGTTGGGCCTGGGATTGGCTCTGCGATCGCCTGATGCTGATCGCGTGGCCCAAGGAAGCTGACGTACTCCGGCAGCACAACGAAGCGCGCGCCCTTCGCAACAGCTTCGTCGATCAGCTCCTCGGCACGCTGAAGGTTCGCGTCCTTATCAGCCTGCGTATTGATCTGCACCAGCCCGACCCGCATCGTGTCCGCCATGAAATTCTCCCTCTGTCGATCGCTGAGTTGCTCTAGACCAGTGTAGCGGAATCCCATACTCTGAGCGGACGCGAATCCAGCTCGAAGCATGAAGGGGCGAGTGATGATCATTATCAACGAGCGAGTCGACCCGGGCGTGCCTGCTGACCTTCTCGAGCGCCTGCGCGCCATCCCACCGGCCACGATTGGCCACGTCTTGCACTTCGGATTCATGGATAACGCGCTGCGCCCGACTGGCCAACGTAAATTCACTATCTGCGGGCCAGCCTTCACTGTCCGCGCAATGGCGGTCGACAGCTCGATCGTCCACGTCGCGATCGACCGCGCTCAGCCGGGTGACATCCTGGTGATCGACCGCAACGGAGATAACAAGCACGCCTGCTGGGGTGAGATGACCTCACTCGCGGCGCACGTCAAGGGTCTTGCCGCCACGATTGTCGACGGGCCGCTGACCGACGTTATCGAGATTGAAGAGATGGGCTACCTCGTGTTCAGCCGCGGAATTTCGCCCATCACCACACGCGGGATGGGCCTCACCGGCGAGATCAACACGGTTGTTCAGTGCGGCGGCGTCAGCGTCTCGCCGGGCGACATCATTCTGGCCGATGACAACGGCATTCTCGCGTTGAAGCCGGAGCAGATTGCGATGCTCGTCGAGCGCTGCGAGCCGCTTGCGCAGGCTGAGCCGGAGAAGCGCCGTCGGTTACTCTCAGGCGAGCCGCTCCCGGATATGTCCAGCGCCAACCGCAAAGTGAATGCAACTCTTGAGGCACAGCGCGGTCACTAGGATGTGAATATCGACATCTCTAGTTGTCGCACTCAACGCCGACATCGGTTGAACATCGTGGCCCTCATCCAACCGAAGTGATGGAGACTCCATGTGACTATCGGACTTCGCAATCGACGGCTTTCGCTTATCGTCATCCTCATCCTGCTCGTGACAGTTGCCTGTGGCGGTAGCGATGACGACAACAACGCAAGCACGGGGGTTGATTCAACCAGCACGACAGCCGCAGCAAGCACGAGCAGCGGCGCACCGGGAGCGACAGCTACGACACCAGTCGCGACCAGGATAGCCCCCGCTCCGAGTGCGACGACATCCGGCCCGGCGGCAACCGTGGCAGTATCCGCGACCAGCACAACGACAGCCGGATCCGATGTCGATGGCCATGATTTCTGTGCCGATCTCGGGAGCCACGTCACCGACGACATCAACGTGCCGGAAAGCGCGAACTGCACACTCGACGGAACGATCGTCGATGGAGATGTGAAGCTCGCCTGGAACGCGACGCTCCACGCCCGTGGAGCAACGATCGACGGCGACGTGCAAGGCGAGCGTACTGCGATGGTCACCGTACTGGACGGCACGATGGTCAGCGGGAACGTCCAGGTTGAGCACGGCGGCGCAATCGAAGTCTCAAATGCACGAATCGACGGGAACATTCAGCTCGAGCACAACGCCGGTGCGATCGTCATCAATGGCAACACGGTCAACAGCAACATCGAGCTTGAACACAACAGTCGCAGCATCGATATCCGCGACAACACGGTCAACGGCAACCTGAAGTGCGAGTCCAACGTGTCGGCTCCGGCCGGCAGTGGGAACACCGTGAGCGGCAACAAGGAAGGCCAGTGCTCGGGGCTATAGGGAAGGCAGGCACGACTCGTCTTTCTCGAGCCAACACTTCCGGAAGATGTCGCCAGCGGAGTACGCGAGCGCGGCTGTGATGTGGAACGCAGCACATACATATCGCTCGTCCAGGCCATCGTCGAAATGAACGACAGGAGAAGCGATGTACATGCTCGAACATCCCTGGGTTGACTTCGATGAGATCCGAAAGAAGACAGACCTTGTGATCGTGCCGACCGGCGCGGTCGAAGTCTACGGCCAGCACTTGCCCGTCGGGACCGATACCATCGTCGTCACGCACATCGCCAAGCGCGTTGGCGAGAAGCTTGGTGTGCCGATTCTGCCGACGTTGCCAGTCGGCTTCTCCCGCTCGCTCGGTGACTTCCCCGGCACCTTGAACATTTCACCGGCGACGCTGACTGCCTACGTACGCGAATCGGTCGAGAGTGTCATTTCGTGGGGCTTCCGGCGCGTCCTGTTCATCAATAGCCACCGGGGCAATATCGGACCGATCAGCGAGGTCGCGATGGGATTGCAGGACGATCACGGCGTCCGTTGCGCGCAAGTCTTCTGGTGGGACTATGTCGCGGCTCTTGTCAAGGACATCGTCGAGACTGGCCCGCACGCCAACGGTCATGCCTCCGAGATCGGAACGTCGATCATGTTGCACCTGGAGCCAGACCTCGTCGTCCGCGATCGGATCGCCGATCAGACGCCGACAAGCGCTGTGCCCTATGCCGACATCATCCAGTACAAGGGCATGCACGCGCGTTCCGACACCGGCGTTGTCGGCAACCCGGCGGTCGCGACCGCTGAGAAGGGCGCAGAGATCGTCCAGCGCGGCGTCGATCGCATCCTCGCATTTGTGGCGGACGAATTCTCCGAGTAAGCAGATTCCAGCGAGTCAGACATCTATCGAGGGGCAGGAGTATCCATGGCAGCTTCCAAGCCGGGTTTTGTCATCGTCAAGTCAATCGAGCGTGCAGACGCGTCGCTCGTTGAGCAGTTCCGCGGGCTGGCAGCCGCGAACATATCGGACGTACAGGGTAAGCAGAATACGTTTGACGCCCGAATCAAGCCGATTTACTCGCCAATGACCCCGCTCTGCGGAACAGCAATCACCGTGAAGGCCCGCCCGGGCGACAACCTGATGGCGACGAAAGCGATCCACATGGCGCAGCCGGGCGATGTCATCGTCATCGCTGGTGGGTTCGATATGAACCTGTCGGTGTGGGGCGGAGTGATGAGCGCCATGGCACGCGCCCGCGGCGTCGCCGGCGTCGTCACTGACGGCCTCGTCCGCGACGTTGCCGAGACACGTGCGTCGGGTCTGCCGGTCTTCTCGATCGGCCTGACGCCAACTGGCCCGACCAAGGAAAGCGCCGGCCAGATTAACGTCCCGATCGCATGCGGAGGCGTGATCGTCAATCCCGGCGACATCATCGTCGGCGACGAGGACGGCGTCGTTGTCGTCCGCAAGGACGAGGCGCAGGACGTTCTGCAGCGCACGCGCGATCGGAGCGAGGTCGAGCGAGTCTGGTTCGAGCAGATCGCTCGTGGCGAAACGATCCTCGAAGATAGCGACAATGATCTGCGTGCGCGAGGTGCGCTCATCATCGACTAATTCAGGCAGCACATAACTGGATCATCTCGGTTTCGATGTCGTTTCCGGCATCGAAACCGAGATGCTGTTTGTCGATCCGAACGTTTCGCTGGATCGCGTGGGCTACTCCGCGTCGATCACCCGAACGTTGGATGCGCGATTGCGCTCGGGGTGGCGTGGATCCGGCTCCACGTCGTACTCGACCTGCTGTCCTTCGTGCAGGTCGGCAATGAAGCCGCTGAGCAGCGCCGACTGATGAAAGAAAACGTCCGACCCACGGCTCGGAGCGCCATCCGGCGTGATGAACCCGAAGCCCTTGTCGGGAAGGATCGTCTTAATAGTCCCTTGTGGCATGTCGTCCTCCTGTGTGACCGCCCCTCGGCGGTGTGTCGTGCCGTACCCCGCGCAATCTTGTTGCCATGACATCAGCGACCTCCCACATCTCCCGTCCTGACGCCCGCAATTCTTCTAACCTCGTTCAAATCTTCGGTCACTAATGTGCCAGCAGAGACGCGAGCAGGGACTCGCGTTGGGAGACTACGAGGAGTGTGAGATGTCGCACCGCATGGCCCTCTGGATTTCAGCAACGGTCTCGATTGCATTGGCGCTGATCGTCAGCGTCGTACTGATCGATCCGGGAAACTCCAGCGCCGACCAGATTGAGTCAAGCTATGAAGCGCAGTTCATCCCGAATTCGCGCTCGGAGCCGAGGGAGGGATACGACGCGGATTCTGACGCTGATTACGACGAGCACGATGACGAAGACGACGGTTACGACAAGCGTGATGACGACCACAAGGAGTACGACAACCATGGCAACGACGATGAACACGAAGAGGATCACGACGATGACTAACCGCAACCCAGGAAAGGGACGGCGGGTCCTGCTCGTTGAACCAGTCTCGAGGGACGCTCAGCGCAAGAACGACCGCCGTCTTGCGCGCCTGTTGATCGTTAGCGCACTGGCAGGTTTCACAGGGTTTTTCGGGCTGACAGTTGCGGCGACACCGCCAGATTCGACAGCCGTTACCGTCGGCCAATCTGCGATTACCAGGTCCGCCCCAACGACGTTCAGGCGCACCGACGATGACGACGGCGGTAGAACGTCCGGTTCCTCCGAAGTACGGACGAAGACGTCATGAACACCGCAACTGCAGGCGCGCGAAGTGTCGCGCGCCATTCGTTCCCCTCAATGGGCTCGACAATCGAGATCGCGCTGATCGACGCGAATGAGCGCGACCCCGCCGGTGCCTGGCGCTTGGCCGAGACGCTAGCTGACGAATGGGAGCAGACGTTCAGCCGATTCCGGAAGGATTCGGAGCTCTCGAAGCTCAACGCTGCAGCCGGCCAACCGATACATGCCTCACGCCGTCTCTACGACGCGGTCGACCTCGCGTTGGCCGGCTGCAAGGCAAGCCGCGGGCTGTTCGACCCGACGGTGCTGCCTGCGCTCCTCGCGCTCGGGTACGACCGCGATTTCTCGCAGATCGACAGCGCACCGTCTCTTGCCACGCTGCCGGCAGCCGTTCCCGGAATCAACGGGATCGTGCTTGATCCAGCGACACGAACAATCTCTCTGCCGCACGGCGTCACCCTTGATCTGGGCGGGATCGTTAAGGGTCTATACGCTGATGTGCTGGCGGAGATGCTGGCGGATTGGTCCGGCGGGTGCGTCTCGGCTGGCGGCGATCTGCGGGTCTGGGGAGACGGTCCGTCCGGGCATGGCTGGCTCGTCGGCGTTGAGCATCCAGCCGACGCCAACATCGACATTGCCGAGGCGAGAGTGTACGGGGGCGGCGTCGCGACTTCCGGCACGAACCGCCGCAACTGGCGGCGCGGGAATCGTGAAGTTCACCACCTCATCGATCCGCGCACGGGTCAACCAGGCGGCCGAAACGTCTGGTCCGTCACAGTTGTGGGTGAAACGGCCAGTCTGGCCGAAGTCGCCGCAACAGCGTTGTTCCTTGCTGGCGGCGATCTGGAAGCGCTCGATGGATTTGTCGGTTTGGTCGGTCCGGCGCTCGTCGTCGAAATGGACGGGACGGTACGAACCGTCGAGCGACGGGAACACTGACATGAATACGCAATTGCATTCTGATAACGAAAACATCCCACTTGCTCCGGTTGGCCTGATCGTTGTCTCGGCGGCGATGCTGGGCCTGCTGGCGGGTACGGCGGCCATCGGCACATCCCTGAGCCCACTGACGTGGTACCTCGCGCGTGCATCAGGGCTAACGCTTTATGCCTTGCTCTGGCTCTCCGTCGTCTCCGGGCTCGCCATGACAACAAAGCTTCCGCGAATGCTGGCGGGCGGCGGGAAGACCTGGCTCACACACCAGGTCACCAGCGATCTGGCGGTTGTGATGCTGGGCTTGCATATGCTGTCGCTGGCTTTCGACCCGACCGTACCGCTGGGCATCCTCGGCGTGCTTGTTCCATTCGCCAGCGACGTGCGTCAGCCATGGACGGATCTCGGGATTCTCGCAGCCTGGGGGCTGCTAGCAATCATTGGCAGCTTCGCTATCCGTGGACTGCTGGGCCGACGCGGCTGGGCAATCCTGCACCGTCTCACGTTCCCGCTCTGGGCCATCGCGCTGGCACACGGAATCGGAGCGGGAAGCGATAGCCATGCAATCTGGGCGGCCGCGTTCTATGGACTGACAACGGCAGCAGTCGTATATCTTGCTATCTACAGGCTGTTACGACTGCGCATGCGCGGGCAAGGGCCAGTCGCTATGCCGGCCAGAGTCCGCGACCGGGCAACGATGCTGGCGCGAGTTGAACGATATCGGCCGGTGAATCAACGCGTGCAGCGACGCTAGCGGAGCAACGATGCGGATTCTGGTAGTTGAGGATGAGCGTCAGCTGACCGAAATTATCGGGCAGGTGCTGAAACGCGAGCGCTACGACGTTGATCTTGCCTTTGACGGATTGACCGGTCTCGATCTCGCGCTGAGCGGCGGCTACGACGCGATCATCCTCGACCGCATGCTGCCCGGCATCGACGGGCTGGCGTTCTGTCACGAGCTTCGCGAGGCGGGTGTCAGCACGCCGGTGCTCATCCTCAGTGCCCGCCGCGACATGCCGGAACGCGTCGAAGGACTGGACGCCGGCGCAGATGACTACCTCGGCAAACCGTTCGGTTTCGCCGAGCTCCTGGCGCGCGTCAGGGCAATGACACGACGCGTCGAGCGGCCAGTTCTTCCGACCATCCTGCGAAGCGGCAACGTTGTGCTCGACACACGCACTCACCAGGTTCTGGTCGACGACCAACCCGTTGACCTCAGCCCACGAGAGTATGCGCTCCTCGAATTGTTGATGCGCAACGCCGGGAACGTGCTCAGCCGAGATCAGATCCTCGAACGCGTCTGGGGTTACGACGCGGAGCCGGAGCCGAATATCGTCGATCTCTACGTCCATTACCTCCGCAAGAAGCTGGGATCTCGCTCAGTCATCAAGACTGTTCGTGGGGCCGGCTACGTGATGCGGGGAGATTGAATAGTGCGAGGCGGCAATGTTCGCGAGCAGTTCCGGACCCCGCGTCGAACACCACATGATTCGGCGAGCACCTTCCGTCACGTTGGCCGCCGACTGGCGCTACTGAATGCGATCGCTGTCATTCTCGTGATTGCACTGTCAGGCATAGCAACCTTCCTTCTACTTCGCCAGAGCCTTGATGAGGAGGTCAATGACGGGCTCCGCGATCGGGTCGAAGCCGTCCGCGATCATCCCGAACAGTGGGGAGTACCCAGCCACGACGACGATGACGACGATGAGGATCACGACCGTGAGATTGTCGACTCCGGCGACACGCTCGTCTTTGTCGTCGACCGCAATGGCGAGTTGCTGGCGAACACGCGCGGCGTCGACATAGCAGGTTTGCCCGACGCTTCGTCGATAGAACAGGCACTGACTGGCGAGCGTGACACACGAACTGTCTCCATCGCTGACGATGTACGGATGCGGGTCATGTCGGTTCCGCTACGCGACGACGGCAGGGTCGTCGGTGCCGTTCAGGCTGCGCGCAGCCTGCGGGAACATGAAACGGAACTGGCTCTCGTCCGCTGGATGACGCTGGCTGGCGTTGGCCTTGGCGCGTTGGTCGCCGTGCCGGCCGGTCTGCTTCTGGCGCGCCGAGCCATGCGTCCGATCGACGCCGCCTTCCAGCGCCAGCGCGCGTTCGTCGCTGATGCCTCTCACGAGCTGCGCACACCGTTGACGCTCGTGCGCGCCAACGCCGAGATGGTGATGCTTGACCCCGATCGTCCAGTCGCCGAAGCTACTCCAGCGCTGAAAAACATCCTCACTGAGGTCGATCGCACGGACCGGCTTGTGGATGATCTGCTGCTGCTGGCACGAATGGACGCGGGGCAGCTCGCGCTCGACATGAACCCAGCCGATCCCGGACTCGCTGCCGCTGAGGCTGCTGAAAGCATGCGCCCGCTTTTTGTGGCTGGTGGCGTGCAATTGCGTATCGAACGCACCGACGTTCACCCGATTCCAGTCGACGTCGATCGCATCCAGCAACTCGTACGCATCTTGCTCGATAACGCGTTGAACCATTCAGCAAACGGCGATGAAGTCACCTTGCAGGCAGGTCCAACCAATGGGTCTGCGCAGATTGTCGTGCGCGACACGGGAGTCGGAATCGCTCCCGAACACCTCGCGCACGTCTTTGAGCGTTTCTATCGCGCCGATTCATCCCGGACTCGCCAGACCGGAGGAACAGGCCTCGGACTATCGATTGCCAGGGCCATCGTCGAGGCGCACGGGGGACAGATCAGCATCGACAGCCAGCCGAAACAGGGCACCGTGGTCACAGTAATACTCGGTAACTAGCATGAGGGCCGAGAGTCGGCTCTGCGATAGCCAGTGGACTGAAAGTGCCACAGGGCTCGGCCGCCTGCCCGCCAGCATGTACCGCCCGGATGCAGTCGTACACAGGGAAAGCGTTCTCGCCGTGACACGACATAACAGGCACCAGGTGGTGTCTGCCATAGAACGATGATCAGCAATAGAGCACTGACGACCGATTCAGCGACATGCCAACCGTCGCCACCCAAAGCACGCTGGACGTGCTAGCGCATTGCCTGCGCCAGCACGTCCACTTCATCACGGCTGGTGTAGAGATGGATCGCGGCGCGGATACGGCCTGAGCTGCCGCTAACTGAGATTCCTTCGTACGCGAGACGTGCGGCGGTGCCTGCGCAATCGGGGTCCTCCCAGGCGACGATGCCTGCGCGACGATTCGACCCTGCCGGAGTCATTACCGGCAACCCCAGCGACATCAACTGTTCGCGAAGGTGGCCGCTCAGTCTCAGCACATGGTCAGTGATGCGGGCCACGCCGGTCTGCAATAGAAGCTGGACGCCTTCGTTCAACGCGTAGATACCCAGCATGTTTGGGCCGCCAAGCTCGAAGCGCCCGGCATCCGGCTTGAGGTCATAGGGGAACTGCAGATCATCGACGACGCTGAACCAACCGATACCAGCCGGCTCAATCGCGGGCTGCCGCCGCCGATTCCAGACAAATACGCCCAGGCCATGCGGGCCAAGCAGCCACTTGCAGGTCGTGACAACAACGAAGTCGCATGCATCGGCCAGCACCGGTACGACGCCGAGCGACTGCGTTGCGTCGGCGGCGACGATTGTCAGCGGATTACGCTGCCGAATCAGGTCGGCTGCGGCCTGCAGGTCGATGCGGGTGCCGGTACGGTAGGAGACGTGCGAGAGAAAGACGAGGCGCGTGCGGTCGTCTACCAGCGCGGCGATGGCTTCGGGGGCGATATCCCACTCCTCGTGCGGCACCCGCCGCACTTCGACCCCGAGGCGTTCACGACGCAGGGCGGGCAGGATCGACGATGGAAACTCCAGATCGTCCACCGGCACGACGACGTTGTCACCCGGTTGCCAGTCGATCAGCGCATAGATCGCGTTGACCCCTTCCGAGGCGCTACCCAGCAACGCCACATCGCCAACATCGACGCCGAGCATTGCCGCAAGCCCTTCGCGACAGGCAAACGCCGTCGCATCCTGCGCTCGGCGACCAGCGCTTCCGCTCGCCTTATCGACAAAGTAGCGTGCGGCCGCATCGACAGCACTGGTCGGCGCGAGTCCCTCGCCGGCCGTCAGCAGATATGCGCGCTCGTCCCTGCCGATGAATCGATCCTTCGCCACAAGCGCATTGCCGTCCATCGCTCCCACCTCTCCCACTTCCCGGATCACGCTCGCGCATTGTCGTGCGCAACGATGCTGTTGACAACGCCAGGCTGGGGCCGCATCGTCCGTTCTGTACTCGATGGCATGAAGGAGTGAGCGCGTGACACGTGTGTTCGTAACGGTCGACATCGAAGGAATTGCCGGCGTTGTGCATGGTTCCGAGGGATCACCAGGCAATCCGGAATACGAGCGTGCGCGGCGGCTGATGACAGCCGAGGCGAGTGCCGTGGTCGCCGGCATATTTGACGCCGATCCCGAGGCAGCTGTCTCGGTCGTCGATGTCCACGGGCCCTATCGCAACATAATCCCCGAGGGGCTGGACGAGCGCGCAACCCTGAGCCGCGGCAAGCCACGGCACTTCGGGATGATGGACGGCATCGACGGCGGCTACGACCTCGCGATGTTCATCGGCGTGCATGGACGCGCGGGCAGCGACGCCTCCGTGCTCAGCCACACGTTCACCGGCACGATCCTCGATGTCACGATCAATGGCAAGCCGATGGGCGAGCTAGGGCTGAATGCAATGATGGCCGGTGCCTACGGCGTGCCTGTCGTGCTCGTGGCCGGCGATCAGTCAGTTGAGGCAGAGGCGCGCGACCTGTTCGGGGATGGGCCCGAGATCGTCACCGTCAAGCACAGCCGTGCACACCTTGCATCCGAATCCGTCCACCCCAACGTCGCATGCAGAATGCTCCGCGAGGCGGCCGCCAGGGTCGTTCGCGACCGCCCCGACAGTAGCCCGCTGATTGTCGATACACCGGTCGAGGTCACGGTCACGCTGGCGCGGCCCGTCCTGGCCGATCTGGTTGCTATGCTGGACGACGTCGAGCGTATCGACGGTCGCACGCTGCGCTTCACGCGCCCGACCGTGCCGGACGCCTATCGCATCCTGCGGCTGGTGACTGTACTTTGCTCGACGCCCGTGTAGGAGAGACCTCACCCCCCGGCCCCCTCTCCCGCGGGGAGAGGGGGTGTCATGCTGCCAACGAAATGGTTGCCGCGCTGACGTGTGTGATCACCAGGATGTTCTGATGGGTTTGGGCGTACGGGCCAGTCCTTCCCCACCTCCGCTACACTCTCTGCAGGTCATTCGCTGGGACGACGGCTGGGAGCATGCATGACAGCTGAGGCAAACAAAGAGCTCGCGAGGCGGTTCTTCGAAGAGGTCTGGAACGCCGGCGATGAGGCCGCGATCGATCGCTACATTGCCGAGAACGCGGCCGGGAACGATGCCGACTTCGGGGCGGGCCGCGAGGCGTTTCGGAACCAGTGGCGTCAGTGGCAGCGCGCTTTCCCGGACCTGCATTTCGCCGTCGAGGACATCGTCGCGGAAGGCGACCGCGTCGTGACACGCTGGACGCTCACCGGCACGCAACAAGGCGAGTTTCTCGGCATCCCAGCGACAGGACGCTCGATCAGTGTGACCGGCATGAGCCTCGACATCATTCGTGACGGTCAGATCGTCGAAGGGTTCGACGGCTGGGATGCGCTCGGGCTGCGCCGGCAACTCGGTGCGACGACGCTGGAGTAGTACATGACAGATGTCCTGAACCGCACCTCACCGATCCTTTCGACAACGGCACCGATGATTCGCGTCGAAAATCTGGTCAAGCTATACGGGCAGAAGCGCGCAGTCGACGACATCACGTTCGATGTCGGAGCGGGCGAGATCTTCGGTCTGCTCGGGCACAATGGCGCAGGCAAGACAACGACGATCCGGATGCTGACCGGCAGGACGCGGCCCACCAGCGGTCGCGCGTCGATCGCCGGGCACGACGTGGTCAGCGACCTGACAGCGGTCAAGCCGATCATCAACCTCGTCTTCGAAGATCAGAACCTCTACGACCGGATGTCTGGCCGCGAGAATCTGTCGTTCTTTGCCGACCTCTACGATATGCCACGCTCGCGGGTCGATGAACTGCTTGAAGCGGTGAACCTGGTCGATGCAGCCAAACAGAAGGTCAAGTCCTATTCGACCGGCATGAAGCAGCGCTTGCTGATTGCTCGCTCCCTGATCAACGAGCCGCGGCTGCTGTTCCTCGATGAGCCGACGCGTGGGCTGGACCCAACCTCGGCCCGCGACATTCGCCAGATCGTCAGCGACCTGAGCGATCGCGGCACAACCGTCTTCCTGACGACGCACTACATGGACGAGGCAGACGAGCTCTGCGATCGGGTCGCGTTCCTCAGCCAGGGCAAGATCGTCGCGCTCGATGCCCCGCGCGAGCTCAAGCTACGCTACGGGCAGCGCACCGCCACAGTGCTGCTCGATACGCGGGACGAGCACACCCTGGCGCTCGCCGACCCGAACGACGCAGCGCAGCTCGAAGCGTGGATGCGCGACGGCCGCGTGCTGACGATTCACTCGCAGGAAGGCACGCTTGAGGACGTGTTCATCGCTCTGGCTGGACGCTCGCTGAACTAGCGTCGCCGGAAGATGCCGAGGAACGGCGACCCGGTGCCAAGCAGGAAGCCAAAGTCGTACCAGCCGCCCTGACGCGCGACGTCATAGAGCGGCTGATCCTCCAGCCTGCCGAACAGGTGAACGATCAGGACAATCCAGGCCGTCAACCCGTTCCACAAGCCCCAGAGCAGGTCGTGGTACCACATCCAAATGTCCTCTCACTGCCCTTTGGCGCGCGATGTACGCGCCACGCTCATGCTGCCCTTTGACAGGTGATCAGTCGATTACTATACTGCAATCGTCTTCTGAAAATTGGTCAGTCCACTAGGCCAGTGCGGCGAAGTGGTGAACGCAATGTCTGATGATCTGACCATCGAGCCGGTCAACCGTTCGCGGCTATCCCAGCGCATCGTGCTGCGGATCTGCGAGCTGATCCGCGACAATCGCCTCGTAGCAGGCGACCGTCTGCCGCCGGAGCGTGAGCTTTCCGAGCGGCTCCAGGTCAGCCGCGCCTCGCTGCGCGAAGCCCTGACCGCACTGGAGCTGGCCGGCATCGTCGAGACCCGCCACGGCGACGGCACGCGCGTGCGCGATTTCCACGAGCTTGGTGTCACATCACCATTGGCTCTCGCGCTCTCAACCACAGACGACCTCGTCGGGGATCTCTGGGAGTTGCGCCTCATCTTCGAGCCGGCCCTCGCCGCACAGGCGGCGCTCCGGGCGAGCGACGACGACATCGCCGCTATGCGCTCGGCCAACGACGAGATCGCGCGGCTGGCGAGCCAGCTGGAATCAGCTGAGCGCACTATCGATCTCGACCGCGAGTTCCACGCCGCCGTCGCTCGCGCCTCAGGCAACCGCGCTGCGCTGCGCGTACTCCAGCTGCTCAACGAGCTGCTGCTCACCAGTCGAAGGCACTTTGCCGCTGAACCCAGCCGCCGCCGCCGCACGTCCGCACGACATAACGAAATCATCGACGCTATCGAACGACGCGATCCTCCGGCGGCACGCGACTCGATGCTGCGCCATCTCCAGGATGTTGAGCTCTACATCGTCGGGAGTGTGCTGGAGGAGCATCTGGACGAATCGCCGGACGACGGAATCGGCTCACCCTCGCGAGGCGTGACCAACGACGCTATCGCAGTGCGAAAGGCCGGACGAGAAGGAAAGGGAGGTGGTGACACAACCACGTGATGCGCTGGGAGCCACCGACCGGCGCGGCCTCGATTCATCGACGTTGAGCATATGTGGGGCATCGACAAGGTGTTGGATCTAGTCCAAGTGGGAGGAAGTGACATGCGCATCGAACGCGAGCCTTCGAATTCCAGCATTCGCGAGCAGGCCGGAGATCTGCTGCGGTCGCGGCTGACACGTCGCGGTGTACTGCAGCGCGCTGGTCTTATCGGGATCGGCCTCACGGCCATCAGCCCGCTGCTCGCTGCATGTGGGGGCAATGACGAGGAAGACACGCCCTCGAGCGGTGGCTCGGCAACCGAACCATCGAGCGGCGGAACCGCTACTGAACCATCGACTGGCGGATCTGAGACCAGCCCCGAGGCGGAGACTCCGACCGAGGGTGGCGAGTCCGCGACGGAATCGACCGGCGGCGAAGCCGAGAGTGGCACGGCCGGCGGCAAGCTGATACTGGCACTGAACTCTGACTTGACGACGATGGACCCGCACAAGTCGACGGCCGCAGTCGACCGGCAGGTGTATCAGCTGATCTACGACAAGCTTGTGGATATCGACGAGACGCTCAACATCGTGCCGGAACTCTCCAGCGATTGGGAGATCTCGTCTGACGGCACGGAGTACACCTTCACGCTCGTCGAAGGCGTGACCTTCCACGATGGCGAAGCGTTCAACGCGACGGCAGCCAAGGCCAACTTCGATCGCATGCTCGACGACGCGACAGCCTCGCCACGCAAGAGCGAAATTGCGCAGATTACCAATGTCGAAGCTGTCAACGACACCACGCTGAAATTAACCCTCTCTCAGGCCTTCTCGCCATTACTGGCGACGCTCTCCGACCGCGCCGGGATGATGATCTCGCCGAAGGCGATCACCGACCTGGGCGACGACCTGGCTCGCCAGCCGGTCGGTACCGGCGCATTCACGTTCGTCGAGTGGGTGAAGGACGACCACCTGACGGTCAAAAAGAACGACTCGTGGTGGCAGGATGGCCTGCCATACCTCGACGAGGTGACCTACAAGCCGATCACTGACGCGTCAGTCCGCCTGACCGCGCTGCGCACGAACGATGTCCAGATGATCGACCAGCTGTCGGCCAAGGACGTCCAGGCGGTCAAGGCAGACAACTCCCTTGTCTACGATGAGGTTGCCGGGCTGGGCTTCACCTACATCACGCTGCATTGCGGAAAGCCACCGTTCGACGTGAAGGAGCTGCGACAGGCAGTCGCCTGGTGTCTCGATCGCGACGCCATCAACCAGGCGTTGTTCTTCGGCACCGGCGCGCCGGCCCAGACACCGATTCCACCCAGCTCATGGGCATATGACGACTCGGTGCAGGTCTACAGCCAGGACTACGACAAGGCGAAAGAGTTGCTGGCGGCCGGCGGCAAGCCGGACGGCTTCGAGTTCACGATGCTGGTGACGAATACGCCGGATGCGCAGCAGCTCGCTGAGGCGTACAAGGCGCAGCTCGCTGAAGCCGGCATCACCGCCAATCTGGAGCTTCTAGAGTTCGGCACGCTGCTCGACCGATCCAACAGCAGCAACTTCGAGGCGGTGAGCCTCGGCTGGAGCGGTCGGCCCGATCCCGACGGCAACATCTACGGCTACTTCCACAGTGACGGCGGCCTGAATCGCGGCGAGTACAGCAACCCGGATGTCGACAAGCTCCTTGAGGAAACCCGCGCCAAGGCGACGACGGAGGAGCGCAAGCCGATCTACTCCGAGGTGACCAAGATGATCGCCGAAGATGCGCCGATGATCTTCGTGCGCTTCCCGGCCGAGATCAAGGTCTGGCAGCCAACGGTGAAGGGCTTTGTCCACGTGCCTGACGGCATGATGCGCATGGACAAGGTATCAGTCGACCAGGGTTCATAACACCCGCGCTGGATGGGTGGCGGTCGCCTGGCCGCCACCCGGATAGAAACGGGAGGGTGAATGGGACGTTACATACTTCGTCGGCTGGTGCAGATGGTGCCGGTGCTCTTCCTCGTCTCACTGATCGTCTTCTCACTCCTGCATCTCACACCTGGCGACCCGGCGATCTCAATGCTCGGCGAGGAAGCAACGCCGGAGTCGGTCGCGGCCTTGCGCGAGAAGCTTGGGCTGGATCAGCCGCTGCCGGTGCAGTACGTGCGCTGGCTCGGTGCCGTCCTGCAGGGCGATCTGGGACGATCGATCCGGTCGAACCAGCCGGTGTCGGAGGCGATTTTCGACCGCCTGCCGGTCACCATTGAGCTATCGCTACTCTCGGCGCTGATCGCGCTCATCATCGCCATCCCGGCCGGCGTCATCTCAGCGATGCGGCGCAACTCGCCGCTGGACACCAGCGCGACAACGATCGCGCTGCTCGGCGTGTCGTTGCCCAACTTCTTTCTGGCGATCCTGCTCATCTTCGGGCTGTCGCTGAAGTTGGGCTGGCTCCCGCCGATCGGCTACACACCATTCCTCGACGACCCAGTTGAGAATCTGCGCAAGATGATCATGCCGGCGGTGACGCTTGGCACGGCGCTTTCGGCGATCGTCATGCGCATGATGCGATCGTCGCTCCTGGAAATCCTCGATGAGGATTACGTGCGAACCGCTCGCGCGAAGGGGCTGAACGAGGCGAATGTCGTCCGTCGCCACGCGATGCGCAACGCGCTCATCCCGGTCGTCACCGTCGTCGGATTGCAGATCGGTGGGCTGCTCGGCGGCGCGATCATCACTGAGTCGATCTTCGTCCTGCCCGGCATCGGGCGCCTGCTGGTTGACTCGATCTTCCAGCGCGATTTCCCGCTCGTGCAAGGCGTCGTCCTGTTCGCCTCGCTCGCATTCCTGTTCGCCAATCTGGCCGTTGATCTGCTCTACGCCGTGCTCGATCCGCGCATTCGGTACGCATAAGGGGATGGCCGTGGTGGCTGGGGAGTTGAGGGGCTGAAGCAATGGAATCGACACCTACCTCTGCTGCAACGACCGGGGGCGTCGAGCAGGCAGCGCAACGTCAGCGCAGCGTCGGCGTGCGCAGCTTCTTCGAGCGTCTGTTCAAGACGCGACTGAGCGCAGTTGCGCTGGCGATCATCGTCCTGATGATCCTGATGGCGATCTTCGCGCCAATCATCGCGCCGCAAAAGCCGGACGCGGTCGACTTCGCGGCAGTACTCAAGGGGCCAAGCCGAGAACACCTGCTCGGCACGGACAACCTCGGACGCGATGTGCTGAGCCGGACGATCTACGGCTCGCGTGTGTCGCTGCAGGTCGGCATCATCGCCGTCGGCATCTCGCTGATCATCGGCACGGTGCTCGGCCTGGTCGCCGGATACATGAGCGGCACGTTCCTCGATTCGCTGATCATGCGCTGCATGGATGCGCTGCTGGCCTTCCCGACACTCGTTCTGGCATTGGCGATCACCGCCGCGCTGGGGCCGAGCCTGACCAATGTGATGATCGCGGTCGGGGTGGTCGGCATTCCGTCCTACGCACGACTGATCCGTGGGCAGGTGCTATCGGTCGGCCAGCATGAGTACGTCGAGGCGGCGCGCACGTCAGGGGCGTCCGACGCCCGCATCATCTGGCGCCACATCCTGCCGAACGTCACCGCGCCGCTGATCGTTCAGGCATCGATCGGCGTCGCGTTTGCGATCCTGGCCGAGGCGAGCCTGTCGTTCCTCGGACTGGGAGTCCAGCCACCGACGCCAAGCTGGGGTGGGATGCTTTCGATCGGGAAGGACTATCTGCAATACGCTGCCTGGATGGCGCTCGTGCCGGGCGCTGCGATTTTCCTGATCGTGCTGGCGTTCAACTTCCTGGGCGATGGTATCCGGGACGCGCTCGATCCGCATCTACGCAATCGCTAGTCGCCTCGACTCACTCGCTATACTCGTGACGGCTTTGGACACGGATTTGGGCGAGAGGAAGTGGTGTGTCGATCCAGCGAATCCTGACCATCTTTCGGCGCGATTTTCTGGATGCGATGCGGGACGCTCGAATTCTCGTCGCGATTCTCGTTCCGTTTGGGCTGGGCATCTTCTACAACGTCGTCATGGACTCGAACGATCCGGTCCTGTCTGCCACGCTCGTCTATTCGAGTGCCGACTCGACGACCTTGCCTGACACGATCAAGCAAGTTGGCGGCGCTGACGTCACACTCAAGATCGAGCAGGTTGCAGACGAAGCAGCTGTCAGAAAGGCAATTGACGACGAAGATGCCGATCTCGGGCTGGTGATCCCGGCCGGATTCGACGCCGCGATCAGCAGCGGCCAATCGCCGCCGCTCACGGTCATTCGCTCGGAGTCCACCGGCTTTGCAACCCAGTACCTGTTGTCGTCGCTGGAGGCTGCGCTGCGCGCGCAGGCTGGTCAGCAAGCTCCGGCGCAGGTGTCAGTTGAGACGATCAGCAAGCCGACAACAACGATCTCGCTGATCGAGGACCTCGGTCTCAATACCTACTTCGTTCTTTCGGCGCTGATGATGCAGATCGCCATGATCACGATGTATGCGGTGCCGTACATCCTGGCCGAGGAGAAGGAGCGCCGTACACTCGACGCACTGGTGATGATCGCCTCGCCGTGGGATGTGATCGCGGCCAAGGCGCTGTTCGGTCTCGCTTACGTCGCCATCTCGACGCCGCTACTGCTGGCCGTCACGCAGATCACGCCGACGCACGCATTGAAGTTTGTCGTCGCTGTCGGCCTGCTCGCGATCGTGCTCGATGGTGTTGGGCTCCTGCTTGGGAGCGTTCTGAATCTGTCGCAGCTCACCACCTGGGGTGGCGTGTTGATCCTGCCGGTTGTCGGACCCGCGTTCGTCGCCGGTATTCCATTGCCGGGCATCGCCGAGAAGATCCTGCAGGTCTTCCCGACGACGCATGCGATGCGACTGGCGGTCGACTCATTGACCGGGACGCCGATTTTCAATACGACTGCGCTGTCCATTGCTGTCCTGGTTGCCTGGGCGGTCGTCGTCTATGGCTTCAGTCTCTGGACGCTGGCACGCCGCGAGGCGTGACAAGCGCATCCAGCAGGCGCTGCGTCGCTGCCGCGATCTCGGCGACCGCGCCGTCGAACACGTCGGCATTGGCGCGCGAAGGCACTCGATAGCCGCTCACCTTGCGGACAAACTGCAGCGCCGCTGCCTCGATCTCTTCCGGCGTGGCGGGCTCATCGGCGCGGCGAAGCTGCTTGATACTTCGGCACATGGGCTACTCCCTGGCTTCTGTCAGACGAGCTCTCCAGCAGCGTACTGCTGGCGCAATTCCGGGATGACGCGCTCGGCGATCTCAATAAACATCGGCGGCAACGTCGAGAACGGCGTATTAAACAGGAACGTCCGCACGCCGATTCGGGCGTAGTCGATCACATGCTGACGGAACGTGTCGATCGACTCCAACGGTTTGGCGTAGGCCGAGATGACCCAGCGAATCTCACCCGGGTCGCGACCGATCTCGCGGCAGTATTCGATGAGCTTCACCCCGTTGGCTGCAAATTCGGCCGGATCCTCGCCGCCGTCCCAGAGATCGGCGTAGCGTGCGACATGGCGCAGCATCCGGTTGCCGGCCGTGCCGATCAGGACGGGGATGTGGCCGTTGACCGGCTTCGGCTCGAACGGAGCGTTCTCAGCGGTGTAATAGTCGCCGTGGAATGTGGTGCGCTCCTGCGTCTCAAGCTGGCGCATCAGCTCCATCGCCTCGCCGAAGCGATCAACTCGCTCGCGCGCGCTGGGAAAGGGGATGCCATACGCCTCGTGCTCGCGCTCGTTCCATCCCGCTCCCATACCGAGGATGAGACGTCCCCGCGAGAGGTGGTCGACGGTCGCGGCCTGCTTGAACATGATCGCCGGGTTGCGATGCGTGTTACCGGTAACCATCAGGCCGAGCTTCACGCGGGTTGTCTTGACCGCCATACCGGCCAGCAACGTCCAGCCCTCCAGGCATTCGTCCATCTCATCCTGACCGAGGGAGAAGAAGTGGTCGAACAGCCAGGCGGAGTCCCAGCCGGTTTCCTCGGCAAAGCGCCAGTGCTCGTCGATCAGGCTCAGTGGCCGACGATGCTGCCCGGTGACGATGCCGAACTCGAGCCGGTCGTCTGGTCGATCGCCCATGAGTCTTCCTCCTTCGATTGCGGATGAACAGTGAGTTGCCCGTCGTTCAAGGCACTACAGTACCCGAACCAGTCAGCGCAGTGAAGCACCGGCGAGTCCGCTAGATGCCCTCAACCCCCTTGGTGCGGAGCGTCTCATCCACCCACGAGCGGTCGAGCGTGCCGTTCAGTGTGGCTTCAAGCTGAGCCCGTTCCTCGGCAGCTTTGTCCGTAGCTGCGGCAATCAGATCATCCAGAAGGGTTGGCGCAAAGGCCAGCACGCCATCCTCGTCGCCGACGACGACGTCGCCCGGGTTGACGACCATGCCGCCAACTGACACGGGGACGTTGATCTGTCCGGGACCATCCTTGTACGGACCGCGATGAATGACGCCCCGCGCGAAGCAGGGGAAGTCGCCCGCCGCAATCGCGCTCACGTCGCGGATCGCGCCATCGATGACCATCCCGCCGAGCTTGCGGGCCATAGCGTGCGTGAGCATCATCTCGCCGATAAGCGCGTGCGTCAGCTCGCCACCGCCGTCGACAACGATGATGTCGCCCGGCTCGGCCATGTCGAGCGCCTTATGAATCATCAGGTTGTCGTCGCCACGCGTGCGGACGGTGAACGCCGGGCCGACCATCCGCCGCGCGTTGCGGTGATACGGCCGCAGACCGGTAGCGCCCAGCAGGCGGCCCAGACTGTCGCTGAGCAACGGCGTCGCCAGATCGAAGAGCGGTGCGATTGCCTCGGCGCTCGGTCGATCCGTCAATGCGTTGATGATGAAGCCCGATTTCAATTCTTCCCTCATCTCCCTATCCCCATCGCATATAGCGCCAAGCATAGCCGGTCGCGAAGCACTGCCCATGTGCAGCAATCCCTGCCCAAGTTACGGGCGGATAGATCGTCGTCCCGGTCGTGGCTGATGAGTAAAGACTGATCGCCATGTGCGAGATTTGCGCACCTTGATCCGCGCCATTTGATGACAATATGGTCAGAATTCTGTTCATAGTGAACAAAGCGACAGATACTGACTGAAGGTTGATGGGTGTCCATCATCGAACTAGTCTTCCGCACTTCTTGCATCTGGCACGTCGGCACCCGCATCAATGGATCGTGCAGGAATGCGTACGTACCTCAAAGCGCTCATAGCGATCATTGCCGTTGTGGCGTTCGCGCTGTGGTACAAGCCGACCACCGCGAGCGCTGATGATGGCTTGCGCCTCCCGGGTATTGAGGTCACTGTCGAGGGTGGCATCTCTGTCAGTGTCGATGGCGTCGCGGACCTGTCCGTCAATCCTTCTGCAACAGACACACCGATCATTGATGCCGACGTGACCCCATTGATTGAACCTGCTGCCGATACTGTCGGCACCGTCACTCAGCCGCTCACGCCAGTTGTCGAGGACGTCACTGCTCCGCTCACGCCGGTAATCGAAGAAGTGACTGAGCCACTTGCACCAGTGGTTGAGGATGTCACCACCCCGCTGCAGCCTGTGCTTGAGCCAGTCACTGAGCAGGTCGTAGCACCAGTGAAGGACGTTGTCACACACGTCACCGCACCGCTGGAAGAGACCCTGCAACCAGTTAACGAGGCGCTCAATCCGGTGCTGCAGCAGGTTGCGCCGGTCGTTGACGTTGTCACCGCCGTCACTGTCCCGGTGACCGACACGCTCGAGCCGCTGCAGCCAGTGATCCAGCCGGTTGGTGAGCTGGTCGACACGGTTGTCCCGGTTGGCGACCCGGTGCTTGATCCGGTTCTGGAACCAACTGTCGGCGTCGCGCCGCCGGCTGAGCAACCACCGGTTGAGCCGCAGCCGGGCACCGATCCTGTCGTGACTCCAACAGATGCAGAGACTCCGGACGTTGTCGTTCCTGCACCAGGTTCCGAAACTCCGGTTGATGTCGCACCGGTACCGCCACCGGCGAAAAGCGAGGCACCAATCGCGCCCGCGCCTGTCGCGCCAACAACGGGCGACCAGACGGTAACGAACCCAGTTCCGGTGAGCCCTGAGATCGTCATCCCGTCCACCGACCCGCCAGCACAGGTGCCGGTGAGCGTGCTGCCACACGAGCAGCCAATTGTCGTGTTGCCGGCCGCTGATGCCGCAGTCGTCACGACACCAGAGACGCCAACTGCCGCTATCATTGAACCGGTGTCAGAGCCAGTCACTACTGCTCAAGAGCCAGTTGGCCTGTTCGTTCCAACCACCGATTCGACTGTGCTGATCGTACCGTCCGCGGCCGAAGCAACCGCGATCCATCTCCCCAATGAGCAAGGCACACCGCCTGCTCCGAGCCAGACGGCGATCCCGCTCGCGCCGACCTCGGCGTCCGGCACGTCGTCGTCCGGCGCAGCCGCGGCCGGCTCGGGCGGGGCAGCCGCCATCCTGGCCGCGCTTCTCGTCGCCGCAATCATCCTCGGGCGCGCCCTGCGCCACGAGTGGATCCAGCGCATCCCCTCCAGTATCACCCTGGCAGTTCCAGTCCCTCCAGGCTGATTCGTCCAACTCCCAATTGGACGAAAGCAGCTTACGCGTGTCCGGGATAACCCCGACACGCGAGAAGGGACGAGAACATGCGTCAGCTTCTCTGCACCCTCTGCCTTGTCGCCGTCGTGGGCATCATCGCCCTGACTGGTGAGAACGCACAGGCGAGTGCAAGCACACCCGTAAACACCATCGCTCCGGCGTCCGCAACCGCCGCCCCGTCCATGCTCGATCGGTGGGCGTTCATCAGCCTGCTGATCTCCTTCGGCGCGCTAGGCATCGCGCTGAGTGGCACGTCGCGTCGTCTGGAGCTGCGCCCGGTCCTGGGGATGGCCGGCGAGCACGCCCAGCGGTTTGTCCAGCATGTTGCGCGCGCAACGGCCAGCAGCGTTGCTGGCATGACCGCAGGCAAGCAACCGTCTCCACCCGCACCAGCGATACCCGCCGCTACAGATACCGCGGCGCTCGAAGCGCTGATGGAGTCAATCGGCTCGCGCTACCTCAATGACCTGCAATCGCTGCATAGCGTGGTTGAGCAGGCGTGGGCGAACGAGGTCAACGGTCGCGACGAGCGCATCCAGGCGCTCATGCGCCAGATCGAGCGACTGGAACACGAGCGCGACCTGCTGGCCGAGAAGGTGTGCGATCTGGAACGCGCGCAATCTGCGTCAACCTCGGCGCTGGTGGCGGCACGCGACGATCTCGAACGCCGCCTGTCGCACCTCGACCGGCAGATATCAACCGCCACCGCCCCGGCGCAGACCAATGCAGCAGCGGGGCAATCTGCCTCCAAACGACGGACGAACAATGCCTCGCGACCCTCGCGCGGACGACGTGGGAAAGGGGGCCGCTAATGGTCGCTGCTATTTCGCCACGCCTCAACCGCGCGATTACAACGGTGCCGATCGATGCATCAGACGCAACGCTGGTCGCCCTGGCGCAGGCCGGTTCACGCACTGCGTTCGATCTGCTGGTCGAGCGCCACTACACAGTCATACACCGGTTTTTGCTCCGTCGTTGCTCGAGCAGTGAATTGGCCGACGACCTGACACAGGAGACGTTCCTCGACGCCTGGCGCGACCTGGATCGTCTTCATGACGGCGACGCTGTCCTGCAGTGGCTGTATCGCATTGCGCGGAACAACCTGATGTCGACCTGGCGTCAGCGCCGCGTTGACTCGATGGACGACCTCGCCGAGCGCGGCGCGATGTCCGCCGCGTTCCAGGACGAGGACCACGCCGACAACTGTGTCGTGCGCAAGGATGTCGTTGATGCGCTCAAGCGCCTGAGCGGTGCAGCGCGCGAAGTGCTGGTGTTGCACACGGTCGCCGGCATGACGAGCGAAGAGGTTGGGCTGCACCTCGGCATCTCACGCGAGGCAGCCAAGAAGCGCATCGGTCGAGCCAAGGCCGACTTCCGAAAGGAGTATGTGCCGGTATGGTGACCGCGACAGCGACGATGCAGTACCAGAGTAGCGCAGCACTCCTCGACCTCAACGGCGCGCTTGAGCGGGCCAGCGAGCGGTATCGCGAGCGCTTGCAGTCGGTCTGTGCCGAGCTGGCCGGGCGGCAGGCGATCCGCCGGCCAGCTCGACCCGATCATGTGCGGCTGGTCGGCGAGCTGGCCGACAGCGGCTTCCGTGACCGACAGTGGCTTGTCGAGCGTGACGGCCGGTTCATTCAGCTCACTGAGCTGCTGTACCGCATCGTCGAGCACGCAGACGGCGAGCGCGACCTCGATGAGCTGGCGGCCGTCGTCTCCCAGCAGACCGGCCGCACGGTGAGCGGCGGCAACGTTGCCACACTGATCGAGCGCTCGCTCGGGCCAGCGGGTCTGCTCGTCGAAGGGGCCGAGGCGGGCCAGCATGCGCTGCCACCCGCGCGACACGATCCACTCTCGGTTCGCATGCGCGTACGCATGCTCGGGCCGCGCGTCATCGATCCGATTGCCAGACTGCTGCGCTGGCTCTACTGGCCACCGCTGCTGGTGGCGATGCTGGTCGTCGTCGGCCTGGGCCACTTGTGGCTGTATGCCGACCACGGTGTTCGCCAGGACTGGCTCATGCAGGTGCTTGTCGAGCCGCACAAGGTGATGCTGCTCTTCGGCATCATCGCCATCGGCGGCATGGTCCACGAGCTTGGCCACGCGGCAGCGTTACGTTACGGTGGCGGGCAGGTACGCGGTATCGGTGTCGGCTGGTACCTGTTCTATCCGGTGTTCTACACCGACGTCACCGACGCCTACCGGCTGGGCCGGTGGGCTCGAGTCCGAACCGATCTGGGAGGCTTCTACTTCCATCTGCTGTTCACCTTTGGGCTGATCGTGGGCTACCAGCTCACCGGCATCGATCTCCTGCTCATCGGCGCAGTCGCGATCAATATCGAGGTCGTTCGGCAGAGTCTCCCGTTCCTCCGGCTCGACGGCTACTGGACGCTGACCGACCTGACCGGCGTCCCGGATCTCGTCTCCCAGATCGGCCCGTTCGTGCGCTCGCTGGTGCCGGCTACGATCTGGCCGGGGCCGCGAATCCCGCGCCTTCGACGCTGGGTGGCCGTCGTCTTCGCTACCTACATTGTCGTCACCATCCCGTTGATGTTGACGATGCTAATAGCCTTCCTCCGCACACTGCCGGCAACGCTCTCCATGATGAAGCTTGCGGGACGGGAGCAGACCCAGCTCCTGCTACTGGCGATCCGGGCGGACATGCCCCTCGTTGCTCTCGGCTCGCTCTTTCACCTCGGCATGCTCGGCCTGATCGGCTTTGGCATGACGATGATGCTGGGTAACGTCGGGCGCCTGGTCTTGCGCCTGCTGCGCAGCGCGCTTGTCACAGGCGCAGGGTGGCTCGCGCGGCGGGTTCTGGATTCGATGTCCCCAAATCAGGGGTATGTGCACTAAGGGATGCAGAACGGAACGGTGCAGCAGGGTACCGTCCCACACAGGAAGCAGAAAGGATCACGACGATGGCGATGAACGAACTGACGCTTGCGGAACTCGAAGCCGAATCGCTCGTAGAGCTGCCAGAGCGGCAGTTGATGACCGGCCTCAACCTGGGCCTCGGCGTCTTTGTCGCCGTCGATCTGGATCTCGGCATCAATATCGGCGGCGGTGACTGCGGCGGTGGTGGCGGAGCCGCGGTTCCGGACTGCGATCCGGCTCCCCCAGTAGATGACAACCCATGCAACCCTGTGGGCAGCCGCGCCTGGGGTCGCTAGCTCCCCTGGGCGGCGACCTCTAGCACAGGCCCTCTACCTCCCGAGCCCCTGGACTTCGGTCCGGGGGCTTTTTCATGTCTAACGGGTTCTCCCAACTGCATTGTCAGACTGACGCGGCGCGCCTATCATCGACGTGAGATCCATGTCCAGTACAAGGTACGCATCCAGATTTGTCTCTGGCACTATGGCAGGAGAACTCAACAATGGCGGAACTCACTGGCGGCCAGGCGATCGTGGCGTCGCTGATTGAGAACGGCGTCGACACCGTCTTTGGCCTTCCTGGCGTTCAGATGGACAACCTCTTCGACGCATTTCATGGACGACAGGACGACATCCGTGTCATTCATACCCGCCACGAGCAGTCAACGGCATATATGGCGTACGGCTACTCAATCACGTCCGGCAAGGTCGGCGTCTGCGTGGTCGTCCCCGGGCCGGGGCTGCTCAACGCCGCCGGCGCACTCTCGACCGCCTGGGCCTGTAACGCGCCGGTACTCGTGATCGCCGGCCAGATCTGGGAGCACCAGTACGGCAAGGACATCGGGGCGCTGCACGAGATCCCGGATCAGCGCGGCATGATCGCCCACCTGACGAAGTCTGCAACCTTCATTGAACGACCGGAAGACGCGCCGGCCGCCGTCCAGGAAGCGTTCCGCCAGCTGCAATCTGGCCGCCCACGACCGGTCGAGATTGAGATGACGCCGGACATGATGGGGCGGACCGCCAACGTGAAGCTGCTCGGCGCAGCAGCGCCGGACGCAGCGCCTGAAATCGACGACGACCTGCTTACTCGCGCAGCCAAGATCCTCGGGGAAGCCGAGTACCCGGTCATCTACGTCGGCGGTGGAGCAATCGACGCCGGTGAGCCCCTGCGTCAGCTGTCGGAGATGTTGCAGGCGCCGGTCATTCTCACGCCCAACGCCCTCGGCGCAGTCTCCGCTCGTGACCCGCTCACCCTGTCGATCCTGGGTGGACATAAGATCTGGGAGCGCGCTGACGCCGTCCTGGCGGTCGGCACGCGCTTCGAACGCCCGCTGACTGACTGGGGCGTCACCGGCATGAAGGTCGTGCGGATCGACATCGACCCGGCCGAGTTCGGCAAGGTGCAGGAGCCAGATGTCGCGATCGTTGGCGATGCGATCGACGGGCTCACCCGCCTGGCGAACGTCGTCGGCAAGCACAATCGCTCACGTTCCTCACGCAGCGAGGAGATCGCCACCGTCCGCGAAGCGGTCCAGGAGGAGCTGTTCGAGAAGGGCCAACCGCAGGCATCGATCTGCGAGGTCATCCGTGAGGAGCTACCGGACGACGGCATCTTCGTCGGCGACATCACGCAGGTTGCCGCCTACGCCGACCTCGGCTTTCCGGTCTATCAGCCACGCACCTATGTTGGGGCTGGCTTCCAGGGCACCCTCGGCTATGGCTATGCGACATCGCTCGGAGCGCAGGTGGGCGCGCCGGGTCGTAAGGTCGTCTCCGTCAACGGCGATGGCGGCTTCCTGTACACCCAGCCGGATATGGCCACGGCGAAGCAGTTCAACATCCCCGTCGTCGCGATCGTCTTCAACGACGGCGCGTATGGCAACGTCAAGGCGATCCAGCGCACACGCTATGGCGGACGCGAGATCGCATCAACGCTGGAAAACCCCGACTTCGTCAAGCTCGCCGACGCGTTCGGCATGCCCGGCTACCGCGTGGAGTCGCCGGAACAGTTGCGCGATGCTCTGAAGGATGCGTTCGAGCACGACGGCCCGGCGCTGATCGATTACCCGACTGCGCCAATGCCGATGGTGCGAATGCTCTCACGCGGCAACGTGCGTTAGCACGTTCGACGAGCAAAGCGGGCAGCCAGACGGCTGCCCGCTTTGACGTGTGTGCCCCGGCGCCGCCTGCTACTCTGCCTGCAGGATGCCGACTGCGCCATGAGCTGCGTGACCGAACGAGTGGTTCACGAACACATACTCGCCTGGCTCTTCCAGCACGAACTCAACGGCGACGCCATCAGCCGGCGCAATCGAGACGGTCTGCAACCCAACCATCTTGTTCTGCGGGTTAGCGTTGACGTAGACGGTATCGAAAATCGCGCCAACTACGTGGAAGCTGGACCAGATGTTTGGTCCGGCATTGACAACAAAGATGCGGATCAGCTCACCCGTCTTGACCTTTATCGGATTCTCGACGTACTGGTTCGCGTAGCCGTTGAAGGCGACGTAATCCATCGACCCGCTGCCCATCATCTTCGTCATGTCCGGAACCTTGATCCCGGCTGGGCTGTCCTGCAGATAGAACTCGCTCTGAACTAGAACGAGCTCCTGCGCCTCCGGCCAGCCCTCTTCCGGATCGACGATCATCGCGCCATACATGCCTGCGCCGATGTGCATCAGAATCGGTGGTGTGCCGCAGTGGTACATGAATGCACCAGGATACTTCGGCACAAAGCTGTAGCTCATCTCCTCGCCGGGCCCAATCGTCCGGAAGTTCACGTTCGGCGGCGTCTGCGCCGAGTGAAAGTCGAGCGAGTGCGGAATGGCGGTCGGATCAACCTTAAAGGTGACATTGACCGTGTCACCCTGAACGACGCGATGGACCGGCCCGGGAACCGTGCTATCGAACGTCCACGCAGCATACGGGACGTTGTTCGCGACGTAGAGGTTGGCATTGTTGGCGACGACCGTGATGTCCTTCGCCCCGGCCTCAGCCGGTTTCAGCCACGGATCGAACACCGTAAATGGGGTGATGTCGCCGACCGGCTCGGGGACTGCACCACCAGTGCCGTGCTGCGTTGAGTCGGAACCCGTGTAGCCTGGGGGAGTTGCTACCGGCTCAGGCGTTGACTGAGCAACGGGTCCGCCACTGGTTGATCCGACCTGCTCAGCCTCGCGGGTCGCATCCTCACGTTCTCTCTTCCCACCGTCGTTGATGCTACAGGCAGTCATCAGCGGTACAACAAACGGAAGAGTAAGCCCTGCTCCGGCTACTCGCAGCAACTGACGACGATTCGTTCGGAGGTCGGTGACCTGTGTCTCATCGGACATCGGGGCGCTCCCTTCGAATTGGTTGGGTGCCAAAAGAAGGTATAAGCGGGGATGATAACAGGCATTGACGGGCCAGGAGAATGAGCGATCCGATCAACGCAGCGCTGATTGCAAGCTGCCCGCGAAGTTTCACGCATTAGAATCATCTTATTGACGCAGCCGCGTCATGCACCATAAGGAATGTGTGAGTGAGCTTACGAGCGTACTCCAATGACGATCTCCAGGATGTTCTCGACCTGCTACTGATCTGCGAGAACGCCGGCTACGTAGACATGGAGCTGCGGTCGACCGAGCTACGCCTGGCACTCGCTAACCCGGCATTCGATCGTCAACGCCACACCGCGATGATCGAACAGGATGGAGCGCTGATCGCGTTTGGGCTGCTCTGGCAGGGCCGCTACCTCGGCTTGCTCGTGCACCCTGATAGTCGCGGTGTGTGCGAACACGACCTCATCGACTGGGCCGAAGCACGGCTCGTCGAAGATGGCATCGGTCTGCTCATCGTCCTCTGCCGCTCTGACGATGATCTGCTCCGTACGCTCCTTGAGCATCGCGGGTACTCTGTCGGCAACGACGAGCTGCGCATGACGCGCTCCCTCGACTCACCGCCGCCGCAGCCCACGCTTCCGGGCGGATTCACGCTGCGAACGTTACGACTGCCGGAAGAGATGGATGCATGGCTCGCGCTCTACGCCGAAGCGTTCGGATCGCGCGAGTCAGCTCTGCGAAAGTGGCGCGCCTTCCGTGCAGATTCGGATTACGACCCGACACTCGATCTCATCATTGTCGATTCGGACGATCACATCGCTGCCGCCTGCACCTGCTCGATTGCAGCAGCGGAACTCGCAGCGGTCCATCCGCGCGAGGGCCGTACGGAACCGGTGATGGTCAGCAGTCGCTACCGAGGCATCGGGCTCGGTCGTGCTGTCGTGCAGGCCGGTCTCATCGCGCTCCGTGACCGCGGCATTGAGGTCGCGTCACTGACAACCGAACCTGACAACAGCATCGCCCACCGCCTGTACGAGTCTCTCGGCTATGAGGTGACGTACAAGGCACTCTGGTATCAGCGTCCGTTGCACGATTGATGGGATCCTCAAGGGGTGACGAGTCACATAGATATTCACGTCAGCACCCTCTGGCCTGCCGCTCCGAGTGGGTTATCAGCGCGAAAGAACCGGGGTGGCTGTCGCAACGGCATTTCGTCTGTCTGCAACTGCCGGTCCCGCGAGATCGAACCCAGGCCCCTCACCGGCGCGCGCGAAGCAAAGCCGTGGCCTGCTTATTCGTCCTCGTCCGTTGCGATCGGATCAATCAGGTGCTCGTTCTCATTCCGGGGATTCCCGACAGCCGAGTTGACCGGATGCCAGGTCAGCATGTCATCGGCGGGCGGACGGAGCAGGTCGCTGGGATCTTCGCCGAGCAGCCACTCTTCCCAGTTCTCGCGCGACACCATCAGCGGCATGCGGTCGTGCAGCGCCTCGGCGGCGGCGTTCGCCGGGGTGGTGATGATGGCTGTCGTCGTGATGCCGTCCGGGTCACCCTCGTGCCACGGCTCCCAGATTGCCCCGAAGGCCAGCATCTCACCATCGGCCGGATGGATGTAATACGGCTGCTTCCGACGGCCGCCGAGTGCTTTCCATTCATAGTAGCCGTCGGCCGGAATCAGGCAGCGACGCTGCTGGTAGGCAGGCCCGAACAGACGACTCTTTGCGACTGTCTCACAGCGGGCGTTGATTGGACGGCGGCCTGAATCGAGCGTCTTTGCCCAGCGCGGAACGAAGCCCCACCAGGCTGCGTCGAGCGTCCGCGCGTCGCCGGTATCGCGAATCAGCGGTATCTGCGTGGATGGCGCAACATTAAAGCGCGGCCCGCGATCCTCGGTGCGAACATCGTGGACCTCAAAGTATTCAACGATGTCCATCAATGGTGATTTGATGACGAATCGTCCGCACATGATAGCCGTCTCCTTCTACCTCGCGCCGCACGAGTAGATCAAGTGTTCTGGTAATTCTACTCGATTATCGCAACGACCGAAGCTAAAACGATACGGCACCAAGCACGGGGTAACGTGAGTCCTGGAGCTTGCCCGATCGATACATGACTGTCTTCGGCAAGCAGCGGATTGCCTACCGACTGGATAACCTGATTGGACATCTGTTGACGCTTCGGTCAGCACCCTGCTAGCATGGCCCGCAACCGTACAACTCAATATTTTCCGGGTACGCAGCAGCCATTGCTGCGATCGCGGCCCAATGGCGATGGTCGGATGAGTTCCGGCCAGATGAGGTGGTCAGGTGGGTCAATACGCTATTCGGCGGGTACTGCTTCTTGTCCCGACGCTACTGACGGTCTACACAATCACGTTCCTGCTCATTCACGCGACACCCGGCGGCCCGTGGGACACCGGCGATAAGCCCATCTCCCAGGAAGCAATTGATTCACTGAACAAGGCATACGGCCTGGACAAGCCGATGTGGCGGCAGTACGTCGACTACCTCGGCGGCGCGGTGCGCCTCGACTTCGGGCCATCCTACGCACAGCGCAACCGCGACGTGACAGACATCATGCGTGACTTCGTGCCGGTGTCGCTCAAGCTCGGCATCGCCGCGATGGTAGTCGCTGCGATCGTCGGAATCACTGCCGGAACCATCGGCGCGGTGCGGCGCAACACGGCCATCGATTACTTCTCGACGTTCGGCGCAATCGTCGGTGTGTCAGCACCGTCCTATGTCGTAGCGTCGCTGCTGATCCTCATTCTGGCATCGCGACTTCACTGGTTACCGACTGGTGGCTGGGACGGTATTTTCAGCAAGCAGGCGATCATCCCCACGATCGCGCTGTCCTTCTCACCAGCAGCGGCGCTCGCGCGCTACACCCGTTCGTCGCTGATCGAGGTGCTACAGCAGGACTATGTCCGAACTGCGCGCGCCAAGGGGCTAGCCGAAATCAGCGTCATAGGACGCCACGCGCTGCGGAATGCGCTCATTCCGGTAGTCACCATTCTCGGCCTGCAGTTCGCGGCGGTCGCAACCGGGTCGTTCTTTGTGGAAACGGTCTGCGGCGTGCCGGGTATCGGCCGCTACTTTGTTCGCAGCATCGCCGTGCGCGACTACCCGGTGATCCTCGCCACGACGCTGCTCTTCGCGGTAGCCGTGAGTGTCATGAACCTGATCGTTGACCTCATGTATGGCCTGCTCGACCCACGGATCAACTATTAAGGGGCGTCATGGAGTCGCAGGAAATCGCAGCCAATGTTCCATCCGAGCTTTCCGGCGCTGCCGCGCTGGGTGCCGAGGGGTTACGCCCGTCGCGCACTATCGCCAGTGATGCCTGGCGTAGCTTTCGGAAGAACAAGGCTGCGGTAATCGGGCTCGTGTTTATCGTCTTCATTGTGATTGTCGCGATAGCCGCGCCGGTCCTTGCGCCGTCCGGTTACGCGGAGCAGGACCTTCTCGCGGTCACCCAGCCGCCCAGCCGCGAACACCTGCTCGGGACAGATCAGCTCGGCCGCGACATCCTGAGTCGCATGATCTACGGCGCGCGTGTTTCGCTGCTGGTCGGCTTCGTCGTGCAGATCGTGATTCTGGCGATCGGCGTGCCGGTTGGCCTGATCGCCGGCTACTTCCCCGGCAAGATCGACACCTTCCTGATGCGCGTCGTCGATGTACTGTACGCGTTCCCCAACCTGCTATTTGTCATCATCATCATGACCTACTTGCGCGCCCAGTTTCAGCTGGTTGAGAGCGGACCGCTGCTGCCGCTCAAGACGTTCGACCGGGCGACCGGCGGGCTACTCGGTGTCTACATCGGCCTGGGTCTTGTGTCCTGGCTGACGGTTTCGCGGCTTATTCGCGGCCAGATCCTCTCGCTGCGCAATAAGGAGTTCGTCGAGGCGGCGCGCTGCATCGGCGCTCCCAATCGCCGGATCATGACCCGCCACCTGCTACCGAATACGCTCCCGATCATCATCGTCGCAACGACGCTTGGACTGCCGGCGGCGATCCTCGGCGAGGCCGGCATCAGCTTCCTCGGGCTGGGAGTGACTGCGCCAACGCCATCGTGGGGCTCGATGATCTCCGACGGTGTTGCGGTTCTGCGCTCGTATCCGCACATCCTCATCTCACCGGCAGTCGCCCTGTCGCTCACGGTTCTCTCGTTCAACTTCGTCGGCGACGGCTTGCGTGACGCGCTCGATCCCTGGGTGCAGCGCTGACGTCCAGCGTCGCACCACGGACATAGTCGGTTTGGTAGTGGAAGAGGGGAACCATGGAGATTTCGCGCTACCTGTCCCGAGCGTCTGTGACCCGGCGCATGTTCCTCGGGACTGCAGCTGCCGGTCTTGCCGGCCTGCTTGTCGCCTGCGGCGGCGACGACGATGACGAGCCGGAGGCGACGACGGCTCCGGCAGAGGAAACGCCAGCCGCAACGGCGTCTGGTGGTGAGGCAACCGAAGCACCAGCCGAAGCAACCGAAGCTGAAGCTGAGCCAACCGAGGAAGAAGCGGAGTCTGGCGAGTCAAGTGGCGGTACGTTCCGCTACGGTGCCGTCGAGCCTGAGGACGTCGACCCTGGCATCACTGGCAGCCCGTGGTCACTGAGTGAGCTGTTCGAGGGCCTCGTTGTCATCAGTCCGGAAGATGGCACAACCTCGCCGGCGATGGCCGAGAGCTACGAGGCCAACGCCGATGGCACGGTCTGGACCTACAAGATCCGCCCGGACATGCAGTGGTCGGACGGCACGCCACTCAATGCGAACGACTTCCTCTACTCATGGCGGCGCGTCATGGACCCGGCTACCGCGTCGAAGTACGCCGCGATCTTCTATCCGATCAAGAACGGCGAGGCGATCGCCGCTGGCGATATGACGCCGGACCAGCTCGGCGTTGCCGCAGTTGATGATCTGACGTTCGAGGTCACGCTCGAAGAGCCGATGCCATTCTTCCCGATCATCTCGGCGACCTGGACCGCCTATCCGGTACCGCAGCACGTCGTCGAAGAGGCCGGCAACAAGTGGCTTGAGCCGGAAAACATGGTTGTCAACGGCCCCTTCATCATCACTGAATGGAAACACGACCAGTTGATGGTGTTCGAGCCGAACCCGACCTACTGGGGTGACAAGCCCCACATCGACCGAGCTGAGTACACGATCTACGACGACTGGGTCGCCAAGGGCCTGACAGCGTACGAGAACGACGAGGTCGACCACGCCCTCGTGCCGGCGGCGGAATACGAGCGTGCCCTGTCCGACCCGACGCTTTCGGCGGAAATGAAGGGCTTCCCGGCATCCAGCACCGAGATGATCCACTTCGACACGCGCAACAAGCCGACGGACGATGTGCGCGTGCGGCAGGCACTGGCGCTGGGTTGGGACCGTGAATCGCTGATTAAGCAGGTCCTGAAGGACTACTACCTGATCGCCCCGACAATCCTGCCGGCAGATATCCCCGGCAACAATCCGGGCGCAGCGCTCGAAGGCGACATCGAAACGGCCAAGCAGCTCCTCGCCGAGGCAGGCTACCCGAACGGCGAGGGCTGGCCGGAGAACTTCTCGCTTGTGTCGCGCACAACGACGCCGCTGCCGATCATCACCCAGTATCTACAACAGCAGTGGAAGGAAAACCTGGGCATTGATGTCCAGCTCCAGCCACTGGAACCGCGCGCCTACGTCGAGTGGCGCAGCGCCCGCGCGGATCAGCTGTACAACGCGCACCTCGGAATCTGGGGGTCCGACTTCGCTGACCCGAGCAACTGGCACAACCAGCTGTTCGCGTCGAACGCTGACTTCTACAAGACGCACTGGAAGAACGACGAGTACGACCAGCTCGTTGCTGACGCGCTCGTTGAGACTGACGAAGAGAAGCGCCTGCAGATGTACAGCGACGCCGAGGTCATCCTCGTGCGCGAAGCAGCGAACGTTGCGGTCTATCACGGTCAGAACTTCTACGTGATCAAGCCGCACGTGAGTAACGTCTTCCACCTGCCGACCGCCGCCGCCGGCTCGTGGCTGAAGCTGATCAAGCTGTCCAGCGACTGACAGGTGCGACACTCGGGTAGCCTCGTTTCGGGGCTACCCACCCGCTCAGCTCTGCTTCCTACGATGGAGCGCCGCGAGTGCCTTCTGGTTGCATCGCTCGTCACCAGAGAGTACGGTGCCCATGCCGAGCGGCTTCGTGCCGGTCGGAATACGCAGGTGGAGAGGGGAACATGAGCAAAGACTACGGGCGATACAGCTTCTGGCTGGAAACCTCGGGCGATGATCTGACGCCGCGGCCACCGCTCGACGGCTCGATTTCGGTCGATGTCGCCATCCTGGGCGCGGGCCTGTCCGGCTTGTGGACGGCATATCATCTGCTGCAGGCAGATCCTTCATTGAACGTCGCCATCCTCGAAGCCGAGATCGCTGGCTTCGGCGCATCCGGCCGCAACGGCGGCTGGTGCTACTCCGGCTTCCCGACCGCGCTAACGACACTGGCCGAGCGCTACGGCACCGACGCGGCCCGCGCAGTCCAGACAGCCATGTTCGACACAGTCGATAACGTCGGCGAGGTCTGTGAGCGCGAGGGCATCGATGCCCACTTCATCAAGAGCGGCTCCATTGAGCTGGCGCGTGGTGAATGGCAGATGCCGAAGATCGAAGAGATGTACCACGAGTTCGAGATGCTCGGGCTCGGCGATCATGCCGCGCTGCTGGACGCTAACGAAACTGCCGAACATCTACGCGTAACGCGCACTATCGGGTCTTTCTGGAATAAGGAAGGCGCGTCGGTCCAACCTGCCCGGCTGACTCGCGGCCTCGCCCGCGCCGTCGAGCGTCACGGGGGCACGATCTACGAGCAGACGCGCGTGACAGGTTTCGTCCCTGGGCCGCTCCCACGACTGGACACTGAGCGCGGGAACGTCTCAGCCCAGGTCATTGTCCTGGCCGGCGAGGCGTATCTCTCGCAGTTGCGGCAGCTTTCCCGTCAGGTCATCCCGATGACGTCGCACATCGTCGTCACCGAGCCACTCTCCGACGACATCTGGCAGCAGATCGGCTGGGAACGCCGCGAGGTCGTCGGCGGCTGGGGCACGACCGGTGGCTACCTGAACCACACCGCCGACGGCCGGATCGCCTTCGGCCCGTATAGTGGTCGATATCCGTATGGCTCGCGCATCAGCGACGCGCTAGACCTCCGCGAGGAGATCTTTGAGCTCGGCCGGAAGTCGGCCCTCGACTGGTTCCCGATGCTCAAGGACGTGAAATTTACGCACGCGTGGGGCGGCGTCCTCGGCGTCCCGCGCGATCGCATTCCGACGATGTCGTACGATCGCAAGACCGGCATCGCCCGCGCCTACGGCTATTCAGGCGAAGGCGTGGCGACGACCAACCTCTCCGGTCGCGTGCTCGCCGATCTGATCACCGAGAAGGACACGGAGCTGACGCGCCTCCCGATGACGACGCACGAGTCGCCAGATTGGGAGCCGGAGCCGGTGCGCTGGACCGGAATCACCTATGTTCGCCGCGGCATCAAGCGGATGGAGGAGCAGGCCGAGGAGACCGGCGCCTATCCGAAGCGCAAGCCGCTGGCGGCACGTTTCTGGAACTAAATCGATCGTATGCAGAGCGATCTCTCAGGTCGCACCTCTGGTATCCTTAGCGATCACCTCTTGGGGACCCGAGCGGGACGCAAGGTGATCAGACGGAGGTTGAGCCGGGAGAGCGTGCTGCAAGCAAACGTCGTCGCATCAGGAGCGGCTGGTGGGTAAGGTACTGGCGCTGGCGAACCAGAAGGGTGGCGTCGGCAAGACGACGACTGCCGTCAATCTCGCCTGCGACCTCGCCGCGCGCGGCTACCGGATTCTGCTGATTGACCTCGATCCTCAGGGCAATGCCACAAGCTCGGTCGGGCTCGACAAGCGCGAGCTGGAATACACCGTCTACGACGTCCTCGTCGACGGCACCGAGGTCGATTCCGCAGTCATTCAGGACGCCCGTCCCTCGCTCGACATTCTCGGCGCTAACCACCTGCTGGCCGGCGCTGAGGTGGAGCTGACCAGCCTTGCACGACCGCAAATGCGGCTCGATGCCGCGCTGCAGTCAGCGCGCGCGCGGTACGACGTCATCATCATTGATTGCCCGCCGTCGCTCGGCTTGCTGACAATCAATGGTCTGGTTGCGGCCGACGACCTCGTGATCCCAGTGCAGTGCGAATACCTCGCGCTCGAAGGACTGACTCAGCTGATTAACACTGTCGATCTGGTCAAGCGAGGACTGAACCGCCGCCTGGATATCCTCGGTCTGGTGATGACGATGTATGACTCACGCACCCGGTTGGCCGGTGAGGTGGTGCGTGATGTTGCGCGGCTGTTCCCGAACCGGATCTTTCGCTCAATAGTGCCGCGCACGGTGCGGCTCGCCGAAGCGCCATCGCACGGTCGCTCGATTGCCGAGTACGACCCGTCGTCGCGTGGTGCGCAAGCATATCGGGACCTGGCAGATGAGGTGATCCAGCGAGTGGGTCTACCGCCTGCCGGTTCTGAGGTTGGTGCGACAGCAGCCGAGACGCCTGTCGCAGCGCAGTCAGAGTAGGGTTGTGTTTCGGGCAGGAACGCTTGTCAGGGCGAAGGAGAGAGCGATTCGATGACGATCATGAGTGATCCAGCCGTCGCGCAGATTGTTGGTTCGGATGGGATGAGATTCGATTTCAACGAGAAGATCGTTGGCACCGGGCTGACATTCGACGATGTGTTGCTCCTGCCGGCAGCATCGAACATCATGCCAAGTCAGGTCGTCACCGGCACCTGGTTCTCACGCAACATCCGCTTGAACATCCCGATCGTTTCAGCCGCAATGGATACCGTCACTGAAGCCCGCATGGCGATTGCCCTGGCCCGCGAGGGGGGCATCGGCGTCATTCATCGCAACCTGTCGATCGATGAGCAGGTCCAGGAAGTCGACAAGGTCAAGCGCAGCGAGTCCGGGATGATCGTCGAGCCAGTCACGCTCCGTCCGGACGACATGCTGGCCGAGGCCGTTGCGATGATGGAGCGCTATCACATCTCAGGCGTGCCGATTACGGATGCAACCGGCAAGCTCGTTGGCATCCTGACGAACCGCGATCTGCGCTTCGAGGACAACCTCGACCGACCGATCTCGACGTTGATGACGAGCGAGAATCTGGTGACTGTGCCGGTAGGCACCACGCTGGACGAGGCTCGTGAGATCCTGCACCAGCACAAGGTGGAGAAGCTGCCGGTCGTTGATGACCATGGCTATCTCAAGGGCCTGATTACGGTCAAGGATATTCAGAAGAAGATCCTCTATCCGAACGCAACGAAAGATGATCAGGGCCGCCTGCGTGTCGCTGCCGGCATCGGCGTCGGTGATGACGCCTTCGAGCGCGCAGCTGCGCTGGTCGCGGCCAATGTCGACGTCATCATCGTCGACACGGCCCACGGTCACAACAATGGCGTCCTGGAGATGGTGCAGCGCGTCAAGCGCGAGCTTGGCGTCGAAGTCATCGCCGGCAATGTGGCGACTGGCGCGGCAACGCAGGCGCTGATCGACGCTGGCGCGGACGGCGTCAAGATCGGCGTCGGCCCGGGCTCCATCTGCACGACCCGCGTGGTTGCCGGCACCGGCGTCCCGCAGATTTCGGCGATTATGGAAGCCGCCGGCGTTGCCAAGACAGCCGGCGTGCCAATCATCGCCGATGGCGGCATGCAGTACTCCGGTGACATCGCCAAGGCGATCGCCGCTGGCGCTGACTCGACGATGCTGGGCAGCCTGCTGGCCGGCACCGAAGAGAGCCCGGGCGAGGTCGTCCTCTTCCAGGGCGAACGCTTCAAGGAGTACCGCGGCATGGGCTCGCTGGGTGCGATGAAGGAGCGTTCCTACTCCAAGGATCGCTACTTCCAGCAGGATGTCGACAGCCTGTCCAAGTTCGTGCCGGAAGGCATCGAGGGGCGCGTGGCCTACAAGGGTCCGCTCTCGACGATCGTCTACCAGCTTGTCGGAGGTCTGCGTATGGCGATGGGCTATTGCGGTGCACCAGACATCGAAACGCTGAAGCGCGACTCACGCTTCGTGCGCATTACCTCCGCCGGTCTGCGTGAGAGCCACCCGCATGATGTGGTGATTACCAAGGAAGCGCCGAACTATCGCGTGTCTCGCTAACCCGCGCCGCCGTTCTTCAGCGCCATCAACACTGCCCGTGGCAACAATCGCCACGGGCAGTCTTTATCTCCCGTGCGGGAATGCGCGATTGCTTGACACGCCCGGCGGCTTGCCGATAGACTAATCCCGACACAAATTCTCGGGATTACGCATTGGGGATGGTGGAGGAGAACGCATGCCATTCGATCGTGAGACATGGGCAAACCAATGGCTGGGTGGGTTCTGAACACTCGGCATTGAATGCATGCAGCCGGTTCGGTCTGCTGATTACCCCGCTCATCCCAGGCTCCAGGACATCATGGCGCTCGCCGAAGACGCCGCGACGCCCGACGACAATCTGACATTTGACGATGTGTTTCACGCCTGGCGCTCGTACCTCGGGCGCGAAGACATACCGGTGCTTCTGGTTCGCAGTACCGACCGCGCACGCAAGCTGCTGATGCAGGCGTTTGGCATCGCCGACGCCGAGCCGGTCGGCATCCCCGCCAACAGCCGCCGGGCGCTGTCTGAGGCCGTCAAGCGATCGAAGGGCACTCCGCGCTTCATCGAGATGGACGCCAACCTGGAGTTTGACCCACAAACTCAGGGCATCGAAGGCATTCGGCTGGCCTGGTCTGAGCCGGTCGGCGGCATGATGCCGCCTGAGCCGCTGCCGGGCGTGCCATTGTTCGTCGACTTTGGCTTCACGATGCCGAAGCCTCTCCCCGAGGGGCCGTTGCCGGGCCTGGCAGTTCTCTGGGGCCTGCATCTGCCGGGGCCATATGACGGCGCGCTGATCGCGTTCGCAGACAACGACCTGTACGAGGCAGCGAAGGGCCTGCTGGACGAGCACGACGACCCGAGCCTGCCGCACGCGATGGCACAATACCGCCGCTTTGCCGGCGAGGACGGCATCACCGCCCGCCAGATGTGGCTCTACAACGAGATTCGGCTGGGCATGGAGGCCGGCGCGGGATTGCCGATGTCGAAGGACGAGCACTGGGCCCTGCCGTATGGGCTGGCTGTTCGCATTCCGGACGAAGCCGACGCGGGGACCTTCATCTCCTACGTGCGGAACGAGCTCGTCGATCTCGATTGGCTGCCGGAGATTCAACCGATGTTCTTCGTGTCGTTCCAGATCACCCGCGATATGGAGCGCACGCGCCAGACGGCCAACAATCTGGCTCGCTGGATTGTGTCACCAATCGGCCCGGACTTCGTGGATGACGAGATCACCCATGCGGTGCTTGGAATCCTCAAGGCCGCCGAATACACCGGCGTGCGCTGGTACACCGATCCTGAGCGCGCTGACTGGTACAACAACCTGCTGATCGAGTGGTATGGCCCGAATCACGACGCCTACCGCAAGACTTTCCCGGCCAGGGAGGTCGGATCAGCCCTCGTTTGACGCCTTCATCTACTCCCCGCCACTGAGCGCCCTCGTTTACGCGAGGGCGCTCAGTGTGTCCGGGCTAGGAGCTGGTGGCTGCGGTGAGCGCATCGAGGCAGGTCTGCACGTCCGCCTCGTCGCAAGTGAAGTGCGATTCGAGAATGACAACGTCATCATCGCTGATCTTGCTGGCATCGAAGTCCAGGCCCTGCGATGTGATCGCTGTCTCGACCATCTTGGCCATACTGCCCTTGAGCACCATCACGGACGCAATCTGCTTGTCGCGGTGCATGATCGACACGGTCGCAGCATCAGAGACCGGCGATGTCAGCGGCACGACCCAGCCATCGTCCTTCACGGTTTCGCTGTAGAAGGTATCGACCGCCTCAAACTCGTCGTCGGTCATGTGCAGCGATGCTCCCGGTGAGGAGAGCTCCACATTGAGGTTATCGAGTTGATCCTGCGGCGGGACCGCCTGCCCCAACTCGTTCGCGCCGGCATAGGCCGGGAACGCGGACGCAGAGCTCGACGGATCATCCTTGTCATCGTTGTCCGAACCACCACATGCGGCAACGATCAGCACGATCATCAACAGGACCATCCCGATCGCCCACGCACGCCGACCGGATCGTCGCATCAGACCCACACGTCTGTCCTCTCGCTGGCCGCGCTTCATCGCAGCAGCCATTCAGCCAAACGACCGGCATCATTGCCGGTCGCGCAGGATAAATGATGGTGGATAGGGGAATTGCAGACACGGTTCAACTGGTGGGAATTCCACCTGTCCAAATGGCCAGCTGCTCAGGACACCCAGAACCAGGTGGAGAATTGAATAACAAGCAGCAACATGAAGACAGACGATGGAATGAGAACCGCGAGGAATGCGCCCCGCCAGCGCAGCAGAATCGCCAGCGCGATGAACAGCGGGAAGAGTACAAGCAGAAAGCGCGGCACCGACATCAATGGATGAACCGTGGACGGGCTGAACAGCGGCAGGACGAACATGATCGTCACCCAGCTCGAATACTCGATCGGTAAGGCCCGCCAGGTGTAGACGATCAGCGCGATGCCGACGAACGCCATCATGATGTCCAGCGACTCATACTCCGCAAAGGACAAGCGCACCGGATACGACGTCAGCGTCGCCCAGGTTGGCGACGCCAGCAACGCATGGAGCCAGCCATCTTCCCACTGATCGAACGCCATCTGGAACGTCGTCCACGGCATTGCCTGAATTCGCGCCCAGCCCTTCTGAGCCTCGATGGTCATCAGCGGATTGTCGAACCTGTTCCAGAGATAGAGGAAATAGATGATCGGGCCGATCGGAATCAACCCGAGCGCCAGCGCCTGTCGCGGCCAGGCAGTCGGGCTGCGCCAATGCGCCCGTAGCGCCGAGCCATACTGACGCAGGAACATGATTCCCAGCGGAATGGCGAGCAGCACGCCGACGTTGCGCGTCAGCCCAGCCAGTAGCGCCGCCAGACCAGCGAGCCACCATCTCCCCGATCGCGCATAGCTGAACGCAAGCACGCAAAACAGCAGGAAGAACGACTCGCTATAGACTGCGGAGAAGAAGAACGCGGTCGGGAAAAACGCCAGCAGCACGATGCAGCGGCGCGCAACATCCTGGCCCCATTGCGTCGCGACAAACCGATGCAGGAAGACGAGCGCGAAGAAGAACGCGATGTTCGACAGCAGATAGCCGGCGACCTCGACCGGCATCGCAAAGAGATCGCTGACAGCCCGCATCGACCACGGATAGAGGGGCCAGAAGGCTGTCGTCGCTTCGTGGACGTAGCCGAAATTGGCGATGAAGCTGTACCAGAAGCCGTCCCAGTTCCGCATCGGCTGAACGGTATAGCGGCCGAGACCGTTCAGCTGCGGTAGCGACCAGCCGAGCGCCTTGACGGTCGGGTTGGCGGTCGCGAACTGCGTTGCAAGCGCGGCGGCCAGCGTGACCAGCAGCCAGTGCCCAAAGAACACAGCCGAGACGAACGACAGATGGTAATCGCGCGCGAGCCGCCGAATCACCGGCGGTACGCGATCCCGCATACCGATCTCAAGTGTCGTGGAACGAAGTGTCAACGGTCGGCAGCCTCCAGAGACATCGCGACAAACAGCGAAGAGGGTGCCACGACAGTGGTGCAGCAATCAATCGCAGGCAAGCCGATGCTACAATCCGCGCGAAGGGCATTTCGTCCCGGTGCGATAGAAGCGACGAGTGGGGGTTGGGACGTATCGAACTGTCGTGCTCTTCGGAGCCTGATCAAGCCAATCTCCATCATCTGACGGCGCGCATCGAATCAGCCGCTAGCGGCGAAGGGAGTGAGAGTGCGCATCCTCCTTGTCTCGCCGTTTGACTTTGGTTACCCCGGCGGCGTGAACGAGCACGTTACGCAACTCGATCGCCAGTTCCGGTCGATGGGCCACTCAACCCGCATTATCGCGGCAACCTCGCCTGACGTGGGCGAGACTGATGATGGCCACATCTATCGAGTCGGCATGGCCATCCCGGTGCCGTCGAACGAGTCGATGGCGCGCGTCACGTTCTCTCCAGCAGTGACCTGGAAGGTCCGCCAGTTCATGCGCGCGCAGACATTCGACGTCGTCCACTTGCACGAGCCTCTCACGCCATTGCTCGGCCCAGCCGTGCTGCTACACTCGGACGTTGCCAACGTTGGAACGTTCCATGCTGCGCGTCCCAGCAACGTCATGTACATGTACCTGAAGCCGGTTCTTGATCTGTTTTTCGACAAGCTCGATGCCCGCGTCGCCGTCTCGGAAGCCGCGCGAGAGTTTGTCGATTCGTACTTCCCGGCCGACTACGAGATCGTGCCCAATGGCATCTCGCTAGATCAGTTCCACGAGAGTGCCGATCCGCTTCCCGAGTTCATGGACGGGCGACCGAATATCCTGTTTGTCGGCCGGTTCAATGAGCCGCGCAAGGGCTTCCGCTACCTGATTCGGGCAATGCCGATGATTCGTAGCCAGTTCCCGAACGCGCGCCTCATCGTCGTCGGGCAGGGTGTCAGCGATCGGTACGAACGTTTCCTGGAGCACAACGGCATCAATGACGTGGTCTTCGCCGGATTCGTCTCGGCGCAGGACCTGCCGCGCTACTACGCGAGCGCCGATGTCTTCGTTGCACCCTCGACCGGCCGCGAGTCGTTTGGCCTGATCCTGCTCGAAGGACTGGCCAGTGGCACACCAGTCGTGGCGTCGTCGATTGCCGGCTACAGCGGTGTCATTCGGCAGGGTATCGACGGTGTGCTCGTCGAGCCAAAGGACCCGCAGGCTCTGGCGCTTGCAATCGTCCGCGTCCTTGCAGATGCCAGCCTGCGCGAGCGTCTGGTTGCATCCGGACGTGAGCATGTTCGTCAATTCTCCTGGGCCGTCGTCGCCGAGCGCCTGCTTGATGTCTACCAGCGCGCGATCGTCAGTCGCTCGACCGACGCGACCCGCCAGGCGTGGCCGAAAGAGATCGTGGGGCGCCGTGGTTAGCACCCGATTCGCGAATCGAGTTCGGTCCCGCCTCGGTCCGGTCGGGCGTGCCGTGGCGCGGACGAAGGTCTCGCCCAACGCGCTCACTGTCGCCGGTCTGCTGCTCAACGTCGGCGTGGCGGCCGTCATTGCTTCCGGCAACCTGATTCTCGGCGGCGTGCTCGTTCTGATCGCCGGAGCCTTTGACGCGCTGGATGGCGCAGTTGCCCGCGCAACTGGCCAGACGAGCGCATTTGGCGGCTTTCTGGACAGCACGGTCGATCGCTATTCCGAAGCAGTCGTCTTTGCCGGACTACTGATCTACCTGACCCGCACCGACGCCGGCACGATACCGGTGCTGCTGACGTACGCGACGATCGTCGGTTCGCTGATGATCTCCTACACGCGATCGAAGGCCGAGGCAATCGGCATTCGTGGTGATGTTGGCGTCGCCCAGCGCCTTGAGCGGGTCGTCATTCTTGCCGTCGCGCTGCTCATTTCGCAGCCGGTCTGGGGGCTCTGGCTGCTCGCCATCCTGACGCACATTACGGCCGTCCATCGTATCGTCCACGTCTGGTGGGTTACGCGCGATGCCGGCTCGGGTACTAGTACCTAATGCTTGATCGGGATAACGCCTCAGCGGCTCGCTCGTGCCTCGTCATCATAGTGGTTGGCAGCATCGTCTTCCTCATCGTCTGCGCAATCCTTGCCCTCACCCTCCTGCCAATCGACATTGGCCGGGATCAGCAGGCTGAACCGACGGCAACACGTATCATCGAGCGTGGGAAGCTAACGTTCGCTCTGCTTGATGTCGGACAGGGGCTGTCTGCGGCGGTGGTTACGCCGAGCGGCCACGCGATGGTCATCGACGGGGGACGCTCCGGCGAGCGGGTGCGCGAGGAGCTTTTGCCGTTCCTGCGCGACCACAATATTGAGACACTCGACTACGTCGTGATGACCCACCCGGACCAGGATCATGTCGGTGGCCTGCCTGCCCTGCTGGAAGCGATGACGGTGAAGGCCTGGGTGGATCCGGTAGTCCCGTCCAGCAATCAGAGCTACGAACGCGCGCTCGATCTCGTCGTCCAGAAGAACATCGAAGCAATTCGCGGACGACGCGGCATGCGGCTCGATCTGGGTCCGGACGTGTCCGTCGAGCTGCTCTGGCCAGAGGATCCGCTGACGCTTTCGCCCGGCGAACAGGGCGACAACAACAGCAGCATCGTCACGAAGATCACCTATGGCGACGTATCGTTCCTCGTCACCGGCGATGCCGAAGCGCCAGCCGAGCGCCGCATGATCGAGCTCGAATCGAACGAGGATCTGCGCTCGACGTTCCTCGTCGTTGGCCACCACGGCAGCGCGTCATCCAGCACGGGCGCGTTCCTCGATGCCGTATCGCCCGAGGTGGCATTAATACCGGTTGGCCTCAACAATCAGTATGGGCATCCCGCCGACGAGGTCATTCAGCGGTTGCGGCTGCGCAACATCCAGATCTACCGCTCGGACCTGGATGGCCGGATCGAGATCACGACCGATGGCAGCGATTACGACATCTGGACAGCGGAAGGCAACGGAACGTGAACATAACCGAGCGCGTCACCGTTGACGAGATCGAGCGCGACGAGCGTGGCGAGCTGCTCGCGACGTTGGTGACAGACGACGGGCGCGTGATCATCGTGCCGTTGTCCAGCCTGCCGGACGGCACCGGCGACGGCGATGTCCTCGACGTATCGTTTACAGCCCTCCCGCAAGAGACGGAAAAGCGACGTGAGCGCATCGATTCACTCCAGCGCCGTCTGTTCGGCGACCGCTAGTCGCCAATGCGCCACCTTTGCAGACTATGACTGGTAGATTCAGACATGAGCCCACTGTTTCGCACACTTCGCATTCGGCTTGTCGTGTCGCTGGTCGTCCTCATGACGGCCTTCGGCTGCTCCAGCCCGCTGAGCAACGACGATGCATCACCGACGCCGGGCCATACACCAACGGTTGAGACGCAGCCGACAATGCGAATCGTCACGCCAACGCCATACACGCCGCCTGCAGTAGCAACCGGTACTGGCGTGTCCCAGCCGGAACAGAACCCCGAGACGTACGTGGTCGTCGAAGGCGATTCGCTCTACTCAATCGCACTGCGCTTCGGCGTCGATCTCAATACGTTGATCGAGCTGAATGGCCTGACTGACCCGAACGACATAACGATCGGGCAGGAGTTACGCATACCACCCCGCCCGTAAGAGGTGGCTGTCCGGTCATGGTGAACGGACGCTTGAGCGTTGACAGTCGATCGGTCCGCTGTTATAGTGTCGCTACATCCCGTGAGGTTGCTCACGGGTTCGCTACGAACACCACACAGGGCGAAGGAGGTGATGCCTAATCATGAGTAGTCATGGTACATCGGGCGTCGCCTCGGAGGCTGCCAGCTAGTCTGCAGTGCTTCGGGGTGATCGCCCAAAAGCCACGAAAGCCGGCCCGCTGGGCCGGCTTTCGCTTTGTTGCTGCCAGGCCGCCCTCAGCGCCCGGCCAATGCCCTGACAACTGGAGCGAACTCCCCAATCCGCGTGTCCGAGACGACGATGTAGGAGAAGCCATACTCCTCGCGGCGCTGAATGAGTCCGGCAATGATCTCGTCGACCGTACCGATCAGCATTGATGGCATTGCCAGGACGTCCGCCGCGCCGTACCCAACCCAGCCGTGCTGCTCGATGAGGCTGGTGGCAGTGGCGTCACAATCATCGGTCAACGTAATCGTCGGGATCATGCTCAGCTCGATCTGCTCGAACCGACCGCCGGCCCCCTCGCGTATCCAACCGAGCTTCTCCCGCACCGCATCGGGCGTTCGCTCGTCCAGCCGCGGCACCATTGTCCCGGTTCCGTAGGCCGAGGTCAGCACGCCGACCGTATCGGCAAAGCGGCCGGCAAGCCGCAGCATACGTGGACGGCCACCACCAATGACGATGCGTGGTCGGCGCTCGTCATCAAGTGTCGGGAAGCTCTGCAGACGATCGATCTCGTAATAGCACCCGGAGAACGAGAACAGCTCGCCGCGCCACAGACCCGTAATGACCTGCAGCGCCTCCTCCAGCCGAGCGATGCGAACTCCGGCGCTGTCGAAGGGAATCCCGGCCTGCTCGTACTCGGCGCGCATCCAGCCCGCGCCGATGCCAAGCTCGACGCGACCGCCGAAGAGCGTCGCCAGCGTCGCGAACTCCTTCGCCAGGAAGGCAGGATGCCGGAAGTCGTTGGCGATCACCATTGTTCCGACATGCAGCTCGCTCGTCGCGGCGGCGGCCGTCGCGAGGGCTGCAATCGGTCCGTATTGCGCGCCGAACGGATCATCGACAAGGTGATCACGAATGAGAAACGTCGAGTAGCCGAGGGTCTCAACGCGCCGCACCTGCGCTAACCAGTCCTCGCGCTCAAATGGCTGTTCGTTGATCACTCCGAAACGAAACGGTTTGAGCGACATGATTCCTCCAGTAAATGATCGTTAGCTCACACTCTGATCATCCACCGAGGAGTGCGGGGCATCTATCCGAAGGTTGCGGTCAGGGCCTGGGCACAGCACGGACAGACGGCTGCGATCTTGCCGGGATCATCAACGGCGAGGGTCAGGCCAGCATCACTGAGCATTTCGATCACACGACCGAGTGGAAGGCCGACAACGTTGGAGTAACAGCCCTCAAAACGCTCGACCGGGTGAAATTCCTCGTCCTGGATCGCGTAACCACCTGCTTTGTCGAACGGCTCGCCACGCTCGATGTAGCGCTCAATCTCTTCGTCGCTGTAGTCGCGCATCCAGACGTGTGTCACCTGGTGCGCGACTCGTATTGGCCGCGCCCCGGGAAGGAGAGCGACACCCGTGATGACGTTGTGCCGTCGTCCGCGCAACTGTTGGAGCATCGCGCGAGCCTCGGCCGAGTCAACCGGCTTGGCCAGCAACGCGCCGCGATCGACGACGATCGTGTCGGAGGCAAGCACGATCGACTCAGGGTTCGTGGAGCCGATCGCCAGTGCTTTCTCACGCGCCAGCCTCCGCGCCAGCCGTTCTGGACGCGGCAGGCGAGGCGGAGCCCATTCGTCGATGTCAGCAGGCACAATCTCAAACGGAATACCCAGCGAGCTGAGGAGCTCTCGCCGCCGTGGGGATGCCGAAGCGAGGATCAGGCGCGGCCTGTCAGGCGTCTCTGTCACGCCAGGTCCAGCGTTGCCACGCACTCGATGTGATAGGTCTGCGGGAACATGTCGACCGGAGTGACGTCCAGCAAACGATAGCCGCCATCAACCAGAATACGCAGGTCGCGCGCGAGTGTCGCCGGGTCGCACGAGACATAGACGACCCGCTTCGAGCGGTGCTTCAGCACGCCATCAATGGCTCGCTGCGCCATGCCGTTGCGCGACGGATCGAGCAATATCACGTCCGGCTCAATCTCAAGATCGGGCAGGATCTTCTCGACCTTCCCGGAGTGGTACTCAACATTCGGGAACGCTTCGAGGTTAATGCGCGCATCCTCCAGCGCTGAGGGGGACTCCTCGATGGCGATCACCCGGCGCGAGTGGGGAGCCACCAGCGCGGCAAACGTGCCGACCCCGGCGTAGGCATCCACGACAACCTCGTTGCCCGTCAGCTGCATGCGCTCGATCGCCAACTCGGCCAGACGCTCGGCCTGGACAGTGTTCGTTTGAAAGAACGACGACGCCGAGACGCGGAACGGTGTGCCGAGCAGCTCCTCGGTGTAATGCTCCCGCGCCGATGGCAGGCTGGGGACGAGCTCGGTCAGATCCTGCTGGATCAGTAGATCGTCGGTGTGCACGCCGTAGCGGACGACGACCTGGTGCTTGACTTTGGCCTTACCCTGCATCTCAGCCAGCGCGTCATTGATCGTGTCATCCATGATCAGGCAACGATCGATGCGCATGAACTTGCGACCACTGCCCGGCCGCGAGATGTAGCCAAGCTCGCCTTCGGGGCTGGTCGTGAAGCGCGCGTTATTGCGATAGCCGTAGGGGTTCGGACAGCCAATCATCGGCGACACCGGCGGCTGGTCGAACTTCCCGATCCGGCGCAACTGCTCGGCGACCACATACGCCTTCAGCTCAAGCTGCCGATCGTAGGCGATGTGCTGCCACTGGCAGCCACCGCAGGTCCCGAAGTAGGGGCAAGGCGGCTCGACACGATCAGGCGATGCCTCAATCGGCTCGGTGACACGCGCCAGCAGCATCGAGCGCTTGACCTTCTCGATCAGGACGTTCGACGTCTCGCCGGGGATGCCGTAGTCGGCGAAGACGACCTGGCCGTCCTGGCGGCCAATCGACGCGCCGTGGAATGCGATATCGGTCAACTCCAGTTCCAGCGTATCGCCGGCCTGGATGCGTTCGCGTTGTTCGGTGTCGCGTGTATCTACCATGTGTGCCTCAAGATTCACGAGTCAGTAGTGAGCAGAGCAGGGGCGCAACCAGCGATTCGGCGCTCCGTGCGCATGACGATCGCTGCCTCGGTCGCCAACCTGGCTCCGAATCGTGAATTGTACGGTGTTTGGGCTGGTGAAGAGTGAGGACGGGCCGCGCGCTGGCTGGCGCAGCCCGTCCTCGACAGGAATGAATATCGAGGTCTTAGTCCGCGACGGCCACCGGCTCGTCGGCGGAGGTTGCCGCGTAGCGCTTGACCGCGCGTGCAACCGCGTCGATCTGCGGCATCAGGTTGGCGAAGTTCTCGAAGGTCAGCGACTGCGCGCCGTCCGACTTCGCATGATCCGGGTTCGGGTGAACCTCGATCATCAGGCCATCCGCGCCGGCAGCGACGGCCGCCAGCGACATGGCCGGCACGAGGTACCACTTGCCAGTCGCGTGGCTCGGATCGGCGAAGACCGGCAGGTGCGAGAGCCGTTTCACGGCGGGCACGGCATTCAGATCGAACGTGTTGCGCGTGACGGTCTCGAAGGTGCGGATGCCGCGCTCGCAGAGGATCACGTTCTGGTTGCCCTGGGCCATGATGTACTCGGCGGCCATCAGCCACTCTTCGACGGTGACGCTCATGCCGCGCTTCAGCATGACCGGGATGCCGGTCTTGCCGACTTCTTCCAGCAGCAGGTAGTTCTGGCAGTTGCGCGCGCCGATCTGGAAGATGTCGGTGTACTGAGCCACGAGATCGACATCGCCCGGCGCAAGCACCTCGGTGATGATCGGCATGCCGGTCTCATCGCGGGCTTCGGCCATCAGCTGCAGGCCCTCTTCGCCGAGACCACGGAACTCGTACGGAGACGTACGTGGCTTGAATGCGCCGCCGCGCATGATCTTCGCGCCGGCCGCCTTAATCGCCCGCGCGGTCTCAAGCGTCTGCTCGCGCGTCTCGATCGAACACGGCCCGGCGATGATGACAACCTCGTCGCCGCCGATCTCAACGTCCCGCACGGTGAAGCGCGTCGGGTCCGGGTGGTACTCACGGCTCGGCAGCTTGTAGCGCTTGGTGACGCGCAGCACCTCTTCGACGCCGCCGCTGACCTCCAGCTCGGACTGCAGGTCCGGTGGGATCGGCACACCAACGACGCCAACGATGGCGGTGTTGTCACCGATCGAGATGTGCGTGCGCAGCCCAGCCTGCTCGACGCGCGAGATCACGCGCTGCAGCTCGGTATCTTCGTATCCGTGTTTCATGATGATAATCATGGGGAAGTCCCTTTCAGGTCCGGCAGACGTCGGATGCCGCCGGAGTTATCGTCTCAGGCTCGCACCGGCTCGCGACCCCACTCGGGGCGCAGCTCGCGTGCGCGGCGCAAATATGCGTGCTTGATCTCGGCCGCAGGTTTCTCGGTGTTGATATGCATCATGACGCGCACGACCATGTCCAGCGAACCAGGCACGGCCATCTCGTGTGAGCACATCAGTGGCACCTGATCGAGCCCCATCGCACGGGCTGCCACGGCTGGAAATGTCGCATTGAGGTCGGTCGTAGTTGTGAAGATAATGCTAACGACGTCGTCCGGCGTCAGCTCGTTGAGTCCCACGACGGTGCGCAGCAGCTCGTCGGTTGCCTCAAGGATGTCCTCTGCGGTATTCGACTCAACGGTTGTCGCCCCGCGAATTGCCCGGCAGGCCATGTGCGTCCTCTCCTCAAAAACCGGGTCGTTCGATCGCAATCTGATCGACCGGCTCTGACGCACATGGCTGCCGTCCCGCTCGTCAGTCGCCGCGCAACATGCGGATAAATCCGGCAGCGCGCTCCTCGAGCTCGTCAGGACGGGCCAGCTCCAGGTCAGTCAGGAGCGCGGTCCCGCAAACAACGCCATCGACCAGCTCCTCCGCCACGACAACCTGGTCGCGATTGGAGATGCCGAAGCCGATGGCTAGCGGTAGCTGGGTGTGCCGCCGCACCCGCACGACGTAGTCACCCAAACCGGTCGGGAGCTGGTCGCGCGCACCGGTGACGCCGGTGAGGGAGATAAGGTAGATGAAGCCATTTGCGCGCTGGAGGACAGCCTCAACTCGCTCCGCAGTACTCGTCGGAGCGAGGAAGTAGATGAGGTGTATGCCATTGTCCAGACAGGCCGCGAGCAGCTCATCGCTTTCCTCGGGTGGCAGGTCCGGGATCATCAGTCCGTCGACCCCGGCCTCGGCACATGCTCTGGCAAACGCATCCAGACCATATGCGAATACTGGGTTGTAGTATCCCATGAACAACACAGGCGTCGCAATGCCGCTTGCGCGCAGCCTGCGGACAATCTCCAGCGCCTTGTCCGGCGTCATGCCGTTATCCAGCGCCCGCTGGCTTGTTCGCTGAATTGTCGGGCCATCGGCGATCGGGTCGGAGAACGGCACGCCGAGCTCGATCAGGTCCGCGCCACCGGCCACCAGCCCGGCGACGATACGCTCGGTGTCGTCGATCTCCGGCCAACCGGCGGTGACGTAGGGCACGATCGCAGCGCGGCCCTCGGACTGCGCGCGCTTGAAGGCGGCGCTCACGCGAGATGTCGTCGCCTGATTGATCTGTGTCAGTGCAGTGTTCGTCACAGCGTCACCCCCAGTGCCTGCGCAACCGTGTGCATATCCTTGTCACCACGACCCGACAGATTGATGATGATCGCGTCTTCAGGTTCGTACCGCTTTGCGACCGTTTCGGCGAGATAGATTGCGTGAGCCGACTCAAGCGCCGGGATAATCCCCTCGGTCACCGACAGGAGCTTCAGCCCTTCCAGCGCCTCCTGGTCCGTCACTGCACCGGCCTCCAGCCGACCAATCGAGTGGAGATAGGACAGTTCGGGCCCGACGCCGGGGTAATCGAGTCCGGCCGAAATCGAGTGGGCTTCAATCACCTGCCCGTGCTCGTCCTGCAACAGGTACGACTTCGAGCCGTGCAGCACGCCGACCTTGCCGGCGGTGATGCTGGCGGCGTGCTTGCCGGACGCCACGCCGTAGCCGCCGGCCTCTGCGCCGACGAGTGCCACATCCTCGTCATCAGCGAACGGATGGAAGATGCCAATAGCGTTCGATCCACCGCCGATGCAGGCGACGACGGCTTTCGGCAACGTGCCGATAGCTTCCTGAATCTGCGCACGCGCCTCGCGGCCGATGATCGACTGGAGATCGCGAACGATCTTGGGGTAGGGGTGCATGCCGGCGGCAGTGCCGAGCAGATAATAGGTCGTCTCGACGTTCGTCACCCAGTCACGAATCGCTTCGTTGAGCGCGTCCTTCAGGGTCTTCGAGCCGCTGGACACCGGCCGCACCTCTGCGCCGAGCAGCTTCATGCGGAAGACGTTGAGCGCCTGGCGCTGGATATCGATCTCGCCCATGTAGACGATGCAATCCAGCCCCAGCAGCGCGCAGGCAGTCGCCGACGCGACGCCGTGCTGCCCAGCGCCGGTCTCGGCGATGATGCGCTGCTTACCCATACGCTTCGCCAACAGCGCCTGACCGATGGCGTTGTTGATCTTGTGCGCGCCGGTGTGAGCCAGATCCTCGCGCTTCAGGTAGACCTGCGCGCCGCCCCAGAGTTGGGACAGGTTTGCAGCGTGGGTCAGCGGCGTCGGCCGTCCGATATAGGTGCGGTGTAGCTCGGCGAGCTGCTGCTCAAAGGCCGGATCATCGGACACCTCGGTCCACGCCCGGGTGAGCTGATGAATTGCCGGCATCAGGGTCTCGGGCGCGTAGGCCCCACCGAACTCGCCAAACCGGCCGAACTGATCGGGCAGGCTCGCGGCGGGTGGATGGTGGTGTGTCGTCGAAGCCATCAGTTACCTCCTGTGCATCGCAGATGTGGTGGTCGAATGTCGGCGCGCGAGCTCTTCATCAGCACGCCGCGCTGCCTCGATAAATGCTCGAATCTTGTGTTCGTCTTTAGCGCCGTCAGTCTCAACACCCGTCGAAACATCGACGGCGAATGGATGCACCCGTCGGATCGCTTCGCCGACGCTGGTCGGCGTCAGGCCGCCGGCCAGCAGGACAGGATAGCGATCGGCGAAGTCGGCCGCAACGAACCAGTCGGCTACCGTGCCGGTGCCGCCGTACATCCCCGGTACGTGGGCGTCGAGCAGGATTGCGAACGGTTGCACCGTGCCACTGATCCAGGCGCTGAATCGCCGCTCCTCATCAACGCGCCCGGACGAATCTGCGCGGACAGTTGCGACAATCGGTCGCTCGATCTGTGTCGCATCGTCCGGCGTCTCGTCGCCAGACAGTTGCACGAGATCCAGCCCGACCGCATCCGCGACGCGGTTGATCTCGTCGGTCGGCGAGTTGACGAACAGTCCGACGATCTTTGTCGCGCTCCCGGCCACGGCTGCGGCGACCTCACGCGCGCGCTCGGTCGAGACATAGCGGATGCTGGGTGGGTAGAACACGACGCCGATAAAGTCCGCGCCGGCCTCAGCCGCGATGATTGCGTGGCGTGGGTCGCTGATTCCACATATCTTCACGCGCGTCATCCGACCAGCTCCCTCAGCGCCGCAGCCGGATCAGCCGCTCGCATCAGTGTCTCGCCGACGAGGATCGCGTGCACGCCGGCTGCTTCAAGGCGCTCGACATCGGCGCGCGTGCGAATGCCGCTCTCGCCAACGAGCGTGACAGTCGGCGGCACGTGCGCAGCCACACGCTCGATTGTTCCCAGATCGACGCTGAACGATCGCAAGTCGCGGCTGTTGATGCCGATGAGCTGCGCGTCGACCGCGAGGGCCCGCTCCAGCTCCTGCTCGTCGTGAACCTCGACGAGCGCCTGGAGACCGTATTCTGCCGTGGCAGCAGACAGATGCTGCAGCTCGGCGTCGTCTAGCGCGGCGACGATCAGCAGGACGCAGTCGGCACCGGCCGCGCGCGCCTCGACAATCTGATAGGCATCGACCACGAAATCCTTACGCAGGACTCCAGCGGCCGGGGAGGCGGCGTGTGCCAGCGCAGCGACCTCGCGCAGATCATCAAGCGAACCTTGAAAGAAGCGCTCGTCGGTCAGGACGGATATACCAACCGCACCGGAACGCAGATAGGCGCGCGCGGTTGCATCTACCGAAGCGCCAGGCTTGATCGCGCCTTTTGACGGCGACGCGCGCTTGAACTCAGCGATCACCGATACGCCAGGCTCACGCAGCCGGGCGATCAGGTCGACCGGAGCAGGCATCGCGTTTGCCACCGCCTCGATGTCTGCCAGACGCACCGTCGCCTTGCGACCGGTCACCTCGTTGGCAGTGTTGATCAGAATGTCTCGAAGGTACGTACCTTCAACTTCTCGTGTGCTCATGTCAGGCGGCCACCGTCTGCTTGGCAGTCAGGCGATTGGTCAGCGAAACGAGCGCTTCCAGCTTTTCGCGGGCTGCACCGCTATCGATCGTCTCCTTGGCCAGCTCGATGCCGTCCCGAATACTGGACACGGCGTCGGCGGCGTAGAGCGCCGCACCGGCGTTGAAGACGGTAATCGTCCGCTGCGCGCCTTCCGCTCCGGCGAGAACGTCCTGAATGATCTCGAGGTTGTCGCTGACGTTGCCGCCGCGCACAGCCTCAGGTTCGTAGCGCGTCAGACCAAACTGCTCCGGCGTCACCTCGTAGTTGGTGACCCAGGCACTCTCGCGCATAACCATCTCGGCGACGCTGCTCGGCCCGGCAATACCGATCTCATCGAGCCCATCGCTGGAGTTGACGACTAGCGCGTGCTGCGAACCGAGCAGTCCGAGCACGTTGGCGAGGCGCTTGGCAATGTCGGCGCTCGGCACGCCGACGACCTGATGTGTCGCGCTCGCCGGGTTCGTAATCGGCCCAAGCAGATTGAAGACGGTCCGGACACCGATCTCGCGCCGCACCGGACCGGCGAAGCGCATCGCCGGATGAAACGCCGGCGCGTACATGAAGCCGATGCCAACGCGGTCGATGCACTCAGCAACCTGCTCCGGCGCAAGCTCGATCCTGACGCCGAGCGCCTCCAGGACATCGGCCGAGCCGCAACGGCTGGTCGATGCGCGATTCCCGTGCTTGGCAACGTGGACACCCGCGCCCGCGACGACGAACGCCGCCGTCGTCGAGATGTTGAACGAGTTGCTGTGGTCGCCGCCGGTGCCGCAGGTGTCGACCACCGGGTAGTCGCCCGAGAGAGGCACGTGGAGCGACTTGGCCCGCATGACCGTTGCGAAGCCAGCCAACTCCTCATCGGTCTCGCCGCGAATCCGCATCGCTGTCAGGAAGGAGCCGATCTGCGGCGGCGACGCCTCGCCGTTCATGATGATTTCCATCGCCTGCGTGGCTTCAGCGCGCCCGAGCTGCTGCCCATCGACGACGGCCTGGATAAAAGGCTTGAGCATCTATCGTCCTTCCGATCAGTAGCCGTGGATGAGTTGACGATCGGTGACGGCCGGGCGCTCGTGCCCCAGGAAGTTGGCCAGCAACCGTCGTCCGCCAGTCGTCAAAATCGACTCGGGATGGAACTGCACGCCATAGACTTCGCATTCGCGATGGCGCAGCGCCATGATCGTCCCATCCTCCGACCGCGCCGTAATCTCCAGCGCGTCCGGCAGCGAATCCTCGGCAACAATCAGCGAGTGATAGCGTGTCGCCGTGAACGGGTTCGGCAGTCCGGCAAACAGACCGTGCCCGTTGTGGGTGATCTGGCTGAGCTTGCCGTGCATCACCACCGGGGCCGAGATGATCTCGCCACCGAACGCTGCACCGATCGCCTGATGCCCGAGGCAGACGCCAAGGATCGGCACCTGTCCGGCCAGCTCCTGCACCAGCGGCACTGAGATACCGGCCTCACGCGGCGTGCAAGGCCCCGGCGAGATGATGACCCGCTCGGGCCGCATCAACCGAATGTCATGCACGCTGGCCTTGTCATTCCGGACGACCTTCACATCGGCACCCAGCTCACAGAGGTACTGGTACAGGTTGTAGGTAAACGAGTCGTAGTTATCGATCAGGACGATCATGCTCGCGCCTCCGCATTCCGTACGCTGGTCGAAATCCGGCCACGCGCATCACGCTCAATCTGCTCAGCGACCTCAATCGCCCGCAGCCCCGCGCCCATCTTGTTCAGTGTTTCCTGGTATTCGAAGTCGGCAGTCGAGTCGTACACGATGCCACCGCCGGCCTGCATGATCACCGTGCCATCGCGGAACGCGACGGTCCGCAGGGCCAGTGCCATATCCATGTTGCCAGAGTAGGCAACGTACCCGACACAGCCCGAGTAGAAGCCACGCTGGTCGCGCTCGAGCTCAGCGATGATCTCCATCGCGCGGATCTTCGGCGCGCCCGAGACCGTGCCGGCCGGAAAGCAGGCACGCAGCGCATCGACCGGGCTGAGATCCTCACGCATCTCACCGGTGACGTGGCTGACGAGGTGAATCACGTGTGAGAAGCGCTCTGTCGTCAGCAGCACTGGCACCTCGACGCTGCCGGGCGTTGCGACGCGCCCAATGTCGTTGCGGGCCAGATCGACGAGCATGACGTGCTCGGCACGCTCCTTCTCGTCGCTCAGCAGCTCCGCCTCCAGCCGTATATCCTCGGCGTCGTCTGCGCCACGTCGGCGCGTTCCGGCAATCGGATGCGTCGTCATCTTGCGACCGTCCATGCGGATCAGCGCCTCGGGCGATGCACCGACGATCTGCTCATCACCGAGCTGCAGGTAGAACATGAAGGGCGATGGATTCACCGTCCGCAGCGCCCGATAGAGCGTGAACGGATGAATGCCGGTTTCGACCTCAATGCGCTGCGAGAGGACAACCTGGAAGATGTCGCCAGCCTGGATGTACTCCTTGGCGCGCTCGATCATGGCGTTGTATTGCGGGCGATCCATGTTGTGCCTGGCGCGCTCCTGAACAGTGAGATCGGATAGCGGCTTGTCCCCGGTCGGGATGACCGCCGCGCCCTCTTCTAACCGTCCTGCGAGCCGCTCGATGCGCAGAATCGCCTCCTGGTAGGACTGCTCAATCGGCGTCGCGTCGTCGATGTGGACGTGCGAGACGACCTTGACCTTGCGCTCGAGATGATCGAAGACCAGCATCGAATCGACGAACATGAAGACGCCATCAGGGAAGTCGTTGGGTCGCTCCGGCGCAACCGGTAGATCCTCAAAGTAGCGCACTGCCTCGTAGGACAGGTAACCAACAGCGCCACCCAGGAAGCGCGGCAGTCCCTCGACATGAACGGCACGATACGGCGCGAGAAACTGGCGCAGCGCCACGAGCGGGTCGTCGTATGGCATGGCCTGCTTGTAGCCGCCCTGATTGACCTTCGCGATGCCGTTCTCCAGTCGGACAACGAGGTAGGGATCCGAGCCGAGGAAGGTGTAGCGCGCCAGCGTCGTCCCACCCTCAACGCTTTCGAGCAGGAACGAGTAGGGACCTTCGGCGATCTTCAGATACGCCGAAACGGGCGTCTCAAGATCGGCCATGATCTCGCGGTAGAGTGGGATAACGTTGCCCTCGTCGCGCAGCGCTGCGACCTCATCGAGGGTGAGGGAATATCGGGGTTGCGCCGCCTCGGCGGCAGTGTGCTGTTCGGCAATCGTATCGACCATGGTGGGTATCCGTGCTTTCACTCACAGAACAATCAAGCGTCGCGCAATCAGCGCGGAGGACCGTCGTTCAGCGACGCCAACTCGCTCGGCTCCACTCGGCAACCGTCGTCGGCCGAGTCAGTCCTGTGTGTGCAGTCTGCAGATACACCGTGTCGTTGCCCGTCTGCTCGCGTCTCCGAATTCAGAGACAACAAAAAACCTTCGTCCCCAACATCGGGACGAAGGCGTCTGACGCGCTCCGCGGTGCCACCCGGTTTGGCCTTCCCGTGCAGGAAAACCCACCTCAGCGAATCGTCGATCTCGACGACCGTACGATCCCGCTCCCTGATAACGGAGAGCTGCCGGCGCTGCCTACTGCGGTCCACCCGGTTCGGAGCGCAACTCCCGGATCCATTCCGCGCCTGCGCTGACACCGACCTCTCACCAACCGTCGGCTCGCTGCATCAGGACTGAGCGCGTACTCGTTCCGTTCAACGTTGATACGTCTTCAGTTTCACCGGATGGTAGCAGCCATCTCGCCTGCCTGTCAATGTCGCCTAGATTGCACCGTCTTTCGCAAGCTCGGCCAAACGCTCTTCGGTCAGGCCCAGCAGGGAACAAAAGACATCACTGTTGTGCTCGCCGAGTGCGGGGCCTGCCGCGGTGATCTGACCAGGAGTCCGGCTCATTTTCGGCACGACCCCGGGCATCTTCAGCTTGCCGATCGTCGGATGGTCAACCTCAACAACGTTCTCGCGCGCCTGATAGTGCGGGTCGGCGAAGATGTCCTCGATCGAGTAGATCAGGCTTGCCGGACAGCCCGCGACGTCCAGCCGCGCTTTTGCATCGGCGAACGTCCGGTGCCCGAACCAGTCGATCAGAATCGCGTTCAGCTCATCATCGTGCTGTACCCGATCGGCGTTCGTGGCAAAGCGCGGATCGCTCAGCAGGTCCGGACGATCGATCGCCGCCGGCAGGCGCTCCCAGGTGCGCTGCGTGCTGCAGACCAGCACCGCCCACTTGCCGTCTGCCGTCTGATAGGTGCCGGCCGGACTGGCGCCGGAGGCAACGAACGGCGTGCGCTCGCGAACGAGGCCAAGCTGGTCGAACTCCGCGACGAGCGATTCCAGCATGCGGAAGAGCGGCTCATAGAGCGAGACGTCGACCTCCTGGCCTTCGTCATCGCCGCTGGTGTCGCGGTAGTACAGCGCCATCATCGCGGCGAACGCACCAGTAAGCCCGGCCACGTAATCCGCCAGCGAGAACGGCGGGCTCACCGGTGGTCGGTCAGTATGCCCGGTCAGGTAGGTGACACCACTGAACGCCGTCGCTGGCGTGCCGAAGCCGGCCAGGTCACGATTCGGCCCGGACTGCCCATAACCCGAGATGCGCACGACGATGATGCCGGGATTCGCCGCTTTCAGCGTGTCGTAGTCGAGACCAAGGCGGTCGAGCGTGCCGGGGCGAAAGTTCTCGATAATCAGATCCGACTGGCGCACCAAATCGAGGAAGATGACGCGGCCCGCATCCGACTTCAGATTGATGGTCACGCACTTCTTGTTACGCCCGAACGCCGCCCAGCGAACCGAGTAGCCGTCGATTTGCGGCAACAGGTCGCGGCTTGGATCGCCCGAGCCAGGCATCTCGACCTTGATGACCTCGGCACCGAAGTCAGCAAGTAGCGATGCGCCATAGGGCGCTGCAATCATCGTCCCGAGATCCAGCACGCGCACGCCGCGCAGCGGCCCAAACCCACTACGCCCGCTTGATCGTTCCACTTGCTCGCCCACACCCATCCCTCTCGTCTGCAACCGCGCTCCAGCCGCAGCCAGTGTACTGGCAGATTCAGGATGCCCGCCCCGAACTGCTCATCGCATCTCCACAAATCAAGTGTCTGCTGCGAAGTAAGCATCAATCTAAATGCGGAGACGGTGGGGTGTTCGACGCGAGCTGTGCTGTGAGGCGTTGGTTGTGTGCCTGAGATGGGCGTATGCGATACGCCCCTACATTAGGGACCGACGAAACGTGGCTGATGCGTATTGCATACGCCCGGCAAGCATGCCAGGAAACGCAACAAACACTGCAACTCAGCTATGCGCAAACGCGACACGCCAGCCGCCGCTCAGGCACGGCCCGTCCCCGCTAATACGGCGGGTCGGTGTGCCGCGGTCGACCGGGCTCTTCGCTGATCGGCAGGTCGAACCCGTCGTCGTCGCTCTCCCAGGCGGAGAAGGGAGCGGACGGCGGCGTGAGCTGACGCAGCAACGAGCGCGCGCGATCGCCGAGGGCGAAGTCGCGGAGCTGCTCGGCGTGGTCGCGTGCCTGAATCAGATGGCTACGAGCCTCATCGTCGCGGTTCTGATCAAAGAGGATCGCGCCGATGTTGTAGTTGGCAGCGGCGACTGTCGGCTGATCGTCGGCTGCCATCGACGCCTGCAGCGCATCGCGGTAGAAGTCGAGAGCCGTCTCCAGATCATCGCGCTTGTCATAAATCGCAGCGATGCCCTGCAATGCGCGACCCCGGACGCGATCGTCGCCATGCGCGGCGGCTGTGTCGACCGCGCGCATGTAGCGCTGCTCTGCGCCTTCGACCTGACCGGCGGAAAGCAGCAGGCGTGCTGCCTGGCTATGCAGGCGCGGGATGGTCGTGACCTCGCCGGTCGACGATGCCTCGTCAATCGCAGCGTCGATGTAGCGCAGCGCCTCGTCTGTCTGACCCGACTCGGCAGCGAGGCGGGCGAGGAGCGGCAGATACTGCAACGTCTGGCCGGGCATTCCGGCGGCGCGAGCAGCAGCGGCAGCCGACATGAAGGCATCCTCAGCGTCCGACAGGCGCTGCTCTGCGAGCGCGATCTGTCCGACGAGGTGATAGACCTCGGCACGCAGGGCGTTGTCCTCGGTCAGGCGGGCGAGCTCTTCGGCTCGGTCGGCCAGGGCGGTGGCGTGTTCGGCCTGTCCGCTACGCAGCATCGCCTCACCGGCAGCCAGCAACCAGCGCGCTTCACCAGGGATATCGCCCATCGCCCGCGCGCCGTGGACGGCGTGCTCAAGCTCGTTGAGCGCCTCGGCTTCGCGATGCACGAGCATCAGCGCGCGCCCCAAAAGGCCGTGCGCCTGAATGCCGAAGACCGGATCGTCGACCTGCCGGATCAGGTCGCGCGCATCGGTCAGCTCACGAATCGCCTCGGCTGGCCGACTCGCTTCGATGAACATCTGGCCCTTGGCCAGCTTGGCGCGGGCAACTTCGGTGCGATTGCCAAGCCGCGATTCGAGCGCAATGACATCGTCGAATCGGTGCAGCGCTTTATCGCGTCGGCCCAATTGCAGATCGAGCCGCGAGAGCATGCCCAGCGCTCGGGACTCCATCGACAGATCGCCAAGCCGCCGGGCGCGATCCAGCGCAACTTCCAGCCGCTCGGTTGCCTCTTCCGGCATATCGAGCTCGCGCATCAGCGCGCCGGTGCGGAATGCGACCTCCGCCTGCAGCGGATCGTCGACCGTGCGATCGGCGGCGTCGCTGGCCTGCTGCAGCAACATCAGGCAGCCATGCAGGTCGCCGCGTTCGCGCAGGATCGCGACCTGACGGAGCAGCGCATCGACGGCGCTCGAATAGTCGCCAATCCGCCGGGCGCTCCGAGCAGCGCGATGATAGAGGTCGTGAGCGTTGGCAACATCACCATCAGTCAGCGCGATGTCAGCCAGCAGAATGGCCGTCTGGATATCGTCGCGGGTGTCGGATTCCTCGCGCCCGGCATCGAGCTGCTGGATGAGCAGATCGCGGGCAATCTCCGTTTCGCCGCGCTCAAACGCGCCGCGCGCCAGGCGATTCAGCGCCCGCTTCTGGCCGGCAACATAGGAGATGCGCTGCGCCGTGTTCAGCGCCTCGTGCAGGTGATACTCGCGCTCGCCATCGTCGCGATCATGGATCAGCAGATCAGCAACGCGCAGATGCAGATCGACGAGAACCTTCTCGAAGCCCTTGGCCTGCGCAGTGGCGACATTCAGTCGGGCGAGGTTCAGCGCAAACTCCGGATTGGCACGCGAGTCGAACTCGACCTGGTGATCGAGCTCGATCAGGTCGCCGTCGGCGATCCGACCGTTGACCTGAAACGACTGAGCCGAATCAATGGCGCGGTCCAGCGGCATGCGACCGATCGTTACATCGGCGGCAAGCCGATACAACGGATTCGCTTCAATTCCCTGGTATCGTCGCAGCCATCGGCTGAACAGCTCCAGCATCGGCCGTCGGTTCCTCCCCACGTCTGCCGGGTTCGGCGCAGCAATCGTTCGTCAGGCTACCAGGGCTGCTCGTCAACCATGGCGCGGCGAAGCGTATCAAGAGTCACGTTGCCGCCGCTGACGATCAGGCCAACCTTCTGGCCGTGCAGATCGCCAGCCATCTTCTGCGCAGCCGCCAACGATGATGCCCCAGCGCCCTCAGCGACCAGGTGCGCCTTGTCAAGCAGCAGCACCATCGCCTGACGCATCTCCTCCTCGGAAACGAGGACGACGTCGTCGACGAGTTGCTGCATGATACGGAACGGCGCTTCGAAGGCCACACGGGTTGCCAGGCCCTCGGCAAAGGTGCTGCCGCCCTCCAGCGCTACCAGCTTCCGCTGATGGAACGACTCGTAGACAGCAGGCATGTTCTCCGTCTGGACAGCGATGATGCGCGCCTGCGGACGCATCGCCTTGAAGACAATCGCGGTACCGCACACGCCCGACCCACCGCCAACCGGCACGATCACCGTATCGAGATCTGGGGCGGACTCAATCAGCTCAAGCGCGTAGGTTCCGACGCCGGAGACGAGCCACGGCTCGTTGGCCGGGTGGATGTAGCGCATGCCATCGCGCTCGGCGCGCGCCTCAGCTTCGGCGCGACACTCGTCGAAGTCAGCACCGGATTCGACGACCTCAGCGCCGAGCCGCCGCGTTGCGGCGACCTTATCCGGATTGTTCACCTCAGGCATGTAGATAACGGCGCGAACACCGAACTCTCGCGCTGCCCAGGCAATAGACTGCGCGTGATTACCGGTGGACGCGGTAACGACACCGCGCGCACGCTGCTCCGGCGCGAGTTGGCTCATGAAATAGACGCCGCCACGTACCTTGAACGCGCCAACGGGCTGCATGTTCTCGCACTTGAGCGTGAGATCAAGACCGACGTGCTCGTTTAATGCCGGGGATTGGACAATCGGGGTTGGCGGCAAGTAGCGGTTGACGACCAGACGCGCAGCAAGGATGTCCGAAACCGTCGGTGACGTTGCAGCGCCAACTGGAGTGGTCATTGTTGTGCTTACCCCCACTGTTGCTCCGAGCGGGACGCCGACGTTGCGCCATCGAACAGGCGATCACGGCACGATCCCGACTGGCCGGAGAACCCCGCGCGAGTATATCATCGTGCGGATGTGGGCCGTACGTTCAACGCCGCACGAGCGCGGTGAAAAGGAGTGCGCGTGGCTGTCGAAACTCTCACCTTTGCCCAGCGCTTGCGAGCCGCCCAGGACCAGAATCAGTCCCTCCTTTGCGTTGGCCTCGATCCTGATATCAACCGCTTTCCGGACGGCGTAGCCCGTACTCCCGAGGCAGTCGCAGACTTCAACCGCGCCATCATCGACGCGACAGCCGACCTCGCTTGCTGCTACAAACCCAACATGGGCTTCTATCTGCAGTACGGGATCCCGGGTGTCGAAGCACTTGCACGCCTGCGCGAGGACATCCCGGCGCACATCCCGGTTCTGCTGGATGCCAAGCTCGGCGACATCTCGGTGACCAGCACCGGCTACGCCCGCGCTGTGTTCGAGACGTGGCGCTACGATGCCGTGACGGTCAACCCATTCCTCGGTCGCGATTCGCTGGAGCCATTCATGGCCTACCCGGACAAGGCCATCTTCGTCCTGGCCAAAACGTCCAATCCCGGCAGCGGCATGTTGCAGGATCGTGTGCTGCAGGATGACTCCGGCACCGAAACGGTGACACTCGCCGTCGTCCGCGAGGCGCGTTCGTGGAATGCGAACGGCAACGTGGGTCTCGTCGCCGGCGCAACATGGACGCAGCAGTTGGCGGAGATTCGCCAGGCCGCGCCGGAGCTTCCGATCCTTATTCCGGGCATCGGCGCGCAGGAAGGCGATCTCGAAGCGGCCGTCGTTAACGGACTCGACGCCGAGGGCCACGGCATCCTCGTCAACGCCAGCCGCGCGATCTCCTACGCCTCAAGCGGCAGCGATTTCCAGCAGGCCGCACGCGCTGCCGCATTGAGCCTGCGCGATGCGATGAACGAGGCACGTGCGAAGGCAATGGGCTAGCGCAGCGCTTCAAGTCTGCTGATAGCTCGCCCGAAGGCCTGCTTTCTCGCCGACCATTTCGCGTTGGTCGTCAGTATAAGATCGTCAGGTTCGACAGGTTGGCAACGTTCCGATCCTGCCGAGGCTCTCAGCGATACAGGAAGCGCAGGATGCTGTCGCGCTGGACTTTCTGGCGCTGGCCGCACTCAGCGCGTCACACGCGACGGGACGATGCGCCACAGCACCTCGGCGCGCTGACCGCCGCCGATCCAGCGATGGAAACGGTCGAGCTCGAGCCGATAGTCGTCACGGTCGCGAAAGATGACCGGGATCTGCGATGCGTAGCAGGCGATCGCCTCGCACTTCCGCTCGAACGCGCCGTCATCGAGCGGAACGAGACGCACCTCGCGCGTGACGCCCGAGCCGATGCGTGCGCTCAGCGCGCGACGATCGAGCGCGTAGGGGATATCAGCGTAGGCCCAGACGGAGACGCCACGCGCTGCCACACGCCGCGCGGCACGCAGCACGATCTGATGATCGACGTGCTGCCCGACGGCAAGCGGCACGACCAGTTCGTCCGCCTCAAACGCGCCGAGCAGGTCCGCGACGCGGGAGATCGTGTCCATGTCGGTGTCGAGGATCTTGCCGAACAGCATATCGTCGGAGTCGTAGCGAGCGTCGCGGTAAATGGCATCCAGCTCGTCGAGCCAGACCGGAGTGACGTTTGCACCGAGCGCCTGGGCCGCGCAGCGGTCCTCGTCCCGTCGCAGATCCATGACGCCCTCAGACGAAGTCCCCCACCGTTCGTGCTGCAGTGCCGCGAACTCGCCGAGGTCGCCGGTCGGCTGACCCGCGAACACCGTGACAATCGTCGGCGAGTCCATTCGCGCGTCGATTGCGACTGCGCCGCCGCACGAGAGCGCGACATCGTCGGCGTGCGGCGCGACATACAGACGCTTCATCATCAACCGCTTCCTCGCACACGCGCATCGCCGACGCGGCGAGTTATCCGCTGGCGGTCGAGGTACTCCAGGACAGCCTGCGCGTACTTCCGGCTCGTGCCGAAGACGTCGCGGAATTCGGCCAGCGTGATACTGCCGTTTGTATCAAGCATCTCTTTCACCCGCGCCTCGATCGCCGTCAGCTCTCCGGTGCCATAGACGACGCCATCCGCGACGCGCACGGCATAGCCAAGCTCAACCATCGCCGCCAGCAGATCCGGAGATATACCGAATGCGTCCGGCGCCGGCGGTGAGATCGGCTCGGCGGTAAGCGCGGCGCGGTAGGCATCCACCTGCCGCTGCTGATCTGCGGTGAGTGAGATTTCGTGCTCCGGTAGCGCCAGGAGGCTGCCCAGATCGCTGACGCTGCCGTCTGCAGCCAGCGTGGCAAGCAGCGCGTCAGCAGCGCGGCCCTTGGCATTGAGGCGGCTCTTGATGTCTTCGCGCGGCATCCCGCGGCGAAGCGGCGCGCGGCGGTGATACTCCTTCAGGAGCCCCATAACGATCCCACGCTGGGCATCGACGAACACCGCTTGCGCGAGGTAGCGGTTGGGCGGCAGTGCGCTATTGTCGCCCTCGCCCAGCGGAACGACCAGATCGCGGATCGAGCCGATCATTCCCCGCGCCGTTTCGACATCTATGGACAACCGCTCGGCGATTGCACGCAGCTCCAGCGGGCCCTCGGCGAGTGCCTGAACGAAGCGCTCCTCGGGTGTGCCGGTCGCGCGCGTCTCCAGATCATGCAGAACCTCAGTGCGGAAGCGTCGGTGGCGTCGCGGGTGCGGATCGATCACGCGCCCGCCACCGAGTGTCTGGCTTGGCGAGGCTCGCCGAATAATGAAGTGATCCCCGGCGACGGCTGCGATCGGCTGATCCAGCCGGATCTGCACCCAGCCCTCAGCGCCGGGCGCGAGTCGCTCGTTATCGAGCAACGTCAGGTGGGCAGGCGATTCAGCGGCACCGATGAAGATGTCGATTGGTTCGTTCTGCTCCAGCGGCTCGGGGGCGTCGGCGACAACGCGCAGGCGCGCATCGAGCATCGTCGTCGGCTGTAGCCAGCCCGGCGTCGTCAGCACATCGCCGCGATGGATATCGTCACGCTCGATGCCGGTGAGATTCACTGCTGTGCGGGAGCCGGGCAGCGCTCGATCCGATTTCTTCCCGTGACTCTGCAAGCCACGAATGCGACTGCGCCGCCCGCTCGGCACGATCTCGACTTCCTGACCGATCTCGAGCACGCTGCCGGTCAATGTGCCGGTGACGACCGTCCCGAACCCGGCGACGGTGAACGAGCGATCGACTGGCAGGCGCGGTCGTCCGCCGGTTACCTGGCCGGGAACTTCATCTGCCAGGCGCTCGATCTCTGCTACGAGCTCGTCCAGTCCGCTGCGTGACAACGAATCAACTGCGATGATCGCGGCGTCAGCCAGGCTGGTGCCGATGAGGCGCTCGCGCGTTTCCTCGCGGACCAGCTCCAGCCAGTCGTCATCGACGAGGTCACGCTTTGTCAGCACGACAATGCCATGTTGGACGTCGAGCAGATCGAGGATCGCCAGATGTTCGGTCGTTTGCGGCATCGGGCCTTCGTCTGCGGCGATCACGAGTATGGCCACGTCGATTCCACCGACGCCGGCCAGCATGTTCTTGATGAACCGCTCGTGCCCGGGCACATCGACGATGCTCACCGATGTCCCATTCGAAAGCGGCAGCCAGGCGAAGCCGAGATCGATCGTCATCGCCCGCTCGCGTTCCTCGTTGAGCCGGTCGGGATCGGTGCCGGTAAGTGCTTTCACCAGCGTCGACTTGCCGTGGTCAACGTGGCCGGCCGTTCCCGCGACAATCGTCCTGGCCGACCGCGCCTCGGCCGCTGCGCCCTGCTCTTGCGATGAAGCTGGTGGCATCTGGGGAGCTCCTGCTTCCTGAAAAACCCGACCAAACCGCAGTATAGCAGCGGCCCTGTGGAGCCCAGACTGCTACGATTGGCGGAATCGGGGAAGTCGTGGTCGGCGTGAAGGAACAATCAGTGAAACGCGAAGAGACGCGGGCCGGAATTCGTCCGTGGATCGGCGATCCGCCACGAACCGCACCTCCCGATCTGCCCGGTTACGTGCAGCTCCACCGCGAACAGCTCGGGATGGGTCCGCTGACGATTGTCGGATTCGTCCTCATCCCGGTCTGGTGGTTCATCTTCGTCATGCTGGTCAGCCTCGCCGGGGGGCCGTCTTCCTCTTCCTTTGATATCAATCTGCTGACACTGGCTGTCGGCGTCTTCATCGCGCTGGTGCTGGTTCCTTTGTTACATGAGGCCGTCCACGGCATTGCTGGCATGCTTGTCGGCGCAACACCGTCGTACGGGATTGGTCCTGGCTTTGCCTACACTACGTTCCCTGAAGCGTTGCGCAAGTGGCAATACCTCACCGTCGGTATCGCGCCGCTGATCGTCCTGTCCATTCTGTCGGTACTCGTCGCAGCGGTATGGGAGAGCGTCGCGAACGCTGCCATCTTCTTCGCCGTCATCAATGCTGCCGGCGCGATCGGCGACCTCTGGATGAGCTGGAAGATCCTGCGCGCACCGAACGATGCGCTGTTCTTTGATCTGGCTGATGGGTTCGCCGCGATGGTCCCGCGTGAGTCAGTGCCCGAGCCGTAGGTCAGGCGCAGACTCACGCGAGCGTGGGGGTGGGGGGATGGGGAGTGCTGCGAATTAGTCGGCCGCCATTCCCGGCAGCGCGGTGATGCGCGGGGTGTCGCTGAGAACCTCCGAGATCGCCATCACTCGCCGAACGATGCGGGCCAGAACTTCCGGAGTAATCGACTGCTGCGCATCGCACAGCGCCTCGTCAGGCGAGGGGTGCGCTTCGACGATCAGCCCCTGCGCTCCGGCAGCGATCCCCGAGAGCGCCATCGGCTCGACCAGATTGCGCAGGCCGGTGCCGTGGCTCGGGTCAACGACGACCGGCAGGTGCGACAGCTGGCGGGCCAGCGGGACGGCGTTCAGGTCGAGTGTGAACCGGGTGGCGGTGTCGAAGCCACGAATGCCACGTTCGCACAGCACAACCTGGTCGTTGCCACCAGCGAGCAGATATTCAGCCGACATCATCCACTCCTCGATAGTCGCCGAGAAGCCACGCTTGAGCAGGATGGGCTTGCCGGCCGTCGCCGCGCGACGCAGGAGCGGGAAGTTGGCCATGTTGCGCGAGCCGATCTGGAGCATGTCGGAGTAAGCAGCGACGAGATCGACCTGCTCGGGTTCCATCACTTCGGTGACAACAGGCATACCCGTCACTTCGCGAGCGAGCGCCAGGTACTGCAAGCCCTCTTCACCAAGCCCCTGGAAGGAGTACGGGGATGTGCGCGGCTTGAACGCGCCGCCACGCAGAATCGTCGCTCCAGCGGCCCTGACCGCCTCGGCGGCTTCCAGCATCTGCTCGCGACCCTCAATCACGCACGGACCGGCCATGATGATCGGCGTGTCTCCACCGATGACGATGTCGCCGACCCGCACGCGTGTGCCGTTTGGTCGCGCCGCGCGCTGCGCGAGCATGTACGGGCGGGTTGCCGGAGTCACAGCCAGGACTCCGCTCATGGCGACGAGCTCGTCACGCATCTGCGGCGTCACGGTCCTGCCTGATACGCCGATAACCGGCTCACCACCGCCGGTCAACGTGTGTGTGTGGAAGCCACGCTCCTGGACGAACTTGATGATCTGCTGGCGTTGCCCTTCGGAACTCTCATGTTCCATCGTGATAATCATGTCGATCCCGTTCCTTCCCGCGCTCTCGCGCACCCACCCCAGACATCCGAGCAACAAAAAAGCAGAGGTGTTGCCTCTGCTCCTCCGACATCTCTGGTTTTGTGCTAAACGGTTATCTGCTCAACCCCGAATAGCCCACCAGCGATGCCGGAGGGGTAAAATAAAAGTAGAACCACCAATACGATGGCTGCTGCTCTACTTTGCTATTCGGGTGGTCAGTTACCGTTTGCTCCATAATGACGACATCCTACGGGCCAAATCACAGGCTGTCAAGCACCGGCTCACGCACGGGCCTCCACGCCAAGCCGCGGGGTCGCATCCTACGGGCTGAGATCAGCCCGTGATCGCTCAGGAGCACACCGGCAAAGCGATCGAAAATTGACGGCTGGTCACAGATTGCTCCCAAAATCCCTTGACCTCACTACCGCAGCGGTGCAGACTCTTGGTGGACGCGGTTGATCCTATCCGCGCTGCGCAGGAGCCAGACAGAAACGGTCCCGGCCCCATGCGCAGCATGATGCTGGCGACAACGAGAACATAGATCGCTGACGCCTGCCCGTACTGCCGCGCACGAAAATCGACCTGCTAGCGCTCGGCATCGTGCCGGCTGCCGAGCGTCATTCCAAGCGCCGAACCGGCGAAAAAGCCGGCAATAACAATGATGAATCTTGCGCGGTAGCTCACACCACACTTGCCCACACGCTCAACGTGAGTCGCGCACGTTCCTGCACTTCCACCGCCACCTGGGGCCGATTTCGCCCACGTTCCCAGATTGGCGGTCTGAGAGGACGACGCTTCGTGGAACTCCTCGCGGGGCTCGTACTTAGCCTGACAGCCGCGGTTGTCGGCGCGTGGCAAATCACGCGGCGCGATCGCCCGCTACACGGCCCATTGGATGATGGCTCGCTTGGTCTGCCGCGGATCCAGCGCTGGAACGAGAGCTATCGGCCGCCACGCTTCCAGCGTTTACGAGCTCGTTTCCCCCGCCTCCAGATGAGTCGCTTCGGTACTGCGCTCCTGGTGATCCTGCTGGTGGCCGGCGCGGCCATCGCGATCTACACGCGCTCGGTATCGCAATCCGCGACGCGCCAGCAGGAGTTCGAAGCCGGCATTGCGCAGATCAGTGATCGTCTGCACGAGGCGCAGGCGACCTCGGACGTCACAACGGCGTACGCAATCCTGATCGACGCGCAGGCCGAGCTCGCCGAATTGACGAGCATCGCGCCGGACGACGCGGCGCAGGAGACGCTCGTTGCGCAGCAGGCGGCCATCGATGGGGAGATTGCCCGCCTGTCAATTTCCGCGCCGGTTATCGGAACCCAGCTGGTCGGGTCATTCCCGCCTGCGCCGAGCAGCATCACACCGCAGCTCGTGACAGCAGGAGATCATGTCTACCTGCTGTCCGACGCTGTCTACGAGGTCGATCCGATCAACGCGACACTTGTTGCGCTGCTGAAGCCGGGCGATGTCGTTGCTGATGGGGCAGTGCTGCCGCCGCGCGCGCTGACCTGGCGCGACGACCGACTGCAGGTCGTCGACGCCAAGCGCGCCTATACGCTCGACCCCACGACAGGCAAGTGGAGCGCAGAGCAGCTTGCGACGTTCGATACTGCCGGCCACGTCGATGCGACCGAAGCCGCGTCGTACGACGGAAACCTCTACCTGCTGCTACCGAACGACAACACGATCCTCAAGTTCCAGGCCGACGCCTATAACGCGACGCCGGAGGACTGGATCGGTAACACGATGAAGGACTCGCTGGCGAATGCGGTCGACTTTGCCGTCGACGGGCACGTCTATGTGCTGCTGCGTGACGGCCACGTCCTCGATTTCCTGCGTTCACGGCTGGAGGCGACCTACTCGCCGTCCGTCGTGCCGCCATTGAGTAACGCTTCGGCCATCGTCGCCAAGCCGGATAGTGCGTTCATCTACATCCTGCACGCGCCGGACGGTCGCATTCTGCGCCTCACGCGTTCCGGCCAACTGGCCCAGCAAATCACGATGGGGGACGCGACAGCGCGTGTGAGCGGCGCGATCGGGCTGGCAGTGAACGAAGAGAAGAACCTGGCCTACATCGTCACGCGCACGTCGCTGTTCACCATTCGCCTGCCAGAGCCACCGGCAGGCGAGGCAGACGAGCCGACTACCAACGGCGAGCCGCAGTAGCCGACCAGAAGCCCAGGACAGATCATTCTTCTACGCCTCACTGGCGGCGGATGCGCCCTGCACGTCTGCTTCCGGTTCCGGTTCCCAGTCGGTGCCGCTGCGATGTCTGGCATACAGATGCGTCATGCCGATGACACCCAGCGGGTAGAGGAACGCGAAGAACAGGCTGCTCAGGAAGTTCACCAGATCGACCGGGCGAGACGGCACGGACAACAGGAAGAAGATCGCAGCCAACGGCCCGGCCAGCGTCGTGATCATAAGCAGGCTGAACCAGGTGAGAAGCGTTCGGCTGATGCTTGTATTCACCGCGGCAGCGCTATCAGCGATAGCAGGTTCAGGCGTATCCCAATCGATGATCACTGCCTGCGGAATGAAGACGGCCCGCATGATCACCATGATCGCCTTCGGGATGCCGATGATCGTAATTGCCAGCTTCAGCGCCGTTAGCAGGACCTTCAGACGGGCAAGGATGATCGGGATAATCGCACGCACGCCGTTTCGGTACGCATCAAGAACCTTTGGCGGGCGACCACGCCGCAGTTGCGTCATCATCCAGATAATTGTCGGCTCGACAAAGACCACTGCGGTAAGCGCCTGTAATCCACCGAGCGAGATGAGGACAACAATGCGGATGCCGGGGAATCGCCCCATCATGTCGACGAATGGGCCGATCGGTGGCACATGGAAGAGAAGCGTCTGTAACACGGCAGTGAGATAGCCGATCGGAATCAGCAATGCACCGATGAGCGCAAATGTGCGCAAATTGCGTCGATAGTAGGAGAACGCGGCCCCGATAGTCGAGCTGGCGTACGCGAATACAGCGCCGGCGACTACGAGAATCCCACCGAGAATACCGGCGACGATTGCCGGCGTACGCGTGAAGGCAACAAGAATGCGGGAGCCACCGCTGACCGCGCCACAGAATATATCCAGCGGCGCCTGACCGAAACCTTCAAAGTCGGGCACGATCAGGCTGCTGTCACGCTGGGCGCTCGCCCAGGTGACTGGCTGCGTCCAGGAGCGCTTGTCGTTCGGGCCAGTCGGGCCGTTCCACTCGGATCGCCGTAGCTCTCCCCAGCGGCCATCGTAGGCCAGCCAGGCGAAGGGATCGTTCGCATCCTGCGGCTCATGGGGCACGACGATGGCCTCCAGCGCGTAGCGTCGATGCGGACCCTTTGTCGTCTCGCAGCCGAAGCCAGTGCCGTTCTCGGCCAGCCCGAGATAGACGTTTTGCTCGAAGAAGCTGGCGTGTGCGCCGCGTGCTACGTAGACAACCGGGTGGCCGTCCTCCTTCGACAGCTTGTCGTCGTCCCACGATGCTCGCTCGCCGCCGCCGTGCTGGGCATAGATCACGCTGTTCGGCTCCATCGTGAGCGCTTCCTCGACACTGGTTGTGTCGAAGAAGAACATCACCATCTCCCAGTCGCCTTCGTGGTTGTTATTCCAGTCGTTGAAGTAGTAGTACATCCAGTACTGCAGCGCAAGCGTGTCGGTTCCCGGCTCGTTATAGATGTGCGCGTAGGCGACCCGCGGGAGATTCTCCTCGGCATCGCGGTTGGCGAAGTAGCGCCGGTAGACACAGCCCGGACGGACCGGACTACCGGGGTAATCGAGATACGAGCCGGCCTCACGCCCGTACAGATCGGCAGCGTCCGGCGCATCATTGACGAGCTCACGCGCGCCGCGCGCATCGCCGGTGACCGATTGCATCAGCGGGATATCATCCCGGCCGAGAACGAAATCGACAGGGACCGGATCAAAGCCTTCGTTCTCCGTGTCGCAGACATTGGAGCTGATCTGCCGCAGATAGACGATCGGTGAGTACTGATCGGCCAACTGCTGTTCGGCAGAATCCGTCGCCGAGAGAACGTGCGGCGAGGTTGGTGGAACGGTCTGCGTCGCTGCGCTCGCCTCAGGCAGAGCGTTCGTAACAACAACGCCGATGAGCGCCGCTGCGATGACGAGAACGCCGATGAACGCCATCAATCGGCGTGAAACAGAGGGTATCCTGTGGTCACGCCGCGACATTGCAGTACTTCCTCAGTTCCGTACATCAACAACGGCCGTCGGCCATTGTCTCTGGGCGTCATCCAGCGCTGCTCAGTATCAGATCGTCACGGCAGTGCCGGACACCGCGACAACGATGAGATTTGGGCCGTCACCGGTCAGGCTCGTGTAGCGAATCTCCGTCGCGATGATCGCCGTTGCTCCGATGCTCCGGGCCTGGCGAATCATCGTCGAGATGGCGCGCGAGCGCCCCTCGCTCAGCCGCCGCTGGAGCAGGGTAGCGGATGGTGGCCGCCGCTGTGAATCGTTCTGTGCACGCAGGGCCGGAACTTCGACAACCGTTTCGCCGGCCACGATGGCCAGGTACTCACGAACCGGGTGACCTTCAATCGCATCTGTCGTTACAACCACGAACTCGCCAGACGCTACGGCTTCCGTGCGCTTGAAGATCTCAGGCATCGAACACGTAGCTCCTTACAGGCGCACAGCAGTGCCAGCGGCACTGACGATAACGTGACCGGACCCAATGGGGATGTAGACAACCGACACGTCAACAACGGCCGTCGCGCCACGAGCGTTCGCCTGGCGCGCGATGCCATCGATCACGTCGCGCTGACCGCGGAACAACGCCCCGCCGATTGATCGTGCTGGGGAAAGTGCTGTTTGAGATGGAATGACGACAACCGAATCTGCGGTTACCACGCCGAAGTATTCTCCAACAGGCCGGCCTTCTATTCGCTGCGCAGTTGTCGTCATTACCCCGAGAGTGATCATCAACATCGTGTGTCGCCATCTCGGAAAAATCGGCTAGCGGTTATGACGACAGTACACGGGTTCCGACTCACTGATGACTCACGATTCAGGTACACTGGATCGTGAAACCTCTTCTGCTGCGTAACATGCAGCCGCAGAGGTTCACCGATTTCGGCAATCTTTCGAGTCTCTTGCACATTGCGGGTCCGCGTCTACATCGAGCGAGGCCGACCATGCCGACACTTGACCTCCAACTCCTCGGTGTCCCGCAACTTCTCATCGACAATCAACCGGTTCACCTTGTGCGGCGCGCCTCCCTGGCATTGCTCGCATATCTGGCAATCACCAAACGCCAGTACCCGCGCGATGAGATCGCCAACTTCCTTGGTGACGATGACTCCAATGAGGCAGCGCGGAAGCGTCTGCGCAATGTCCTGGCCGATCTCACCGAGCATGGGCTGGGACCGTTTCTGCTTTCTGACCGGCGGTTTATTGGAATGCGCGAACCAATGGCCGGTTCAATCGATGTCGAGTATCTCGACGCGCTCCTGTCTTCTGAAGGTCCATCCGATATCGACCGGATGCTGTGGGTCGTCGAACGCTGTGATCTGGAATTCATGGCCGGAGTGGTCGTCAGTAATGCTCCGGACTTCGAGGCCTGGCAGCTGAACGAGCGCGAGCACCGTCGGCGACAGCTGACGACAGTCACCATGCGGTATCTGGAACGACATGTGTGGAGCGGCTCGCATCAGGAAGGGATTGCGATTGCTCGACGTCTGGTGGCAGTGGAGCCGTGGAACGAGGACGCCCACCGTGCGCTAATGCGTCTGCTCGCGGCCGACGGGCAGCATGCGGCAGCCCTTGCGCAGTTCGAGCGTTGCCGCAGCATCCTGGCGAACGATCTCGGCGTTGAGCCACAGGAAGAGACGATCCTCGCGGCGAAGAAGCTGCGCTCAGTTCAGATACCAATTCGCCACAACCTTCCGAACACTGGCGACGCGGATGAGCTTCTGGGTCGCGACGCTCCCCGAGACCTGCTTATGCGCAACCTCCTCGATCCGCGCTGCCAGATGCTCACGGTCTTTGGGCTGGGGGGAATCGGCAAAACGAGCCTGTCGATCGCCGTTGCTTCAAAGATCGCCGCCGCACCGGGGATGAACACTCATCATCCGTTCGCGGACGGCATTGTCAGGATTGATCCGCAGATTGAACCGGCGAACGGTATGTCGGAGGATTCCGAGGCTGAAGTGGCCCAATACCTCGAAGCCATCGGCATCGGGCTGGGCATTGCGTTCTATGGTCGAGTATCGCTACTGGAGCAAGTCAGCGCGTATCTGCAGAACAAGAACATGCTGCTCGTCATCGACAATGCCGACTGCATTCCGGGCGCGCCGACGCTCTTACGGGATCTGCTCGAGCGCTCGCCGCTCATCACAATACTGGCCGTCTCGCGTGCGCCGCTGGGCTTGCCGAACGAGTGGACACTGGAGCTACCCGGCCTCGAAGTACCGGCAACGCCGGAAGACGTACCGAGCGCGGCTGCCAGTCAGCTTGTCATTCGGGACGCACTCAAGATCGGCGTCGAGATCTGCGAATCGGATTGGCCGGATCTGATGGCGCTGTGCCGCGCGACCGGCGGGTTACCACTAGCCCTGAAGGTCGCGGGCAATGCGCTCAGCACATTGACCTGCGCTGAAGTCGCCTGCGAGTTGGCCGAAGGAGCGATGCTCCTTGAGGACGGCACAACCGTTACCGGGGACTCGGTGAGCGTGAAGGACGCCATCCGTCGCTCGATTGCGCTTCTCCCGCCTGCCGAGCAGCGGTCGCTACCGAAGCTGGCTGTCTTCACCGCGCCATTCCAGCGCGACGCCGCAGCAGCGGTTCACGTGTCATTCTCGGCGCTAGCAGAATATTGTCGACATTCACTGGTAACGCGAGACATCAACGGGAACTATGCGCTGCACCCACTCGTCCGACGCATTGTTAGGCCTCGACTCGCGGAAGACCCCGAACACATGCGGGAAGTCTGCACTCAGCACGCGGCACATTATGCGGCGATCGTCGATGATATTGGACCGACGATCAACACGAGCCGCAACGCGGCAATGGTCATCGACGGTATGGTCTGGGCGAACGTGCAGGCTGCCTGGGACTGGGCAACCGAAACACGCGATCTCGCGCTCTTGCAGCGTCTGTTTCCCGGTCTCGACTCCTGGTATCTGCGCAGCGGCGAACACGCCCGGTGGGGAGACAGTATCAGGCGGGCGCTGGCGATAGCGCCGGGCACGACTGCCGCTCCAGAATGGAGCGAGTTCGTTGTCCGTCTGCACGCCGGCGCTGCTGAGACTCTGTTATGGCAGGGAAACCTGGACGCAGCATTTGCCAGTATTGCCCAGGCACGTGCAATCGCACAGCAGATCGATCCGATTCGGCTGGAAGCGCTCCTCAGTCTCGTCGAAGGCCGCCTGTTGCGCTTCCGCGACAGTGATGGCGTCGCTGCACGCGAGTCGCTGCATCAGGCGCGCGCGATCGCGCACGTGACCGGAGCGACGGCGATTGAAGCTGCCAGCCTGATGGCGTTGGGCCACGCTGCCTACGACATCGATGATTTCGCAACCGCCGAGTACTACGCGCACCGCGCTGCAACTGCGTACCGCGCCATCGGCGACCGCTACGCGCTGGCTCGCACAACAATGCAGCAGGCTCGTCTGCTGGTCGCGCGGGGCAGCTTCCGCACGGCAGAGACGGCTGTCAATGAGACGATTCGCATCGCTCAGACGTTTAGCGACCGCTACGTCGAAGCCTCGTCGCGTGCATTGCTCGGCACGATATTCGACGTGGGATACGGTCGCCATCGCGACGCCGAAGAGCACTTCCAGGCAGCTGCGTGCATCGGGAAACACACCGGCGACCCCTATCTCGAAGGGATCATTCTCCGGGGCCGCGGCCGAAACGCGTTGCACACGGGGGATTTCGACGAAGCGGCGATCTGCTTCTCCAGAGCGACAGTGCTGGCGAGGGACCATAGCAATCTACGCGCGCTGGATGGGACACTCGTCTGCCTCGCCTACTTGTCGATTGCAACGAGAGACTACGCCGCTGGCGTTGATTACGCAGAGCAGGTCGTGCGATCGGCGCAACAGATGAACCGACAGTTCACGCGAGCGACGGGCCTGCTGGCAAGCGGATTAGCCCACGAATGTCTGGGCCTGCCCTTTGAAGCAACGGCCGCGTATTCACAGGCCATCTCAATCGCCGAAACCCTCCACCTGCCGCACATGCACTGCGAAGGACTCGCCGGTGTTGCCGGCGTCATGTCGGCAAAAAACGATCACGATCTGGCGCGGCACGCTATTCAGCCGGCTATTGATTTCCTTCTCCGCAATCAGCTATGCGGATGTGAGGAACCGTCTCGCGTTGCGCTCACTGCCTACCGAATTCTCAGCGGCAGACATGACCCTCGCGCCGAAGAAGTCGCCCGGTGCGGCGCTCGCATCGTCCAGCAGCGAGCCGATCTCCTGCCACATGATGAAGGCATCCGGTACATCCACGCATTCCCGGAACGCGTGATACTGAATCAGATGCATCCGCGAACCTCCGCCTGAACATTCCCTCTGTTGCCGATTACGCGAACGTCCTGAGTCATGGATGAGACGATAGGGCGCTACGCTCGTCGTGCAATTGCAGTCGTATGTTGGTGCTTCTCGTAGCACCAGCGCGACAGACGATGGATGTGTTTGCCAGGAGGGATCACGATGGCAACGCTTACAGTCCTCGAATTCGAAACGGCCGATGGTGCCGAAAACATGGTCAAAGCGCTCGGCGATCTTCAACGCCAGCAGCTCATCACCCTGCAGGACGCGGCAATCGTCAGTTGGGAGAAGGGTAAGAAGAAGCCCAAGACCCGTCAGCTCGCCAACATCACCTCGGCCGGAGCGATGTCCGGCGCATTCTGGGGGCTCCTCTTCGGGCTGATCTTCTTCGTTCCGCTGCTCGGCATGGCGGTCGGCGCAGGCATGGGCGCGCTCGGCGCGGCGATGACCGACTTCGGCATCAACGACGACTTCATCAAGCAGCTCCGCGCCGATGTGACAGAAGGCACCTCTGCGCTGTTCCTGCTCTCAACCGGCGCTGTGCCCGACCGCCTCGCTGGGGAATTGAAGGATCGCAACATCAAGTTCAAGCTGCTGGCCAGCAATCTGTCCCAGGAGCAGGAAGACAAGCTGCGCGAGACGTTCGGCGCTGAGTAAGTCGAATCCGGCATCGGCATCACGAGGTTCATGTTGGGACCAACCCAGTTGACGTCTGCGATAGTCGACTGGGTTTCCCACGACAAGCGGTCGAACGTCGCCAGATGGGACGACGCCGACCGGCGACGAAGCGGACTATCGCCAGGTGAGTAACCACAGCGGAACCACATCACGACAGGCACGGAACATCGAGATTGCGGGGGCGCTCAAGGCGTCCTGGCTACCGATGATCGTGATTGCGTTGGCGCAGATCCAGATGGGGTTCAACGTCAACGCGCTGGCGATCTCGATGGGATCGATCGTCGAAGACCTTGGTGTTTCGCCGGCTACCGTTGGGACGGCGCTCGTCATCTACTCGTTGGCTGTCGCCGGCCTGGTCATGATCGGCGCAAAGGTCGGTCGGATCATTGGTTCACGGCTGGCATTCCAGATCGGCATCGGCGCACACGGTGCCTCAATGGCGATGATGGCAATCAGCACGAACGAGCTGATGATGGGTGCGGCCCAGCTCATCGCCGGCGTCGCCGCTGCGCTGGCCGTTCCGGCGCTTGTTGTGATGATTACGGCGCACTATCACGGAAGCCAGCAGGAGCAGTCACTCGGCCTGCTGGGAGCTGCGCAAGCCAGCTCGAGCGCACTGGCGTTCCTCGTTGTCGGCCTGCTGAGCACCGTCGTGAGCTGGCGCTGGTCGTTTGTCCTGCTGGTCATTCTCGGCGCGATCAACATCGTGCTGAGCTTCCGGTTGATGGCTGTCGAGCGTCGATCCGGGATCCGCATCGACTGGGTTGGCGCAGTCTTCGCTGCCGCAGCCATCACGCTGATCAGCCTCGGATTCAACAACGTTGGCAGTTGGGGGCTGATCGTCGCCAGCTCGGGAGCGCCGTTCGACATCGGCGGCGTATCGCCCGCGCCAATCATGATCGTTGGCGGCATCGCCATCGGCCAACTGTTCTTCAGCTGGCTGCGTCGGCAGGAGAGTCTCCGCAAGCCGACGCTCTTCGCGATTGAGACGCTCGAAACCCGCGAGGAACGCTCGGCCACGATCGCGTTGCTGATCATTGCGGCGATCGGACCAGCCGTCAATTTCCTGCTGCCGCTCTACATCCAGATCGTGCAGGGCCGCTCGGTCATGGAAACGGCAATCGCGATCGTGCCCTACGCGGCAGCAATCTTCATTGGCACGACGTTCGTCGTGCGCGTCTACGGGATTCTCGCGCCGCGTCAGATCGGTCGCTACGGCTTCATCATGGTCGCCTTCGGATTGTTCGTTCTGGCGCACTCTGTCAACAACGAATGGGGTACGCCGTCGGTGATCGGCGCTCTGCTCATTGTCGGGCTGGGGGAGGGCGCGCTGCTGACTTTGATGTTCAACGTCCTCGTCTCGGCTTCGCCGAAGGAACTGTCCGGCGACGTCGGAGCGCTGCGCGGCACGACGAACAACCTTGCGACCGGGCTCGGCACTGCCATCGCGAGCGTCCTTGCCATTGCAGTTCTCGGGCTTGTTGTCAGCGCAAGCATCGCCGAGAGCCCCATTCTGCCCCCAACGGTTGCCGACCAGCTGTATCTCGACAATGTCGATTTCATTAGCAACGACGACCTCGCAGCCGCGCTCACCGCGAACACAGACGCAACGACAGACCAGATCGCCGAGCTGGTGCGGATCAATACGGATGCCCGCTTGCGCGCGCTGACGATCACATTCCAGGTGCTGGCCGTCCTCACGCTCCTGGGCATCGTCCCGGCGAGCGGCCTGCCGCCATATCGGCGCGGCGAGGTGCCGGTCGATCTCAATGTTGGCAAGTATGACGAAGATGATCCCGATTTTGACATTGGCGGTCACGCCACGACACGCGCATCGATCCACGGACAAACGTGAGGAGGAGCATCAGTGACTCAAGCATCAGATGCGGCCCGAGCCTACTCCCGTGAGAACGCCGAACGCTTTCGGGAAGAGCTGCACGAGCTGCTACGCATTCCGAGCCTCAGCGGCGATCCAGCACACGCCGGCGACGTGCGACAAGCGGCCGTCTGGCTGGCCGACCATCTCCGCCAGCTCGACCTTGACCGTGTCGAGATCATGGAGACGCACGGCCACCCGGTCGTGTACGCGGAATGGCTCGGAGCCGGGCCGGACAGACCGACTGTCCTCGTTTACGGCCACTATGACGTCGTCCCTGCGTCGCTGGAGGATGGCTGGGATACCGAGCCGTTCGAGCCGATCGAAAAGGACGGCAAGATCTACGCGCGCGGCGCTACGGACGACAAGGGCCAGCTCTTCATCCACGTCAAGGCGCTGGAGTCGTTCCTGAAAACCAGCGGCGGCGCGCCGGTGAACCTGAAGTTCCTGCTGGAGGGCGAGGAGGAGATCTCGTCGCCAAACCTGCGGCCATTCCTGGAAGCCAACCTGGATCTGCTCGCTGCCGATGTCTGCGTTATCAGCGACTCATCGATGCCGACAATCGATCGACCGACAGTCATGCACAGCCTGCGCGGCATGACCTATCTGGAGGTCGAGGTCACCGGTCCGCATGATGATCTGCACAGCGGCTTCTATGGAGGCGCGGTCCACAACCCGGCGCTGGCGCTGGTCGAGATCCTCAGCAGGATGCACAACCCCGACCACAGCATCGCCGTGCCGGGCTTCTACGACGATGTCGTCCCACTCTCGGAAGAGGAACGGACCGAGGTCGCCAAGACGGACATGCCCGAGGAAGAGCTACTGGCCGCGACTGGCGTCCCGAGCCAGTGGGGTGAGCAGGAGTTTTCGATCCGCGAGCGCGTATCCGCCCGACCGACGCTGGAGATCAACGGCATCGGCAGCGGCTGGACTGGACCGGGTCCGAAGACGATCATCCCAGCCCGCGCGATGGCGAAGATCAGTTGCCGCCTGGTCGGCAATCAGGACCCGCATGCGATCTACGACCGCATCAGGGAATACATCGAGTCGCTGACGCCACCGACAGTCAACGTGGACGTGCGGCTGATCACAACTGGCGAGCCGGCGCTGATCGACTTCCGTCTGCCGGAGATGCAGGCGGCCGCGCGGGCTTACAAGATCGGCTGGGGTGCTACGCCGGTCTTCACCCGTGGTGGCGGCAGCATCCCGATCGTCGCCGATATCTACAACCTGATGAAGATGCCGGTTGTGATGATGGGCTACGGGCTGGATACCGACGGGCTGCACGGCACGAACGAGCACTTCACGATCGAGATGTTCCACCGCGGAATTGAAACGGCAATCGTCTATCTGGATGAACTCGCGGCGCTAGACCGCTGATCGTTCGCCCGCCCATGCAGGTGAGACTCCCGCATGGGCGCACGAAGGCGCACCTACGCATGACGGACACAGTTCACTCACAACCTGCCTCCATTGCACCAAACGACGCAGCAAGCGCCGAGGATATTGTCGTATCCACCGGCCATCTTCCGCACGACGACCATGTCATCCGCGCGCTGCACGACGCCCACAACACCTACGCCGGCATCGCAGACGGCAGCAACTCGTCGATCTATCCAGCTCTGGAGGTCGCGGAGCCGACACAGTTCGGCATCTGTATCGTCGGCATTGACGGTCGGCGCTACGCCGTCGGCGCTGCCGATGTGTCGTTCACGATCATGAGCGTGTCGAAGCCGTTCGTCTTCGCGCTCGTCTGCGAAGCAATTGGGGCCGAAGCAGCCCGAGCGCTGATCGGGGTCAACAGCACCGGTTTCCCGTTCAACGCCATCATCCCGGTCGAGCTTCAGGCTGGACCGCGGACAAACCCGATGGTCAATGCCGGAGCGCTGGTGGCCACCAGCCTCATCCCCGGCGCGACTCCGGCAGAACAGTGGCAGCAGATCCTTTCGGGGCTGTCGCGGTTCGCCGGTCGAGAGCTGACGGTCAACGACGCCGTGTACGCCTCGGCCTCGGCGACGAACCATCGCAACCGCGCGCTTGCGCGCCTGCTGCATAGCTACGGCTGCCTTGCTAACGACCCGGACGCCACGACGGATCTCTACACGCGCCAATGCTCGCTCAATGTCACTGCGATCGATCTGGCGATGATGGGCGCGACCCTCGCAGACGGCGGCGTCCAGCCAGTCACGGGCGAGCGCATCGTCAGCGCCGGGAATTGCCAGGCCGTACTCGCCGTGATGATGACCGCCGGCCTGTACGAGACCTCCGGTGACTGGCTCTATGACGTCGGCCTGCCGGGCAAGAGCGGCATCAGCGGCGGCATTGTCACGATCGCTCCGGGAAAGGGTGGGATGGCGACGTATTCGCCGCCGCTCGATGCGGCCGGGAACAGTGTCCGGGGCCAGTTGGCAACCCGGTACCTCTCCAGGCGTCTCGGCCTGAATCTGTTTGCATCGCGTGCAGCAATCGAACCGGCGCAGCAGGGCTCGCTGCCGGTGAGCCATGAAGGAGGAGCTTGATGGACCAGTTCGCGGCGCTCGAAGATCGGCTGGTGCGCTACTGCCGTATCGATACCCAGGCGGACGAGAATTCGTCATCGGTTCCGAGCACCGAGAAGCAGCTTGACCTGTCGCGCCTGCTGGTCGACGAGCTCAACGCACTGGGCGCGCAGGATGTTGAGCTGACCGATTACGGAGTGGTGCTAGCCACCATTCCGGCCACAGCCAGCGGCGAGATCCCGACAATCGCCTTCCTGGCGCACGTCGATACCTCACCGGCGTTCAACGCGACCGACGTCAAGCCGATCGTGCATCGCAACTACGATGGCGGCGACATCATCCTGCCGGATGATCCCAGCATGGTCATCTCGCCGAGCCAGTTCGCCTATCTCGGCGCGAAGGTCGGCGAGGACATCGTGACGGCGAGTGGAACGACGCTGCTCGGCGCTGATGACAAAGCCGGCGTCGCCATCGTCATGGAGCTTGCGCGTCGCCTGCTCGAGGACGCGGACATTCAGCACGGCCCAATTCGCATCTGCTTCACGCCGGACGAGGAGATTGGCCGTGGCGTCCACGCGAATCTGCCCGCCGATCTGAAGGCCGAGTTCGCCTACACGCTGGATGGCGCTGAGGCCGGAGAGATCGTCTATGAGACGTTCTCCGCCGACATGGGCGCAGTGTCTATTGTGGGCGTGTCATCGCACCCCGGCCAGGCCAAGGACACGATGGTGAATGCGCTCCACCTGGCCGCCAAGATCGTCATGACACTGCCGCACGCCACGCTCACACCGGAAGTCACCGACGGCAGGCAGGGGTTCATCCATCTCTACTCAGTCGCTGGCGGCGCGGCCTCAGCCGAACTGCGCTTCGCGCTGCGCGACTTCGAGCGCGACGGTCTGGCCGCACACGGCGAACTGCTGCAGAAGGTGTGCGACGCCGTACAGGCCAGCGAACCACGCGCCACGATCACCTGTGAGATCACGCCGCAATACCGAAACATGCGCTACTGGCTCGAAAACGACATGCGCCCGGTCGAAATCGCCCGGCAGGCGTGCCAGGAAGTCGGCGTCGAACCGTTTTCAACGCCGACTCGCGGCGGCACCGACGGCTCGCGCCTGACCGAGCTCGGGGTGCCGACGCCGAATCTCTTCACCGGCATGCAGGCGTTCCACGGTCCGATGGAATGGGTGAGTGTTCAGGACATGGGCCGTGCGACTGACATGTGCGTGAGGATCGCCGAGCTCTGGGCCCAGGGTTAGAGAAAGGGAGAATCGCCACGATCCACGATCAGAACATCGACCGAACCGGCGGCTCGACGGGAAGCGATTCGACGGCATTCAGTATCGAGCCGCACGGTGACGAAGCGGTAGGGGGAAGATATCAATGAGTGCATCAAAGGCTGCGGCTGACAAGGCAGACGCGCCGCAGCGCGGGTTTACCGAGCGCATGCTCGACGGCATCGAGAAGGCGGGGAACAAGGTTCCTCACCCCGTCATGATCTTCGTTTATCTCATCGTGCTCGTCATTCTTCTGTCGGTTGTTCTCGACGTGCTGAACGTTGCGGTGACTGAGGAAGTCATCGTTCCGGCCGAGACCACGCTCACCGAGGACTACAACATCCTCGGCGGCACAACCGAGTCGATCCTGACGACGCCCGAGGGAGAGATCCTCCCCGGAGATTTCGTGGTCAAGACGGAGCACGTCGAAGTTAAGAGCCTGCTCTCAATCGACGGACTGCGCTTCCTGCTCACATCCTTCGTCAACAACTTCGCCAGCTTCAGCGTTGTCGCCGTCATCTTTGTCGCGATGATCGGTGTCGGCGTCGCTGAAGAGGCCGGGTTGATGGCCGCGTCGATCCGCAAGCTGGTGGCTGTCGCTCCCAGACAGGCACTGACGTTTATCATCGTGCTGATTGGCGGAATCTCAAGCGTCGCAACCGACGCCGGCTACCTGATCCTGATTCCCCTCGGGGCAGCAGCGTTTCTCAGCGTGAAACGGCATCCGCTTGCCGGCATTGCCGCCGGATATGCCGGTGTGAGCGCGGCCTTTTCGGTCAACATCCTGATCACGCCTCTCGACGCGATGCTGACCGAAATCACCAACGAGGCAATTCAGATCACGACTCCGAACGGGTCCATCTCAATTACGGCCAACATCATCTTCTCCATCGTCTTCACCATCCTGATGGCGCTGGTCATCACCCTGGTAACAACAAAGATCATTGAACCGCGACTTGGCGTCTACGATCCGAGCGAGGCGGGCGAGGACACGACGGTCGCTACAAGTGAAGAGGTCGACCACGAAGCAGAATCTCGCGGATTGCGCTTCGCGCTCTACGCCGCGCTTGCCGGCATCGTCTTCTTCGCCGCGATGACCGTGCCGCCCGGCGCCCCACTCCGCGATCCGGTCGATGGAGCGATCATCGGCAACACCCCGTTTATGGACAGCCTGATCTTCATGATCACGACGCTCTTCCTGCTTGCCGGCATTGGCTATGGCTACGGCGCGCGGACGATAACGACGAGCAATCAGGTCATCGCGGCGATCACGAAGACGTTCTCCAGTTTGTCTGGCCTGATCTTCATGCTGCTGGTCATCAGCCAGTTCATCGCCTACTTCAACTTCACCCGCATCCCGCAGGTGCTTGCCGGCGCGATGGCCCATCTGCTGGAAAGCGTGGACATCGGCGCTCTGCCGCTGCTCATCGCCTTCATCGTCGTGATCATGCTGCTGGACATCATCATTCCCGGCTCGATGCCAAAGTGGGCGATCTTTGCGCCGATCTTCGTACCGATCTTCACTCGCCTGGGCATTGCGCCGCAGACCGTCCTCGCTGCCTATCGCATCGGCGACTCTCCGATGAACGTCATCACTCCGCTAATGGTCTATCTGCCATTCATCGTCATCGTTGCCCAGCGCTATCAGAAACAGGCGGGGCTCGGGACGATCATCTCGCTGATGATTCCGTACACGCTTGTTGTGATGGTGTCGTGGATCCTGCTCTTCATCATCTGGTACTTCATCGGCATCCCTCTCGGCCCAGGCTACCCGGTGAAGCTGTAGTTGCGCGACGATGATGAGAGATCGAAAGGACGGACTGAGATGAGATGGCGCATCGTCAAGCCCGCGATCGCTCTCGCGGCGCTCGTGGCCCTGACATCGGTGCTGGCTGCCTGCGGGACAACTGGCCAGGCGGCCCAGCTCCTCGACACCTCCTGGGAGCTTGATGAGCTGAATGGTCAGGACGCGATTCGTGATGTCCTGGTGTCAATGACATTTGGCAAGGATGACAAGCTCACCGGTACCGGCGGCTGCAACCGATACAGCGGTTCGTGGGAGCACAGCGAGTCCCGGAAGCTCGACGTGACCGCGGGTGCATCAACTCGTATGGCGTGCGAAGACACGATCATGACGCAAGAGCAGGCGTTCTTCCAGGCGCTTGAGGACACGACTCGCTATCGTCTCGACGAGGATGAGCTGAACCTCTACAACGCTGATGGCGTCGAGATCGCCGAGTTCGACCGCATCCGACCAACTGAGCTGACCCGCACCCAGTGGCAGGTCGTAGCGTTCAACGACGGTCAGCAGGCTGTCATCCCGGTGCTGGAGGATTCGACGCTGTTGGCAGTGTTTGACGCCGACGACGGGATTAGCGGCCAGAGCGGCTGCAACACCTTCACCGGCGGCTACTCGCGCGTTGGCGCAAATGGTTTGGAGATCGGCGAGCTGGCGCAGACGCTCATGGCCTGCGACCAGCCGATCATGGATCAGGAAACGCAGTTCCTGCAAGCACTGCGGCAGGCTCACACATTCGAGCTCGGCAAGGGCACGCTGGACCTGCGTGCCGAAGACGGCTCGTTGCTGGTGATGTTCCGCGAGGCGAACTAGCCCGCACCTGAGCTGCGGCATCGTGACCGCGTTGCGATGCCGCAGCTTCGCCCCACTACGGAGGTGAGTACGATGCCATTTGGACCCATTGAGCTTCTTGTCGTCAAGTTCCCCGACAACCAGTTCAACGGCGAGATCATTCCGGCGATGCAGGAGCTTATCGATCACGGCACGATCCGCGTCGTCGACATCCTCTTCGTCACCAAGGATGCGGACGGTGTCGTGACCGAACAGGAGTTCGGGGATCTGGTCGATGATCTGTACACCGCGTACGACCCGGTCGTGGACGACGTCAACGGCCTTCTGACCCACGAGGATGCGGAGCAGTTGACGGCAACTCTGGAGCCGAATTCTTCTGCCGGCATCATGCTGTTCGAGAACGTCTGGGCCAAGCGCTTCGCCGACGCTGTCGCGAATGCGAACGGCGAGGTGGTGCTGAACGAGCGCATTCCACGCATCGTCATCGAAGAGCTTGTCGCCGCCTACGACGAGGCGAGCGCATAGCCCACCGGCGTCGTCAGATATGGAAGGACGAAGCACGACATGATCAGACGGAGGCCCGCCGCGCGAAGTGGACCCAGCCTCGTCGGAACCATGGCGCGAACCGCTGTCATTGCTGGCACAGCCACAGCCGTGTCCGGCAACGTCGCCGCGCGCGGCGCACTACGGGCACAGGCCCAGCAGCAGCAAGCGGCGGCGCAACAGGCGGCGATCAACACCCAGGCCGATGTTGAGCAGATGCGCCAGCAGATCGATTCGCTGCAGGCGCAGCAGACACAAACCGCCGCCGCGCCACCGGCAGCACCGGCTGGCGGCGCGGATCTGATCGCCCAACTGCAACAGCTCGGCGAGCTACGCAGCGCCGGCATCCTGAATGACGCTGAGTTCGAAGCCGCAAAAGCGCGGATTCTGGCCGGCTAGACATTGCAACTTCAGCGGACTCTGCTGAATCTGCAAGAGTCCGCTGCCACTGGCGAAAGGGGAACGTTATGGGGGATATTTTCGTCGGGCTGGCGCTCATCATCGTCGGCCTCGTCGGCTGCTTGATGGGCCTGCGCGTCTTCTTCGTTGCGCTGCCGATCATCGGCTTCGTAGCCGGCTTCTTCGTCGGCGCTGCTGGAATCGCAGCACTCCTCGGTGACAGCTTTCTGAGCAATGCAACCGGCGTGATCGTCGGAGCCATTGTCGGACTGGTATTCGCCACCGCCTCGTACTTCTTCTGGTACGTCGGCGCGTTGCTCTCGGCTGCGGCGTCCGGTGCGCTGATCGGCTCGGCCATCACGCAGGCCCTCGGCGTCGATTCGGGCGTCGTCGTGTTCATCGTCGCAGCCGCCGTCGCCCTCGCATTCTTCATGGCCGCGATGACGCTGGCGTTGCCGATCTACGTTGTCATCGTCAATACGGCATTCGTCGGCGCGGCCGGTATCGTGACTGGCCTACTCCTGCTGCTCAACCAGATCAACCGCGTCGATCTTGACTATGGCCTCGCCTGGGCCACCGTCGAGGAATCCTGGTTCTGGATGGTTGCGTGGATCGTACTCGCAGTCGTCGGCATGCTGTATCAGATTCAGTCGATCGCCTCGGTGAGGTTGCCGGAAGACCGCTGGACTCAGGCCCAGCAGGCAGCCTGACGCTGCTCGCGGTTTGCCAGCAGTGGTTCATGAGCCGCGCGTGTGCCGCGATAATCATCTCTGTGCCCGACCGGCTAAATGCCCATGTCGGACACGGAGAGAGGCGTACAGGTACGGTTCGGGACGCTCTTCGGTGTCCTGGCGACGCTCATCGCGATCCGCGCCAGCGGCGACGCGGATCGCATTCGGCGCATGCTGTCTGCAGCTGGCGTCCTCGTCGGCATCATTCTCGCGCTCGGGTTCACGGCCCGTATCGGGAGCAAATGCTCTCAGCGCCGCCAGTGGGCTGGGTGTCGATCGGAAGGACGATCTGCGCGCTCAGCAACCGCCTTGTGTCTGCGCCGGTGACGTTGATGTTACTCTGACTGCTGAGCTACGACATGCGCCGCTTAGCGAGTCATCGTTGCCATAATGGTATAGCCCGACTGATAGCGAGAAGGGGTGCAATGACTGACGAGCGACCACCGACGCCGAACAGCCCGGATGACGACGAGCTAGAGCAGGTAGCCGACCAGATCGAGCGCAACGCGACGAGCGAAATCCCGCCGATCCCGCCCGAGGATCAGCCAACCACTGCGCTCCCGCAGGTACCGCCAGCCGAGGAATTGCCTCCGGCTGCGGTGCTGCCACCCGTTGCGCCAATCATTCCTCCACCCGGAGGCGGGGAGCCACCGTACATGCCCCCGCCCGGCGAAGGGTCGCCAATACCGCCCGGTGGCGGCGGATCGGGCCGCTGGATTCTCGGAGGCATCATCGGGTTCGCAGTGCTCGCTCTGCTTGGAGCGCTCTACCTGTTCGCACTTGATGACGACAACGACGCCGCTGAGGCGACAGCGACCGTCACGGTGCCGACCGCCACCGCCGAAGTGGCAGTCCCGCCAACCGCGACCGAGCCAGAGGCGACAGCGACCGCAGAGTCAACGAACGCACCGGAGCCAACGGCTACCGAGGAGCCCGAACCGACCGCGACCGTCGAGCCAACGGCAACCCCCGAAGAACCAACGGCAACGCCGACAGTTGAGCCGACGGCGACGGCGACAGAGCCTGCACCCGAGCCAACCAAGACGCCGGTGCCCGACGAGCCCACCCCGACACCGGAGCCGGAACCGACAGCAACCGATGTGCCGAGCGCGCCGACACCAATAGCGGGCGCCGAGGTCTACCGCGCGAACTGGTCACAGGGCGATGGCGGCTGGACACTGCCTGAGGCCTGGGACATTGAGAATGGTCAGCTTGTAGTCAAAGGCGCAGAATCAGGCGCCGGACTCGCCGAGTTTCAGCCGTCAGGCGCGAACTATGCGATCGAGGCGCAGATGGCCATCATCGGCAGTAACGACTGCAGCGAGATCGTCGGCGTACTCGTCGGCGCAGCGTTGCCGCAGGACGCCGCAGCGTCGGCTGTCTCTGGCATTGTCGGCGGCGCGTGCGCGCATGAGTGGCAGGTCGTCCGTGTGAGCGGCGGCAATCGCGACACGCTCGCCAATGGTTACCGACCACTCAACGATCAGGCCCACACCTACCGACTGGAGGTCGATGCCAACAGTCTGAAGTTCTTCATCGACGGCAAATTCATCGCCGAGGTTGATGGCGTGACGGTCAATCCACAGGGACGCGTCGGCATCTATCTGAATGGCAACGTGCGGGCAGTCGTTGGGAGCTTTGTCGTGTATTCTCTCGGCAATTAATGGGCGGAAATCTGGCCGGGATGGAGTGAGGAAGTCTGCAGTGAGCGCGGCTACTGTTCGCGCTCACTGCAGTAGTGGAGTCGAAGGGTGGTGCGACAGCGATGACCGCAGCCACGGTTGACGAGACTCCCGACCAGCCTCAGCCCGAGCCACATCACCCAGGTTTCCGAGACCTGTTCGACCGCCTTCGCCGCCCGACAAATGGCGGCACGGCTGCCGCAGCCCGACGTATTTATGAGTTCGACGCCGACCGACGCGGAGCGCTCGAGCGCTTCGCCGTTCTGCTGGTCATCGCTACACTCCTGGCGACATTCGGGTTGTACAAGGACTCGGCCACCATCATCGTGGCCGCCATGCTCATCGAGCAGGTCGTCGTACCGATTCTCGCCTTCTCGTTTGCGCTCGTAACCGGTGATCCCCGGCGGCAGATTAACGCAGCGATCGTCATCGCGCTGTCGGCCGGTGCGACGACCGGCATTGCCTGGCTCGTGACGCGCACGCTGCTCTCAGACCGCATTGCCGTGTCGGACCAGATCGTGGCCAATAGTACGCCCAACCTGACCGACCTCGTTGTCGCGCTGATCGCTGGAGCCGCCGGCGCATACACGATCCTGAACCGCAACCGGCTGACAGCGCTGCCCGGTGTCGCTGTTGGGCTGTCTCTCGTCCCACCGCTGTGCGCGGCCGGGCTGCTGCTTGGCCGCGGCAATACTGCAATGGCCGGCGGCGCGTTTCTCATGTACCTGACCAACCTGGCGGCGATCGTCCTCTCAGCAGCGTTGGTCTTCGTGCTGTACGGCTACCTGCCGCGCGGCAAGCTACCACGGCAGATCAAGGTCGGCTTCGCGATGGCAGCTATCTCTGTTGCGATCATCGCTTATCCGCTCTGGATCGTTACTGCCCAGATCGTCTCCAACGCTCGCGACGAGTCCGTCGTTCTCAACATCACGCGTGAGTGGGTTGCGCCGACGGTCTTTGACGTCGAATCCGTATCGCTGGACGGCGAGGACGTCGAGATCGTACTCAGTGGTCCGACCGCGCCGGTAACCGTCGATAATCTCGCGGACCAGATCTCATTCGAGCTGGGCCGACAGATCGACCTGCATGTTGAGGTATTTCAGCGATTCACCGTTCGCGCGACTGGCAACGACTGAGGCGCGATGCTGTCGTAACGCATCACGTAGTTTGGGGACACACACATAGACGGGGGAGAGTGTGAGGGGTGAGATTGTCTGCGTTGCGCCCTCAACGCCGGCTACCGGCACCAAGGGCGCAGCGCAGCGACCGTCAGCTTACTGGTTCTCGAAGTACTGGCGGTTCAGCCCGAGGAAGCTGGCCCACTGCTCGGGCAGATCATCCTCGAAGAATATCGCTTCAACGGGGCAGACCTCGGCGCAGACACCGCAGTCAATGCACTCGTCGGGATTGATGAAATACTGCTCCGAATCGTCATCGGAATGGATGCAGTCCACCGGGCACACCTCAACACAGGAGGCATCCTTCACCCCGATGCACGGCTCCGCGATCACGTACGTCATCGTACGGTACCTTTCATGGCTTGTACCACTCTATGAACGGGCTGGCTGGCTATCCAGCTTGCCATATCATTCGCGCGTTGGCCGCAGTATAGCACGCAAAATCGTGCGTCCCGCCGCGCTTCTCCGCGCTTAACCACCAAAACGGATGCGGTCACTGGCCGCCCAGACCTGATTCAGAACGGGCCATGCCTCGTCATCCGACATTCGCCGCGGCTTGTGATAATCCTCGATCAGGACCGGCACCAGATCGAGCGCCAGCAGCGTTTCGCCACGCATCCAGACGTCGGCGATCATGCCCTGCTTCGTCTCCAACGACCACTCCTGATCAAAGACGAAATTGCCCAGTGAGTAGACGATCGACTTGCCCTTGTACGTCTCAACCGCCTGAACCCAGTGCGGATGCGACCCCATCACCATCGCCGCGCCGGTATCGATCGCGACCTGCGCGAAGTAGCGCTGCTCCTCGGTCGGGTCATACTGGTACTCAATGCCCCAATGGAAGAACGGAATAACGATATGCCCGGCCGCTAGCTCCCGGCGGATGTCTTCGACGACCAGCCAGTCGAGCAGCGGATTGGTGCCCGGGCTGTCGGCTTCTGCGCCGTCCCACTCGTCGCTGATGCCGTTGTAGCCGAGGAACGCATAGGTCACGCCGCCGATCTCGACGACCGACGCCTGCCGCGCCTCCTCAAGATTGCGACCGATGCCGAAGTGCTTGATGCCGGCACCATCGAGCAGCGCGGTTGTGTCTTCCATCGCAACCGGGCCGAAGTTGAACGCGTGGTTGTTCGCGCGGCTCAGTACGTCGATCTGAGCCAGCTCCAGGCCGGCCATCGCTGGCGGGTCGGTCTTGAAATCAAACGTCGTCGGGTCAACCGGCGTCTCGTAGGCGTCCGAGATGGCGCATTCCAGGTTGGAGATCGTCACGTCGGCCCAGGTCAGCTCGCTGGCAATCGACCGGAACGGGGCAGCCCAGTCGCCATACTCCAGCATCTTGGCATGGACGCGACGGCCCATAATGATGTCGCCAGCCCAGGTCATCGAGACGGGCGACAACTCTTCCTCCGGCGTGATTGCAGCAGCGACGTGCTGTGTCAAAGCCGAGCGTTCGCTCTCCGCAATGTCGACGACCATGGCTACTTGTAGCGGCCAGGTCTTTTCACCCGGACGGAACCAGGTGACGCCATCGAGCCGCAGAGTCCTGAAGCGGTAGTCGACGAGGTGCGCCGGAATGATCGCCAACGCGCCCGGCTGGTCTTCGAGGTAGGTGGCCAGGTCATCCCGATTCGGCACCTTTTCGTCGGCATGCGCCGCATCAAACGGGCCGGCAGACTCGTTCACAGCCACACGCACCACCGGCTGTCCCACCGGCGAGCCGAGCGCGCTCCAGTCGCCGATCTCGCCATTCCAGATTTGCCGAAGCTGGTCGCTGGAGATTTCGCGGACGATGAGACGACGCGAGACAACCGCCACGTAGTCTGTGACCAATATCGGCAGGTCCTGATCGTCATCGGCCTTCATCCGAATGATCAGATCCGGTGTGCTATCAACCTCGATCGCGCCAAGCTGCTCAAGCAGCCGGTCACGCATCCAATTCGCGTGGGTCAGGAGAGGATCCGGGATGTCCCGAATCTGGAGTCGGACCGTCTCGCCATTGCCAACGGAGGTCGCGCCGGGCGTAGAATCACTCGTTGTCGCTGTTCCCGTAGTTCCAGGCGACGACGAGCCAGACTGCCCGGACTGCTCGACGTTGCGGTGGACGCGGCCGGGACTGATCTCTGCGTCGGTGTGCTCGTCGGGTCCGCTACAGGCAGCAACGAGCCACGCGCCTAATGCCGAACTGAGACGCAGAAAAGACCGGCGAGAGAGCATTCTCGATTGCATGCGAAGCGACTCCACCACCCACGACACGGCACTGCACTCGCGATCGACACCTGACGCGCACGACTGCGAATCCACCGTTGCATTCTAACGGACGTGATCATTGCGTCCGGCACCAGAAGAGTGTATCCATTCCCTAGCCACCGGCGAAGCAGCCGGGACGCGCACAGGAGAGGAGACCCCACGGTGACTACAATCGTCGTACCACTCGACGGTTCCGAGCAGGCGGAACAAGCACTACCCTGGGCTGCCGAACTCAGCCGCCGCATCGGTGGCGGCTTGCTCCTCGTGTCCATCGTCGAGATCCCGGTCGAATTCAGTGCCTGGAGCGCGACGGGCGCGCTCGCTGTCGGTCAGATGATGGATAGCTGGATCGTCGAGCGCAACGAGTATCTGAAAGCCCTCGGCGCAAAGATTGATGGTGTCGCAGTCGAGACAGATTGCCGCGTCGGCAGCCCAACGAGCGAAGTCCTCAGCATCATTGCCGGCGTTAACAACCCTCTGGTCGTCATGACCAGCCACGGGCGCGGCGGCGTCGGTCGCCTCGTGCTGGGCAGCGTCGCCAACCGGATCGTGCGCGATGCGCAGTGCCCGGTGCTTGTCATCCGCGCCAGCAGCGAAGCCGCTACAGCCGAGCCGGCCTTCGGTCGTGTGCTGGTGCCGCTGGATGGCTCCGAATTCGCCGAGGACGCGCTGAACCGGGGCGTCGAGGCAATCTCAGCGTCCGACCAGCAGCCGGCGCTGCATCTGGTGCGAGTCGTTGAGATGCCAGTGATCTCCATGCCCGGCCCCGATGTCGCGCTCGATTATGGGCTCGTTGCCGAATATACCGACGCCATCAAGGAAGAAGCAGGACAGTATCTCAAGCGCATGACTGAAACACTCCGCGCCAGGGGGATCGACGTGACCTCCGAGGTGCTGGAAGGCAATGTTGCCGACGCGATTCTCGATAGTGCAAAGCGCAACAAGTCGGACATCATTGTCATGTCGACCCACGGTCGGGGCGGCATCTCGCGCCTGTTCTTTGGCTCGGTCGCCGAGAAGGTGCTGCACTCGTCGGAACTGCCGCTCCTGCTGGTTCGCCCGCAGAAGTAACAGCACTCCTCGGAGACATGGAAACGCGCCGGCCATTGTGGCCGGCGCGTCTGTATCTGGTGGATTCGCCGATATGCGCTAGACGCGCAGGTAGCCGTCAGCAAGCAGCATCTCGGCATTCAGCAGCGAAGCACCGGCCGCGCCGCGGATCGTATTGTGGCCCAGTACGACGAACTTGATGTCGAAGAGTGAGCACTCGCGCACACGCCCGACGATCGACGCCATGCCGCCGGCCACGTCGCGATCAAGCGCCGGCTGTGGGCGATCCGGCTGCTCGCGAACGATGATCGGCTCCGGCGGTGCCGAGTGAAGACCCAGCTCCTGCGGGCGACCACGGAATGAGCGGAATACCTCGACGACCTCAGCGGGAGAGGCCGACTTGCCCAGCTTCAGGCTCACCGTTTCGAGATGCCCGTGGCGCACAGGCACGCGGTTGCAGTGCGCGCTCATGCGTACGTCTGCGTACTGGAACTCGTTGCCGTCGAAGCCGCCGAGCAGCTTCAGCGTCTCCGACTCCATCTTCTCTTCCTCGCCGCCGATGTAGGGGACGACGTTGTCGATGAGGTCAAGCGACGGCACGCCCGGATAGCCCGCCCCCGACGACGCCTGCAGCGTCGTCACCATCGCCTGCTCGATGCCGAACGCATCCCAGATGGGCTTCAACGCCAGGACGAGATGGATCGTCGAGCAGTTCGGGTTGGTGACGATACAGCCGCGATCCCAGCCGCGACGCTTGCGCTGCGCATCAATCGCCCTGGCATGATCGGCATTCACCTCGGGGATGATGAGCGGCACATCCGGGTCCATGCGGTTATCGCGAGCGTTGGAGAAGACCGCCTTGCCCTCGGCGGCGAGGCGCGATTCAACCTCGCCGGCAGTGCCGCCCGGCAACGAGGCAAAGACGATCGGGCTGTTGACCGGCTCCTCGTGGTGCTTGACGACCAGGTTGGCCGCTTCCTCCGGCGGCGCGGCGGATATGCGCCAGTCCACGGCGTCGCCATAGCGCTTGCCGGCGCTCTGCTTGCCGAACAGCTCGGCGAGGCGGAACTGCGGATGACCATCCAGCAGCTCAATGTAGCGCTGTCCAACGCTACCCGTTGCCCCAAGAACCGCTACGTCAATCCTGTCGGCCATGATCCCAACCCCTCCTTCGCTCCGTTATCGGAGCCTGCGAATCCCGAACAACAAAAAACAGGAGCTCATGCTCCTGCCGCTCATAGGTCATTGCGCTGTTGGAAGCCGTCAGCCGGTTCCCCCGCGCAACGCCGTCGCGGCGCGCGCGGTAATAGTCTCCTCAGTGATGGCGATAATGAACGCCGAACGGAACACGGGCTGATCCTCCATTGCCACAGACAATGCCGGTTCGGTAGGCTGCAACCGCGAACCAGCGCAATTGGACGATAACAGTCGCAATGTCGCGCGTCAAGGTTGCGGTCAGAACGGCCGTCAATAGAGGAGGAGCCATCGTGTCGGAACATTCGTCGGCTGTCGGAGTTGCCATCCTGGGGCTTGGGACGATTGGCAGCGCCGTCGCCGATGCGATTGCGAACGATGCCCAGTCGCTGGCCGCCACGAGCGGCGTCGAGCTGCGTCTGGTCGGAGCATTCGACCGCGGGCCGCACAAGGCCGGCCGGGCCAACATTGACCCGTCGCTGGTCACGACCGACGCGCAGTCGCTGATCGACGACCCGGCCGTCAATGTTGTCGTCGAGGTACTCGGCCGCGAGCAGCCAGCCGCCGATCTCATGGTCCGTGCGCTCGCCAATGGCAGGCACATCGTGACGGCCAACAAGGAAGCTGTGTCGAAGCATTTGCCGGCCATCCTTTCTGCTGCGCGCGACGGCGACGCCGGGTTCCTCTGCGAAGCGTGTGTCGGCGGCGGCATCCCGCTCTTCGCAGCGCTTCGGCAGGTGATGGCCAGCAATCAGGTCGAGCGTGTTCGCGGCATCATCAATGGCACGACGAACTTCATTCTGTCAGCCATGGACGCCGACGGCGCGGATTACGCGGACGTGCTGGCCGAGGCGCAGCGACTCGGCTTTGCCGAGCCGGATCCGACTGGCGATGTCGAGGGTTTCGACGCCGCCTACAAGCTGGCGATCCTTGCCTCGCTGATGCTCGGTCGCCATGTCCATCCCGACGAGATCGACCGCACCGGCATCACTGGCGTCACGCCCGCCGACATTGCCGATGCCAAGGCACGTGGCGGGACGATCCGTCTGATCGCCAGCGCCGAGCGCCGTGGCGACGACGCCGATCTGCGCGTCGCGCCGGTCTTTGTCCCCGGCGACGACCTGTTCTCGCGGGTAGTGCGCAACTTCAACGCGGTCGAGATCGTCGGCGACCGCGTCGGCCCGGTTCTGCTCCACGGTCAGGGTGCCGGCCCCTCGCCAACCTCCAGCGCGATCCTCTCCGACATCATCGAGGTCGCGAAGATCGGCAGCGCCGCAACACCGAAGATGGGCTAGAGGAGCGGCCCTCACCCCCCGGCCCCCTCTCCCAGAATTGGGAGAGGGGGTGGCGAGGTATAGCGTGTCAGGTGCCGTTCCTGCTCCCCTCTCCCAGCGTTGGAAGAAGGGTGACGAGGTATAGCGTGTCAGGTGTCGGCCTTGCGCCCCTCTCCCAGCGTTGGAAGAAGGGTGGCGAGGTATAGCGTGTCAGGTGTCGGCCTTGCGCCCCTCTCCCAGCGTTGGAAGAAGGGTGGCGAGGTATAGCGTGTCAGGTGCCGGCCTTGCTCCCCTCTCCCAGCGTTGGGAGAGGGGCGGGGGGTGAGGGCCGCTCCTCCCTACACCGCCACCGATGTCTTGGCGACAGCCTTGTTGAGCGCGTAATCAAGGTCGTCGATGATGTCCTCGACGTCCTCGGTGCCGATCGAGAGACGCAGCAGGTCGGGAGTCACCCCGGCCGAGGCCTGCTGCTCCTCGTTGAGCTGCTCGTGGGTCGTCGTGGCCGGGTGAATGATCAGCGACTTGGCATCGCCGACGTTGGCCAGCAGCGAGAAGAGCTGCACATTGTTGATGACCTCACGGCCGGCCTCACGGCCGCCCTTGACGCCGAAGACGATCATTGCGCCGAAGCCGTGATCGAACTGCTCGGCGGCAACCTCGTGGTCCGGGTGGCTCTTCAGACCGGGATAGGTCACCCAGTTCACACGTGAGTCCGCTTCCAGCCACTCCGCGACGCGCTGCGAGTTCTCGCAGTGGCGATCCATGCGCAGCGAGAGCGTCTCAAGGCCCTGCAGGAACAGGAACGAGTTGAGCGGGGCCAGGGCAGGACCGAGGTCGCGATACGGCTCAACGCGGGCACGGATGATCCAGGCCAGGTCGCCGAAGCGCTCGACATAGTCCTCCATCTTGGGGAACTTGCCGTTCGTCCAGTCGAACTTACCGGAGTCGATGATGACGCCGCCGATCGACGTTCCGTGCCCGCCGATCCACTTGGTCGCCGAGTGGACGACAATGTCAGCGCCATGCTCGATCGGGCGGCACAGGTACGGCGACGCGAACGTGTTGTCGACGATGAGTGGGACGCCAGCTTCGTGGGCGATTGCCGCCACATCCTTGATGCGCACGACGTCGAGCTTCGGGTTGCCAATCGTCTCGATGTAGATCGCGCGCGTGCGCTCGTTGATCGCGGCCCGGAAGTTGTCGAGGTTGGTCGGGTCGATGAAGTTCGTCTTGATGCCGAGGCGCGGCAGCGTGACGGCGAACAGATTGTAGGTACCGCCGTACAGGCTGGCTGCCGAGACGATCTCGTCGCCTGCCTCCAGGAAGGTGAAGATAGCGATCGACTCCGCCGCCTGGCCGGAACCAGTCGCGAGAGCAGCGATGCCACCCTCCAACGAAGCAATGCGCTGCTCGAAGACGTCATTGGTCGGATTCATGATCCGCGAGTAGATGTTGCCGAATTCCTGCAGACCGAACAGCCGTGCGGCGTGATCGGCATCGTGAAACACGAATGACGATGTCTGGTAGATCGGCACCGCACGCGAGGTTGTCGTCGGGTCGGGCTGCTGCCCGGCGTGAATCTGGCGAGTGTTGAAGCCCCACTTCTGCTTGTTGGGTACTCCGTTGCTGTTGGCGTCAGTCATGCGTCTAGTCTTCCTTCGTTACCTGATTGCGAATACATCGTGAACCCCGCATCATCGTGCAGGTCGGTTGCCTGTCCCGGCTCGCGCGTCAGCGCTGACCGCCCGGGCTTTCGTGGCCTAGATCAATCGGCGGCCTCCGTCTCGTCGACGGCGGACGTGCGCGCCAATGGCGGCGTGGCCTGCCAACCCACTCCATCGCGCAGCACCGCATCGAGGCGCTCGAAGTCCTTCAGGAATGCGTCGTGGCCGTGCGGCGAGTTCAGCTCCCAGTAGCGCGCCACACCACCGCCGCGCGTGATCGCGTCGGCCGTCTCCTGGACATGCACCGTCGGGAAGAGCACGTCCGAGCGCACGCCAATGACGAGCGTGCGAGCGGTGATCCGCCGCGCAGCCTCGGACAGGCCGCCGCGCTCCCGACCGATGTCGTGGCTATCCATAGCCCGCAGCAGATAGAGATAGGCATTGGCGTCGAATCGTCCGGAGAGCTTGTCGCCCTGGTAGTGCAGGTAGCCCTCGATATCGAAGCGTCCGTGGAACTCCGGCCAGGCGTTGTAGCGCGCCACCGCGTGGCGACCGAAGCGCATCGTCATCGACTCGTCGGATTGGAAAGTCAGCATCCCTACCATGCGCGCCAGTGCCACGCCGCCGGCGGGCTGCTGCTCGCCATATGCGCCGCCCTGCCAGGTCGGATCGAGCATGATCGCCCGTCGCTGAATTTCGTTGAAGGCGATGCCCTGCGCATGGAAGCGCCCCGATGCGGCGACAACGACTAGCCGTCGCAGACGATCGGGCGCGGTCGCGCCAAGCTCGACCGCCTCCATGCCACCCAGCGAGCCGCCGATGGCACAAGCCAGGCTATCGATCCCCAGCCGATCCAGCAGCCGGAGCTGGGCGTTCACCTGGTCGCGGACCGTCACGGCCGGGAAACGCGTGCCCCAGCGCTCGCCGTCCGGCGCGAAGGTGCATGGTCCGGTTGAGCCGTAGCACGATGCCAGCGTGTTGGCGCAAATGATGAAGAAGCGATCGGTATCGAGTGGTCGACCGCTGCCGATCAGCGGCTCCCACCAGCCGACGCGATCGCCGGGAATCTCCGGGTGCGAAGCGGCATGCGAATCGCCAGTGAGCGCGTGAAACACGAGCACGACATTATCGCGTGCCGGTGCCAGCGTTCCCCACGTCTCGTAGGCGAGGACGACATCGTCGAGCGTCGCGCCGTTCTCGGTAACGAACGGATCGGACGGTGTCGCGATGCGCAGAGCCTGTTGGGCCGGGCTGGCAGCCCAGTCAATTCCCGGAGCTGCAATGCCATAGCCTGCTGTTGTGGATGCAGACGTATGGGTGTCGATCGGCGTAATGTTCGTCATCTTTCGCAGCTCTCCCTGCTCGTCGTCCAAGTCGACTGGTGGGAGCGCGCATAGACAACGGCGCGGCGCCCCCGCGCGGGGACGGGCCTTGCCCGTGGTACCACCCCGCTTTACCGTCGTTTCGCAACGACAGACTCAGCTGGTGCATGTCATGCACACATCGCCCTGTATCGGGGGCGTTCCGGCGATTCCTACTTGGCGTTCGATATGGCGAATACGATCGGCGCGTATCGTGGTGATACGGTGTCGTTCGCGGCTCGGCGCGGTTCAGAATGCAGCTCAGAGGTCATATTCCACGGGCTGACAGTGCCACCTTCCACCATACGTGGCTCGCTAGACCGGCAGTGATCCGTGTACTCGTCCTCGTCAAAGCCTCTGCACCCTGCGCCGGAGAGGAAGAACAAAAACACCACCTGGGTGAGGTGGTGGATGCTCACACTGCTCATCTTCCGGAACCTGGTTCCGGCGGATTTGGCACCGCACGTACGTGACGCCGGTTGCCGGGCTTCTAAGGGCCGATTCCCTCCACCACTCTGGATGAGCGCAGGGTCTATTCAGTTGTGCCTAAGACGATACCAGCGCCTCTCTGCGATGTCAACCTGCGCCGCGCGTCTGCGATACTCAGGCTAGCCTGCCGCCAGCAATGCGCGCCACCAGGAGGCGAATGACCGCGAACGAACCGACGACAAACGCACGTGACCCGGTCGCGACTCGTGCTGCCATCCTCGCAGCGGCACGCGCGCTCGTGCTGAGCAACGGTGGGAGGCTCTCCATTCGTCGCGTCGCCGAAGAGGCCGGCATCACGCACGGCACGATCTATCTCTACTTCCGCGACAAGGACGATCTGCTCTATCAGGTGGCGGAGTCTTCCGCGCACGACATCGTGGCGCATCTGCGTCGCTTGCCGCGCAATCTCAGTGCTGAAGAGCGTCTGCGCCGAACATGGCGCGACCTCGTTGATGCGGCACTGCTGTCCTCTGATGCGTTCCACTTCGTCTTCACCCTGCGGCCCGCCAGGGCAGCCGGTACGGCAGCTGTGCCCCCGCTGGCGGCCATCCTCGAAGCGCCGCTCATTGATGCCATTTCCGGGCTTGATGCGGGCGTCGATGCGGCGCAGGATGCGCGCACCCTGCTGCTCAGCATCGTCGGGCTGGTCGAGGCGGTGCGTTCGGGCATCGCCGCGCCGGACGAGCTTCGCCGTGCGTCCGACCGCACGATCGATCTGATCCTGGCCGGGCTGCGCGCGCAGGCGTCCTGAACTCTCCGTAAGGCTACGTATCAAACGCTTTTCCGAACACCGTCCGGGAAATGCGCAATTCCACTGATGTGGGCCAGCCCAGCTTCCGACAAAATACGGCATGTCGATCGAGTAGTTCGACGGCAGCGACAGCTGGCACACGCGACTCGTCATCACAGGAGAGACCGCATGGTCAATCGGCTAGCCCGGCAACTCGTTACGAATTTCCAATACGCAATCGAGGAGCCGGACGAGCAACATCGAAACCCGTCGCGTGACGCCGGCCAGTCGCCGGCGGAGGACCGCACAGATGAAGGCGCTGACTTCGATGAGCGGTCCTGGATCGACGAGCTTGCCGAGGCTCTTCGTGAGCTGGCCCGAAAGAACAAACCCGACGACCCGCAGGCAATTGTGCGCAGCACAGACTCCGCGAATTTCCCTCCCTCCCCATCCCTCCTCCTCGCTGAGGCGGCCGAGATCCCCAGTCGGCCGCCTCCCTCCCGCTCGGCGCAACTGTCACCTTTGACAGACACTGGGGTGAATGCTATGTTGGGTTCGTTCGAATCCCCAGATTGTTCGTTGTAGTAGACCGATGGCCCGGCCAGCGGCCGGCCATGCATGAGTCAGGGGGAATCAACATGTCCGCGGTTCTTCTTCGTAACCTCCTCAAGCGCTTCGATGCCGTCGGGTACACCAACGGCGACAATCTCCCAATCAAGATGGTCGTCAGCCTGGACAACGGTGTTGTCCTGCGCGGGCACGTCATCAGCGCTGAGGAGTGGCTGAGTCTGAATACGTTCGGAAGCGGCGCGAGCCGCGATGACGAACCGCAGGGTAGTTGGCCAGAAGGCGTCACATTTGACCCGGGCGACGATCGCTTCTGCATGATGTACATGAGTCACGTTGAGTATCTGTCCGGTGGAGGTTGGGTACCCGGAAGCACGATTCATTTCTCAACCAGCAAGGCAATGGCACTGGGCGACCAGTACTGACTCCAGCCCTCGGCCGCAGCCACTCGCAGGGGGGTGGCATAGCGCTATGCAGTTTGTCGCGCGCGCTCAGGAAGTCTCAACGCTCCTCGCCAGCCTCGATCAGTCATGCGCGGGGCAGGGGAGTGTTGTCGTGATCGTTGGCGAGCCCGGGAGCGGCAAGTCCGTTCTGCTCGGCAACTTCCTTGAGCGCGCCGACCTGCATGCGGCACGGCCCCGCGTCGTGCTGACGCGCTGCTATTCTGGCGACGATTCCACCCCATTTGGTCCGTGGCATCAGATTACTGCACGGTATCCGGCGATGGAGAACCTGCTGCCGCCGCCACTCGGTATCGCCGAGCCGGCCGTTCAGGGCATCGCGGAGCTTAGTCGGCGGGTTGCCTCCATCCTCAGTACCGCTGCTGACGAGGCCCCGATGGTGTTGGTGTTCGAGGATCTCGATCTGGCCGACTCGTCGTCGCTGGCGTTGATTCGCACGGTTGCACACCGTGTCGCGTCCGCGCCATTGCTGCTGGTGCTCACGGTCAACGCCGCGCAGCCCCACGCCTCTCGCATCGCAGACTGGCTCCACGCGATTTCGACCGAATCTCGCGCGACGGTTCTCGAGCTGGCGCCGATCGACGGGCACACGATCGAGGGCTACGTCAACGATGCGTTCGGCGACCGTTCGCCGGCTCACCGCCAGCAGGTGAGCCGCACGCTCGTGCAGCTCAGCGGCGGCAATCTGCTTGTGCTGAACAACCTGCTGAACGCGTTCGAAGCAGGGGAGATCGACCTGACCGATGCTGACGCGCATGAGCATCTGCCGACGTCCCTCAGCGCGGTCGTGTCAGCACTCGCCGGTCGGCTGAGCCAGGACACGATCGACGTCCTGACGCTGGCGGCAATCGTTGGTGAAGAAATCGACCTGGATCTGCTGGCCAATCTGAAGAATGCCTCGCCGCTCAGCATCGCCGAGCACCTCGACGCGGCACTCTCGCTTGGCCTGCTGATTGAGGACATCGACGGGACGATCCGCTTTCGACACGGCGCGTTCCAGCGCGGGCTCGCCCGGCAACATCCTCCCCTGAGCCGCCGACTCATCCACGCCGCTGTGCTCGATTGGCTCCAGCACCAGCCCGGCAGCAACGCCAACGCCATCGCGCTCCACGCCGATCGAGCCGGCAAGTACGCCGATGCCTACACCGCGCTGCTGCAGGCCGCGAGCGAAGCGCGCGCCGAGTTCGGCTTCCCCGAAGCCGCGAAGCTCTATCGTCGCGCACTGAGCATCGGCGCGCGCCTGGATATCGCCGACGCCGAAGAAGATCGTGTCCGGCTTGCGATGGCCGACGTGCTCGTCTGGAACGATCGAGCGCAGGGAATCCGTGAGATCGATCGCGTCGCTACACGGGCCCGCCTCAGAGCCGATGCGCTAATGCTGGCACAGTCCGCCCAGCGCAGGGCGACGATGCTCTACGAAGATGGCGACGTCACCGGCAGCATGACGATCCTCCGCGAAGTCGTGCCGATCCTGCGCGCTGAGCAGGATGACGAGAGCCTCGGCACCGCGCTCTCGTATCTCGGCTACTGCTATGGCTCCACGAGCCAGTTCGACGATCTCGCCGCGGTCGCCGACGAGCTGCGCAAGCTGGCCGAACGCACCGGCCAGGCGATGTATCTCGCCATCGCTCTACAGTTCGCGGCCAGCCTCAAGATTGCGCGAGGCGAAGGAGGCGACGCGCTCGCGCTCGTCCTGCAGAGCGTCTCGATTGCCGAAGAGCTCGGCCGCTTTGACCTGGCCACCGACTACGCCGCTGTCGGCATCATGCGCGTCGCGCTGATCGCGCACCTCCATGAGCCGGAGCGCGTGCGCGCGTTCACGACACGCGGTGAGCAACTGGCGCGGGCGCGTAGTGCACGTCTTCTGCTGCCGGATTCGCCTGAGCCGGCCTTCGTCTATGCGCGCTACCGCCTCGGCGAATGGGACGCGGTTCGAGCCGTCATCCCGGAGCTGGAGCGGCTGATCGATCAATCACCTCAGGCTGTGCGCGACATCATCCACAACCTGATCAGCGAGCTTGCCTATGCTGAAGGCCGCACGACGGCCGGAGATATCGCGCTGCGCCAGGTTGCCCCAACGCCTGATGCGGGGGCCGGCGACCACTCCGTGCAGCACTGGATCACGGCAGCGACAATTCAGGCTCATCACTGCCTGGCGCGCCACGACATCAACACCGCCGTTGCCTGGGAGCAGGCCATCGAACGAGTCCTGAAGGATCGTGAGTTCGTCCCCGGCGCGCTCCTGCACAGCCTCGTGCGCGGCCTGATCGCCTTCGCTCGCGGGGACACCGAAGCCGCACGACGCATCGGCAGTGAGACTGCCGTTCGCGCCAGCGCATCCGGCCACAGCATCGTCGCCATCCACGCGCTGCTGATCGCCTCGCGCGCAAGTCGCGGACGGCAAGGCAGCCGAACCGCAATCGAGCCGGCCGACAACGCGGTCCAGCTCGCCCGCCAGTGCAAGCTGCCGTACGAAGAAGCAACCGCCCTGATCGAGCGCGCCAACGCCTACGCTGTTGCCGGTATGTCGACCGAAGCGCTTGAGGATCTCAATGAGGCCCAGGCGATCTTCAGCCGGTTGGGCGCCACGGCCGGCGTGCGCTCTGTCGAATCGCTGATCGCTAACGTCCGGCCGCAGCGGCCAGCCGGCCTGACCGAACGCGAGGTCGATGTGCTGCAACTCGTCGCCCAGGGCCTCTCGGATCGCCAGATAGCCGAACAGTTGTTCATTAGTCACCGGACAGTGACCACGCACGTCGGCAATCTGCTAGGGAAGACGACGACGAACAACCGCACCGAGCTGGCGATCTGGGCGGTCCGGCACGACCTGACATTGCCAGACGGCGCAACGCCGGACCGCGCAACAGTCAGCTAAGGACAATCTGCTCGATACTGACCCGGCCAGCGAACGGCGTGCCGCGATCGAGCTCGGCAAGTATGCGCGCGTCTCCGACTGCAATGGCACGCGCCGAGCGCCACAGCTCAACAGCAATAACTTTCGCGCCCATGTGCGGCGCAAGCAGAAGCGTTGCGACACAACCGCGCTGCTGGCCGCTGACCGAAATCCAGGCGTCGAGCGTCTCCAACGCCTGGGCAACCGTGTGCTCATCGGCAGCAACCGTAAAGATCCGCGCCGTCAATCCCGTCGATGTCTCGCGATGGATCGGCTCGCCGCGAACCAGGTCGTATGTCTCGACTGTATACCCGCCGGACATCCACGGCGCGTAGCCGGGCAACGCGCCGAAAATCGCCGGCGCTGCGTTGCTCATCTGCAGTGCCTCGACCGATGTCCAGAACGAGAGCGCCACGCCCACGCCGGTCTCGCGATTGATGCCGCCAACGATGCTGATCGCACCCTCCTGCGACAGGACAATCGGCGCGGACACCGACCAGAACCGCTCAATCGCGGCATCGGCATTCTGCGGATCAAACCGCATGTTCGTAACACGGACATAGCCGCGGACATCGCGCTCCACGGGCGATCCTCTCGTCGCGTCGGCGTGCTGGCCTCAGTCAGGCGTCACGGGTGTCGCGGCGTGGATTGTAAGCATCGTGAGCCACCCGGCAAGTGCCTACCGGGACAGGGACGGCAATGAAGGAGCGTCGCTCGTCGCGTAGCCGGTCAGCTCGACATAGCCCAGGCCATCAACTGCCTGCCCGTCGACCGCCCCTTCAACGATGACTTCGCCCTCCCAATAGATCACGCCGGTCGTCTCCTGCGTCTGCAGCTCCTGATCAGCCATCGATGGACGCACCGTGAGCGACCAGTCATGCTCCGGCAGGGTGATCCGCCAGGCAGATGGATACGTCGCGGCGGTGTGCGGGCTGGTCCACTCGTCCAGCACCTGAACGTTGATGTCGGTGGCATCGAGATGCGTCGTGCCGCCGTCCGGGTCGATCAGCGTCCCGTATGCCGTCACCAAGTCTCGATCTTCATCGCGCACCACCGAGATGGTCAGATCCCAACCAGAGGTCAGCTGAACCGAGAACCAGTCCCAGCCACCGCCACCGACCTGGATGAAGTCGCCCCACTGATGATCCATCCAGGCCTCGCCATGGACCGCCAGCGCCTGCCCGTCAACCGTCAGCACGCCGTTGACATCCATGCGCGTCCGAGAGTAGTAGTACGATCCGCCGGCCGCACCAAACTCGACATAACCGTTGCCATTATGCAGCGCAGCCGGCTTCGTGGCCGTCAGGTCGAGATCGAACGCGAAGCCTTGGAGATCGGCGGCGAGATGGTCGCGCCCATTCGCACCAGTCATCGTCCAGCCGCCCAGGTCGAGACTGAAGCCCTCGTTGATCTCACGTCTGGCGTCCGGCGCGGCGCGCTGATCGTAGGTGAAGCGGTCTGCGGCGCTGTCGGTGATCGCGACGTGTGAGGCGTAGTAGGGGGCAAACATGCCGCGCTGCGCCTGGAAGATGACGTACTCGAAGCCGTAGCGCACGCCTTCGTCGGTGATGAGATGGCCGGTGTAGTACCACCACTCGGTCAGCCGGTCGTGCGGAGCCTCGTCCTGCGGCAGCCGCACCGGCTCGATTGCAGGAGTCGGCGCAAGCAGAGCAGCGGCGGCGCGTGTCGCGGTGGGCTCAGCAGAATCAGCCGACGAGGTCGTTGTGTCGCTCCCGCCGCACGCGACGGTGAGCAGGCCAATCAGCACGAGCAGCAACATCGTTCGCCTCAATGCTCAAACTCCCGCTTCGGCAACAGGCGCGCGAGCCAGCCGGGCAGCCACCAGTTCACATCGCCCAGCAGCCGCATCGTCGCTGGCACGAGCAGGCCACGTACGATCGTGGCATCCAGCAGGATCGCGATCGCGATGCCGAGGCCGAGCGCTTTGACCAGGACGATCTGGGCCGAGACAAACGACAGCGTCACAACAACAACGATCAGCGCCGCGCCGGTGATGATCCGGCCACTACGCTGCAGCCCGATCGCCACACTGCTCGTGTTGTCATGCGAATCCAGATATGCCTCGCGGACGCGCGAGAGCAGAAAGACCTCATAATCCATCGACAGGCCAAACAGCAGGCAAAACATCAGGATCGGTAGCGATGCCTCGACGAAGCCGAGCGGCTCGAAGTCGAGCCACCGCGCAAAGTGCCCGTCCTGGAAGATGAACACGAGCGCACCGTAGGACGCGATGATCGACAGCACGTTCATCAGGATCGCCTTCAGCGGCAGCACAACTGAGCGGAACAGGAACAGCAGCACCAGGTAGGTGGATAGCACGATCACCAGCGCGACGCGCGGGAACTCGGCGTACATCTCATTGACGACATCAACGATCTCAGCCGTGCCGCCATCGACGAGCATCTGCATGTCGCCACCCATCTGCCAGTCGCGGATCTCGTGCAGCAGGTTGATGTTGGCATCATCCGTCGGCAGGCCACGGGTATACATCAGCACCACGGTCGCGTCCGGACCGGCGAACTGCTGTCGGGCCGCTGCGACGAATGGGTCGCTCATCTGACCGGTGTTGTAGAGCAAATCGTATTGCGCCAGGCTGAGCCGCGGATCGAGCGTCACGAGGCTGTCGATGCGGGTAACGCGCTCATCTGCGGCGAAGTGGCGCGTGAAATCCCACAGCGCCGCGAGACTATCCTCACTCGTGATGCCGCCCGGCGAGCGCAGTGCGACGACGATTGGCGAGATTTCGCCATCGCCGAATTCGCGACGCAGCACCTCGAATCCCTGACGTGACTCAACACTCAGCGGCAGGATCGTCGCATCGGGCGATGACAGCTTCGCGTGCCGGAATGGCAAGCCGAGCAGGATCAGGAAGGCCATCACCGGCACAAGCACGAGCCAGGGGTGACGCATGACGGTGTTCGCCAGCACGGACCAGAAGGGGCTGCCGCCGTGCGATTCACGCCGGAACAGCCGCCCCCGATCGATATGCGGCCCGACGATACCGAGAACAGCCGGCAGCAGCGTCAGCGCCCCAAGCACGGCAACAGCCACGACCAGCGCCCCAGCGATACCGACCGAGCGCAGGAACATGAAGTCGAACAACGCCAGACCGGTCAGGCCGATCAGCACCGTCAGGCCAGAGAAGAACACTGCGCGACCGGCCGTGCCGACCGTCACAGCGATCGCGTCTTCGAGCGTCCGATGCGGTGACTCCTCGCGGAAGCGACTCGTCATAAACAGCGAATAGTCGATCGCCAGCCCGAGCCCGAGCATCGTCGTCAGGTTCAGCACGAAGATCGACATGTCGAGGATGTGAGCGACAAGCCAGAGCAGTCCGATGACGGCAGCGACGCTGAGCGCGCCGACCGCCAGCGGCACAGCCGCACCGACCAGCGAACCAAACACCAGGACCAGCGCTACCAGCGCGAACGGAATCGCGATCATCTCCGCCCGACGCAGGTCCTGCTCCGAGATACGTTCGACGTCCTCATAGAACGCCGGCGCTCCAGCCAGCGTCACCTCGACATCGGGAACATCGACGATGGCCTCACGGATATCCGGCATCAGCCGCTGCGACTGCTCGGGAGACAGCGAGAGCTGAACGAGCGAATAGGCGGTGTGACCGTCACGTGAGATCTGCGCGGGGTTGGCCTGAAATGGTGTGACGCCGGTGACTTCCGGCAGCGTGCTCAACCCGGCCAACGACTGCTCGGCTGCTGCGCTGAACTGAGGATCGGTCGCGACAAGGCTGTCAGACTGGTAGATGACAACCAGTGTTGAGGGCGCGAAGCTGGGTATCTCCGCCTCCAGCAGCGCCCGCGCCCGGGCAGCCTCGATCGTCGGATTCGAGAATCCGCCAACCTTCAGTTCGTCCGTCAGACGGGGAAGAATCGGAACCGCGGCCAGAAATGCGAGGGCCCAAAGCAGAATGACCAGCCGACGATGACGGTACGCCCAGCGACCCGTTCGGTAGAACATGACCCCAACCTGCTACACCAGCGGCAGCGCCGTTGCTGCCTACAAGGATTGTGGCTTCTTGCGACGCATCTGACCACTCGGACTACTGTACAAATTGGAGTCGCCCCACGCGCATCCGGCCAGCTTCGGTTACTCTACGCAACGCACTTGAGATTCTCATCGCGGAAAGAGGCACCCATGAGCGAGTCGGCCCTAACTCAGGATCATAAGGACCGGGTACGCGCCCAGTTTGGCCGCACAGCGCAGGACTACGTCACGTCGATCCGCCACCGCACCGGCCGCGACCTTGAGCGGCTGGTTGAGCTCGCCGAACCCACGGCGACCGATGACGCCCTCGACGTCGCCACCGGCGGCGGGCACACGGCGCTCGCGATCGCGCCACACGTCCGTAGCATGGTCGCCAGCGACCTGACTCCCGAGATGCTGGCTGCGGCCGAGGCGTTCATATCCGGCGAAAACGGGCTTACGAACGTGACCTTCAAGCTGGCCGAAGCCGAACATCTGCCATTCGACGACGCCAGCTTCGACATCGTCAGTTGTCGAATCGCGCCACACCACTTCGACGACGTTCAGGCGTTCTGCCGTGAGGTTGCGCGCGTCCTGCGCCCTGGTGGGCGGTTCGTGCTGATGGACTCAGTCGTGCCGGACGACGAGGAGCTCGCCGCCTTCATCAACGAAGTCGAGTGGCGTCGTGACACGACGCACGTCCGCTCTTACAGTGTGAGCGAGTGGACGAACTACATCGAAGCGACCGGCCTCGTTGTCGATGTGGTCGAGCCGGTCCATCGGCGCTACGAATACGCATCCTGGACAGCCCGCTCGAGGATGACTGACGAAGACAAGCAGGCGCTCGACGAGCTCATCCTCACCGCAGCAGACAAAATCCACGAGGCGTTCGCGTTCACGATCGACGAAGGCGCGATCGAGTCGTTCGACGACAGTAAGATCCTGCTGCGGGCCAGGAAGCCGGCCGCCTAGCCAACAATCAGCGTAAGCCCAGCCCCTCGACGAGGTTGAACTCAGCTGCCTCCGCCGCGGCGATCCGTTCGGACAGCGGTGGGTGCGAGTGCAGCAGGAACGTCACCGCTCGCGAGGGGTTGGGGTCGGCGAGGTTCTGCTCGCTGAGCTTGCGCATTGCGCCGGCATATGCACGTGGGTTCCCGGTCAGGCGAATCGCGAAGCGGTCGGCGCGACGCTCCATCCGGCGGCTCTGCGCCAACTGCCAGGGCGAGAGGAGCACGCCGACAACCGAGGCGACGATACCCAGCACCGGCAGCGAGCGTGGATTGGCCAGATCGGACGTGCCAGTCAGGCTCGGCATCGCTCGCACCAGCCGTCCGGCTACCGCATGCACCGATGCCGCTGTCGCAAGCGTCGTCAGCGCCGCCATACCAATCAGTCGCCAGATGTCGCGGTGGATCTGGTGCGCCGCCTCGTGCGCGACGACCCCTTCGATCTCCTCGGGCGTGAACGTGTCGAGCATCGTGTCGGCCAGCACGATCCGCCGCGTCGGACCCAGCCCGGCAAAGAATGCGTTGGCCTTCGACGTTCTGCGGCTCATGTCCATCTGCATGACATCGGCAACCGGCACACCGGCCCGATCTGTCAGGTCGCGCAGACGCTCAGCCAACTCTTCATCGGCCAATGGCTCATAGCGGTTGAAGCGCGGCGCGATCAGCACCGGGAAGAGTTGCGACAGAGCGGCGGTCAGAGGGATCGTCGCGCCGGACACGACCAGCCACCACGACTGCGGCCAGCGCCGGATCGCTGCATACAGACCTTCAAGCAGGCCGACTTCCAGCGGCATCGAGAGCGCGGTCATCTTGGCCTGATCAGCAAGCCAGTCAGCGGTCGTCTGCTTGCTCAGCTCGTAGCGCTTCTCAATCACATAGCCGCTGTAATAGCGCAGCGGCAGCGAGATCACCGTCGAGAGCGCACCGACAGTTGCAATGTACTTTCCGCGCTGGACAACCGACGCGCCGGTCGGAGGCAGCAGTCGGTCGTTCAGGCGTCGGGCCAGGCCGCTGAACACAAACGCCCCACCGCCCAGCAGCGAAATAGCGGTGCTGAGCAGACTGAGACGATCCTTCGTCCGACTATACTCTCGCGCTCGATCTGCGTTGCTCATGTCAGTTTGCCCTCGCTCACTGAGCATCCGTTGCCATCCGCCCGACACGATCGTAGCATCCGTGCGATGGCGAAGGAGAGGATGAGGGATGCAAAACCAGAACGCAAGACCGCGTGCTCGTGATATTGGCCTGCACATCGGCCAGCTACCAACCGGCCCACACAACGCAATCACCGATGTGAGCGGCGTTCTTGTTGGCCACACCACGCTGATCGAAGGCGACGGGCCGCTGCGCCCCGGCCAGGGGCCGATCCGCACCGGCGTGACCGTCGTTCTCCCGCACGGCGGCAATCTGTATCGCGACAAGGTTCCGGCCGCTATCCACATCATCAACGGCTTCGGAAAGTGCATGGGCCAGGAGCAGGTCGACGAGCTGGGTACGATCGAAAGCCCAATCGCCCTGACCGGCACGATGAATGTCGGGCGGGTGACCGACGCAATCTGCGCCTGGAGCATCCGGCAGAACCCCGATGTCGGCATCGACGCGGCGACAGTCAACCCGGTCGTTGGAGAATGCTCAGACGCCTGGCTGAACGACATGCAGGGCCGCCACGTGCGTGAGAAACATGTCCTCGCTGCAATCGAGTCGGCGGCATCCGGGCCGGTCGATGAAGGTGCTGTCGGCGCGGGTGTCGGCATGACGGCATTCGGATACAAGGGCGGAATCGGCACATCGTCGCGGGTCATCCCCGCCGATCTGGGTGGCTGGACCGTCGGTGTACTGGTTCTCGCGAACTACGGGCGCCGCGACCAGCTGCGGATCGACGGCGTACCGATTGGCCAGCAGCTCGCCGCGACTGAGGAACCACCCGAGCGCGGTTCGATCATGATGATCGTCGCCACCGATGCGCCGCTCCTGGATCGCGGCCTGCGCCGTCTCGCCCGGCGCGCCGGCATCGGCCTGGCTCGCACCGGCTCGATCGCCGGCAATGGCAGCGGCGACTACGTCATCGCCTTCTCGGCGTCCCCAGCCGTCCGGATTCCCTACGAACCACAGACGCCAACACTGCCGATGGAGATCATGATCGATACCGGCGAGCCAATCGACGCGCTCTTCCAGGCGACCGTTGAGGCAACAGAAGAGGCGATTGTCAACGCCCTGTTCCGCGCCGAAACGATCGTTGGCCGCGACGGCAACACACGACACGGTCTGCCACTCGACCGCGTCGTGCCGCTTCTACGCGTCGCCGGCCGCATTCCTGACGCGGACTCATGACGGCGTGCGATGGCGGCACGTCCGTACCGGTAGCCGCATAGCAAACGTCGAATACTGATAAGCCTGACCGGCACAAACGAACAGCCGCCCATATGGGCGGCTGTCGTATTCGCGTGTCAGTGAGGAAGTACCTGCCGGAGCGCTACTCGCCCTCGACCTTGACGTCACTGATCTCATCGCCGGCCTGAAATGGCAGCGACGGGACGGTCGTCAGGTCGCGCACCATTGATGAGGTGTTCACCACATTAAGGCTCTTGAAGATCAGCTCGAAGCGCTCCTGCAGCTCTTCGCAGATCGCGCCCTTGGCGTCGGCGTTGAGGTTCCAGAGGTCCTTCTTGAACGGGCCGAGGGCACGCTTACGCGCCGTGTAATAGAACTGCGCGTCGGTCATGTCCGGCTTGCGATCGTCGGGATGGTTCGCATCCAGATAGGCGTACATCTCCTTGAGCAAATCGGCTGGGAAGGCTGGGCTGTCGAACATGATGTTCTGGAAGCCGGTCGCCAGGTGAACCTCGCACGCGTTCGAGCGCGCGAAGTGACCGAACGCGGCCTCTGGCAGCGTAGAAGCACCGTGCTGCACAGCACCGGCTAGCCCGTACTTCTCGCGCGAGAGCTTCGAGAGCTCGGCGAGGGTATCGAAGTCCACCTTGACGCTGGCTATCGAGCCGTCCGGCAGGACAACGCCGCCGTGGCTGGTGCCGGTCTGGACGCTGATCTTCGAGATGCCGGTGAGGTTGCCGCCGTTATGGGACGCCAGCGCCTTCTCATACTGCCGCATGAACGCGATCAGCTCGGCCGGCGTCGAGTTTTCGGTGCCGACTTCGCCAATCTCGCCACCGACTGAGACGGTAACGCCCTGCGCCTCGCGCTCGCGGATATAGGCGGTCAGCTCGGCGGTTCGGCGCGCATTCTCCGCCTGCTGCTCATCCTCATTCGGCAGCGACAGGTCGACGATCGTCGACGTGTCGACGTCAATGTTGAGAAAACCGGCGACCAGTGCCTCATCGATCAGATCACGAACGCCCTGGACTTCCTTCTCCGGGTCGGCCTTATAGCCCTTGGCGTTGATCTGAAAGTGATCGCCCTGGATGAAGACCGGCCCCTGGAATCCCTCGCGGATCGCTGCGGCAAGAATCGACGCAGTGTATTCGGCGGGCCGTTGCTCTGTGTAGCCCATCTCTGAGCGGGCGATCTCGAAGATCACCTGGCCGACATCGAGCTTATTCGCCGCGCGCACAATCGCGCGAGCCGTGTCGTAGGCCATCGCCCGAACATTGATCGCTGGTGTCGTCTGGTTGTGCCAGACATTGCGACCACCAGCGATGTAGTAGTCGTGGATCGAGGCCGGTGCGCAGCCGAGCGTCTGCGCGAGGTTCCAGATCAGGTGCCGCGCCACCGGCTTCATTGCGTCACTGCCAAGCGCCGACGTGTAGGCCAGATTGTCGACGAATTCCCCTCGCAGGCCGTTCGCATCGGAGACCTGGACACCGTCCTGGTTCACCGCACCATACGGGCGAAAAGCCTCCAGCAGCTCGTCCCTGGATTCGTATGCGCGCATCGTCGTCCCTCCCTGACCGTTCTTCAGTTGTCCCTGCCAGACCGGCTGGATCACCGATTATCGCGCAACAATCATACCCTTGACCGGGGATGTGGATGCGCATATCGGCTCACCTGCCATGCCGGTCCGCCTATACCTGCGATTTCCTGTTCAGGAAATCCCTGCCACCTGATCGACTGGCATACAAAAGGGCAGATGGAGACCACCTGCCCTTAATGATGGAGCCTGAGCTAACGCTCGACGACGAGCGTCCCGACCATTCCGGCGTTCTCGTGCCCCGGCTCGTGGCAGACGATCTCGTATTCGCCCGGATCGCTCGGCGCGGTGAACTCCACCGTCTGGCTCTTCTTGCCGTCCAGCGTGACATCAACGTCGGACGCCTCAATCGTCAGGTTATGCGGAATTGCGCCGGTGTTCTTGACGACGAGTACGACATCCTCACCAGCCTTGACGGTTATGGTGTCCGGATCGAACTTCATCGTGTCTTTCATGTCTACCTCGATCGCACCATCGGCGATCGGCGAGGCGGCCGAATTCGATTCGTCAGAATCCGATCCACCACAGGCGACCAGACCAAGCGCGAGCAGCAGGGTCAACAACAGGGCGGCAGGCAGACGGAACCGGAGCACACAAACCTCCAGGAGCTAACGACCTCAGAAGCGCCACAATGGGGAGCAGGCCGAACCACGTGACGCGATTTTGCATTCGCGCCACTCTCTCATCCCCATCATTTATCGCGGGGACGGCCTGAGTATACGACCGTCCCGCGCCCTCTACAGGTAGCGGTCGAACCAGCCGCAGATGCGCTCCAGACGCTCGACGCGATGATTCGGCTGGCCGGTTCGGGACAGTCCGTGGCTCTCATTCGGGAAGCGCACGAACTCAGCGACCTTGTCCAGCTTGCGCAGTGCCGTAAAGAACTCCTCGGACTGCCCAATCGGACAGCGCAGGTCGTTCTCCGAGTGGATCAGCAGCAACGGCGTCGTGATGTTCTTCACATAGGTCAGCGGCGAGCGCTCCAGATAGTGCTCGGGATTGTCATACGGCGTGCCCGCAAACTCCCAGTCGTTGTAGGTCGCGTTCATGTCGCTGGTCCCGTAGGTCGAGATGCGGTTGGCCGTCGAGCGCTGGGTGACTGCCGCCTTGAAGCGGTCCGTCTGGCCGATGGCCCAGTTCGTCATGTAGCCGCCGTACGAGCCGCCGGTGATTCCCAGCCGGTTCGAATCGACGAAGTCGAGCGTCTCCAGATAGTCCGCGCCGGCCATCACGTCGCGATAATCAGCGCCGCCCCAGTCGCCGAGCGTTCCAGCGACGAACTCCTGACCGTAGCCGGTTGAGCCACGCGGGTTCGTATACAGGACAACATACCCGCGCGCGGCGAGGACGTGCATCTCGTGGAAGAAGCCGACGCCGTACATGCCGTGCGGACCGCCATGCACCTCCACGATCGCCGGATAGCGCACTGCCGGGTTGAACCCCGGCGGAGTCAGCAACCAGCCATGGACCTCGACACCCTCATCACTGGGGAAGCGCACCTCGCGTACCTCTCCGAGCTCACGCTCGTTCAGCAGGTCGCGATTTGTATCGGTCAGCTGCTGGACAGTTCCGTCTGGCCTTCGAATGAACACCTCGGTTGGCAGCGACATGGTGCTCGACGCAAACGCGATCGTGCCATCGTTGGCGATGCTGAACGACTGGATGTCCTGCGTCTCGTCGATTAGCGGCGCAGACGGACCGTCAATCGTGCAGCGGTACAGATGGACGCTACCGGCATCGCTCAGCATCGTGTACACAGCCGAGCCATCGGCGGCCCAGACAGGGAGCTGGTTTGGCAGCCCGTAGCGCGCGTCGGCGATGGCGGAGTTGCCCGGCTCGCGATCGAGCGTCGAGAGCAGACCACGTGGCTCGTCGGTCTCCACATCGTGGACATACAGATCGGCAAGCGTGACCGGACCGTACTTCTCGGTGATCGGGTTTCCAACGTAGGCCAGCTTGTCAGCAGTCGGGGACCAGGAGGGCGTGCCGTAGGAGCCATCCTCGGGTGTGATGCGCGTTGCTGCGCCGGTAGAAAGCTCGATCACCCAGACATCGCTCAGCCGATTTTCGGCACGGCCTTCGCTGCGATTGGACACGACCGCCAGCTTGCGCCCATCGCTGGAGAATGCCGGCTGTGCCGAGTGCCAGTCGCCCTCGGTGACCATGCGCGACTTGCCACCGTGCGCCGGGACGATATGCACCTGCCGCCGCTTGTCGGTGAAGAACCCTTCGCCGTCCATTCGGTAGAGCATGGTCGTGATGACCTTGACATCGCTCTTCGCCGGCGTGTCGTCCGGCGCGACCGCGCTAACAAAGGCGAGCGACGTCGAGTCTGGCGACCAGGCAATCTCGGACGCGCCATTGGGAGCGTCGGTCGCCTGCCACGACTCACCACCGTCTGCATACATCACGTGGATCTGATTGCCGCCGCTGCGATCAGAAAGGAACGCCAGCATCGAGCCGTCCGGCGACCAGCGCGGGCTGGTGTCCTTGCCCTTCGCCGTCGTCAGCCGATACGGCGTGTTGTCGCCAGCGAGGTCAGCGCACCAGATGTTGGACGTATACCCATTGGATTCCTTGTCCACCGTCGTCACCACCCAGGCCACCTTCTGGCCATCGGGCGAGATATTGGGGTCAGCAACGAGGCGGATGCGATACAGGTCATCGATCTGAATGGGGCGTCGGGTCATCAACAGCTCCTCCGGTTGTGTCTCCATCACTTGGCACGCACGGCGCATGATAGCCCCATTTCCCGGATGGATCGACGGAGAGCCCCCGATTGTTCGGGATGATCGCGCGTCGAGAAAGACGTGGCCACCGTACCGTGCGTTGCGCGATCAGTCCCGAGCGGAGTGTGCCTGCGCGAGCCACAGAAGCGGGATGGCGGAGGGAATCGGTGCCAGGGATTCTTCGATTGTCGGGAGCGGAGTGTGCCAACGGGCATCTTCGGGTTGACCGCCGATACGCCAGCGGTCGATTGCAGCGACCTGGCAGACGCGGGCGAGATCGGCGTGGCGCGCGTCGGATGGGCCGGACGGCGCGAGCTGGACCACGACATCGCCCTTGCGCAACGCGCGCAAGCCACCCAGTAGTGCATCCTCGACCGACATGGCCGTCGCCAATCGACCGCCTGTCTCGGCGAGAGCCAGCGCGGCTGATTGCGCCAGCGGCATCAGCGGACCGGCCGCAATGAGCAGCACGCGCGCATCTGCTCCAGCAATGACCCTCGCGACGTCGTCCGCAGTCTCACGACTTGCAAGCATTGAGCGCACGATCTCGCGCAGCCGCGGGAGCGATTCTCCGCTGGCCGAGCTCGGCTCGAATCGCGCGGCGATACCGCCGATGGCGGCAACTGCCGCGGGCAGGTTCGCCAGGTGCGTCGGCACATGCGCAGGGCCCACCTCTACCGTCGTCGTCGCATTCGAAATCCGGCCGGCCGGGCCAACGATTGCGATTGATGGCAAGCCGGCGTGACCTGAGCGCTGGACGACGCGCGAGGCGTAGGCGCGGTCCTCGCCGGTAGCGATGGCGATCAGCAGGTCGCGACCATCGAACCCGGGCGTGTAGGTCGCCATATCGAAGGCATGGCCGGCGCGAGCATCGACGCCAACGGCGCGCAACAGCACCGCGCCGATCTCCGCAATCGCGGCACTGTGGCCCGCCCCGGAGAACCGCACGCGGCGAGCGCCGAAGATGTGGCCAGCTGCCTCGCGGATTGAAGCGAAGTTCTCGGTGATCGCCGCCGAAACCAGTTCCGGCTGGGCGAGGATGCATGCTTCGAGCTGTTCGGCGGGTGTCAGGTCGGCGTCGGATGATTGGTCGGTAGCGGTCTGGTTGCGATCGGTCAGGTCGTTCGACATTGGGTTGGTGTCCTCCATCCGCCACCAAGGATACGACCCGGCAAAAGCCGGGCCGCTATGGTTCTTATTGTGTGGCTATGGCTGCTTACCAGATGCCCAATTCATCGCGGGCATCCTCGGTCATCATCGCTGGCGACCACGGCGGGGACCAGACAATGCGGACAAACGTGCTGCCGCCACCATCCAGCTTGGCGACCGTCTGTTGGATATCCTGGATGATGACTGGCCCGAGCGGGCAGCCCATCGAGGTTAGCGTCATCGTCACCTCGACGTCGTTGCCCTCTTTGACATCAATTCCGTAGACCAGACCCAGGTCAACGATATTCACCCCGATCTCCGGGTCGTAGACTTCTTTGAGCGCTTCAAAAACCACGTCGTCAGTTAGTTGCGCCATCTACTCCTCCTCGCTTCAGATTCAGTCTCGCGGCTCTGTCGCGACATGGATCTCGCCGTCAACGATGCGGATATCGAACACCGGTAGCGGCACTGTGGCAGGAAACGACTCGACCGCGCCAGTGCGGACATCGAACATCGCGCCGTGAAGCGGACACTCGACGGTATAGTCGTAGAGTTCGCCCTCTGTCAAGGACGCTTCCTCGTGTGTACAGGTGTCATCAAACGCGTACCATTCGCCCTCAACATTGGCGATTCCAACAATTCGGCGGCCAGCCTTGACCGCCTTCATCTCGCCCGGCGCAAGGTCTCCGACCCGCCCGACGCAGACGAACTCGACCACTCATCCCCCATTCAGCGCCAGCCTGCGACGGTTCCAGCTTGCCCGATTATTCGTCGGGCCAGCCGTGGAATCCGTACGCGCTGGCCTTCAATACCTTCAACCCCAGCAGGGCACATTTAATTCGCGCCGGGCTGATCGGGATACCGATCTCGTCGAGGAGATCGTCTTTCGACAGCTCTTTGACATCCTCGATCGTCTTCCCGGCAACCATCTCGGTCAGCATCGACGTCGCTGCCTGACTGATCGCGCAGCCGCGTCCGCTGAACTTGATGTCAGCGATGCGGTCGCCATCGAAGCGCAGGTCAATGCGGATACGGTCGCCGCACAAGGGGTTCGTATCCTCAAACGATCCGTCGTTCGGATCGAGCGTGCCGTGGTTTCGTGGATTGCGATAGTGATCGAGGATATGTTCGCGATAGAGATCCGACATGGCTACTTCCTCAGTGCCGCGTTCGCTGCGGCTACAGCCCGAAAATCGAACGCGCCCGGCGCAGGCCGTCGATCAGGCGGTCCACGTCGTCTTTGGTGTTATACACGGAGAAGCTGGCACGCGCTGTTGCGTCCAGGCCAAATCTGGCGTGCAGCGGCTGTGTGCAATGGTGACCGGCGCGAACACAGACGCCATCCTCATCGAGGATCGATGCGATGTCGTGCGGATGAATGCCGCTGATACTGAAGCTCAGCGCGCCGCTGCGCTGCGCTGGCGGCGGCCCCCAAATGGTGAGGTCCGGCAATTCCAGCAGCTGCGTCCATGCGTACTCAATCAGCTCGTGCTCGTGCGCCTCGACATTCGCCATGCCAATGTCGGCGATGTAGTTGCAGGCAGCGCCGAAGCCGACGGCATCGGCGACGCTCGGCGTGCCGGCCTCGAACTTCGACGGCAGGTCGGCCCAGGTGGATTCGCGCAGCCCGACGACGCGGATCATGTCGCCGCCGCCGAGGAATGGCGGCATGGCCTCCAGAAGCTGGCGCCGACCGTAGAGCATGCCCGATCCCATCGGGCCGAACATCTTATGGCCCGAGGCGGCATAGAAATCGACGCCCATCTCGGTGAGGTTCATCCCGACATGCGGCGCGGCCTGCGCACCGTCAAGGAGCACGAGCGCGCCGCGATCGTGCGCTCGCGCGATGATCTCGTCAATCGGATTGACGGTGCCCAGCATGTTGGAGACGTGGCAGACAGAAACAAGCCGCACCCTGCCGGTCGCCAGGTGCTGATCGAGATCCTCGAGCCGCAAAAGGCCATTATCGTCAACGCGGATGAACTCCAGCATCGCGCCGGTGCGAGCGGCGACGAGCTGCCACGGCACGAGGTTGGAGTGGTGCTCCATCTCGCTCAGGACGACGGTGTCACCCGGTCGCAGACTGGCATCACCCCAGGTGCGCGCGACGAGATTGATTGCCTCGGTCGTGTTGCGGACGAAGATCACCTCGTCGGTCGAGCCGACGCCGAACAGCCGTGCCACGCGACGGCGCGCTTCGTCGTACGCCTCGGTCGAACGCTCGGCCAGCGCATAGACGCCGCGGTGGACGTTGGCGTTGTCGTGGCGATAATAGTTGTCCATCGCCTGCAGGACCGCTTCCGGCTTTTGCGACGATGCAGCGCTGTCGAGGTAAACGAGTCGGGGATCATTCAGAATCGGAAATTGTCGGCGGAGCGCGACGGCGTCGAGCGCCGACTCAGGGGTGGTTGCGCTCACTGCGACCTCCTGTCACCAGCGCCCGCGGGGGAGGCACGGGCGGAGTTCGTTGGGTGCGCTTGCTGCGATCGCGCCTCGACATTGAGGCACGATCGCAACGCGGAGTCCTAGACGGTGTAGCCGATCTTGCGGTCGATCGCTTCACGTACAGTCTTCTGCACGGACTCGACCGGCACACGCTCGATCACTTCGTCAAAGAAGCCGTCAACAATCAGCTTCTCCGCCTCCGTGCGGGTGATACCGCGGCTCATCAGATAGAAGACGTACTCTTCCTCAATCTGGGCGATCGTCGCGCCGTGCGTGCAGCGCACGTCGTTCGCGCCGATCTCCAGGTTCGGGATCGAGTCCGCCCGCGCCGTCGGCGAGAGAATCAGGTTGCGGTTAGCCTGATAGGCGTCGGTGCCGTGCGCCTTCGGCCAGACCTTGATGACCCCCGAGTAGACCGACCGCGAGCGATCCTTGATTGCGCCCTTGAAGAGCAGGTCGCTCGATGCGTACGGCGACTCGTGGTTCTGACGGGTCTGGTTGTCGAAGTGCTGGGTGTCGTCGCCAAAGTAGAGACCGAGCATCTCAGCCGACGAGCCGGCTTCGACCAGGTTAGATGCAATCAGGGTCTTCGACATCCGCGCGCCGAGCGAAACGTTCAACGAGCGCACGGCCGCATCCTGATGGATGACACCCTTCTGGGTCGAGAAGTTCCAGGTGTGGCGGCCCCAGTCCTGCACCTGAATGTAGCGCACCTGCGCGCCCTCAGCCGCGTGGACCTCGACGACGCTATCAGCGATCGATTCCTCTTCCTGCGTCTCCGAGTCGTAGAAGTCGACGAGCGTGACGTCGGCGTTCTCCTCGGCAACGATCAGGATATGGTTGAACGTCGCGATGCCGGCCGCTTCCTGAACCGAGAAGACTCGGAACGGCAACTCGACCTCGACGTCCTGCGGGACGTACAGCACAACGCCGTTCGTCCAGAATGCGCCGTGCAGTGCCGCGAACTTGTTGTCCGTGACCGGCACCGTCTCGTCGCTCATGAAGTACTTCTGCAGCAGCTCGGGGTGCTCGCGGACGGCCGTCTCAAGGTCCGAAAAGATGACGCCTTTTTCGGCCAGCGACGGATCGGACTCGAAGTAGATCACCGACGAATCGCGCTGCACGACGACGCCCGAGACCTCACCGGCGGCCTCAACCTCGGCCGCGACGCCGGCGGGCAGGTCAGCGCGGCTGGTCAGGCGATCCGCCTGTTCAGCGAACGGCAGGACATCATCGATCGGAAGCAGCCGCAGGTCGGTGCGTCGCCACTCTTCGTCGGTGCGCTTCGGCATCGGGATCTGCTCGAAGGCTTCCCATGCCTCAACACGCTTCTGGCGTAGCCAGTCCGGCTCCTGTCGACGGTGGGACAGCTCGTCCACCGCCGCGCGCGAGAATCCCTTCGTCGCGCCCTGAATAGTCGTTGACATATATCTCCCTCACGTCGATGGGACGTGGTTCTCGCGGCGCGGGCGAGCACCGGCAGACGCTATCTGCTAGCCCGCTTCCGCGCCGCGATTCCCGAACTATCCGACGGACCCTTCCATCTCAAGCTGGATGAGGCGGTTCAGCTCGACGGCATACTCGAGCGGCAGCTCCTTGGCGATTGGCTCAATGAAGCCGCTGACGATCATGCTCATCGCGTCGGACTCGGAGATGCCACGCGACTGCAGGTAGAACAGTTGCTCGTCGGCGACCTTCGAAACCGTTGCCTCGTGTCCGACCGAGACCTCTTCGGACTCAATCTCGATGTAGGGGAAGGTATCGGTTCGGCTATCCTCGTCGATCAGCAGTGCGTCGCAAACGACGTTCGATCGAACGTGGTCGGCTCCCCGATGGACCTTGACCAGCCCACGGTAGGACGAGCGACCAGTCCCCTTGGAGATCGACTTGGAGATGATCTGCGATGAGGTGTGCGGCGCGACGTGGACAACCTTGCCGCCCGCGTCCTGGTGCTGGCCGTCGGTGGACATCGCCACGGAGAGAATCTCGCCGCGAGCGCCCTCTTCCATCAGCCAGACAGCCGGGTACTTCATCGTGATCTTGGAGCCGAGGTTGCCATCAACCCACTCCATCGTCGCGTTCTTGTAGGCTGCGGCGCGCTTGGTAACAAGGTTGTAGACGTTCTTCGACCAGTTCTGGATGGTCGTGTAGCGGCAGCGCGCGCCTTCCTTGACGATGATCTCGACAACAGCCGAGTGCAGCGAGTTCGTCGAATAGGTCGGTGCGGTGCAGCCCTCGACGTAGTGGACGTAGGAGTCCTTCTCGCAGATGATCAGCGTCCGCTCGAACTGCCCCATGTTCTCGGCATTGATGCGGAAATATGCCTGCAGCGGCACCTCAACGCGAACACCTTCGGGGATGTAGACGAACGAGCCACCCGACCAGACCGCCGAGTTCAGCGCGGCGAACTTGTTGTCGTTGGGCGGAATGATCGTGCCGAAGTACTGCTTGACCAGCTCCGGGTACTCACGCACGCCCGCGTCCATATCCAGGAAGATGACGCCCATCTTCTGGAGGTCTTCTCGCAGCGAGTGGTAGACGACCTCGGACTCATACTGCGCACCGACACCAGCGAGGAACTTGCGCTCCGCCTCGGGAATACCGAGCTTCTCGAAGGTGTCCTTGATGTACTCGGGAACTTCGTCCCAAGACTTGCTAGCCTTCTCGGCCGGCCGGATGTAGTAGTAAATGTCGTCAAAGTCCATGTCGGAGAGATCGGCTCCCCAGGTCGGGACCGGACGCTTCTTGAAGTAGTCGTATGCCTTCAGCCGGAAATCGCGCATCCACTCAGGCTCGCCCTTCATCTCGGAGATGGCGGCGACCTTCTCGGCGTCGATACCCTTCTCGGCCTTAAAAACGTAGTCTTCTTCGTCGCGGAATCCGTACTTGTACTGTCCGAATTCCAGCTCGGATACTGACATCAGCGCCTCCTTGCGCGGTGCTGGGCGGCAGGTTGAGCGGCCAATCAGGCCGTAACAGCCTCCGGCACGTACTTGGCCATGAACTTGTCGTAGCCGAGATCCTCAAGCTCTGATGCCAGCTCGGGGCCACCCGACTTGACGATCCGTCCATCGGCCATGATATGAACGAAGTTCGGCTTGATGTAGTTGAGCAAGCGCTGGTAGTGCGTAATCACCAGCATCGCCATGTTCTCGGTGAACAGCGCATTCACGCCGTCCGAAACGGTGCGCAGCGCATCAATGTCGAGGCCCGAGTCGGTCTCGTCCATGATACAGAACTCCGGCTCAAGCATCGCCATCTGCAAAATCTCGGCGCGCTTCTTCTCACCACCGGAGAAGCCTTCGTTCAAGTAGCGGTTCGCGAAGGACTCATCGACCTTCAGCAGCGCCATCTTCTCGCGGAGCGTGCGGCGGAATTCGCGCGGGGTGAACGGAGCGACATCCTCGCCCTCGTCGGCGCGGCGCTGGCGACGCGAGTTCGCGGCCATGCGCAGGAAGTTCGCCATCGAGACGCCCGGGATCGAGGTCGGGTACTGGAAGGCGAGGAACAAGCCGAGCTGTGCGCGCTCGTCCGGCCCCATCTCCAGGATGTTCTCACCCTTGTAGAGAACCGCGCCCTCGGTAACCTCGTAGTTCGGGTGGCCGGCGACGGCATACGCCAACGTGCTCTTGCCGGAACCGTTCTTGCCCATCAGCGCATGAATCTCGCCGCGCTGGATGGTCAGATCAACGCCACGCAGAATCTCCTGGCCCTCAATGCCGGCGTGGAGATTCTGAATCTGAAACAGTGGGGTATCGCTCATAATCTGGCTTGCGCCCTCCACAAGATACCGATTTTCCGGCGCCCGTCCTTCGCACGCCGTCGCGACGACCTGTTCGTCGCACTTAGTATACCGCTAGGTTGATTAACTCTGGGCCCCGACAGTCGACTGACAGGTTGGGCAGACTCCGGAGAAGACGGTCTGGTGTCCGCTGATCTCGTAACCCGTCTGCTCAGCAGCTACCTGCTGGGCAAGCAGCGCAGTCGGCACGTCAACATCCACCAGCGTGCCGCAGACGAGGCAGTGCACGTGATCGTGCCGGTCGACGCGCTTGTCGAAGCGGCTGGCCTGATCGCCAAAGGGGAACTCAAGGATGAGCCCGCGTTCGGCGAAGAGATGCAACGTGCGATACACGGTGCCATAAGCGATCGTCGGATACTTCCGATGCACGCGCTCGAAGATCTCGCCGGCGGTCAGGTGTCCTGTCGCCGAACGGACCTCCTCAAGAATCGCCGCGCGCTGCGGCGTCATCCGAAAATCGACCCGCTCGCAAAAGAGATCAGCCCGCTCCGCCATAGTTGCGAATCACTCCCAGTTGAGAATCACTCCTAGATACCCAGAGAAACCATAGCAATTTTGTCGGCTATGGTCAAGAACGATGGGCGCGAACCTAGCCCTGGCAAAACAACAGCCTCGGGCATCGTGCCCGAGGCTGTCAGAATCGCCTGAAGAACCGTTAGTCGTTCGCCCCAGTGAGGTAATCGAACGCAGAGAGGACGTGGACGCGGACGGTGCCGTAGAGGTCGTCGAGGGTGACGTACTCGTCGGCGGTGCCCATGTTGTAGGGGACCGGGCCGTAGACGTAGGCAGGGATGCCACGCCAGCGCCAGAAACGGCAGTCAGTGCCGCCGATGCTGATGGCCGGCTTCGGGCGGATGCCGCGCACGGCTTCGCCGTTGCGCTGCAGGATGCGAACCATCTCATGATCCGGCGGGCAGACCGACGGCTCGCTGAGCTTGAACAGCTCGTAGGATGCTCCCGGGTAGTCGGCGAGGATCGCCTCGAACTGCTCCAGCAGCCCCTGCGCCGAGTGGCCGACCGGCGTGCGCAGATCGACGCCGGTGTAGCAGTCGGCCGCGATGACGTTCGTCTTGACGCCGCCACGGATGGTGCCGATGTTGACTGTCACCTGCTTAACGATGTCGGTCGCGCCTGCGCCGAGAGCAGCGTCCAGCTCTGGTCGTGCCGCCTCAACTGCTGCAAGGATGTCGTCCGGCAGGGCGACCTCCTGGTCAGCAAGCTTCTCGATTCGGCTGATGATCTCAGCCGTGACCTGAATCGCGCTCTGGCTCAGGTGCGTGTATGCGCCGTGGCCGCCGGGAGTCCGCACCAGCATGTCGAGCCAGACCGGCCCCTTCTCGCCGAAGCGGATCGTGTAGGGGGTGCTCGGCTCGCCGTTCAGCACGCAGTCACCGATGACATCCGGGTGGTTGTCCATCAGGTAGCCGGTGCCCCAGGTGCCGCCGGTCTCCTCGTCGGAGACAGCCGTCAGTGTCAGGCGACCGTTGAGCTGCTGCCGCATCTCGTGCAAATACATATAGGTAAGGAAGGACGCGGCGGTGCCGGTCTTCATATCAATGACGCCGCGACCGAACAGCTTGCCGTCGCGGACTGCGCCGGAGAACGGATCGTCCGACCACTGGGTTGGGTCACCAGCCGGGAAGATGTCGATGTGGCCGTTGAGAATCAGGTGCTTGCCCGGCTCACCACCATCAAAGCCGGCGACGACATTCGGCATCGTCGGCTGCGGCGCAACAACCTCGTGGTCAAGCCCGCGCTCGGACATCCAGTCGGTCAGATACGCGGTCGCCGCCGTCGTATCGCCATCCGGATTCTCGCTCGGGATCTGGACGAACTTCTGGACGAATTGAAGGATCGAGTCAGCGTCGCGCTCCAGGCGCTGTTCCAGCGCCGCACGCGCTTGCTGATGGTCCATGCTCACTCCTCATGCGTTTGCGCGACGCGCGACAAGCGGGCCTGCTCGTCGCGCGCAGCCTCTGTCGTTAGCCGTCAGACTAGTCCTCGAAGTACCAGTCGGCGATATCGTACGTCTCTTCGGTCCACGGTCCAGGGTTGTTGCCCTTGAGCCGCGTGCTCTTGCCGTCAACGCGCTTGCGAGCGATGAACGGTACGGTCACGACCTCGTTGACGATCATGTCGTTCATGGCAATGAAGAGCTCGGACTGCTTGGCCGGGTCCAGCTCGGTCAACGCCTTTTCGAAGAGTCCGTTGTACTCGTCGTTCGACCAGCGGCTCAGATTGCGACCAGCCCAGCCATTCGACTTCTGAGCGACGTCGACGGCCGGATCGCTGGACTTCCAGTACGACATCAGGTCGATCGGGAAGGGGCGGCCATTGAGCGCAAGCATTTGCAGGTCGGCGTAGAAATGCTTCCATGTGTCCGGGTTACCAGAGTCGGATGAGAAGAAGACGCTCGAATCGATCGACTTGAGCTCGACGTCCATGCCCAGCTCATCCCACGCCTGCTTCATGATCTCCTGCGCCTTCAGCCGCAGCGGGCTGATCGTCGTCTGGAACAGCACCTTCATCTGGGTGCCGTCCTTCGAGCGCGGGCTGCCCGTCCAGCCAGCTTCGTCCAGCTTGGCACCGGCATCTTCGAGGCTGTAGGAGTAGCTCGTGTTCGGCGAGACGAACATATCCGGCGCGACGATCACGTTCGTTGTCGCGTCAGCCGTCTGGCCATACAGCTGCTCGACGATCGTGTCGCGGTCGATGCTGAGCGGCAGCGCCTCCCGGACCGCCTTGTCGCTAAAGAACGGATGCTCGGTCGATGGCTCAGAGCGCGCGCCGTCGACTTCCTTGTTCGGGTCAGCGAAGTTGATGAACAGATGCTCGACGCTACCGTCCGGCAGGACAATCAGCTCGCCGACGCCGCCGGAGAGCAGGCTATCCAGGACAGCCTTTTCAACCTGCAGGTTAATTGCGTAGTCGACCTCGCCGGACTGCAGGACTGCGCGCGCTGCTGCCGGCGCGTCGCCGCCGCCCTTGTACTCCACCTTCTTGAAGAACGGCTTATCCGGGAAGCGAAAGTGCTCGTTGATCTCGAAGTTCACCACGTCGCCGGGGACGAAGTTCGACACCTTGTACGGGCCCGTACCGACCGGATTGAGGTTGTACGGTGCGCTCTGGGCGCGCTCACCCATCTGATCTTCGAGCAGGTGCTTCGGCAGAATCGGCGCGCCGTTGCTGGTGCCACGGCCAAAGATGTTGTACCAGGCGGGATCGGGCCCGTTCAGGTGGATCTTGAACGTGCGGTCGTCCACCACCTCGATGTCTTCGATGTTGGCAAACGCCGGGCTTGAGGTCGTTCCGGCCGCGGGATCCGTCACCCACTCCCAGGTGAACTTGGCATCATCGCTGGTGACCGGCGTGCCGTCAGACCAGAGTAATCCCTCCAGCAGGGTGTAGGTAATCGTCTTGCCATCCTCGGAGATGCCGCCGTTCTCCAGCGACGGCGCTTCGACGCACTGCACCGGCACGATCTCGCCGGCCGGCGTCACGCGGACGATCGGCTCAAGGACGATCGCCGCTGGCGCAGAGATGAGGTTGCCGTTCGCGAAATGCGGATTCAGCATCGGCGGCGCCTGCCAGTACAGAATTCGAAGCAGGTCGCCTTCACCACGGCCCCGGCCACCCGATGACTCGGGCGACGAGTCGCCGGCTGGCTCAGTCGCGGTCTCGCTACCCTCCGGCGTGCTGTCGCCGGTCGCTTCCGTGGCGGCTCCGCCATCGCTCACGTCGGTCGGCGCGGTCGTCGCAGCCGGCGTATTGTCGTCATCACTGCCGCCGCAGGCAGCCAGCAACCCGGCGATGACCGGGGCGCTCAAGCCAAGTGCCACACCGCGCTTCAGGACTGCGCGACGGGACAGGCTCCCGGCCAGGACAGCAGCTTCGAGCGCTTCCACGCTCGGTTGCCGCGAGGGTTCTCGCTCGCTCATTCGGGTCTCTCCACTCCTCAATTCAAGAACATTCCGATGCAGCATATTGATGCATGTTGAATGCCCCGTATCGTGCATGCTCCGCCACCAGACGTGCATTTGCGTCGAAACCATACCTTTTCGATACATCTATCTGCCGAGAACGAAGATCGATTCATCCACTGCAGCGGAATAACAGCCGAGGCGCGAGTGTATATTCAAAGTGTGGATTGCCGCACACTGACGGCCAGATCGGCCGCGCAATAGGCGAGATCTACGAGGAGGCGCAATTGGCAACTGGTGAGCAGTACGCGAACCCGCACGTTCTGGTGAGCACCGAGTGGGTTGACGAGCATAAAGCCGATCCTGGCCTACGGATCGTCGAGGCCGACGAAGATGTCCTGCTGTATGAGCTCGGACACGTCCCCGGCGCAGTCAAGATCGACTGGCACGAGCACCTGCAACGACAGGACACACGCGACTTCATTGATGCCGACGGATTCAACGAGCTGATGAGCAAGCTCGGCATCACCCGCGACACGACCGTGATCTTCTATGGTGACAAGAACAACTGGTGGGCAGCGTATGCCTACTGGTTCTTCCGCTATATGGGCCACGACAACGTCAAGATCATGGATGGTGGTCGCAAGAAGTGGGAGGCCGAGGGTCGAGAGACGACTCGCGAGGTTCCCCAGATCACACCAACCAGCTACACCGGCGCGGAGGAGCAGCCAAAGCTGCGCGCATTCCGTGACGATGTCCTCAAGCACATCGGCTACGAGCGCCTGCGCAAGGTCGGTGAGGGCGGCCCACTCGTCGACGTGCGTTCACCCGGCGAGTTCAGTGGCGAGCTGCTGCACATGCCGGACTACCCGCAGGAGGGCGCGCTGCGTGGCGGGCACATCCCTGGCGCGAGCAACATCCCCTGGGGCAAGGCAGTTGCCGAGGACGGTACATTTAAGAGCGCCGAGGAGTTGCGAGCGATCTACGAGGCCGAAGGTGTGACACCGGACAAGCCGGTTGTCGTTTACTGCCGGATCGGTGAGCGTTCGTCGCACTCGTGGTTCGTATTGCACGAGCTACTCGGTTATCCCGACGTTCGGAACTACGACGGCTCATGGACTGAGTGGGGCAATGTGATCGGCGTGCCGATCGAGCTTTAGTCTCCAGAAGCTGCTACGGTCAGGGCGTTCAACCGCTGAACGCCCTGGCAGGATAGAGAACAAGCAAGGCATGGATCGCCAGGAACAGATCGAAATCCTCGTCGACCACTATCAGAACCCACGCCACCGTCACGCGATGGACGACCCGGATGTCACGATGCCGGGCGGCAATCCAGGCTGCGGCGATGTCATTACCATCTATCTCAAGCCCGGTGAGGATGGCAAATCTATTGCTGAACTCTCCTGGGAAGGGGAAGGCTGCACGATCAGTCAGGCTGCTGCATCGATTCTGATGGAGATGGTCCACGATGAGCAGTGGTCGCTGGAAGACGTGCTCGCGCACGATTACACGACGATGATCGAGGTGCTCGGCAAGGAAGCCGTGCAGATGCGGCCCAAGTGCGCGACGCTGGCATTGGGCACGCTCAAGGCAGCCGTGCGCAAGCTGCAGCGCGACGAGCTCCGCCGCCAGCACGGGCTGAACCCCGACGGTACGCCGATCGAGGCCGACCCTGAGCAAGACGACGAATTCGGTATCGTCGTCGGTGACAAAGCCTACGACGAGAAGCTTCCGCCGGGAGCCTCCCGAGAACACTGAGTGGACATCCAGACCGCCTAACCGGTGTGCGGCGAGCCTGTTCCACCATCATGACACACTGCCGGGGGCGGCTACTGTGGGTGGAAGCATCGGGCGTCTGCAATGCGGGGCACCCCCTGTGTTGAGCGGGCGTCTGCGATACGCTCGTACAACAAGGAACCGGCACTGGTTCGAGGCAGTCGCCCGCCCAATGAAGTCCGGCAACGACAACGTCGGCATCCTTGTCGTCCGCGACATCACCGACCGCAGCTGGGGCCGCATGCAGAATGAGCTTCTGGCACTGGCCAGCCGCGAGCTGTGCTCGCCGCGGACGTCGCTGGTCGGCAACATTCAGATGCTGAAGCGCTGATTCGGCGATCAGAGGGAGCGACCTTTCCGATCCGACTTCCCCAACAAGCTCACGACCCGGCGCAGAGCTAGCCCAAATGCCAGGTCCAGAAGGCAGAATTTCACGCAGTCACTGCTATACTCTCTCCTAGCGGATCAGGCTGCCATCGTGTTTCGCGTGCCATCGCGCAGCAGGCTACGAGCCGACGGCGAGAAGGATGCTGGTAGAGCAATCCCTTGCAGACCGGTCCGGCGGACCTGATCGATGTTGGGAGGACTTGCCAATGTTCCGTTGCAGGATCTGCGGATATATCGAGACCGGCGAGGCGCAGCCCGCGGAATGCCCATCGTGTGGCGCGTCGAGCGACCGATTCGTCCCGCTGACGTCCGACGAAGTCAGCGAGATTATCAGTGGCCGAACCTCATATGGGGTTGTCAGCCAGGATCAGACTGAGACTCCGGTGGATGACACACGCCGCATTCGGCTGCTGGCGTTCGTCTCCTCCGAGATGTTCTCCCCGTTCACGCAGCACTCCGGTGCGCGTTACGCTGTCTACACCGGCGATCAACGCTGGTTCGCCGATAACATCCCGTGCCAGAAGGCGTGTCCGTCGCACACTGACATCTCCCGCTACATTGCACTCATCGCCGACGGACGCTATGCCGACTCGTTCGAGCTCAACCGGGAGAACAACGTCTTCCCCGGCTGTCTCGGCCGCATGTGTGCCCGCCCGTGCGAGACGGCCTGCCGCCGTCAGGTTGTCGATCAGCCGATCGGCATTTGCTACCTGAAGCGGGTGGCCTCTGACTATCGCGGCGAAACCCGCCGCGACGTTGCACCTCCGCCCAATGGCAAGACCGTCGGCATCATCGGCTCCGGCGCGGCTGGCATGAGCGCCGCCCGCCAGCTCGCCCGCCTGGGCTACCGCGTCACGGTCTATGAGGCCATGCCGGTGCCGAGCGGCATGATGTGGGCCGGCGTGCCGGAGTGGCGTCTCCCGCGCGACGTCATCATGGAAGAGATTGAGCTGATCCTCGATCTCGGCATCGATTTGCGCCTGAACACGAAAATCGGCGAGGACATTCCATTCCAGGAGTTGGTGGACAGCCATGATGCGGTCGTCATCGCCGCCGGCAATCAGGCCGTCACACCGGTCCGCGTCCCCGGCGAGGATCTCCCGGGCGTCGTCCCGGGCCTGACTTTCCTGGAGGAGATCAACCTCAACCTGGTTCCGGACGTCTTCGTTGGCAAGCGCGTCGTCACCGTTGGTGGTGGTTTCACCTCGATGGACTGCATCCGCACCGTCCTCCGGATGGGTGCCGAGCAGTCGATCATGACCTACCGCCGTTCGGCCCACGAGATCCCGGTCGATGCGCTGGAAGTCGAGGAGGCCGAGCTGGAAGGTTGCGAGATCATGTACATGGTCTCGCCGACCCGCTGCATCGCCGGTGAAGATGGCCACGTGGCCGGTATCGAGTTCGTCCGCAACGAGCTTGGCCCGCCGGATGCGTCCGGTCGCCGCCGACCAGAGCCGGTCGCGGGATCGGAGTTCATCATCGAGTGCGACCAGGTCATCATCGCAATCGGCCAGTACCAGGACAATTCGTTCTTCCCGGATGGCTTCTTCCCGGAAGTCGACCGCCGTGGCGTGCCGCACGTCGACGCCGAGGGCCGCACCGCGCACCCGAAGGTCTTCGCCTGCGGCGACTACGTGACCAACCCGCTGAACTTCATCTCGGCCATTGGTGACGCCAAGCGCGTCGCCGCGCACGTCCACGAGGCGCTGTCCGGCACCCCGATTCCAGTGCCCGACTTTGAGATCACCCGCGTGCCGATCGAGGACCTGCACACGCCGAATCCGCTGATGGCCGAGGGCGTCGCCGAGTGGTCGACTTCATCGATGAGCCGCCGCCTGCGCTGGGGTGACAACTACACATCCCTCCAGCGCCAGATTATGCCGACGCTGCCGCTCCAGGAGCGCGGCCTGTTCGCTGACGAAACGACACTGGAAGTGGAGCTCGGCTATCCGAAGCCGGTTGGCTTCGACGAGGCCAAGCGCTGCCTGCAGTGCCAGCTGAACATCTTCATCGATGGCGACCGCTGCATCCTCTGCAACGGCTGCGTCGACATCTGCCCGGTCGGCGTCATCGAAATGATCTCGACCGATCGCATCTACTCGATCGACAACGATGTTGAGCTCGCAGAGCTTGCTCGCGCCGAGCTCGGCACGAATGCCGTCGCCATGATCATCGACGAGATCGCCTGCATTCGCTGCGGCGCGTGCGTTGAGTGGTGCCCGACTGAGTGCCTCACGATGGAGCACTACCGACCGGTGCCGCTGCCAAGTCGCGAATCAACCGACCTGGCGATCGTCGCCGACGGCTAAACCTTTCGATCGCGTCATCATCAACGGCAGTCCCGTCCGCGGGGCTGCCGTTGGTCGTAATATGTGTGTGATCCTTGTTGCAGTTGCACCATCGTGGCGGTTGCGCACATGCGCCACGAGCGTGCTATCATCGCGTACGTACAAGCGAAACCAGACAAGCGTCATACAATGTCATCGTCGAGTGCTGGCACCAGCACATGCGTCAAGTTGGCATGAACAGGAACCATCGTGAATAGTCGCTACGTCATCATTCACGGGCACTTTTACCAACCGCCGCGGGAAGACCCACTGACTGAAGAGATGCCCTGGGAGCCGGGCGCGCATCCATACCGCGATTACAACGAGAAGATTCTGGCCGAGTGCTACCGACCGAACGCCGATCTCGGCAACTTCAGTCGGATGAGCTTCAACATCGGTCCCACGCTGGCTAGCTGGATGCGTCGTCATCACCCCAGCGTGCTGCGCCGGATTGCCAGCGCCGACCAGCAGGCGGTCCGGGAGACCGGGTTCGGCACCGCAATCGCCCAGAGCTATCACCACACGATTCTGCCGCTCAATTCATCGCGCGATCGTCGGACCGAGCTTCGCTGGGGCATCCGCTCCTTCGAGCTGCTCTATGGCCGCAAGCCGCGCGGCATCTGGCTGCCGGAGACGGCAGTCGATAACGCGACGCTGCAGGATTGCGCCGATGAAGGACTGACCTTCACGATCCTCGCGCCCGGGCAGTCACAAGCGCGCGGGCATCGGTCCGGCGCGTACGCCGTGTCGCTGGCAGGCGGGCGGTCATTCACGATCCTCTCTTACGATGCCGACCTCGGCGGCATCGTCTCGTTCGATCCAGCCGCGACCGTCCACGCCGGAGCGTTCGCCGCGCAGCATGTCCTGCCAACCCTCAGTCAGCGCGAGGACGACGCGGCGGTCGTCACGATTGCCACCGATGGCGAGGTTTACGGCCATCACCACAAGTTCAAGGATCTGTTCCTGCAGGATCTTCTGGCTCGCCGGCTGGGCGAGCATGGCCTGCTACCTGCCTCGGCTGAAGCGTTTGTCGCCATGCACCCTGCGACCAACGAAGCGCACCTGCTGGACTTGACCTCGTGGGGCTGCAATCACCAGCTCTCACGCTGGTCGGATGGCTGCGACTGCACGCCGGGCTACTCCGCCTGGAAGCGACCACTGCGCGACTCGTTCGACGCGCTCGCAGCCCGGATCGATCGCGTGTTTGAAGAGCGCGGCAGCATGTATCTCTCCGACCCATGGGCCGCTCGCGATGCCTATATCGATGTTGTCGAGGGCGCGGTGCCGTTCTCCGAGTGGTACGCGCAGTGGAGAACGATCTATGGCGACGAGGAGATCGCTCGCCAATTGCTCGAAGCGCAGCGCCTGCGACTGTCGATGTACGCCTCGTGCGCGTTCTACTGGGAGGCGCTCGAACGGCTGGAGCCGACATACGGTATTCGTCGCGCCCGCGCCGCTGCATCGTTGCTCGATGAGACGCTCGGCACGACGCTCGTGCCGTCATTCCAGCACGATCTCCGGTCGCGACTCTACGGACCCGAGACTCTGGTCGTCGGCGCTGCGGCCGGCGGATAGTGACGCGGCTGGTGATTGCTCACCAGCCGCACATGCTCGCTAGATATTCGGGATGATCTCGTCGGCGATCATCTTCAGACCGTCAATGTCGTCCTGATCGAACGTCTGCAGCATGATGCGATCGACGCCTTGCTTGCCGCGTTGCTGGATCAGCTCGATCACCTGCTCGACCGTTCCGGCAAGGTAGCCGCGATCGCGGACGCGCTCGAACGCCTCCTGCGGCGACAGATCACGCAGCGACGGCACGATCTCCTGCAGCCGCCGAGTGCGATCCAGCACCTCGGCCTCGTTGCGACCGATGACGTGACCGAGCATCATCGAGCGCTTGATCTCCTGCGGATCGCGGCCGATGGCGCGGCAGTGTTCCGCCAGCACCGCGCTCTTGTGATCGTACGTCTCCACGGTCATCGTCGAGACGTTCCACTCATCGGCATACTCAGCCACGATCCGGAGTGTGCGCTTCTCGCCGCTGCCACCGATCATCATCGGGACGCCGCCTTCGGTCGAAGGCACCGACGTCGTGCGCGCTCCCTGCAGCTGGTAGTACTCACCATCGAATGAGACGGCCTCGCCGGTCCAGAGCAGCCTGATGACCTTCAGCGCCTCCTCGAAGCGATCGAAGCGCTCCCGGAGTGGCGGCAGTGGGAAGCCGAACGCCGGATGCTCCTGCTCGTTCCATCCGGCGCCAATCCCGAACCAGTAGCGACCATTCGAGATCTGGTCGAGCGCCGCTGCCTCGGAGGCCAGATGCACCGGATGGCGGAAGGTAGTCGGCGAGACGAGAGCGCCGAACTCGACGCGCTGACTCCAGAGCGCGACAGCGGTGAGCGAGGGCACAAGCGAGAGGGTCGGGCGGTCGATCTCACCCATCACGGAGAACAGGTGGTCGGACCGCCAAACCGAGTCAAAGCCGAACTCCTCGCCGGCCTGCACGATCTTCCGCCACCGATCCCAGGTCAGACCCTCCTGACCCTCGATCATGATCCCCAGTCGAACCATATCGCTGTCCCTTTCGTTCATTGCACGATGCGTCAGGCATGTATCACAATTTCCCGCCACCATTGCACGGGTGGCGTCATGGCAGCATAACATCAGTTCACATCCGGCCCGCGTGTGAGTCGTGGTGCGAATACTGCGTAGTGTGGATGCCGAAGTCAGCAGGCTCGATTTCTGGCCACGGAGGAGGCAGTATCGACGCGCAATACGAAAAGCACGCCGATGAGATGCGGCACGCATCGCCTCAGGAACGTGGTTCAGATTCTCGGCGCGAACGACACATCCCCGGAGCAGTACTCCGCCTCCTTCGGGCTCTCGCGGTGGTCGTCGCGCTTTTCGTCCTACTCCAGCTCTATTCCTGGTTCCGAAAGACCTTCTTCGTGCCGCCGGCAAGCCTCGGCTACGAGCATGCGCGCGAGGTCATCGATCTCCAGCGCACGCTCGGTATCGGCGTCAAGCGGGTCGAGATCCCGCTGCAACAGCACGTTCTCGATCATCAGTGGCTCATCGATCTGTTTAACCACTACTACCAGCAAATGAAGCTCGTCGTCCTGGCCGCAGCCGCGCTCTGCGTTGCGCTGACGCCGACGGCCTTCTGGCGCATTGCACGCGTGTTTGCGCTCACGACGCTGATCGCCTTTCCGATGTATGCGATCTATCCGCTCGCTCCGCCGCGCCTGATGCAGGACCATGGCTACCCGTTCGTCGATACGCTCGCGGTCTATGCTGGCGTGCAGTCGTCGGCGTCGGGGGCAGGTGGCGCAAACCAGTTCGCGGCCATGCCGAGCATGCACATTGGCTGGACGGCCATCGCCGCGCTCTGGCTGGCGGCAGCGATCCCCTGGCGACAGGTCGGCGCATGGCTCGGTAGCCTGCACCTGCTGGTGATGTCGATGACCGTCGTCGTCACCGGCAATCACTACGTACTCGATATCGTCGCCGGTCTGGCCGTCGTCAGCGTGGCGCTGGGCATTGACTGGGTGCTGTTTCATCGAAGAAACGGATCTGTTCTGCAGATGATGACAAGCCCGCGACCGCTCGTGTACGGCCAGACGCCATGAGCGATCAGCGCATACCCGATCCCCGGGGGTCAGCGGTGATTGTTGGCAACCCCTTTGCCGAGCAGGCCGCGCCGCGTGAGCGCGGGGCCATATCGACGACCCAGCCCTGGTGGCAGTCCGAAGGGCTGGCACTGGCCGTCCTCGGCATCGTCACACTCGTCGCGCTCATGCAAGTCTTCTTTCGCGGCGCGCTGATGGGCCAGGATTCCGCGACGCAGTTCTACCCGTGGTACGACTACCTGGGTGAGCGTCTGCGTTCCGGTCACATTCCCGGCTGGAATCCGTACCAGTTCTCGGGCACGCCGTTCGCAGCCGACCCGCAGTCGGGCTGGACGTATCTCCCGGCGATGCTGATCTTCAGCCTGTTCTCACTGCCGGTCGCCATCCCCGTCTTCCTGACGCTACACCTCGTAATAGCTGGCGGCGCGACCTACGCGCTCGCCCGGCTCCTGCGCCTGGGTGTCAGCGGCGCGCTCATCGCTGCCATCGCCTACGAGCTGTCGGGGCCGGTCTACGGTCGCTCGGTCTGCTGTGCCGCCGGGTTTGAGGTCGCCACCTGGGCGCCAGTCGCGCTCGTCGGAGCGGAGCTGGCGATTCAGCGCCGCGACATCGTTGGCCGGTTCGCCGGCTGGTTCGTCGCCGGGCTGGCAATCAGCCAGGCGCTGGCAGCCTGGCTCGGGCAGGGCTCCTACTACGTCCTGCTCATGGTTGGCGCGTTCATCGCCTACCGCACGCTCGTCGCGCCGGAAGCGTTCGCGCGTGCCTGGCGCACGCGTATTGGCAACGCGTTCATGCACGGCGGCGCTGTGCTTGCCATCGGTTTTGGCCTGGCCGCCGCCGGCATCCTGCCGCGCCTGGCCTATATCGAGGCTACCAACGTCTCCGGTGGGCAGTACGGCGGGACGAGTGACTGGGCCGCGCAGATCGGCGGGGTCACCTGGTCGATGCTCTTCCACCGCATCCTTGACCCGACGCTGCACTACCCGGGCGCTGCTGCAGGCGCGCTCGCGCTTCTCGCACTCATCCTCGCCCGCAACTGGATAGGCACGAGATTCTTCGCGGCGTTCGGTATCGCCGCGATGGTTCTGGCCATGCCAATCGAGACGCCGCTGCATCGCTTGCTGTATCTTGTATTGCCACGCTTCGAGGCGCTGCACCAGCACTGGCCGGAGCGCATTGCGGTTGTCGCCTACATCACGGCGGCGCTGCTGGCTGGCGCGACAATCGACGCGCTCGAACGCCGGCAGGCCCGCTCACGAACGCTCGCCGTTGCCGCCGCAATACCGCTGACCATCATCGGCGTGCAGGTGCTGTTTGGCGTCGGGCTGCCACTGGCGGCCATCCTCGCCGTCGTTGCGGCCGCGGCCATCGTCGGACTGAGCGCTGTGCCCAGCTTCCGCTTCGTGCGCTCAGCCGCCGCCCCAGCAATGATCCTCGTTGTCACCGCCGACCTGCTGCTCGGATTCCACGGCGTGCGTGGGAATGCCCCCTACGGCGGCTTCCACCGCGTCGATATCGAGAGCTACTTCTCGGCAACCGGAGCCGTCCACTTCCTGCGCCGCTCGACGGTCGACGACCCGGCCCGCTATATCGGTTACGACCCGCAGGAACGGGTGACCGAGAACGGTCAGGTCGTCCTCTATCGCTACCAGTTCGGCGATCAGGAAACAGCCTCGCTCCTCGTGAACAACCGCGCGACGATGCACGAGATCGACGATGCGCAGGGCTACAACCCGGTTCAGCCGAGCCGCTACGTCGATCTGATGACAGCGCTGAACGGCTCGCCGCAGGAGTACCACGGCGCAAACATCTTCCCGAACGGCATCGACTCGCCGCTCGTCGATCTACTGAACATTCGCTATTTCATCGTGCCGACGGTGCCGACAGACTCGCGGGCGGATCTCGACGCGCTAGCCGAGAAGTTCCCGATCGTCTATGCCGACCGCAAGGTCACGATCCTCGAGAACACCGACGCCCTGCCACGCGCCTGGATCGTCCATGAGGCAGAGCAGAAGAGTGCCGACGACACACTGGCACTGCTGGCCGACGGATCGGTCGATCCACGCGATGTCGTCCTGCTCGAATCCACGCCGCCGGATCTCGCGCCGAGCGACGGCAACGATACGGTCAGGATGACGAAGCAATCACCAGATGCGATGACCCTCGCAGTGACTTCCAGCACCGACGGCATGCTCGTCATCAGCAACGGCTACGATCCGGGCTGGAAGGCGTGGGTCGATGGCAACGAGGTCGAGGTCGTGCCAGCGAACCACGCGCTGCAGGCAATTTCGCTGCCGGCCGGCGAGCACACGGTGACGCTGCGCTACGAGACGCCCGGAATCAACCTCGGACTGGCCATCACCGGCACGACCATCCTGACGCTCATCGTCGCATGGTTCGTCATCCGACAGCGCGCGAACAGCCGTGCGGCCGGCGGCGCTACGAGCGGACGAGCTGACGGAGCAGGAAGAAGACGTTGGCTGGTCGCTCGGCGAGGCGGCGCATGAAGTACGGGTACCAGCTCGTGCCATACGGCACGTAGACCCGCATCCCGTAGCCTTCGTTAGCGAGCTGCTGCTGTAGGTCCCGACGCACGCCATAGAGCATCTGGAACTCAAACTGATCGGTCGTGACGCGCCCACTGCGCACCTGCCCACGGACAAGGTCCAGCATCGCTTCGTCGTGTGTGGCGATTGCCGGGTAGGTGCCCGCCTCCAGCAGCCGCTCGACGTGGCGACGATAGGCCGCGTCAACATCGGCCTTACGCGGATACGCAATCGTCTCCGGCTCCTGATAGGCGCCCTTGACGATCCGGACGCGCGCTTTCCGCGCGATCATTTCCTCCAGATCGGTCTCAGTGCGGTAGAGCATCGACTGCAGCACAATGCCGACATGCTCAGCGTGCAGGTCGTGGATGCGACGGAAGAGCGCAAGTGTGCGCTCGGTATACGGCGAGCCCTCCATGTCGATCCGGACGAAGCCGCCCATATCAGCAGCACGACCGACAATCGTCCGCAGCCGCTCCCAGGTGGTGTCCTCATCGAGATCCAGCCCGAGCATCGTCAGCTTGATCGAGATATTGACATCCAGATTCTCGGCGTGCAGGCGATCCAGAACCCCGAGGTACGCATCCGCGGCTGCCTGCGCGGCCTCCTGCGTCGCGACGTTCTCGCCGAGGAGATCGAGCGTCACCGTCTGACGGCGCGCGAGGATCGACCGAATCTGCACCAGCGCGTCATCCAGATCTTCGCCGGCGATAAACCGCACAATCAGCGGTCGGGTCAGGCGCGAGCCACGGACAATGCGTTCCATCCTCTGGTTACCCGCGAGCCACATCAACATCGCGCGCAGCATAGTGTTCCTCCGCCGATCTACACCACCTCAGCGCACATCAGTGTAACCCACGACATACGTCGTCTGGATAGAATCTGTTTACGAACGAAGCTGGGCAGAAGAACGGGGCCATGTTCGGACTGACGCCGGATACGGTGATTCGCGATAGCCTTTACGATCTGATTCCGCTCTCGCGGGAGGCGGCGGCTATCCTCGCCACGCCCGAGTTCCTGCGCCTCGATGGCATTCAGCAGCTGGGTTTCGTCTCGCGTGTCTGGCCCGGCGCGAAGCACACACGCTTCGAGCACTCACTCGGCGTGATGCATCTGATGCAGGTTGCGCTGACGCACCTCAACGAGCGTAGCGCAGGTATCCCGGACGAGACAGCCCGTGTTGCGATTGCGGCTGCGCTGCTCCACGACATCGGCCACTACCCATTCAGCCACGCGATCGAAGAGCTGGGCACGCCGATTGCCAGCCACGAGCAGGTCGGCCGACGGATCGTGACGGAAACCGAGGTCGCGTCTGTCCTGCGCGAGCAGTGGCAGATCGATCCGCAGCGCGTCGCCCAGCTGATCAGTCCGAACGGCGCGACGCTGCCGGATGGCGACCGGCTTGTCCGCGGCCTGCTCAGCGGCGCGCTCGACGTCGACAAGCTCGACTATCTGCCGCGCGACGCGCGTGCCTGCCACGTTCCCTACGGCGGCGTCGACACCGCACGCCTGATGGCCGCACTGCGCGTCATCGATATCGACGACCAGCCGTCGATCGGCATCGACGCCAAGGGCATCTCACCATTGCATTCGCTGATCAACGCCCGCCAGGAGATGTTCGACAACGTCTACTGGCATCACACCAACCGCGCCTGCATGGCGATGCTGCTCCGCGCTGTTCAGGAGGCAGTCGTCGCCGGTATGCCACCACAGCACCTCACCTCGCACAACGATGCGTCGCTCCTGGCCACGCTCAGCAGTACTGACGCACCGATGCCCACACAACGGCTGATTGACGCGCTCGCTCGCCGCCGCATCCACAAGCGCGCGGTCGAGATCAGCGCCCGCGCCGGGGAACTGTTTCGCTATCTCGGCTCGCTCTTCGATCATCCGGGCCAACGTCGGGCGATCGAGAACGTCATGGTCAGCCAGCTTCGCCACCTGACCGGAAAGTCGGTCGAGCACGGTGATATCCTGATTGACATCCCCAAGCCGGAACGCTGGCGCACAGATGTCTGGGTCCAGTTCGATGACCCGCCAATCGGGTTCTCACCATTGATGTCGTGGAACGACGTTGCCGGTGGCGCGCCTGATCAGCTCAAGACCTATGAGGAGCACCGGCGACTGATCCGCATTGTCTGCGTCGAGCCATTGCGCGCCGATGTTCGCGAGCACTGGCAGCGACTGCTGCTGCCGCTCCTCGCCAGCCCGGCGGCGTTCGAGACACTGGGGGCACGATGAGCACAGTCCGGTCAATACTCCGCAACATGCGCGGCGGGATCATCGTCGTCATCGTCGCGCTGCTCGTTGGCATCGCGATCGAATGGCTCTGGCGACCGATCTACGGTCGCTACGGCTGGGACGTCATCGCGGTGGTGCTGATGATCGGCGCAGTCTTTGCCATGGCCGGTCTCGCCGAATTCGCCCGCCCGCAGAACCCCTATCGGCACCTCGATCCGCGCTTCAGCTACATGGACGCGGCACCCACCGGCGCAATGGATAGTGGCGGCCTCGGCTGGCTCCAGCAGGCCACGCCGCCACTCGTCGTCGCGCTCATCATCATTGTGGTGAAGGTTATCTTCTGAAGGAAGCTGCCAACCCGATTCCCAATTCCCTTAGGGAATTGGGAATCGAGGATATGGCTGTCAATATAGGGGCGCACGAACGCAATCAGCCGATCGCCTCTACCCCTCCCAGGTCGTATCGGGATCGAGCGGCCAGACCGGTCGGCGGACGTTCTGGAACGGGTAGCGCGTGACCATCGGGTTTGCCGCGCCCGGCGCATCGACCTCGATGATCGTCTCGGCGATCGGCTCGAAGTCGGCTCGGAAATGGCCGCGCGACTTCACCACCAGCAGCGGCTCTTCCTCGGGCACAACGCCGACCATCTTGAAGTAGCCGCGATCGTTCGACGCGTGGCGCACGGACGTCACGACCAGCTTGAAGCCGTTGACGTCGATGCAGGCGCTGGGGCCGGAGAAGACGGTGCGGCCTCGCACGACCGGGCCGTGCCCGACGAAGTAGCCGTCGCTCAGCCGCGTCACGCGACCGCGCACTTCCAGCGGCAGCCCGTAGTCAGCCGGGCCGGCCTTGCCGGCGATGCGGAAGTCGAGCTCAGCGCCGATGCCGGCCTCCATCGCCTGCTGGACCGTCTCGGGGTCCCAGATGCAGGCCGCCGCGCCCGGCACGCCACGCTCCAGAATGACGCGCAGCAGCTCGGTGGTGTCGCCGCTCCCGCCGCCACCGGGATTGTCGGCAACATCGGCCAGTACAACCGGCTTCTTAGCGCCGGCCTCGATGATCGCCAGCGCCTGATCGAGCGCTTCCTCGGGGGAGGGGATCGTCTTCAGGAACGACTCGCGCATCTCCCAGGCGGCGCGACCCAGGTTGTCGGCGCAGCGCTGCCCCAGCTCCGGATTGGTGGCGGTGACGACCAGCGCCGTGCCAACCTGATCGAAATCGGCGTAAGCGAAGCCGCCGAAGACAGCGGTCGTCACGATGCCCGGATGCGCCTCCCAGTCGACGCCGCGCTCAATCAGCTCGCGCATCGGCCCCTCGGCAGTGCGCATATTGATCGTCGGCGGGATCATCGGCGGCTTCGAGATGTAGACCTGCGGCATCGCCAGCGTGCCGTCGAGGATCTGCTGCATGCAGCGCGCCGCCTCAATGCCGCGCTCATAGGAGTCGATGTGCGGGTTCGTGCGGTAAACGTAGACCGCGTTCACCGCCTTGCACATCTCGGCGGTGATGTTGCCGTGCAGATCGAGCTCAACGATGATCGGCACGTCCGCGCCGACCACGTCGCGCACCGCCCGGCACAGATCACCCTCGGCGTCCGGCGCGTTCTCGGCCAGCATCGCGCCGTGCAGATAGAGCAGGACGCCATCGACCTCGCCGGCCTTGCGCAGGTAGCCCAGTAGCCGATTCTTCAGCTCGTCGTACGCAGCAGCCTGCACGTTCGCGCTCGGCGTAGCGTGGCCGCTGACTGTGCCGATGATGTCCCAGCCGGCTGCGTCGCCGACCTCGATCATCCCGCCCAGACCCGTAAACGTTCCGCGGTTGCTGGTGACGACATCCTGACCCTCGATCAGCGCGTTGCGCCCAACATGAAACGACGCCAGGTTCGTTTCAATCTGGGAAAAGCTGTTCGTTTCATGCATCACCGACCCGATAACGACCTTGTGCCCCATCTGCCTCCCCAATCAATATCCGTTACGCCCGCCTGCTCACGAGCAGCCAACCCGGAGCGGCCTGCGGCGCATCCTACAGGCAACCGCAGGAGGACGCCAGCGACATGACTCGGGCTTGGCACGTATCTGCAACATCGCGAGCCTGCAATGTGTTGGCGATGATGCGCTCTCAGGCGCAGGCTGATTGCGCACGTGAAAGAGAGGTCGCCGATGCGTGGCAGCCAACGTCCAGTGCCTGTTGCGAGCACGCGGATGGACATCGCTCGGACTGCGGTCGGGTTGATCTGGCTCGCTGGCGCGGCATTCAACGCGCTGGAGACCATGCGCATGCCTGAACCGTTCACCTGGCTCGAAGCATCGCCGGTTCGGCCGTATACCTGGTTCTTCCGCGATGTCGCTGGCGCACAGCCTGTCCTCTGGACGACGCTCCTCGTGGTTGGCGAGACGGCGCTGGGGCTGCTGACGCTGGCTCGTGGACGCACCTCGCGGGTCGGGCTGGGCCTGGGCGCGTTGTTCAGCGCGTTCCTGTTCTCGTTGCTGACGCCCTACACGATGATCATGGGAGCGCATGCGGCGGCACTCGCCTGGCTGGCAACAAAGGAGTATCCCGTCAGCCCGGTCCAGCGCCTCTGGTCGTTCATTACGCGCCACGAGCGGCGCGCACACGGAACGGGTGCCTGACCGGCGCAGCGTCGGAAATATCTGTCGGGATTAGTGCGTCAGTGAGGTAAGCCAGCGTTCCTTCGGGTTCTCCGGCGTCCGCTCGGCGGCGTCCTCGATCGCCTGCCGCGCTTCGTCGGCGCTCAGGCCACGCAACGAGGTGACATAATCAACGTTGCGGACGTAGAGGGCGATATCGAAGGCAAACGCCTCACGGGCTTCGGTCTCGCGCCAGAACTGATACAGATTCGGCAGCCAGTCGTAGCCCCACGACTCAATGCGGAAGATTGCGACGCCCTGTCCACGGAGATAGGCGAGCGGCTCGGAGAAGTAGACCCGTGCCGTGCCGGTGCTTTCAATCGCGGCCTTGATGCCGTCGTGGTGGCGCGGTGTTGAGCGCAACGTGTAGAGCCGGGAGCCTGGTCGCTCCGGGCCAACCCGCAGGGGCTCGTACGGCGCGGAAGTTGTGCTGCGCTTGAACAAGGCCATAGACGTTCTGACCCACCCTCCACATGCTGACCACCGACGATCTCGGCGCGCCGCTGCCCGGCACACCCCGATTGTACGCGATATGGCAGTTCTGCCCTATCATCCGCCTCAAACCGTAGTACGACAGGGGAGATGCGGGATGAGCACGGACGCCGCCACGCTACCGATTATCGACGTTGCCGGAAGCCATCGCGACATCGGGCGCGCGATCGGCGAGACGCTCCGCGATGGCCTGCGCGCTGTCGCCGAGCGCCACCGTATCGAAGTAGGGAACACGCTTGGCTGGGATCGCGCGATGGACGTCGCCGCGAATCTGTTGCCGTTCGCCGAACGCGAGGTGCCACACTGTGTCGAGGAGCTGCGCGGCACAGCCGAGGCAGCGGATATTCCGTTCGAGACGCTGTTCAGCATGAACGCGCTGCAGGAGACGCGCTTCCTCGCGGCGCGAGGTGGCGACGAGGATGACGAGGGCTGCACGAGCCTGGCAGTGTCTGGCCCGGCAACAGCCGATGGATCGACGCTGCTCGCGCATAACGAAGACGCCGGCACGATCCGCCAGGCGCTGCCCTACGTCGTGCGCGCCAGACCGAGTGGTCGCCCGGCGTTCGTCGGCTTCGCCTATTCCGGGCTGCTGCTCTATCAGGGCCTGAACGATCGCGGGATCGGCTCGGTCGGGAATGCGCTAACGTTCAACGATGTCCGCAACGGAACGCCGAAGCTGCTCGCCTATCGTGATGTCATGGATGCGACGTACCTGGAAGACGCCATCCGCCGCACGCAGCGCGCCGACCGCGCGAACGGCAATAACCACATCGTCGCCAACATTGATGGCGACATCTACGACAACGAGGTCTCGGCAGCCCGCAGCGCGCTGATTCCGGGCCGCGACATGATCGCGCATACGAACCATGTGCTCGACCCAGCTATGCGCGAGGTGGAGTGGGGCGACAACCTGAATTCGCGCATGCGCCTGCACCGCGTCGAGACGCTGCTTGAGTGCGGACGTGGTCGTCATACCGTTGAGTCGCTGTTCGACGTGCTGAGCGACCACAGCAACTATCCGCGCAGTGTCTGCAAGCACGCCGATCCTGACATCAACCCGAATGTGCAGACGGTCGCCTCAGTCGTCATCGACCTCAGCGCCGGCCTGATCCACGTTCGCGCCGGCCATCCATGCACGGCAAACACGACGACCGTAAGCCTGGTGTGATCGCGACACCGACGGCCGGGAATCTGCAACGAGCAATCTACCGGATCGGTACTTGTCCGGACTGCGTTGGCGCGTGATTGGCAGAAATAATCAATCGTGGTGCTAGAATCGGCTCACAGATGACACCAACCCGCCACGGGTACAGAAGAACAGCGGGAGCAAAGGGGGAGTAATGGCAACGACAAAGCCAAAGGGTCTCGATTGGGAGACGACCAGTCGAGTCCTGTCAGAGGAACGCGTGTTCGAGCCGAGCGAAGAGATCGTCGAAAACGCGAACATTACCAGATACATGAAGGAAAAGGGCTTCTCCTCCTACGACGAGCTCCATCAGTGGAGTGTCGAGCACTCCGAAGAGTTCTGGGAGGAAATGGCGAAGGAGCTCCACTGGTTCAAGCCGTGGGACAAGGTTCTGGACTGGGACGCTCCTGATGCCAAGTGGTTCGTCGGTGGCGAGACGAACATCGTCTACAACGCGCTCGACCGTCACATGGACACACCGACCCGCAACAAGGTCGCCTTCTACTGGGAGGGTGAGGACGGCTCGACGCGCACGATCTCCTACCGGGATCTGTACTTCGATGTCTGCCGCTTTGCCGGCGCACTCAAGGCGATGGGCATCGAGAAGGGCGACCGGATCGTCATCTACATGCCCCGCATTCCCGAGCAGATCGTCGCCATGATCGCCGCCGCGCGCATCGGTGTTGTGCATTCCGTCGTCTATTCCGGCTTCTCCTCCTCGGCATTGCGCGACCGGATCGTCGATGCGGAAGCGAAGGCCGTCATCACTGCCGATGGTTACTACTATCGCGGCAAGATCGTGACGCTGAAGGGCATTGTTGACGACGCGGTGCGCCAGTGCCCGTCGATCAAGCGCGTCGTCACTGTCGAGCGCGCCGGCAACGACATCACCTGGTACCCGAATCGCGACGTCTGGTACCACGAGATGATGGCGCTCGCGACACCGAATATGGAGATTGAGCACCTCGAATCCGAAGCTCCGCTCTATATGCTCTATACCTCGGGCACGACCGGCAAGCCGAAGGGCATTGTCCACGTCCACGGCGGCTACATGGTCGGCATCTATACGACGATGAAGTACGTCTTCGATATGCGCCCGGACGACGTCTACTGGTGCTCGGCCGACCCGGGCTGGGTGACGGGCCACTCCTACATCGTCTATGGCCCGATGATCGCCGGCGCCACCAGCGTCTTCTATGAAGGCGCGATCGACTATCCCGATCCCGGGCGTATCTGGCGCATGATCGAGAAGTACGGTGTGACGACGTTCTACACGTCACCGACAGCCATCCGCGCGCTCATGCGCTTCGGCGAGGGCTGGCCGGGTGCGTCAGATCTGTCGAGTATCCGACTCCTCGGCACGGTCGGCGAGCCGATCAATCCGGAGGCATGGATCTGGTATCGCAAGATCGCCGGCGACAAGCAGCCGGTCATCGATACCTGGTGGCAGACCGAGACCGGCATGATGATGATTACGCCGACACCGATCACGCCGCTCAAGCCGGGTTCGGCGACCAAGGAGTTCCTCGGCATCAAGGCCAGCGTCGTTGATAAGAACGGCGAGGAAGTCGGCGTCGACGAAGGCGGCTACCTCATCATCCATAACCCGTGGCCGTCGATGATGCGCACGATCTTCCACGATCGCGAGCGCTACGAATCGTATTGGAACACGATACCGGGCGTCTACTTCGCCGGCGATGCCGCGCACCGCGACGCAGACGGCTACTTCTGGATTCAGGGCCGCGTCGACGACGTGATCAAGAAGTCCGGCTACCGGCTCGGCTCGATGGAGATCGAGAGCGCACTGGTGAGCCATCCAGCGGTCGCCGAGGCCGCCGTCATCGGCAAGCCCGATGAAGTTAAGGGTGAGGCAATCAAGGCATTCGTCATCCTCAAGACCGGCTACGACGGCAGCGAACACATGCTCAACGAGTTGCGACTGCACGTCCGCACGAACGTCGGACCAATCGCCGTCCCGGAGGAGCTGGAGTTCGTCACCTCGCTCCCGAAGACGCGCTCCGGCAAGATCATGCGCCGCTTCCTGAAGGCTCAGGAGCTCGGTCAGGAAGTCGGCGACATCAGTACACTGGAGGAGTAGGGTCGACCGTGACCAACCGTCCAGTACAATCGACAGGTTGTGTCAGCAGGGGCGTCGTCGACGCCCCTGCTCGATGATTCACGATCCAGGCTGAAAGCAAGGCACGCGATGGCTCGCTCCAACAAGATTTATCTGAAGACTCCCGAACAGATCGCGCTGATGCGCGAGGCGGGGCGCGTTGTCGCGGAGATCCTCGACCTGATGGAAGAGATGATTGTTCCCGGCGTCACGACCTCCTACCTCGACCGCATTGCCGAGGAATACATCCGCACGAAGGGCGGCACCCCCTCGTTCAAGGGCTACCACGGCTTCACCGGATCCGTCTGCGTCGCCGTCAATGAGGTCGTCGTCCACGGCATCCCCGGAGAACTGGTTCTGCGCGATGGCGACATCATCGCGCTGGACGTCGGGGTCATCCTCAACGGCTGGCACGGTGACGCCTGCCGTACCTACGCGGTCGGCACGATCGACGCCGAGTCGCGCCGCCTGATGGATGTTTGCAAACAGTCGCTGGAGGTCGGCATCGAAGCGGCCCAGCCGGGCAGGCGGCTCACCGACGTGTCCTTTGCGATCGAGCAGGTTGTCAATGCAGCCGGGTTCAAGGTCGTACACGACCTGTTCGGACACGGCATTGGACGCGACATGCACGAAGCGCCGTCGCTGCCCCACTATGGCCCGGCGGGGCAGGGACCGGAGATCCGTCCGGGAATGGTATTCACCATAGAGCCAATGATTGTCGCCGGCTCACGCTCGGTTCGCACGCTGGCCGATGGTTGGACCATCGTTACCAATGACGGCTCGCGGTCAGCACAATATGAGCACACCATCGCCATCACTGAAACCGGCAACGAAATCCTGACGCTGCCGTAATCAGCGGCGTGTGCCGAACGCCGAGAGCGACGATAGAATGTCGCTCCGAACGGATCAATGGCCCACCGGGGCGACAGACGCGCCGGGTTCGCCCAGCTGCGTTCACGTACGTCATCGTAAGCAAGGAGCCTCTGATGCAACGCTGGGAATATCGCGTTTTTCATCGGCAACGAACGGTCACGCTCGGCGAGGTGTCCAGCGGATGGGACGAGAACGTCGTCGCCATGCTGCCCGAGCTTGGTGCAGCAGGCTGGGAGCTCGTGACGGTTCTACCGCGCTCAAGCACCGGTGGAGCTGTGAACGCGGGGATGACGACGGACGAACTGTGGATTTTCAAGCGACCACAGCAGGCGGTACCCGCTGACGCAAAACTGGCGGGGCAAGCACCGAGCGACACGTAACAACCTCAGGCTGATCCAACGGCAGGGCTAACCTGGACATCCCCCGTACCACCCCGAGCGTGAGTACCGTTTCCAGATTTGCTTCGCAATAGGTACTCGCGCTCCTACCGCAAAACTTCCTCATACTTGTGTATTCCTGCCTGGGCGACCGCACCTGCTGCGAACGAACGCACCATCAGGCGCAAGCAATTTCGTGATACCACCTTGCGGAATCGACTGGCTTCCGCTAGCATGGAGCACGGACACAGACACTCTTCATCTTCTCTCGTCCCTTCGCGCCGAACATCCGTTTGGCGTGCTGTTGCGATGAGGGATGAAATGCCGAAACGCGACCTTACTGAGCGCCGCATTTGTGCGACGGTCGGATGGCGCTTTGCGTCTCGCGGAGCGGCTGGGCAGTCGGGGCAGGCGTGCACATACGCCAACATCCAGCGTCGCCGACGACCCGGGCGATTCAGTGTTCGAAATTCAGGCCCGGCGGGCGCTTTGGCTCCGGGTCAGCATGGACAGCCGATCGGCAATCGATCGCTCGACAGCCATAGTCAGACCCGGAGGCCGTAGTGTTTACGCTGACGCGCGTTGGACAAACCTCTATTTATGCCGAGACATCGCTCAATGACGCCAACCACGGAAGCATGGGGTTCTTCGTTCCAGGCAATGTGCCTCACCTTCCGGCCCAACTGAGCGCCGACGATATCTGGAATTTTGGCATCAACTCTCGTGGTGCCGGCTGGTGTCTGTTCACTCCCAAGGGACAGGGGATCCCGACCGACACCGCGACGGCCAACGCGCTTGCCAGCATGCTGCGTGGGAAGCTTCCGACCAGTAGCCCGCTGCCCACTGTCGGTTTCGTCTGGCTCGATGGGGACATGCGCCAACCAGCCTCGCTGACGGTCCAGTTCCTGGCACTGCTACAGGCGGACTCGCGGCGCGGCAAGCCAAACCCGTACACCCCCGCCTATACCCAGACGCTCAAGTTCAAGCAGTTCTCGATCGAAATTCTCGGCGGCACGCAGGTCAAATTGCAGTCCCGGGCAGCTGGCTTTGACATCCTGCATAACGCCCGGTCGAAAGCCTTCTCGCTGAAGCTGCCAATCGCGCCGCAACAGTACACGGCGGCCTCCAACGCGTCGGTCAAGTTTGAGGGCGAGCTGCGCGGGAGCGTGCAGTTTACGCTGGAGCCGATGCTGGCCGACAAGTTCGGCTATGGCGGATTTGATGCGTCGCTCTATTACTATCTCCGGCCGGAGAACGGTACCGGCCAACCACGCAGGCTGCGCTATCCGCTGATTGACGAGACGCGCGTCTCCAGTCCGCTGTCGTTTGAGGTCGCATTCTTCCCGACATCGCCGACGTCGTCGTTCTTCACCGTCGTGCCAAAATCCGACGGCAGCCCAACGCCGATCCCCTCCTACTTCCGGACGACTGCGGGCTATCCAGTTGACCTGCTCTGCAACACGACCGCCAAGGGTCGCTTCTATATGCGACCACGGGCGAACCCCAACAACGAGGTCACCGATCTGCCGGAGATCTATTACTTCACGCCGAATGGCGGATTCGAGATCTACGCCGGTGGCCCGCTCGACGAGAACAGCATGACCGCGCTGCTGGCCGGCGCGTCCGGCACCGAATACGTGCGGCTTCGACCGCGCAACGGTACAGCCGGGGACCTGCTGCGCTTTGAGATCGATCGCAGCGCCTACGCCCAGACCTTTGGCGATCTGGAGGTCGGGGGCAGCGCGCTGCTGACGCCAGATTTCCGCACCTCGTGGGTCACGGTTGATGGTGTCGGCAACCCGTCCGACCGCTTCTACTACGCGCAGCCGCCGAACGCGCCGCTGTTCCAGGCCAACGGCATCTTCGAGGGATCGCCGTATCTTGACTACAGCGAAGCCTCGATCGCCACCATCAAGACGACGTTCCCAATGACGCCGGTCGCCGGCATCAACATCGAGCCATACGTCAACACAATCGACATTGATACCTACGAAGTGTTCGAGCGCGATGTCCTGGTTCCGACCCGTGACGAGACGATCAAGCGCGCATCGACGACTCTGCCGGCGAGCCCGCAGCGTTCGATGCGCTCGCTGCTGGCGAACGGTGCTAGCGTCGAGAAGCGCACAACGCCGCAGGGCCTCATCGTCGACGTTGACATCGCTACGAATCGCTATCAGCGTGTGCTGCTCGGTCGCATTGACGACACCGAGCTCGCCGTCGATTCGCCAACCGAGCTGTTCCAGCAGGCGCTGGCGACGAACAAGCTCTTCCTGGTCATCACGCACCTGGGCAACGTCGGTGATTTCACTGACAACGCGATCTCGATGAGCTCGTGGAACTTCGTTGCCGACATCGCTGCCGAGTCCGAGCCGGTCCGCAGCATCATGGTGATGAAGTACGCCGACGGAACCTCAGTGAACCAGCTCGTCGACGACACGTCCCAATGGCGCGACCCGGACAACTTCACTGACGCCGTCGCCATCTCCGCTAAGCTGAAGTCGATCATTGCCGACATGCGGGCCAAGGCGGCGAGCGCTGGCGGCGGATCGCCCAGCACCGACGCCGACGTGGCGAAGTACTACCAGACAATGCTCGACAAGGTCATCGACGCGCCAAACTGGTCGGGCATCATCGTCTTCGACGCATCACTCGGCAATCCGAATGAGATGCCTCGTGAGATTCTCGGCCTCCTGCCGGGCATGGTCGTGACGAAGTCCACCGCGGCCGTTGGTGGTGGCGATCTGATTGCCGCCACCAACAAGATGGATCCAGCCTTCAAGGCGCACCATCTGCGGATCGACATTGCCAAGGTCAAGCAGGACGGCGCAAACAACATCCTCGGCATCGAAAACAGCTCGATGTCGGCGTTAATTGATTACGAGAACAAGAATCCAGCTATCACCGGTGCATCGCGCTGGACCGACAACTCCAAGTCGGCAATCGAGGTCGACAACATCCTGGACATCTCCGACTTCTCGTATCGCGTCAAGTTCATGCGCGTTGTCTTCGAGAACTCCTACATCAAGAACTTCATCAGCGATGTCACGCTGAACATCCACAAGCTGTTCAAGGAAGTCCCGGATATCACGCTCCTGCCGGATGGCTCGATGTCGGTCAATGCGATCGACCTGTCGGGCTCGCTGCAGCAGATCGACGGCATTCCCACCTACGTCTTCCGCTTCGGCTGCATTGACCCGCTGCTCAACAACTTCATCGTCTGTTCCGAGAAGGGGTTGAGCAATACCCGTGCGATGGTGAAGTTCCCGGCCGTCAGTCCGGTCATCACCGCAATCGAATCTACCCGCGTGGATTACAACATGCTGCAAGCGGCCCAGGACGTTGGGCAGACGAATATCGCCGAGTTCGTCGTCGCCGGCTTCCTGGAAACGCGTGAGCTCGGCGGTCGCGACTTCTTCTCGTATGAGCGGGTCGGGTTCGGCAAGCTCTCTCTCGGCCTGCAATACACGATGCTCGACGAGAGCGCGATGACCGAAGACATCGCCAAGCCCGAGGACATGGGCAACCCTTTCTGGATCTTCGCGCCAAACAATATGCGCTTCGACACCGTCCGCGGAAAGACGCGCGATGGCAGCGTCGTCAAGGCCGCGCCGCTGTCGCTGAAGGGCATCGCCGAATCGGTCAGCAGCTTCTCGGCTGCTGACGCCAGCGTCTTCCCGATCCCGAACCTGGTACCGATGTCGAAGGCGATGATCCCGTATCAGCCATCGAGCACCGCGATCCTCGACCCTAGCCCGGTGACCTACATCATCTCCTACGGCTTCAGCACTGCTGGTATCGGCCTCAACATCTCAGCCGGTGGTCTGATGGACATCACAGTTCACACCGGCTGGAAGGAAGCCACCTGGAACGATTCAGGTGAGAATGTCTTCTACACGGCGCTCCAGTGGGCGACGCCGCTGACCGGACTCGACATCGGCAAGTCCGGCATGTTCAAGGCTGAACTCAACGACTTCGGCTTCGGCGAAGTGCCGACCTCATCGAATGACCGGCTGTTCTTCATCTACGTGAACTCGCTAGCCCTGACGATCATGAAGTGGACCGCCAAGGTCTCGCTGCTTCTGTTCGCGCCGGTGCCGGCATCCGAAGGGTTTGCCGGAGCGTTTGGCAACGGCGGAGCGAACATTTCGAGCTGGTTCGGCTCGTTCTCGCTCACCAAGGGCAGCAGCGGCACATCAAGCGTCGATATATTGCCGGTGCCGGTCGTTGTTCCCGCCAAGCCGGGGGATCCGGAGTTCATCCTCGCAAACGCCGCTATTCGCCTGGTCATCCAACGCAAGACGAATGGCGAGCCAGAGAAGTACGAGCTTGTCGTGCACGGCTACGTGCAGAACGTCGGCGGCATCAACGGCGCCTCAACCATCACGGTGACGACGCGCCTGTTCGACGGCGGCATGATCCGCTCGGGAGACTCCCCGAAGACGACAACCGTCTCGTTTGCATCTGGAGGATTCAAGAGCCACGAGAAATTCGAGATATCCTACGGCCAGTCCAATTGGCCCGGCTCCGATACGCAGATCGCTGCCGATGTCCGGATTAGCGGCGATTTCATCACCAGTGCGCGCAGCAAGCGCATTCGCCAGACGAACACCGTCTCGCTGCGCGCAGACGAGGGCAAGCCGGGGCGTTCCGGCTCGCCAATTGTGGAGATCGACTACATCGCCGTCGGGCGCGGCGTGCGGTTGCGACGTGGCACAGCGGCCGACGGCGATTCAAATCTGAATGTCCGTCCTGAGGTTCGCACGGTCGGCGATGCTCTCGCACTGATGCAGCAGATGCTGCCCAACGGCGAATCCGGCCCGGATCTCTACGCGGTCCTGCGCGACATCTACGCGCCAGACGCCGGCATGATGGTCGGCATCGACATCACGATCATGGACTGGCTGCGACTGGCGGTGATCGCCAACACAGCCGACGAGATCTACGGCGGTCTCCTGGAGGTCAAGAGCTCCGCTCCGGGCTTCGCCCAGGTCCTCAAGGGACTGCGAATCGAGATCCTCTACCGACGGCTCTGGGACGATAGCGATCTCGGCGTCTACGAGGGCACGCTGATTCTCCCGGATACGCTGCGCTACTGGGATGTCGGTGGCTTCTCAATCACATTGCCGGTGATCAGCCTGGCGGTCTACACCGATGGCGGCTTCCTGCTCGACCTCGGCTTCCCGTCCGGCAGCTTCGCCGGCGGCTACGACTTCTCGCGCTCGTTCGCCATTCAGGGCTTCGTCGGCCCGTTCCCGGTCATGGGTGCGGTTGGTCTGTATCTCGGACGGCTCTCGGCGGATGCGGAGTACTCCATCCCTGACGTCGACTCAACCTTTGGGTCGTGGAAGTCGGCCTGGAAGTTTGGTCTTGCCGCCAAGATCGGGTTTGGCAAGGCCTACAAGCGTGGCCCCGTCTCCTTCGAGCTCTCCCTCACGGCGCAGCTCACCTTCCAGGGCGTTGCTGCCGCACTCGATCGCGCGAGCTCGAGCGACGACGACAGCGAATGGAAGCCGGCACCGGCCGACTACCTCATGCTCGAAGCGAGCTTCGGTATCGTCTTGCTGGCAATGGGCAAGTTCGAGATCCGCAAGTCGGGCTTCGGCCTGTCGGCATCACTCAATGTCAAGGCAAGCCTCGGAATCTCGTTCCGCTACATGACGGCGGTGCCGATCAAGATCCAGATCAGCATCGTCCTCGAAGCCGAGCTGAAGGTTTCGCTGGAGCTGCTATTCTTCACGATCTCGATCAGCTTCACGTTCACCTTCAAGTTCCAGCCATCGTTCTCAATCGATACCGGCGAGAAGCCGGACTGGCTTCCCTACGCACGAGGATACCCGCCGAAGATCCCCAACAAGGGCGACAACGTCCTCACGACGTCGTTCGACAATCCCTTCGGCATGCGCGCCGGGCGCGCGCTGGCTGCGGGTGCGCTCACCTGGTCGGCACCGGGCGCGATGTGGGACTCGTCGTTCGACTCGGTCTTCAAGTACACGTCCGGCAGCGACACGGTCGATCTGCGCAACGGCGATGGCAAGCTGCCGATCGATCGCGTCTTCGCAACGCCGTTCACGATCGACGAGGACGGCAATCTCGTGGCTGCCGCCGGCCTGGTCATCTCCGAACTGCACGCACGCTTCCTGCAGGCAGGCGTCTTCGCCTGGGCGGCGAAGACGGTACTCGGCAGCAGCGTCAATGGCTCGACCACGCTCGACGCCGACGACCTGGTGACGCTGCGCGCAGCGATCGACGGCGAGCGCCAGGAGCTGACGTATGCGACGCTGCGCGACTTCCTGGATGCGAACTTCGCATTCAATATCCATCCGCCAACGAGCGCCGAAACGTATCTGAAGCCAGCCGGCAGCACCGAGACGTTGGCCACGATCTTCCCGATGGACCCGGGCTATTCGCTGTCGTACGGCGACACAACCGTCGTCTTCGCCGACCAGACGAAGCGCGACAGCGCCTACTACAACAACCTCGATGACTATCTGGCTGCACTCCTGCTGAAGATTGAGCAGCAGCTCGGCCTGAGCAGCGGCGCAAGCGCGATGGCTGATCCGGTCGTCGAAACGAAGCCGCTTGTCACGCACGTCTTCGAGGCGTACTTCGAGCTGCTGCTCGAGGCCGGCGTCGAGAACGCAATCGAAGCGAAGGTCTCACGCGCCGACGATCCAGAGGAGATCACCGACACCTGGACGCTGGCACAGATCATCGGCGACATCATCGACCGCACACATCCGGCAGTCGTCACCGCCGTCACCGGCCTGACCTCGCGCCTGATGCTCGGTGGTCACCAGATGCCGGATACGTTCGATACGTCATCAACCCCACCAAAGCCGAGCAGCTTCCAGCCGCTCTACGCGCTCACCGGCCAGCAGATTCCGGTCTCACTGACGCTGCCGGAGCCGGAGGAACCCGAAGCGGGCGAAGAGCCGGTAGAGCCGAAAGATACCGACGTCATCTGGACGCTCACGCTGCTCGACGGCGACGACGAGCTGGCTGCGGCCAACGTCACACGCGGCGACTATGCGGCGCTGACCGCCCTGCCGAGCGACGTGCAGGCTGCCATCGACTTCGATGCCGACGAGCCGGTCATCGAGCGGATCAAGCCATACCTGGAGCAGGATCCGAGCTACCCGATCGACGAGCGCATCCGCGTCGCGTCGTCGGCCGCGGACTCGTGGTCTACCTCGCTCATGCCGTTCTCGAAGCCGATCCTTGCTCGCCTCGATGAAGAGGACGACACGACGCGCCTCAGCTCCAGCATCACCAAGGTGGTGTATGAGGACGAGTTCTCGAACGAGATCGAAAGCACCGCGACACTGCTGTCGAGCCAGTACACCTGGGCCCTGATCGTGCCGTTCTCCGCCGGACGCATTGTCGATGCGATGGCATCGACGACGACCGAGAGCGGTTCAACGACGGTCTACAGCAAGACGACCTACACGTTCGGCGGCACCGACGAGCTGACACGGGCTCGTGTCGCCGCGATGATGACCGATCTGATGGAGGGCAACCCATCCATCGCTGAAGTGATGGTTCTCCATTCGACATCAATTGATGAGGTCGGCGGTCTCGCTCAGCTCGATAGCACGGCGCGCATTCTGAAGACCAACCTGTCGACGGTCAGCGCCCCGCGCGTTGGACGCCGCCTCGCGGCTGTCGATCCACCTGAAGAGAAGTTCTACGGCGACCTGTCATCTGCCGACATCTTTGCCAGCCTGCGTCTGCTCTGGGAGGCCAGCGTCGTCAACGCACCTGGTTTCTTCCTGGAGTACGACGGCGAGGACGGCATCCCGGATGACGCGTTTGGCGGCACCAACACCGCCGACCTGACGCTCGTCATCAAGCTTTCAGCGGGCAACGGCATCCCCGCGTATGCCAACGGCATCGTCTACGAATCGACGCCGACCTCCGTCGAGCGGTTCTACCTGACGAGCAATGACGCGGCCGCCAAGATCGCGATTCCGACCGGCGCACCGGGCACGCTGGCGTTCTACGCCGGACGCGATGTCTCGGACGCGTCGGCCGGCAGCCTGGCACGTGGCACCGCGACGCTGTTCAACCTGCTGGCCTATCGGATCAAGGACAAGGGTGGTAAGGCCGGCAGCTGGGCAGTCAGCGACGAAAGCTGGTCGCTGCCGTTCGGTCCGCTGAAGCTGAACGCGGACCTGCTGCCGACCTCGATCTCCAGCATGGAATGGAATTACGAGGTCGTCGTGCCGTGGACGACGTTCCTGACGGGTGGCCGCACCGCATCGCCGCTGGTCAGCGAGACCGGCGCGTACAGCCCGTACGACATCGTCGGCAACTCGGTCTATCTTGAGCTGGCCGCGCTGGACACGTTTGGCAACATCTACCCAACCACGGTCGAAAAGCAGTTCGAGATGAAATACACCGATCCTCTCATCTCGCTGCCGGAGTGGGCCGAGGCGAAGATCGCTTACCAGATCAACGCCAGCGGGCAGATCGTCATGGTCCTCGAGTTTGGCTCGGAACGCTTTACCGATGCGGAGTCTATCGACCGTGCCCGAGCACTCCGGGTGCAGTACGAGACGATCTGGTTCCAGCTCAACGACGCCAATACGTCGATCTCGATCAACACAACGCTCCTGAACAACAATGGCTCGATCGGTCTGGCCAACGGCAGCTCGATCAACGCCGAGCTCCAGAGCTGGGTTGAGGAAGTCCTGGACTTCCTGAACGCCAAGGTCACCGGCGGCACGGCGACTGAGCCGAGCATGAAGGTCATCACGACCTCGGCGATCTCGCGGGCCACTCGCGATGAGCAACCGGAGAACATCCGCCCGCTCGCGGTTACGATCACCATGTCGCGACCGGAATCGATGGTCGACACGAACGCATCCGGCAAGATCGCCTCGATCACGTCGGTCACGTCGTCGATCAAGCCGGACACGCAGGTCGAACCGGATCTGCCCTCGCTGCCGGAAGGCATGACCGGACTGGCTGCTGAGTCGCTGGTCGGCTTCGCGCAGAAGTTCGAGAAGGCATTCCCGGAGATGCGCCTGGCGACAGGCGATTCGGACACAAGCGACCAGGCGCTGTGGATGATCCGCATGGGTCCGGGCGTCCCGGAGACGGGCACAGGCATCCAGTACTCGGTCAGCACCAGCGAGCGCTCGTACTTCGGTGCCGCACCGCTCTCGACCCGCCTTGAGACGGTAACGATCGCTGATCCGCAGAATCCCAACACGACGGTGCCGTTCAGCAACGTCGACATGGACAAGCTGGGCCGCCGGTTCATTGCCGTCGTCGACTCGATGCTCACCGAGCAGCAGGCAGTCGATCTCCGCCGGGCAGATGCCGACAAGTTCCGTCGCATCCTGCGGGCGAAGGAGACGCTCGCCGCCGGGATCCCGAACGGGCTGCTGGCAATCTACAACGGCGACGACGACGAGGGCCGTCAGACTGCCTCACGCGAGGTCTACCGTCAGACGCTGCTCAAGTCGCTGTCAGCTGCCTACGACGTCGACACGGTCCTGAGCTACAACGCCTCGGTGACCAACTCGGAGTCGATCTCCGGGACGCCGCCGAACCTGTACGGCACGGTCGTCGCGCTCGAATCCCCGGATGGTGAAGAGGCGGCCTACGTCGTCGGCACCGCCAAGATCAAGCTCGGCGGCGACAACCCGAACCTGTCGTTCACGTTCTCGACATCACGCGATAGCGACCGCGCGCAACTACCGACACGGATGGCCTATCAGGTCACCTACGTCGAGCACAACATCCAGACCGACAAGCCGGCCTGGGCACCGCCGACGGGCAGCTACGAGTACCGCTCATCGTCGTGGCTCAAGCTGATCCTGCCGGACAATCCGGCCGTGCTCGACAGCGACAAGCTCGTCCACGATCCGATCAAGCTCTTCGACGGCAACACGCCAGTGAACATCCCGATACCGCTGCGCGAGTTCCCGATCACGCCGGCCATTCTGCGCCAGTTCGGCAACCCGGAGACAGCCACCGGCGAGTCGGTAACGCTGGAGAAGGCCGCCGCCTGGGAGTACGAATTCCAGGTCGAGCGCGCTCGGGCCGCCCAGGACCGCATCTATCTGCAGATCGCGTTCAACAAGAAGCAGGCGTTGCGTGCGCTCCTCGCCGACGAGGACACGCTGCTCCACGCGCTCTGCCGCTTCGACCTGCTTTACACGCGGCTGATCGGTGGCGACAAGCCAATCGCCGAGCAGTCGCAGCCGACAGCAGCTGAGCTGCTGACACTGACCGACGCGATCGAGGCGGTCGCGAATACGTGGGGCAATTGGGAGCCGAACGTCCCGATCCAGGAATACACCTGGCTCAAGGACGACTGGGCCTACCACATGTCCGAATCGATCGCGTATCCAAATAGCGATTCGCCGGTCGTCAGCATCCGGCTCCAGCCGCTGGCGATCAAGGAGCCGGTGGGCGACAAGAACTATGGCGACTACCCGCAGATCCGCGTTCCGGATCCGATCACGAGCGGGCCGGTCGACCTGTACCACCACCCGGCGAACGCAACGCCGGGCGACCCGGTGACCTACTCATTCACCTGGTCTGGCACGGTGCCGGACAACCAAACGCGCTCGTTCGTCTTCTCCGACCTGAACGTCCTGAAGACCGAGAACGCGCGTGGCCGGATCTGGCTCACTCGCAACGAGAACCTCGGCGATCTCGATGGCCGCACGACCAACGAGCGGTTCGTCTATCGCAGTGGCGCGAGTGAGTTCACCGACCCGCTGCAGCCATACATCGATCGCACAGTGCCGGTGGACATCAAGGCCAGCGTCACGCCGGCGCAGCAGTCGATGGCGGGCTACCTCCAGGCGGTGTTCGAGCAGGTGTTCAACGTCGCTATCGACAGTGGCTATCCGTGGCCACTGACGAAGATCAACTGCCGCTACGGCCACGACCCGCGCAACATGGCGATCCCAGTGCAGGGGCCAGGCGTGGACGACCAGTTCTTCGTCTACCTGCCGGTTCTCGACCACGTTCCGTTCGTGCCAGACAGCGCGGCGGGGCTGGCAAACGAGATCGTCGACAAGATCCAGACGTGGGAGGCTCACGTCGATATTCCCAACAGCCCGACGAAGGGCACCGGGTTCTACGAGTTCGATCTGAGCGTGTTCAGCACGCTCGGCGATGCAAACGGTGCGCCAGTTCTGCGACTGCGTCGGATGTGGATCGCACGGTTTGACTAATCACGAGGCACGCGCCGAGTAGCGAGGGCATCGGGATGGATGACTACATCATCGGCGAGATACGGCTCGCCGGGTTCGACGGAATACCAGACGGCTGGGCGGCCTGCGACGGGCAGGCGCTCTCCGTCAGCGAGCACCAGGCACTCTTCGCGGCGATTGGGACTACCTACGGTGGGAACGGTCGCACGAACTTCCGCCTGCCTGATCTGCGCGGCCGTGTCGCTGTCCACGCTGGCGCAAACGGCTTCAAGCTCGGTGCAAGCGGCGGCGCTGAGCGGCACGCGCTGGCCACTGCCGAGCTTCCGGCACACCAGCACGAGCTGCTGCTCGCGCCGCCAGCCGGGAACGAGCGAGCGGGTGACGGTCAGAGCTATCTGACCGACCAGCCGATCGAGCATGTCGCCTGGACGGCCGTCGATATCGGCGCAAAGGCTGTGGGCTCGGCACACGACAACATGCAGCCCTATCTCGGTTTGACGTTCATGATCGCTGTCGGCCCTTCCGGCCGAACGCAGCGCTGAGGAGGGATGCGACCGATGCCCTATCCGGGAGAGATTCGCCTCTTCGCCGGCAACGTCGCACCCGCTGGTTGGGTGTTCTGCCACGGCCAGGTCGCGAAGGTTCGCGCCCTGCCGGGGCTATTCTCAGCCATTGGTGCGCGCTTCGGCGGCGACGGTAGACAGACGTTTGCGCTACCCGATCTGCGCGGACGTGTTCCGCTGCACCGCTCCGCCACCATTGCCGTCGGCGCGATTGGCGGCGCTGAGGCCGTCACTCTGGCGGGCAGTGAAATCCCGCAGCACGGCCATGGCCTGCCGGTGCAGGACAGCACAGCAACCAGCAATACCGCAGGACGTGCCCTGCGCGTGAGCGCTTCGGCGAGTGGCAACCGGACCGTCAAGCTGGGCAAGATGACCAGCAGTGGCCTGGGGAGCGCGCACGACAATCTGCAACCATATCTGGCGCTGAACTACATGATCGCCGCCGACAAGCCCGAGGCGGGGCCCGTTGTCGGTGAGGTGCGCGTCATCGCCGGCAGCGGCGTTCCCGATGGCTGGGCACGCTGCGACGGCCAGGCGCTCGACATCGCCAGGTTCGGCGACCTCTATTCCGTCATCGGCACGACCTACGGCGGCGATGGCCGCACGCAGTTCGCGCTGCCCGACCTGCGTGGGCGGGTCGCGATACAGGCAGGACGTGGCCCGGGCCTCTCGACTCGCAAGCTCGGCGAAATGGGCGGCGACATCGCAATCGCGCTCCGCGAAGATCAGCTTCCGCAACACGATCACGAAGCCGAGCTGTCTGTGGCGATCGCTGATGGCGAGCGCGTTCTGCTGGCATCGTCGGGCGGCGGAACAGCGACCGGCAGCACCGACGCTGCCGACCGCCTCGTCAACGTCGCAACAGGCGTCTGCGGCGAGACGGCAGCACACCAGAATCTCCAGCCATATCTCGCACTGAATTACGTCATCGCCGTGCGAGGGCGGCTTCCTGAACCGGCATAGGACACCGCGATGCGGATCGACGCACAGAGGGGTTTGAGATGAAGGTCGACTTTAGCAATGTGAAGCTCGCGAGACGCGATTTTCTCAAGCTCACATCCGCATCGGCGGTCGCGACAACGCTCGTTGGCGCGTCGGCGACGCTGACACCGCTGTCGCTGCCGGGCTTCGCCTGGACAGCGCGAGCGGCGACAACTGCTCCGCCACGCGTTGCAGTTGGCTATTGGGATGGTCGCCTTGATACGTCGTTCGGTGATGCCGGATCTGTCGAGGCCGGCAGTGGCAAACAGGCCTCGAGCGCACACGTCACCGTCACCACTGGCTGTCCGCCAGAGGACCTCGCGGCCTGGGACAGCTACCGCGCAGCCGGGTTGACGTTTGACCTGCGCCCAAACCACGAGGGCGCGCTCAATGCCTGGCGGCATCAGGTTCATCCTGTTGCCAGCACCAGCCCGCTGGCGAGTTACGACATTCCGGTCGACACCGATGGCGGTCTGCGCGGCTGGATCGACTATCGCGCCGACAACGGCACGGCAGCGGTTCCGTTCCAGATCGGCGCGAACGGCAGCCTGCAGAACGGCACCTATCTGATCATGCTCTCCGGCCCTGGCGATGTCCGGCGCATTGACTGGTCGCCGCTCACACTCAAGGTCATCGACGGCGGCCAGGCACTGGCTTTGCGTGACGAGCGCGGGCAAGTCGTCCGCCGACCTCACGTTGTCCTTGAGGTCTACCTGAGCTAGAACCGAACGAAGAACGGCCGCCGCGTCCAGCGCGGCGGCCGTCTTGCTGTGTGTCCGGTTAGCCGATTAGTCGGCGTCCATCGGAGCCGAGAAGTAGTAGATCAGCTCCTTGGCGTGCGCCCTCGCATCGGAGAGCCGGATCGACTCGTCAGAACCGTGCGCCTTCGACTCGCTCTGGCGGCCATTCCCAACCGTCGCGATCAGGTCAGTATTCAGCACTTGAGCAATGTTGGCCATGTCGGTCGAGCCACCCGAACCGGTGCGAACAAAGTCATCATCGCTGTAACCCTGCACGAGCTTCAGCGCCTCAACCAGCCGCTTTGCGCCCGGATGATCGGCAGACTGACGGTACGACGGATATGCGTGCATGAATGACACATCAGCCGACAGCGCCTGAGATTTTTCCAGTCCGCGCTCGACTGCCTCGCGAATCTCGGTCGTCACATCGTCGTAGTTCTCTTCTGGAATGTAGCGGCGATTGATCAGCACTGTCGCTGTCGCGGGGACGATATTGGACTTCACGCCGCCGCCGACGATGCTGAGATTGAACATGGGCCGCAGATGCGATGGGGCACCCGGAGCCGGAGCGAGTGGCAGTTCCGACCGGCGCGCCTCAACCTCGTGCTTGAGCGTCATCAGCTCGTTCAGGATCGGCACCATCTCCTCGATGGCGTTGATGCCGAGGTAATTTGCGCCGGAGTGGCAGGAGCGACCGTGGACGGTGACCGTCGCATCGATCGCGCCATTCGAGCCAAGGCGCAGCACGGGATCCTGGCTGCCTTCCATGCAGAGAACCGGCGCGGTGACATAACCTTCGAGCGCCAGGTGATACACGCCGGGATACACACCGATCTCCTCATCAGTGCAGAGAACGACGTTCAGATCCCAGACCGGCTCGATACCCTGCTGCTCCATGACATTCAGTGCCGTCAGCAGCGTCGCGATCGTGCCCTTCATATCGGCAATGCCGCGACCGTAGATACGGCCATCTTCGATCTCGCCACCGAACGGGTCCTTCGACCAGCCTTCCTCAATCGGCACCGTGTCCATGTGGGCATAGACAGTCAGCGGCGGCTTGCCGTTGTTCAGCCGCGCGACGAGGTTAACCCGATCGCCCTCCAGAGGCAGCGGGATCTGCTCGATCTTCTCCCAGGGGATGACGACGCGGGTTGTGTCGAATCCCAGGCGCTGGAATTCCGGCTCGACCAGATCGAGGAGCGTATCGTAGTTGCGACCTGGCGGTACGCAGTTGTCGATAGCAATGATCGATCGCAGCCGCTCAATGAGCTTGTCCTCCTGCGCATCGACCGCGGCAAAGGCTTCCGTAAAATCCACGCGATCCTCCTCTCACCCGTGCTTTGGCTACAGCACGGGTATGGTAACGGAATCGAGCGGAGAGTCCAGCGCCCGGCAGGCGGCTACGTACGAAACGCTGGTAGCACCCGTTCGCCGAGGAGACGTATGCCTCCGGCGTCGGTACGACCGTGCGGCGTGCCGAACTCGATGCGGTCGGCGCCGGCGTCAAAGATCGCTTCACACTGGGCGATGATCTCGGCAGGACTTCCAGCGAATGCAAACCGCGCTAGCAGATCGTCGGGGATGAGGCGACCGGCGGCGACCGTGTCGCCAGCTGCCACTAGTGTGTCGATCCGCGCGGCGAGCTCGGGTTCGATGCTGATGGTCGGATCGAGTGGCGCAACGACTGGCAGATAGAGCGCCATCTCGCGGCGAATCAGATCGCGCGCCCGCTCGCCGTCCTCGTCAACGACCGTGACCGCGCCGAGCGCAAAGCCTATCGCTTGCGGATTGCGACCGGCACGCTCGGCACCCGCTTTGATTCGATCACGCATCGGCTGCACGACATTCGGGTTAGCCGAGCCGCCGATCTTCACTTCGTCGGCACGCTCACCAGCCAGCGCGAGGATGTTGCGCCCCCAGCCACCAACCATCAGCGGCACGCGGGGACGTCGCACGTCGTAACGCAGGCGCAGTCCGGGACGCAGACGATGGTATGTGCCAAAGTAGCCACGATCGTCGCCACGCAAAAGACGCTCTATGACGTCAATAGCTTCGCGCATGCGTGGGACGGCGTTGTCCTGTTCGACGCCGACGTCATCCAGCCAGGCACCGCGGACCAATCCCAGGTAGGCGCGACCGCCACTGACCTGATCGAGCATCGCAATCTGTCCCGCGATCTCAAGCGGGTGCAGAGTGAAGGGATTGACGGCAGCTGGCCCGAGACTGATGCGAGACGTCGCCTGGGCGGCCAGCGTCAACGGCACGATCGGCGGCTGGTAGAGCAGGTCGGAATAGATCGAGAGCATGTCGAAACCGAGACGCTCCACGAACGCAGCAAGCTCGGCGTACTCAGCCGGAGGCTTATTAGATTGCAGCGCAATTGAGAGCGACCGACGGCTGGTCACGTCAGGTCATCAACCTTGAACGTGCGTCGACCAATGCGCTCGATCCGCATGATGAGCCGCTCGTCAATATCCGGGCAGGCGATGAGAGTATCCAGCTCCAGCCAGTCTGCCGGATCGAGCAGGCGCTGCTTGGCAGGCAGCAGCGGCAGGACCGACTGCAGCGCATACAGACAGAAGTGCTTACCCTCTGGGATGCGAATCTGGCTCGATTCGGTGAGCTCGAAATAGTCTCCCACCTGCAGGCCACATACCGAGCGCCCCTCGATGCGATCAACAGTCACGCGAAGATCGAACAGATCGAACTCCAGCTCATCATCGTCCTGCAAGAACTCCATCAGCGGGGACCTTCCACTTCATCCCACGACTCGCGATGCAGGATGTCCAGCAATTCGGCGTGCAACGCTGGTGTCGCTGCACCAACGATTGGAGCGCGGCGAGTCAGATCAAGCGTCACCGGAACAGGTGTGCCTTCGAACGTCGTCAGAACTGCTCCGGAGACATCAAGCATGATCAATGCCCCTGCGTAATCAACGATCTTCTCTCCATAGCCGGCTGGTGAAATACGGTTCGGATTGACGAGTGCGTCGAGTGTGCCACAGGCGATCAGTGACAGATCCAGCGCCGAGCAACCAGTGATACGCACCCGCCGCGCGCCGACCATCAGCGGCCCCATCGTTCGCCAGGCCGTCTGCGTCTCAGGACGAATCAGAGCAATGCGCGCCTGGCTCATTGACTCCGTGTTCGCTGGACGAACGACGCGCCCATCGACACGCACCGGTCCACCGCGTGCGGCAGTATAGACATGTCCGGTCGCGAAATTCATCACGCAACCCGCGACAATCCGCTCGTCGAGCAGAATGCCGACCGAAAAGGCGTAATAGGGGAAGCCGTAGACGTGGTCGGTCGATATGAGGCCGGGTTGCGGGGTGACATGCTCGACGAAGTTCGGCACGGCGGTCGCGTTATTCGTGGCATCGACCGGGTCAACAATGGCGGTGAGCGCCGAGCCGCGGTCCAGGAATCCGACCTCCTCGGAAAGGATATTCATCCGTGGCTCCAGGGCAGTCAACACCTCCAGCGCACGATCTTCTGCGACCTGATCCACGTAGGACGTATCGAAGCCGTCCGCACCCAGACCGACGACGTCGGCCAGCCGCGCCTGCTCGGCCCGCACAATCGCCTCGCGCACCTGCATGCCGCACTGAGCAAGGTCGATCAACAGAGCGTCGTAATCAACCATGACAAGACACGCGTTCGGTGTCGTGTGAAACGGCCGGATGATCTGCTACCCTGAGCAGTTGAAGAGGGGAGCTCAACATCATGCCTCGCCATATCATTACACTGCTGATCGTCACCGCGGCGTTCTTCGGCATGCTCTGGATGGGAGTTGTCGTCTTCAATCAGACACCCGGAACTGCGATGCTGTTGAGCTTCATCACACTCTTCCTGATCGGGCTTGGCGTCACTTACAGCGTCTCAACACTACGCCAGGATCGTACCGAACGCGACTAGGACGTCGGCTGCGGGAACGTACCGGCCCGGTAAACGCGCCCCGGCAGCTCTTTCCCGAGCTGCTCTGATAGCCACTCAGCGCACGCAATTAGCGCTACCAGATCGATACCGGTCTGGTAGCCCATACCATGGAGCATATAGACGAGGTCTTCAGTGGCGATGTTGCCGGTCGCTCGCGGCGCGAACGGGCAGCCGCCGGTACCACCGACCGCAGCATCCAGCACTGTCACACCTGCTTCGACTGCCGCCAGCGCGTTGGCAATGCCGGTCATGCGCGTGTCGTGGAAGTGACAGCCGACCAGCACGCCCAGATCACGCGCGCCGTTGACCAGCTCGCGCACCTGCTTCGGCACCCCGACGCCGATCGTATCGCACAGCACGATCTCGTCCGGCGCTCCGGCCTGCACGCGCTCAATCACCGAGAGCACGGTGCTGGCGGCGACCGGCCCCTCGAACGGGCAGCCGAAGACCACACTCAGCGGGATGACAAAGCGCTTGCCGTCTGCCTTCGCGCGTCCGGCCAGCTTGATCGCCAGATCGATGCATTCCTCGACGGTTGCATTCTGGTTGCGGCGCGCGAAGCTGTCGGTGACGGCGAACGTGAAGTGGATCGCATCGACGTCGGCCTGGATCGCGCGGTCATAGCCCTTCTCGTTCAGCACCAGACCGGCATAGGTGACTCCCGGCTTGCGCTTGATCGTCGCCATGACCTCCTCAGCACCGGCCATCTGCGGCACCAGCTTCGGATGAACAAAGCTGGCGGCTTCCATGCGCGTGATGCCAACCTGGGCGAGGCGGTCACAGAGCTCAGCGCGGACAGCCGGCGGCAGAATGACTGACTCATTCTGCAACCCGTCGCGCGGCCCGACATCGACGATGGTTATCACAGTCACAGCAACATCCCCTCGCGACGCCCGATCCGGATGGCCTGGCGCACCCGTCGCCACAGCGCGAAGCCTGAGATGACGATACGTTGTCGCGTCGCCGCTGCCAACCTCATGCCGTGCTGTGGTTCAGTTCGGAGATCGGGGCGGAGAATCCGCGGTTGCCGGGTCAGCCTGAATGGCTCTCACGATGCCGTTCAGCATGCCGCGGAACACGAACTGGTGGATCGGGTAGAGGACATACCAGTAGGCAAGGCCCAGCAATCCGACTGGATCGTAGATCGCTGTTTGCCGGACGAGTGATCCACCCTCGATAGGCTCGACCTCGAATTGGAGCCACGCCCGCCCCGGAACCTTCATCTCGGCGAGCAGCCGCAGCAGCCGGTCGGGCTCGTACGCTTCGACCCGCCAGAAATCAATCGTGTCACCGGGTAAGACTGCATCAGGGTTCCGTCTGCCGCGCCGCAGACCTGCCCCGCCTGCAATGAGGTCGAGGAATCCTCGCGAGCGCCACAGAGCATTGCCGTAGTACCAACCGGCGCGGCCCCCAATACGGCGGATGGGCGCGAAGGCGCGGTCAGGAGTCGCTTGAACACGCACAACGCGCGAATCGACGAATCGGTGCCCGAATTTTGCCCCGCCGAACGAGGGCTGCTTGCCCTGCATCGACTGGGCATCGCTCCAGCGAGTGACGGCGAACTCCTGATCCTCATTGGAAAGCGCGCGCCAGATCGCCTCCGACACGCCACGCGGTTGAATCGGAAACACCGTCAGCGCCGCCGGATCGCGCACGACGCTCTCGTTGCGCAGACTGTCGATGAGCTTGCGTCCCACGCGGGCATAGACCGGCGTGACCAGACCAAGCCAGAGACTCGAGATGCGCGGTGAGAGGACTGGCACCGGTAGAATCCACCGGCGTAACCCTCGTAGTCGCGCGTATTCCTTCATCATCTGTTCGTAGGAGACAACGTCCGCCCCACCGATTTCGTAGACCACGCTGTCAGCGATATCGAGATCCGCAGCCGCGACGAGGTAGTCCAGCACGTCTTCAACCGCAATCGGCTGCGTGCGCGTGCGCACCCAGCGCGGGGTTGTCATAACGGGGAGTTTCTCGGCCAATGCGCGAAAGAGCTCGAACGACAGGCTACCTGAGCCAATGATGACCGACGCCCGAAACTCGATTGTCGGCACGCCCGACGATCGCAGTACCTGGCCGACGGCTTGCCTGCTCGCCAGGTGCGGTGAGAGATCATCGCCGTGCGCTAGCCCGCCAAGATAGATGAATCGCTCAACTCCAGCTGCTGCAGCGGCCTGTGCAGCATTTTCCGCCGACGCACGCTCATCGCGCTCGAAGTCTTTGCCGGAACCCATAGAGTGCGCAAGGTAGTAGGCGACACGAATGCCATCAAACGCAGCCGGTAGCGTCTCGGGACGAAGGAGATCACCGGCAATAACTTCCGTTATATCGCCGACGCGAGCACGCAGGTACTCCGGACGCCGCGCCAGGCAGCGCACGGCCTCGCCGCGCTCCTCGAAGCGCCGCAGCAGGCGGCCGCCGATATATCCGGTCGCGCCAATGATGAGAATGGACGGCGGTGTCGTCGCGTGATTCATAGCGGAATGATGACATACGCAGCAAAGACGCTCGTCGAGATATGTCAGCGGCAGCCGTTCAGTTGCGGTTCAGCTCTTCGATCGAGCCAGTCACCACAAAGACAACGCGCTCACAGATATTAGTCACGCGGTCTCCGACGCGCTCGATGTTGTGAGCTGCCCAGAGCAGGTGCGTTGCGCGCGAGATCGTCGTCGGGTCGGCAAGCATGTAGGTCAGCAGCTCGTGGTAGATCTGATCGTAGAGCAAGTCAACTTCATCATCGAGCTCAGCAATCGCCCGGGCGGCGACGGCGTCATCCTCGACAAATGCCTCGACTGCGTCCAGCAGCATCTTGCGGGCAATCGTCGCCATGCGCGGGATGTCGAGCAGCGGCTTCAGCAACGGCTCATCGGCCGTGCGGATCACCAAGTGCGAGATGCCTTCGGCATGATCGGCCATCCGCTCCAGGTCGGTGGCCACGTGCATCACTGCCGCGATCCGGCGCAGGTCACCAGCCATCGGCGCTTGCAGCGCCATCAGGCGCAGCGATTCCTCCTCCAGCTGCCAGCGCCGCCGGTTGATCTCGTCATCACCGCTGATGACGGCGCGAGCGCGATCAACATCCTGGTCGCGCAGGGCAACAATCGCCTCGTCGATCGCTCGCTCGACCATACTGCCGAGGATCATGACCTCGTTGAGAAGCTCACGGAGATCATTGGTGAACACTGTTCTGGTACTCATCGACCGCTCCCTCATTCAGCAAGGTGGGGGTACCGGCTAGCCTATGCGGCCGGTGATGTATTCCTCAGTTCGCGGATCGCGCGGGCTGGTGAACAGATCCTTTGTCGGACCAACCTCAACCAGCTCTCCGGCGCGGCCTTCGCCCATCGTCATGAACGCCGTCATGTCCGAGACACGGGCAGCCTGCTGCATATTGTGGGTGACGATCACAATCGTGAAATCGTCTACCAGCTCACGCATCAGGTCTTCAATCCGCAAGGTTGCGATCGGATCGAGCGCCGACGCCGGCTCGTCCATCAGGATGACCTCCGGCGTGACGGCAATCGCGCGGGCGATACACAGTCGTTGCTGCTGCCCACCGGAGAGCGACGTTGCCGGCGCTCGGAGGCGATCCTTGACCTCGTCCCACAAAGCGGCCTTCGTCAGCGCCGCCTCGACGGCATTGTTGAGCTCGTGTCGCGAATAGCGGTGGTCGCCACCGTATCGCAGCCCGTAGGCCACGTTGTCATAAATCGACTGCGCGAACGGATTCGGGCGCTGGAAGACCATGCCGATCTTGCGTCGCATGATGATCGGATCGACATCCGCGCCGTAGATCGGGTGACCATCCAGCAGCACAGTGCCGTCGACCTGCGCGGACGGGATCGTGTCGTGCATGCGGTTGAGCGCCCGCAGCAGCGTCGACTTGCCGGAGCCGGATGGCCCGATGATGGCAAAGACGGAATTCTGCGGAACGGTCAGTGAAATCCCGCGGAGCGCGACGAACGTGCCGTAGCGCACCGTCAGATCACGGACATCCACCTTGTGGCTGGATGTCGCGATATCGATTCGTGGGCGATCAATAGCAACAGTGCCGACCGCCGGGAATTGCAGTCGCGGCTGCCCCTGCATGACTCTCTCCTCCTCGGTCACCGCCAACCTTCCGATCATCCGACGCGCCCGGTGATGTACTGCTCGGTTCGTGGGTCAGACGGGACGGTGAACAGACGCTCAGTCGGTCCGTGTTCGACGACTTCGCCAACACCTCCATCGGCGAGCGTGATGAAGACGGTCTCGTCGGAAACACGGGCGGCCTGCTGCATGTTGTGGGTCACGATGACGATGGTGACATCACGCACCAGATCGCGCATGAGGTCCTCGATACGCAGCGTCGCCAACGGGTCGAGCGCCGAACAGGGCTCGTCCATGAGGATGATCTCCGGCTGCATCGCCAGTGCCCGAGCGATGCAGAGACGCTGCTGCTGGCCACCGGACAGGGAAACCGCCGGTGTATTGAGCCGGTCCTTGACCTCATCGAACAGACCGACGCGAATCAGTGACTCTTCGACGATCTGGTCGCGCTCCGAGCGCGAGATGCCATCGAGCTGCAGGCCCATCGAGACGTTGCCGGCGATGGTGCGCGCGCGTAGCGGGTTCGGCTGCTGGAAGACCATGCCGATCCGCCGCCGAACCTGCGCCGGATCAATCCGCCGGTCGTAAATGTCCTCGCCATCGAGCAGCGCACTGCCCTCTGCCCGCGCACCGGGGATCGTCTCATGCAGCCGGTTGAGCGAGCGCAGTAACGTGCTCTTGCCAGTTCCGGATGGGCCGATGATCGAGGTGATCTTCTGGCGCTTGATGTCGAGGGTCACCGGGCGCACTGCCAGCTTGGCGCTGTAGTAGGGTGCAAGGTCGCGCAGCTCCAGATGCGCAGCCGCACTTGCCGAACTGTGCGTTACGGGTGATTGAACTGCGGTTGCTGTCACTCGGACCTCCTTAGCGAGCGCCGGTTGTCCGGCGCGTCGCGAGACGCACCAGGATGTTGGCTATGAGCACGATCGTCACCAGAATCAGCGCCGCGCCCCACGCCTGCTGGTTGAGCACGTCAAACGGTTGCTCGGTGTAGCGATAGGCGATCAGCGGCAGCGCCTGCATCGGTCCGAATATGTCGAACGTCAGGTTGTTGTTGCCAAGCACAGTAACGAGCAGCGGCGCTGTCTCGCCCATCGCGCGGGCGAACGCCAGCAGGATGCCGGTGACGATGCCGCTCAGGCCCATCGGGATGACGACGTTCAGCGTGAAGCGCCACTTGGGCACACCCAGCGCCATCGCTGCCTCGCGAACGCTGCCGGGGACCAGCCGCAGAATCTCTTCGGTCGTGCGGGTCACAACCGGCACCATCAGCACCATGAGCGCGATCGAGCCGGCCAGGGCCGAGAACTGCTGGGCGCGCTGCACGATCAGCACGTAGGCGACGACACCGACAACGATCGACGGCATCGCTGTCAGCACGTCGGTGCTGAAGCGGATGACGTTCGAGGCGCTGGTGCCTGGATACTCAGCCAGGTAGATGCCGGCCATCACGCCGACCGGGACCGCCATCAGCAACGAAACGCCGACAATGAGCAAGCTGCCGACGATTGCGTGCAGTACGCCACCGGCACCAGTCGATGAACTGCCGAGCGTGACCGGCTTGAACGTCTGCGTGAAGAAGTCGAAGCTGAGGGATTGGAAGCCTTGAACAACGACGTAGCTGATGATGAGTAGCAACGGGACGAGCGCGATCAGGGTCGCGGCACCGGTCATGCCGACGAGGATCTTGCTGGTGATCTGCCGCCGCCGTCCTCCGGAAGCCTCAAGCAACGATGGACGCGGAGCGTTTGCTACTGCCATCAGGCCTTCCCTCCACTTCCACGCTGCACCTTCCAGACGAGCAGGCGCGCAATCGAGTTGGCCACCAGCGTGATGCAGAACAGCACCAGCGCCACCAGAATCAGGGCGCTGGAGTGCATCTCACTACCGGCGTTGGGTAGTTGGCTGGCGACGAGTGATGCGGCTGTCGTCGCCGGCGCGAACAGAGAACCTTCGATGCGTGGCGTATTACCAATGACCATCGTCGCGGCCATCGTCTCGCCGAGCGCCCGGCCGAGGCCGAGCATCATGCCGCCGATAATGCCGGCGCGGGCATACGGGATCGTTGCGTGGCGGATGACCTCCCAGCGTGTCGCCCCCAACGCGATCAGCGCTTCACGCTGATGCGTCGGCACAACTGACAGGACATCGCGCGAGACGGCTGCGATTGTCGGCACGATCATGATGGCGAGGATGATGCCGGCCACCAGCATGCCGCGTCCGACCGTGACCGGGCCGGCCAGCAGCGGAATCGCGTCCCCGAACCGCTCAGAAATCGGCGTTGCGATCCAGGTCCGGAAGAAGGGGATGAAGACGAAGACACCCCACATGCCGTACACGACACTGGGGATCGCCGCCAGGAGCTCGACCAGGAACGACAACGGCATCCGCAACCGGGACGGACTCACCTCAGCGAGGAAGACGCCGATCATCACACCGATTGGCCCGGCAATCAGCAGCGCGATGGCCGAAGACATTACCGTTCCGTAGATCGCCGGTAGCGCGCCGTACTGGTTCTTGACCGGGTTCCAGGTGGAGCTGGTCAGGAAGCCGAAGCCGAATTCATGTCGCGCAGCAGCCGAACCGTCCCAGGTGACAGCGATAATCGCCACCAGCAGGCCGACGACCAGAACTGCGAACGACAGCGCGATAAGCCAGAACAGCAGATCTCCGTGACGAGTGCGGCGTCTCAGTCGCTCCCATCCACTCACGGCATCCGCATGCTGCATGTCCACTCTCCCAACCTCGGAACCGCCCTGCCGATGCGCCGGTATCCAGTTGGGGATACCGACGCATCAGTCGGACGGGTTTCGCCGTTGCTACGGCGCTTCGAAGACCGCAGCGCCGTTCACGGTAACCTGCGTGAGCTTGTCGATTGCCAGGTCACGGACTTCATCCGGCAGCGGTGCGTAGTGCAGCTCCGCCGCCTGTGCCTCACCGGTCGTGAGCGCCCAGTACAGGAAGTCGGTCAGCGCTTCCGCCTTCGTCTGGTCAGTCATCTCGCTGTGAACGAGGATCCAGGTGAAGCCCGCGATCGGGTAGGCGTTCGCGCCATCCTGCGGATCGGTGATCGAGACGCGCAGGTCGTCCGGGAGGTCTGCCAGCGCTCCGGCGGCAGCCGCACTGGTCGACTCGATTGATGGCTCGACGTAGTTGCCCTGCGCGTTCTTGATCGCCGGAGCCGGCAGATCGTTTGCCAGCGCGTAGATCAGCTCAACGTAGCCGATGGCGCCCGGAGTCTGCTGCACACCCGCCGCGACGCCCGGGTTCTTCTCGCCACCGATGCCGACTGGCCACTCAACCGCCGTGCCCGAGCCGACCTGGTCGGCCCACTCAGTGCTGACCTTCGACAGGTAGTCGGTGAAGATCGAGGTCGTGCCCGAGCCGTCCGAGCGATGAACGACGGTAATCGGCGTGTCCGGCAGGTTCACGCCTGGGTTGTCGGCAGCGATCACCGGATCGTTCCAGGTCGTCACAGTGCCGAGGAAGATCGCAGCCAGCGTCTCGCCAGAGAACTGGAGCGGCTGGTCAGTCTCGAGGTTGTAGACGACGGTGACCGCGCCGAGGACTGTCGGGATGTGCAGCGCGTCCGGCGAGGCGGTCATCTCTTCATCCGTCATGTAGGCATCGGTGCCGCCAAAGTCGGTGACATTCCCGGCGAAATCCTTCTTGCCCTGGCCGGAGCCGACCGACTGGTAGTTAATCGTCGTGTCCGGTGCGACCGACTTGTACTGCTCAATCCAGGCCTGATAGATCGGATCCGGGAACGACGCGCCGGAGCCCGTCAGGTCGGCCGACACGTTGCGCGGCTCCCAGTCGGCGGCCGGTGACGACTCGCTCGACGCAGCCGTTGGCGATGCCGCGGCAGTTGTCGCTGCTGGCTCTTCAGTCGCCTCGGTCGTCGCTTCGTTCTCGGCTTCAGTTGCCGTCGACTCGGAGCTTGTCGCGGTCGTCGCAGTTGACGACGTTCCGCTGGAGGTTGTCGCGGTGCTGTCGTCGTCACCGCCGCAGGCAGCCACAACCATGGTCAGCGCCATAATCGCGACGACGGTCAGAAGCAAGCGCTTCCAGCGTCGTGACGATGCGTGAGAACTCCCGATCACTCAGGTTTCCTTTCCTGGTGGTCCCGCTGAATGCACTTCATCCAGCGAATCGATAACCAACCCCATGAACCGTCTGGATCAATCCCGATCCATCCGGATCACCTTCCAATCGCTCGCGGAGCCAGCGGATGTGGACATCAACGTTCCGGGGATCAACAACGATCTCCGGACCCCAGACCATGTCCAGCAGCTCGGCGCGAGTGCAGACCTCACCGGCGCGCGATACGAGCGCCGAGAGCAGCCTGAACTCCTTGAGTGGAAGGTGCAGCTCACGTCCGTGGAAGACCGCGCGATGCTCCTTCAGCAGCACCGTCAGATCGCCCGATATCAGGACGTGGCTGTTCTCCTGTGCCGGTGTCACGCGGCGCATGAGCGCATTAATCCGTGCCAGCATCTCGCGCAACGAGAATGGCTTGGTGACATAATCGTCGGCACCGAGGTCGAGCCCATTGACGACGTCAGCCTCGCGTGTGAGCGCAGTCAGCATGAGAATTGGCACATCGGAGGATTTGCGAACCATTCGACAGACCTGCCGGCCATCAAGCTCCGGCAGCATCAGATCCAGGATGACCAGGTCAGGGGACTCGGACAGGGCGAGATCCAGACCCGTCTTCCCATCGGCCGCCTGAAGAACACGGTAGCCGTGCCGCTCCAGGTTCCAGGCGAGCGTTTCGCGAAGGTCGTCCGCATCCTCGACAACGAGAATTGCGCCTCGCTCCTTCGCTTGTCGTCCCACCGTCTCGACCACGTCACCTCCAGCCTCACCTGCGAAAGCGCGGCGACCATCGCCGCACTTCCAACGCTACGGGCTGTTCGTAATGGACCTGTAATTGGATTGTTAGGTTTGTGTTAGGGCTGCCTGGAGACTAGTAAGGACCAGCGGTACCTGTCACGGCGGTATTTCCTAACCAGACGCGGAAAGTGTCCCCCGCAGTCCGCAGGAGTCGCAGAACAGCCCCGGCCAGACAGGTCAGGGCTGTTCTGTCGTGCGTTCCGTCGATCACCGCCACGACGGGCAGATCGCACCACGGACAGGAACACGTCAATGACCGCCTGTTCTGCCACATGTTCTGTCCGATGTTCTCTCATGAAGTAGCCTGTAGCATAGAATACCTATGAAAGCGGTAACTATCGTTGTTACTCTGCGCGCTGGGCACGACGGACGGTGCTGTGAGCAACACCCTCATGCACGATGGGAACCCCCATGCAATTTGCGGTGCCAAGACGAAAAGTGGAGGCACCTGCAAGAACCCACCGATGCTGGGGAAGAAGCGCTGCCGGATGCACGGTGGCGCTACACCGACTGGCGCGGCGCTGCCGCAGTTCAAGCACGGTCGCTACAGCAGCGTCATGCCGGAACGCATGCGCGCGCGCTACGCAGAGTCCCTGGCGGATCCGCAGCTCGAAGCACTGCGCGGCGACATCGCGCTCGTCGATGCGCGACTGGAAGACGTGCTGGGGCGGGTGGACACCGGCGAGGCGGGCAGCCTCTGGACGGCGCTCTTCAAAGCCTGGGAGGACTTCCAGTCAGCGCGGCGGCTTGGAGACGAGGATCGCACTGAGTGGGCGCTGAACGACCTGGAGTCGCTCATCGGGCGCGGTGTTACGGATGCGGCTGCGTGGGCCGAAGTGATGGGGCTGATCGAGCGGCGGCGGAAGCTCGTGGAGTCGGAACTGAAGCGGCTCGAAAAGATGCAGCAGGTCCTGACGATCGAGCAGGCAATGACGCTGGTAGCAGCGGTACAGGAAGCAGTCAGGCGAAACGTCCGTGACCGTGGGATTCTTGCGGCAATCGAAGCCGACCTTAGCCGAATTGTCGGTCAGTCGACTCCTTGACGGGATCGCGCCGGACAAGGACGACGCACCTGACAAGCAGGGATTCGAGGCGTGGGTCAAGAGCCATTGGCCGACCTACGTCTGGAACGCCGCACAGCATCGCGCCATCTTCGAGGCTCTCCGAGGGCTCGACAACGACGACTATGACCAGCTGATGATCTTCATGCCGCCTCGGCACTCCAAGAGCGAGACGGTCACGATCCGCGCCAGCGCCTACAAGGCGATCATGGAAAGCGATCGTTATCGCGAGATCCTCATCGCTGCCTACAACCTGTCACTCGCGACGAAGTTCACACGCGCGATTCGTAACATCTGCTGGCGCGAAGGCGTGCTCGCGCCGGACCAGCGCGCCGCTGGGGAGTTCCGCACGACCGACGGCGTCATTGTTCGAGCTGCTGGCGTCCAGTCGGGTATCGCCGGCAAGGGTGGCGACTGGATTGTCATCGACGATCCGATCCGCAACCGCGAAGACGCCGACTCGTCCGTTATGCGCGAGAAAACCTGGGACTGGTACAACGACGACCTGCTCACGCGGCGCGGGCCAAATGCGAAGCTCGTCCTCATCCAGACACGCTGGCATCTCGATGATCTGGCTGGCAGGATCCTCGACTCCGAAGACGCACCCAACTGGAAGGTGCTGCACCTTCCCGCGATCGCGCTGGACAACGACCCGGCCGGCCGTGAACCGGGCGAGGCGCTCTGGCCGGAGCGGTTTCCTGTCGAACGGCTGCGGCGCACCGAAATCGATAACCCGCGCGGTTTCATGGCGCTGTATCAGGGCATGCCGCAACCGGCCGGCGGCGCGGTCTATCTGGCCGAGTGGTGGAAGGGCAAGAACCGCTACGACCCGACCGAACGCTGGGAACCGGTCGGCAGAGTCATCTTCTGGGACACCGCCGAGGAAGACAGCGATAGCGCCGACTACACAGCCGGCGTTGTGCTGGACCTGATGCCGGACTACACGGTTCGTGTCGTGGACGTCATCCGCAAGCGCGTGCTGTATCCCGATCTGCTCAACCTGATCGTCGAGACAGCAATCAAGCACAACCATGACGGCAAGCTGCAGGTGGTGGACATCGAGTACGCCAGCTCCGGTCGGCAGGCATACCAGACGCTCGATGCACAGGCTCCCGACTGGCTGCAACGCATCCTCTATCGCAAGTCCCCGAAGGGCGCGAAGCCGATGCGCGCTCGCGGCGTCGCCTCATGGTGCAAATACGGGATGGTGAAGCTGCCGTACCCGCATGAGTCGGTGCCGTGGCTACGCGACTTCGAGCGCGAGATCTTCGACTTCCCGACGGCTGCACACGATGACCAGGTCGACGCATTGAGCGGGGCACTCACAGAGCTAGGGCAGGAACTGGAACACGGATTCGAGCAACGCATCAACGAAGGGCAGGTGGTTCTGTGACGTTCTGGACGCGCGTTGTCGGTGCGATGGAAGAGATGCTCGGGAATGATGGGGCACAGTACGATGCTTTGATCGCGTCCGCGCTGGGCCGACAGGGTCCAGCATCGCCGCGTGCACACTACGATCTGCTACGGGCGCTGTACTACAACGACATGGCCACCGATGACGCCGGCGGCGAGCAGGTCACAATCGGCTTGCGCAACCCGACGAAGGCTGTCGTGGAGTTCTATGCCGCGACGATGTGGCCCGGCGCGCTGCCACAGGCGTTGCCGATCGACGTCCCTGAGCATGTGGACAATCCCGACGACCTGATCGCCGCAATCCATCAGATCTGGCAGTGGTCCAACTGGGGTGCGCAGAAGCAGGTGTACGCCCGCAACGACGCGATGCTTGGTGACTCCTTCATCAAGGTCGCGACGCATAGCGACCGGCAGGGCAAGGTCGATCGTGTATTCATGCAACTCATCAAGGCTGATAACGTCACCGACTTCGACGTCGACGAACGCAACTACCTGACGTACATCCGACTGGACGTGCCGAGCGAACGGCGTGAGGCTGACAAGCTCGTTGAGTACATCCACACCGAAGTCTGGGACAAGCGAGCCGGAACCTATCGCGTCTGGGAACACGATCTCGGGCTGGAGCGCGAGATCGTCGATCTGGGCAAGCCAAAGACCGAAAAGGCGATCGAATCGTTCGGCTTCGACTTCATCCCATTCGTCCACGGCAAGCACATCGACCTGGGGAACAAGCGCGGCGATGCACGGATCATCCCGGCTCTGGTGAAGGCCCACGAGGCGAGCCGGATGGCAACGCGACTCCATAACCTGATGTTCCAGTACAACCGCGCCGACCTCGTGCTCTTCTCGAACCTGACTGACGAGAACGGCAAGCCGCTTCGGCCACCGATGCTGAACATCAACAGCGACAATGAAATGACGGTCGGCGGACAGCGCATGTACGCGCTACCGAGCGGCTGGGACATGCGGCCGAGTATCGCGAACCTGCCATACGACGCGCATCGACAGGTGCTGGCTGCACACATCGAGCACCTGCAGACGACCGACCTGCCGGAGTTGGGCTACTACCGAGTCTCTGAGGCGACCGACCTGTCAGGCAAGGCCATTCGGTACATGCTCATTCCGGCAATCGCGAACGCCGAAGAAGCCCGTGGCAACGGTGAGGGCGTATTGGTGCGCGGTCAGCAGATGGCCTGCACGATCGGAGCGCACCACCGCCTGCGAGGGTTCGAGAAGCTCGGACGCTTCGAGGACGGGCAGCTGGATCATTCATTCCGTGAGCGCGAAATCATCCCGCTGTCCGATGAGGAGCGCGCTGAAGTTGACAAGACCCGCGCCGAAGCAGCGATCAAGCGCCAGCAGTACGGCTGGACGAATGAGGCGTTGCTGATCGAGGACGGCATCGCCGAAAAGGACGCTCGCGCGATGCTGGCCGAGTTCGATTCCGGCGAAGCCGCTGGAGAGACGCTCGACAACCCGGCCGACGACGAAGCGCAGCGGTTGCTAGAGCAGGCGCTGCGGAGGGAATAGGGCATGCCGGACGCAATCGAGGTCGCCCAGGAATATCGACGCAAGCTCACGAAGCAGGAAAACACGATTGAGGCGATCGTGCGCCGGCGCTACGCGGCACTGTGGGACGACATAGCCGCTGACGTGGAAGCCGCCATCGCTACGGTGATCGCCTATGCGGGCGATGATGAAGTGTCGCCGGCGTCGGTCATTCGTGACGCCGCGACCCTGGCGATCGGAGAGCGCGTCACACGCGGCGTTGGCGCGATCGTGCAAGAGCTCGGGCCACGGATCCTGCAATTGCAGGCAGTCGGAGCCATTCTCGGCCGCGACGCAACGCTGGCGATGCTGGGGTTGTCAGCCGATTCAGCGATCGACACGGCCGCGCTGGTGGGCTACGTCGGACTGTTACCGGACGGCAGGACTGTTCAGTCACTACTGGGGACACTGGCCAGAGGCGCGCGAGTGCGGACGGTGCTGGGCATCGCGGCTGGCTTCCGTGAAGGGCTGGACCCGTCCGACATCCGGCAGCGCGCGCGCAATGGTCTGGGCGGCAGCATGGCGCGGGCGCTGACGATCAGCCGGTCGGAAGTGAGCCGCGCCTATCGTGGCGGCAGCATGGCGCAGGCTCGCGAGAGTCTCGGGAGAGAGCCGCGCGCTGGCTGGACGTGGACCGCTGAGATCGGCGCAGACCCGCCACCCTGCGTCGTCTGCCTGTCGATGCACGGCACGTGGCATACGCTGGAAGAGTCGCTTGACTCGCACGCCAACTGCCGCTGCGTCCAGTCGTTCGGAGTGGAACCACCGAGCGATCAGAAGCCACAGACGGGCGAGGAGTGGTTTGACGAGCAACCGGAAGATTTGCAGCTGGCGATTCTCGGGCCCGGCGCTCATCGCGAGTGGAAGGCGGGTAAGGTGGCGCTCGCAGATTTTGTGATGGAGACCGACGATCCACGCTGGGGCAGGGGCTTGCGACGGGCACCGCTGGCCGTGGCGATGGGAGAGGTGACGGCGTGACACACAAATACGGGAACAACGCGCGCGAGTTCCACAAGCAGGCGTACTACCCAGTGAGACGCAGCATGGCTGCCGTGCTCGATGCGTTGGCGAAACTCGGCATCCAGCAGCATTGGGACGGAAAGACGCTGCCGCTGAGCGCGGTCATGGCGCAGAGCGAGCTCGGAGAGTGTGAAGACGAGCGCAATGACGTTGCAAGAACACAACATCTAACAACGTCATTGCCTGTCTAATCATCCTGCTTAGCTGGATTGGGTACGGTGAACGCAAGAACCGTGATTGTCACCTCTCGCTCGGGATCATGCTTCTGCTTGAACGTATAACGGAACGAGGATTCCCCAGTTTGCCCATGATCGGCTTTGAACTGCGGATGCGTCGTCATGACTTCAGGAATGCTTCGGAGCACCGATGACAATCCCACATCCTTGTTAAAAACGATGATGGCAGTCTTGGTGTCGCGCCACGTAACATAACCGAGCAACTGATCGACGGCTTCTATGAGCTTCTTGCTGCCTTTCCAGACCTTGCACTCACCGATGAAGAGATTACCAGCGCCGTGGCGAACAAGAATGTCCGTCTTTCCAGCACCGTTGAAGGTCTCCCCTGTCACCGATCCCTCATAGAGGTTATTAAGCAGCACGAGCAGGATGTCGCGGAGTTGCTCTTCTTCGAAAGCGTGAAACGTTCGGGGACTGCGTTCGAGAACCTTTGTGGCTGACTCGATCGTCTGCAAAACCTCTTCATACATGGCGGATTGGAGAGTAGGGTCAGGGATGTGAATTGTGGAGCTAATCTGTGGCTTGGGAGTAATCCGTTTTCGGCGCTGAATGGGCGTGCTGTAGGTCGCAACAGTGTCGGAGCGGCGACGAAACCCTGTGGCGGCGAGTTTTGCTTCATGCTCCAGCATGCCTGTGAGTCTGCCTTCAACTTCACCTCGAGTGAATGAAGACAGAGATGAGTTAAAGGCGGTGACTTCGCGATTGATTGCCTCAATGTTGACGGCAACGCCGGCGAGCGTTCGCTGAACCGCTTTGGTCAAATCTTCAGACGTAAACGACTTCAAGAACTGATACGAAAATATCACCTCGTCATCGGCGATCTCGCCGCGTATTGTCTGAAGTGCAACTGTGTCGCCGCGTGTAAGCCATAGCCCCTCAGCACCAGAGTACGGAATAGCGACTCTAATGAGATGACCAGCGACGATGTTTGGCGCGCCGTCGCCACCCTCGCGCGGAACTGGAATTCCAGCCGCTGTGTCGCTGACGATTGTTGGAGCGTCAAACTGGACGATGAGTGGCTCTACACGGTAAGCGCTCTCCAATGCGGCGACGTACTCGTCAACATCAACATTCAGCAGATAGTCCTTTGATTCCTTCTGGATCCGCGCGCGGATCTTGTTGCGTCGATCTGCAAGTTCATTAGACAAGTCGTTCTCGGCAGCGAATAGCTCCTCATCGGCAGGCATCGAGACCTCCTACAAGCAAGACGTGGAACCATCCCATGCAAATTAGCACGCTGCTCTCGCTGAACCAATATGTGCCATCTGGTCAAGCAGCACATTTCGGATTAGCGCTTTGATGGATATTGACGAAAGCGGTACGCTCAATCTACAATCGGCGTGAAAGCGCGCCCACGGACTAGCGACAACGACGCTCGCCTGGGCCGTCGTTGTCGGCAGAACTCACGAGAGGTGAGCAGATGCCCCCAGACAGCGACAAGGATCCGACGACCGGCAAGACGCCAGCGACGGATGACCCCACGAACCCTGCCGCGAGCAAGACGCCGCCGGCAGACAACCCCAAGGACGCCAAGTCCGACGAGACGCCGGACGACTTCGACAAAGATCGCGCGATGGAGCTCATCAAGAAGCTTCGCGCGACGGAGCGGGAGCACAACGCGCTCCTGAAGAAGATCGAGACGGACGAAGAAGCCAAACTCGCTGAACAGAACCAGTTCAAGGAGCTTGCCGAAAAGCGCAAGGCGGAGCTTGACGAGGCGCAGAAAAAGGCCGATGAGGCCGACCGCTATCGCGCCTCACTGGAGACGTACCTGAAGGCCGAGCGTGAGGGCATTCCTGAGCACATTCTGCCGCTGCTGGACAAGATGGACGTCGTTGACCAGCTCGACTACATCGCCCAGAACCGCGAGACGCTGAAGGGCGAAACAAAGCGCGACGGGGTACCGGCAACGCCGAAGGACAAGAGCAAAGCGCCTGAAAAGGGCGAGGCTGCCAAGCAGTACGTATCGAACCGCTACCGGAGCCTGCGCAAGAGCAAGAGCAGCGACTAGACCGGCAACCGGCGCGGGAACGTTGGAGGGTAACAATGGCCCGGATCGTTTTCAGCAACTACGAACGAAACCTCGCGCCGGCATGGCAGGGCGACTTCTCCGACCGTGAGCATGTGCTGCCCGGCGGTGCGGTGGTCGATGCGTCACTGTTTACGGCGAATGGCGAGGGCAAGAAGTTCATCGCGAGCGGTTCCCTGGTGAGCCGCGCAACGAAGGACGCGAAGTTCGGCCCGTTCAACAAGACGCACGCCGACATCTATCTCGTCCTGCATGACGTCACTGACGCGGCCGTCAATCCGGAGGTCGAGCTGTACCGGCACGGCGGCCTTGTCAAGGTCAACCATCTGCCGGCCGCATCGCAGGCCACGGACCCGCTGGCCGAGATCGTCAAGCGGTACGAGACCGTCTACGGCGCGCAGGCGGCTGAGTAAGACGCACCGCCTGCGTATGAGGCGGGGGATGGAGCAACAACATGGCGAAGGACCTGATGTCCCTCGTGCTGGCGATGCGCGAGGCCGGCGACCTGGACTACCTGCTGGCGAATCCGCTGTCGCAGTTCGGTCCGCCGGATCAGCCGTTTCTCGGCGCACGACTCCTGCCGGAGCGCATGGTGCCGGAAAACGCCTATCGCGAGGAGCAGATCCACTATCGCACGGTGATCGCGAACGACGGCTCGCGGTACTCGCCGGCGCAGCGTCTGTCCACTGGCCAGATCGTCGGGGGCTTCCTCGTCGAGCTGGGCAATCAGGACGTCGCGCAGGAGCTTGTGTCGCGTGAACTCGAAGCGATAAACCTGCTGTTGGGTCGCAACGCCGACAAGGAAGCGAACGCTTCTGCGATCCAGTGGTTCGACCGCACGATCGTGCAGGCGCTCGTGACGCTCGAAGAGCGCCAGCGCTGGGAAGCAATCGTCAACGCATCCGTCGTTCGGTTGGGCGACAACGCCTACTCCGAGACGGTGACGTACCCGAATCCGACCGGCCATCGCGCGGCCGTCGGCGGGGACTGGACCGCCACCGACTACGATCCGTTCGATGACATCGACGGCATGGTCACGATGATGCAGGACAAGGGCTATAGCATCTCGTCCATCATCACGCGCCGCGCGGTCGTCTCGATGCTGGTGCGCAACCAGCAGGTCATCCGGCGCGTCGCGAACGTCCGCACGCTGTCCGACGGCGACCTGTTCGGCCGCGTCACGCTGGCCGATATCAACGCCTACCTGATGGGCGACGGTCTGCCGCCGATCACGACCTACGACAACCACTACAACACGCTGACGGGACGGTTTCCGTTCCTGCCAGCAGGGACGATGGTGTTTGCCGCAGCGACTGGCCGGACCGAGGAAATCCAGACGGATGACGAGGAGCCGGTGTATCTGCCGGACACGCTCGGCTATACGGCGATCGGCGTGGCAGTCGGCCGTACGGCACCGGGCCGCGCGTATCACCTCGAAGCGTTCGAGAATAAGCCGCCGCGCCTGACGGCCGAAGGCTGGCAGACGAGTCTGCCGGTCATCACCGACCCCGAAGCGCTCGCCGTCCTCACCGGCATCGGTGATCCGGTCGAAGCCGGCGACGGTGACGGCACTCCGGGCGATGGCGTCGGGGACGGCGTCTAGTGTCGCTCCCCCTGGACATGCAGGGCGTGCCCCGGAAGGCACGCCTGTACCTCGGGATCAGTGGCGGGCTGGATAGTGCCTATCTGGCGTGGCGACTGCTCTCGATGGGTCATCCGCTGCTGTTGCATCACTGCACCTACCGCACGACGCAGCAGCGCTGGCCGCATGAGGAGACCGCATATCGCGCAATCCTCGACTGGCTGACTGCCCAGGGGTTGACGGACTGGACGCTACTCACGACCGAGGTCGATCTGAACGGCACGGCCGGCTACTGGTTGCTGGACTATGAATATCTCTGGTGGGTCGCTGGCATCCATCTGCGAAACCGGAACCGGCGAGACGTCAAGCATCTGGTGGTGCCGAGTCATGCTGAGTCGCGGTCTGTCCGAGACCGGACGTTTCGCCGGATGTACGAGACGCTCAGTCGCACCGCTGAGCGATCGATCACGCCGATCTATCCGATGGCACGCTATGACCGGCCGCAGATCATCGGCGATATGCCGTCTGAGCTGGTCGAGATGTGCTGGTGGTGCCGGTCACCACGTGACGGCGAGCCGTGTCACGAGTGCGCGACCTGCAAAGTCGTAGATGGCGCGTTCGAGGTCCTGAGGAGAGTCGCATGACGAAGATTGCCGCTGAGCTTGACCGCGCCTGGATCGTCTTCGGTGTCGTGTATGGCCCTGGATCCGTGATGCTCCCCATTGAGGCCGCCCGCATTCTCGCGAAGCGCGGCGTGATCGCAGCGGGGAGCCTGCCGAAGCCGGAGTTGGAGTCTCCCGCTCCGCCGGTCGAGGGCACGGCACAGGACGCACCGCCGGCCGGAAACGGCCAGCCCCAGGCGGGCGACGAATCGGCCAGCGTTGGGGCCGCACCCCCCACGGCGGCGACCGAAACCGCTGCGGAACAGGACTCTGCTACGGCAGAGCCTGAAACTCCCAGCGCGACGGAAGATCCCGCTGCGACCGACGCGAAGGCGACCACCGGCAAGGCCACGCGGCGCGGGTCTGCCCGCAAGGCCGCAACGCCGGACGAGAAAGGTTAGGCACATGTCAGTGCAGGTGCCGAATTCGATCACCGATGAAGAGCTCGCCCAGTGGATGCTGCGCACTGTTGGCGCACGTATCGCACGCGTGCTCGGGTGGGAGACTTCGGCATCTGTCACGGACATCATCATCGACTCGCTGGTGTCGTACGGCGTCGATACTGTCGAGCAGGTCGATGATGTGCCGCGACTGAAGGCACTGGCGCGCGTCGAGCTCTGGCGCGCGGTGGTGGAGCAGACGAGCGGGGAAACGTATCTGGCGATGCCGGACGGCATCCGTGCCTATGGCCACCAGATCAATCAGCAGGCGGTCCGCGCACTGGCAGCTGCAGAACGCGCGTCGGCCATCTACGGGGAAGCCTATGTCGTAACCCGCGTCACGATCGACGGTCGGCGACGGAGGCGGAATCAGTGGTAAGTCGGCACGACATCGAGCACACGGTCGGCTATGCGCGCGACATGATCGCGGACATGCTGACCGACTCCGCCACGTTCGAGCGCAACCAGCCGGGTGCGGAGCGCGCGCCAGGGCGGCCAGCAGCTGAGAACTGGCAGCCGACGGGGACGCTCAACTGTCGCTTCCCAGTGCCGATCCCAGGATCCGTCCTGGGCTACGTGCCGGGCCAGATGATCGATGTCGTCCAGCGGCGCTACGGGATGCTGGTTGTGCAGAACGCCAACGTGCTCGAAGGTGATCGCGTCGCAACGGTCATCGACCTGACGGGCCGCAAGCTCAACGTTCGACCGATGCGCGTTGATGCCGTGGTACTCCGGTCATCACATGCGCTGGTGATCCTCGAAGAGTACGGGGTGACGTAATGGCAACCGGAGCAACGATGAGCCTCGCCTGGTATGGCGATCAGATCCTGAAGCGGATCGAAACCAACATCATCGTCGCGATGAATGAGACCGTCGAGCAGGCAGCGCTCGGCGCGCAGATTCTGGCACCACGGGACACCGGCTGGCTGGAACAGAACATCGACTGGAAACCAGCGCAGAAGTCCGGCGGTGGCTACGTCGCGACATTCGGTGCCGAGGGAGTTGAGTACGCAATCTATGTCGAGGAGGGCACCTACAAGATGGTGGCCCAGCCCTATCTACGGCCAGCGGCACTGGACGAGTTCCCGCTGTTAGCGTCGAGGATTGCGGGCCTGTAATGAGTGGCATCGTCGTGCCGCCGGACTTCGTCTCGGCCATCGTCGATCACCTGCGGACGATCCCGGAGGTCGTGGCGTGGGCACCGGCAGAGCGCATTGCGACGCATGTGCCAGATCGAGCCGACGTGCCGCAGAACTGGATCGTGGTTGCGGGGAATCAGGGCGGCGGCCAGATCGGGAACGGGCCGTACTCGCAGCCGAATGTGGCTGTCGTGACGTTCGGCACCGATGCCACCGAAGCGAGCATTGGTTCGCGGATCGTTCGGGGAGCGCTGGCACCGGTGGGAAAGTCGCGCCGGATTCACCGGCAGGAATGCGTAATCCCGCAGGTGTGGGTACGCAGCGGACCGATCGCGAGCATGACGCCAACGGGTGCGTTCCCATACGAGTTGACGGTCTACGGACTGGTAGTGCTAGAGGAGCCGGTACCAGCATGACGATGATTCCAGTCCTGTCGCCGGTATTACCGGACAACCCCGACACCTGGCGCACGCTCGATGAGCGCGAGTTGCGCATAGCGACGGAGACCGACGAGAACGGGTTACTGACGCGCCGAGCGATGGCGATGCGACAGCGGATGCTCGATGACCGCTGGTATCTCGTACGCAACGTCTTCAACTGGCAGTCGAGCGCACAGGGAAGACAGGGGGCGGTCGAGTCGTACTTCACGATCGCTGGCATCGAACGGCCGCACCGTGGCATCTGGGGCGTGTATGCGGCGCTGGAAAGCATCACGCAGGACAGCGAGCTGGCGCGAACGCTGACGATGAACGCGCAGCAGATCGGGGCGATCGAGCCGATCACGACCGAAAAGGCGCGCGAGCTATACGACCGGATCCGGGCGCGGGTAGGGCCACACGCAAACATCGGCCCGCGTCCAGGTGACACCACACCTCGAAAGGGGGTGATGCGCAGGTGAAGAAGTTGATGTACCGCCTGTACAAATGGATCGGAGGGAAACCGCGCGTCGATTTGCTGCAGGGCACGAACAGCGCTACTCCGATCCGGCGCGGTGAGGCAATTCATCTCACCGAAGCGCAGGCGCAGCAGCTGATGCGCTCGGGCTTCGTGCTCGAAGAGGTGGCTGAAAAGTCGCCGGTATCGAAGACGCCAGCGAAGACGCAGGCAAAGGCAACGGCGAGCGGCACGTCGTCACGGCGCAGTCGCGCGACGAGGCCGAAGTCGGCGGAATCGCCGCCAGCGGAGACATCTGGTAGCAAGGCTGCCGAGGGCGCAGCCGAGTAAGCCGGCCCGGCCGGTAAGTATGGAGGGCAGTTCACATGGCTAATGACGCTTCTGCGGTGCTGTTCGGCGAGGCGAACCTGTTTGTCACGCCGTACGACGCTGAAAACGACTTCCCGGTCGACACCGTCGGTGCTGGCGACTTTGGGAAGGACTGGGGGAAGGCCGCCGGACAGGAAGGGGATTGGCTCGGGCTGGGCTATACCCAGGACGGCATTAACTTCAACATGTCCGTCGAGCGCGGAGAGATCGTGTCCGATCAGGTGCTGGACCCGCTGTTCCGCCCGATCACGGGCCGCACCATCACCCTCGGGTCGAACCTGATCGAGTTCACTCCGGGCAACCTGAAGCTTGGACTCGGACAGGGCGTCGTCACGACTGTCGCCGCTGGTGAGGGCACGCGCGGCTACGATCAGTACGCCGTCACGGGCAGCGTGGTCGATAGCTACAACACGTGGGGCATCGACGCGCAGCAGCCGTCCGATGGCGAGCCGTTCCGTCTCGTGGCATGGAAGGGCCTGGCAACCGGTGGGTTGCAGTCCAACCTCGGCCAGCGGGCGACGGCCGCGCAGATTCCGGTCGAAGTGACGGTGCTGCCGGATGACTCCGTTACGCCGGCGCGGATCCTCGCGATGCGCAAGTACTCTCCGGCACTGCCGGCAGCCTAATCCCGACACCATGTAATGAAGGCGCTCCGTTTACGGATACGTAGATGGAGCGCCAACTAGCAAACTGATAGGTACAAGGGGCAACCATCGCATGTCACAAAAGCCGATTCTGACACTCGATACCGCAGTACCTGACCGTCTCCCGGTCGCGATCACCGTCGATGGCGAACGGCAGATCTTCTTCCTGCGTGACACCGGCGAGTATTCCGCCCGCGAGCGCAAGACACTCGCGTCGCTGTTCGTCGGCATTGCCGAGTTCGAGCGCGCCGATGAGGACACGCTGACCGAAGACGACGAGCTTATCTACGTCGCTGCTCTCAAGCAGATCATGCGCATCACGATGCCGGACGTGCCGGACGAGATCGTCAACAAACTCGGCATTCTGGAACACGGCCGACTCTGCGCGTTGGTCATCTCACGTTTCACGAGGGAGACGACGGAGGAGAAGGAGACGCCGGCACCGGCCCCGGTGGCTCTGCCGACGGCTCCGGTGAAGCTGCGCAAGCTGCGCGACCAGCTAGCCTCGGCGAAGCTCTCGCACGAATAGTCCGCTTTTACGGCGGCCTGCCGTCCGAGTGGCTCAACGAGCCGGAGATTCTGCTGTACGAGATGGTGCAGCAGATACCGAGGCTCCAGGCCGAAGAACTGATGCTGCAGATGCAGGTGCAGCGCATTTCGACGGGGGCAGGGAGTCTCTCGTCACTGAGCAAGAGCGGCGCAAAGGCCGCGATCGAAGCGTTTAACCGGCTGATTTCCGATCTGCGCCAACAGGTGCAGGACAGGTCGATCGACAACCTCGGAGTAGTCACCGAGGCATGGAGAGGAAGGGAGGTGCTTTCGGGCGCAGACCAGCTTGCTAGCTGGTTCTGGCGCAACGGCGAGGTGCAGTTGTGAGCATCGGGGGATACGGCGACCTGTTGGGTGAAGCCGTACTCGAACTTCGCGTAGACGACGCCGATTTACGGTCCGGCATATCCAACGCGAAGCGGGAGACCGAGGGCCTTCGCGGTTCCTTCGATATGGTCGGGCAGTCCCTGACCGCAACCGGTCGCGGCATGACGGTGATGACCGCCGGCGTGATCGCGGCCGGTGTTGCTGCTGCCAAGACCGGCATTGATTACGAATCCGCCTTCGCTGGCGTCAGGAAGACGGTCAACGCGACCGAGGCTGAGTTCGGCGTTCTCTCGCAGGGCATCCGCGAGATGGCGCTGGAAGTCCCGGCCTCGGCAACCGCGATCGCTGGCGTTGCAGAAGCCGCCGGCCAGCTGGGCATCGAAACTCCCAACATCCTCGGCTTCACCCGCACGATGGTGGACCTGGGTGTCTCCACCAACATGACCGCCGACCAAGCGGCCACCTCGCTCGCCCGTCTCGCCAACATCACCCAGATGCCGCAGACGGAATTCGGCCGGCTGGGTAGCACCGTGGTCGCCTTGGGCAACAACTTCGCCACAACCGAGGCGGAGATCGTCGAGATGGGCTTGCGGATCGCTGGTGCCGGCCACACGGTCGGCATGACTGAGCCGCAGATTCTCGGCTTCGCAACGGCACTCTCCAGCGTCGGCATTGAGGCGCAGGCCGGCGGTTCGGCGATCAGTCGCGTCATGATCCAGATGGCCTCGGACGTCCAGTCGGGCGGCAAGAATCTGGAGCTCTTCGCCTCGACGGCCGGCATGACTACCGATGAGTTCCGTCGTGCGTTCCAGGAGGATGCCTCTGGCGCGATTATCGCGTTCATTGAGGGCCTGGGCGGCATCCAGTCGGCCGGCGGCGACGTCTTCGGTGTACTGGAAGAACTGGGCCTGTCCGAGATCCGTGTCCGTGACGCGCTGCTGCGTGCCGCTGGCGCTGGTGATCTCTTCCGCAATGCGATCGAACTGGGCAGCGATGCCTGGGTAGAGAACACCGCGCTCACCAACGAAGCCGCACAGCGCTACGCCACAACGGCCAGCCAGCTCACGATCCTCAAGAACCACGTGATCGAGGTCGGCATCGCATTCTCGGCGATGTTGCTACCGGCGCTTCAGCAGGGCGCGGCAGTGCTGTCCGACGTCGCGTCCTTCATCAGCGGCACACTCGTGCCTGCGTTCGGCCGCCTGCCAGAGCCAATGAAGACGTTCACCCTGACGTTGGTAGGGCTCGTCGCGGTCGCAGGGCCAGTGGTGCTGATCTTTGGCGCGCTGGCATCGGCGCTGGCGGCTGTCTCGACGCCGGTGCTGCTTGTCGTCGCGGTTGGCGCTCTCCTCGTCGCTGCGATGGTCGCGATCGAGCAGCATACCGGCGCGCTTTCAACCGGCTGGGCCGCGCTGGTCGATGCGTTCCACACTGGCGTTGACGTCGTGCGCGACGTTGTCGAGTGGTTCCAACAGATTCCCGACACGATCAAGAAGGTCGTTGAGACCATCGCCGTCGGCGGTTCAGCGATCGGCAAGCTGCTACGTGGCGACGTTATCGGCGCATACGACGACGCCAAGAAGGCAGTCAACATCTGGCGCGAAGAGTCGTCGCGCGATATGCAGGCCGTTGCGGGCGCAATGGGCGAGGCAGGAAAGGCCGCGCGGGAATTCGCCTCAGATACGACGGGTTCCTCAGCTGAAATGGCAGCCGCCTACACGGCGTATCGCCAACAGGTCGAAACCGAGTTCGCGGCGGTACAGGAAGCGCGCGCCAAGGACAAGCAGGACTTCCAGGAGTGGCTGGCCAGCCAGAAAGATGGCGTCGAACGGCAGGCTGAGGCGACCGTCGTCTGGAATGCCTCGGACCGCTCCATTCTGCTGAGCAAGGAAAAGTTCTCGGCGGCGATGGAGGATGTGCTGGAGCAGGCCAGCGCAGACCTCGGAACCAAGATCACCCAGAAGGACCTCGAACGCGGGTTCGTCGAGATCTGGGATCCTGAACTTGGAGCGCGCGTCGTCAATCTGCAGCAGTACGTCGACCTGGTTGGGCAGGTTGCCGAAGGCACGGCCGTCGCAGGCGATACCGCTGCGGCAGCCGCTAGCGACTTCTCCGACCTCGGCGACGGTCTGCATTACACGCAGTCCGAAGTCGATGAGATGGTCGGCCGGGTTGATGGCCTGACGTCCGGGATCGTCGGCATGGGTGAGAACGCCGTCGGCGCGTTCGATGCGATCGGTCTGGCGGTCGAGACCGGCACGCTCACGGCCGGGCAGGCGATTGACGCCTTTGTTGCCAACGGTAAGGTGTCCTACCGCGAGTTCAGCGCCGCTGGGCAGGCCGAGCTACAGAAGCTCAACGATGCCCTGATTAAGGCGCTGGCCGAAGGCGACTTTGAGGCCGCCGACGCGCTGCGATCCCGCATCGAGGCGATCACCGAAATCATGGGGGTCGCAGGCGAGCGGGCGATCCAGTTCGGTACCCAGATGAACCGCGTCGGGGAGGCGTACGCCGCGATCCTCGAACCGGCACAGCAGGCGTCACAGAACCTCTCGGAATGGGAAGGCCGCGCCAAGCTTGCCGAGCAGGCGGGGAGCATCCTCGATCAGCAACTGGCCGCTGGCACGATCACCCAGGAGCAGTACAACGAGCAGAAGGAGCGCCTGAACTGGCTCTCGGAGCGGTCCAAGGGCGCGGTGCTGGACGAAGGCGACGCGATTGTCGATGCGGGGCTGAAGACCGCAGAGTACACCGAAAAGCTCGATCAGCTCAACAGCCAGTACGAAGACAAAAATTCCACCGAATACCGCATGGCGCTCGCTGCTCTGACGGCGCAGTACGACCCTGCCAGTGCCGCCGGCCTGACGATGACCGAATCCCTCGGGCAGCTTGCCACGGCGATGGATACGACGATCGAGAAGATCGTCAACCTATTGGTGCAGCTCGGGGTTTTCGACGAGACGCAGGCTGAAGCGATCCTGGGGGTTGACACCAGCAATGCTGAGCAGGGCGCGGAGGATGCCACGACTGCCGCTGAGGACTTCGCCGCTGGGGATTACATGGCGGCGTTCGAGGGCGACGACACTCATGCGATCGAGAAGGCGCACAACGCTAGCGATGCGGGTCGGACGTTCGCGGACGGCGACTACACTGCGACCCTGAAGGCGGAGAATGAGCCGGCAGTAACGCCAACTGAATATGCCAAGGGCCGGGCCACTGGATTTGCGGAAGGCGACTATACCGCGACCCTAACGGTCAAAAGCGACGATGCTGTCACCCCGACCGAATATGCGAAGGGTCGAGTTGAAGGTTTCGCTGAAGGCGATTACACCGCGACCCTGAAGGCCGACAACGAACCGGCCGTGACTCCGACCGAGTATGCACGGGGCCGCGCCACCGGCTTTGCCGAGGGCGATTACACCGCAACGCTCAACACCGACAACTCCAACGCCATAGCGGGCATTGACGAGGTTGAATCGCGCCTGTCAGGCGTTACTCGCTCGTTCACCATCTACGCTCAGCTGGACTACACGGCCGTCACGGCCGGCCTGATCCACGTCGAGGGCCTGCTGCCGCACTCGCCGGCCAAATGGGGGCCGCTAGCCTTCACTCCCGACTGGTCCTACATCACCGCTGGATTCGCAGCGGACACCCTGCCGGCCGTCGAGAGCGGCGTTGGCGCACTCTCCAACACGTTCCACGGCCAGCGGCGCAATTGGTGGCAGTACGGCCGCGATCTCGGCGAACAGTACGCCGGCGGCATCACCGACTCGACGCCTGAGATCGTGGACGCGGCAACCGACGCCAGCGAGGCGGCGTCTGACGGCGTCGTTACCGGCATTGTCGAGTCGCGGCAGTTCCAGGGCGAATCGTTCCTGCGCGAGCTGAACGAATTCTCGAAGTTCGTGATCGGCATGGTCGCCGACACTGCCGACGAATTTGAGGACGGGCTACTCGACGCCGCTTCTGCTTACATGGACGCCGCCAAGGAGGCGTACGACCTGATGGAGCAGGGGCTAGGGCTGCTGGCGAAGCTCGATGCCAGCAACGCCAACCTGCAGCGCGCCAAGCAGGCTGCCACCGACGTCAAGTTCCTGAGCGAGCACATCGTCATTTCGATCGGCGATTCGGTCGCGCTCATCGACGCGACCCGACCGGAGGGCTTTGTCACCCGCGCCGGCGAGTACGCCGATGCTGCTGAGTCCGGCCTGAAGCTGATGGAACAGGGCGCGGACCTGCTCGCCACGCTCAGCGATCTGACGGCCGATCTGGGCCGCGCGCAGCAGGCCGCGTCCGACATCAAGTTCCTGACCGAACACATCATGTTCTCGATCGGCGACAGCGCGCGCTACATGGATGCCGAGCGCGACGATTCGTTCGTCGCGTCCGCAGAGTCGTACGCCGATTCTTCCACCTCGGGCCTTGACCTGATGGAGCAGGGGGCGGCCGTCCTGTCGGAACTGGCGAACCTGTCCGGCTCGCTCGTTCGGGCGAAGGACGGCGCGACGCAGATCAAGTTCCTCACTGAACACATCATGCTGTCGATCGGCGATAGTGCCGACTACATCACCGCAACTCGTGGCGGCGGTTTCATCGAACGCGCCGGATCCTACGCCGAGACGGCCGTCGCCGGCATGGAACTGATGACAGCCGCTGGCGAGGCGCTGGCCTCTCTCGCCGACATGGTTGATGCCGACTTCTCGATCGCGATGGATGCTGCATCGCAGGTCAAGTTCCTGACTGAGCACATCGTCGCAAGCCTGGGCGATTCTGCTGCGCTCTTCACGGCTGAGGGCCTGACCCACCTTCAGGAATACCTGACCGGCGCACTGGGCGGCTACAAGTTGATGAGCGAAGCGCTGCCAGCGATCGAGGCGCTCCTGACGTTCTCCGGCATGGACGTTACCGACGCTGATCTGCGCTCTGCGTCTGACCGCATCGTCGAGCTGACTGAGTACATCGTCTCAGCGCTCCAGCGGTCGTCCAGCAACTTCCAGACGGAAGGGCTCACGGCCGTCACCGACTACGCCACAGCCGCCACCGATGGACTGGGCGTCATGGGACAGGCCGGTGACGCGCTCGAAGCGATCCTGCTATTCGGCACGATCCACACCTCTGGGCGCGATCTCGCGGCGACGTCGCAGGCGATGGTCGATCTGATCGAGCTGGTCATTCGGCAGTTGGAACTCGTCGCTGTCACCTGGGATACGAAGGGCCTCGATGCCGTCTCGGCGTTCTCTACCAGCGCCAACGATGGCCTGTCCGTCATGAAGGCGACTGGTGAGGCGCTCGCAGCAATTCTCATGTTCGGCGATATGGAGCCGACGACCCGCGAGAACCTGCGGCAACTCGCCTGGGAAATGACCGGCGTCACCGACTACATCCTCGACATGATCCGGCAGATCGCCACGAAGTACGACGCCGACGCGCTGGCCTATCTGCAGACGTTCTCCGATGTCGCCAGCGACATGCTCGGCATCGTCAAGGGCAGCGCCGACGCCTTCAAGGCGATGGTCGATCACGCCAGGGTCACGCAGAAGCACGCAGACGATTTCCTCGCCTCGTGGGAGATCGTTATCCAGCTCGTCCAGGACGTGGCCTATCTGGCCAGCACGCAGGGTGTCCAGGAGGCGCTGCGGTTCCTCGGCGCGGTGCAGGAAATCGCCTCACTCATTCAGGCCGCCAACGCGACGATCGAATCTGTCCAGCCAGCCGCACTACCGAGCGTTCCGAGCGGTGCAACCGGAACGACGACCGCACCGAAGACCGGCGCGGTCGAATCGGCCGGCGGAAAGACCGACACGTCGACCGGTCTGGTTAGCGTGCCGAAGGCGATGGACGAACCGGCCAGTACGCCGAAGTGGAATCCCGACCCGGTCGGAAATGACGACACGATCACCCGTGCCGCGAAGGGGATCGAGTTGCCGAAGCTCGCGATCGGCGGTGTCGTCACACGCGAACTCGACGCCACGATCGCAGAGAGCGGAGCCGAGGCGGTCATCCCGCTCGAATCGCACGGTGCGGCGCTCGTCGCAGCGGCACTGGTGGATCGGATGCGACAGTCGCCGGAGTGGGCGCGCATCAGCGCTCTCGACGTCGGGCCGCTCACGATGCAGGCAATGGAAGCCGGCCAGATCGGCGACGACATTGACGTCACGATCAACGGCCCGGTGACGATCAACGCTCGCGACCGCGAAGACGCTGAACGGTCTCTCGCAGACATCGGTTGGGGCGTCCGCTCCGCCAAGCGCAGGAAGGGGATGCCATGAGTCTGGGGCGTCAGTGGATTGAGGGCTTTAGCCGGTTGGATGGCACCGACCTGTTGAGTTTCGCGCGACTCGAACACGAATGGTCGTCGTCGCAGGAACTGATTGTCCCGATCCGGTCGGTCGTTGGGGCGAGCTACGGCATCAACGTGCTGGGCGGCGGCCCGGCGATGAAGCGGCCGGGGCAGGAACGCGGGCGGTTCCTGTTGGGCGGAAGCGCGAGCGAGACGGTCGATCAGGAAGAGCAGTCACTGAAGCGTGCGCTGCGCCACTACGGCATCGGCCGGCTCTGGAAGGTCATGGGGCGCATCGGAGACGAGGATCCGCCGCGACGCTGGGCGCGAGCGCAAGCGGTCTCAATGCCGAGCATGAATCTCACAGTGACGGATCGGCAGTTCATTGGCGTTGTCGTTGATTTTGTGCGGCTGTCTGACTGGCATGCCGAAGACATCACGACGGCGAGCCTGGGGATCGGAACGAACACGGCCACGCTGGAGGTCGTCAACACTGGCGACGCCAACGCTGGCGAGGTGATTGTCGAGGTCGAGTCGCTGGCTGCTGGCGGTTTCCAGAATATCGAGATTCGCAACGCGACGACGGCCGAATCCATTGCTGTCGCAATGACGGCCGGGGCAGGGGACATTCTCCGAATCGACCCACAGCGGGCCGCAATTGAGGTCTCTACGGACGGTGGGACAACGTGGGCGAGCGCCTTTGAGGGTGTGACTTTGGGGTCAACGCAGACTGGTTTACTGACCATTGTGCCGGGCAGCAATTTCCTCGAAATCTCGTCTGCGGGATCGCCAGATATGCAGGTGGATGTGCGGTTCTATGCCGCATACGAGTAGTGAAAGGGTCAGATCGTGTCCAAGAGCACCTGGCTTTGCAACAAGATTTTGGATCACAACACCGGTCGCGCAGCTTTCGCTATGCCAACGGCGGTGTACGCCGCGCTGTGCAAGGTCGCACCGTCGAAGGGGTCGACAGGATCGACCATACAGGAGGTCGCGTACACGGGCTATGCGCGTGTGCAGGTGCCGGCATCAAGCCTCAATGCCGCGTCCGGTGGCGCGATGACGAACTCGGCTGACATCGAATGGCCGGAGGTGTTGGGCGGCTCAGACACGGCCGTCGCAGTCGCGCTCGTCAATGCGCCGAGTGGCGGCGACATGCTCTATTACGACTCGGACGTCGGATCCGTGGCGGTGAGCACCTCGCAGACGCCGCCGGTTATTCGGGCTGGCGCACTGACCCTCACCGAGGACTAGTAGCACGCAGGAGCGGGGCGCTGGTTCTCCGCTACTGACACGATAAGGCTGGTAGGCAGGACAACGTGGCCCAGGTTGTCGTTTCCATTGGAGCGAGCGCTGACGATGGATACTGGCGTCCGTCGTCGACGTTCAATAACAACAACACAACCCGTGTGTACATCGGGGGCGCGAGCAACAGCGGCTTCTGGCGTTTCACTGGCCTGTCTGCACTCCACGGCGTCACGATCACCAGTGCGAAACTCACGTTCGTCGCATCGGGCGACAGCTCGGACACGAGCGGTACCTATACAATCCGTGCGCGTGCCGTTGATAACGGGGCGGCACCTACCAGTTACAATAGCGTTGTCGTTGCCGCTCGTATAGCCGAGACGGTGACATGGAACCAGTCCGGCACGTGGTCCGAGGGCGCGACGTACGATACCCCTGATCTGACGGCGCTATTTCAGTCGCTCTCGGATTCAGGGTATCTCGCGTCTGGCGTTGCAACCATTTACGTGCAGGTCGCGAGCTCCGGGCAGGCTCAGCGTGAGATCGCGCCATACGGCCATAGCACCTATGCTCCGGCGAAGCTCACGATTGACTACACGCCCAACACAAACCCGACGTTCACTGTCCAGCCCAGCGTCAACCACGGCTCCGGCTACTCGCACATCGGCCCGAACAACGCCAATGCGACGGTCTCATTTACGACCACCGACGCCGAGCAATCAACGCTCAACTACACGGTCAAAAAGGGCAGCAGCACGGTCAAGTCGGGCAGCGTCCAGACGGGCGCGCGCTCGATCACGATTGCCTACAACGACGCGAACCTGACCGACGGTGCCAACAGCCTCGTGCTGGAAGTGGACGACGGCGAGGGCGGCAGCGCTACGTCGAATGCGTTCACCGTCTACCGCGACACAACCGCGCCCACCAACGCGACCAGCATCAGCCACTCGCCAAACCCAGTTCCGACATCGAAGCAGTACGCGCTGACGTTCACGCCCAACGACGCCACATCAACCGGCGCGAGCCAGATGCGGTACGAAATCTGGACCGGGGCGGGTGGAACCGGCACGAAACTGATCGGGCCGATCAGCTGTACCAGTGGCACGCCCATATCGACGTCCCTGCTGACCGACACCGGGCTCGCCAACGGCAACAACACTCGCTACATCCGGACGCGCGACGGCGCGGGAAACTGGCGCGACACGTCGATCACCGTCGAGGCGCTGCTCAAGGTGCCGCAGGAGATCACGGCAGGGATTGCGGGTGCGGCCACGATGCAAGCGGCCGTCACGGTCTCGCAGTCGATCCAGGCCGAGATGGCCGGAACTGGCGCGCTCAATGCTCGCCTGACCGCATCCGCGCTCATCTCAGCCAATATCGAAGGCTGGGCAATGGTCGAAGCGCGACCGTCCGCACCAGCTGGCATCACCGCGCACCTCTACGGCAGTGGGTGGATGAGTGTTCGCCTGCTCCCGGCCGCGTACATCGACGCTCAGATGCTCGGCTGGGCAACCGTCAACGCGCTCTTGCAGGTGCGCCGCCTGATCGACGTTGAGATCGCGGGCAGATCAACCTTCCACTCCGGCCTGACTGTTCCGGCAGGCTTCACATCCCACATGGCCGGTTCGTCCAGCGTGGATGCCAGGCTGGCTGTCATTCCATATATCGAAGCAACGATGGCCGGATCCGCTACCGTCGAGGCGACGGTCTCATTCCGCGCTGACATTACGGCGCACATGGCCGGACGCGGGGCCATGCAAGCAGCGTTGATGGAGTACGCCACCGTCGATGGGACTGGTCTGCGCGCTGACCTGTTCGGCATCGACGGTCAGCCGCTCGCGTCTGGGCCGCTGCTGACGATTCTGGGCGGCAAGTATGATGCCGGCCTTGATGAGGTTGGCCAGTTCGAGCTGAGCGTTCCGGTCGCAGACCCGGCCGTCGCTGGCGTGCGCGATGGCGTGCGACTCCGGCTTTATCGCGCCGGCGAGGGTCTCGTCTTCCGTGGCGTCGTTGGTCCATCGGACATCCAGATCACGCCGGATAACGCAGCCATCATGACGATCCATGGCGACTCGCTCGCGCGCGAGTTGGTGTGGGACAACACCATGATCGGCACGACCTATGACAATGAGCCGCTGCCGGATGTAGTGGATGATCTGCTTGATGGCACCGGCTGGACAGCCTATGCAGTTGCCACAGAGGGCGACAAGCGTGTTACTGCACAGTACACGGGCTTGTCGAAGTGGGCGGCAATGGTGAAGGCCGCCGAGATGTTCGGCTGGCACGTCCGCGAGCGCAACCTGACCCGACAGGTCGAAATTGGACCGTTGGGCGCGTCTTCCGGGCTTGTGATAACCAACGTTCCGGTCGTCGCGCCGGACGGCAACATGGCCGTGCATCCCATCTCATCGAACCTTGTCATTACCGATCAGCAGGATGAGCTCTGGAATCGCGTTGTCCCGCTGGGCGGTGGCGAGGGCATCAACGCGCTGACGCTGCAATATAGCGACCGTACCGGGCCGCACCCGATCGAGCAGGTAACTGGTCGCGATGGCAATCCGTACTGGCTGATTGAGGATGCTGAGAGCGTGGCGCTCTACGGCGCGCGATCGAAGGTCCTGTCAGTCAAGGACATCGTGCCGCTGTCCAACTCGCCAGCGGAAATCCGCAACGCTGCAAACGTGCTCTATGACGTCGCCGCAGCCTGGCTCTCGTGGCATGGGCAGGTTCAGGAGAGCTATGCATTCGAGGCGCTGGGGCTGAGGCACGTCCTCAATGGACAGGTGCGGATCCGTGTCGGCGACACGGTCCGCCTGCGTTACCGCGGCGTCGTCCAGACACCGCAGGGCGCGCACGTCTGGCGGGACATCGACCGCGATGTGTGGCTAAGGGGCTATACCCGCGAGTTCGATGAAGATGGCGTCGATCGCTGGTCGGTGAAGGTCTCAACGGTCGATCGAGAGACTCCTAGCGACGCTGACGTGATCGCGAAGGCATTAGAAGACCTCTGGTCGGTTCAGACGGCCGCGCGACCGTTCACCTTCGTCAACACATACGGGCCGTACGTTGAGTCGATCGACGCTGGCAAGACCGGACGCTTCAACGTGCGGCTCGATCAGCGCATTACATCGCTACGCCTGGCGGAGCTGACCGTTCGCAAGCGGCGCGTGCGATCGAACGTCACTGGAGCAGCAGCCGGCGGCGGCCACACGTCGCTCGACACGGTTGTCGTCATCTCAGCCGGTGGTGGCGGCACCAGTGAAGAGGCAGCGAACCACTCGCACGCCATCACAGCGGCTGTTACTCCATCCGGTGGTGGCCATACATCGCAGGGCGGTTCTCCGCATACGCACTCCGTCACCGGCAAGACGACGCAACCCGGCGGCCTGCACTTTCATTTCATCGGGCAAGCAAACCCAACCTCGGGATGGTCGAATCCGGCGTACATACAGCAGCTCATTTTCAATGAGTCGCCGACCGGCTCGCCGTCGTTCGGTGTCTACGTCGGTCGCAACGGCACGTCGCCGACAATCACATCGCTCTATACACAGCAGACGCAAGCGCATGAGCACACGATCACGGGCTTCACCAGCGAGTCCGAGAATCTGCACACCCACGGCGTGCTGAATCACACCCATAGCGTGTCTGGCCAGACGGCGATCGCAGGTGGCGCGCACCGACACACGATCTCGCCGCATACGCACTCAGTCAGTCCGCACAACCACGAGCTGACGCCGCACACGCACGCACTTGTCTACGGCGTCTTCCAGGGGCCGAACCCGTCTGCGCCGCAGATGACGCTGACGATCAACGGCACCGACCGTACCGCAGCGCTGGGCGGACCGTGGGACAACGACTTCACGGTCGACATTACGCCGTATCTGGTGGACGGGCAGGGCCAGCCACGCCGACAGACAAACACGATCGAACTGAGTAGCGCGCAGCTCATGGATGCCGAGCTGGAAGTGACGCTGTGGGCCACGACCACCAGCGTCGTACCGATCGGCTAAGCAGTCGAACTTGGCGGCCGCTGTAGGATGGTGGCACAGGACTACCTATGAAAGCGGTAACGCTCGTAGTTGTTAGGAGGTCTCGATGTACTACCGGCTGAAGCAGCCGTTCGAGGCTGGGCCAAATGGCCCGGTGGTGCTGCCGATCGAGTGGTTTGTGCGTGATCCGGACGAGGATACAAGCCAGACACCAGTGCTTGTCGATCAGGCGCAGGTCATGGTGCCGTCAATCTCGATGCTGACACAGGACATCATCGACGCTGCGATCAATGAGCGCCGCGACTATGCCGAGCGTTACTCCGCATCGCAGGGCAAGACGCTGCCGGCCGAAGCGCAAGTGATGGTCAACCGCACGCGCTTTACCAGCGGCGTCGGGCGCTCGGTTGCGGTGGCGGAAATGAAGGCCGTGCAGGCCGAAGAGGCGCGGCGTGCGGAGGCACGCCAGGCGGCACGCGCCACGGTCCCCGAACCGGAGCCGGAACCGCTGCCGGAGAAGGGCACGGCCGTCCGTGGACACTGAGGATCCGCAGCCGCAGCGCGCGTACAGGCTCAACCTCTATCTGGCGTCGGGTCCGGTCGTAACGGTCGAAGCCGTCGGGCACACCATCGTCCCGCCGCCGCAAGATCCTGACGGCGAGTACATCGGCCAGGGCGAGCTGCACTGGACGCCAGCGGATGATGCACTGGTTGAGATCGAGATGCTGGATATGCGCGCAGTGGTGTGTATCACACGGGAGGCCATCCGCTAATGACGCCGGTTGAGGGCTGGAACACGATCGCGGCAGGAGGAGGTGTCGGGGCAACCCTGTTCATCATCCTGTTCATGATCGTCCGTGAGGATCTGGCCGCCGGACGCGCACTCCGGCGCGAGGTCGATCGGAACGAACGCCTCAACGCGATCGTCGAGAAAACCATTGTCCTGACCGAACGGATGATGGACGTCATCGAAGCTTCCGACGAGTTGAACGAACGCATGATGGACGTGATTGAGGCCGTTGAGAATCAGGCACGGACCGGACGGTGAAGGCGATGTTGAAGCGGATCCTGAACGCAATCTTCTTTCCGAACGCGGATCGAGTGCGACGGAACGCGATCGACGTCTCTATTGAGCGCCACGAACGGCGGCTGGAGGACTTGTCCAACTGGGTCGCACTGTATGAGGAACAGTCGGAGCTGATGCCGAAGATCGAGGAAGTCCGGCAGCGGAGGGCAACGCAACGCCAGTCTGCGCCGCGCCGCCAACTCGGGGCGACGCGGGATGCTCACTAATCTCGGTCACGTCATCACGATCGCCTGGGTACTCATTCCCCTCTGGGGAGCGATTCATCACTGTCTGCTGTGGCGTGAGGTGCAAGACGCGATCCGGCTGCTCGACGCCGGCGTTGTGGAAGCGTCGGCTGGCGCTCGCATGCTGTTCATCAACGATGCTGACAACGAGCTCGACTGGACGGCCGTCAAGCTCGCGTTCTCAGTCATCGGCTTTATCCGCGCCACACAGGCCAGCATCGATCCTCTCACCTTGCAGGGCACATCAGTCGTCATTCTCCTTCTCGCAGTCGTTCTCTGGGCACGCCTGCGATCTGAAATCCGTAGTCGCCGACGTCGCCGCATCATCCGCAGCGTGAAAGGGATCCGTCAATGACGATTACTGCCGACTCCCCGTTTCTCGTACAGGGCGGTGCCAGCCGCATCACTCGCGAACGCTTCATCGCCGTTCTGCAGCAGCTTGCCGCGCCGGCCGTTATCTCCGAGCGCGACGCCGGCGAGTATTTCGACAAGATCATCGCGACCAAGACGGAAGACGGGAAGAACCTCGACCCGCTCTTTGCGCTCGCGATGTTCAGCCACGAATCGCAGATGGGTCGCGAAGGTGTGGCGCGGACGACGCACTCATGGGGCAACACTCGCGATCCGACGTTCGGTGGTGTGCCGGTTGTGGACTCTGTTCCGGGCCTGACCGGCGAATTTCCCGTCTTCCGTGACTGGATGGACGGGCTGATCTCGACCGTCGCGCGACTAGTGACGAAGGCTTGGGTCTACAACGGCGTCAGCACGCACCCCATCACGAAACAGACCTATCCGGCGCGTACGAAGATCATCGAGATTTTCGATCATCCGAGCACGCTCGTCTGGGCACCGGCCGGCGATCGCAACGACCCGAAGGGGTACTTGCGGTCGATACTGGACTTCATGAATCGCTACGCCGACGCCGGCGAGCAGGGTAATGCCGAGCCGATCACGATCGTCGTGTCGGCCGGGCACTGGGATAGCACTGGTGACGACTGGGGCGGCGAGGAGCGTGCGCGCACGCGGCCGTTGGCGATCGCCATCAGTGATGAGGCGGAGCGTCGCGGCTTCCGTGTCATCCGCCAGGTCGATCCCTTCGCTGGCACGTACCGCGAGGTCGCCGTCTGGTGTGCGCAGCAGGCACAGAAGCACGGAGCGCGAATGTTGCTGCAGGTCCACTTCGAGGGCACCAACCCCGCTGTGCGCGGATCCTTCGGCGTCTATCCGAGCAATGCTGGACGGGACGACTTCGACGCTGACGCGCGCCGCATCGGGCAGGACATCTCACGTCGGCTGCGTGACGCGACCGGCATGCCGATGCGCAACGATGGCAGCATGGCCGAGTCAGACACGAACGCTGGCGAGTTGGCGTGGTTCTCGCGCTCAGTCGGGCTGAAGGCGAACACGGAGCGGTTGCTGATGGAGTACGGAGCATCCAACAGCAACATGGACGATCGCGCAATCGTCGATAGTCCCGGCTTCTACCAGAAGGCGGCCGTCGCGACCGTCGAAGCGCTGGAAGCGTTCTACGGCATCCAGGCCCAGCCGGAGCCTGGCGAGCCGACGAACCCGATCGTTGTCCCGCCGGCCGTGCCGGATCCGTGGGGCAGTCCATACGGCGATCTGTGGATTCCGGTGCCATTCCGCGACGAGATCGCCGCGAAAGACTGGATGACGACCGGCTACATGCTCGGCGGCGCGATCGTCGAGGACGGCAAGCTCGTCCAGTACGCGCAGCGGGCACGGCTGGAGCTGCAGCCGAACGGACAGGTCACACGTGGACTGATCGGCGCCGAGTTGCTGGAAGCGCGTGCAGAGATCGAGAAGCTCCGCACGGTAATCCAGTCGTTGCAGGCCGAGATCGATTATCTCTCTGGATGAGTTCACCCATCAGGTTGGTAGGTGTCATTCGGCCGGGTGCCGGAAAGGATCAAACGCATGTCGGTGATTGAAGCGGTTTCGGCGGTTCTGGTTGCGCTGGTGGGCTTGGCGGGCGTCGTGCTTACCAGCGTCGTTATCCCGTACATCCGCACCAAGGTCTCAGCTGAGCAGCTGCAGAAGGTGCGCGAGATCGCGCGTCTCGCCGTTGCAGCAACTGAGCAGCTCGCCCCGGATCTGGAGCTAAAAGGCCGAGAGAAGTACATCGAGGCACTGCGACGCGCCAGCGACCTCGCCGAGTCTATGGGCATCAACGTGAACGATCCGGTGTGGGATACGCTGATCGAGCAGGCGGTTCACGAGATGAACAACGTTATCAGCATCCTGGACGAGATCACGCTGTCGGCAACTGTCGACGACACAGCCGGCGAAGATGTTGTATCGGAAGAGCGCTTCCGTTAGTATTGCTTGGAGCGCTACCGCCCAAAGCGGTGACTCTCTGTCTCCTTAGCGGACTTGGGCGAAGGATGGGCTTACGTCCGGCGATCCTAGACCTATCGCCAGACCTGTCCTGCGCGAAGAGCGTAAACGCCCGGTGTGTCCCAACCTCACTCCATGCGAAGCGCCTCCCCCAGAGAGGCGCTTCGTTGTGTCCAGCGTCAACCACGGCTACCAGATCGGATCTCGCGGTCGGCATTCCCCAAGGATTGCTATGCCACCATCCTTGAATGCGGCCAGCTGCACAAATGCCACATCGCGCCGATGGCAATAACTGGTGAAGATCGCGTTCGCTTCGTAGTCGCTGGAGTAATAGAGCTCTTCGGTGCAGATGCCTTCGTTCGGCCGTACGTAATCGACCGTCAGGACGAAGGGCTTCAGTCGCAGAATCGCCTGCCTTCGCTTCAGAGCTTCAATTTCCGCGTAGAAATTGGCCCAGTGCTCCGCCTCTTCTTCGCTCATCGGCGGATCAAGCCGAGTCGACTCCTCGTAATCGCTCACAATCGACCTCCGTGTGTCCAAGACCTGATGTGAATGTCGGCGGGTACCCTGCATCTCACTATGAACACGATCACTTAACTTGTCCACAATGCGACACGTTCTATCCGTTAGATCCCTAACCCACTTGACAAATCTCCCGACCTAGTATCCAGACGTGAAACGCGAGTTGGGCGGATTACCCAACTCGCGTTTCACGTTCTGCTCTAGCTCGAATCGACTAGTGTCGGAGTCGAGTTTTCAATCGTAGACCGGCGGCCGGCCGGGCCGTGATTCCTCGGCAGCCTTGCGGAGCTTCTCGACGTCGGACGGCAGGAACACCCAGAATGAACCCACCTTGCCGCCGACCTCGATGCGTTCTGCGAGCCGCTTTACCCATGCCGTCGTTATATCGAGCTCTTCGGCGACTTCGGATGCTGACACTAGTTGAGAGATGAGGTGCTTTTCGGCAGCGTCTTCAGCGGCAGCAGCCACCGTGCGCAGGTGCCGGCGGATGAACCGTCGATCAGCCTGGCCACGCCGCAGGAAGATCGCCTCGACGCTGCGCTCGATCGCTGCACCGAGCGCGCTATCAACGTCTTCAGCGTCATCGCCCTGTGTATTCCAGGTCTGATTCACGGGTCCTCCTAGATCGAAGAGATTACCGCGATGATGAGGAGCAACACAACGAACCCCACGATGCCGACAAACGGCAGCCAGCAGCCTACCAGCGACTGCCCGCGAGTCAGGCCGGTGCGGACGCGAACCGGCGGATCAGGATCGTAGAGCATGCCGCGCACGCCCGACGGCCGGCCCGCGACAGTGCGTCGAGTCCGCGATCGCGGGAGCGGTTCGTCGTACAACTCGGCATCATCGTCATACTCGTCATAATCTTCGTCGTCATACTCATCTACAACCTCAGCACGCGCTCGAATCGGCGGCCGATCGCCGGAACTGGACTCAGGATCGAGGAAATTTCGCAAGCGATCCACGGCGGATATCCTCCCAGGCGAATTCCCCGAACCTGACCATCCAGGACAGCAGGGGAGCGTGATACAGAAATGCTTTCTGATTCGATACGGTATCATCCGCCACGCTCCTTACTACCGTCAAGCCGCCGGCACAGGACCGACGTGGACATAGGACGGCTGGATGTAGTCGGCCACCTCGACCGCGACGTCAGAGTGTGCGGCGACCTCGTCAGCGTTGACGAGCGCGACGGCCGGCAGTTGGCCGTGTTTGCGCTCGAATCGCCGTACAGCATCGGCTATGCGGCGCTCCGGCGTCGCTCCTGGTCGGCTATCCTGCCATCCCATATAGAGCGGTTCCAACGTCATCGGTAAGGATCCTTTCATCCGTGGGATCGTGGCCGGCGGGCAATCCCGCCGGCCGAAGTCATCGGTCAGGCCGCTAGCGCGAGACCGGCTGATGCAGCCTCAATCAACTCGCGAGACGTAGCCTGAATCTGCTGCAGGTTGCGGCGCAGCGCGGCTGCATCCTGCGCCCAGCCAGCGATGTAGGGTGCGGAGTAATCGACAGCGTCGATGCCGAAGTGCCGCAGGACGACGAACGCCGCGCTTTCCGCGACCGTCTCAGCATCGGCGCGGTTGATACCGGCCGCGTGTTGCGCGTGGAAGTGCGCAGCCTCGTGAACCAGCGTGCGCAGTCGCTGATCGCCAGTGAGCGTGTCGGAGATGCGGATTGTCTGTGTCGCCGGCGCGTACCAGCCATTCGCGCTGCCGGTGTCGCCAGACTCCAGCGTCAGGCCAGACTCGACCAGGTACGCTGCGAGCGCACGATCCAGCGCCGGTGTGATATCCGACTCGCCATGCAGTGCGATCGGCGTCTCGCGCTCCGTAGCGGCTGACTTGTCGACCTTGCCGTCAATCGGTTCGGTCTGGCTGCGATCGAAGACGGACACGACGCGGAACCGGCGGGCCTTCGTCGCGCGCGTGCGCTCGACCTCGTTGCCGTCGTCATCAATCTCGACAACCTTCACGCGCCGCGCGACCGGCGCGAGAATGCGGATGCCGCGCTCACCCTTGCGAACCTGTCGACCGAGGTCCTGCCAGCGCCGATAGCCTGCAACCATCGTCGCGTCCGGCCGCTGCATCTGGATCAGGAACGTGTTGCTCCATGAATAGGAGTGCAGCCGCGAGAGCAGCTCCAGCCAGTCACGGAATGTGTCGCCATTGACGACGGCCGTGATGGCCTCTTCCAGCTGCGCCAGTGCCTCGGCAACCCTGTCGTTCGTCGCGTCCGTGCTTGTCGTCATGTCGGGATCCTTTCTCCCTGCGTTCGGCAATCAGGCGGGTGTGGGTGCCCTAGAAGGGCACCCCGTCTTCGACCTGATAGATGACCGGCGTCGCGCACTTGTGGCAGAGCCAGAACTGATCGAGTTCGTCGGTCAGCCCGTCCTCAGTGCGCCGCGTCAGTTCGGCGATCTGGCCGCAGGCGACGCAGTTGCCGATAACGACTTCGGCGATACCGCTTTGAGCGGTAATTTCGGCGACAGTGTGGTTGCGCTTGGTCATCGGTGAGGTCCTTTCCCTCTTGCCGTCCGGTCAGGGGCCGTTCTGCCTGACCTGTCTATATTGTATCAGTATTGATACGATACGACAAGGGGAAATACGGGCAATCCTCAGAACTGCCCGTATGGAATCGGGACCTGTTAGCGGACTGCCGGCGGCAGGGGGATGTCGTGATCGCGCAGGAAGTCGAGCTTGTTGTCGTACTCGTCGAGCACCGCAGCCGCCCCGCCCTCGATGTAGTCAGCGGCGACCATGTCGTAGAGCTCATCGAGCGTCACAACCTTGCAGGTGACTGCATTCTCGGAGCGCCACGCCTCGCCCAAGGTGCGGTCGGGAATCGGCGTCCATGCTGGATCACCAGCGGCGTAGAAGCGCCCCCACAGGTTCGGCGCGTCAGGATACTGGCCGGCCTCGAATGCCACGCTTTGGCCATTGTGGAAGCCACCAGCGGGCATGTAGTCGTATCCGTAATGCATCAGGGGTCGCATCGCGTTGACAACCATCAGGCGGCGATCGTGGATGTCCTGCGCTTGCGCGGCAGTGAAGCCGAGCGCCGTCCAGGCTTCGGCCGGCGCTTCATCAGCGGCGACGATCACGAGCGAAAGCGTCTTGCCTTCGTAAGTCGATCCGAACTCGCCCACGTACAGCGAAACGGTCTCAGGATCCAGCGTCATCGTACGGGGGAATGTCTGCGTCTGCATGTCGGCTCCCTTTCAGCCTGTCCGGGTCCGGCCGTTCCGTTCCCGCCTGAAGTAAATGTATCAAATCCGATACGATACGTCAAGCACTGAAACCGGCCACTAAGCAACCGGCGGCGGTGGGGAACGCTGCCGGTTGCTTGAGAGTGAGGTAAGGATGGGTGAGTGCTAGCGTGCTACCAGCTGGCCTGGTAGGTAAACTGCGCGGCGCTGTCTCCGGATTCAACATCAGCAAGCGCGTGTTCGAGGATGGCCTTCGTTTCCTGGAGGATCCTGACGTAGCGTTCATCGTAGTCAGCGTTGCCGAAGAAGAATCCGTCAGCGGTCGGCAGGAGTTGCGCAGCGACGGATGGGTCAGCGATCACCTTGCCGTCCTCCAGGATCGGGTCGCGCACGCCGAAGCTGTTGATTGTGTAGCCATTGCTAACCGTGTCATCAATGAGCGTGACGCTATCGAGCACGGTATTGACCGTGACAAGCAGTTCCGTCAACTGCGCGGGCGTCACATCGTAGCGCTGGCAGTCATCCTCGCCGTTCTGAACGTTGTCGACAAACCACTTGTGGATTGCGTTCGCCTTGCGCCAGTAGCCAACTTCCTCAGCGCCGCCAGCAGTCGTGCGATCCAGGTACATATCGAGTCCCATGTCAAGGGATCCTTTCAGGCTATCGGCCGCAAGCCGCGCGACGTGCTTCGACGTCTTCGGCGACGATTGCGCAGACGAGCCGCACCTTCATGTCGGTAAGATCTTCCGGCAGGCTCGCAACAATCGACTGGTGGATGTCTTCGACCTGCTCATCTGACATGAATCCGAGCATGAATCGCACGGCGTTTTCGGCTTCGCGTGGGCGCGTCATTCCGAGGAGTTCCGCCAGTTCGGCGAGGTTGGCCTCGCGCTCTTCATCCGTCATCAGGCGCTGCGTTCGCAGCTCATCACATTCCATCTCGATCAGGTCGTCGTGTGTCATCTCAGAGGTCATCGTCGCTGTCCTGTCTATCAGAGCGCGGGACCGGTGAAGCCCCGCGCCGGTTGTTGCTATTCCGCGTCCGTCAGCGGCAGTCCGCGATCGGTCATCAACTTGGCGAGAACCTCGCGAATGCCGTCAGCCGCGATGTCGGCCGAGTCAGCAGCCGCGCGCTCGGAGTAGAGCCGGTACTGCGCTATCAGCATCTCGTCATCGAGAGCCTCAGCGAACATCTCGACGAAGTTCGGTTCGCTCATGGGGTCAGTTCCTTTCACTGATTCCCGTGTGTCGGGGCCGTCCCCAACCTGCCTGTATTGTATCAGAATCGATACTATTACACAAGGCGTCAAGCGCGTTGATACAGCTCGGCAGAGTAGGTATCGAGCGTGTCGAGCAACCACGACAGGCGCGGATCGTTTGGCGGCAGGTCACGTTGGGTATCGAGCGTCGCGGCGACGTCGGCGATCACGTACTGAAGCTCGACCGTCGGCATCTTGGCGGCCAGTGGCGCGAGGTTGTGGGCAGGTCGCGGCGTGACGTGCGGCATTGCGGACATGGTGGCAATCCTTTCTGCAGGGCACTAGCGGCCAGACGTGAGCGCGCGCGGGACGTGCGGCAGCTCGGCATCGAGGTTGACGCGCTCCCCGGCAGCCTCGCCGGCGAGCATCGCGGCGCGCGGCATGTTGCGGTGCTTGATGTCTTTGGTCGTGATGTCGCCGATAAGCTCCGCGACCTGTTCGTCGGCGGTATCGCTCATGAGTGTGACCAGCGCGCGAGAATCAGTCTCGGCAATGACGCGCTCGCGCATCTCTCGCAGGCGCGCGGCGATCGTGGCAACGCAGCCGACCGCGAACGCACGCTTCCAGGATCGAGCTGAGAAGATCACGCGATCGTCGGCATCAGTTGAGCGCCAGCCGTCCTCGGACAGACGCACAATCTCAGCTCGCAAGCGGTCATACAGGAACCACAGCGCGGCGATCCTGTCCGCCGGCGCAACGATCGTCCAAGTGCGCTCGCGCGTGTCAGCAATCACGCGGGCATCATGCGTGCGGCAGATCACGTTGATAAGCGACTGTTCCCACAGCATCGGCCGGCCGACAACGCGATCATCAGCTTTCCAACGTGCCTCAGCACCGATTCTGTGAGCCTCTACGGCCGCCATGCTCAGGTTGTGGCGTAAGAGCATCTCAGAGAGCTTTTCGGCGGCGAGGGCGGCTTCATGCTCATTGCTGGACGTTGTGAGCGCGTGGAGCTTCTTCAGGCGATCGAGGATAGCGGTATCCATTGCGGCACCCTTTCAGGAGGTAGCGCTTTGAGTGGTAAAGCGAAGCGGACCGGCGGGCTACCGGTCCGCTTGTCGATTATCTAGGCGATGCGCTGGCCGCGCAGAAGCGCCAGTCCGAGCGAGTTGTCGACCGGCTTGCGCTCGGGCTGCGCTGCCGGAGCCTGCGCCGGAGCCGGATACATCCGGTCAACCTCGGCGGTGTGCCAGCAGCGGCCGCGATAGGTGGCGCTGGGGCAGGTGCAGATCGTCTGGTTCGCGCGGCGGCGCACGCGGTAGACGACGCCAACGACTCGGCGGCTCGGGACGATCCATTCATCCGCGCCAACCTGAGTGATGTGTGCTGCGGCGACGTTGGTGTTGTGTTCGATCATCTCGGTCATCTGCGTTGCCATTGGTTCAGGTCCTTTCCCTGATTCCTCTTTGGTCTGGGGCCGTTCTCCCTGACCTGTATATAGTGTATCAGAGTCGATACGATAATACAAGAGGAAACAAGGGTATCTAGGGCAAAGACCTAAAGCAGGCTCGACAGTTGAGATGGATAGACTCGAACGACGCCAGGGGCCACGTGCTGTGATTCGGCTGTCACCTACGACGGGTAAGCTGAAGCCATATTTGAGACACTGTACGTTGCGACGTCATTTTCTTGGCCTGCTTGTCTATCCGATCTGCTACAGCCTTGACAGCCTTCGTGTTGTTGTCGATCGCACGGATCAACTTGTCAAGAGAGTGATCGTCTCTAACAGGTATTCCCTCAAAGACATACGGATCCAGTTGGAACGACTCTGTGATCGCGCGCATGTCGGAACTACGATAGGACACAGTCACCCGCACAGGTGTGAAAGTTCGCTTCTCAAGGAGAGAAGACGCAACATCCACGAAAGCCCGGATCTCCGCTTGAGGGGCGAGAAATTCGAGATGCTGAAAGAATGGATACTCGTCGAGGGTCTTGCCCAACCTGGTCATTTCGGCTGTATCAAATACGCATCGGACGTTGTAGGCTGGCCCTCGCCCCAGGTTCTTGATGACAACGTCGATAATCTGCTGTCCTTCGGGCACGTCACAATACACAGCGACATGAGGGTCCGTCTCTGCTCTGCGAAGAAGCATGTTCTCTTTCACCGTGGCGGCAGTAAGCCGAATAGTAAAGAACGACAACGCGATGACGACGAGGGAAAAGAAGACCTGGGCAACTGCAGCAAGCGCCTGAATCGTTTGCGCTTCATTCTGAGAAAAGGACATCGTTACAACCTCCGACCTGTTTCAATCGCGAGTACGTGCTGAATCGCAGTCTCAATCGCGCGCTCAACACTCATGCCGGTTCCTTCGGGAGAAATCCATGCGCGCCCACCGAGAGCCTGACCACTGACGCCTTCGTAGGACTTCACGACAACCGCCCACGTCGCACCGCGAGTGCGCACGCGGATGCGCTGCACATGTTCCGATACACGTTCAGTGGAAACGATCTCAACGCCAGAGGGAATATCCATGCGAAGCCTCCTCTACATGGTAGAGACAGGCACCCGATACTGCACGGGGCAGTTTGGGCACCCTACTGCGAGGCCCGCAGCTTTGATGTGCGGTGCTCTGATGAAGATAGAACGTGTGTTCTGATACGTCAAGATGTTGGCTGCTCGCCGGGACAACGAGCAGCCACTGCTGACTTCCAGCGGTCTGTAGTCAACCTGCCGAGTGTCCGGCATCGCCGGTCTCAATGTCAATTGCCCGTTGCTCGCGTACTCCCAAACAAGTCTGGTTGCTTCACCGTCCCGCGTTGCCGTGCGGTCGAAAGTTGGAAGGGATTGTATCGAGGGGGAAGATCAGGCTTAGCGCCATTAAGCAACTCTCGAATGGTGAGAATTTGCATACGTGGGTGTCGCTGCTGAGTGAAGTCTGACTCGAAAAAGCCGGCCTGCAGCGACTCCGCTTGCATCGGGGTAGTTGGCTCATCCAGTGTAATGAACAAGCCTGCGTCGGCGTTGTCCCGTTCAATGGTCCCGCGCAGGTCCCTGACCATCGCGGCCGTTACATGTCCTGACTTCACCTGGACGATGCAGGTACCAGCCAATCGCGGCGTCGAGGTTACAAAGGAGATATATCCGTCTATGCCCTTATCAGCGCCCCTCTTCGCCTTGCCCGTACTATCGGTCGCTGCTGGCTTTGCAATCACGAGTGACAGCGCCCAATGCTGGAAGCCATATCGGTCTGTCTCTGCGAGTAACTGCGCGCCTCCAAGATCCTTTGGGATGCCGTCAAGATTCACCTCGATATCGGGGAAGGCAGATTCCAGGCGATATCGAATCGCCGTGATTGCCAGGTGCGTTATATCTATGCCGATCCAGTTACGGTTGAGGCGTTCCGCTACCGAGATAGCGGTACCGCAGCCACAAAAGGGATCGAGAACAACATCACCTGGGTTGCTGCTTGACTGGATGATGCGCTCCAGGAGGGCTTCAGGCTTCTGGGTTGGATAGCCAAGGCGCTCTTTCGACACCGGATTGAGCATGTTGATGTCGGTCCAGACATCGTCGACCTGCCGGTTTCCGCTACTTTCATGAAGGTACTGCTTGTAGGAGTACATAGCACCTTTGCGAACAGGCTCAATGAGCCTGTTTTCTCGCTTCAGCCGTTCCAGCGTCTCCTTGCTGTACGTCTTGAGGAGAGTTTTTCTATATGCGCCGCGCTCGTCAATCCACTTGAATCTCTTCAGGTATTCGGGAGTGTAAGGAACCGTCGGTCGATTCCAAGTTCGCGCATCGCTTTTTGTGTAGAAGAGGAGGATGTCGTGATTCCGTGGATACTGGATCGCCCGCGACTTGCTACTTCCTGCAAACGGGGTGCGCTTCCATATGATCTCATTCCGGAAATTCCTTGGCCCCCAAATGGTGTCCATCACAACCTTCAGGTAGTGACTCGCTGTCGGATCGCAGTGCAGGTAAATTGAGCCGGTCGACTTCAGGACACGGTGCAGCTCCAGCAGGCGCAGCGTCATCATCACCAGATACGCCATCACGTCATTCTCGCCTATGAATGAGTGCATTGCGCGAATCAGGTCGGACACGCGCTGAGGGACGCGGTTGTCATATATCAACTCGTCGAACGCAAGCGCTGCCTGAGGTCCCCAATGCCATGTGTCAGTGAACGCTTGGATCTGAGCGTCACTTTCGGCCGTACTGTTTTCGCGGAACAGCACGTTGTAGTTGCGGTTCGAGTTGAATGGCGGATCGAGGTATATGAGGTCGACCGAATCGTCAGGCACGCTTTCGCGAAGAACGCTGAGATTATCCCCCCAATACAGGCTTCTCATCCTGCCCCCTCCTGAGGAACTATTGACTTGTTTCGATGGGACGGCACGATCGCGCAGAAATGGTCAGAATGTCAATACTTGGCCACAAGAGCCAGGGAAATGACACCGATCGGCCAGCTCTTAGGGTCGCCTAGAGCGAATCTGCCCTAGTCTAAGTCGCGGGTGAAGCGTCGTAGACGGCACTATTGCGTGTCGGGAACGTCCGTAGTACGGTACCGACCATAGCCATTTCATGACTCGGAGGTAGGCGATGCGCAGCCGGACTATGCGTCTCGTCGTGCTGCTTGGGCTTGTCCTGAGCGGCCTGGCGATCCCTGGTGTCACTGCGACACCGATCGCAAACGATGCGTTCTACCGCACCTGGCAGCGGACCGATCAGCCGGTAGCGGCTGGTTCGGTGTCCCGCACGTGGATGTGGGGGCCTGAGGCGTTCAGTGGTGCGGTGCCTGAGGCATACGCTGAAGCTCCTGGCGGTCAGCGCACCGTCCAGTACTTCGACAAATCCCGCATGGAGATCACAAACCCGAACGGCGATAAGAGCTCGCCGTGGTACGTGACCAACGGCCTGCTGGTTGTCGAACTGATGACCGGGCAGATGCAGACCGGCGATGGCGCATTCGAGCCACGACAGCCCGCCAACGTCAACGTCGCCGGCGATCCAGGCGATCCGCTGACCTACGCTGTCATGGCGACGCTCCGGGGCAACGCACCGCTGAACGTCGGTGCCACACTGACGCAGCGTGTCGACGGCTCCACTGGCGCGGTGGTAGACGATCCGGCGATGGCTGGCTATCTCGCGACCTCGGCAACCTATGTCTCCGAGACCAACCACACGGTCGCATCGCCATTCTGGGCGTTCATGAACTCGTCGGGGCTGGTCAATGAAGGCGGGCAGCAGCTCGAAGCGCCGCTGTTCCAGAACCCGTTCTATGCCACTGGCTTTCCGATCACCGAGGCGTACTGGGCATCGGTCGCGGTCGGCGGGATCCAGCGTGATCTACTGGTCCAGTGCTTTGAGCGCCGCTGCCTGACCTACAACCCGGCCAATGATCCAGCCTGGCAGGTCGAGGCCGGCAACGTCGGCCAGCACTACTACGAGTGGCGCTACGGCGGCGCTGAGCCTGCACCGGTCGGCGAGCAGGGTGTCGTCTCGCACGTCGTTGATGGTGACACGTTCGATGTGATGCTCAACGGCGTTGAGTACCGCATCCGCATGATCGGCATCGACACGCCCGAGGTCTACGGTGGTGTGCAGTGCTACGGACCAGAGGCATCAGCCGCGACCAAGCAACTGATTGAGGGCAAGACCGTCGCACTCCAGAAGGACGTGAGCGAAACCGACAAGTACGGCAGGCTGCTCCGCTACGTCTACGTTGGCGGCACGTTTGTGAATGACTGGTTAGTGCGGCAGGGCTACGCCTATGCCAGCACCTACCCGCCGGACGTTGCACACAGCCAGCAGTTCGCAGAGGCGCAGCACGAGGCCCAGGCGAACGGCAGAGGGCTCTGGAATGGCTGCGTGGCGACGCCAACGCCGGTGCCACCGACACCAACACCACCGCCGGCACAGCCGACCGCCACGCCACCGCCATCTGCGTCGTGCCATCCGAGCTACCCGGACTTCTGCATCCCGCCGCCACCGCCGGATCTCAACTGCTCGGACTTCTCAGCATCACAGAAGCCGATTAGGGTGCTGTGGAACGTGCCGAGCCCTGATCCGCACAGACTCGACGGCAACAAGGATGGGTGGGGGTGCGAGGGATAAAGAAAGAGCCAAGCACCAAGTATTGGTGCCTACGGATGTTATGGTCGCTTGAAAGCGCTGGCAATGAATAACGATCTTAGAATGCAATGGGAGGGGATACTCCATTCCCGGAGACATTCAGGTGTCGAAGTCACACTGCGTGCACCTATCTCTCAGGCACATGCGGGCGGCTCCTGTCCGTTCCTTGGAGCGGGAAATGACGGACACCGCTACTGGATCAAACCGCTAAACAATCAACAGTCGCCGCGCGTGCCAATTACCGAGCAGATCGTCGGTCGGATTGGAACGCTGATTGATGCGCCCGTTTGTTCGGTAAAGCTCATTGAGATCACCGAGGAGTGCTCCGACTGGGAATTCATGGCAGACCGCTTGCTTGAACCTGGTATCGCTCACGGATCCCAGCAAATCTCCGGAGCTCGGGATACCTACGTACTGGGCAATCGGCGCAAAGACGATAACCGCACTCGACACTGCTATTTCATGGCTCTATACGATTGGTGCTGGGGCGATGACGCGCAGTGGCTCGAAGTCCCTGCCGATGACTACAGTTACTATAGCCACGACCATGGATTCTATCTTCCGCCAGGCACTCCAGATTGGTCGATTACCAGCCTCCTCAGCGCAGTCGACGAACCGCACGAGTTGGACGATAGAATTGGCGACATTGATGCTTTGACGGCTGTTACAGTCGCTGGCAAGATCGAAGCAGTTACACGAAGTCAGATATGTCAGGCGTTGTCGGCAGTTCCGTCAACATGGCCAGTCACTGACGAGGAGCTTGAGACCGTAGGGTTCTTTCTAGAAGCCCGAGCCGCGGGAGTTGCCAATCGCCTGCGGTCGCGGTTTAGGGGCGCGACATGAGATACCTATATAGCATCATTCGATTCGTGCCAGACCCCGCTCGCGGTGAGTTCATAAACGTTGGTGTAATCGCCGGTGGCGACAAGGCGTACGAGTGGACGGTTCGTATTGTAGATAATCCGAGCCGAGCAATGCGCCTCGATGACCGGGGGGCCTCTCCCTCCATTTGGTCGTTTGTGTCCGAAGTACAGGGGCAAATCGACGAATGGGAATCGTCTCTAGAGGCAGGATCAACCACATCTCGCACAATGAACTCAGTCTCTGAGCAGTGGCTTGACAAGATGGCCTCTCGAATGCGGCATGTTATCCAGTTGTCAAGGCCGGCACCGATTGTTGCTGATTCACTGAGTGAAGCAGTTGAATTCGTCTACAACACGTTTATCGTCGATCTGAAGACAGATCGAAATCCCCTGGCATCGAAGCTACCCGCCATGTCTGCAGTCAAATCTGCATACGCTTCTGAGCGGATCCGGCCCGGTAAGCATCTGGCCGAACATTCGACTGTCGAGAGCCAGAGTTTCGACACAAGACTCGACTTCGCAGTGCTGAATGGCCGCGCTGTCCAGTTAACTCAGACGTGGTCAATGCAAAGACGAGATCAACGCGAGCTACTAGAGGACATAAAGGCGTGGGCGTGGACAATACGCCAATTGCGCGAGCACGGAGGGAATCTTCGCATCCCTTCAGGACATAGCGTGTCCATTCGGCCCGATGTGGATATCGAGGTCGTTTACATTCCACAGGAACCAGGTAAAGAAACCAAGACCTTTGACGAGGCAATGCACACGTTTTCAGTCGTCAGAGCGAATACTGTTCCCATGAACGAGGCACGCCAAGTGAGCCATCGCGCGAAGCAATTGCTGATTGCAGCGAATGTGATGCTGGACATATAGACATTCGCCGAAGATGGTGCATGGCTAGCCAAACACCGCGCCACATCAGCACGGTCGCGACCCTGGCGGCGCGCCATCTCGCCGTCGCCACTTCCGGCCGGTGACATGGATCACCTCGATCATGCCGGCGAGCTTGACTCGTCCGATCAGCTCGCCGGACGGCAGCTTTCGGATGCCGGACACCTGCATCTGGTGCGGGATGTGATCCAGACCGTAAATGATCTGGCGCTCGCGACAGCCACCCTTGCGACTCATCGAGCGACGGCCGGGTAGCTCATACAGCGCTCTCCCGGCCGTCCTCCTCGTCATCGTCAGGGTAGGCTGACCATGTGGCCGTCCGCGTGTCGCACGATGGACAAAACCACAGATCGTGCGTCTCAGATGCGACTGGCGCGACACCGACCCATCGGCGGCTGCAGGCGAGGCAGTAGCAGTCATACACGGCGAACGGACCATCATCGTTGGCAGCGTCCTGCTGCGAGCGAAATGACAGACGATGCACCGCTTCTCGATAGGCTTCGAGCTTGCCGGCCGGCGCTTCCGTCAGGCCATGCTCCCAGCGAGAAACCGTCCCTGGAGTGGCGTTGAGATAGCGGGCGACGTCCGCCAGTGTGACTTCAGCCGCGATTCGCGCCCTCCGCTCGGCCTTCCACAGGGCACGGTCTGGGGCGAGAGGTTGGCGCACACGTTCTGCGAGCGTCTTGCGCATGCCAACGATCGCCGCCTCGCGCGCCTCGGCAGGATCCGTCAATGTCGAATCGCTGAAGGCCATCAGACGGCCGTCGACAAACACCTGACAGCCCATCCGCTTGTCACCCTCGGGACCTTCGTACGGTTCACAGATCGCGGTGATCGTCGGTTTCGTCATGACTCATCACCGCCGGCCGTGATTGCGTCGATCGCCTCGCTCAGCTCGTCGATTGCCTGGCTCAATTGCTGAAACGACGGAGAACTGACGAACGCCTGCGCTGCGTTGAAGAAGTCGATCGCGGAAGCTGTCGTCGCAGTCAGATGGCTGAACATCTCGCTTTGCTGAGCGCACTCGACCATGTGGTTGGCGACCTCGATGTCAGCGAACCAGGCGAACTGGACACCGTTGGCGTCACAGATCAGCGATCCGCTTTCGTCTCCTTCGACCGTCCAGGGGAACGGATTCTTCAACTTCGTCATTCTGTGTTGTCGTCCTTTTCGTCAGGTGCGGTACACATCTCGTCGGCAATCCGCAGCTCGCAACCCGGCTCATGCACGATCCCGCAGTCAGGATCGAAGACGTGGCCGGTCGGCTTTGCATCGCAGAATGGGCATTCGGACAGGAAGTGGCTCTCGATCAGGTCGCTGGTTGCGAGACCGAGCGTGATATCGAGTAGCTTGTCGAGCGATGACAACGGGATCGGCACCATCGTCTCGGCATCACTGGCCAGGGTGATTTGGCGAAACGTTTCAGCCTGAAGTCTCAGCTGGCTCAGCTCGCTGCTGGACTTGTCCTGTGCGGTCATCTGCCGCACTCCTTGAGGATGACGAATACGGCTATCCATATGACAAGCCATGAAACATTCGCCAAATCCTCTGAGCCGGACCCAAAGTAGACCGCCAATGGCACGATGATCGTCAACGCGAGTAGCCCGCCGATGGCGAACGGGTAGTTTTTCATCACGGTTCGCTCCGTTCTTGTTCCCACATGGCCATGCGCTGCTGCTGCCGGATCCGACCGTGCCAACTGGCGACGAGACGCGCGCACTTCTCTGGGTGGAAGGCGATGAAGGTTCCGTCAGCGCTGTCGTATCCGCTCACGGCTGCAGCTCGAAAGCGTCGCCATGAGTTGACGCGGCCCATGTGGACCCACTTGCCGCGCCGCTTCGCCTCGGCTGCCAGCCGATAGGCAGCCTCGCTCAGCTTCCATTCGGTGCTGCCACCGGTGAACCAGCAATCGAACTCGTCCCACGGAACGGGAAGGTCTTCCTGTCCGTCCTGCCCGACGAACGCCGCTGGGAAGCCCAGAGCGCGGATGACCTTCAGCCACGGCCGTGATCGCTCGATCGTCGCGGCCGCATCGGCCACAACGTCCGGCGCGACCGCGAACAAGCACGTTGCGCGGTGAGGCGTGTACCGCACTAGCCAGTGCAGCCACGCCTCGGCATCGAAAGACTCGCCAGCCGAGAAACAGCCGTTGTCGAGTGCGAACGCGGCGTAGTGGTCGACACGCGCCGCAGCGTAGCCCGAGCCGGGGTTCAGCATCAGGCCGGCTCCAGCCTCAATCAGGCGCTCCTCGACATCGGAGTCGGCCGGTCCAGTGAGATACATCACGGCACGTCGAGGCCGAACAACCGGCGCGCATGCAGCCACCGGCATCCATCCGTGTGGATGACGTCTTGCCGCTTCTCAGCTGCCGCATGGCAGTGTCTGCAGCTGTAAACCCAACCGCCGAGCTTGGCGGTTGACTCCCCGCGACTGACCGGATCGTCACTGGCGAACGTCCGCGCGAACGCCAACATCGTGCGCTGGCGTTCGTTTTCGAGACGCTCATCAGGCGATAGCCAGTAGCCCTCGACCGCGACGAGCGTGGACGGTTGCGCGCCTTCGTCGTTCTCGCGAACCTCTGCGTAGAGAACGTCGAATCCGCCGCCGTTGTCCTCAGCGGCCGTCACACGCATCCACGTATGGCGCGGCATCGAGAGTCCGTCGAGACCCTCGCCGGATAGGTCCATGATGGCCCGCAGCATTCCGAGCATCTGGCTGTCGTCCAGATGTCCGGGTACGAGGTAACAACCCGGCTCACCAACCATGACGATGTCGCGTGTCGAGATTGAGCCCGTCGTCATGAACCGCTCCGCTCTAGATCCGCCAGCGCCGCAGCAAGTGCCAGGGTGAGCGCTGCGTGACGGGCCACCCATTGCGGATAGCGTGGCTCGGGGCGCGATCGCCGGTGGTCTTCCAGCGCTTGACCGGCCTTCGCGACGCGATACAACGCCTGTACGTCCTGCGCCTCAAACCAGCAGGCCAATGCAGTTACACCATCCTGCCTATCATTTTGGTAGGTGTTCAAGGTCGCAGAAATGCGACCCATGACGGTGTCCGGGCGAGGGTGATACTCGAAGGGGCTGGGAGCCGCTTCAGGGACTTTCCACTCGCCGTCGACCGCGATCAGCGTGTACGGCCGAGCATCATCGTCAGTAGGGGAAACCTCGAAGAATAGCTCAGGGAAGTCAGGATCCTTGTCAGACGTGCGCGTCGCGATCCATGCGTGCCGAGGCGGTAGCAGCCTGTCGATATCTTCGGGCGCCTCACCACTCTCGCCGCCCCAGGACACAACCTTGCCGAACATCTCGAACTGCTGATCGCGACTCAGGTGCCCTTCGGTGATGTAAGCCATGACGCTGTCGCCAGTGGTGTCCCAGATTTCTTCAATCCACATCAGTGATGTCCTCATTCTCTGTCGCTAGCGAGCCTGTCCGGCGGCTAGCCGTCAACCCCGTCAGCGAGCATGGCGTCGAGCGCCTGCACGGCCGCCACCGCGACGGCCGCGACCTGAATCAACTCCTTGCGGTACTGCTGGCGCGCCTCATCGCTGGGGTGCCAGTGGATCGTGTTCGCGGCGCGCGCCACCTCGCCGACCTCCTCAGTGAGGATGCCGAGCCATTCCTGTGGCTTGTGCAGCGACTGTCCCCACATCTCGTCCTGCCGGCGACGTTCGTCGGCGACGTCTCGCAGAACCATCTTCATCGGGTCGCTGGAGAGCGCCTTGTATAGGTTGACAAGCCAGGTTACGGCATCATCGAGGTTGCCGAATAACACGAGGGAATCGCCATCGCTCGCGCGATAGGAAGAGAATCCCGCATCGGCGATGTAGCCGATCCTGACGTTGGTACCAACAGCATCGACGGTATCAACGGCATAGCGGTTGCCTACGAGTGGCGTCAATCGCACGGGCAGTCCGCCATACGTTTTCGCCTCAGCGGAGCTAATGGACACGCTCTCGGGTATCGTTACCACTCTCAGATTTCCTTTCCTGAAGCTTGAGGCTAGTCCTTGTACGGATCGCGGACGTTCGCGCCGGCCATGACCACGATGCGCGGTTCCAGCCGATGCAGAATATTGATCGTCCCAGCCTGGCTTGCCAGCACGTCATCAAGCCTGCGGTAGCAGTGTGGACTCTCATCGACGTCGCCACCGCGCACGATGACGCCGCGATCTCGCGTCCACTCGCTCATCATCTGGCGCGTGATCTGCCCCTTGCGGGCCTGCCGACGCTCGCCTGTCTCCTTGTTGAACTTCGGCCGGCTGCCCTTGGCTTGCGATCGACTCATGACCCGGCCAGCACCGTGGACGGTCGAGAAGAGCGCCGATCGCTGAAGGTCGAGGCTGGTTCCTTCAGTCGATGGATACGCGCCGCTGATGATGTAGGCAGCGTCACCCATCGAGCCACCGACGAAACCCCGTTCGCCGGGCCATGCAGGCGTCGCGCCCTTGCGGATTACGACTACAGGCCGCAGTTCGCCATCGATCAGGTGATGCTCATGCCAGGCGAAGTTGTGATGGTTGTGAACGATCTGGGCAGCGCCGGCACCGATGATGTCCTTGACGCGCAGGGCAACCCACTCGCGCCCGATCTTGGCGTACCGGCCGGCCAGTTCCATCATCTCCCAGTAGCCGCTACCGAGGTCCGTATCCAGGCTCAGCAGCGCCTCAGCTTCCTGCACCCGCGTTCCCCACGGCTTGCCCTGCGCCAGCGCCATGAAATTGGATGCAATCGTGTGTCCCAGTCCCCGGCTTCCAAAATGGACGCCGACCCAGGTCCAGCCGTTCTCATCCTCGAAAATGTCGACGTAGTGGTTGCCGGACCCGACCGTCCCGAGTTGTGCCCGAGCCTTTTCGCGCAACGCCTCGCGATGCTCCGCTGGCACGATGTGCCAGTGATCGTCGTCGAAGATGTCGTGATCGCGAAGCGCAGAATCGTCGGTAGTGTTGACGCGACCGACTCCGAATGAGATCGACGATGCAATTTCATCGGCTAGTTCGCTAGCGCGATCGGCGACCTCTTCCCACTTGACACTGAGCTGCAGAGCGAGGTTACCGCAGCCGATGTCGAAGCCGACGCCGGCGACGCTCACCTGATTGTCGTAGGAAGCCACACCGCCGATTGGCATGATGTAGCCGAGGTGGTTGTCAGCCATCAGCGCGACATGCAGCGCTCGCGAGCTGACGTCGAGCGCCTGCTGCATCGTGCGCTCGTCAGTTGTCCCAAAGACCATGATATCAGTCATCGAGTTCAATGCCCTTCCACTTCGCAAATAGCAACACTGACAGCGATACGCCGGCGATCGCCAATGGAAACAGCGCCCACATGCTGGGGAGCAGGTCCATCGTCGCGAACGAACCGACGAAGACGCCAACATGCAGGGTTGGCACCTTCATGAGCGCACCCGCTCAGCGACAGGCAACTCCCAGCCGTATTCCAGTCGGCGATCGACGATGGTCGCGACCATCGCGCCGACGGCTTCTCCGACCGTCTGCGCCCGACAGCCCAGAGACCATGTCGCGTCATTGCCAACGTCCCAGGCGCTTTCGCCCTTGCCCTCGTATGGGATGCCGCCCTTCGACAACGCCTCAACATCGGCATGATGAATGACCGTTTTGCGCGGCAACCGTGGGCGAGAGTAGGTCCAGCGCTGGAGCGTCACACGGCAGGGGTACGGAGTCGGATCGCCCGGAATCATGATGTCAACGGTATGAACAGACAGGTGTTCAGAAGTCCGCTTCTGCTTGCCGAAGAGTCGATTCTTCAGTCGCCACGGCGACCATCGCCACTGCCGTGGATTCGACGAATCGAACGAGTCTGTCCAGAGGTTCAGCGTGGCGGAGAACCCGTACGACCATGACAGGTACGCATCGACCTCGCGTCGATAAGCTCGTCGCCAGCGGCCGATGCTGAGGAAAAACGCTGCGTAGCCGAGGTGCAGCCCGAAGGTCGCTTCATCGTCAACCGTGAAGCTCACGCCGAGCGTCTTGGCTGTCGAAGGGATGGCGATCTCCCACCCGATCATGCGGTTGCGGACATCGCCGGTGTAGTCCTCGGGGCACATGAACAGCGTTCCCCGACCGTCGTTGTGGGTCCAGCCATGCCAGCCATTGCGAAATCGAAAGCCACTCATCTAGCGCGATCCTGTCTCTGTGGAGGCTGGCTTCAGCATCCAGCCGATCAGCATTCCAAGCGCAGTGCCGATCGCTGCTGCGCACAGCGCCGAGCGCAGCAGAACCAACATGAAGAACTGCCCGTTGATCGGCCGATCGAGACGCGGTGCCAGGGCAGCGCGTACCGGCCGTCGCTGGGGATGCAGGCTCAGCAGCATGTCCTCGGTTGTCGGCGCGGGATCCTCCGTGGCGTCGAACACGACTTCGCCCTGATGCCGCACGATGAAGTGCGCGCCCAGTGGCCAACGCTCATCACGTGACAGCCGCTGGCACTCCCGCGCGTATTCGCGCGCCCAGTCCAGCGTGTCGAAGGTCCGCTGGCGATAGGTACCGTTGAACACCTCGTACCGAAAGAATCGGTTTCCTCTCAGAACCACGGCCCGTCGTCCTCTCCAACCCAGTAGCGATAGACAGTGGACGCCAGCGCAACCAGCAAACAGAACACGATGAATCCGGCGAGTGTCACGCCAAGAATCGACATAACCACTCCATAGGCTGCGCCGAGCGCCAGCGATTGCCGGGCACTCATGAGCGGCGATCCTGCCCACTGGGCACGGCCATGACGGACGAATCGACGCCGGGGAGTAGTGGGGGCATCTGACCGGTGCGATATGACTCTGCGATCTGCGGTTCGATGAACTCGCCGACTGTCTCTCCGCTCGGCAGTACGATGTTGGCGAGAAACGCATCCTCGAACGTCTCGATCCCGGACTCGACCGATTCCAACTTGGATTTGATGACCAGCACGAGGCTGCGCCACAATCGTCGACATTCGGCCTGGTAGGCGTTGTTGTGTTGTGTCGAGGTGCGGACCTGACCACGAGCGTTGTGGGTGAAGTCGCGGCTCGCTGGATCCGCCATATGGAGTAGGAACTTGACTCGCCTGTTGTGGGCCTCGAACTGCACCATCGCGAGCCGCTGGTCTTCATCGAACCCGCTGACAAACCGTCTCGCCCCGAACCGGACGATCAGCCGTGCTATCTCGGCCTGCGAGGATTCGATCGAGACGGTCGTCCCTTCGGCATAGCGAGCCACTAGACCGACCCTCCCGCCACCGCGTCCAGTGCGGCAAAGAGCGGCAGGGTGTCGCCTGCGTGGCGCTTCTCGATCGCCTTCTCGCAGTTACGGACCGCCTGGGAGTGGTACGACTCCTTGAGCTCGAATCCGACGGCGTTGCGCCCCTGCTCGATGGCCACCCAACCGACAGATCCGATACCCATAAATGGATCGAGCACGGTCGCGCCAGGGTTGCTATAGAGCTTCACGCAGCGCCGAATGAGATCTAATTGCAGAGGGCAGACATGTTTTTCGTCGCCCTCCTCCCGCCCGTACTGCCAGCCGGTCAGCACGTCGGTCTCGCGGATGTCATCCCAGACGCCACGCGCCCAGCGGATCCATTCATCGGTCGTTACCCAGCCATCAGGGTTCTTCTGGGCATCGTAGAGACACGGAACCGGCACGCCGTCGCCTGGCTTGCGAAACAACATGACGTAGTCATTGACGGCCGGTGCCAACATCCTCGCGTCGCGCTTCCCCGTCACGAACATGAGGCTGTGGAGCTTCTGGCGTTGGGCGATGACCTGTGGGTTTTTGGGTATCGCGACCTCGCCAGTCCAGTCGAATCCGCCGGCCGTGAACAGGTCAACGACAGCACCACGGAAGTCCCTGCGGCCGATGTAGCCGTGCTGCACCTTCGTGGCGATCAGCTGCTGGATGTGGATGCAGGCCAATGCACCCGGCGCGAGCACACGGTGCAACTGCTCGATGAAAAATCTCATGTGTAGGCCGAAGTGCGACTCGCGCATGTCGATTCCGTCGAGGTTGTTGCCGATATCCTCGTTTTTCCCGCTGTAG